>JAAIGF010027838.1_pt1 | contig 130110 bp, 120 predicted proteins | sample 6487441 | NCBI WGS metagenome assembly JAAIGF01 (sample SAMN13974129, study PRJNA590717) | phyllosphere metagenome | biome: pepper field; feature: multiple bacterial spot infested pepper fields; material: pepper leaves; isolation source: leaves from pepper fields | host: Capsicum annuum ... | reverse complement strand
GCCGGCCCCTGGCCTGCGGGCTTGGCGCCACGGGCGTCACCGCGCCCGGCACCGGCGCGCGCACCGGCGGGGCTGCCCGAGCGGCCAGCGCCGTCGGGACGGCGACGGCCTTGCGGCGGACGCGGCGGACGATCGTCGGACTCGGTGGCCGAGGCGGTCAGGGCGAACGCGGGCATGGGCTGGCGCTCGATCGGCCGCTTGATCAGCTTTTCGATGGCCGAGAGCAGCTTGATCTCTTCGCCGTCGACCAGCGAGACCGCGGCGCCCGGGCTGCCGGCGCGGCCCGTGCGGCCGATGCGGTGGACGTAGTCTTCCGGGACGTTGGGCAGCTCGAAGTTGACGACCTGGGGCAGCTGGTCGATGTCCAGGCCCCGCGCGGCGATGTCGGTGGCCACGAGCACGGACACGCTGCCGTCCTTGAAGCCGGCCAGCGCCTTGGTGCGTGCCGACTGGCTCTTGTTGCCGTGGATGGCGGCCGCGCCGATGCCGTCCTTGGACAGCTTCTCGGCCAGGCGGTTGGCGCCGTGCTTGGTGCGCGTGAACACCAGCACCTGCTGCCAGTCGTTGCTGCGGATCAGGTGCGACAGCGCGTCGCGCTTGTGGCTCTGCGGCACCAGATGCACGCTTTGCGACACGAGCTCGGAGGCCGTGTTGCGACGCGCGACGGACACTTCGCCCGGGTTGCGCAGGATGCCCTTGGCGAGCGTGCGGATCTCATCCGAGAACGTCGCGGAAAAGAGCAGCGTCTGGCGTTGCTTGGGCAGGAGCGCCAGCACGCGACGGATGTCATGGATGAAGCCCATGTCCAGCATGCGGTCGGCTTCGTCCAGCACCAGGATCTCGACGCCTGACAGGTCGATCGTGCGCTGGCCGGCGTGATCCAGCAGACGGCCCGGCGTGGCCACCAGGATGTCCAGGGGCTTCTTCAACGCGGTGATCTGCGGGTTGATGTTCACGCCGCCGAACATCACGAGCGAGTTCAGGGGCAGGTACTTGCCGTAGGTCTTGACCGATTCCTCGACCTGCGCGGCGAGTTCGCGCGTCGGGGTGAGGATCAGGCAGCGCGGGCGGCCGGCACGGCGCTGGGCCGGGGCGGTGGCCTGCAGGCGGTCCAGGATGGGCAGCGTGAAGCCGGCGGTCTTGCCCGTGCCCGTCTGGGCGGCGGCCAGGAGGTCGCCACCTTGCAGCACCATGGGAATGGCCTGCAGCTGGATGGGGGTGGGGTCCGTATAGCCGGTATCGGCAACGGCGCGCAGCAGGGCAGGGGCGAGCCCAAGGCTCGCAAAATTGTTTTCAGTAGTCACACGAACTCCAGCGGCAGCCTGTCGCTCGGTCGAGTGACTCCAATCAAAGGCGGACGGCAAATAAAACGGTGGGAGGGCGCGAGATTGGATCGCACGCAACCCATGATTCTACACCCGTGGGGTGTGGCGTGGCCCGAATCCGCACGAAATCGCGCCACGCGTCAATGCGTGGCGCACGCAGCGACTGGCTCGGCCACGCCTCAGGGGCGCGGCCCGCGACCGATGGCGTTGATCGACACCCGGGTCTCGCCAGCCGTCTGGCGCGATGCGGCGCGCCAGGCGTGGCCATAGGCGACTTCCAGGGTCAGGTGCAACTGCCCGTCGGGCTGGCGCTGGGCTTCCAGCGCCGCATGCAGGCGCTCGCGAAAGCCGCGGCCGGCCAGCCCGGCACGCCGCCCGCGCGTCGGATTGCCGCCCAGGGCGCGCACGTCCGCCAGCAGCCTGTCGGGCGAGGAGTAGGTCAGCGTCAGGGTCTCCTGGTCCATCACGGGGTCGGCAAAGCCGCTTTCGACCAGGATGTCGCCGAAATCGTGCATGTCGACGAAGGGCAGGGTGGCGGTCTGCAGCCCCGCCTGCGCCACGGCGGCGCGCACTTCGCGCAGGCTGCCGGGCCCCAGGCACGAGAACATCGCCAGGCCGCCCACCGTCAGCACGCGCCGCCACTCGGCCAGCACCGCGTGGGGCGCCGGGTGCCAGTGCAGGGCCAGGTTGGACCACACCAGTTGCGCGGATTCGGGCGCCAGGCCCGAGGCGGCCATGTCCGCGACCCGGAACTGGGGGGCGGCGGGAGCCCGTTCGGCCGTGCGCCGCAGCCGCTGCAGCAGACCGCGCGCGCCGCCCGGGCCCGCGTGGCGGGTCTCGGCCAGCGCGATCAGCGGCGCACAGGCATCGATGCCCACGTAGGCCGCCTTGGGAAAGCGTTCGGCCAGGCCCGCGAGCCCCGCACCGGCGCCACAGCCCGCGTCCAGCATCAGCGCGGGATCGAGCCGGATGTAGCGCAGACGCTCACGCATGCGCGCATCGATCTCCTCGAAGAGAAAAGCGGCGGCGCCCAGGTCGCCGCGGCGGGCGAACTGCAGGGCGACGTGGCGGGAATCGATGGGGAGATCAGGGTGCGTGGAATCTGACATGGTCGTGCGTTCGGGGGCTGGCTTGGCGCATAAAGTGTGATGGTACGCCTCCGCCGGGGGGCGCCTGAACGGGAGGGGGGCATGCGCCACGACCACCGCCGTGCCGACACGCGGCCACTGACCACGCGAGCGCCACGCACGCGGCTGTTCGCGCTGGCACGACGCACGCTGCGCCACGTGCGCCATGTCCTGCCGTCGGCTTGCGCCCTGTGCGGCGCGGCGATGCGTGGCGGGCGATTATGCCCGGGTTGCCGGCACGATGCGCTGGGCCTGGGCTCGCGGCGCCATGCGGCGACCCTGCGCTGCCCGTGGTGTGCCGCCCGCCTGGCCGCTGGCGCGCAGGGCTGCGCGGACTGCCTGCTGCGCGTGCCCGCTTTCGATCATGCCATCGTCGCCGCCGATTACGCCCCGCCGCTGGACGTGCTGATCCGGCAGGCCAAGCAGGGCTACCGGCCGGGCGTGCTGCTGGCGCTGGGCGAACTCCTGGCCGACGCGGTGAGCCGGCACGCCAGCGGCCTGCCTGCCGGGACGGTGCTCGTGCCCATCCCGGGTGCGCAGGCGCGCCTGAACACGCGTGGCTTCAACCCCGCACGGGAGATCGCCCGGGTGCTGGGCGACTGCCTGGACCTGCCCGTGGCCCCCACGCTGCTGCGGCTGCGCCAGGATGACGGGCTCGCGCAGCGTTTGCTCAGCCGTGCCGAGCGGCTCTCGCGTGGCCGCGACCGCTTCGTCGTCGACGCTGCGCTGCACGGGCAGGCGATGGCGCTCGTCGACGACGTGATGACCACCGGCAGCACGCTGGACGCCGCCGCGAGCGCGCTGCGGGCCGCAGGGGCCGACCCCGTCATCGCCCTGGCCGTGGCCCGGACGCCGGCGCCCCGGGCGCGGCGGCTTCATGACGCGCTTTCCTTCATAATTCGCCCTTGTGATACACGACAACCGACTGGGTAGCTAGCCAATGAGCATCAAAAGCGACCGCTGGATCCGCACGGCGGCAGAAGCGGGCATGATCGATCCCTTCGCCCGCGACCAGGTGCGCGAGGTCGACGGCCGACGCATCGTGAGCTATGGCACCAGCAGCTATGGCTACGACGTGCGCTGCGCCGACGAATTCAAGATCTTCACCAACATCAACTCGACCATCGTCGATCCCAAGGCCTTCGACGAGAAGTCCTTCGTGGATTTCAAGGGCGACGTCTGCATCATCCCGCCCAACTCGTTCGCCCTGGCGCGCACGGTCGAGTACTTCCGCATTCCGCGCGACGTGCTGACGATCTGCGTGGGCAAGAGCACCTACGCGCGCTGCGGCATCATCGTCAACGTGACGCCGCTCGAACCCGAATGGGAAGGCCACGTGACGCTCGAATTCTCGAACACGACGCCGCTGCCCGCCAAGATCTATGCCGGCGAAGGCTGCGCCCAGATGCTGTTCCTTGGCGGCGACCAGGTGTGCGAGACCTCGTACGGCGATCGCGCCGGCAAGTACCAGGGCCAGCGTGGCGTGACCCTGCCGCGCACCTGAGGCCGCCGACGCGCGCCGGCGTGTCCTGTCGACACGCCCGGCCGCGCGTTGCCCGTCCGCGCCGCGCCGCTCGCCCGCCGAATGGTGCGGCGCGGCATTCACGCAACGTCGCCGAGCGCTGTCATCGGCACAGCCGCCCGCCAGCGTTACACTCGCCGCTTTGCTTCAGCGCCCCGGCGGTTCGTCCGCCGGACACGACCCGCGGCCGCGCCCGGGCTCTGCATCCCGTCACCCAGGTGGACGCCATGAAATTCCGCTTCCCCATCGTCATCATCGACGAGGACTTCCGCTCCGAGAACACTTCCGGGCTCGGCATTCGCGCATTGGCCGCGGCCATCGAGAACGAGGGCGTCGAAGTGCTCGGCGTCACGAGCTACGGGGACCTGAGCTCGTTCGCGCAGCAGCAGAGCCGCGCGAGCGCCTTCATCCTGTCGATCGATGACGAAGAGTTCGACGTCGATTCGCCCGAGGACGTGGCCAACGCGATCAAGAACCTGCGCTCGTTCATCGGCGAGCTGCGCTTTCGCAACGCCGACATCCCCATCTATCTGTATGGCGAGACGCGCACCTCGCAGCACATCCCGAACGACATCCTGCGCGAACTGCACGGCTTCATCCACATGTTCGAGGACACGCCCGAGTTCGTGGCCCGGCACATCATCCGCGAAGCGCGCAGCTACCTCGATGGCCTTGCGCCGCCGTTCTTTCGCGAGCTGCTCAAGTACGCCCAGGATGGCTCGTATTCGTGGCATTGCCCCGGGCACTCGGGTGGCGTCGCCTTCCTGAAGAGCCCCGTGGGCCAGATGTTCCACCAGTTCTTTGGCGAGAACATGCTGCGCGCGGACGTGTGCAACGCGGTGGACGAACTGGGCCAGCTGCTGGACCACACCGGGCCGGTGGCGCAGTCCGAACTGAACGCCGCGCGCATCTTCAATGCGGATCACTGCTACTTCGTGACCAACGGCACGTCCACGTCCAACAAGATCGTCTGGCACGCCAACGTGGCGCCGGGCGATGTGGTCGTGGTCGATCGCAACTGCCACAAGTCGATCCTGCACGCGATCACCATGACGGGCGCGATCCCGGTCTTCCTGCAGCCCACGCGCAACAACCTGGGCATCATCGGGCCGATCCCGCTGTCCGAATTCCATCCGGACACGATCCAGAAGAAGATCGAGGCAAACCCGTTCGCCCGCGAAGCCCTGAACAAGAAGCCGCGCATCCTGACCATCACGCAGAGCACCTATGACGGGGTGATCTACAACGTCGAGATGATCAAGAAGACGCTGGGCTCGTCTGTCGACACGCTGCATTTCGACGAAGCCTGGCTGCCGCACGCGGCCTTCCACGAGTTCTACACGGACATGCACGCGATCGGGCGCAACCGCCCGCGCAGCGAAGACGCGATGGTGTTTGCCACGCACTCCACGCACAAGATGCTGGCCGGCCTGTCGCAGGCGTCCCAGATCCTGGTGCAGGAGTCCGAGAACCGCCAGCTCGACCGCTACATCTTCAACGAGGCCTACCTCATGCACATGTCCACGTCGCCGCAGTACGCGATCATCGCGTCCTGCGACGTGGCCGCGGCCATGATGGAGCCCCCGGGCGGCACGGCGCTCGTCGAGGAAAGCATCCACGAAGCCCTGGAATTCCGCCGCGCCATGCGCAAGGTGGAAGCCGAGTTCGGCCACAACGACTGGTGGTTCAAGGTCTGGGGTCCGGACAAGCTCGCGAGCGAAGGCGTGGGCAAGCGCGAAGACTGGGTGTTGAAGGCCAACGACCGCTGGCACGGCTTTGGCGATCTGGCCGCCGGCTTCAACATGCTGGACCCGATCAAGTCCACGGTGGTCACGCCGGGCCTGGACGTGTCCGGCCAGTTCGCCGAGTCCGGCATTCCCGCCGCGGTGGTCACCAAGTACCTGGCCGAGCATGGCGTGGTCGTCGAAAAGACGGGCCTCTACTCGTTCTTCATCATGTTCACCATCGGCATCACCAAGGGCCGCTGGAACACGATGCTGGCCGCGCTGCAGCAGTTCAAGGACGACTACGATCGCAACCAGCCGATGTGGCGCATCCTGCCCGAGTTCTGCAAGTCCACGCCCAAGTACGAGCGCTGGGGCCTGCGCGACCTATGCCAGCGCCTGCATGACATGTATCGCAGCAACGACGTGGCCCGCCTGACGACGGAAATGTATCTGTCGGACATGCAGCCCGCGATGAAGCCTTCGGATGCCTTTGCCAAGATGGCGCACCGCGAGATCGAGCGCGTCGAGATCGACAAGCTCGAGGGCCGCATCACCAGCGCCCTGCTCACCCCCTATCCGCCGGGCATCCCCCTGCTGATTCCGGGCGAGCGCTTCAACAAGACCATCGTCCAGTACCTGGAGTTCGCGAGCCGCTTCAACGAGCAGTTCCCGGGCTTCGAGACCGACATCCATGGTCTGGTCGAGGAAACCGTCGCGCCCGGCCAGAAGCGCTACTACGTGGACTGCGTGCGGGATTGAGCTTCGACGTCGCGGTCATCGGCGCCGGCGCGGCCGGCATGATGTGCGCGGCCGTCGCCGGCCAGCGCGGGCGGCGTGTCGTCCTGCTCGACCACGCCAGCCGGCTGGCCGAGAAGATCCGCATCTCGGGCGGTGGCCGCTGCAACTTCACCAACCGCGACACCCCGCCCAGCGCGTACCTGTCCGCCAATCCGGCCTTCTGCCGGTCGGCGCTGGCGCGCTACACCCCGCAGGACTTCATCGAACTCGTCGGGCGTCACCGCATCGCCTGGCACGAGAAGCACCGTGGCCAGCTCTTTTGCGATGACTCCAGCGAGGCCATCATCGAGATGCTGCGCGCCGAGTGCGCGAAGGGCGGCGTGGCCTGGCGCATGCCCTGCACCGTCGACGCCGTACGCGCCGAGGGCGAGGGCTATGTGCTGGACACGAGCGCAGGGCCGGTGCGCGCCGCGCGCGTGGTCATCGCCACGGGCGGCATGGCCATTCCCCAGCTGGGGGCGACCGACTTCGGCCTGCGCCTGGCCCGCCAGTTCGGCCTGAAGATCATCGAACCGCGGCCGGCACTGGTGCCCCTGACCTTCGACGCCCAGCAGTGGGCGGGCTGGTCGGGCCTGTCCGGGATGGCGCTCGAAGTCGACATTGCCACCGGCGCAGGCAAGCGCGCCCAGCAGTTCCGGGAAGACCTCCTCGTCACCCATCGCGGCCTGTCGGGCCCTGGCGTGCTGCAGATCTCCAGCTACTGGAACCCGGGCGAGTCCATTCGCGTGGACCTCGCCCCGGGCCATGACCTGGCCGAGACCCTGGTGCAGGCCAAGCCCGGCTCGCGCCAGCAGGTCGACACCGTCCTCGCGGGCCTGCTGCCCAGGCGCCTGGCCGACCACTGGCTTGCCGCGCAGGGCTTGGCGGGCAAGCGCCTGGCCGACCTGGGCGACAAGGCCTTGCGCGCGCTGGGCGAGTCCCTGCAGGCGTGGTCGCTCGTGCCCACCGGGACGGCGGGCTATCGCAAGGCCGAAGTCATGCGCGGGGGCGTCGATACGCGCGAGCTCAACCAGCAGGACATGCAGGCCCGGCGTCAGCCGGGGCTGTACTTCATCGGTGAGACGGTGGATGTGACCGGCTGGCTGGGTGGCTACAACTTCCAGTGGGCCTGGGCGTCGGGCGTGGCCTGCGGGCGGGCGGTGTAGTCAGCGGCCTCAGGTCGCAACCGGCGCCGCCCCAGGTCGGGCGTGCCACACCGCCCGCAGCGATTGTCACGGCGTGGCCGCGGCGTTCATCACATGCTCCCACCGGGCCATTCCCAAGGCGTCGCGAAGCCGGGCCGCGCCCAGGGGTGTGATGCTCAGCGCGCGCGAGCCCGCCTTGCGCCGCAGCCATCCCTTGTCCAGGCAGTGCGCACAGACGCGCGCGCCGACCCAGCCTGCCACATGCGCCCGGCGCTCGCTCCAGTCAAGGCAGGGCCGGCACAGCGGCCTGCGCGAGCCCGCGGGCAGCGCCTGCGTCTGCGCGTCGATTCCCATCCGGGCGAGCACGGCCCCCGCGCGTGCCGTCAGCTGGCCAGCGGCCTCGTCGTCGAAGACGATGGCGCCCTCATCGACGAGGTGGTCCGTGATCGAGACGCCCAGTCGGCCTGCCAGATGGTCGTAGCAGGTACGTGCTGTCCGCAGCGCGACATCACGGGGGCCGGTCGTCACGGGGGGCGTGGCTGCCGTTCGGCCACCCGCCAGCTGCATCAGCCCTTCCAGCCAGTGCGCCACGTCGGGCGAACCCAGGCGGTGATAGCGGTGGCGCCCCTGGCGTTCCCCGGACAGCAGGCCTGCCTCCATGAGAAGGGCGAGATGGCGGCTGGCCGTGGCTGGCGTGATGTGCGCGGCCTCTGCGAGCTCGCGCGCGGTGAGCGCGCGCCCGTCCATGAGCGCAAGCAGCATGCAGGTGCGCGCGGGCTCACCCACCAGCGCGGCCAGATGGGCGATCTGATTCGTGTTCATGGGCACGAGTGTGCCGCAGAGCGGGCGCGCATGGTTCGTTCCAGAGCGAATCATCGCAAGCGCTCGGCAGCCTCTAATCTGGCCATGACTTCATCTCACGCCATCAGCGCACCACCTCCCGCCACCTTCCACGGCCGCGCCGTCGTGCGGGCGGCCTTCATCATCGCCAGCTTTGGCTGGGGTATCGGGTTCTACGGCCCCCCGGTCTACCTGTACGCCGTCGTCGCGCGCACGGGCTGGTCGACCACCCTCGTTGCCGCGGCGGTCACCTTCCATTTCCTGCTCGGGGCCGCGGTGGTGACCCGGGCGCCACGCTGGCATGCCCGCTACGGCGTGGCCGCCACGACCGTGGCAGGGGCGGTGGCACTGGCTCTGGGCGTCGTGGGGTGGGCGTACGCGGCGCGTCCCTGGCAGCTGTTCACGGCCGCCGCGCTCAGCGGTGGAGGCTGGGTGCTGCTGGGTGCGGTTGCCATCAACGCCATGATCGCGCCCTGGTTCGTGCGCGAGCGGCCTCGAGCTCTGGCGCGTGCCTACAACGGCGCGAGCCTGGGCGGCGTCATTTTTGCGCCATTGTGGTCCTGGCTGATCGCGCGGATCGGATTCGCCGCCGCCGCAGGCTGGCTCGGCGCATGTCTGGTGCTGGTGGTGGGGTGCCTCGCCTGGCGTGTCCTGGCAACGACGCCCCAGGCGCTGGGACAGCGTCCCGACGGCGATGGCGCCGATCGCGCGGCGGCCGAAGGCTTGCGTCCCGGAGCGTGCGGAGCCGCACACACTCCCTTGCCGGGCCGTCAGTTATGGCGTTGTGCGCGGTTTCGGACCTTGTCCCTTGGCATGGCCTTGGGTCTGTTTGCCCAGATCGGGCTGCTGGCGCACCTGTATTCGCATCTTGCCCACCGCTTTGACACGGCCGTCGCAGGGCTTGCGATGGCGATGGCCACCGCCTGCGCCGTTGGCGGTCGAACGCTGGCCACCCGCTGGGTCAGGGCAGACACGGCGCGGCGGCGCCAGGCCGCGTGCCTGAGCTACGCCGTTCAGGCCGTCGGTGCCGTGCTGATGCTGGCGGGGACGCATCTCGGCGTTCCCGGCGTGTTGGCTGCGGGGTTGGCGCTTTTCGGGGCAGGGATCGGCAATGCCACCTCGTTGCCGCCGTTGATCGCCCAGGCAGAGTTCGCCGAATCGGATGTCAGCCGTGTCGTGGCGCTGATCGTTGCGATATCCCAGGGCCTGTATGCGTTTGCGCCCATGGCTTTCGCCGTGGCGCGCGAGATCGGATCCGGCAGCGCCGCCTACTTCCTGGCGGCGGCAGGGATCCAGGTGCTGGCCTGCCTGTGCCTGCGTGGTGCAGGGGCCGGGCGTGATTGACCGACGGGAGACAAAAAAAAGCCCGAGGCCTTGCGGCTTCGGGCTAAATCCACCAAAGGAGGAGGGTGGAGGAGACAACGGGGGAGGTCGAAACCGCGAACTTGCTTTGCTGGACTACTTGCTTGGCAGTGCGTTTCGACATCCGATGACTGAATTATAGGGAAGCGCTTTGTGCGATGCAAGAACCGGGTTGCGCAGATACGTCAAGCCGGGGCAGACCCTATGCTCCAAAAATCCCAAAAAAACCTTTTGAAAATCAGATATTTATGCAGCTAGGGGCTAACCCCTAAGTGTTTACCCGGTTACACATGATTGCAATTTCATGGGTGTTTCTCAGGGTTTCCCCGGTTTGATCCGCGCTGCAACGTCTTATTGCATGCTGCTGCGCAGCATGGTGCGGAGGGCGGATTTGACCACCGGCCTGCGCCTGAACATACTGTTGACCTGTCTTCAACACCCTGCAACACAAGGATTTCCATCGTGCAATGCACAGTCAACTGGGGCGGGCCCCAAGGCATGCTTTTCACCGCGCAGACCGGCAGCGGCCACGTTGCCGTCATGGACGGCGCGCCCGAAGGTGGCGGCAACAACCTCGCGCCGCGTCCCATGGAACTGCTGCTGGCCGGCACGGGTGGCTGCGCGGCTTATGACGTCGTGCTGATCCTCAAGCGCGGCCGTCATGCGGTGCAGGGCTGCAGCGTGGCCCTGCAGGCCGAGCGCGCGGACACGGATCCCAAGGTATTCACCAAGATCCATTTCGCCTTCACCGTCACCGGCAAGGCGCTGCCCGCCGCGGCCGTGGAGCGCGCGGTGAAGCTGTCCCACGACAAGTACTGCTCGGCGTCGGCGATGCTGGGCAAGACGGCCGAGATGAGCTGGTCGGTCGAGGTCGTGGAGGCGTGAGTCGCGGCTGGCGCGGCGTGCTTTGGCGCGGCGTCCTGTCTGTGCCCCACCGCGTCTTTTCTGCCCCGCCCGCCTGCCCGCCGCGCGGCATCGGCATCAGTCCAGCCGCACCCCCGCCGCCTGCACCACCTCGCCCCAGCGCTTGATCTCGCTGTCGAGGTAGGCGGCGTATTCCTCGGGCGTCGAGCCCAGCACCTGGGCCCCTTGCTGGGCCAGCTGGGTACGCATCGTGTCCGAGGCCAGGGCGGTGCGGATCTCCTGGTTCAGCCGCGCCACGATGGCGGGCGGCGTGCCCGCCGGTACGACCACGCCCTGCCACGCGCCCATGTCGAACCCGGGTGCCACGGTTTCGGCCAGGGTCGGCACATCCGGCAGCACCGCGCTGCGCTGCGCGCTGGTGACGGCCAGGGCGCGCACCCGCTGGTCCGCGACGAAGGCGCGCGAATCGTTGATCGTGTTGACCATGAACTGCACCTGACCGCCTGCAAGGTCGGCCAGCGCCGGCGCGCTGCCGCGATACGGCACATGCACGGCGTCCACCCCGGCCGCCTGCAGGAAGAGGAAGGCACCCAGGTGGGTGACGTTGCCGGCGCTGGCCGAGCCGTACGACAGCTTGCCGGGGTTGGCCTTGGCATGGGCGATGAACTGCGCGACGTCCTGCGCCGGCACGGACGGGTGGGTGAGCAGCACCATGGGCACGACGGCGGTCGTGCTGACCGGCGTGAAGTCCTTGCGCGGGTCGTACGCCAGGTTGCTGTACAGGTTCGGGTTCAGGGCGATGGATGAGGTGTTGTAGAGCAGCGTGTAGCCATCGGGCCTGGCGCTCGCCGCGTACTGCATGCCGATGTTGGCATTGGCGCCGCCCTTGTTCTCGATGACGACGGTCTGGCCCATCTGCTGGCTGAGCTGCACGCCCAGCACGCGGGCGATCAGGTCGGTGGGGCCACCGGCGGGAAAGGGCACGACCATCGTGATGGGGCGGCTGGGATAGGCGTCCGCGGCCTGCGCAGCGGGCATGGCCAGCAGGGTCGCGGCCAGGGCGAGGGCGGTGCGGGAAAGGCGCGATACAAACATGGTGTCTCCTCGGGAAATGGCCTGCCGGATCGAACGTCCGGCTGGGGCCGGTGGGGCGCCGGCATGGCAAGCCACACGGCGCGCGCGCCGTCAGGCCGGCTTGCCGGCCAGCAGCCTCGTCGCGGTGTAGCTCATCACCTCGCGCGCATCCTGGTTGAAGACGTCGATGCGCGAGGTGACCACGGCACGCCCGTGGCGCGAGGTCGGGCGGATGGCGGTGACCTCGATCTCGCCGTGCACGGTGTCGCCCACCATCACCGGCGCCTTGATCGACTGTTGCAGCTCGAGCATGGCGAGCCCCGTGCCCTGGATCATGCTCTGCAGGATCAGCCCCTCGATGAGGGTGTAGGTCAGCGCGCCCGGCACGGGGCGCCCGGCCATTGCGCCTTCCCAACGGGTATCGATGAAGATGGTCTCCAGCATGCCCGTCGTGTTGATGAAGCCGATGAGGTCGGCCTCGGTGACGGTGCGCCCGAACGTGCGCAGGCGCATGCCGGGGCGTAGCTCTTCCCAGGTGTAGCCCTGGCCCAGCTGGATGACGTTGGACGCGTCGGTGCGATCGGGTAAGGGGGCGTTCATGGGGTCTCCGGCGTCGAGGTGTCGGATGGCCGGCAGGGTGCCTCGCGCGCGCCGCCGCCGGCGAGCAGGGCTTCGATGGCCTGCGATGCCAGGCCAGCTTCGCCAAGGACTTCCCGAGTGTGCTCGCCCAGGCGGGGCGGACGCTGCGGCACCGCGCTTTCGCCCGCATAGCGGATCGGGCTGCGGGTCAGCCGATAGCGCTGATCGTCGCCGTCCGGCACATCGACGAAGAAGCCCACGGCCTGCAGGTGCGGGTCGTCTTCCAGGTCGTCCAGCCGGCCCACCGGCGCGGCCGGGATCTCCAGCCGATCGCACAGCGCGAGCCAGTGCGCGGTGTCATCGCCTGCCACGATCTCGCCGACCAGGGCGTACAAGGCATCGATGTGCGTCGTGCGCGCCGCCATGCTGGTGAAGCGCGCATCGGCGGCCGCCGCGGGCCGGGTGTGCGCGAAGAACCGCTGCCAGTGGGCATCCGTGTACGGCATCATGCAGACATGGCCATCGGCCGTGCGGTACGGCCGGCGCCACGGGGCCAGCACGCGCGGGTAGCCCGCGGTGCCGCCTGCGTCGGCCAGATGCCGGCCGTAGAAATGTTCGACGAGGGTGAAGGACACCATGGACTCGAACATGGGGATTTCCACGAACTGCCCTTCTCCCGTGCGCTCGCGCGCAAAGAGCGCGGCCGTGATGGCCTGGGCGGCGACCAGACCGCAGGTCTTGTCGGCAGCGATCGTCGGCAGATAGCGCGGCTCGCCGGTCTGGCGGGCCATCAGGTCGGCCAGTCCGCTCATGCCCTGGACGATGTCGTCGTAGGCGGGGCGCTTCGCATACGGCCCACCCGCGCCAAAGCCGTGCAGCCCGGCATAGATGAGGCGCGGGTTGCGCGCGCGCAGGGTGTCGGGGTCCAGGCCCAGCGCGGCCATCTTGTGCGCCCGCACGCTGTGCAGGAACACGTCGGCCGTGTCGACCAGCGCGAGCAGGGCCTCGCGCGCGGCAGGCTGCTTCAGGTCGAGCACGATGCTGCGCTTGCTGCGGTTCACGCCCAGGAAGATGGCGGCCATGCCGGGCTCCCGGGCAGGGCCGGTGCGTCGGGTGGAATCGCCGTCGGGCGGCTCGATCTTGATCACGTCGGCACCGGCATCGGCCAGCGTCTGCGCGGCGTAGGGGCCGAACACCACCGAGCTCAGGTCGAGCACGCGGATGCCGGCAAGGGGGAGGGCGGTCGTAGGAGGCATGCGCCGACTCTAGCTGCGCGTACCATGCAGGGTCCAATATCGATTCGACAGCGAGTGATCGCGAAATCCCATGGCCATCGAGCTTCGCAACCTGCGTCAGTTTGTCGTCATCGCCGAGCTGGGCAGCTATCGCAAGGCCGCACAGGCCTTGTTCATCGCCCAGCCCGCGCTGTCGGTGTCCATCCGCAAGCTGGAGGATGCCGTGGGCACGCCGCTGCTGGTGCGCGGCGCGCGCGGCGTGGCCGTGACCGATGCCGGCGCGGCGCTGCTCGCCGATGCGCGGCGCGCCCTGTTCCATGCCGAGCAGGGGCGCGATGCCGCGCGCATGGTGGCGCTGGGCGAGGGCGGGCGGCTGCGGGTCGGCTTCGTTGGATCGGCGACCTATGCCTTGCTGCCGCGCTGCGTGCCGGTGTTCCGGCAACGCTTTCCGGATGTCCGTCTGGAGCTGTCCGAGGCGACCAGCATCGGCGCCGTGGCGCTGCTGCGCGACAGCCGCATCGATGCGGCGGTGGTGCGCGGCCCGGTCACGGCCGACGATGTCCTGGACGTACACGAGGTCGAGCGCGACGACTGGTGGCTGGCCGTGCCCGCCGGGCACCGGCTGGCGGTGCGCCGCGCGGTGGCGCTGGCCGACTGTCGCGACGAGGTCTTCGTGACCTATGCCGCCGTCAGCGTCCCGGGGCTGCACAGCACCGCGCAGGCGGCCTGTCGGCAGGCCGGCTTCGAGCCGCGCATCGGGCAGGAAGCCACGCAGGTGCAGACGGTGGTGAGCCTCGTCGCGAGCGGCCTGGGGATCGCCCTCGTGCCGGGCAGCACGCGGCACTTTTCGCACCCGGCCGTGCGCTTCGTGCGCGTGCGTGACGCAGGCGCCCGCGGTGCGCTGGCGCTGTCCCTGGTCCTGCTGCGCCACACGCCCGGCCCCGCGGCCCTGCGCTGGCGCGATGTCCTGCTCGAGCCCGCGCCGCCTCAGGCCGCGGTGGGGTTGGCCGAATAGGTGACTTCGCCGGGTTGCACGGCATTGGCCGCGAGTTCCGGCAGGTCGCGCAGCTCGGTGTAATAGGGCGTGAAGTCCACCGCGGTCGCCTCGAACAGCTGGTCAAAGCCGGTGATGACGAAGTAGGTTTCCTGGTAGGTGTCGATCTTGTAGCGCGTGCGCATCAGCCGCAAGGCGTCGAAGGCCACGCGGTTGGGCTCGGGCGAGGTCAGGCAGTGTTCGAGCTCGCCCACCGACGACAGGATGCCGGCACCGTAGGCGCGCAGCCCCTGCGGGGTGTCCATCAGGCCGAACTCGACGGTGTACCAGTAGATGCGCGACAGGTATTCCAGGGCGTCCAGGCCCTGCGCCTTCAGGCCGCCCGCGCCAAAGGCCTGGATGTAGTCGGCGAACACCGGGTCGAACAGCAGCGGCACGTGGCCGAAGAGGTCATGGAAGAGGTCGGGCTCGACGATGTAGTCGAACTCGGCTTCGGTGCGCAGCCAGTAGGTGACCGGAAAGCGGCGATTGGCGAGCAGGGTGAAGAACTCGCGCTCGGGGATGAGGCCGGGCACGGCCACGATCTCCCAGCCCGTGGCGGGCTTGAGCACGGTGTTGATGTCCTCGAAGCGCGGAATGCCCTGGGCATCGCCCAGGCGCGACAGGGCCGCGATGAACTCGTCGCACGCGCGGCCTTCGACATGCTGCATCTGGCGGGCGAACAGCCGCGCGTAGCGGTCGTGTTCGTCGGCGCTGTATTCCTCCCAGCCCTGGTCACACGTGTAGTCCGCGCGGGCACGGGCGTAGTCGCCGCGCGGCGGACGCTCGCTGGCACCATAGGTCACGGGTTTGGCGGCTTCTTGCATGGTTGTCTCCTCGTGGGATGCCGATGGCCCGCAATCCACGGACCTTGTCGGTACATTGTAGGAACTCGGACGCGGTCAAAGATTGCCAAATCTGGCGCTTGAGCCATGGAATGCGCAATAAAATCGTGATTCCGAAAGACATTGAGCAATTTCATGGCTGACATCGATCTTGACCGCACGGACCTGCGCATCCTGGCCGAACTGCAGCGCGACTGCCGCCTCACCAACCAGGAGCTGGCCGAGCGTGTCGCCCTGTCGCCCAGCCCCTGTCTGCGGCGGGTGCGGCGGCTCGAATCGCTCGGGGTGATCCGGCAGTACGTCGCCCTGGTGGATGCGCAGAAGGTCGGCTATGGCCTGGCGGCCTATGTGGAAGTGCGGCTGCAGAAGCAGGCGCAGGGCGATCACGAGCCGCTTGCCGATTTCGCGCGCGCCGTCGGGCGCTGGCCGGAAGTCGTGGCCTGCTATGCCACCACGGGCGACATGGATTACCTCCTGCGCATCCAGGTCGAGGATCTTGCGCATTTCTCGCGCTTTGCCATGGACACGCTCATGCAGCACCCGGCCGTGGTGGACATGCGCTCGAGCTTCGTGCTGCGCACCATCAAGGAGACGACGGCGGTGGGTGTGTAACGTGGGGTGCCCAACGGTACATGCGCACGTGATTCTTGAACGCGTAACGCCGGATAAGTGACCCGATGTGCGCACGATCGTTTTTTTTGAGACAATGTTGTATCAAGCGTTACCCCCCGTAGCACCACCTGCGCAGCGGTTCCCGCCTGCGGATTGCTAGAATCGCGCCTTATGAATCCCAACCCATCCCCTGGCGAGGACGCAGCCACACTCGTCTTCGATGGCCTTGCCGTTGGCTACGGCGACACGCCCGTGCTGGCCGGCGTGGACATCACGGTACGGCCCGGCGAAGTCGTCGCGCTGCTCGGCGGCTCGGGCAGCGGCAAGACGACCCTGCTGCGTGCCGCCACCGGCCAGATCCACGCCATGCAGGGCCGCGTCATCGCCTTCGGGCAGGACCTGGCCAGCGCCGACGCCGCCCAGCTGCGTGCCGTGCGGCGTCGCATGGGCGTGCTCTTTCAGCAGGGCGCGCTGTTCACCGACCTGAACGTCTTCGAGAACGTCGCCTTCCCGTTGCGGGAACTGGCCGACCTGGGCGAGGCCGAGCTGCGCGACAAGGTCCTGGATACGCTGCAGGCGGTCGGCCTGCGTGCCGCGGCCCATCTGCGTCCGGCCGAGATCTCCGGTGGCATGGCGCGCCGCGTGGCGCTGGCTCGGGCCATCGTGCTGGACCCCGCCCTGGTGCTGTATGACGAACCGTTCGCCGGGCTCGACCCGATCTCGATGGGCGTGACCGCCCAGCTCATCCGCGGCCTGGCCGACCGGCTGGGCTGTGCGTCGCTGCTCATCACCCATGATGTGCAGGAGTCGTTTTCCATCGCCGATCATGCCTATCTCGTGGGCCAGCGTGAACTGAAAGCGGGCGGCACGCCGGCGCAGCTGCAGGCCAGCCCCGATCCTTACGTGCAGCAGTTCCTGCGTGGCGAACCGGATGGTCCGGTCGCCTTCCAGTACGCCGAGACACCGGCCTTTCAGGCCTGGCTGGATCGCGAGGCGCGTCGTGCGCCCGGTGGCCGGGAGACGCGTCGATGAACGCCCTGGCTCGCGGTATCACCTGGGTCGGCACCGGCACACGCGAAGGTGTCAGCGCGCTGGGCTATTTCGTGCGCTTCCTGCTGGCCGTGCTGGCGCGCAGTGGCGTGTGCCTGTCGCGTCCGCGCCTGATGATCCAGCAGGTCCATGTGCTGGGCAATCGCTCGCTCGTCATCATCGCCGTCTCGGGCTCATTCGTCGGCCTGGTGCTGGGCCTGCAGGGGTATTACACCCTGAGCCGCTTCGGCGCCGAGGATTCGCTGGGCGTGCTGGTCGCGCTGTCGCTGGTGCGCGAGCTCGGCCCGGTCGTCACGGCGCTGCTGTTCGCGGGTCGTGCGGGCACGTCGCTCACGGCGGAGATCGGCCTCATGAAGGCGGGCGAACAGTTGTCCGCCATGGAAGTCATGGCCGTGGACCCGCTGCGCCGCGTCATCGCGCCGCGCCTGTGGGGCGGCATCATCGCCATGCCGATTCTCGCGGCCATCTTCTCGGCCCTGGGCATCCTGGGTGGCTGGGTGGTGGGCGTGCAGATGATCGGCGTGGACGCCGGCGCCTTCTGGTCGCAGATGCAGGCCGGCGTCGATTTTCGCGACGATGTGGTGAACGGCATCATCAAGAGCGTGGTGTTCGGCGTTGCCGTCACGCTGATTGCGCTATTCCAGGGTTGGCAGGCCAAGCCCACGCCCGAGGGCGTGTCGCGCGCCACGACGCGGACGGTGGTGGTCGGCTCGCTTGCCGTGCTGGGGCTGGATTTCCTGCTCACAGCGCTGATGTTCGGTAATTGATCGAGGTTTTCTCATGTCGCGTAGCAAGGTGGATTTCTGGGTGGGGCTGTTCGTGCTCCTGGGGGCGGTGGCCGTGGTGTTCCTGGCCTTGCGCGCCGGCAACCTGGGCTCGGTGTCGCTGGGCTCCAGCTATGCCGTCACCGCCCAGTTCAACAACGTCGGCGGCCTGAAGCCGCGTTCGGCCGTGCGCAGCGCAGGCGTGGTGATCGGCCGCGTGGAGGCGATCGACTTCGACGATCAGACCTTCCAGGCCGTGGTCACCATGCGCCTGCGCGAAGGCGTGGACTTCCCGGCCGACTCGTCGGCCAGCATCCTCACGTCGGGTCTGCTCGGCGAGCAATACATCGGGCTGGATCCCGGCAGCGACGACAAGCTGCTGGTCGCCGGCGATCGCATTACCTACACCCAGGGCGCGGTCGTCCTGGAAAACCTCATCAGTCGCTTCCTGTACGGCATGGCCAACAACCAGGGCTCGGCGGGTTCGGACAATCCTCCCTCACAGACACCATGACCATCGCACCGACCTTCCCGCGCGCGCTGACCGTTCCGGCCGCAGCCCTGCTTCTGGCGGGCTGCGCCACGACTTCGGGTGATCCGAATCCGCAGGATCCGTGGGAGGGCATGAACCGCTCGATCTACGCCTTCAACGATACCGTCGATCGCGCACTGCTGCGCCCGGTCGCCGTGGCCTACCAGCGCGTGACGCCGGCCCCCGTGCGCAATTGCGTGGGCAACATGTTCGGCAACCTGCGCGATGTCTGGTATTCGGCCAACAGCTTCCTGCAAGGCCAGGTGCCGGACGGCATCAACATGGTCGGCCGCGTGCTGATGAACACCACCGTGGGCGGCCTGGGCTGCTTCGATCCCGCCACGGACGTGGGCGTGCCCTCGATCCCGCGCGACTTCGGCTCGACCCTGGGTGTCTGGGGCTTCAAGTCCGGCCCTTACGTCGTGTTGCCATTCTTCGGTCCCAGCACGGTGCGCGACGGCATCGGGCGTGGCGTGGACATCTATGGCGGCATCGTCAACGAAGTCGCCAGTGTGCGGGTACGGAATTCGCTGTGGGGAGCCATGGTCGTGAGCGACCGCGAGCGCCTGCTCGACGCCGGTGATCTGGTGGACGACATCGCACTGGACCCGTACAGCTTCGTGCGCGATGCCTACCTGCAGCGTCGCCAGGCCATCATCAACCGTTCGCTGGGCGACGATTCGCTGCCTGACTACAGCCTGCCGGATTACGACGATCCCGAGGCACCCGCAGCAGCCGCGCCGGCCCGCCCCTGATACAAGGATTGCTTCATGAATTCGATTTCCACCCTGTCGTTCCAACGCCTGCGCCGCCGAACCCTCGCCGCCTTTGCCGGCCTGTCGCTGCTGGCAGCGATGGGCACGGCCCAGGCGCAGGGCAAGCCCGATCCCAACGCCGCGCCCGAAGTGTTCGTCAAGGCGCTGGCCGAGGACGTACTCAACGTCCTCAAGCAGGACTCGGCCCTGCAGCAGGGCAACGTGCGTCGCATCAATGAAGTGGTGGATGCGCGCGTGCTGCCCTACGTCGACTTCGAGAAGACGACGCGCCTGGCCGTGGGCCGCTACTGGCGTGACGCCACGCCGCAGCAGCGCCAGCAGCTGGTCGATGGCTTTCGCAGCACCCTGGTGCGCACCTACAGCGGTGCCTTCCGCCAGGTGTCCCCGCAGACCGGCATCACCATGCTGCCGTTTCGCGGCGATGCCAGCGCCAACGACGTGGTCGTGAACACGCAGGTGCGCCAGCCCGGCAGCCAGCCGGCCGGCGTCGATTACCGCCTGGAGCGCACGCCCAGCGGCTGGAAGATCTATGACGTGAGCGTCGAGAACATCTGGCTGATCCAGAACTACCGCAACCAGTTCGCCAGCCAGATCCAGCAGAACGGCATCGATGGCCTGATCAAGACGCTGAACCAGCGCAATCAGTGACCTCGCTCGGGCGGCCCCGGCCGGGGTCGCCCGAGAGCCCGCGGCTCCCCGCTGGGGGCCGGCAGGGCAGGCATGTCCCGCATTGCCTATAATTGACGGCTTGGCCTCTTCATTTCTGTCATGTCCGTCGTTCGCATCGACCATCTTTCGAAGATCTACACGCCGCGCCGCAGCCTGCTGCAGCGCGTGACGGGTGCGTCTGCGGCGCCGGGCTTCCAGGCCCTGGACGACGTCAGCCTGACCATCGAGCCCGGCGAGTTCTTCGGGCTGCTGGGGCCCAACGGCGCGGGCAAGACCACCCTGATTTCCGTGCTGGCGGGGCTCTCGTCGGCCACCCGCGGCCAGGTATCCGTCTGTGGGTATGATGTCGCGACCGACGCCGCGCGTGCGCGCCGCGCCCTGGGCGTCGTGCCCCAGGAACTCGTGTTCGACCCCTTTTTCACCGTGCGCGAAACCCTGCGCATCCAGTCCGGCTATTTCGGGCTGCGCCACAACGACGACTGGATCGACGAAATCCTGGCCAGCCTCGGGCTGGACGACAAGGCCGACGTCAACATGCGCGCGCTCTCGGGCGGCATGAAGCGGCGGGTGCTGGTCGCCCAGGCGCTCGTGCACCGCCCGCCCGTCATCGTGCTGGACGAACCGACCGCCGGCGTGGACGTCGATCTGCGCCGTGCGCTGTGGGAATTCATCGTCCGCCTGAACCGCCAGGGCCACACCATCCTGCTCACCACGCATTACCTGGAAGAAGCCGAGGCCCTCTGTGGCCGCGTCGCCATGCTCAAGGCCGGGCGCGTCGTCGCCCTGGACAGCACCGCAGCGCTGGTCGCGCAGGTGGGTGGCGCCGATCTGGAAGAAGCCTTCGTGCGCATCATGCGCGGCGACCCTGCGCTTGCAGGCAACCCGCCCGATGCGGCGCGCGCCGAGGACGAGCCCACCGAGGTGCAGGTATGAGCATCGACGCCCGTCCGCCCGTGGGCAATGCCCCGCCCACCGCGCCTGCTGCTGCCCCCGCCGGGCGCGCGCCCTCGCGCCGGCCGGCCGGCCATCGCCCGCAGGGCGTGCCCGCCGACGATAGCCAGGCACGGGTGTCGGCGCCCCTGATCGCGCCCGACCTGCGCGGTGGCTCCGGCTTTCCGACGCTGTTCTACAAAGAGCTGCTGCGCTTCTACAAGGTCAGCTTCCAGACCGTGGCCGCGCCCGTGGTCACGGCACTGCTGTACCTGCTGGTGTTCGCGCACGTCCTGGAAGACCACGTGCGGGTCTACGACCAGGTGCCGTACGTGAACTTCCTCGTCCCGGGCCTGGTGATGATGAGCATGCTGCAGAACGCGTTCTCCAACGCGTCCTCGTCGCTGATCCAGAGCCGGGTCACCGGCAACCTGGTCTTCGTGCTGCTGCCGCCGCTGTCCTACCTGGATTTCTACGCGGCCTACGTACTGGCCTCGGTCGTGCGCGGCCTGGTCGTGGGCATGGGCGTCTGGCTGGTCACGCTGATCTTTGCCGGCCCGATGGTCGCCCACCCGGGCTGGATGCTGACCTTTGCCGTGCTGGCCTGCGCCGTCATGGCCACGCTGGGCCTGGTCGCCGGGATCTGGGCCGAGAAGTTCGACCAGATCGCCGCCTTCCAGAACTTTCTCATCATGCCGGCGACCTTCCTGTCCGGCGTGTTCTATTCGATCAACACCCTGCCGCCGTTCTGGCAGGCCGTGTCGCACTGGAACCCGGTGTTCTACGCCATCGACGGGTTCCGCTACGGCTTTTTCGGCCTGTCCGACGTCTCGCCCTGGCACAGCCTGGCGGTGGTGGGCGGTGTCTTCCTCGCCCTGGCGGCCTGCGCCATGCGCCTGCTCGCCAGTGGCTACAAGCTGCGGAGCTGATAGGATGGCGCCCCCCTACGCGCTCACGCGCGCCCTTCCGGGGGCGATGCTGGCGCAGCCGGATCCGCAGCACCCCGGGTCGGCTGGCGCGGCCTCTACCTGCGTGCATGCCACGCAGCGCAATGGATAACTGACATGCAATCCCTTCCCAGTCCCGAACAGGTCCGCCAGTACATCCTGGACGGCCTTGCGTGCGAAAGCGTCGCGGTCGAGGGTGATGGACAACATTTCGAGGCCGTGATCGTCTGTGCGGGCTTCGAGGGCAAACGCCCCATTGCGCGACATCAGATGGTGTACGCGGCCCTGGGCGAGCGCATGCGTGCCGAGATCCACGCACTGTCCATGCGCACGCTGACCCCGGCCGAGTACGCCGCACGTCAAGCCTGACCCTCATGTTTTCTGGCGGCGCCGCGGCGTCGCCCTCCTGGAATGTCATGGACAAACTGAATATCACCGGCGGCCAGCGTCTTCAGGGCGAGGTCGTCGTGTCCGGCGCAAAGAACGCCGCGCTGCCGATCCTGTGCGCGAGCCTGCTGACCGCCGACCCCGTGCGGCTCTCGAACGTGCCGCAGTTGAACGACATCGCCACGCTGAGCCGCCTGCTGGGCCGCCTGGGCGTGCGCGTCGAGCAGGACGGCGGCGGCGTGCTGACGCTGCAGGCCGACGCGCTGACCTCGTGCGAGGCCCCGTATGACCTCGTCAAGACCATGCGTGCTTCGATCCTCGTGCTCGGACCCCTGGTCGCGCGATTCGGCGAAGCCCGCGTGAGCCTGCCCGGTGGCTGCGCCATCGGCCAGCGCCCGGTCGACCAGCACATCAAGGGTCTGGCCGCGCTGGGCGCGGACGTGCGCGTCGAGCATGGCTTCGTCGTGGCGCGCGCCGATCGCCTGAAGGGCGCCATCGTGCGCACCGACATGATCACCGTCACCGGCACCGAGAATCTGCTGATGGCCGCCGTGCTGGCCGATGGCGAAACCGTGCTGGACAACGCGGCACGCGAACCGGAAGTCATCGACCTGGCCGAGATGCTGATCGCCATGGGCGCGCGCATCCAGGGCCATGGCACCGACCGGATCGTGGTGCAGGGCGTCGAACGCCTGCACGGCGTGGACTACCGCGTCATGCCCGACCGCATCGAGGCCGGCACCTTCCTGTGCGCCGTCGGGGCGGCGGGCGGCGAAGCCGTGCTGCGCTCGGCGCCGCCGGCGGCCATGGGCGCGGTGATCGACAAGCTGCGCAGCGCCGGCGTCACGATCGACTGCGAAGGCGACATCATCCGCGTGCGCATGGGCAGCCGGCCCACCGCCGTGGACTTTCGCACGCAGGAATATCCGGGCTTTGCGACCGACATGCAGGCCCAGCTGATGGCGATGAACACGGTCGCCAACGGCACCTCGGTGATCACCGAGAACATCTTCGAGAACCGCTTCATGCACGTCCAGGAGCTCATCCGCCTGGGCGCGGACATCGCCATCGACGGCCACACGGCCGTCGTCAAGGGCGTGCACAACCTGTCCGGCGCCACCGTCATGGCCACCGACCTGCGCGCATCGGCGAGCCTGGTCATCGCCGGGCTGGTCGCCGAGGGCGTCACCACCGTCGAGCGCATCTATCACCTGGATCGCGGCTACGAATGCATGGAGCACAAACTGCAGCAACTGGGCGCGCGCATCGAACGCGTGTCCGACCGGAGGTCCGCATGATCGCCCCCGCAGGTCGCCGTCCCCTGACGCTCGCGCTGTCCAAGGGCCGCATCTTCGACGAGACCCTGCCGCTGCTGGCGGCAGCCGGCGTCACCGTCTCCGAGGACCTGGAGACCACGCGCAAGCTCATCATCCCGACCAGTGATCCGGATCTGCGCATCATCATCGTGCGGGCATCGGACGTTCCGACCTACGTGCAGTCCGGCGCCGCCGACCTGGGCGTGGCCGGCAAGGACGTGCTGTACGAGCACGAGGGCGAGCATCCGGGCGGGCTGTACCAGCCGATCGACCTGGGCATCGCGCGCTGCCGCCTGTGCGTCGCGGTCTCGGCGGGCTTTGACTACGCGGGTGCCGTGTACCAGGGCGCCCGCCTGCGCGTGGCGACCAAGTATGTGCAGGCGGCCCGCGAACATTTCGCGGCCAAGGGTGTCCATGTGGATATCATCAAGCTGTATGGCTCGATGGAGCTCGCCCCGCTGGTCGGCCTGGCCGACGCGATCGTCGACCTCGTCTCCACCGGCAGCACCCTGCGCGCGAACAACCTGGTTGCCGTCGAGGACATCATGGACATCTCGTCCCGCCTCATCGTCAACCAGGCCGCCTTGAAGACACGCCGCCAGCGCATCCAGCCCCTGCTCGACGCGTTTCGCGCCGCCAGCGCCACCTGACAGGATCTTCGACCGATGTCCGCTTCTTCCCTGATCCGCCGCCTGGACACGCGCGCCGACGGGTTCGCCGCCACGCTGCGCCAGCTGCTGGCCTTCGAGTCCGCCGAGGACGCCTCCATCGAGCAGGCCGTGCAGTCCATCCTGGCCGACGTGCGCTCGCGCGGCGACGCCGCCGTGCTCGAGTACACGCAACGCTTCGATCGCCACCCGGCCACGTCCATCGACGCGCTGGAAGTGCCCGCTGCCGAGGCCCAGGCCGCGCTGGCCGCCTTGCCGGCCGAGCAGCGCGCCGCGCTGCAGACGGCCGCCGAGCGCATCCGCAGCTACCACGAGCACCAGCGCGCCGAGTCCTGGTCCTACACGGAGGCCGATGGCACGCGCCTGGGCCAGAAGATCACGCCGCTGGACCGCGTGGGCCTGTACGTGCCGGGCGGCAAGGCCGCCTATCCGTCCTCCCTGCTGATGAACGCCATCCCGGCCAAGGTCGCCGGCGTGGCCGACGTCGTCATGGTCACGCCCACGCCCGATGGCGTGCGCAACCCCATCGTGCTCGCCGCGGCCGCCATCGCGGGCGTGGACCGCATCTGGGCCATCGGTGGCGCCCAGGCCGTGGGCGCGCTCGCCTACGGGACCGAGCGCATCGGTGCCGTCGACAAGATCGTCGGCCCGGGCAATGCCTTCGTGGCCGCCGCCAAGCGCCGCGTCTTCGGCACCGTGGGCATCGACATGATCGCGGGCCCGAGCGAAATCCTGGTCATCTGTGATGGCCAGACCCCGCCGGACTGGGTCGCCATGGACCTGTTCTCGCAGGCCGAGCACGACGAGCTCGCGCAGTCGATCCTGCTGTGTCCGGACGCCGCCTACCTGGACGCGGTCGAGGCCTCGATCGCGCGCCTGCTGCCCACCATGCCGCGTGCGGACATCATCCGCACCAGCCTGCGCGAGCGTGGCGCCCTGATCCTCGTGCGCGACCTGGCCGAGGCCTGCGCCATCGCCAACGACATCGCGCCCGAGCATCTGGAAATCTCCACGGCCGAGCCCGAGCGCTGGGCCGAGCAGATCCGCCATGCCGGCGCGATCTTCCTCGGCCGTTTCACGTCCGAGTCCCTGGGCGATTACTGCGCCGGACCGAACCACGTGCTGCCCACGGCGCGCACCGCCCGCTTCTCGTCGCCGCTGGGGGTGTACGATTTCCAGAAGCGTTCCAGCCTGATCCATGTCTCCGAGGCCGGGGCCCGCAGCCTGGGCCAGATCGCCGCCACGCTGGCCTACGGCGAGGGCCTGCAGGCCCACGCCCGCAGCGCCGAGCTCCGTCGCGAGACGACCTGATGCCCGATACGTCCGCCGTTCAATCCGGATCCGCCATGCGCACCGCCGATATCACCCGCAACACCAACGAGACCCGCATCCGCGTGGCCATCAACCTGGACGGCACGGGCCGCCAGGACATCCACACGGGCGTCCCGTTCCTGGACCACATGCTGGACCAGATCGCCCGCCACGGCCTGATCGACCTGGAAATCCATGCCGACGGCGACCTGCACATCGACGCGCACCACACGGTGGAAGACACCGGCATCACGCTCGGCCAGGCGTTCGCCAAGGCCGCGGGCAACAAGGCCGGGCTGCGCCGCTACGGTCACGCCTATGTGCCGCTGGACGAGGCGCTGTCGCGCGTCGTGGTCGACTTCTCGGGCCGCCCCGGGCTGACCTACCACGTGCCCTACACCCGCGCGATGATCGGCCAGTTCGACGTCGACCTCGCCCGCGAATTCTTCCAGGGCTTCGTCAATCACGCCCTGGTCACGCTGCACATCGACAATCTGCGTGGCGACAACGCCCATCACCAGTGCGAGACGGTCTTCAAGGCTTTCGGTCGCGCCCTGCGCATGGCGCTGGAAGTCGACGAGCGCCAGAACGGCGCGATTCCGTCCACCAAGGGAGTGCTGTAACACCATGGCAAGCATTGCAGTGGTCGATGCCGGCGCGGGCAACCTGCGCTCGGTCGTGAGAGCCTTGCAGTACGCGGCCCCCGAGGCCGATGTCCAGGTCTGTGGCACGCCGGCCGGCATTGCCGCGGCCGATCGCGTGGTGCTGCCGGGGCAGGGCGCCATGCGCGACTGCATGGGGCAGCTCGCCCAGGCTGGCCTGGTCGAGGCGGTGATGGCCGCCGCGCGCAGCAAGCCCCTGCTGGGCGTGTGCGTGGGCCTGCAGATGCTCTTCGAGACCAGCGAGGAAGCCCCCGACGTGGGCGGCCTGGGGTTGCTGGCCGGGGGCGTGCCGCGGTTTCGCGGCGAAGCCTTCCAGTCGGCCGATCCCGATGCGCCGGCCCTGAAGGTGCCGCACATGGGCTGGAACCGTGTGCACCAGGCCCAGGCGCACGCATTGTGGGATGGCATCCCCGATGCCGCTTACTTTTATTTCGTACATAGTTATTTTGTCGAGCCCGCAAGCGACAATGTCGTGGCGGGCCGCACGCGCTATGGTCTCGACTTTACGAGCGCCATCGCTGCGGATAACATCTTTGCTACCCAGTTCCATCCCGAAAAAAGCGCCGAGGCAGGGCTCAGGCTCTATCGCAACTTCGTGCACTGGAACCCCTGACCTCCTGGCCACTGCAGGCCATCACCCTGACCTGAATCGTTTTCCGTCATGCTGCTCATCCCCGCCATCGATCTCAAAGACGGGCGCTGTGTGCGTCTGCGCCAAGGCGATCTCGACGACGCCACCGTCTTCTCCGAGGATCCCGCCGCCATGGCCAAGCGCTGGCTCGATGCCGGCGCTCGTCGCCTGCACCTGGTCGACCTGAACGGCGCCGTTGCCGGCAAGCCCCTGAATGAAGCCCCGATCCGCGCCATCATCAAGGCCGTGGGCGCGGACATCCCCGTGCAGATCGGCGGCGGCATCCGGGACCTGGACACCATCGAACGCTACCTCGACGGCGGTATCTCGTACGTGATCATCGGCACGGCAGCCGTGAAGAATCCCGGGTTCCTGCACGATGCGTGCAGCGCGTTCCCGGGCAACATCATCGTCGGCCTGGACGCACGCGACGGCAAGGTCGCCACGGACGGCTGGAGCAAGCTCACCCGCCACGACGTGGTCGATCTCGCCCGCAAGTTCGAAGACTACGGCTGCGAAGCCATCATCTACACCGACATCGGCCGCGACGGCATGCTCTCGGGCGTGAACGTCGAATCGACGGTGCGCCTGGCGCAGGCCGTGCGCATTCCGGTGTACGCCTCGGGCGGCATCGCCAGCATGGTCGATGTCGAGCAGCTCTGTGCCGTCTACGACGAAGGCGTCCAGGGCGCGATCCTGGGCCGCAGCATCTACGAAGGCACGCTCGATTTCGCCGCGGCCCAGTCCCGCGCCGACGAGCTCATGGAACGCGAATGAACCCAGCTGCCCGCGCGCCGGACGGCGCAAGCGCCGGCCGCGCCGATTCCGAACTCACCTGCCGCATCATTCCCTGCCTGGACGTCCACGGCGGGCGGGTGGTCAAGGGCGTGAACTTCGTGAGCCTGGTCGATGCCGGCGATCCGATCGAGATCGCCCGGCGCTACAACGAGCACGGCGCCGATGAGCTCACCTTCCTGGACATCACCGCGTCCAGCGACGAGCGCGACCTCATCCTGCCCGTCATCGAGCGGGTGGCCGAGCAGGTCTTCATCCCCCTGACGGTGGGTGGCGGCGTGCGGCAGGTCGGCGACATCCGGCGCCTGCTCAACGCGGGCGCGGACAAGGTGTCGATCAACACCTCGGCCGTCACCAACCCTGCACTGGTCGAAGAAGCCGCCGGCTACTACGGCTCGCAGTGCATCGTCGTGGCCGTCGACGCCAAGCGCGTGTCGGCGGCGGGCGAGCCCGACCGCTGGGAAGTCTTCACCCACGGCGGACGCAACGCGACGGGCCTGGAAGTCGTGGCCTGGGTGCAGCGCATGGCCAAGCTGGGCGCAGGCGAGATCCTGCTGACCAGCATGGATCGCGACGGCACCAAGTCCGGCTTCGATCTTGCCCTGACGCGCGCCGTCTCTGACGCGGTGTCGATTCCGGTCATCGCCTCGGGCGGCGTGGGCAACCTGCAGCACCTGGCCGACGGCATCCGCGAAGGCCACGCCAGCGCCGTGCTGGCCGCCAGCATCTTCCACTATGGCCAGCACACCGTCAGCGAGGCCAAGGCCTTCATGGCGGCGCAGGGCATCCCCACGCGCAGCACGGGGGGCGCATGAGCGACACGACGCCCGACTGGCTCGACGCGGTCATCTACGACGCCCAGGGCCTGGTGCCGGCCATCGCGCAGGACGCGCAGACCGGCCGGATCCTGATGTTCGCCTTCATGAACCGCGAATCCCTCGCGCTCACGCGCGAGACCGGCTTTGCCACCTACTGGTCGCGCTCGCGCAACCGGCTCTGGAAGAAGGGCGAGGAATCGGGCCACCGCCAGCGCGTCAAGGCGATCCGCCTGGATTGCGATGGCGACGTGGTGCTGGTGGAAATCGAGCAGGACGGCGGCATCGCCTGCCACACGGGTCGCGAAAGCTGCTTCTTTCGCGAGTTGCAGGGCGAGGGCGAGAAAGCGGACTGGGTCGTCGTCGATCCCGTCCTGAAGGACCCGAAGGCGATCTATTCATGAGCACGTCCGACAACCTGAGCGCCGACGTGCTGGCCCGCGTGGCCGACACGATCGAATCGCGTGACCCGCGGCGCGGGGGCGACCCCACCGCGTCCTATGTCGCCAAGCTGCTGTCCAAGGGCCCCGACGCCATCCTGAAGAAGGTCGGCGAAGAGGCGACCGAGGTCGTTCTGGCCGCCAAGGACGCCGATCGCGCCAAAATCGTCTACGAGACGGCCGATCTGTGGTTTCATACCCTTGTCATGCTGGCTCACTATGATCTGCGCCCCCAGGCGGTGCTCGATGAGCTGGCCCGCCGGGAAGGCCTGTCGGGCCTGGCCGAAAAGGCCGCGCGTCCAGCGGACTGACCGCCGCGCGCATTCCCACTTGGTTAGAATGGTGAGCAGCGACACGCTGCCACCCGAACACAACGGAGCTTCACATGGGTTCATTCAGTATCTGGCATTGGCTGGTCGTCCTGGTCATCGTGGCGCTCATCTTCGGCACCAAGAAGCTGCGCAACATGGGTGAGGATCTCGGTGGCGCCGTGAAGGGCTTCAAGTCCGGCATGCGCGACAGCGAGGAAGAGGCTGCCGCCAAGCGCGTCGACACCCAGCGGGTCGCCGACGACACCATCGATGTGCAGGCCCGTGAGAAGAACGGCAGCAACACGTAATCCGGGCGTCACCGCCCGCTGCCGGCAAGGCTTGCATGTTCGATATCGGTTTTACTGAGCTCCTCGTCATCGGCGCAGTGGCCCTGGTCGTTCTCGGCCCGGAAAAGCTGCCCAAGGTGGCGCGTACCGTCGGCCACCTCGTGGGCCGTCTCCAGCGCTACGTCGGTGACGTCAAGCGCGACATCAACCGTGAGATGGAGCTCGACGAGCTGCGGCGCCTGCGTACCGAAATGGACGAGGCGGCGCGCCAGGTCGAGACGACCATGCGCAAGCACACGGACGACATCCAGGGCGAATTCGACGAGACCGCACGCGCGGTGAAGCCGAACGCGGATGCGTCCTCGCGTGCTGTCGCGGGCGTGGCCGTCGCGCCGGAAGCGGACACTGCGCCGCCCGTGCCGGAATCGGCCGCGCCGGTGGCCGAGGGCGCCAGCGCGGCCGTCTCGGCGATCGATCCGCTCGCCAGCCCGGCAGCTGCCGCCGACCTGGGTCTGTCCGACCCGGCGCAGCGCGCCGCCGAGCAGGCGGCGGCCTCCGGTGCGCCGTGCCCCGTGCCGACGGCGGCGCCTGACGCCGCGGCGTCAGCGGCACCGGTGGCTCCTGCGGCACCGGCTGCCCCGGCTGTTGCTGCCGCGCCAGTGGCTCCTGCGGCATCGGCTGCTCCGGCTGTTGCTGCCGCGCCGGTGCCTCCGGCAGCACCGGCGGCCCCAGCTGTCGCAGCCCCTCCGGTGGCCCCGGCCGCCCCCGCCGCCCCCGCGCCCGTCTCCCCGGCCGCGCCCGTGGCCGTTGCCCCACCCATTCCTGCGCCGAGCGCGGCTGACCCGGTGGCACCCGCCGCCGATGCGCCCCGCGACCCGGCGCCGACATCTTCTAGCGCGACGCCCAAGCCATGACGGCCATTCCTGACAAGGACCAGCAGCCCGAGGAGCGCGAAGAGTCGTTCATCTCGCACCTCGTGGAGCTGCGCCAGCGCCTGGTCAAGGCCGTCCTGGCCGTGCTGGGCGTGTTCATCGTGCTGTTCACCTATCCGGGTGCCTCGGCGATCTACGACGTGCTGGCGCAGCCGATGCTGGCCACGCTGCCCGCCGGCACCCGCATGATCGCCACGGGCGTGATCACGCCCTTCATGGTGCCGGTCAAGATCACCTTGATGGCGGCCTTCGTGATCGCGCTGCCGGTGGTGCTGTACCAGGCCTGGGCCTTCGTCGCGCCCGGCCTCTACCAGCACGAAAAGCGTCTTGCCGTCCCGCTCATCCTGTCCAGCACGCTGCTGTTCATCGCCGGGATGGCGTTCTGCTACTTCGTCGTCTTTCGCACGGTGTTCCACTTCATCGCGTCGTTCGCGCCGCAGTCGATCACCCCCGCGCCTGACATCGAGGCCTACCTGAACTTCGTCCTGACGATGTTCCTGGCCTTTGGTGTCACCTTCGAAGTGCCGGTCGTGGTGGTGCTGCTGGTCAAGACGGGCATCGTCACCGTCGCCAAGCTGCGCGAAGTCCGCGGCTACGTGATCGTGGGCGCCTTCATCATCGCCGCCATCTTCACGCCGCCCGACGTGGTCAGCCAGTTCATGCTCGCCGTGCCGCTGTGCCTGCTCTACGAGGTGGGCATCATCATTGCCTCCGGCATGAAACGAAGGCAGGAGGAAGCCGATGACGAAGCCGACACGGCCTGAGCCGATCGATGCCGGACCGGGGGTCGCGCGTGACGTCCTGGTCCACTGGCTGGCCGATGCCCTGCGCGTGGCGCGCTTTCGCGACTACTGTCCGAACGGCCTGCAGGTCGAGGGCCGCAAGGAGATCCGGCACATCGTCACGGGCGTGACGGCCAGCGCGGCGCTCCTGGAGGCGGCCATCGCCCAGGGCGCGGACACGGTGCTGGTGCACCACGGCTGGTTCTGGCGCAACGAGGACCCGCGCGTCATCGGCACGCGCCGTCAGCGCCTGGCCCTGGCGCTGGGTGCCGACCTCAACCTGCTCGCCTACCACCTGCCGCTGGATGCCCACCCCGTGTGGGGCAACAACGCGCAACTTGCACGCGAACTGGGTCTGCTGCCCGATGCGGCCCCGGGCGAGGGCGGCGATCTGCCCCGCACCACGGGCGCCGAGGGCCTGATCTGGCTGGGTTCCGCGCCCGGCATCGCCACCCTGGGCGAGCTTGCGAGCCGCGTCGAAACCCGCCTTGGCCGTGCACCGCTGGTGATCGGCGAGCCGTCGCAACGCGTGGCGCAGGTCGCCTGGTGCACCGGGGCGGCGCAAGGCATGATGCAGGAGGCCGTGGACGCGGGCGCCACGGTGTACATCACCGGCGAAGCTTCTGAGCCGACCGCCCATCTGGCGCGCGAAACCGGCTGTGCGTTCATTGGCGCCGGACATCACGCCACCGAGCGCTATGGCGTGCGTGCCCTGGGCGAGGCGCTTGCCGAGCACTTCGGCATCCGCGTCACGTTCATCGACATCGACAACCCGGTCTGAACCTGCGCCAGGCGCAGGGCAGGGGGGCGATCGGCCCACGAAAAAACGCGGACCCGAGGGTCCGCGTTTTTCGTCTGACGCAAACTGCAGGGCCGCTGGTGTGGCGGCCATGCAACATCTCATCACAGCGTGGGCGGCATCGACGAAGGCGTGACCGGGGCCGGCGGCACGGCCGAGGCCACCGAGCGGCCGGCCAGCGCGTCGCGGATCTCGCGCAGCAGCACGATGTCTTCGGGCGTTGCCTTCGGCTCGGCCGGGGCGCTCTTTTCTTCCTGCTCGAAACGCGCGCGCGCCTTGTTCAGCGCCTTGACCATCATGAACACGACGAACGCGAGAATGATGAAGTTCAGCAGGATCGTCAGGAAATTCCCCCAGGCGAACAGGATGGCGCCCGCGGCGTTCAGGTCCGCGTAGGTCATGGGGCCCGCATAGCCTTCCGGTAGCCGCAGCACGACGAACTTGTTGCTGAAGTCGACCGATCCGCCGAGGATGAAGTTGATGAAGGGCATGATCACGTCCTTCACCATCGAGTCGACGATGCGGCCGAACGCGCTGCCGATGATCACGCCAACGGCGAGATCCATCACGTTGCCCTTGACGGCAAACTTCTGGAATTCCTTCAAGATCCCTGTCATTTTCGTATTCCTGGGTAGGCTGGAATGCGACCCCGGCAGGGGTCGAACCACGGACGGCCGGCGGGGTCGCGGGCGCGTTTTCCGTTGCTCGCCATCTTAGTCCGAGCCTGACTTTTTCGCCTAACCAAGGGTTCCCCTGGGTTAGTGTCCGTATGTGTCGCTGCGTTATACTCGGGTGTTGCAATGTGCCTTCATAGGCATGTTGATAAAAGGGATGGTGGAGATGAGTCAGAATTCAATGACGCTGGGCAGTGGAGAACACGACAACAGCGCATCGGCGACCCCCGACAACCCGTTGGGACCGCACAACAAGCGTCCGATGGATCCAGAACGCCGCTTCTGGGTAGGTACGGCCTGTGCGGCCGGGGGACTGGTCGGCGCTGGCGTCGCCGTCCCCCTGGTCGGCTCCTTCGCCCCTTCCGGGCGGGCCCGTGCAGCCGGCGCGCCGGTGGAAGTCGACATCGGCTCCATTCCGGTGGGCGAAATGCGCACGGTCGAATGGCGTGGTCGTCCGGTGTGGGTGCTGCACCGCTCGCCGGCCATGCTCGAGACGCTCAAGGACACGAACAGCCAGGTGGCGGATCCCAACTCCGACCGTCCCGGCTTCACGCCTGCCTACGCCAAGAACGAATACCGTTCGCGCAAGCCGGAATACCTCGTGGCCGTGGGCATCTGTACCCACTTGGGCTGCGCACCGACCGCGGTGCTGGCAGCCCAGCCGGGTCCCGGCCTGCCCGCCGACTGGCAGGGCGGTTTCTTCTGTCCGTGCCACGGTTCGACGTTCGATATGGCCGGTCGGGTGTTCCGCAACAAGCCCGCACCTGACAATCTCGAGGTTCCTCCCTACGAGTTCCTCTCCGACACCCGCATCATCGTGGGCGTCGACGAAGACAACAAGGCCTGAGCGCGCCCGGGCGCGGCCTTGCGGCCGCCCCGATGCGCAGCATTCGAATCAACCGCCACGCAAAAGGAGCCGCTGTCATGGCTGGCGAGAAAAAGATCGAGACGACAGGCCTGCTCGGATGGGTCGACGCTCGTTTTCCGCTGACGTCCACCTTCAAGGCGCACGTCTCGGAATACTACGCACCAAAGAATTTCAACTTCTGGTATGTCTTCGGGTCCCTGGCGCTGCTGATCCTGGTCATCCAGATCGTCACCGGCATCTTCCTCGTCATGCACTACAAGCCTGACGCCGAACGTGCCTTCCAGTCGGTCGAATACATCATGCGCGAGGTGCCTGGTGGATGGCTCATCCGCTACATGCACTCCACCGGCGCGTCGATGTTCTTCGTCGTCGTCTACCTGCACATGCTGCGCGGCCTGTTCTACGGCTCGTACCGCAAGCCCCGCGAGCTGGTCTGGATCTTCGGCGTCGCGATCTTCCTGTGCCTGATGGCCGAAGCCTTCTTCGGCTACCTGCTGCCCTGGGGCCAGATGTCCTACTGGGGCGCGCAGGTGATCGTGAACCTGTTCTCGGCCATCCCCTTCATCGGCCCGGACCTGGCGATCTGGATCCGCGGCGATTACGTCGTCTCCGACGCCACCCTGAACCGCTTCTTCGCCTTTCACGTCATCGCCATCCCGCTGGTGCTGATCGGCCTGGTCGTGGCGCACATCGTCGCGCTGCATGAAGTCGGCTCCAACAACCCGGACGGCGTGGAGATCAAGAAGTACAAGGACTCGCGCGGCATCCCGCTCGATGGCGTGCCCTTTCACCCGTACTACACGGTGCACGACATCCTGGGCACGGCGATCTTTCTCATCGTGTTCTTTGCGATCGTCTTCTTCGCGCCGGAAATGGGCGGGTACTTCCTCGAGTACAACAACTTCATCCCGGCCGACCCGCTGAAGACCCCGCCGCACATCGCGCCGGTCTGGTACTTCACGCCGTTCTACTCGATGCTGCGCGCCATCACGGACGAATTCACGTGGGTGCTCGCGGGCCTGGCCGTGGCCGGTGCCATCGCGCTCTTCCTGCGTGGCGGCCTGCGCGGCGTCCTGCGCATCGCCGTGCCACTCGCGCTCATCGTCGTCGCCGTCCTGCTGCGCGCCATCGACGCCAAGTTCTGGGGCGTGGTGGCCATGGGTGGCGCGGTCGTCATCCTGTTCTTCCTGCCCTGGCTCGACGTCTCGCCCGTCAAGTCGATCCGCTACCGCCCGGGCTGGCACAAGTGGCTGTACGCGATCTTCATCGTCAACTTTCTCATCCTGGGCTTCCTCGGCACCCAAGCCCCCAACGACGTGTACAACATCATGTCGCAGGTGGGCACGCTGATCTATCTGGGGTTCTTCCTGCTGATGCCCTTCTGGAGCCATCGCGGGACGTTCAAGCCGGTGCCCGATCGGGTCACCTTCAAGCCCCATTGAACCGACGGATAACGGATATCAAGATGAAGAAGCTGCTTGGAGCCCTTGCGCTGCTGATGTCGCTCGCAGCGCCCGCCGTGCAGGCCGCCGAAGCCGGCGTGCCGCTCGAGCGCGCGCCGCACCGCCTCAATGACCTTGCCGCCCTGCAGAACGGCGCCAAGGTCTTCGTGAACCACTGTCTGAACTGTCACTCGGCGAGCAGCGTGCGCTACAGCGACCTGCGCCAGATCGGCCTGACCGACGAGCAGATCGCCAACAACCTGCTGTTCTCGGGCGACACCGTCAACGACCAGATGCGCGTGGCCATGACGCCCGAAGACGCCAAGGCGTGGTTCGGCACGACGCCGCCCGACCTGTCCGTCATCGCGCGCGCCAAGTCCGTCAACGCCGGCCCGCCCGGGGGCGACTACATCTACACCTACATGCGCTCGTTCTATCGCGACGCGTCCAAGCTCACCGGCTGGGACAACCTGCTCTACCCGAACGTCGCCATGCCGCACGTGATGTGGGATGACCAGGGTCCGCGCGAACTGACCAAGACGAACACGCACCGGGCCGCCGACGGCACCTGGCAGCGCACCGTCACCACCTTCGACAAGGACGGCTACGTCACCACCGAGACCGCTCCCGCCACCGGCGTGGTGGGCCACGGCGGCACCGAGGTCGCCTTCAAGGCCCTGGATCCCGCCCAGGCCCGTGCCTACGACAACCAGATGGCCGACCTGGCTGCCTTCATGACCTGGATGGGCGAGCCCGTCCAGCAGGATCGCAAGCGCATCGGCATGTGGGTCCTGTTCTACCTGGGCCTCTTCCTGCTGGTCGCCTGGCGCCTGAATGCCGTGTATTGGCGCGACGTGAAGTAGACTGTCGCCCTTGCGCGAAGTCCTGGCCAGCGCCGCGCTCTCGCGCGACGCTGGCCTTTCGCTTATGATCAACTGTTTGTAATTGGAACGCTCGCCATGATGGTCCTTTACTCTGGCACGACCTGCCCCTACTCGCAGCGCTGCCGCTTCGTGCTGTTCGAGAAAGGCATGGACTTCGAGATCCGTGACGTCGATCTCTACAACAAGCCCGAGGACATCTCGGTCATGAATCCGTATGGCCAGGTGCCCATCCTGACCGAACGTGACCTGGTGTTGTACGAGTCCAACATCATCAACGAGTACATCGACGAGCGCTTCCCGCACCCGCAGCTCATGCCGGCAGACCCGGTCATGCGCGGGCGCACCCGTCTTTTCCTCTACAACTTCGAAAAAGAGCTCTTCGTCCACGTCAGCACGCTCGAATCGCGTGCGGCGCAAAGCGACGCCAAGGCACTCGAACACGCTCGCCAGAACATCCGCGACCGCCTCGCGCAGATCGCCCCGATGTTCCTGAAGAACAAGTTCATGCTCGGCGAAGAGTTCTCCATGCTCGACGTGGCCCTCGCTCCGCTCCTGTGGCGCCTGGATCACTACGGCATCGAACTGCCGCGCAGCGCAGCGCCCCTGCAGAAATACGCCGAGCGCATCTTCGCGCGTCCGGCCTACATCGAGGCGCTCACCCCGTCCGAGAAGGTGATGCGCAAGTGACGGAAACCTCCACCAAGCCCTACCTCATCCGCGCCTTGCACGAATGGTGTTCCGACAACGGCTACACGCCGTACATCTCGGTCACCGTTGACGAGCACACGATCGTCCCCCGCGAGCACGTCCGCGACGGCATGATCACCCTGAACGTGGGGACGCTCGCCACGCACAAGCTGCAACTGGGGAACGACTACGTGGAGTTCCAGGCGCGTTTCGGCGGCGTGAGCCGCCAGATCTCCGTGCCCATCGCCGCCGTGCGCGCCATCTACGCGCGCGAAACCGGCCAGGGCATGGCGTTCGAGGCCACCGAGAGCGCCAGCCCGGCGCAGGCATCCTCGGCCCCCGCGCAGCCAGCATCCCAGGCACCCGCCGCCGAAGTGCCGGCCTCGGCGCCCGCCGAGGAGCGTCCCACGCTGGCCGCAGTGCCGGACACGGGCTCCGAAACCGACGAAGATCCGCCGCCCGCACCGGCGCCGGACCACGGCGGTTCCCGCCCGCGCCTGAAGGTCATCAAGTAGAATACGGCCCCGGCCTCGCGTCGGGGTCTCGAGTCCTCCGGCGCCACGCCAGGGGGCTCACGCCGGTGTAGCTCAGTTGGTAGAGCAGCTCACTTGTAATGAGAAGGTCGAGGGTTCGATTCCTTTCACCGGCACCAGAATGCTGACACCTGTTGATCGCCTGCAATCCACAGCGCCAATGATCAACAGCATGCCCTTTCGATGACGCAGCGGTTGCCGCCGGGTTTCCCGCGTTGTTCGGTGACGGCCCCATGTCGGGCCGAGCATCGCCCGGCCGGCCAGGGCGCTGGCCTTCATCCCGACCGCAGCACAACGCACACGCAGCGCCCACTATTCCCGTCTGCGTCACCGCGCCCACGCCGCAGGACAGGGGCCATGCTATAAGCTTGCCGACCATTGGCATCACCACGAAGCCACGCATGCCGCACGGCATCTATCGGTATTTTCCAGAGGACGCGAGACGCATGACCGCAGGGCATTGTGAGGTGGCAATCATCGGCGCCGGCCCGGCCGGGCTGATGGCTGCCGAGGTCTGCGCCACTGCGGGTCTGTCGGTCCACGTGTTCGACGCCATGCCGTCGGCCGGTCGCAAGTTTCTGCTCGCGGGCCTGGGCGGCTTGAACATCACGCACAGCGAGCCCGCCGACCGGTTTCTCGGCCGCTATGCGGGCGACCAGGCGACGGTCGGGCCCTGGCTGCAAGCCTTCGATGCACCGGCATTGCGCGCCTGGGTGCATGCCCTGGGCGTGTCCACCTTCGTCGGGTCCTCCGGGCGCGTGTTTCCGGAAGGCATGAAGGCCGCACCCTTGCTGCGGGCGTGGCTGGCCCGGCTGCGCAGGCAAGGCGTGTCCTTTCACATGCGCCACCGACTGGTTGAGCTGTCTGCCGGGCGACAGCTCACCTTTGCGTCGCCGCAGCCGCTCGGGTCCGATGCGACGCCGTCTGTCGACGTCGCCGCCGGCAACAGCCCGCCTGCCGGGCACCCGGCTGCGCAGACGCAGGTCCCATCCCTCGTCACGCACGCGTTCCAGGCCGATGCCGTGGTGCTGGCTTGCGGGGGTGCCAGCTGGCCGCGGCTGGGGTCCGATGCCGCCTGGGCGCACTGGTTGCCGACGATGGGCGTGGACGTCACGCCCCTGCAGGCTGCCAACTGCGGGTTCGACGTGCGCTGGTCGCCCATCTTCCTCGACGCCAATGCCGGCGCGCCGATCAAGAACGTGCGGGCCTGGGTTGCGCGTGCCCACGCCGGCGCAGGGCAGGCTGTCTGTGCGCCACGCGCAGGCGAGATGATGATCTCCGATGCAGGCATCGAAGGGGGGCTGGTGTATGCGCTGTCCCGGACCATTCGCGAGGTCCAGGCGCAAGGGGACGCTGTCCTGATGGTCGATCTCCTGCCCCAGCACGACCTGACGCAGGTGCGGCAGGCACTGGCGCGCGGGCGCGGCGCCAAGTCATGGTCCAGTTTTCTGGGCAGTGCGTTGGGCCTGAAGGGCGTGCGTGGCGCGCTGTTGCGCGAGTGTGCGCCGGCTGCCGTCTGGTCGGATGTCGGGGCACTCGCCGAGGCGATCAAGGCATTGCCGGTCCCGCTGGGTCCCGCGCGCCCCCTTGCCGAGGCCATCAGCACGGCAGGCGGCGTGGCCCTGTCGTCGTTGGACGATGACCTGCAGTGCCGCTCGATGCCGGGCGTGTTTTGCGCCGGCGAAATGCTGGACTGGGATGCCCCCACGGGGGGCTACCTGCTCACGGCCGTGATGGCCAGCGGACGCCAGGCCGGGCAAGGCGTGGTGGCGCGTCGCCAGCGGGAAGCCGCACGCCTGGGCGCGGATCGTTAAGTCCGTCTGATCGGGGCGCGCCGTTGGTGCAGGCGGGCGGGTCAGAATGGGTCGTCGGCCAGGCCGAGCGTACTGACCGCACCGTACAGCACTTCGTCGCGAAGCGCCTCGGCCTGCGGCAGCACATGCAAAGCGTCGTGCTGTGCCGTGATGCGCTTCGCATCCAGCAATCGGCCATCCGCCACGTCACTGTCCGATTTCCGCGTGGCGGCCCTTGCCGCCCGTGCCATCAGCCAGCCGCCCATCACGGTGCCGCACAGCTGCAAATAGGGCACGGCGCCTGCAGCCGTCTGTCGGGCTTCCATGTCCAGCAGTGCCTGAGTGGCCGTTGCGAGCGCTTCCACACCGCGATCCAGAGCCCTGGCTACCGTATGCAAGATGACGTCGTCCGAGTCCGCGATCGCCACCGCGTCGTCCGACATCCGTCTCAGCAGTCGTTGCGTCGTGGCCCCGCCGTCGCGTTTCAGCTTGCGGCCGACAAGGTCGTTGGCCTGGATACCGGTGGTGCCTTCGTAGATCGTCGTGATGCGGGCGTCGCGCTGGTGCTGTGCAGCGCCGGTCTCTTCGATGAAGCCCATGCCACCCTGCACCTGCCCTGACGCCCGCCAGCCATAGTCGATAGCCGGGCGCCCCTCGAAATGCTCAGGAGCGCGGGCGATGCACCACGGCAAATCCTGCCCGCCGCGACGCGGGGATCATTTCCACTGAAAGCTCGCCGGTGCGTGCCAGTCCACCCCGTTGACGATCAGCAGAACCGTTGCCAGCAGGGCGACAGTCGCCGCCAGCGCGGACAGGAAAAACAGCAAGCCTGCATCGCGCCGGTTGTCGTGGCGCCACTCCGATATCGCGGGAATGAGCAGGAGCAAGGCGTAGAACCACGGGACGAGCAAGAATTCCAGGACTGACACATCCATCTCATTGTCGAAAATGCTTGGGCCGGATCGCGCACACCGTGGGTTGACGCACCACCGGGCATGCCGGGTCCCTAGGCGCCGTCCATCAGGTTTCGGGCGGCCACGAGAATCTGCTCGTATTGCCGCGCGTCGATGTCGACCAGGCCCAGGTGCTGCAACAGGTAAAGCCCTTCTGTCGCAAACAGGCTGAGCAGCGCATTGGTGCGCTGTTCGTCCTGTAGTGAATTCGCTTCTGCCAGGCGCTCGCTGTAGATCTGCCTCAGGCCTGCCGCGCCCGCCGGCAACTGGATCAGGGCCGTCAGCATCGATGAGCTCGGCGACCCGGGCTGGCCATAGTCGGCAGATGTCGTGGCGATGTGCGCCCGAAGACGATCCAAGGGGGCGGCGTCGGGAGCCGACAGCTTGCTGATGCTCTCCTCGTACCGCGAGATGTAGCGCATCAGGAGGGCCTCAACCAAGCTGCCTTTGCTGCCGACGTAGGACTGAACGCCGCCTTTGGTGAGTCCCGTGCTTCGCGCGATGGCTTCGAACGTCAGGCCTGCCGGCCCATGCGCCGACATGATCGCCTCAGCCGCGTCAAGCATCTCTTCTTCGGTGGTTGTGCGTGGCTTTGCCATGGGGATTCGTCCAGTGGATTCACAAGGTCGTCAGCTCCGCGTCGCCCGTCTGTGAGGGCGAGCGCGCCGTCGGGTCGCGGGCGTCAGCCGCCGTCGCGCTTGGGCACGATCCGGTCGAATGCCCAGGTGAATACGAAGGTGAACACCAGGAAAAATACCAACAAAGCCACTTCCAGCTTCAACGCCTGAATCGGCCCGACCTGATACCACCACATGAAGATGGGGATCAGGATGGCGACCAGGCCCGTCTCGAAGCCGATCGCGTGGCAGACCCGCAGCCCCAGGCTGCGTTGCCGGATGCCGCGACGCTTTTCCCAGCGCTCGAATCCGGTGTTGTAGATGAAGTTCCAGACCACGGCCACGACCGAGCTCATGACCGCGACGGGCAGGGAGTTGTGTGCGCCGCCCTCGGAAATGGCCGACAGCAGGATGGTTGCGAGCGTGATGGCCAGCAGCTCGAACGTGATGACATACGTGATTCTGCGGCCGAGCGGAGAGAGGGTCATTTTTCGGGGATGGTCAGAATGTACGGTGATTTGCCGCTTTCAACGGTATTTAGAATACGTGCGTATTTTATTCGTGTCAATGCGAGCGTTGCCATGCTGAACGTCTTGCGGTGCGACACCTGGCGGCGCAGGGCCTACCTCCCGTTCCCCGTGCGCACGTGGCCGAACTCGGCCTGGTGTGAGCGGACCCATCTCGACTGTGCCATCGCGGATCGGGTGAGCCATCCTGCGGGCCGTCGGCCCGCCTGCATGACGCTGATCCGCAGCGTGTTGAAAACCTGCATCGTTGTCGGGTTCGGCATGCCGAGCCGCTAGTGGTGGCCCCGAACCCGCCTTGACGCTCGCCGCCGTCAGACGAGAGCGGGGTGAGTTCCGGCGTCAGGTACAATCCTTCCCGGGTTTCAGCCTTTCTCCAAGGCTGGGAGGTTCATGCACCGGTCGGGCCGCCAGTGCGGGCTTTCCGCATTCCATGAACCCACGTCTACCTGGCAGCCGTCGGCTGTCCTCATGCCATCCCCTCGTCGCTGCCTGCGCGCCTGACTGCGCCGGCCTTGTTGCGTTCGCTCCGCTCGGCTGCTGGCTGGCGCTGGCGCCATCGCACATTCTCTCTTCAGACTGCTCATGATGCTGACCACGCTCTTGCTGGTGGCCTGGGTCGGCGCGCACGTGTCGTGGCGATGTGCCCGGCTGCCTGGTGCTGTCGCCCGCTACCTGCCGACGCTGCTTCCCTTCGGACTTTTCTGCGCCTTCCTGCTACGGCTACCTCAGACGGCCCAGGGCCTGACCGTCACCGACACCTGGACGTGGGTGCCGTCGATCGGGGTGGAGATCGGCCTGCGGCTGGACGGCTTCTCCATGCTGTTCGCGCTGCTGATCACCGGCATCGGCACGCTGGTCACGATCTATGCGATCGCGTATCTCGGTGATGCGGGCCCACGCGAGCGCGCGCGTTTCGTCTGCCTGATCCATGCCTTCATGGCGGCGATGCTGGGCACGATCCTGTCGGACAACCTGATCGCGATGTTTGTGTTCTGGGAGGCGACGAGCCTGTTGTCGTTCCTCCTGATCGGCTTTGAGGCCGGCAAGGAAGGCGCGCGCAAGGCGGCGCTGCAGTCGCTGCTGGTGACGGGCGCCGGGGGGCTTGCGCTGTTCTGCGGCTTCCTGCTGATCGGCATGGAATTGCAGACCTTCTCGCTGACCGAGGTGGTGCAGCGATCGGGCGAGCTCTCGGGCAGCGCCTGGCTCGCGCCGATCATCGTCCTGTTGATGCTGGGGGCCTTCACCAAGTCGGCCCAGTTTCCGTTCCAGTTCTGGCTGCCCCAGGCCATGGCAGCGCCCACGCCGGCGTCGGCGTATCTGCACTCGGCCACGATGGTGAAGCTGGGGGTGTACCTGCTGGCGCGCTTCGAGGAGGTCTTCCGCTCGGTGCCGGCCTTTGGGACGACCCTGGTCGTCGTGGGCTCGCTGACCATGTTGATGGCGGCCATCAGCGCCTTGCGTGCGGTGGGTTACAAGGCGGTGCTGGCGCAATCGACGGTGGCGTCGCTGGGCATCCTGGTGATGCTGATCGGGCTGGATGGGCCGGTGTCGGCGGTGGCGCTGTGCGGCTTCATCCTCGCGCATGCCTTCTACAAGGCGGCCCTGTTCTTCTGCGCCGGCACGGCTATCCATGCGACCCACCTCACCGAGTTGCGAAGCCTGGGCGGGCTGGCCCGCTACCTGCCGGTAACCGCTGCGGCCGCCGCGCTGGCCAGTCTGTCGATGGCGGGCCTGCCGCCGTTCATCGGCTTCATCGCCAAGGAGTACCTGTTCGAGGCGCAGTTCGAGAGCGCCTGGAGCGCGGCACCGGTGGTGGTGGCGGTGCTCGTCAACAGCGTCATGGTGGCCGTGGCCGGCGCGGTCACGCTGCGACCGTTCTTCCTGCGCGGCGGCAGGGTGCATGCGGTCTCGCACGGCGAGACGCCGGGCCTCGTGATCGGGCCACTGGTGCTGGGGTTGATGGGGGTTGCAGCGGGCGTGTTCGCGGGTGCCTTCTCGTCATTCCTTCTCATGCCGGCTGCCCTGGCGATCCATGGCGGCCCCATCGACGCAACCCTCTCGCTGTGGCATGGCGTCACGCCGATGCTTGTGCTGAGCGCGCTGGTGGTCTCGATGGGCGCGTTCATCGCCTGGCGGTGGGATGCTTTTCACGAGTCCTTCAATCGCTGGTTCCCCCTGCTGGGCATCGATGCCAATGGCATCTACCTGCGGGTGGTGGCCGCGATCCTGGGCGTGGCAAGGATCAGCACGCAAGCCCTGCAGAATGGTGACAACCGGCGCTATCTGCTGGTGAGCAGCCTGGCGATGCTGGCGGTCCTGGGCTGGGCGCAGTCGGGCAGCGGCCTCACGACGCTATCGTTTGGCGGGCAGGTGCTGCCACTGCCGGCGATGCTGCTGGGGTTCGCCATCATCGGCGCGGTGGTGGCCGCCCGCACACCGTCGCTGGTCGTCGGCCTGATCGGCGTGGGCGTGGTGGGATACGGATCGGCGCTGTTGTTCCTGCTGCACGGCGCCCCGGATCTGGCGCTCACGCAGTTCGCCGTCGAGACCCTGGTGCTGGTGGTCCTCATGGCCGTGCTGGTCAGGCTGCCACGCACGGCGCAGCCCACGCGCCTGCCGCGCGAGCGCTGGGTGGATGCGGGCATCGCCTGCGCCTTCGCGCTGGTCATCTTCGTGGCACTGGCCAGCATGCTGGCGCTGCCCTTCGATACGCGGCTGTCCGACTTCTACGCAGCGACCAGCTATGCCGAAGCGCATGGGCAGAACGTCGTCAACGTCATCATCGTCGACTACCGCGCCCTGGATACGCTGGGCGAGATCGCGGTCGTGGCGTTCGCCACGCTGGGCGTGTGGGGCCTGCTGCGCCGGCGCGCGTCGGGCAAGCCGTCGCTTTCCGCTCAGAAAGGAGACCCCACGTGAACTCCGTGATTTTCTCGGCGACCATCCGGATCCTGTTCTGGGTCATGCTCATCGCCTCGCTTGTCATCCTGTGGCGGGGCCACAACCAGCCCGGCGGTGGATTCGTCGGCGGCCTGGTGGGCGCCATGACCGTGGCCGTCGTCGCCCTGGCCGAGGGCGTGGCCCGTGCGCGCCAGGTGCTGCGGATCCATCCTGTTGCGCTGGCCGGCGCCGGCGTGCTCATGGCCATCGCAAGCGGCCTCATCGGCCTGGCGGCAGGCGACGGCTTTCTGACCCACCAGTGGCTCATCTTTGCATCGGGCTTCAAGCTTGGCACCACGCTGCTGTTCGACGTCGGCGTGTACTGCGCCGTCATGGGCGGCATGCTGTGCCTGGTGTTCCGGTTGTATGACGATGCCGACGATGCAGGAGGCACGGCATGAATCTGATCTACGCGGCCAGCATCGCGGCCATCATGGGCATCGGCCTGTATCTCTTATTGTCCCGACATATCGTGCGGATGATCTACGGCATCATGCTGATCTCCGCCACCGTCAACCTGGTCATCTTCCTGGCGGGGCGCATCGGTGCCAACGCCCCGCCGGTCATGCAGGCAGGCGAGACGACGCTGGCGGCCGGCGCCGCCAACCCGCTGCCTCAGGCCCTGGTGCTGACGGCCATCGTCATCGGCTTTTCTCTGGTGGCGTTCGTGATTGCGCTCGCGCTCAAGGTCTATCGGACCACCGGGACGCTCGACCAGCGTGCGCTCGGGGATGCCGAACGCCTGGGCACACCGTTTGAGGACAGCGCCCGCGCTGCCGGACCGGAGGCGAGGTCGTGATCGCATCGTTCTTGACCTATGCCGTGCTGTGGCCGGTCGTCATTCCGCTGACGGCGGCGGCTCTGTGCATGGTGTTCTGGCGCCATCCTGGCGCGCAGAGCGCCGTGCACCTGGTGACGCTGGCCGCAACGCTCGGAGCCGCGCTGGTCCTGCTGCGCGAAGTCATTGCACACGATGTCCTGGCGCTGACGTTCGGCGGCTGGATGCCGCCCTTTGGCATCAGCTTCGTCGCCGACCGGCTGGGTGCCTCACTGGTGACGGTGTCGGCCACGCTGGCGTTGGCCGTGGGCATCTTCAGCCTGGCCGCCACGCATCGGCGTCACGTGCACAACGGCGTCTACCCGCTGCTGCAGGGCATGCTGGCCGCCGTCAACGGCGCGTTCCTGACCGGCGACATCTTCAACCTGTATGTCTGGTTCGAGATCATGCTGATCACGGCCATGGGCCTGCTTGTCATCGACAAAAGTCGCGCTCAGCTGGACGGCGCGATCAAGTATGCCGCGCTGAACCTGCTGAGCACGCTCGTGTTCCTGCTCGCGATCGCCATCCTGTATGGCGTGGCCGGCACGCTGAACATGGCGGATCTGGCGCGCACGCTGCCTGAACTGGAGAACAGCACGGCGCTGGCCGTGGCGGCGGGTCTGTTCCTCGTGGGATTCGGCATCAAGGCCGGCTACTTCCCGATGTTCTTCTGGTTGCCGGCCGCCTATCACACGATGTCCATTGCGGTGCTGGCGGTATTTGCCGGGCTGCTGACCAAGGTTGGCGTGTATGCGTGCTTTCGCGTCTTCACGCTGCTGTTTGCAGGCGGCGAAGCGTTGCGCGATGTCATCGCCCTCATGGCCGCGGGCACCATGCTGTTCGGCGTCTTCGGCGCGGCGGTGCAGTGGGATGTGCGCCGCATTCTGTCCTTTCACATCATCAGCCAGATCGGCTACATCCTGCTCGGCCTGGCGCTGGGCACGGCAGCCGCCTTCGCGGGCGCCGTCTTCTACATCATCCACCACATCCTCGTGAAGGCCAACCTGTTCCTGATCGCAGGCGCCATGCACCGTGTGACCGGCACCTACGATCTGCGTCGCTGCGGCGGGCTGATGCGCAGCCATCCGTGGCTGGCGGTGCTGTTCGCCATCCCGGCCCTGTCGCTTGCGGGCATTCCGCCGCTGTCGGGCTTCTGGGCCAAGTTCCTGGTGATCGATGCAACGCTCAAGGCCGATGCCGCCTGGCTGGCGGGCGTCGGGCTCTTCGTCGGCCTGCTGACGATCTTCTCCATGAGCAAGATCTGGATCGAAGGCTACTGGAAGGACGCGCCCATCGCGCGACAGCCACAGCGGGCGGTGCCAGTCCCCATGCTGCTCGGCATCGGCAGCCTGGCTCTCCTGACTCTGGGAATCGGTCTGATGCCCGAGCCGCTGGTGCAGTTCGCGAATGCGGCGGCCAACGCGCTGGTGGATCCGCAGGCCTATATCGACGCTACCTTCGGTCCGACCGAGCGCGTGTCCGCCGCGGGAGCCACGCCATGAAGCCGTCCCTCGTTCGACGCCTCGGCTATGGCGTGTTGCTGTGCCTCATCTTCCTGCGCGAACTGGCCTTGTCCTCGTGGTCGGTCGCGCGGGCCGCGTTCGCGCGCGACACCGCGTTCGACTCGGCCATCATCGCCGTGCCGTTGCGCTTGCGCACCGACATGGGCATCGCGACGCTGGCAAACCTGGTCTCGCTGACCCCGGGCACCACCTCGCTGCACGTCAGCACCGACCGCACGACGCTGTACATCCATTGTCTGGAAGCGACGTCGGTCGAGGATGTCATCAGCGGCATTCAACAGTCATTCGAACGCGTGATCCTGGAGATAGAAGGATGATCGAGACGATCGAACAGATCCGAGGCCTGGTGGTGACGGCTGCCCAGTGGCTGCTGGTGCTGATGGCCGTGCCGCTGGGCATGACCTTCCTGCGCATGCTGTCCGGGCCGCGCCATGCCGACCGCTTCGTTGCGCTGGACATGCTGACCGGGCTGGCCGTCACCAGCGCGGCGCTGGCGGCCATCGTGGCGGGCCGACGCGAATTCATGGACGTCGGGCTGGGGTTGGCCATCTTCGGGTTCGTGGGTACGTGTGCGCTCGCGGCGTTCCTGCAAAGCCGTGCGGGGGCGCGATGATGGCGATGTTCCTGGCAGTGACGTCACTGGTGCTCGTCGTGTTCGGCTTCGCCTTCGTCTGCGCCGCCGCGCTGGGCGTCATGCGCTTTCGCGAGCCCCTGCAGCGCATGCACGCGGCCACCAAGGCGGGCACCGTGGGTGCCGGTCTGACCGTGGCAGGCGCAGCCCTGGGCAGCGGGGATGGACTGACGATGATGATCGGAGCCTTGACTGTGCTGTTCCTGATCTTCACCGTCCCCGTGGCAGGCCACCTGCTGGGGCGCGCCATCTATATGACGGATCATTCTCTGGACGGTCTCGACCAGAGCGCAAGGCGCAAGGACTGAGCAGCCCCCGCGCCGGCGGGTGCGGCGGGGGACTGCCGGACAGCCTCTAGGCCGTGGCGCCCGGCTGCGCGGGCGGCAGCAGCTCGGCCGCCGTGTCCGCCGGCCGGCACAGGCGCGTGCCCCGCGGCGACACCACGATCGGGCGGTTCATCAGGACCGGTTCCTGCACCATCGCATCGATCAGCTGCGCGTCGGACAGGGCGGGGTCGCTCAGGCCCAGGGCCTCGAACGCGGCTTCCTTCTGGCGCAGCAGTTCGCGCGGCGCGATCCCCATGTCGGCGATCAACTGTTCCAGCGTCGCACGCTCGGGCGGCGTTTTCAGGTACTCGATGATGACGGGCTCCACGCCTGCGTCACGGATCATCGCGAGCACGGTGCGCGACGTCCCGCATGCTGGATTGTGGTAGAGGGTGATGTCGCTCATGGCTCGGTCTCCTGGGGAAAGGTGGGTTCAATGGCGGGCGCGTGTGCGGCATCGGGCCGTGCGCGGGACGTCTTCAGGGGCGCAGCATGTCGGCCGCAAAAAAGCGCGTGGTTCCCCGTCGACCCGGCGGCACCGTCGACGACTTGTCACCTGGTCAGGCGCGGCTCCCGACGTCTCGGCTCGGATGCGCCCAGGCAGGCATCATATGACGGGTGTCGAAACCCTGGATAGGCGGGGGAGGGTTCCCGGTGCGACAGGCGGGCCGTGATGCCCCGGCCCGCGTCGCCTGCGTGCGTGCAGATCCCAGGCTCGCGCTGCCCTGACTGCGACGACACGCTCACCGCTTGAGGTACGCTGGACGCACGACGGCAACCCAGGAGCGACATGCCATGCGCATCGGATTCATCCTTTTCCCCAACCTGACGCAGCTCGACCTGACCGGCCCGGCCGAGGTCTTCTGCCGCATGCCCGGGGCCGAGGTCCACCTGCTGTGGAAAGACCTCCAGCCGGTGGCCTCGGACCGTGGTATCCGGATCCTGCCAACGACCACGTTCGCCGACTGTCCGCCGCTGGACATGATCTGCGTGCCCGGGGGGCCGGGCCAGGTGGCGTTGATGGAGGATGACGACACGCTCGCCTTTCTCATCCGCATCGCGCAGGGTTGCCGGCTGGTGACCTCGGTCTGCACGGGCTCGCTGGTGCTGGGTGCGGCAGGGCTCCTGACCGGCCTGCGCGCGACCTCGCACTGGGCGTCGCTCGATCAGCTGGCCCTGCTGGGCGCGATTCCCGTTGCCGAGCGCGTCGTCCAGGATGGCAACCGCATCACCGGGGCCGGCGTCACCTCCGGGATCGACTTCGCCCTGACCGTCGTGGCCGGGCTGCTGGGTGACGAGGCTGCGCAATCGATCCAGCTGCAGATGGAGTACGACCCCGCGCCGCCGTTCCACACCGGCTCGCCGCGCTCGGCCCCGGCCGCGATGGTGGCCGCGGCGCGCGAGTCGCTCAAGCCCTTCATCGAGCATCGGCGGGCGGCCACGGTTCGGGCTGCCGAGCGGCTGGCGCAGCGCAACGTGCCCAGCGCAGGGCAGGGCTGAGGGAAACGTCGCCAGGCATGCATCGGCAGCCTGGCGGCGCGTCACCGGGTGGACACACCTTTCGTGCGCGACGCGCGCGTGTCCGGCAGGAACGCGGTCATCAGCCCCAGCAGGGGCAGGAAGGACGTGACGCCATACACCCACACGATCCCGTGGCTGTCGGCCAGTACGCCCAGACCTGCCGCGCCGATGCCGCCAATGCCGAACATCAGGCCGAACATGAGGCCGGACACCATGCCGACCCGCCCGGGCACGGCTTCCTGGGCATAGACGACCAGCGCTGCGAACGCCGACGACATGATCAGGCCGATGGTGATGGCCAGCACCCCGGTCCAGAACAGGTTGGCATACGGCAGGGCGAGGGCGAAGGGCGCCACGCCCAGGAAGGAGATCCAGATCACCGCCTTGCGACCGATGCGATCGCCCACCGGGCCGCCGAAGAAGGTGCCGGCGGCGACGGCCGCGAGGAACAGGAAGAGATAGATCTGGCTGTGCTGCACGCTCAGGCCAAAGCGCTGGATGAGGTAGAAGGTGAAGTAGTTGGTGAAGGACGCGATGTAGACGAATTTGGCGAACATCAGCACGCAGATGACCCCGATGGCCTGCACGACCTGGGCGCGGGGCAGGCCGGGCGCGTGGCTCCTGGCGAGGCTCCTGGCCTTGGCCATGCCATGTTCCCTGACCCACAGCGTCAGACGGCACAGCACGACGATGGCGACGAGCGCGACGACGGTGAACCAGCCGATGGCCGGCTGGCCGTAGGGAATCACGATGGCGGCGGCCAGCAGCGGGCCGATCGCACTGCCGGTGTTGCCGCCCACCTGGAAGGTCGATTGCGCCGTGCCAAAGCGCCCCCCGGAAGCCAGCCGGGCGATGCGCGAGGCCTCGGGGTGGAAGGTGGCCGAGCCCACGCCCACGACGGCGGCCGCCATCAGCAACATGGCATAGGTGTCGGCCGTGGCCAGCAGGATGATGCCCAGCAGCGTCATGCCCATGCCGGACGGCAGCAGAAAGGGCTTGGGGTGTTTGTCGGTATAAAGTCCGATCCAGGGCTGCAGCAGCGAGGCGGTCGCCTGGTAGACCAGCGCGATGACGCCGATCTGGCCGAAGCTCAGGTCAAAGCTCGCCTTCAGCATGGGAAAGATGGCAGGCAGCATGGCCTGGATCATGTCGTTGAGCAGGTGCGCGAACGCCGCGCCGCCGACGATGGGCAGCAGAAAGCCCTGGCGCTCGGGGGCGGCGGGCAAGGCCGGGGCATCCGGCGCGTCGAGTGTGGCAGTGTCAGTCGTCATGCGAATCACGGTGGGCGTGGGCCGGCGTGCAGGCGGTTGCACGGCTGCGGCCAGGGGCCGCCAGGCCTGCGAGCCAGGGCCTGGGCAAGCGCAAGGCAAGCCGCACGCCGGCGCACAGGAGGCGGCAAGGATCCGAGACTACGCCGCACCGTCATGGCCGGCACTCGCTAAACTGACAGATCTCGTCGAGTTCCTGCCATGACCATCGACCCCCACATGAAGCACCTGGCGTTCGACAACCTGCCCCGGGCGGTCGTCGTGATGGAAAACGTCTGGCCCTCGGGCCGCTCGACGGGCTGGCACAGCCATTCGCGCGGGCAGCTGCTGTACGCGACCGAGGGCGTCATGGTCGTGCATACCGACGCGGGTTCGTGGGTCGTGCCGCCCAACCGCGCGCTCTGGATGGTCGCCGGCCTGCGGCACACGGTCAGCATGTCCGGCCGCGTGGTGATGCGCACCGCCTACATCGACACCTCGCGGGTGACGACGATGCCCGCACGCAGTGGCGTCATCAATGTCTCGCCACTGCTGCGCGAATTGCTGGTGGAGGCTGCCCAGTTGATCCCGCATGCCGAGCCCTCGGGGCGTGACGCCCATCTGCTGGCGTTGCTGGTCGACGAGATCCAGGGTTCGCAGAGCGTGGCGTTGCACCTGCCGATGCCGCAGGATGCCCGGCTGGCCGCGCTGTGCCAGCGCCTGATGGCGCACCCCGCCGACCCGGCCAGCGCCACGGGCTGGGCCGCGCGCGCCGGCATGGCCGAGCGCACCCTGCATCGGCTGTTCACGCGGGATACCGGCATGACCTTCGCCCAGTGGCGCGACCAGGCGCGTCTGCTGCATGCCTTGCGCCGCATTGCCGAGGGCAGCAAGGTCATCGACGTGGCGCTGGATTGCGGCTACGCCAGCCCCAGCGCGTTCTCGGCGATGTTCAAGCGCCACTTCGGCGTGGCGCCGTCGAGCTTTTACCGATAAGGGCGCATCCGCCTGTGATCCGTGCAGGCGGGGGGGGGGCGCGGCCCGGCCGCGACGCGCTGGCACCGTGCCAGGCGGTATCGATACGGCATCCGCAGTGACGTCGGTGGTGTCCCGGGACCCTGGCGAGAGGTTCGGCAGGCGATAGCGGAATCCATCGGACCGGCCCAGTCTGTCGAAGTCGGATACGCGAAAAGCGGTGCGGGAGGTGTCGGGCATGACGGGGTCCTGGGGCATGCTGACGGAATGCCACGGGAAGCACGGGCGCACACAATGTAGCCTTGCCCTGAGCCGGCGCTTTGCGCAATCCCCCATGGAAAGCGCCCGCTGTTTGGCCGATTGCCCTTGCACAGGACATTGGTGCCAGGACAGGCGCTGGCGGTGCCGCTTGTGCGCCTTCCTCGCGAGGATTACCGTGATCGCAAGTCGGCCAGCACCACAGGCCCCTTCAACCCTGGCGCTTCGATCGGCCGAGTCGCAGCGTCGCCCTCGAAGGATCCGCCATGCCCACCGCCAAGAACACCATCTGCCTCTGGTACGACACCGACGCCGAGGCCGCCGCGCAGTTCTACGCGCAGACGTTTCCCGACAGCGCCGTCACCGCGGTGCACCGTGCTCCGGCTGACTACCCGTCCGGCAAGAAAGGCGACGTGCTGACCGTGCAGTTCACGGTCCTGGGCATCCCGTGCCTGGGCCTGAACGGGGGACCCGAGTTCACGCACAACGAGGCCTTTTCCTTCCAGGTCGCCACCGACGACCAGGCCGAGACGGACCGCTACTGGGATGCGATCGTCGGCAACGGCGGGCGGGAAAGCGCGTGCGGTTGGTGCAAGGACAAGTGGGGCATCTCGTGGCAGATCACGCCGCGCGTGTTGACGGACGCGCTGGCGGCCGGGGGCGAGGAGGCGCGCCGCGCGTTCGAGGCCATGATGACGATGGGCAGGATCGACGTGGCGGCGATCGAGGCGGCCCGACGCGGCGACTGAGCGCCCCGTTGGCGGCGCGACGCATCGGGGCGCTTCGGACCCCGTGCGATCGACAGGGCGATCACCCTGCGCCCCGATCTAGCCGACGATTTCCTGTGCGAGCTGCTGGATGGAAAGCGGCGCGCAGCCTTCCGCATCGTTGCTGACGGTGACGAATGCGGGTTGACCGGCACCCGTGATGCCGCGGATGGTGCGGGCGAGCACCGCGTGGGTGTGCGGATCGGGACTGCGGATGGCGTCGAAGGGGTCGTGCTTTTTCTGCGCGTCGCTGTAGCCGTAGGCCCCGAAGATGCGGTTCAGGTTCCAGCGGCACACCAGCGGGCCGGGCCACAACGCCCGCAGTATCGGCAGCTGCTCGTCGATGGGCGGCATCTTCGCGTGCAGCCCCAGGCAGAAGGTCGCGCCATGCGCCTTGAGGGTGTCGATCAGCGCAGGCCCGAGCAGCTCGGGATCGCGGACTTCGACGGCCACGATCACGTGCGGATGTTCGGCCAGCGCAAAGCGCACGGCCGACAGCAGTTCGCCCAGCCGATAGAACAGGACTTCCTGTCGGTGCAGGAAGTCGCGGGGCAGGGGGCTCAGCTGGAAGACGAGCACGCCGAGCGTGTCGCCAAGCCCGTGCAGCGTGGGCCGCACGAAGGTTTCGAGCGCACGCAGCGGGTCCAGGAATTCCGGGTTGGGTTCGCGCGCCTGGCCTTCGTCGCCACGCAGTTGCGCATCGGTGATGCTGGCGGGACATTTGACGACGAACCGGAAGTCGGCATCGACCTGCGCGGCGTAGTCGGCATATTGCCGGCCCGTAAGCGGGCGCCAGAAGGTGCGGTCGATGCATACCGTGCGCAGCAGCGGGTGCTGGTGGTAGGCCTGCAGTCCGTGCCGGGACAGCGTGCTGCGGTCGTATTCGCCATCCCAGACCAGGCCATCCCAGCCCGGGTAGGACCATGTCGAGACGCCCAGGCGCAGGGTGCCGGGCAGCTGGTGGGCAAGCGCCGCCCAGGCCGTCCCGGCGGCAGCCGGCAGCACGGTCCCGGCGCCCGCGCGGTCGGCGGCGCGTGGGGCGCCCGCCGTCTTGCGTCCGGCCCCGGACGCGATGGCATCCTCGGGCACGGGCAGGGCGTCGCCAAAGAGATCTTCCTGGGTGCTATCCATGGGCGCATTGTCGCAGCCAACGTGCCAGCGCGGGCAGGTGACGTGCGCGGCCAATGCAGGAATAATCGGCGGCGTCGCGTTTCCCGCCGCTCGCGCCGTCCATCATGCCGCACACCCCCAAGAAGCCCGAGAACATCCGCTACTGGCGCCATGACGCGCCGCCTCCGCGCGAGGCCCTGGGGCTGGCCATCCAGCAGGTCGCTTTCCTGGCCGCGCTGCTGGTCGTGCCCAGCCTGTTCGTGCGCCAGCTGCGGCTGCCCACGGACATCTTCTTTGCCCTCGCATCGGGCACCCTGCTGGTGTGTGCCCTCACGCTGGTGCTGCAGGCGCGCGTGCGTGGGCCGGTGGGTTCCGGCTATTTCTATCCCGTGCAGGCCTCCACGCTGGTGATGCCCGCACTGCTGCTGGGCGCGCAGGGGCCGGGCGGGCTGGCCGCAGCCTTCACGATGGTGGCCGTGATGGGCCTGACGCATTGGGCGCTGAGCTACGCGGTGACCCATCTGCGCAGCGTGTTCACCGTGGAGGTGGCGGGGCTGTGCGTGCTCATGCTGGGGCTGGGCCTGGGCAAGACCGGGATCGCGGTGGCGGTCAACGATGCCATCGGCACCAGCGGCTTCGAGCCCGCCACGGGCGTCGAGCTAGGCGTGGGGCTCGCCGCCTTTGCCACGATGGTGGGCTGCAACGTGTGGGGCCGTCGCCACGTGAAGTGGTTCGCGACGCTGATCGGCCTGGTGGTGGGCTTTGCGGGCGGCGTGGCCTTCGGTCTGATCGACGCGGCCGAGCACGCCATGATCGCGGCCGCACCCTGGTTCCACTGGCCCGCGCTGCCGATCTTCGGCTTCGCCTGGGACGCGGACCTGATCGCGCCGTACGCGATGACGGGTGCCATCCTGGCGCTGGTGTCCATGGGCGTGCAGACGGTGGCCCAGCGATTCAACGATGCGAACTGGGTGCGCCCCGACCTGAAGTCGATCGCGCGCGGGATGCGGGCCGAAGGCACGGGGCTGCTCTTTGGCGCCGCCGTCCACGGCCTGCCCCAGGTGGCCAGCGGGGGCGCCGTGGGGCTGTCCGCCGCCTCGGGCTGCACCAGTCGTCTGCTGTCCTACTGGGTGGCGGGGCTGCTGACCCTGCTGGCCTTCCTGCCCAAGGTCATGGCGGTGTGGCTCGCCTTGCCGTTGCAGGTGACGGGGGCCCTGTTCCTCTTTCTGTCCTCGTTCACGCTGATGGTGGGCCTGCAACTGGTGGCCTCGCGGATGCTCGACAATCGGCGCGTCGTCGCGCTGGGGTGCGGCCTGGTGGTGTTCGTCAGCTACGAGCTGATGCAGACCCATGTCGGCAGACTGCCCGCCGGGTTCGGCGCGCTCACCTTCACCGGGTTTGCCCTGGCGGTCGCGACGACCGTGTCCCTGTCGCTGCTGATGCGCCTGGGCGTGCGGCGCCGCTCGCACCAGGCCTTTGCCGCGCGCGACACCTCGCTGGACGAGGTGCTCGACTTCATGGAGCGCCAGGGGCGGCTCTGGGGCGTGCCGCCCGACGTCGGCCGCCGCGCGCAGTTCGCGGCCTGGCAGGCGTTCGAGACCCTGGCGGCCCAGGCGGGCCCAGGGCAGGAGGTCCGCATCGAGACGACGTTCGATGAGTACACCTATGCCGTGACCCTGGTCCACGACGGCGCGCCGCTGGTGCTGAGCGAGTCGCGGCCGGACGAGGCCCAGGTGCTGGACAGCGACGATGGCGAGCTCGTGCTGGCGGGCTATCTGGTGCGCAAGCTCGCCGACGAGGTGGCGACGTCGCGGCGCGGGCGGCAGGCGGCGCTGCGGCTGGTGTTTCGCAACTGAGGCGGACGTCCGCGCGGGGCGCCAGGCAGTTGGCCGGTGGCGCGGCGCCAGCCACCCCGGCCCCGCCGGCGCGGCGTGCGGGCTACAGCTGGCTTTCGATCGGCAGCCAGCGCAGCACGGCCACCACCGCGCGCTGCCAGCGGGTGGTGTCGGGCTCGTGGGCCATGCGCCGCGGCGGGTCTTCGCGCTCGTCCAGCCAGACCACGGCGCCGTCTTCCACCGCCACGCCATAGCTTTTCTCGGGGCCCGCGTAGGTCTGGTACAGGTCCATGACCTCCTGGGCCAGGACGGGGTGGCGAAAGCGCACGCCCATTTCGGTGTTCAGGCGCACGGAACGGGGGTCGAAGTTGAATGACCCGACAAACGCGGAGTCATCATCGACCACATAGGCCTTGGTGTGCAGGCTGGCGCCACTGGAGCCGAAGAGGCTCGAGCCCGATGGGCCGAAGGGCATGAGCTCGCGCAGCACGACACCGGCGTCCAGCAGCGGCTGGCGATAGCGCATGTAGCCGCTATGGACGGCCAGCACGTCGTTGGAGGCAAGCGAGTTGGTCAGGATCTCGACCCGGATGCCGCGCTCGACAGCCTCGGTCAGTGCCTTCTCGCCATCGGCGCCAGGGACGAAATACGGCGAGATCATGGTGAAGGAATCGCGCGCCTCGCCCACCTGGTCGGCGATGTGTGCGATCAGCCAGTCGGATTCCTCGCCCTTGCCGAAGGCCTTCTCGGGCGGATCGGAGATCACTTCGGCCTCGTCCGTCCAGTGCAGGCGGGCGGTGCCGTCGACCACCTGGCGCACGGCGGCCGACTCGGCGATCTGCTTGAGGTAGGGAAGGGCTTCCTTGCCCTTGGCTTCGTTGGCCCACTGATCGGCCAGCAGGTCCAGGGCGACGGGCTCCTCGTCGACCAGGGCGTCGATGGGCAGGGCGGCCTCGCTGTTCCAGAAGGCATCGAAGATGGCCGAGGACTGTTCCGCGGCCGGGCCCACGACGGCCAGATCGGCATCCAGGAAGTTCATCTGCTGATCGGCGTCGAAGTACTCGTTGCCGACATTGCGCCCGCCGACGATGGCCACGCGGCCGTCGGCGATCCACGCCTTGTTGTGCATGCGCCGGTTCAGGCTGGCCGCGCGCAACAGCATCTCGACCGCGCGCCCGACGCTGCCGCCGCGGTTGCGCGTGGGGTTGAACAGGCGCACGTCGATGTTGGGGTGCTGGGCCAGGGACAGGAAGCTGACTTCGGCGCCATGCGCGTTGATGTCGTCCACCAGCAGGCGCACGCGCACCCCGCGTTGCGCAGCCTGCAGCAGTTCCTGCAGCAACAGATGCCCTGTCAGGTCGTCGTGCCAGATGTAGTACTGCACGTCCAGGCTGCGTTCGGCAGCCCGGGCGCTGACGGCGCGCACGGCAAAGGCATCGGCGTTGTCGCTGATGAGGGCAAGCCCGGACTGCTCGGGGCGTGCCGCGAGCAGCGGCTCGATGGCGCGATCCAGGCGCGTCTGCGCAGGCTGCACGGGCAGGGCGCTCGAGGGCGGCCCCATGGCGCGATCCGCGAAGCGGCCGTAGGCGGCCAGCGCCAGCAGGCTGGCCACGGCCAAGAGCAGGACCGCGATCAGCAGTCGACGGACGATACGGCGCACAGGAAACTCCGGTAGCGAAGCGGGCAGGCGTGCCTGACGAGGTGCAGGCGCGCGAACGGCGCAGATTCGGCGCAGGCCGCCGCAGCAAAGCACGCATTCTGACATGGCGCGGGGGGGCGGCTTGCGGGCAGGGCGATCCGACCGTCGCGCACACGTTTGCGGATGACCGGGCGCGTGGTGGATGCCGTGCACCGATCGTGGCTGCCTCGCGCGATGACGCGAGCGCATGCCGCCGTGCCTGGTGATCCAGGCGGCAGTGCAATCGTGGCTTGGGTGCCTTGCCGTGGCGTGCGCCCGAGCGGGCGTGGCAAGGTGGGTGGCTCCCCGAGCAGGGCTCGAACCTGCGACCTGCGGATTAACAGTCCGTCGCTCTACCAACTGAGCTATCAGGGAATTGTGCCGATCAACCGGGCTGCCCCGGCTGTTTGCAGGACACCGATCGAGAATCGGTGGCTGCCCGCCGTGCTGCTGACGAGGGCCTGAACCTTCGCAACTGCAAAGCGAGGCGCGATAGTAACCCATGCGCGCACGCACCACAAGCGACTGTCGTGATGTGGGGCTGCGACATGGCGTGTTCCGTCGACGGGCCTGCTCTTTGCGTCGCGCCAGGGCCAGTGCCGATCCGGCGTCGGGGCGCATCAGCCACGACGCGAGCGTCAAGTCCCTGCGCTGTCGGATCGACTTTGCCCACTTCCTGGAGATCGTGATGAAACCTGGTCTGTGTCTTGCCGCCTTGCTGCTGATCCCCGCGCTGAGCATGGCGAGCACCTCGGATGCGCCGGCCGTGGCCGCCACCGCCACCGATGCCGAACTGTCGGCCTGCATGGACAAGGCCGGTGGCGTGACGATGGACATGGTCGGCTGCCTGTCCACGGCGTACGAGCAGCAGGACAAGCGGCTCAATGCCGAATACGAAGCCCTGCGTGAGCGCATCGAGGCCAACCGGCACACCGCGTTGCGTGACGCGCAGCGCGCCTGGATCGCCTATCGAGATGCGAACTGCGCGTTCTATGCCGACCCGGACGGTGGCACGCTCGCCCGCGTCAGCGCCAACCAGTGCATGGTGGACATGACCGCGGCACGCGCTGACGAACTCACGCAACTGAGCCGCCAGCCGTAGCCACAGCGCGCGCCCCGGGCGGGGTACAGTGGGGCAGAAGAGGGGACGCCCACCATGCCCCCGGAGACGACACCATGGCCTCTTGCAAGGAATCGACCCCGCGTGCGCTCGCGTTGGCGGGCTGTCTTCCGGCATCCGCCCCCAGCGCTCCCCAGGCCTGGCCTGATGGCCCGGGCCCTGCGCAGGCGAGGCCCGCTGCGGCTTCGCGCTGGCACGCCACGGTCGACGAAGCGGCCACTTTTCGCCGGCATGGGTCGGCCGGCCATCGTCATCTGCCGGCGCCTCCCCGCCAGGGCGGGCGCCGCCTGAACCTTGCACAGCAAGGGCCACGGGTCGGCGCGACCCATGTGTGTTGAGCGAGGATGTCCGAACCATGCCGTGTGACGACGACTTGCGCGCGGTGGTACAGACGCGGCTGAATGCCTTCCCCCGTCACGCGGCCGCGCCGGGACCGCAGCGCGCGGCAGCGGTGGCCGTGGCGGTGGTGGAAGCGGCGCATGGCGCGGATCTGCCGGGTCTGCCGGTGCACGCCGCGTGGCAGGACGCCCCCGCCTTGCTGCTGACCCGGCGCGCCGGCACGCTGCGCCACCATGCCGGCCAGTGGGCGCTGCCGGGTGGGCGCCTGGACGCTGGCGAGACGGCCGAGATCGCGGCCCTGCGCGAACTGGAAGAGGAGGTCGGGCTGGCACTGACGCCCGCGGCCATCCTGGGCCTGCTGGACGATTACGTGACGCGATCCGGGTTCGTCATCACCCCCGTGGTGGTGTGGGCCGGGGCGGCCCGCGGCATCCAGCCCAACCCGGGCGAAGTCGCCAGTCTGCACCGTATCCCCGTCACGGAGTTCCAGCGCCGGGACTCGCCCAGGCTCGACCCCGGCGAGCATCCCGGGCAGCCGGTGCTGCGCATGCCGGTGGGCCACAGCTGGATCGCCGCGCCCACCGCGGCCGTGCTGTACCAGTTCTGCGAGGTGTGCCTGGCCGGACGCGACACCCGTGTCGCGCATTTCGATCAGCCGGCGTTCGCCTGGCGCTGATCGTCTGCGGCGCGGATCCGGGCCGCCGGGTCGTCGGGCGCCATCAGGTAGCGCGCCCGCTTGGCGGGCTTCACATGGGCCAGGTCCAGGCGGATCAGGCCATCGATGGCACCGGCGAAGTCCGGGTCCGTGCCGAACCCCAGGAAGCTCACGCCACCCGGTTCGCAAAAGTCCACGTACTGCTTGTAGAGCGTGGGCACGCGCGTGCCCAGGCGCTGCAGCTGGCTGTTCAGCACGAGACGGGCCGCCTCGGCGTCCAGGGTGCCGAAGCTGGGCGGTGCGTCGGTGTAGCGAAACGGATGAGCCGAGCGCGCCTGCGGCGACGTGCTGCCGTAGTAGCGGCTGAAGTAGCCGACCAGCCAGTCGCGCGCCTCGCGCGGCATGGCCGCGCTGATCGACACGGGCCCGAACAGGTAACGCACGTTGCGCTGCTGGCGCAGCCAGGCGCCGATGCCGTGCCACAGCGCGTCCAGGCTGCGACCGCCCTGGTAGGCGGGCGCGACGAAGCTGCGCCCGAGCTCGGCGCCCTGGCGCAGCATCTCGACGATGAGCGGATCCAGCGCGAAGAGCGTCGCGCTGTACAGGCCGTTCAGGCCGCCGCCCGCCAGTGCCCTGTCCCCCGTGATGGCGCGATAGGCGCCTGCGATCTCGTCCGCCTGCGGATCCCAGAGGATGATGTGGTCGTAGCTGCTGTCGAAGCGGTCGGTGTCCAGGCGCCGGCCGGTGCCTTCGCCCGCATGGCGAAAGCTGGCCTCGCGCACGCGGGCGAGCTCGCGCAGCAGCACCGAGTCCGAGGCCAGTCGGCCGGCATGCACGCGCTTGCCGTCGGGTGTGTGCAGCAGCACGGGCAGCGCCGCCAGCTCGGCGCGCAGGGCACGCAGGCAGGACCGGTGAACGATGGCGCGCGGCGCCTGCCAGGCCGGCACGGGCCGGTGCAGGGAGTCCACGGCCTGCCGCACGCGGATGCTGATGGCCTGGCGATCTGCGGATTGTCCCAACAGGCTGGCGATCGGCTGCGGGTCGCCGATGCGCAGCACGACCCGCGTGCCGCGCCGTGCAAAGAGCTCACGCGGCAAGAGGCTCGTGCCCAGCGGCTTGCACAGGGCCGAGGCGCCATAGAAGAGCGCCGAGTTGCGGCCTTCGATGCGCACCGGCAGCACCGGGGCGCCGGCGGCCTGGGCCATGCGCACGAAGCCCGGCCGCCAGGGGCCGTCGCGCACGCCGCGCCATTGCAGACGCGACACTTCGCCTGCAGGAAAGATGATGACGGCCTGCTCGGCGTGCAAGGCGTCGCGCACCGCCGCCAGCTGGGCGGCATTGGCCCGGCCCGACAGGACGGGGATGGGAATCAGCAGGTCGGACAGGCCACCGAGCCAGCCCAGCACGTCGTTGGCGACGACCTTCACGTCGCGCCGCACGCTGCCCACGCACGCAAGCAAGGCCAGTGCGTCGATGCCGCCCATGGGATGGTTGGCGGCGATGATGACGCGGCCGGATTCAGGGATGGCCTGCCGCTCGATCTGGTCCACCAGGTAGCGGCAGTCCAGATGCGCCAGCGCGGCCTCGACGAAGGCCAGCCCGCGCAGGTGGGCGTGTGCCGCGACGAAGGCCTCGATGTCATCCAGGCGCGCCGCCCGCACGAGGCGGCGCAGCAAGGGGCGGGCGAGCTGCCCGCGGCGTCCCGCGAACCATTGCGGGAATCGGGATTCGACCTGAGCCTGCAGCGTACCCATCGACGTCTTTCCTGTGCGGTGACCGTGATGGATCGAACGCTAGGCCCTGCGTGTTGCAGGAGCGTGACCGTCGAGCTGGCGCGGCCCGCGGCGCGTCACCGGCCGCCGGCCGGCGATCACCGCGCGACGCAGGACTGGCGGCCGGCCGGCTCGCCACGCGCCGCGTGGCAACGCCGCGCTAGGCCGCCTGGGCCACCGGCTTTGCCAGCATGCGGCGCAGCTCGGGCACGCACGAGCCGCAGCCCGTGCCGCAGCCCAGCGAAGCCTTCAAGCCGTCCAGGTCCAGTCCGTCGGCAATGCCCGCGCGGATGGCGATGTCACTGACGCCCTGGCAGGCGCACACCGTGCGCGACCGCACCACCGGCCCGGTCCGGCCGGTGAGCACGGCCAGGACGCTGGCGGGCGCGGTGCCGCCGTCCGCCCAGGCGTCCAGGGCGTTGGCCGCGCGCATGTCGCCGGCCAGCAGATAGCCATCGATGCACGCCCCGCTGCGCGCGACGCGACGGAGCAGCCCGCGCGCCGGATCATCGAAGGCAGCCTGGGGCGTGGCCAGGTCCAGGTCGGCGGCCAGCTGCTCGAGCCGTGTCGCAGACCACGGGGTGGCGCAGGCGAGGTGAATGCGTATGCCGGGCGTGCCGCCACGCGCCACGGGCACCACGCAGGCATAGTCCACGGCCGGGGACTGCAGCCACCCGGACAGACGACGGCGCCAGCTTGCCACGTCCCCGCGCACCCAGCCGACGACCTGCCAGGGCAGGGCCGCCGGCGCGATGTGCACGGCGGCGTGCTTGAGCTCGGGCTGGTGCGAGACCGGATCGCGCGTCGGCAGCGTCAGGGCATTGACGCCGTCGCCCCGCAGGAAGGCGCTGCCCCAGTGCATGGGCAGAAAGGCCAGTCCGCGCGGCAGGCCGGCATCGGCCTGGGCGGCGATCACGAGTTCCCCCCGGGCCGAGCGCAGGCGGACCAGGTCGCGCTCGCCCAGGCCCAGTGCCGTCATGTCCTCGGGATGCAGGCCGACGGCGGGGTCTTCGACGTGACGGGTCAGCGCGGGGGCAAGGCTGGTGCGCGCCATGGTGTGCCAGTGGTCGCGCAGTCGCCCGGTCGTCAGTTGCCACGGGAACTCGGCCGACACCGCTTCGGCCACCGGCTGGTAGTCGATGTCCAGGAAGCGGGCGCGTCCCGACGGGGTGGGAAAGCGCCCGTCCGCATACAGGCGTGGCGTGCTGGTGGGCGTCTGGCCTTTGTAGGGCCATTGTTGCGGGCCAGCCTTGTCCAGCACGGCATGGCTGAGCGCGCTGTAGTCCAGGTCACGCCCGGCCGTGGTGCGCGCATGCTCGGCGAAGACGGCGGCGGCATCGGGGTAGTCGAAGGCGGCCGCGCGCTCGGGCGCGATGCGCCGGGCCAGCGCCAGCGCCACGTCGCGCACCAGCTGCCAGTCCGCGCGGGCATCGCCCGGCGGCGCGATGGCGGCGCGCACGCGGCTCACGCGCCGTTCGGAGTTGGTGACGGTGCCGTCCTTCTCGGGCCAGGTGGCCGCGGGCAGCACGATGTCGGCATAGGCCAGCGTCTCCGTCCCGGCAAAGGCCTCCTGCACGATGACGAGCTCGGCCGCCTCGAGCGCCGCCCGCACGCGGGCCTGGTCGGGCAGCGACTGCGCGGGGTTGGTGGCGGCGATCCACAGCACCTTGACCCGGCCGTCCAGGACGGCGTCGAACAGTTGCAGGGCGGGCAGCCCCGGCGTGGCGGGCAGGCTGGGCACATCCCACAGGGCGGCCACCTCGGCGCGATGCCGGGCGTCCGTCGGATCGCGGTGGCCGGGCAGCAGGGTGGCCATGCCGCCCGCTTCGCGCCCGCCCATGGCGTTGGGCTGGCCGGTCAGCGAAAACGGGCCGGCGCCGGGCTTGCCGATCTGGCCGGTGGCCAGGTGCAGGTGGATGAGCGCCGCGTTCTTGGTCGTTCCGCTGCTCGATTGGTTCAGCCCCATCGTGTAGAGCGACAGGGCCGGGCCGCCAGCCGAGAACCAGCGGGCCGCGGTCTCGATGTCGGCGGCCGGCACGCCGCACAGCGCGGCCGTGACGGCGGGGGTATAGGCGCGTACGCGCGCTGCCAGCGCGGCAAAGCCATCGGTATGGGCGTCGATGTAGTCCCGATCGACGCGGGCATCGCGCAGCAGGATGTGCAGCATGCCGTGGAACAGCGCGACGTCGGTGCCGGGGCGGATCGGCAGGTGAAGATCGGCGAGGGCGGTGGTGTCGGTGCGGCGCGGGTCCACGACGATGACGCGCATGTCGGGCCGTGCGGCCTTGGCAGCTTCCAGACGGCGAAACAGCACCGGGTGGGCGAAGGCCATGTTGGCGCCCGCAATGAAGACGCAGTCGGCCAGCGCCAGGTCGTCGTAACAGGCGGGCGGCGCATCCGCGCCCAGGGTCAGCTTGTAGCCGGACACCGCGCTGGACATGCACAGGCGCGAGTTGGTGTCGATGTTGTTGGTCCCGACCAGGCCGCGCGCGAGCTTGTTGAAGAGCGCGTAGTCCTCGGTCAGCAATTGTCCGGACAGATAGAAGCCGACGGCATCCGGGCCATGGCGCGCGATGATGCCGGCCAGGCGGCGGGCGACGTCGTCGGTGGCGGTGGCCAGCGGCACGGTGCGGCGGGGCTGGTCGCGGGCATCGCGCAGGCTGGCGTGCAGCACGCGGGCATCGTCCTGGCGCACGGTGTCGGCCAGCGCGAGGCCCTTGCTGCACAGGCGTCCCAGGCTGGAGGGATGGGCAGCATCGCCCTCGACCCCGATGACCTGGCCATCGCGCGCGTGAACGCGCACGCCGCAGCCCGTGCCGCAGTAACAGCAGATGGACGAGACGGTGGTGGTCGGACGTGGTTCGGTGGCGAGGTCGCCTGCCTGCGCGCCAGGGGCCGACGCGCCCGGCGATGGGCCACGCGCCGGGAGCCGGCCAGAAGCGGTCTCGGCGCGAGCAGGGCCGTGTGGCCCGTCACGCTGGCCGCGGTCCGTGGCAATGGGGATGATGGCCTGCCGATGTCCCCTCATGCCGCGTCCCGCCGTGCTGCGTCCGGCCCGAGCGCCAACGTGTCGCGCAGCGCCCCCAGGCCTTGCGCCGCGTCGATGAGGCGGCTGTACCAGGCCGCGTCACCGGCATCGCCGACCAGGCATGCGCCCACCAGCCGATCGTCGCGCACGATCAGCTTGCGATAGATGCCGGCCTCGCTGTCGGTGAGCGTGATGGTCTGCGCCTGCGCATCGCCCACGAAGTCGCCGGCGGAGAACACGTCGATGCCGCTCACCTTCAGGCGGGTGGCCGTCAGGCTGCCGGCGTAGCGGCCGATGCCCACGCGCGCCAGGTGGTCCGCGGCCACGCGCGCCTGCTCGTAGCCGGGGGCGGCCAGCCCGTAGCTGCGACCGCGGTGGCTCACGCATTCGCCCACGGCGTAGATGCGCGGATCGAAGGTCTGCAGCGTGTCGGAGACGAGGATGCCGCGATCCACGCGCAGGCCCGCGGCCTCCGCCAGCGTCGTGTCCGGGCGCACGCCCACGGCCATCACCACCAGATCGGCGGGCACCTGCGTGCCGTCGTTCAGTTGCACCGCGGTGACCGCGCCTGCGCCATCGTCGAGGAGGGCGGCGGTTTCGCGGCCCAGCAGGAACGTGAGGCCACGGGCCTGCAGGTCGGCACGCAGCAGGTCGGCGGCGGCGGCATCGACCTGGCGGTCGAGCAGGTGCTCGCCGCGGTGCACGACGCTTACGCGCATGCCGCGAGCGGCCAGGCCGACGGCGGCCTCCAGACCCAGCAGCCCGCCACCCACGACCACGGCAGCGCCGCCGCGCGCGGTGGCCGCGAGCATGTCGTCCACGTCCTGCACGTCGCGAAAGCCCACGACGCCCTGCAGTTGCGCGCCCGGGACGCTGAGCATGACCGGCCGCGAGCCGGTTGCCAGCAACAGCCGGTCGTAGGGCGTCGCCGCGCCATCATCGGTGTGCACGAGGCGGCGCACCCGGTCGATGCGCGTCACCGTGCATCCCAGGCGCAGGTGGATGCCATGGCACGTGTACCAGTCCTGCGGCTGCAGCGCGATCTCGGCCAGGGTCTGTTCGCCCGCCAGCACGGGCGAGAGCAGCACGCGGTTGTAGGCGGCATGCGGCTCCGCCCCGAAGACGGTGATGTCGTAGAGGCCCGGCGCGCGCGCGACGAGCTCTTCGAGCAGACGCTGGCCGGCCATGCCATTGCCAACGACGATGAGGCGGGGACGGGACTCGACCGAAGACATGATCGTGACCTCAGGCGGCCAGCGCGGCGGGATGGGCGTGACGACGATGCAGGAAGTCCACGACCGACGCGCGGCACTTCTGGTAGGTGCCATCGTCGGCCAGGGCCACGCGGCTGCGCGGGCGTGCGAGCGGGACGTCCAGGATCTCGCCGATGGTGGCGGCCGGCCCATTGGTCAGCATCACCACGCGGTCGGACAGCAGCACCGCCTCGTCCACGTCATGGGTGACCATCAGCGTCGTGCAGCCGGTCTGCGCGACGATGCGCAGCAGTTCGTCCTGCAGGTGCGTGCGGGTCAGGGCATCCAGCGCGCCGAAGGGTTCGTCCATCAGTAGTACCTGGGGCTCGGTCGCCAGCGCGCGGGCAATGCCCACGCGCTGCTTCATGCCCCCGGAGATCTCGCGCGGCAGCTTGTTCTGGGCGTGGGTCAGGCCGACCAGGGCCAGGGCCGCGTCGGTGCGCTCGCGCCGGCGCGCCTTGTCTTCGCGGGCCGCGAACACGCGGTCCACGGCCAGCGCGACGTTCTGCCAGCAGGTCAGCCACGGCAGCAGCGAATGGTTCTGGAAGACCACGGCGCGCTCGGGGCCGGGGCCCGCGATCTCGCGTTCGCCGCACAGCAGCACGCCCTGAGTGGGCAGCGTCAGACCCGCCACCAGGTTCAGCAAGGTGGACTTGCCGCAGCCCGAGTGCCCGATGAGGGTGATGAACTCACCCGAGCGCACGGTGAGGTGGATGTCGCGCAAGGCCACGAAGGGCCCCTTGCGGGTGTTGAAGGTCTGGCCGACGTCTTCGATGCGCAGTGCGATGCTCATGACTCACTCCTCGGTGTAGGTGAAGCGGCGCGCGATGCGCATCAGCGCCCATTCCAGCGCCAGGCCGACGATGCCGATCACGAAGATGGCGATGATGATGTGCTCGACCTTCAGGTTGTTCCACTCGTCCCAGACCCAGAAGCCGATGCCGGTGCCCCCGGTCAGCATCTCGGCGGCGACGATGACGAGCCAGGCGGTGCCGATCGACAGGCGCACCCCTGTGAGCACGTGCGGCAGCACGGCGGGCAGAAGGACCTTGGTGAAGACCTTCCACTCGGACAGGTCGAGCACGCGCGCCACGTTCAGGTAATCCTGCGGCACCCGGGCCACGCCGGCCGCGGTGCTGACGATCATGGGCCAGATGGAACAGATGAAGATCGCCCAGATGGCGGCGGGGTCGGCGGCCTTGAAGAGCAGCAGGCCCAGGGGCAGCCAGGCCAGCGGCGAGACCGGGCGCAGCAGGGCGATGATCGGCGAGGCCATGGCGTGCAGCGCGGCGTAGCGGCCGATCAGAAAGCCCAGCGGGATGCCGATGACGGCGGCCAGCCCGAAGCCTTTGGCCACGCGCTCGAGCGACGCGAGCACGTTCCAGCCGATGCCCATGTCGTTCGGGCCGTTGTTGTAGAACGGCTCGGCAAAGAGCTCGCGGGCCGCGGCCCAGGTGCGCGCGGGCGAGGGAATTTCCGGCACGGCCAGGGTGATGACCTGCCAGATCAGGAGGAACAGGGCGAAGCCCGCGGCGGGGCCCAGGCACGCGCGCAGCGCGGCCTCGGCGTGCGCGCGCCAGGCGCCGGTGGCGGGTCCTGCGCGGGAAGCGGATACGAGCGTGTTCATGGAAGTCCCCGGGAAAAGGTCAGGCGTGGATGGCAAAGCCGTCGGCATAGGCCGCGGGGTTGCTGCCGTCCCAGCGCACGCCGTCGATGAGGGTGGTGGCGCGCATGTCCTCGGCGGGCACGGCAACGCCCGCGGCGCTGGCCGCCTGCCGGTAAATGTCCAGACGATTGATCTTGCGCGCCACGGCCAGGTAGTCCGGATGCTCGGCCATCAGGCCCCAGCGCTTGTGCTGCGTGAGGAACCACATGCCATCGCTCAGGTAGGGGAAGCTTGCGGCGCCATCGCCCGAAAAGCGCATCGGGTGGGCGTCCTGCCATTGCCGGCCCTGGCCGTTGTCGTACTGGCCCAGCATGCGGTCGGTGATGGCGTCCGCACTGGTGTTGACATAGGAGCGCGCGGCGATGGTCTCGGCCGTCTTGCGCATGTTGTCCTGGGAGGCGTCGATCCACTGGCCCGCCTCCAGGATCGCCGCGGTCACCGCGCGCGCCGTGTTGGGATGGCGGTCCACGAAGGCGGCGGTCGAACCGAGCACCTTTTCGGGATGATCCGTCCAGATGTCCTGCGTGGTGTTGGCCGTGAAGCCGATGCGGTCCATGATGGCGCGCGCATTCCAGGGCTCGCCCACGCAGTAGCCGTCCATGGCGCCCACGCGCATGTTGGCGACCATCTGCGGCGGGGGCACGGTGATCATCTTGGCGTCCTTCATGGGATGGATGCCGTGCGTGGCGAGCCAGTAGTACAGCCACATGGCATGGGTGCCCGTGGGAAAGGTCTGCGCAAAGGTGTAGTCGCGCGCATTGGCCTTCATGTGCCGGGCCAGGCCCTCGCCGTCCTTCACCCCCGCATCGGCCAGCTTGCTGGACAGGGTGATCGCCTGGCCGTTCTGGTTGAGCGACATCAGCACGGCCATGTCGGTGCGGGCGCCGCCCACGCCCTGGTCCACGCCATACACCAGGCCGTACAGCACGTGGGCGAAGTCGAGTTCGCCGTTGACGAGCTTGTCGCGCACGCCCGCCCATGACGCTTCCTTGGACAGGACGAACTTCACGCCATGCTTGGCGTCCAGTCCCAGGACCGAGGCCATGACGACGGAGGCGCAGTCGGTCAGGGGAATGAAGCCGATGCGCACTTCCGTCTTTTCCGGCGCGTCCGAGCCCGCGGCCCACGCGCCTGCCCGCAACACGGGGTCCAGCATGCCGATTCCTCCGAGGGCAATGGCCGTCTTGCCGGCCGTGCCCAGCCATTGGCGACGTGTCATCGCCATCGTTGTCGACCCGTTCCTGCCAGGCTTCACGGTGTTCCGGATATCCACGACTTGCTCCCGAAAAGTGCCGACAAAAGGTGCGGCCCATGCCCTTGTCGCACCGGCGGAAGGGCAAAAAAAAACGTCCCGCGCCAGGCGCGGCTGCGCCTGGTTCGCGGAACGTCGTTGTTCCTGGCCGCACGTGGCGGCGATGACGACCGCCGTTGGCCGTCGGGTCAACTCAATGCAAGGCCTGTGCCAACCCGCTTTTGCCCCGTGCCGACGGCGGCACGCACCGTCCGACTCCTCATCCTGGTGCGTACCGCGCCTTGCCATGGTGCGGCAGGCACCGGCGTCGATCGCCACGCGTGGCATTTGCGTGCGCGGGCGCATGGCACGGTTGCTGCATGGCACCAGGACAGGCCCGCAGGGCCACAAGGTCAGGACACATGCTCAAGGTGATGCTCATCAACGATGCCGGCGGACGCGCCGCCGCCCTGCGGCACACGCTCGAGCAGGCGGGCGTGCAGGTCGTGGCCGAGTGCGGCCCGGTGCGCGATCTTGAGTCCGCCATCGCGCAGGCCGCGCCGGACGTGGTGCTCATCGATACCGACGCACCCTCGCGCGACACGCTGGAAGGCGTGTGCGTGGCGAGCGCGCGCAGTGCGCGCCCGGTGGTGATGTTCACCGGCGCGGGCAACCGCGAAGCCATCCGCCATGCGCTGCAGGCGGGCGTGGCCGCCTACGTGGTGGGCGAAGTGCCCGCCTCGCGCATCCAGAGCCTGTTCGATGTGGCCATCGAGCGCTTCGAGGTCGAGCAGGCCCGTCGCGAAGCCTTGTCCGAGGCGCAGCAGCGGCTGGCCGACCGGCAATGGGTGGACAAGGCCAAGGGCCTGATGATGCGCATGCGCAACGTGAGCGAGGACGAGGCCTATCGGCTGCTGCGCGAGCGCGCGATGCAGAGCCAGCGTCGCATCGGCGACGTGGCCCGCGAGCTGGTGGAGGTGACGGGCTGGCTCAAGGGCTAGGGTCGCGCGGGCGCGGACCCAGGGGCACCCGCGCGGACAGGCCGCGGAGACAGGCGCCGCGGGCAAGGCACCGGGCGGGGATGGCACCGGGCGAGGCACCCCGCGGGCACGCCCCCCAGGCGCAACACCCCGCCGGCTCGCGCGCTACTGGACCGTGGTGCCCGAGACTTCGATGATCCTGGCCCAGTGCGCGATGTCGTCACGCACGAAGGCCGCGAACTCGGTGGGCGACATGGCATCGACGGTGGCCGCCTCGTGCTGCATGCGGGTCTGGTACGCGGGGTCGTCGACCGCGGCTCGGATTGCCTTGTACAGCCTGTCGGTGGTTGCCGGCGGCATGCCGGCCGGCCCGAAAAGACCGAACCAGGCGGTGGACTCGAAGCCGGGCACCGTCTGGGCGATGGCGGGCACCCCCGGGAACTGCGGCAGGGGCTGGGCACTGGTGACGCCCAGTGGGACCAGGAGCTTGCCGCCCAGGTGCGGCAGGACGTTGACGGTGCTGGCGAACATCAAGTCGACCGTGCCCGCCATCAGGTCCTGCAGCGCCGGTCCGGTGCCGCGATAGGGCACATTCAGGATGTCGGTGCCGGTGGCCGTCTTGAACTGCTCGCTGGCCAGGTGCAGGGACGAGCCCTGGGCGCCAATGGCAAAGCTGAGCTTGCCCGGATTGGCCTTGGCGTACGCGATGAGGCCTGCCACGTCCTGGAACGGCAGGCCGGGTCGGGCGATCAGCACGCTGGGCACGCGCGCCACCTGGGTGATGGGGGTGAAGTCCGCCACCGGATCGAAGTCAAGGTTCTTGTACAGCGTGGCGTTGATGGTGTGCCCGGTGAAGCTCATCAGCAGCGTGTCGCCGGTGGGCTCGGCCTGGGCCACGTAGGACGCGGCAATGTTGCCGCCCGCGCCGGAACGGTTCTCGACGACGACCGTGCGCGCGAGCGTCTTGCCGATCGACTGGCCGATGATGCGCGCCAGGGTGTCGGTGGTGCCGCCGGCCGGGCTGCCGACGATGATGGTGATGGGGCGTTCCTGGGCAAGCGCGGCAGGCGCCTGCAGGCCGCTGAACGCCAGGAGCGCTGCGGCGCACAGGGCGCGGCGGGTGGGGTCCATGGGGGTCTCCTCGTCTTGTGGGTTATGCCACCTACTCTAGAGGGTTGACCACCTGCTGACAATGCACCATCGGACCCATGCGCGCCGCCGCCGCCGCCGCGCGTCAGTCCTGGAAGGGCAGGCCGACGTAGTTCTCGGCCAGCGCCGTGGAGGCCGCGGTGGAGCCCACCAGGTACTCGAGCTCGGCCTCCTGGATCTTCTGGCCGAAGGCGCCCGTCTCCGGGAAGCGATGCATCAGCGAGGTCATCCACCAGGAAAAGCGCTCGGCCTTCCAGATGCGGGCCAGGCAACGCGCCGAATAGTGTTCGAGCGCGACGCCGCTGCCACCGTAATGGTCCACCATGGCCTGCCAGAGAAAGCGCACGTCCGAGGCGGCCAGGTTCAGCCCCTTGGCGCCGGTGGGCGGCACGATATGGGCGGCGTCGCCGGCGAGGAACAGGCTGCCGAAGCGCAGGGGTTCTGCCACGAAGCTGCGCAAGGGCGCGATGCTCTTTTCGATGGAGGGGCCCGTCACAAGCGTGGCGGCGGCCTCGTCATCCAGCCGGCGGCGCAGTTCGGCCCAGAACTGCTCGTCGCTCCAGTTCTCGGCCTTGTCGTCCAGCGAGCACTGCACGTAGTACCGGCTGCGCGTGGCCGAGCGCTGGCTGCACAGGGCAAAGCCGCGTTCGTGATTGCAGTAGATGAGCTCGTGCGACACGGGAGGCGTGTCGGCGAGGATGCCCAGCCAGCCGAACGGATAGACCCGCTCGTAGGTGCGCAGGGCATCCTGGGGCACGCTGGCGCGGCAGACGCCGTGAAAGCCGTCGCAGCCGGCGATGAAGTCGGCCTGCACCTGATGCGCCGTGCCGTCCTTGACGTAGTGCACCGTCGGGTGCGCGCCATCGAAGTCGTGCACGCTGACCTGGTCCGCCTCGTACACCGTGGTCAGGCCCGCGGCTTCGCGCGCGTCCATCAGGTCGCGCGTGACTTCGGTCTGGCCGTAGATCATCACGGTCTTGTTGACCAGCTTCCTGAAGTCGATGCGATGCCGCTCGCCCTTGAAGCACAGCTCGGTGCCGTCGTGGACCAGGCCTTCGGCATGCATGCGCGCGCCCACGCCCGCCTCGTCCATGAGGTCGACGGTGCCCTGTTCGAGCACGCCGGCGCGAATGCGGCCGAGCACGTAGTCCTTGCTGCGCTGCTCGATGATGACGTTGCTGATGCCGGACCTGGCCAGCAATTGGCCGAGCAGCAGGCCGGCGGGGCCGGAGCCGATGATGGCGACCTGGACGCGCATGGGTGTCTCCCGTGTTGTCGATTCTGCCTGCAGTCTAGGCCTGCGCGGCCTTCAGGCCAATGGACAGATCGGACAAGGCACAGGACAATCCGAACATCCTTGATTCCCTGGCGAAGCGCCATGCCGCAGCCCGTCCCGACCTACGCCCTGTATGGCGAGCAGCCAGCCAGCGCGCTGCCCGAGCTGCTGCACTGCGAGTCCATCCCGGCGCGAAGCCGTCTGCATGGCTGGGAGATCCGTGAGCATCGCCATCATCACTTCTTGCAGATTCTGTACATCGCCCACGGGTCCGGGCAGGCCCAGCTCGCGGCCGAGCGCGTGGCGCTGCAGGCGCCCTGCGTCGTGGTCGTGCCCGCGGGCGTGGCGCACGGGTTCCAGTTTTCGGCGGATATCGATGGCTTTGTCTTCACCCTGGTGCAGGCCAGTGCGCCACCCGGCGTGCTGGCGACGTTCGCGCAGCCGATCTGCCATGACCTGACGGACGATGCCGGGCTGCGCGCGGGCGTGGCGGGCGCGGTGCAGATGCTGGTGGCGGCGTGGGCCGAGCCGCCGCAACCGTGGCGCCTGCCGGCACTGCAGGCGGCCGTGACCCTGATCCTGACGCAGCTGGCCGCCGCGCGCGCGCAGGCGCATGCGGCCACGGCGGTGGCGCCCACGCGGGCCCACCATCATGCCGAACGCTATCGCGCGCTGGTCGAGCGGCATTTTCGCGAGCACCGGACGATCGAGGACTATGCGGCGCGCCTGGGCATCACGCCGACGCAGCTGAACCGGGTGTGCCGGGCGGTGCTCGGGCAGCCGGCGCTGGCCGTCATCCGCCAGCGGCTGCTGGCCGAGGCCGAGCGCGAACTGACGTTCACCTCGCTGAGCGTGAAGGAAGTCGCGTTGACCCTGGGTTTTGCGGACGCCGCGTACTTCAGCCGGTTTTTCGTGCGCAGTGCCGGCACGACGCCCACTGCGTTTCGGCGCGCCGCCCGGCATCGCCTGGGCTGAGGGGCGTTAGCGCACGAGGCTGCGCAGCCAGCGGCCGGGGGACACCCCGTAGGCCAGGCTGAAGAGTCGGGTGAGATGGCTCTGGTCGGAGAACCCGCTGATGCGCGCAGCATCGCTGATGCTGGTGCCAGCCAGCAGTTCCGTGCGTGCCGTCTCCAGCCGCCGCAGCAGCACGTAGCGCGAGGGGCTGGTGCCGTACAGCAGGCGGAAGTCCCGGCACAGGCGCCAGCGCGACACGCCCGCGGCACGCGCCAGCGCGTCCAGCGTCATTTCCTGCGGCAGACAGTCGTGAATGTAGGTACGTGCGCGCTCGGCGGCCGGAAAGTCCGGCTTGCGACGCACGTCGCGCTCGCCGGCCAGCCGCGTCATGACGCGGGTCAGCTCGAACAATGCGTCGTCCTGCGACATGTCGTGCGTGTCGTGTGCCGGCGCCTGCAACAGCGCACGCGCCACCAGGTGCAGGGCGGGGTCGGCGGGCACGCCGCTGGGAACGAAGGGCAGGGGCCGTCCGCCGAGGATCTGCTGGATCAGGCTGGGCGCGATGTAGGCGAGGCGAAAGTGCACGCCATGGTCGTTGCCGGCCCGGCTGTCGTGCAGCTCGTCCGGATGCAGCAGGATGACGCTGCCCGGGCCACTGTGCCAGAGGCGGCCACGATAACGGACGGCATGAACCCCTGCCAGCGTCTGGGCAAGCGCGTAGGAGTCGTGGCGATGCGGTCGGCTGTGCACGCCTTCGAAGTAGCCCTCGAGACATTCGATCTGGCCGGACGCAGGATTTCGCTTGACCCAGGAAATAGTGCGTTCGGTATGGGGCATAGGAGGGGCTGCGGGGCGGGCGGGGCCAGGCCGCCACGTGCACCAATTTATCGCATGCAGACGGCTTCGTCTTGAACGTTTGTGCACCCTTGGTCGAGCTGGAGCGCCCCGGCTGGCGCGGCTTTGCGCGTTGGCGCGACAGCGCCGTCGCGCTGCCGCTTTGCGCCGATGCCGCCGGCCTGTCGGTGCGTCAGGCGCCGGCCAGACTGCGCAGCCAGCGCGCCGGCGAGACGCCGTAGGCATGGCTGAACTGGCGCGTCAGATGGCTCTGGTCCGCAAACCCGGCGTGCAGGGCGGCGTCGCTGACCGTGTGCCCGGCCATCATGCTGTCGCGCGCACGTTCCAGCCGGCGCAGCGCGAGGTAGCGCGACGGACTGGTTCCGAACAGCAGCCGAAAGTGCCGACATAGCTGAAAGCGCGACATGTCGGCCGCCTGTGCCAGATCGTCCAGGTAGATATCGCGTGTCAGGTTGTCATGGATGAAGCTGCGTGCGCGCTCCGCGCCCACGAAGTCCACCCTGCGGTGCGAGACGCCCTGGCCGGCCAGGCGTTGCAGCACGGCCGCGAAATCGTGCAGCGCATCCTGTTCGGCCAGCGGGTCGGCGTCGATGTCGGGCGGGGTCAGGAGGGCGCGGGCGACCTCGCGCAGTTGCCGGTCATCGGGCACGCAGTCGGGGGCAAACGGCAGCGGTCGGCCGCCCAGGAACGGCTGGATCAGGCTGGGCGCGATGTAGACGATGCGATAGCGCACTCCCACGTCGTTGCCCGCGCAGGCATCGTGCAGCTCGTCAGGGTGCAGGACGATCAGGGTGCCGGGCGGGCTGTACCAGCGCTGGCCGCGATAGCGAAAGGCATGCACGCCTTCCAGCGTCTGCGCAAAGGCGTAGGAGTCGTGGCGGTGCGGGCCGCGGCTCTCACCCTCGAAGTAGGCTTCGATGCGTTCGAGCTGGCCGGGCTGCTGGCGGCGTTTGACCCACTGGCCGGGGTGTGCGTGGTTCGGCATATCGAGCTGGCGTGAGCGGGCGGCGCAGCCCGCTGTCACGACGCGGCATCAGTCGCTGATGCCGTGGGGACAGGATATGGCGATGGCCGCCGGGGCGTGCATGTCAGCAGGCGCCCGCCGGGGCGTCCGGCTCGAAGAACTGATAGATGCGGGGGAAGTCGAGGAAGGCGGTCGGGATGACGTCGTCATCGGCCTTCACGCTGATTTCGTAGTTGCCTTCCGGCAGGGACAGACACTGGAAGCTGCGGCCTGCCCGGGTGAGCAGCTGGCACAGCGTCGCGGCGGATTCGGTTCGGGTGATGACGGCGATCTTGCGCATGGCACTTCGACTGACGGTGGCTGCGAATGCGTGCAGCCGGGAGCCAAACTGTAGAGCCAAACGCAAGGCCTGTCTTGGACGATTGTGCGCCTGCCCGCCGCGCTCCGCGCGGCAGGCAGGAAGGCTTACAGGTCGAAGAACACCGTTTCCTTGTCGCCCTGCATGTGGATGTCGAACGTGTAGGCGATGCGGCCCTCACGTGCCTCGCGACGCGCGATGAGCGTGTCGCGGCGCTCGGCCGGGACGCTGTTCAGCACGGCGTCGCGGGCGTTGGCCTGGGCGTCGTCCTCGAAGTAGATGCGCGTGAAGGCATGCACCAGGAGGCCGCGCATCGTGACGATGACGTTGACGTAGGGGGCTTCGTCCGGGCCACAGGCGCCGGGCTTGACGGTGCGGAACACGAAGCGGTTGGCCGCATCCGTGCCCGTGCCGCAACGCCCGAAGCCGGTGAAGCCGGTGCGCTCGACGTCCTGCAGCGTGCTCACGAACGCGCCGCTTGCATCGGCGTGGGCGATCTCGATCATGGCGTCGCCAACCGGGTTGCCGGCGCCGTCGAAGACGCGGCCGGTGATCTCGATCAGCGTGCCGGGGGTGTCGTCACGCACCAGGACGGGGTGAAAGGCACTGGGGTAGCTGTAGTGGTATTGCTCGGGCGTCAGGCCGTAGGCGAAGTACGGGCCGACCGTCTGCGAGGGCGTTTGACCGAAGCTCATGCCGAGGTCTCCATCGGGGTCTGTTGGGGGCCGCGCAGCACGATGTCAAAGACATAGCCCAGCGCCGTGTCGGGGCGGGTGACGTCCAGCGAGAACTGGGCGACCAGCCGGTCGCGTGCCTTCTCGGGCGTGCCCTGGTAGATCGGGTCGAGCGCCAGCAGGGGGTCGCCGGGAAAGTACATCTGCGTGACGAGCCGGCTCGCGAAGTACTGGCCGAACAGCGACAGGTGGATGTGGTTGGGGCGCCAGGCGTTGGGGTGGTTGCCCCACGGGTAGGCGCCGGGCTTGATCGAGATGAAGGTGTAGCGGCCTTCGTTGTCGGTCATGCAGCGGCCCGCGCCCAGGAAGTTCGGGTCCAGCGGGGCATCGTGTTGGTCGACCTTGTGGACATAGCGGCCCGCCGAGTTGGCCTGCCAGATCTCGACCAGGGTGTTGCGCACGGGGCGGCCGTCCTCGTCCGTGACGCGGCCCGTGACGACGATGCGCTCGCCGATCGGCTCGCCGTTCTGGCGGGCATTGCGCGTGAGGTCGTGATCGAATTCGCCCACCACCTCGTGGCCGTAGACCGGCGCGAGCAGATCCTTCAGCTTCGGCTTGAGCGGCACGAGCGGCTGGGTCGGACCACGCAGCACGGTGGACTTGTAGGGCGGACAGATGTAGCCGGAGTGACTGGTCCAGTCGCGCGGACTGAGCAGCGGCGTATCGCTCATGGGAGTCTCCTGTGAAAGCAGTCGCCACTTTACACATTACCCCCGGTTAATTAAATTGAAGAATCATTCGATTGAGATTAACGGCAGGTTATGGAAAGACACCCCGATGTCCCACCGAACGGCGCGCCGCTGTTGCGCGCCGGGGGACGGTTGCGCCTGCGTCACCTGCAGTGTTTCCTGGCGGTGGCGCGCCTGGGCCGGCTGCGCCATGCCGCCCATGCGCTGGCGATCACGCAGCCGGCGGTGACCAAGACGCTGAACGAACTGGAAGACATCCTGGGGGTGCAGCTGCTGATGCGCACGCGCAAGGGGGTCGCGCTGACGGTGCCGGGCCAGGCCTTCCTGCCGCATGCCACCGCCTGTCTGGACGCGCTGGGCCAGGCCATGGCCAGCGTCGGCCTGGATACGCCGGGAAGTGCGCCGCTGCGCGTGGGCGCGCTGCCCACGGTGGCGCCGGCCGTGCTGGCGCCCGCGCTGCGCGACCTGCGCCGCGCCCACCCCGAGGCCTGCGCGCATGTCGTGACGGGCAGCAATCCGGATCTGCTGGACGGGCTGCGCCGCGAGGCGCTGGACGTCGTCGTGGGGCGGCTGTCCGACCCGGCGGACATGGCGGGCCTGAGCTTCGAGTATCTGTATGCCGAGCCGCTCGCGGCGGTGGTGCGTCCCGGCCATCCCCTGGCCGGGACGCGGCAGGCCCTGCTGGCCGAGCTGGCCCACCATGGCCTGGTGCTGCCCCCGCCCGGCACGCTGTTGCGGCATGCGGCCGACGGCCTGCTGCACGCGGCGGGCGTGGCCGATGCGCAGATCGTGCTGCAGACCTTGTCGGTGTCCCTGGCCCGCGCCGTGGTGATCAGCGGCGATGAAGTCTGGCTGACGGCGCCCGGCGCGGTGGACGCCGACATCGCCGCCGGCCTGCTGGTCCGGCTCGCGCTGGACACCGCCGGCAGCGAGGAGCCGGTCGGCCTGCTGGCCCGTTCCGACGCGAGTCACACCCCGGCGCTGAGAACGCTGTTTTCCGCCCTGCGCACGCATGCCCTGGCGCGAAGCCGGGCGGGCGCTGTGCTGTAATCGACATGCCTTGACTCTGGAGCTCGACCATGAAAGCCCGCTTGCTGATCGTCCTTGCCATGTGTACCGGGTTGTTGTCCGGCTGCGGCTACAACGCCATTCAGGTATCGGACGAGGCCGTCAGCGCCGCGTGGTCCGAGGTCCTGAACCAGTACCAGCGGCGTGCCGATCTGGTGCCCAACCTCGTCAACACGGTCAAGGGCTATGCAAGCCATGAACAGCAGGTGCTGACCCGGGTGACCGAGGCCCGCGCGCGGGTGGGCAGTGTGCAGCTGGACGCAGCGCAGCTGGGCGACGCGCAGGCCGTGCAGCAGTTCCAGCAGGCGCAGGGTGAACTGTCGTCGGCCCTGTCGCGCCTGCTGATGGTGACGGAGAACTATCCGCAGCTCAAGGCCGATGGCCTGTTCCGCGACCTGATGGTCCAGCTGGAGGGAACCGAGAACCGCATTGCCGTGGCGCGTGGCCGCTATGTCGAGGCCGTGCGCGAGTACAACGTCCTGGTGCGCCAGTTCCCGCAGGTGCTGACGGCCCGCGTCTTTGGCTATGGTCCGAAGGCCAACTTCGCCGTCGAGAACGAGTCCGAGATCCGGCGCGCGCCGGCGGTCGAGTTCGGCGCGCCTGCCGCCTCGGGAGGCTGAGATGAGCGCCCCGGCATGCGCAGGGCAAGGGCGCGGCCGCCAGCAGGCCTGCGACGTCACCCGTCCCGCGGGCGCCGCGGTGCCGGGCGGCCGCGCGCGACGCGCCTGGACACGCGGACTGGCGGTGCTCGCGGGTGTCGTGGTCAGCGTCGCTGCGCTTGCCGCCGAGGTGGCTATCCCGCCACTGACCCAGCGCGTGACGGACACCACGGGCACGCTGTCCGCGCAGACCGTGGCATCGATCGATGCCGAGCTCGCGGCACTCGAGGCCCGCAAGGGGGCACAGATCGCGGTGCTGCTGGTGCCCAGCACGGGCGATGACAGCATCGAGCAGTATGCCGTGCGGGCCTTCGAGACATGGAAGCTCGGCCGCCAGGGCGTGGACGATGGCGCGCTGCTGCTGGTGGCCAAGGATGACCGCACCGTGCGGATCGAGGTGGGCTATGGCCTGGAAGGCGCGATCCCGGACGCCACGGCAGGGCGCATCGTGAACGAGCGCATCGTGCCGAAGTTCGCGCAAGGCGACTTCGCCGGGGGCGTGTCGGCCGGCGTGGCGGCGCTGGCCGCCCTGGTCGACGGCGAAGCGCTGCCCCCGCCCGCCCCCGCGGCGAACGCCGCGGCATCGTCGCGCTCGCCCCAGGGCCTGTTCCAGGAGATGGGCCTGATCGGGCTCGTGGTAGCGGCGGCGTTTGCCATGACGAACCCCATCGTGGGCATCGTGATCGGTGCGGTGGCGGGCAGTGCCTTGCTGCCCGGCATCCTGGGCGGCGTGTTGGGCGCCATCGCCGGTTTCCTGATCTTTTTCGTCGCGCGCCTGCTGGGCTTCAAGCCGCGGGGCGGCGGCGGGCGGGGCGGGCGCGGTGGCGGATTCGGCGGCGGCTTCGGTGGCGGCATGTCCTCGCGCGGCGGCTCGCGCGGGGGTGGCTTTCGGGGCGGTGGCGGGCGCAGCGGCGGCGGTGGGGCCTCGGGCCGCTGGTGAGGACGGGCTGGCCGGCAGCGGCCAGCCGACCCATCAGGGGTTGAGCACCACGATGGCCAGGTTCAGCGAGGTGGCATACAGCAGCCAGGCAAGATAGGCCACCATGAGCCAGCCCGCCAGGCTGTCCACATCGAAGAAGCGCCGGGTCGCGATGTTGGCCAGCACCACCATCACCAGGATGGTGACCAGGGCCAGCACCGGTGCCTGCATGCCGAAGAAGAACGGCGTCCACAGGGCGTTGACCGCCAGCTGGGCCAGGAACCAGCCCAGGGGCCTGCGCTGCACGGCCCAGCCGCCTTCGCGCCACACGCGCCAGGCCGCCACGCCCATGGCGATATAGAGGATCGTCCAGACCGGCCCGAACACGGCGGCCGGGGGATTCCACGGGGCTTTCTGCAGATCGGCATACCACTGGCCGGGCTGGAACATGGCCCCCAGCAGGCCCACCGCCACCGGCAGCAGGATCCAGCCGGCCAGTGCCAGCCAGCGCCGCGCACCGCGCGGCTCACCGGGCGAAGAGGGCGGGTACGGCGTGGCGGCGCTCATGACGTCAGGCCTGCGCGATGATGGTGTCGAGCTTGCGCGCATCGGCCGAGAAGACGCGAATGCCCTCGGCCAGCTTTTCGGTGGCCATGGCGTCTTCGTTCAGCGCGAAGCGGAACGAGGGCTCGTCCACCGCGATGCGCGCGGGCGCCGCACCCACGTCGTCCGGGCGCAGCACGCGGGGCACCTCGCCCTGCGCATCGTCCAGTTCCTGCAGCAGCTGCGGGCTGATCGTCATCAGGTCGCAACCTGCCAGTGCCAGGATCTGGCCGACATTGCGAAAGCTCGCACCCATCACTTCGGTCTCGATGCCATGGGCACGGTAGTACTGGTAGATCGAGGCCACGGACTGCACGCCGGGGTCGCGCACGCCGGCGTTGTCGGCCTCCACCCAGTCCGCGCCCTGCGACTTGCGGTGCCAGTCGTAGATGCGGCCGACGAACGGCGAGATGAGCTGGACGCGCGCATCGGCGCAGGCCACGGCCTGGGCGAGCGAGAACAGCAGCGTCATGTTGCAGCGAATGCCTTCGGCCTGCAGCACGCGGGCGGCTTCGATGCCTTCCCAGGTGGACGCGATCTTGATCAGCACGCGCTCGCGCGGCACGCCCAGTTCGTCGTACAGCGCGGACAGGCGGCGACCGCGGGCGATGGTGGCGTCGGTATCGAAGGACAGGCGTGCATCGACTTCCGTCGACACGCGGCCCGGGATCAGCGCGAGGATCTCGCGGCCGAAGGCGACCAGCAGGCGATCGAGCTTTTCCTCGGCGCTGGCGTCGCGGTGGGCGGACAGCACTTCGTCAATCAGCGGCTGGCCCGCGGCGCCTTGCGCTGCCTTCAGGATCAGCGTCGGATTGGTCGTCGCATCGGTCGGGCGGTGTTTGCGGATGGCATCGAAGTCGCCGGTGTCGGCAACGACGACGGTGTGCTGGCGCAGGGCATCGAGAGAACTGGGCATATCGGCAGTGTCGGCTGAAAGGCCGCGGGTGCGGCGGTCGATCGGATATTACGCCAAGCCCCGGAGAAGGCCGGCTTCGGGCAAATCGCCCGCACATCCCGTTCCCGCCGTCATCACGGCGTCATGTCGGACTGGTGCAATGCACACCTCTCGTAACCCGGGGTTGCATCCTGACATGGCTGCCACCCCTTATCAGGATGTCTGGAATGCTTCGTAAGATGGCGATGGGCGGCGTGGTGCTGGCCTGCATGGGTGGTGTGGCGCAAGCGCAAACGAGTTCGGTGACCCTGTACGGGATCGCCGACGTGGGCGTGTTCCACGACCGTGTCAAGACCGCCGGTGAGACGACCCGCACGACGGGCGTGGCCAGTGGCGGCCAGGCCGGTTCGCGCTGGGGCCTGCGGGGTTCGGAAGACCTGGGCAATGGCCTGAAGGCCAACTTCCAGCTGGAAAGCGGCTTCAACATCAACAACGGCACGCAGGGCCAGAACGGCCGCCTGTTCGGCCGCGCCGCCTGGGGCGGCCTGTCGGGTGCCTTCGGCGAAGTGCGTCTGGGCCGCCAGGCCACGATGTCCTCGACCTACTTCGGGCCGATCAGCCCGTTCGGCACGAGCTGGAGCAACGCAGCCATCGGCAAGAGCGGCTTTCGCGCGTCCGACACGCCGCGTTTCGACAACACCATCGCGTACATCAGCCCCAAGTTCGGCGGCGCCCAACTGGCCGGCGGCTACTCCTTCAACACGCGCGGTGGCGCTGCCGACAGCGACAACCGCACGACGGCCTGGAACGTTGCCGGCCGCTTCGAGTCGGGCCCCCTGTACGTGTCGGCCACGTATGACCGCGTGAACCCCAGCAACCTGGACACCAATGCCCAGGGCCGCAACCCGCAGGCGATCCAGCTTGGCGCAAGCTACAAGCTGGCCGTGGCCACGCTGTCGGCCGGCTGGTCGCAGCAGAAGAATGGCTGGGTCAAGAGCGCCGAAGGCGCCTCCGCCGCTACCAACAACAACCTGGGCGCCTCGGCCTACTTCAACGGCAAGGTCAACGCCTACCTGGTCGGCGTGGCGGTGCCTTTCGGCGCAAGCGACCTGCTGGCCTCGTTCCACTACGTGGATCCGGATGAGCGTGCGTTTGCCAACGGCGACAGCGTCAAGGTCTACAACCTGGGCTACAACTACAAGCTGTCCAAGCGCACCAGCCTGTATGGCCTGGTGAGCTATCAGGACGGCAACCTGTATTCGTTCGCCCAGGACTCGAGCACCACGCAGTTCGGCGTCGGCCTGCGTCACAACTTCTGATGCGCGACGCGAACGGGCAACCCGCCGCCAGCGTGACGCTGGAAGGCATTACCCAGCAGTTCGGGCAGCAGCGGGTGCTCGATCGCGTGGACCTGCACCTGGCGCCAGGCCAGGTGCTGGCCCTGCTCGGGCCGTCGGGCTGCGGCAAGAGCACGCTGCTCAAGCTGCTGGCCGGGCTGTCGCGCCCGGATGCGGGCCGCATCCTGCTGGGTGACAAGCTCGCGGCCGATGCGAACTTCTGCCTGCCTCCGGAGCGCCGTGGTCTGGGCATGGTCTTCCAGGACTACGCGCTGTGGCCGCACATGACGGTGGGCGGCAACATCGCCTTTCCGCTGCGCATGCGGCGCACGCCGACGGCGCAGATCGACGTGCTGGTCAACGAGGCGCTGGCGCTGGTCGGCCTTGCCGGCCATGCCGAGCGCCGGCCGCAAAGCCTGTCGGGTGGGCAGCAGCAGCGCGTGGCGCTCGCGCGCGCCATCGTCGCGCGCCCTGCGCTCCTGCTCTTTGACGAACCCCTGTCGAACCTGGATCGCGACCTGCGCGAGACGCTGTGCGGCGAAATCGGCCTGCTGTTGCGCCGCCTCGGCACCACGGCCGTCTACGTCACGCACGATCATGAGGAAGCCTTCACCCTGGCCGACCGGATCGCGGTCATGGGCGGGGGAGGCATCCGTCAGCTTGCCCAGCCCGACACCCTCATCCACGAGCCGGCCAGTGCCGCGGTGGCCGGCTTCCTGAAGCAGGGCAACCTGCTGGCGGGCCACTGGACGGGCACCGACTTCGCCCTGGACGGCGGCCCCGTGCTGGGCGCTGGCCCGACCACGCGCCCAGCCGCGCCGGGTCGCGGCCACCTGTACATCCCGCACACCGCGCTTGCGCCTGGCGAGCAGCCGATCCTGGTGGGCGATGTGCTGACCCGCCGCTATCGGGCCGGCCAGTACGCCGTCACCGTCGGCCTGGGCGGCGCGGCGACCACCACCGTCGACGTGCTGACCGCCCAGGCCCTGTCGCCGGGCGAGCGCGTCGGCCTGGCGCTGGACTGGCGCCGCGCGCGCTGGCTGCCGGAGGCGGCATGACGACCGCGCGCAAGCCGCCGCCCGTTGCCTGACCCTTATCTGTCCGTTTGTCCCTACCTTTATCTCGGAATGTCCATGTCCTTGCTGACCCTGCGCGCCGCTGCGGCGCTTGCCACCACGTGCGTGATCGCCCTTGGCGCCGCGCCTGCCCAGGCCCTGACGGTGTACACCGCCGGCCCGGGCGGCCTGGCCAAGAGCCTGGCTGACGCCTTCACCAAGGAGACGGGTGTCGCCGTCGATGTCTTCCAGGCCGACACCGGCAAGGTGATGGCACGCCTGGAAGCGGAAGCCGCCAACCCGCGCGCCGATGTCGTGATCTCGGCTTCCTGGGACAGTGCCCAGGACCTGGACCAGCGCGGCTGGCTGCAGCCACATGGCAGCCAGCACGCCGCCAGCGTGCCGGCCGACTACCAGCAGCCCAACTACATCGCCCAGGGCCTGTCCGCGCTGGCCATCGCCTGGAACACCAAGAGCGGCACGCCGCGACCCGCCGACTGGAGCGATCTGGCCGGCAAGGATTTCGCCGACAAGGTGAACCTGCCCGATCCGTCCCAGTCGGGCACGGCCCTGGAGCTGCTGCTGGGCCTGCAGGCCGCCGACACCGCGCGCGCCTGGGCGCTGATGGAGGCGCTGCGGGCCAACGGCGCGGCGGTGGCTGGCGCCAACGCGCAGGCGTTGAACCCGGTGCTGCAGGGTGCCAAGGCGGCGGTGTTTGGCGCCGTCGACTATGTGGCGCTGGGCAGCCAGGCCAAGGGCGAGGCGATCGAGGTGATCTTCCCCTCCAGCGGCACCGTGATCGCTCCGCGTCCGATGATGATCCTGAAGTCCAGCAAGGCGGCTGACGATGCGCGCCGCTTCATCGATTTCGTGCTGTCCGATGCCGGCCAGGCGCTGGTGGCCGACACGCATCTGATGCCTGCCCGCACCGATGTGCCGGCCAAGCGGCCGGGCGTGCAGGAGCTCACGCTGCTGCCGGCCGTGACGGGCGATGGCCAGGCGTCGCGCCAGGCCGTGCTGCAGCGCTTTGGCGATGTCTTCGGGCGCCGCTGACACCATGCACGGTCAACGCTGGCTGTCCGGCACGACCCTGGCCGCGCTTGCGCTGCTGGTGGGGGTGCCCCTGGTCTTCGTCGTGATGCAGGCGGTGTTCCCGACGCTGGCGCAGGGCAGCCTGGCCAATCCTTTCGGGGCGGTGGCGCCGACGCTGGCCGATCCGTATCTGCTGGAGCTGACGGGCAATACGCTGCGGCTGGGCGCGACGGTGGTCGGGCTGTCCGCCGTGGTGGGCATTCCCCTGGGCATGTTGCGCGGTCTGTACCGGCTGCCGGCCGCGGGCGTCTGGGATCTGCTGATGCTGGTGCCGTTCATGATTCCGCCCTACATCGCGGCGATGGGCTGGATCATGTTCCTGCAGCCCAACGGCTATCTGCAGCAGCTCACCGGCGTGCATGCCGGGGGCTTTCTGTTTTCGTTCGCGGGCGTGGCGTTCGTGATGACCCTGAACGTGTTTCCGGTGGTGTACTTCGCGGTGTCGCGCGGTACGTCGGCTGCCGCCGCGAGGCTGGCGGAGGTGGGTCGCGTGTGTGGTGGCAGTCCGTGGCAATGTTTCGTGCGGATCACGCTGCCGCTGGCCGCACCGGGCATTGCTGCAAGCCTGCTGCTGGTGTTTGCGATGGCGATCGAGGAGTACGGGACGCCGGCGGCGCTGGCGTCGAATGCGGGCTTTTTCGTGTTGGTGACGGGCATCGAGCGGCGCTTTTCCGAGTGGCCGATCGATCTGCCCGGCGCGGCGATCCTGTCGCTGATCCTGGTGGCACTGGCCATGGCGGCGTTCTTCGGCCAGCGCCGGCTGCTGGCCGGGCGCAGCTTCGAGACCGCGACCGGCAAGCCGGCGGAGTCACCACCCCGGGAGCTGGGCCGCTGGCGCTGGCCGGTGCTGGCCTTGTTCGGCGGCACGGTCGGCGTGACGGTGGTCGCGCCGCTGTTTGCGATTGGCGCGACGGCGCTGAGCCGTACGCTGTCCGGCGGGCTGGCCGCGGACAATCTGTGGCTGGGTCATTTCACGGCGATCGCGGCGAGCGGGGGCGAGGCCGCGCGTGCGTTGGGGACCAGCCTGGCGCTGGGGGTGGGCGCGGCGTTGATCACGGGGCTGCTTGGGGCGCTGATCGCCTATGGCGTGGTGATGACGCAGGCGCGGGGGCGCGGGCTGCTCGATGCGGCGTCGCTGTTGCCCAATACGATGCCCGGGGTCGTGGTGGCGGTCGGGCTGATCCTGGCGTGGAATCAGCCGGCGCTGCCGGCGACGCCCTACAACACGTGGGGGATCCTGTTGTTGGCCTATTGCTGTCTGTTGCTGCCGTATCCGGTGCGTTATGCGAATGCGGCGTTGCGGCAGGTGGGGCCGAGTCTGGAGGCTGCGGCGCGGGTGCACGGGGCGCGTGCCGCGGTGGCGTTGTGGAAGGTGTTGCTGCCGGTGATCGCACCGAGTCTGGCTGCCGCGATGTTGCTGGTGTTTGCGGTGGCGTCGCGGGAGTTGGTGGCGTCGTTGTTGTTGGCGCCGACGGGTACGCAGACGGTGTCGGTGTTCATCTGGCGGCAGTTCGAGCAGGGTAGTCTGGGGCAGGGGATGGCGATGAGTCTGGTGACGATCGCGGTGACGACGACGATCATGCTGGGGGCGACGGTGTGGTTGCAGCGACGGGGGGCGGGGGTGCGGTGATGCGGGGATGTGCCGACATTGCGGCTGTCGCGTCGCCGCCACCGGGGGGCGACGCAGTCGATGGCCGCTTTTCGGGTGATGCTTGTCTAGGCCTGCGCGTCGCCGCCACCGGGGGCCCGACGCAGTCGCTCCCCATTAATCGCTTGGTGCGTCGGGCCCCCGGCGTCGGCGACGGGGTGTCTGGCTGCCGAGGGTTTGCGGTGGGTTGGGGCGGGGAGCGGTGTTCTTCTTTGGATTGCTTGCTCGCGCGGCCTCGTCTCGGGGTCGCGCTGCAGTCGCTGCGCTTGGTGCAGCATGACCCCGTGACGAGGCCGGGGCGTGCCTGGGCGTGGGGGCTGGCGTGTGGGTGCTGTCGGGGCGTTGGCTGTTGCTGCCCGCTTCTCGAGTGATGCTTGTTTAGGCCTGCGCGTCGTCGCCACCGGGGGCCCGACGCAGTCGCTCCCCGTTAATTGCTTGGTGCGTCGGGCCCCCGGCGTCGGCGACGGGGTGTTGGGATGCCGAGGTTTTGCGATGGGTTGGGGCGGAGGGTGGTGTTCTTCTTTGGATTGCTTGCTCGCGCGGCCTCGTCTCGGGGCAGCGCTGCAGTCGCTGGCGCTTGGTGCAGCACGGCCCCGTGACGAGGTCGGGGCGTGCCTGGGCGTGGGGGCTGGCGTGTGGGTGCCGTCGGGGCGCTGGCTGTCGCTGCCCGCTTTTCGGGTAATGATTGTTTAGGCCTGGGCGTCGCCGCCACCGGGGGCCCGACGCAGTCGCTCCCCGTTAATCGCTTGGTGCGTCGGGCCCCCGGCGTCGGCGACGGGGTGTCTGATTGCCTAAGATTGGCGCTGCCGGCTGGTGGTCGGCGGCGTTCTTGTCTGGATTGCTTGCTCGCGCGGCCTCGTCACGGGGCCGCGCTGCAGTCGCTGGCGCTTGGTGCAGCACGTCCCCGTGACGAGGCCGGGGTGGGGCTGTGCGTGGGTACTGTGGGGGGCTGGCTTGGCCGAATCTTTCTGCCAGGCTTGGGTCGACCTCGGGGTGTTTTCCTCGGGCCGCCACCTTCAAAACCCGGGCATCCACCTGCAACCTCTTCGAACACGCTATAATCGGAGGGTTTAATTCCTGATTTTGCAATCACTGGGGTCGATTTTGCTGCCATCCATATTTCCCGAAGGGGCCCATCCTTCTATTCCCGCGGTCCTGGCTCTGGCGGATGGCACCGTGTTTCGCGGCGTGTCGGTGGGGGCGCCAGGTAGCGCTGTCGCTGAAGTCGTTTTCAACACGTCGATCACGGGCTATCAGGAGATCCTTACGGATCCCAGCTACGCCGGCCAGATCGTCACCCTGACCTACCCGCATATCGGCAACACCGGGGCCAACGACGAGGATGTCGAAGCCCGCCGTGTGTTTGCCGCCGGCCTCGTCGTGCGCGACGTGCCGCCTCTGGCGTCGAACTTCCGCGCTCAGCGCAATCTGTCGGCTTACCTGCGTGACGAAGGCATCGTGGCGATCGCCGGGATCGATACGCGCAAGCTGACCCGCATCCTGCGCGAGAAGGGTGCCCAGGGCGCCTGCATCGCCACGGGTGAGGATGCCGAGGCCGCCGTGGCCCAGGCGCGTGCCTTTCCCGGCATGGCGGGGCAGGATCTGGCGCGCACGGTCACGCGTGACGCGCAGGCCGACTGGCGCCAGGGCGTGTGGACGCTGGGTGCGGGCTATGCCGACACCACGGACAGCCGGTTCCACGTGGTGGCCTATGACTTCGGCGTGAAGCACAACATCCTGCGTCTGCTTGCCGAGCGCGGCTGCCGCATCACGGTGGTGCCGGCGCAGACGCCCGCGGAGGCCGTGCTGGCGATGAATCCGGACGGGGTGTTCCTGGCCAACGGCCCGGGCGATCCCGAGCCCTGCGAGTACGCGGTGTCCGCCGCGCGCGAGTTCCTGCAGCGCAAGCTGCCGCTCTTTGGCATCTGCCTGGGTCACCAGATCCTGGGCCTGGCCGTGGGCGCGCGCACCGCGAAGATGAAGTTCGGCCACCACGGTGCGAACCACCCGGTGCTGGACGTCGACAGCGGGCGCGTTTTCATCACCAGTCAGAACCACGGTTTCGAGGTGGATGCCTCGACGCTGCCGGCAACGGCACGCATCACTCACAAGTCGCTGTTCGACGGTTCGCTGCAGGGTTTCGAGCTGACCGATCGTCCGGCGTTCTGCTTCCAGGGCCACCCGGAAGCCAGCCCGGGTCCGCACGACATCCTGGAGCTGTTCGATCGTTTCGTCGGCATGATGGACAAGAAGGCGTGATTCGCCGCGGGTGCGCGTCCGCGCCCCGCCTTCCGTCCTTGCCCATCCCTGCCGACGCGGCAGCAGGCCCCCGCCGCCGGCCGCTGCCCGCGCACCTACTAGAGCTTCGTTCATGCCCAAGCGTACAGACATCAAGACCATCCTCATCATCGGTGCCGGACCCATCGTCATCGGCCAGGCCTGCGAGTTCGACTACTCGGGCGCCCAGGCCTGCAAGGCACTGAAGGAAGAGGGCTACAAGGTGGTGCTGGTCAACAGCAACCCGGCCACCATCATGACCGACCCGGAGACGGCCGACGTGACCTACGTCGAGCCGATCACCTGGCAGGTCGTCGAAAAGATCATCGAGCGCGAGCGTCCCGACGCGGTGCTGCCGACCATGGGCGGCCAGACGGCGCTGAATTGCGCGCTGGACCTGGACAAGCACGGCGTGCTGGCCAAGTACGGCGTGGAGCTGATCGGCGCGAACGCCGCGGCCATCGAGAAGGCCGAGGACCGCCTGAAGTTCAAGACCGCGATGAGCGAGATCGGTCTGGACTCGGCCCAGTCGGGCGTGGCGCACACGATGGACGAAGCCTGGGCGGTGCAGCGCCAGATCGCCGCGCTGACCGGAATGTCGGGCTTTCCGATGGTGATTCGTCCGAGCTTCACGCTGGGCGGCACCGGTGGCGGCATCGCATACAACGCCGAAGAGTTCGAAACCATCTGCCGTCGCGGTCTGGAAGCCTCGCCGACCAGCGAGCTGCTGATCGAAGAGTCGCTGCTGGGCTGGAAGGAATACGAGATGGAAGTCGTGCGCGATCGCGCCGACAACTGCATCATCGTGTGCTCGATCGAGAACCTGGACCCGATGGGTGTGCACACGGGTGACTCGATCACCGTGGCACCCGCGCAGACGCTGACCGACAAGGAATACCAGCTGATGCGCAACGCGTCGATCGCCGTGCTGCGCGAGATCGGCGTGGACACGGGCGGCTCGAACGTGCAGTTCGCGATCAACCCCGTGAACGGGCGCATGATCGTCATCGAGATGAACCCGCGCGTGTCGCGTTCTTCGGCGCTGGCCTCCAAGGCGACGGGCTTTCCCATCGCCAAGATCGCCGCCAAGCTTGCGATCGGCTATACGCTGGACGAGCTGCGCAACGACATCACGGGCGGCGCGACGCCGGCTTCGTTCGAGCCCACCATCGACTACGTGGTCACGAAGGTGCCGCGTTTTGCGTTCGAGAAATTCCCGCAGGCCGATTCGCGCCTGACGACGCAGATGAAGTCCGTGGGCGAAGTGATGGCCATCGGCCGCACGTTCCAGGAGTCCTTCCAGAAGGCGCTGCGCGGCCTGGAAGTGGGCGTGGACGGCCTGAACCAGAAGACCACCGATCGCGAGAAGCTCGAAGTCGAGCTGGGCGAGCCGGGTCCGGAACGCATCTGGTACGTGGGCGATGCCTTCGCGCAGGGCTGGTCGATCGAGGAAGTGCATGCGCTCACGCACATCGATCGCTGGTTCCTGGCCCAGATCAAGGAAATCGTCGATATCGAGCTGGCGCTGGAAAAGCACACGCTGGCCGATCTGGACCGCGACACGCTGTGGCACCTGAAGCGCCGCGGCTTCTCGGATCGCCGCCTGGCCTGGCTGCTGGACACGACCGAGACGGAAGTGCGCAAGCTGCGCCACCAGTACGACGTGCGCCCGGTCTACAAGCGCGTGGATACCTGCGCTGCGGAGTTCTCGACGGACACGGCGTACATGTACTCGACCTACGAGGAAGAGTGCGAGTCCAATCCGACGGACAAGAAGAAGATCATCGTGCTGGGCGGGGGTCCGAACCGCATCGGCCAGGGCATCGAGTTCGACTACTGCTGCGTGCACGCGGCGATGGCGTTGAAGGAAGATGGCTATGAAACCATCATGGTCAACTGCAATCCCGAAACCGTCTCGACCGACTACGACACGTCCGATCGCCTGTACTTCGAGCCGCTGACGCTGGAAGACGTGCTCGAGATCGTGCACAAGGAAAAGCCGGTCGGCATGATCGTGCAGTACGGCGGCCAGACTCCGTTGAAGCTTGCCAAGGCGCTGGAAGCCAATGGCGTGCCGATCATCGGCACGAGCCCCGAGTCCATCGACGTGGCCGAAGACCGCGAGCGCTTCCAGAAGCTGCTGATGAAGCTGGACCTGCGCCAGCCGCCCAACCGGACGGCGCGCACCGAAGCCGAAGCCATGGCGCATGCCACGGAGATCGGCTATCCGCTGGTCGTGCGCCCGAGCTACGTGCTGGGTGGCCGCGCCATGGAGATCGTGCACGAGCCGGCCGACCTCGAGCGCTACATGCGCGAGGCCGTGAAGGTCAGCAACGATTCGCCCGTGCTGCTGGACCGCTTCCTGTCCAACGCCGTGGAAGTCGACGTGGACTGCCTGGCCGATGGCCAGCGCATCTACATCGGCGGCGTGATGGAGCACATCGAGCAGGCCGGCGTGCACTCGGGCGACTCCGCCTGCTGCCTGCCGCCGTACTCGCTGTCGGCCGAGACCATCGCCGAACTGAAGCGCCAGACGGGGCTGATGGCTCGCGCCCTGAACGTGATCGGCCTGATGAATGTGCAGTTCGCGATCCAGGACAACCAGGTCTACGTGCTGGAAGTGAACCCGCGCGCTTCGCGCACGGTGCCCTACGTGTCCAAGGCCACGGGCGTGCAGCTGGCCAAGGTGGCCGCGCGCGCGATGGCCGGCATCACGTTCGACGCCCAGGGCCTGGGCGAGGAAATCGTGCCGCCGTACTACGCGGTGAAGGAAGCCGTCTTCCCGTTCGTGAAGTTCCCCGGCGTGGACACCATCCTCGGCCCGGAAATGAAGTCGACCGGCGAAGTGATGGGCGTGGGCACGAGCTTCGGCGAGGCTTTCGTGAAGTCGCAGCTGGCCGCCAGCGTGCGTCTGCCGGAATCGGGCGTGGCCTTCATCAGCGTGAAGAACCAGGACAAGCCGCGCGCGGTGGAAGTCGCCCGTGGCCTGGACGCCCTGGGCTTCAAGCTGGTCGCCACGCGCGGCACGGCGGCGGCCATCAGCGAGGCCGGCATTCCGGTCAACGTGGTGAACAAGGTGACCGAAGGCCGCCCGCACATCGTCGACATGCTGAAGAACAACGACATCTCGCTGGTCATCAACACAGTCGAAGAGCGCCGCAACGCCATCACCGACTCGCGCGCGATCCGCACCTCGGCGCTGGCCGCCCGCGTGACGTACTACACCACCATCGCCGGCGCGCGCGCCGCGGTGGAAGGCATGCAGTACCTGCGTGAAGGCGGCGGCCTGCAGGTGTATTCGCTGCAGGAGCTGCACGCCCGCACCGTCACCGGCTGAGGTTGACGCGGTTTGCCGCGCCGAAAGGGCGGCCCGGGCGCATGGCGCCGGGGCCGCCCTTTTTGCATGGGTGGGGATGGGCGTGCCTGGCGCGAGGGGGCGCAGCGGGGCGGTGGGCTGCGGAATGGCGGGCACCGGGGGATGGCGAGCCGCGGGATGGCGGGCAGCGGGATGGCGGGCAACGGGGGATGGCGGGCACCGGGATGGCGGGCACCGGGATGGCGAGCCGCGGGATGGCGAGCCGCGGGATGACGAGCCGCGGGATGACGGGCAGCGGGATGACGGGCAGCGGGATGACGGGCAGCGTGCCCCGATAGTCCGCATGGCCAGCAGCGGCCCGACGCCACCGCTTGCCACCAGACGATTGTATCTGCAATAATTGCAGCTACACTTTTCTGACAGGCCGTCGGACCACAAGGTCGTCGTGCCTGTCACCGCATCGCAGCTTCGTGCGCGTCGTCGGCGATGCCGGCGCCCGGCCGCTCCCTCCCGTTCACAAGGAATTCCCATGCTTCTGGCCCTGTCGTCATCACCCCGGACGGTGCTCCGTTCCCGCAGTTCCATGGCGGCGCCAGGCACCGGGCGTCGGAGCGGGTCATGACGCAGCCGTCTTCGGCCGCCAGCGCGTCGCCCGTGGGCTCGACGGACGCGCCGCCCCTTGCCGCGCGCACCCTGACGGGCAATGTGCTGTTCCTGCTCGCTTCGCTTGCGGCACTGGGTGCGCTCGCCACCAACATCATCCTGCCGGCGTTTCCGGCGATGGGGGCGGACCTGGGCGTGTCGGTGCGAGATCTTGGCGCGACCCTGAGCAGTTTCTTCATGGCGTTCGCCCTGGGGCAGCTTTTCGTGGGGCCCCTGTCGGACCGTTTCGGGCGGCAGCGCCTGGTGCTCGCGGGGCTGGGCGTGTTCGTCATCGGCAGCCTGGTGTGCGCAGCCGCGACGACGCTGCCGCAGCTCATCGGCGGGCGCGTGGTGCAGGCGCTGGGTGTGTGTGCGACATCGGTGCTCTCGCGAGCGATTGCCCGGGACCTTTTCGATGGGCAGGAGCTGGGCCGCGCGCTGTCGCTGACGATGGTGGCCATGGCTGCCGCCCCTGGGTTTTCGCCGTTGCTGGGCGGGGCGCTCAATGGGTGGCTGGGCTGGCGCGCGACCTTCCTCGTGATTGCCGTGCTGGCGGTGGCCCTGGGTGCCGTGTACGTCGCTCGCCTGGGTGAGACCCACGCGCCCGATCGCCGCTCGCCCCTGTCGTTGCGTCGGGTGCTGCGGGGCTACGGGGCGCTGATGCGCGACCGCCGGCTGATGGTGCCGGCGGTGGCAGTGAGCCTGGTGATCGGATCGCTATATGCGTTCTTTGCCATGGCCCCGGCGATTCTGCTGACCGATTTCGGCCTGTCTTCCCTGGCGTTCGGGGTGTTCTTCGCCTCCACGGTGCTCGTCGTGTTTGCCGCCGGCCTCATGGCGCCGCGCCTGGCGCGCCGGTTCGGCCAGGCGCGGGCAGCCCGCGCCGGGCTGGGCATCGCGCTCGTGGGCGGGCTGGCGCTGCTGGTCGGTCCCCACGACTTCGTCGTCTTCTGCGCCGCCCTGACGGTGTTCCTGTTCGGCATGGGACTCTTCAATCCTCTGGGGACAGCCATCGCGCTGCATCCCTTTGCCCAGCAGGCGGGCGCAGCCTCTGCATTGCTGGGCTTTTTACAGATGGGCGTGGCGGCGATCGCCATTGCCCTTGGCACGCTGGCGACCCTGCCTGCCTACACCGTGCTGGGCCTGATCCTGGTGGTTGCCCTGATCGCAGCGTTCTGCTGCTTTCTGGCCGCACGATGAGCGGCGCCGGCGCGTCGGCCCGGCCGGCGCGCTGATCGCGCCTGGCGGGGGCCGGTGGCCTGGCACGATCAGCGGACCTGCCGCGCTGGCGGTGCGACACAGGGCGGAGGTTGCACGAGCGTCGCGCGGCGCCGGCTCGTCCCGAACCGTCCAACCCCAGTTGGGCGAAGCCGAGCCGAAGTCGCGCTCGAGTCGCGTCCAAGTCGAGCTCAAGTCGCGTCCATCTCGAGCCCACGTCGAGCCCACGTCGAGCCCGAGTCGAGCCCAGCAGGGCCAGCCCAAGCCCAGCCCAGATCAACTCAGCTCAGCTCAGCTCAGCTCAGCTCAGTTCAGTTCAGTTCAGTTCAGCTCAAGTCAGCTCAAGTCAGCCCAGGCCGACCCAGGTCAAGTCAGCCCAGGTCAGCCCAGCCCAACCTAGGTCAGGTCAGGTCAAGCCAGCTAAGCCCAACCCAGCTCAAGCCAGCCCATCCCGGCCCAGGTCAGACGTCCTCCTTCACCGCCTCGGCTCACGACACGCCATGCCGCACCATTCCGGTCACGCCCGGCACCGGGGCCGCATCTTGGTGCATTTCACACTCTTAGCGAGCAAAACGCACCAACCGGGGGCACTCACGCCCCGCAGCGCCCTCCGTCCTAATAAGTAACATCCGTTATTGTTACCTAACAAAATAAGTAAACATTTATAAACAAAATATAACGGTTCGGGTAATATCGCGTCACACATGAGGGACGGCTGTGGCGTGTCCTTCGTGTCGTACCAGGCCGGCCGTCAGGGGTCCCTCCCAGAAGCTGGCGGGGTATGGCGTGGCGTCGCAAGGCGCCACGCTGGCGGGCAACCGCCGTTCGGCGCCTTCGGGGTTTCGCTCACCGCTACCGCCCCGGGCGCCGTGCCTCCACTGCCGCTCAATTGGCGCCCTCTGCGCCTTACTGGAGTCTCCCCTCATGCAGTACGACATGCCCATTTCCCAGGGCGAACTGAATGCCGTGCTGGGCGACTCGCTCAGCAACGAGACGTTGGCCGCGATCGAAGCCATCCTGGGCAACCAGGGCTCCGGCGACGAGGTCGTGGTCGGCCGTCTGGATCTGGATGCCGGCTATCAGGGCCCGTCCGGTCGCGCGCCGGACGTGGTCCTCGTGGACCTGGCGAACCGCGCGGCCGGCGAGAACGTGAACGTCACGATCCCGGACAACATCCTGCAATCCGCCAAGGTCTACAGCTTCAACACCGACGCCAACATCAGCGTCGGTTTCAACACCGTCGAGCGCGTCATTGCCATGGGCAATGGCAATGATTTCGTCACTGTCGGTGGCGACAAGAACACGACGGTCGATGGTGGCATGGGCAATGACACCATCATCACCTCCGGCGGCAACGATTTCATCATCGGTGGCGCCGGCAACGACAGCATCAGCACGGGTGCCGGCAACGACACCATCGTTTCCGGCGAAGGCCGTGACACCGTTGACGGTGGCACGGGCTACGACGTGATCGTGGCCGCCGGCGACGTCGACACGTGGCAGATCGATGTGGTCGACGGCTTCATCGTGCTCGTCAGCAAGACCGACGCGACCAACGCCATCGTGGCCAAGAACGTCGAATTCATCCAGCTGGGCAACACGGCGGTGTCCGTGGTGGCCACCGAGGAAGAAGCGACCGCGCTGCGTCTGTACCAGGCGCTGCTGGGCCGTACGGCCGATCGCGAAGGCGCCGAGTACTGGGTCAACGACGTCAACAAGGACGGCGGTTCGACGCACGAAGTGGCGGGCTCCTTCCTGGCGTCCGACGAGTTCATCGCGCGTGGCGAGATGTCCAACGAGACCTTCGTCAGCATGCTCTACGAGCACGCCCTGGGTCGCGAAGCGGACGCTGGTGGCCTGGCCTACTGGGTCAACGACATCGACAGCGGTGCCTACAATCGTGCCGAGGTGGCCATCGCCATCGTCGGTTCGACCGAAGCCGCCGAGACGATCGTCACGGTCCAGATCCTGGACGGGCTGGTCTAAGCAGCACCGGGGTCGGCCCTGCCGATCCCGGCTGCCAGCAGGATCGGGGTCGGTTGCCCGCCGCCCCAGCTGCCAGCAGGACGGGGGTGGTGGCTCGACCACCCCCTGGCAAGAAGCAGAACGGCCCGCCGATTGGCGGGCCGTTTTGCGTGGTGCGGCGTGGTGCGGCGCGGATCGGCGCCGCGCCTGGCTGTGTGCCTTTCCTAGAACTCGTACCGGCCGGACAGCAGGAAGGTGCGCGGTGCGCCGGGCAGGCTGGTCGAGCGCCAGTATTCCCGGTCGGCCACGTTCACCACCGAGCCCGTCACGGTCCAGTCGCCGTTGCGCCAGCCCACCAGGGCATCCCAGCGCAGGTAGCCATCGAGCTGCTGGGTGTTGAGCGCGTCGATCTGGCGCGAGCCCACATACGTCACGCCCGTTTCGGCAAACACGCCGCTGGGCGGGGCGTAGCGCAGGAAGAGGTTGCCGTTCTTGCGGGCCACGTTGACCTTGTACAGGCCGGCGCGTCCCGGGCGGTGGTCTTCCTCGACCTTGGGGTTCTGGAAGGCGAAGCCGCCGCGCACATACCAGTTGCCCACGATGCGCCCGGCACCGCTCAGCTCGATGCCGCGTGTGCGTTCCAGGCCGACGACGTGATAGATGGTGGGGTCGTCCACATCCTGGACGCGGATGTTGTAGCGCGACAGGTCATACAGCGCGAGCTGCGTGGACAGCCGCCCGTTCAGCCAGTCGCTCTTCACGCCGACTTCGAGCTGGCGGTTGCGTTGTGGCTCGTCGTCATAGATGGCGGTGGGCGAGGTGTCCACGCTGACCAGGCCGCGCCCGCCGTAAGGCGCGAAGCTCTTGCTGTACGAGACGTACACGCTGTGATCCGGCAGCGGGTTCCAGATCAGCCCGGCACGCGGATTGATCGACGTGTCGTCGTAGCTGCGCGAGGCGGACGTCAGCAGGTTGGTCGACTGGAAGCGATAGCGTTCGACGCGCACGCCCAGCAGCGCCTTCCACTGCGGCGAGAACGTGATGAGGTCCTGGGCCGCGAAGGCGATCGAGCGCGCGCGGTGATCGTTGTGCTGGGTCGGGCGGCCCCACGGCGTCTTCGGATACCAGACGATGGGATCGTAGGGGTTGATGCTGGGCGCCTCGCCGCTGATCGTGGCCAGGCGCGGCAGCCGCTTTTCCCGGGCCGCTTCCAGGCCGAACAGCAGGTCGTGCTGCAGGCCGAAGGTGGTGGCCTTGCCGGTCAGGTCGAGCTGGGTGCTGGTGGTGATGTTCTCGGTTTCCTGCCAGGCGCGCATGCGCCCGGTGATCAGGCCCGTGGCCGGGCGATAGGTGCCGGCATACAGGTGATCGAAGTCCTGCGTCGAGTTGCGATGGCCCACCACCCAGCGCACGGCCCAGTCCGGGTTCAGCTGGTAGCGCATGTCCGAGCGCGCATAGTGCTGCGTGTCGTTCATGTAGTCGTCCGGGTGCGCAAAGGCATTGCGGATCGGCACGTCGGCGGGCAGGGTCTCGCGCGAGGTGGGGCGGTCCGGCACGCGCCACAGCTCCTCGAAGGTGTATTGCATCAGCCAGGTCAGCCCGGCCTGGTTGTCGTAGAGGATGCTGGGCGAGACCATGCGGTTGCGGCTCTGGATGCCATGCCGGAAGCTGTGCGCGTTCTCGGCGTCGGCCGTCAGGCGCACGGCCACGTTGGGCGAGACGACCCGGTTCAGGTCGACGGTGCCGCCCACGGTGTCCCACGAGCCCCCGCGCAGCCCCACGCTGCTGCGCGACTGGAAGTTGGCCTGTTTGCTGATCATGTTGATCATGCCGCCGCCGTTGCCGCGGCCATACAGGACCGACGCCGGGCCCTTCAGGACCTCCACGCGTTCGATGTTGGCCGTGCCGCGCACGATCTGGCCGCTGCTGCGGATGCCATCGATGTAGATGTCGCCATAGCTCGCGCTGAAGCCACGGATGTCGATTTCGTTGGCCCGGGCATCGGGCGTGACCGTGACCCCGGGCACGCCTTCGAGCATGGTGCCAAGGTCGTTGATGCCATAGTCGCGCGACTTCGCGACGTCCACGGTGTCGATGGTCTGCGGGATGTCCCGCGGGGGCAGGGCGGTGCGCGTGGCGGTGGATACCGTTCCGGGGCGCGCGTCATCGGGGTCGATCGCGGTGGCCACGACGTTCACGTGGGGCAGGGTTGCGACGTCGGCGGCGTGCGCCGGTACGGTCAGACACAGCAGGGCGGTCGCTAGGGTGGACCTGGGGTACATGATGACGATCTTTTGTTGAAAGTGGGAATTATTCCTATTTTCATTCATATTGTCATCGACTGTAACGCCATGGATGAGAATGTTGCAGCGCAGCCACAGTGGCCAGTCAAGTCGCGAGGCGATTCTGCACCAGCGCAGTGCGTCCGCAGACCCCGAAAAGCCTGGAACGGTATTTGCTTGAAAAGATCTGCAAACTCTCGGAACTCTCCATGCGCGACGCCGCGGCACCTCAACCCTTCGATGAAATGTTCGATGCCGACGGCCAGGTCCGTCCGCATTACCAGGCGTTTGCCCAATGGCTGCAGGAGCAGCCACCCGAGGCCATGGTGACCAAGCGGGCCGAAGCCGATCTGAGCTTTCGCCGCGTGGGGATCACCTTCGCGGTCTATGGCGATGAGGCGGGCACGGAGCGCCTGATTCCCTTTGATCTGATCCCGCGCATCATCCCGGCGTCGGACTGGCGCCTGCTGCAGGCCGGCCTGCGTCAGCGGGTGCGCGCCCTGAACATGTTCATCCGCGACATCTACCACGACCACGAGATCGTGAAGGCCGGCATCATCCCGCCCGAACAGGTGTTCATGAACCCGCAGTACCGCCCCGAGATGCAGGGCATCCAGGTGCCGGGCGACGTGTACTGCCATGTGGCGGGCATCGACGTGGTGCGGGCCGGGCAGGGCGAGTTCTATGTGCTGGAGGACAACCTGCGGGTGCCCTCCGGCGTGTCCTACATGCTGGAGAACCGCAAGATGATGATGCGGCTCTTCCCCGAGCTTTTCAGCCGCATCCGCGTGGCACCGGTCGAACACTATCCCGACCTGTTGCTGGACAGCCTGCGCGCGGTCGCCCCCGACGAGCGCAACGCGCCGGTCGTCGCGGTGCTCACGCCCGGCATGTACAACTCGGCCTACTTCGAGCACGCGTTCCTGGCCCAGCAGATGGGCGTGGAGCTGGTCGAGGGCAAGGACCTCTTCGTGGATGCCAACACCCTGTACATGCGCACCACGCGCGGACCCAAGCGCGTGGACGTGCTGTATCGGCGCATCGATGACGACTTCCTGGATCCGCTCGCGTTTCGCGCCGATTCGGTGCTGGGGGTGCCTGGCCTGCTGTCGGTATATCGCGCCGGGCGCGTCGTCATCGCCAATGCGATCGGCACCGGCATCGCCGATGACAAGTCCACCTATATCTATGTGCCGGACATGATCCGGTTCTACCTGGGCGAAGAGCCCCTGCTGGCCAATGTGCCGTGCTGGCGCTGTTCGCGTCCGGACGAGCTGTCCTATGTGCTGGCCCACATGCACGAGCTCGTCATCAAGGAGGTCCATGGAGCAGGGGGCTACGGGATGCTGGTCGGCCCGGCGTCCACGCGCGCGGAGATCGACGCGTTTCGCGAACGCGTCGTGGCCGCGCCGGGCAACTACATCGCCCAGCCCACGCTCGCCCTGTCCACGGTGCCCACCTATGTCGAGTCGGGCATCGCACCGCGCCACGTCGACCTGCGCCCCTATGTGCTGAGCGGGCGCGATGTCGTCATGCCCGCGGGTGGCCTGTGCCGGGTGGCGCTCACCGAAGGCTCGCTGGTCGTCAACAGCAGCCAGGGCGGGGGCACCAAGGACACCTGGGTGCTGGAAGACTGATTCTCGACAAGGCCAAGACATGCTCAGCCGCACCGCCGATTCGTTGTTCTGGATGTCGCGCTATATCGAGCGCGCCGAAAGCACTGCCCGCATGCTGGATGTGACCTTCCAGGTCTCGCTGCTGCCCCAGAGCCCGCGCCTGCGCAGCCAGGGCTGGCACTCCCTGCTCGCCAGCACCGAGCTGCGCCAGCAGTTCGACGCCCGCTTCGATGCGCTCAACGGGCGCAACGTCCTGGAGTTCATGACCCGCGATGCCGACAACCCGGCATCGATCTACAGCTGCCTGCGCGCGGCGCGCGAGTGCGCCCGCGCCGTGCGCGGCAGCCTGACCACCGAAGTCTGGGAAACCTGCAACATCACCTGGCTGGAATTGCAGCGCCGCCTGCCCGGACTGGCGCTGCACGCCGATCCGCGCGAATTCTTCGACTGGGTGAAGTTCCGCTCGCACCTGTCGCGCGGCGTGGTCGCCGGCACGATGCTGCGCGACGAGGCGCTGGCCTTCCTGGGCCTGGGCGCGCATCTGGAGCGTGCGGACAACACCGCGCGCCTGCTGGACGTGGCCTTCATTGACACGGGCGACGAGGCGCAGGCCTCGGCCGAGGCGGGCGACACGAGCCTGGACTTCTATCGCTGGTCGGCGCTGCTGCATTCGGTGTCTGGCTTCGAGACCTACCGCAAGGTGTATCGCGACGTGCTCACGCCCGCGCGCGTGGCCGAGCTGCTGATCTTCCATCCGGGCATGCCGCGTTCGCTGCGCTGCACGATGGACGATGTGATCCGCTGCCTGGAGGACGTGGCGACGGAACGCTCCATCGAGACGCTGCGGCGCGCGCGGGTCATCCGTGCCGGCATCGAAACCGGTGCGGTACAGGGCTTGCTAGAGCGCGGCATGCACGGCTTTCTCACTGATTTTCTGGACCGTGTCGCGGATCTGGGCAACCGGATCAGCCAGGACTTTCTCGTTCCCCTTTCCGACTGAGGCAGGGACTCGCCATGCAATACCGCATCCGTCACGCCACGACCTATCAGTACACCGCGCCGGTCACGCACGCCACCCAGTTGCTGCGCCTGACGCCGCGCCGCGAGGCGCACCAGCACGTCGTGTCCTGGCATATCGCGGCGCCTGGCATCCTGCATGGCAGCATCGACGCCTACGGCAACGCCACCCATGTCATGTCGCTGACCCGCCAGCACGATGCGATCGAGCTCGTAGCCAGCGGCACGGTGGAAGTCGGCCCGCTGCACGACGGGCGCCTGATCGGCGCGGACTGCCTGCCCGTGCAGACCTACTGCGTGCAGACCCCGCTCACCCGCAGCACGCCGCGCGTGGCCGCCTTTGCGCGCGACGCGCTGCCCGACGGGCTGCGCGGTCCGGGCGACGCGATGCGCCTGGCCGAGAGCATCTGCGCGGCGGTCGAGTACGTGCCGGGAGTGACCGACGTGACGACCGATGCGGAATCCGTCCTGGAGATGGGCCATGGCGTGTGCCAGGACCATGCTCACCTTTTTCTTGCCTGCGCGCGCGGCCTGAACACGCCGGCGCGCTACGTCAGCGGCTATCTGCATACGGACGCCCTGCACATGGCAAGTCACGCCTGGGTCGATGTCTGGTTCGACCCGATCGGCTGGGTCAGCCTGGATGTGACCAACACCCAGTTCGCCGGCGAGCGTCATTGCCGCCTGGCGATCGCGCGGGACTATGACTCGGCGTCGCCCGTGCGGGGCGTGCGCCGCGGGGGCGGCAGCGAAGACATGCACGTGGGCGTGACGGTGCAGCCCGAGGACGACGCGCAGCAGTAACAACTGCGTGGTCAGGCCAGGCGTATTCAGGCGCGCGGCCGTCATGGCCGGACGCTAGAATACGTCGACTACCTCATACGGAAGTACGTGGCCGCGAGGCCACCCCCGCCATGACCTATTGTGTTGCAGTACGCCCGGATGCCGGGCTGGTTTTCCTGTCCGATTCCCGCACCAATGCGGGTGTGGACCACATCAGCACCTTTCGCAAGATGACGGTGTACGAGCGCTCCGGCGAGCGCGTGCTCGTGCTGATGACCGCAGGCAATCTGGCGCTGAGCCAGTCCGTGCTCAATCGCCTGTCCGAGCTCAGCGCCGAGGGCCAGGGCCTGTGGTCGGTCAGCAGCATGGCCCAGGCAGCCCAGATGGTGGGCGACGCCGTGCGCGCGGTCTTCAAACGCGAGGCGCAGACCTTGCGCGAGCACGACGTGCATTTCAACATCAGCCTCTTGCTGGGCGGCCAGATCCGCGGCGAGCGCTGCCGCCTGTTCCAGGTCTATTCGGCCGGCAACTTCATCGAAGCCACCGACGAGACGGTGTACTTCCAGATCGGCGAAGCCAAGTACGGCAAGCCCATCCTGGACCGGGTGCTGGACCGCCATGTCTCGCTCGATGGGGCGGCCAAGTGCGCCCTGGTGTCGATGGATTCGACGCTGCGCTCGAACATCTCCGTGGGCCTGCCGCTGGATCTGCTGGTCTACGAGACCGATTCGCTGCGCGTGACGCGATTCGCGTCGCTGGACGAAAACAACACCTACTTCCGCAGCCTGAGCCGCTCCTGGAGCGAGAAGCTGCGCGACGCCTTTCGCGAGATGCCGGATCCGGAATGGTCCAGCGGCAAGCAGAGCCGCCCGCCCATCAGTCCGATCCATGCGCCCGCCGACGGCCTGGTGCCGGCCGACGCGGCGGTGGCCGAGGTCAGCGGCACGATCCAGACGCTGGCCGAAGGCGACAACCAGCGCATGCCGGGCTGACGCGCGGCTGCGGCCCTGACCTGGTCAGGCGCCGGGGCTGGGGGCGAGTGGCCTGCCTGACCGTCGCCTGACTGGCGTCGCCAGCACGAGGGTCCGGCACACGGGCAGGCGTTCGACGCGCGCTGCCGTGTAAACGTGGGTACTCAGCGCGCGGTCTCTGCGCGCGGGTAGGTCGTCCACCCCGTGGGCGGGACGGCCGTGAGACGACGGGGCACTCGGTGCAAGGCACCTTCCCAGCCGCTTGCTTTCCAGCCCAGCGGGACGCCCGTGCACGCAGGCGCGTTCAGCGCGCCAGGGCGAAGTCGATCGCCGGATCGATGGCGGCCGGCAGCATCGGCCCGTGGCCCAGATCCTCGAAGACGCGCAGACGGGTTGCCGGCCAGAGTTCGGTGAACCAGGTGGCGACGTCGCGCACGCCCGGCGTGCCCGCAGGCGCCCGACCGCCACCTTCCTGTCCACCCACCATGAAGAGCACCGGGCGCGGCGCGGGCCGCGTCGCGAGGAAGTCCTGTGTGCGTGTCTGCAGCCAGGGCGCGCGCCACCAGAGCGACGGGCTGACCACGACGAAGCGCTGGAACGCCGGCGTGCCCGACAGCAGCGCGTGCAGGGCGAACACCCCGCCGTACGAATGCCCCATCAGCGTCTGCCGCTGCGCGTCCACGGGCACGCGCCGGGCCACCTCGGGCTGGATCGTGTCCCGCAGCACCGCCAGGAACGCGTCGGCGCCACCGTTGCGCCGCTGGGCGGCACGTGGGTCCGGCTCGGCCTGCCCGCTGGGCGTGGGCAGGTAATCCCAGGCGCGTGTGTCACCCTCCAGGCGTCGTTCGGTGTCGTAGCCCACGCCCACCAGCACCACGGGCGCAGGCTGGTCGCCGGGTTCGGCAGGCGTCAGCGCCTGGAAGACGGCGTTGCCATCCAGCAGGTACAGCACGGGCCAGCCCGCGGCGGGCGGCTCGCCGGGCGGCACGCTCAGGAAGATCCGCCAGGGGCGCTCCCCGTCATCGCGTTCCACCACCCAGGTCTGCGGCTCGGCCACGCGGGCCGCCGTCAGGGCCACCTGCGGCGCCTGGGGCGCACCATAGCGTCGCGCGGCCGTGCGCTCGGGCCCGGCCCCCGGCGTGCCGGCGGGTGCGGTGCCAGGGGACGACGGCATCGTGTCTGCCGCGACCTGGCGAGCGACCTCGGGTGCGGGAAGCGTGGGCGCATCGCCAGCCCAGGCCGGCAAGGCCAGGACGGCGGCGCAGCACAGGATGGCCAGCGACATCCTGTGGCGCCAGCGTGGCAGCCGGCGCAGGCTCGGTGCGGCGCACGGGTCGACAGGGCGGGCGGCCGTTGACAGGGCGAATCGGGTGGGGAGCGCGCGGGAAGAGGGCAAGGTGGACGGCATGAGCAAAGACGGACGGGCGGCTCCCGCGGACCTGCCGGAACCTCTTCCCAGTGTAATGAGAATCGCTTGGCTTGGGGCCATTGAACCCCCGTACCGCGGCGCGGGCTGGCGCGCAGGGGCGGCGAGGCATTCATGGTCGTGCTGCCGGGGGCGCCGCTGGCAGGCGCGGGCCGTGGCCGAGCGCCTGCGGCCGCGCGTGGCCGATCTGCGCCTGCAGGATCGCGGCCGCGTGATTCCGGTCACCGTGAGCATCGGGGTGGCCGCCCGACGCCCGCGTCAGGCCAGGGCACCTCGGGCTAACCCTCGTTGACACTCCTCGGCTTTTGCCAAAAAATAGCACGATCGTTCGTTTTAATTTTCCCATGGCCGACTCGACTGCCCGACAACGCAAAGGCGAAGCCACGCGCGCTGCGATTCTTGACACCGCCCTGCGGCTGGCGGGTGCGCGCGGCATCGACGCGCTCACCATCGGCACGCTGGCCGACGAGGCCGGCATGAGCAAAAGCGGCGTCTTCGCGCACTTCGGTGCCCGCGAGGACCTGCAGGTCGCGGTGGTGGACGAGTACCACCGTCGCTTTCAGCGCGACGTGTTCGAGCCCGCCATGGCCGAGCCGCGCGGCCTGCCCCGGCTGCGTGCCCTGTTCGAGCGCTGGATGGGGGTGATCACGCACGAGATCACCCATGGCTGCATCTACATCAGCGGCGCCTTCGAGTACGACGGGCGCCCCGGCGCCGTGCGCGATGCCTTGATGGCGTCGGTCAGCGACTGGCGCGGGGCGCTGGAGCGCGCCTGCCAGCAGGCCGTGGACGCGCGGCAGATGCGCGAGGACACGGACCCCGCCCAGCTCGTCTTCGAGCTGATGGGGCTGGTGCTCGCGCTGCACTTCGATGTGCGTTTCCTGCAGCGACCCGATGCGCTCGAGCGCACGGCACGCGGGGTGACGCGGCTGCTCGAACAGTGGCAGGCACCGCCCAGGAACTGAGCAGCGCTTTCTTTCTCATACCCCAAACCAGGAGACTTCATGCCCGTTTATCGCTCCCCGTTGCGCGACCAGCAGTTCGTCATCCATGAGCTGCTGGACGCGCCGACCCACCTTCGCGACATCCCCGCCTATGCCGAGGTCGACACGGACACGCTCAACCAGGTGCTCGAGGAGGCCGGGCGGTTCTGCGCCGAGGTGCTGTTTCCCCTGAATGTGAGCGGCGATGCGCAAGGCTGCCGGTACGATGCGCAGACGCACGAGGTGCGCACGCCGGACGGCTTCAAACAGGCCTGGGATCAGTACCGCGAAGCCGGCTGGAACGGCCTGGGCGGTGATCCCGAGTATGGCGGGCAGGGCCTGCCCGCGCTGCTGCAGACGGCCGTGGGCGAGATGCAGAACAGTGCCAACCAGGCGTGGGCGATGTATCCGGGACTGTCCACGGGGGCCTATGAGTGCCTGCATGCCCACGGCACGCCCGAGCAGAAGTCGCTTTACCTGCCCAAGCTGCTGTCCGGGCAGTGGACGGGCACCATGTGCCTGACCGAGCCGCATTGCGGCACGGACCTGGGCCTCATCAAGACGCGCGCCGTGCCGCGCGATGACGGCAGCTTCGCCCTCACCGGCACCAAGATCTTCATCTCCGCGGGCGAGCACGACCTGGCCGAGAACATCGTGCACCTGGTGCTGGCCAAGCTGCCGGACGCGCCGGAAGGCTCGCGCGGGATTTCGCTCTTCATCGTGCCCAAGTTCGTGCCTGAGGCCGATGGCGCCGTGGGCGAGCGCAACGGCATCTTCTGCGGCGGCATCGAGCACAAGATGGGCATTCACGGCAACAGCACCTGCCAGATGATCCTGGAGGACGCGGTGGGCTACCTGGTGTCCGAGCCGCACCAAGGCCTGAAGGCCATGTTCGTGATGATGAATGGCGCGCGGCTGGGCGTGGGCATGCAGGGCCTTGGCCTGAACGAGGTGGCCTACCAGAGCGCCGTGGCCTATGCCCGCGACCGTCTGCAGAGCCGCGCGCTCAAAGGGCCGGCCGAACCCGACAAGCCTGCCGATCCGATCCTGGTGCACCCCGATGTGCGCCGCATGCTGCTCACCGCGCGCGCCTACGCGGAAGGCGGCCGTGCGCTGGGCTACTGGGCCGGCCTGACCCTGGACATCGCGCACCACCATCCCGACGAAGCCCGGCGCAGCGAGTCACTGGCGCTGCTCGGGCTGCTCACGCCCATCGTGAAGGCCTTCCTGACCGACAACGGCTTTCGGGCCGCGGTCGAATGCCAGGGCGTGTTCGGCGGCCACGGCTACATCCGGGAAACGGGGGTCGAGCAGTTCGTGCGCGATGCGCGCATCAACATGATCTACGAGGGCACCAACGGCATCCAGGCACTGGACCTGCTGGGACGCAAGGTGTTGCGCGACAACGGCGCGGCCCTGCGCCAGCTGGGCGCGCAGATCGAGGCCTTCGTGCAGGCCGAGGGCACCAGCGAGGCCATGAACGAGTTCATCACCCCGCTGGCCGACCTGGGCGACAAGTTCACCAAGCTGTCCATGGAGCTGGGCATGAAGGCCATGGGCAATGCCGACGAGGTGGGCGCGGCGGCCACGGACTATCTGCGCGTCGCGGGCCATCTGGTCTTTGCCTTCCTGTGGGCGCGGATGGCGCGCATCGCGCTGGACAGGCAGGACGAGCCGTTCTACGCGGCCAAGCTCGCCACCGCGCGCTTTTACTTCGCCCGCCTGCTGCCGGAAGCCACGGCGCACATGCGGGCCCTGCGCGGGGGCGTGCGTGCCATCGATGGCATGGACCTGGCCTGGTACTGATTCAAGGAGAAAACATGTCGAGATTCGTGATTCGCAAGGTCGCCGTGCTGGGCGCGGGCGTCATGGGGGCGCAGATCGCCGCCCACTGCGCCAATGCCGGCGTGCCGGTCATCCTGTTCGACCTGGCGGCCAAGGAAGGCAACCGCAACGCCATCGCCGAGCGCGCCATCGCCAACCTGAAAAAGCTCAACCCCGCGCCCCTGGGGGCGGCGGACCTGGCCGAGGCCATCGAGCCCGCCAACTACGAGGATCACCTGGAGCGCATCACCGAATGCGACCTGATCATCGAGGCCATCGCCGAGCGCATGGACTGGAAGCACGACCTGTATCGCACGGTGGCGCCGGTGGTGGCCGAGCACGCGATCTTTGCCACCAACACGTCGGGCCTGTCGATCACCCGCCTGGCCGAGGGCCTGGACGATGACCTGCGCCCGCGCTTTTGCGGCGTGCACTTCTTCAACCCGCCGCGCTACATGGCGCTGGTCGAGCTGATCCCCACCGCCCAGACCGAGCCGCGCATCCTGGACGACCTGGAAACCTTCCTCACCACCACGCTGGGCAAGAGCGTGGTGCGCGCCAAGGACACGCCCAACTTCGTGGGCAATCGCGTGGGCATCTTCAGCATCCTCGCCACCATGGCCGAAGCCGAGAAGTTCGGCCTGACCTATGACGTGGTCGACGATCTGACGGGCGCCAAGATGGGCCGCGCCAAGTCCGGCACCTTTCGCACCGCCGACGTGGTGGGGCTGGACACCATGGCCCACGTCATCAAGACCATGCAGGACAACCTGCCGGACGACCCCTTCGCCGCGCACTTCGCCACGCCCCCGGTGCTGGCCGGGCTGCTGGAGAAAAAGGCCCTGGGACAGAAGACCGGCGCGGGTTTCTTTCGCAAGGAAGGCAAGAACATCCTGCGCCTGGACCCCGCCAAGGGCGAGTACGTGCCCGCCGGCGGCAAGGCCGATGATCTGGTCGCCCGCATCCTGAAGCTGAAGGACCCGGGCGAGCGCCTGCAGAAGCTGCGCGAGTCCTCGAACCCGCAGGCCCAGTTCGTCTGGGCGATCCTGCGCGACGTGTTCCAGTACATCGCCGTGCATCTGGCCGACATCGCCGACACGGCGCGTGACGTCGATTTCGCGCTGCGCTGGGGCTTTGGCCAGCAGCAAGGGCCGTTCGAGCTGTGGCAGCAGGCCGGCTGGGCGCGCGTGGCCGGCTGGATCCAGGAAGACATCGCCGCCGGCAAGACGCTGGCACCCGCGCCGCTGCCCGCCTGGGTGACGTCGGGCCCGGTTGCCGAGCACGGCGGCGTGCACACCGCCGAAGGCTCGTGGAACGCCCGGGAGGGCCGCTTCGAGGAACGCTCGAGCCTGCCGGTGTACGGCCGTCAGGTGTTTCGCGAGCCGGTGGCGGGCGATGGCTCGGCGCTGCCCGCCACGGCCGGCGACACCGTGTTCGAGGACGAGGCGATCCGGCTGTGGACGCTGGCCGACCCGGGGCGCGACGACGTCCTGATCGCCTCGTTCAAGACCAAGATGCACGTGATCGGCCAGCCCATCGTGGCCGGCCTGCTCAAGGCGGTGGACCTGGCCGAGCGCGATTACCAGGGGCTGGTGATCTGGCAGACGGACGGCCCGTTCAGCGCGGGTGCCGATCTGCAGTCCATGCTGCCGGTGTTCATGAGCGGCGGTGCCAAGGCGATCGAAGCCGAAGAGCGCAAGCTGCAGGAAGCCATGCTGCGCCTGCGCTACGCCACCGTGCCGGTGGTGTCCGCCGTGGCCGGCCTGGCGCTGGGGGGCGGCTGCGAACTGGCGATGTACAGCGCGCGCCGGGTCGCGAGCCTGGAAAGCTACCTCGGCCTGGTCGAGGTCGGCGTGGGCCTGGTGCCCGGGGCCGGCGGGCTCACGTTCGGGGCGCGTCGCGCGGCCGAGCTGCACCAGTCCGCGCCCGACACCGACCTGCTGCAGTTCCTGAAGTCCTACGTGCTGCAGGCCGCCACGGCCCAGGTCTCCAAGTCGGCGATCGAAGCGCAGCGCATGGGTTACCTGCAACCGGGCGACGTGGTCGTCTTCCATCCGGCCGAGCTGCTGCACGTGGCCCTGGGCCAGGCCCAGGCCATGGCCGACGCCGGCTATCGGCCGCCGCGCCAGTCCCGGTTCGCGGTTGCCGGGCGCGATGGCGTGGCCACCATCACGGCCCAGCTCGTCAACATGCGCGACGGCGGCTTCATCTCGGCGCACGACTTCCACCTGGGCCGCAGCATCGCCGAGGTCATGTGCGGTGGCGACGTCGACCCCGGTTCGATCGTGGACGAAGCGTGGATCATGGCGCTCGAGCGCCGGGTGTTCACGAGCCTGCTCGACCACCCCAAGACGCAGGAGCGCGTCATGGGCATGCTGCAGTCCGGCAAGCCGGTGAGAAATTGACCCCATGCCGACGCGTGGGCGTGCGCTTGCCGGGGCAGGGCAGGCGGACCGGCAAGGCCGGGTCCGCCGCGCCCGCGGCGGGCGGCACGCGCCACGGGCGCGGCGTGGCGGTGTCCGCAAGGCGCCCAGCGTCTTGGGAAAATGACATGCGAGGAAGAACAGAATGACCCGACAAATCCAGGAAGCCTATATCGTTGCTGCCGCGCGCACGCCCATTGGCCGTGCCCCGCGCGGCGCCCTGCGCCACGTGCGCCCCGATAGCCTGCTGGTGCATGCGATCCAGGGTGCGCTCGCGCAGGTGCCCGGGCTCGACCCGGCGCGCATCGAGGACGTCATCGCCGGCTGCGCGATCCCCGAAGGCCCGCAGGGCATGAACGTGGCCCGCATCGGCGCCTTGCTGGCCGGCCTGCCCAACAGCGTGGGCGGGGTCACCGTCAACCGCTTCTGCGCGTCCGGCCTGAGCGCGCTGGCCATGGCCGCGGACCGCATCCGCGTGGGCGAATCCGAGGTCATCATCGCCGCGGGCACCGAGTCCATGAGCCAGGTGCCCATGAACAAGCTGCTGCCCTCGTTCAACCCGGAGGTCTTCGCGCATGACGAGAACCTGGGCATCGCCTATGGCATGGGCCTGACGGCCGAGAAGGTCGCCGAGCGCTGGAAGGTATCGCGCGAGGACCAGGACGCCTTTGCCTACGCATCGCACCAGCGCGCGCTGGCCGCCCAGCAACGGGGCGAGCCACATGACGAGATCGTGCCGATCGAGGTCGTGACCCGCACGCCGGACCTGGCCACGAGCGAGATCCGCGAGGTGCGCTCGACCCTGGCGCTGGATGAGGGCCCTCGGGCCGACACCAGCCTGGAAGCCCTGGCGCGCCTGAAGCCCGTCTTTGCGGCGCGCGGCAGCGTGACGGCGGGCAACAGCTCGCAGACGTCCGATGGCGCCGGTGCCCTGGTCGTGGTGTCCGAGCGCATCCTGAAGGAATACAACCTGAAGCCGCTGGCGCGCTTCGTGTCCTTCGCGGTGCGCGGCGTGCCGCCCGAGATCATGGGGATCGGACCGAAGGAAGCCATTCCGGCGGCGCTCAAGGCGGCGGGCCTGTCGCAGGACGACCTGGACTGGATCGAACTGAACGAGGCGTTCGCCGCGCAGTCGCTGGCGGTGATCCGCGAGCTGGGCCTGGACCCGGCCAAGACCAACCCGCTGGGCGGCGCCATCGCCCTGGGCCATCCGCTGGGCGCCACGGGCGCCATCCGCGCGGCCACGGTGGTGCACGCACTGCAGCGGCATCAGCTCGACTACGGCATGATCACCATGTGCGTGGGCACGGGCATGGGTGCCGCCGGCATCCTGCAGCGCGTCTGAGCCGACCCGCCCCGCGCGGCGGGCGGCGCGTGCGACTGGTGTCGAGCCCGCCCGCAGGCCCCATTTCGTTTTCCGGAGACCAGAACATGAGCATCCAGACCCGCACCGAGAACGGCGTCGCCACCATCGCCATCGCGCGCCCTGAAAAGAAGAATGCCCTGAACGCCGCCATGTACGGCGAGCTCGCGCAGGCACTGCGCGCGGCCGAAGCCGACGCCGGCGTGCGCGCCATCCTGCTGCATGGCGATCGCAGCATCTTCACCTCGGGCAACGACATCCAGGACTTCGCCACGCGCAGTGACACCACACCCGGCGCCTCTCCGGCCAAGGCCTTCATGGTGGCGCTGACGGGCGCTGCCAAGCCGGTGGTGGTGGCCGTGAACGGCGCGGCCATCGGCATCGGCACCACGCTGCTGCTGCATTGCGACCTGGTCTATCTGGCCGATGACGCCATGCTGAAGATGCCGTTCGTGAACCTGGGCCTGTGCCCGGAGTTCGGCTCGAGCCTCCTGCTGCCCGCCATGGCGGGGCATGCGCGGGCGGCCGAAAAGCTGCTGCTGGGGGACGCCATCGCACCGGAGGAAGCGGTGGCGATGGGGCTGGCGACCCGCGTGCTGCCGGCCGATGCGGTGCTGGATTTCGCCCGCCAGCAGGCGCAGCGCCTGGCGGCCTTGCCGCCACAGGCCGTCCAGGCGTCCAAGCGGCTGATGCGGGCCAATGGCGCGCCCGTGCTGGCCTCCCACATCGAGGTCGAACTCAAGGCCTTCCAGGAGCGTCTGGCCAGTGGCGAGGCCAAGGAGGCCTTCGCCGCCTTCCTGGAGCGGCGCGCGCCGGACTTCAGCAAGGTCTGAGGCCCAATCAGGCCGATCGCCTGCGGCCGGCGTCGAGACTGCCCGGACCTGCGGGACTGGGCGGGCTGCAGACGGGCTGGCGATGGTGGCCGGGCTGCCGCTGGCCCTCGTGCGCCGCGATGGGGGAGGGCCGTTCTGGCGACGCGTGGCGGCTGCGTCATGGCGAGCTGGTGGGGGTCCGCCCGCGCGTTGCGGCACGCCGCTGACCGTCGCGCCACGGCGCTCGCCGAATCGATTGGAGTATCCTATATCGAATGAGCAATGAGTCCGCCTTCGCCCGCGAGACGCCCGGCCAGGGCGCCGGCAACGCGGCGCCACTCCCCCCCGTTTCCCCTCCCCACGATGATCCCGACGAGGTCTACGCCGATAGCGCAGGCCTCGAGCGTACGTCGGGCGAACTGCCCCCGGTGGACATGCCGCCGGACAGCCACGACGCGCCCAATGGGCCCCTGGACAATCGCCGCGACATCCTGATGGCCATGCTGGGCGTGGCCGCCGTGGCGATCATCGTGGCCTTCGATGCCACCATCGTCAGCACCACCCTGCCGCGCGTGGCCGAGGCGCTGGGCGGCATGAGCCTGTACGCATGGGTCGGCTCGGGCTACATGCTGGCCACCGCGGTCACCATCCCGGTCTTCGGCCGCCTGGGCGACCTCTTCGGGCGCAAGCGGCTGATGCTCGCGTCCGTGGTGGTGGTCGCCCTCTGTTCCATCGCCTGTGGCCTGGCGCAGAGCATGCTGCAGCTCGTCATCTTCCGCACCCTGCAGGGCATCGGTGGCGGCATGATGATCGCCACGGCCTTCGCCGCTCCGGCCGACCTGCTGCCCGATCCGCGTCGACGCGTGCGCTGGATGGCGCTGCTGTCCGCGTCGTTTGCAGTCGCAAGCGGCATCGGGCCCGTGCTGGGCGGCACGATCACCGAATGGTTCGGCTGGCGCATGGCCTTCATGGTCGCCCCGCTCGCCGCGCTGCCCACCCTGTACATCATTGCGCGCTACTTTCCGCGCCTGCGACCTGCCGATGGCGTGTCCGCCAAACGCATCGACTGGCTGGGCGGCGCTCTGCTGGTCATCGCGCTCGGCGCACCGCTGGGGGCCTTGCAATACGGGTTCTCGGGCGACGGGCATCCGGTGGCCGGCGCGATCCTGCTGATCGTGGGCCTGGCCGCCATGGCCATCCTGATCCCCTACGAGCGGCGCGTGAGCGTGCCGATGCTGCCCCTGCGGGTGCTGGCCGCGCGCGAAGCCCAGCTCCTCAATCTGTGCGCCCTGCTGGTCGGCGCGGTGATGTTCATCCTGATGTTCTATGGCCCGCTGCTGCTGCAGCGCGTGCTCAACGTCTCGCCCGCCACGGCGGGGCTGCTGATGACGCCGCTGGTGATGGGCATTCCGCTGGCCAGCATCGTCAACGGCTACCTGTTTCCGCGTCAGTCGCAGCCCCAGCGGCTGATGGTGCTGGGCGCGCTGTTGCTGGGACTGGGATGCGCGGGCGCCCTGATCCTGAACACCGGGGTCTCGCCCCTGTGGGCCATGCTGCCCTTCGTGGCCGCGGGCCTGGGCCTGGGTTTCGTCCTGCCCAACCTGACGTTGTTCATGCAGGTGATCGCCGATCGCCGCGACGTCGGCGTGGCCTCGGCCCTGGTGCAGACCACGCGCGCCGTGGGCAGCGCGGCCGGCATCGCCGCGGTGGGCGTCATGATCTCGCACACGTCGGTGCTGACCGGCGTGCGCGCCGGCCTGATCTTCGCGATCGTGTGTTGCGTGCTGGTCGGCATCATGGCCAGCGCGGTGCGCATGCGCAATCTGCGCTGAGCCCGGCGGGGCGGCTCGCGCGGACGTCATGGGGCGCCCGACCACGCACAGCGCAGCCCCCGACCCCCGGCACGCACGCCATCGCCGGCGGCCCGAGGGCGCGCCCACCTTCGGGCGCGCAATACCGCTCCCGGTTCAGCGCAGGTACATGTAGTACGCGGCAATCAGCACGACCGCGCCCAGGAGCCCCACCCAGGAAAGCAGGCTGTTGCCGCCCGTGTCGCCCTGGCCGCCGCTGCCGGCACCCGCGGTGGCCAGCGCCGGGGCATGCGCCGCGATGTCGGTCATCTGGTCGGCAAAGGCCGCGAAGAACCGATCGACCATGCGCTGGCCGACGCTTTCGATGGCCGCCGGGGGCAGGGCGGCGAGCGGCCCGCCCGCTGCACCATGCAGGGCGTACTGGATGCGTGTGCCGCCCTGGTGGGCCTCGGACAGTTCGATGTGTGCGTCGCCCAGGGCCAGGCCCTCGTGCGCCTCCGTGCCTTCGAACGCGATGTGGCAGCGCTGGGGCGCCGATTCGTCGGTGATGAGAATGCGCCCGTTGAAATCGTGGCGATTGCCGCGCAGCCGGGCGTGCAGCGTCACGGCATATTCGCGTGGGCTCACCTGGCGCACGGTGTCGCAGCCGCTCAGGCAGCGTTGCAGCACCGCCGGGTCGCGCAGGGCGCGCCAGGTCTGCTGGATGTCGGTGGGTACCCACTGGGTGTCGGTCAAGTGCATGGTCGTCTCCTTCCAGGGTCACAGGTCTATGCCCGCCCGGTCAGAGCCCGTCGCCCACGCACTGCCGGGTGACGTACGCCGCCACCCGTGGCCGCACCCCTACGTCATGGTTGCAGCTCGATGCGCAACAACTGGCCCTGCCGGTCGTCCGTCAACAGATACAGCTGGCCGTCGGGGCCGGTGCGTACGTCGCGGATTCGTTCGTTCATGCGGCCGAGCAGGCGTTCTTCATGCGTGATGCGATCGCCGTCGAGCTCGAGCCGGATCAGGTCCTTGGTCGCCAGGGCCCCGATGAAAAGGTTGCCGCGCCAGGCGTTGTCGGCGTCGGCCGGATAGAAGGCCATGCCGCTGATGCCCGGCGACTTCTCCCAGACGTGGTGCGGGGGCTCGGTGCCTGCCACTTCCTTGCCGCGTGCTTCGGGAATGGGCAGGCCGGAATAGTTCACGCCATGCGTGGCCAGCGGCCAGCCGTAGTTCTTGCCGGCTTGCGGAATGTTGATCTCGTCGCCGCCGCGCGGGCCATGCTCGTGCGTCCAGAGCACACCCGTGGCGGGATGGAGCGCGGCGCCCTGCTGGTTGCGGTGGCCGTACGACCAGATGTCGTCGCGCGCGCCGTCCTGCTTGATGAAGGGATTGTCGGCCGGGATGCTGCCATCGGCATGGATGCGCACGAGCTTGCCCTGCAGCTTGTCCAGGTCCTGCGCGGCGGGGCGTTGATTGTTGTCGCCCAGGGCGATGAAAAGATGCCCGTCGCGATCGAACACCAGGCGCACGCCATAGTGCTGGCCGCTGGAGAGCTTGGGCTCCTGGCGGAAGATCACCTGGAAGTCCTCGAGGGCGTCCATGGCGTCGTTCAGCCGGGCGCGCCCCACGGCCGTGCCGGAGGCGCCGTCGCCGGCCTCGCTGTAGCCCAGGTAGACCAGGCGATCACTGGCGAACTGCGGCGAGAGCGCCACTTCCAGCAGCCCGCCCTGGCCCTGTGCGTGGACGTCGGGAACGCCGCGGATGGGGTCGCTCTTGCTGCCATCGGCCTGCACGCGGCGCAGGGCGCCGGTGCGTTCGGTGACGAGCATGCTGCCGTCAGGCAGGAAGGCCAGCGACCAGGGGTTGCTCAGGCCGGAGGCCACTTCCGTCACGCGGACCTGGCCGCGCTCGGACGGAAACGTCTGATCGGCCGCGGTGGCACATGCGCCAAGGAACAGGCCACCGAAGGCGATGGACAGGCTGGCGAGGGCGTTACGGGCATGTGTCGTCATGAAACCATTCTATCGTCGAGGTTATGCCCCGGGTGTTACGAAGCTTGACCCACCGGGGTGGCCAGCGACGGCGCGGCTCGGGGTAGAATGCCGGCGCAAGGCAGATCAGGCAATCGCGGGGCAGAAATGTTCCGAGGAAGGTCCGGACTCCACAGGGCAGGATGACGGCTAACGGCCGTCCGGATATAAGCGGCGCCTCGTGCGCTGTCGAAACCGAGGATAGGGCCACAGAGACGAGTCTGGCAGGCGGGCGGCGCATCGCGCCGCACTCGTACGGCGACTTCCGTACGGTGGTCGGGGCGCAAGCCCCGGCCGGCGTGTCCAGGGTGAAACGCGGTAACCTCCATCCGGAGCAACATCAAATAGGCATGTGCACGGCTTCGGCCGGAAAGGGCGGCCCGCCCGAGCATGCGGGTAGATGGCCAGAGCCCGTCAGCAATGGCGGGCCCAGATGAATGATTGCCGGTGGGCGCCGTTCGCGGTGCACATCTACAGGATCCGGCCTATCGATCCGCCTTGCATTGAATCCATCGCGCGCCGCGTGCGCGCCAGCCGAGAGCCTGACCACCATGAATCTGCCCGACGATCTGAAGTACGCCGCCACCCACGAATGGTCGCGGCTCGAGGACGGTCTCGTGGTGGTGGGGATCAGCGATCCGGCGCAGGACATGCTGGGCGACGTCGTGTTCGCCCAGGTGTCCGTCGGCGCCAACCTGCAGGCTGGCGACGTCGCCGGCAATCTGGAATCGGTCAAGGCCGCGTCGGACATCCACGCGCCCGTGGCAGGCGAGATCGTCGCGATGAACGAGTCGCTGGCCGACGATCCCGGTCAGATCAACACGGATCCGTACGGCACGTGGATCTTCAAACTGCGCCCGCTCGACGCCACCGCCGTGGCCGGGCTGCTGTCCGCCCAGGACTACCAGGGCGTGGTCGACGCGGCCTGATTCCGGTCGCGCACGACGTGCGCGCTGCGCCTGGGTGCGGGGCGATTCTGTCGTCCTGCGCCGTGTGACAGTATCAAGTCGGTTAGAATCCCAGGGTAATCCATGACGCCATTGCGCTGAGATTGCGTCTCAATGTCTCGGTAGCCTGCCCATGTTTCGTCAACGCACCATCAAGAGCCTGGTCCGCACCACGGGCGTCGGTGTCCACTCCGGTCGACGGGTGGAGATCACCCTTCGTCCCGCGGCGCCCGACACCGGCATCGTGTTCCACCGTGTCGACCTGCCCCAGGTCGTCGACCTGCCGGCCGATGCCTTGCAGGTGGGCGACACGCGGATGGCTTCCGTGCTGCAGCAGGGCAACGTGCGCGTGTCCACCGTCGAGCACCTGATGTCCGCCTGCGCGGGTCTGGGCATCGACAATCTGCACGTGGACCTGACGGCCGAAGAAGTGCCGATCATGGACGGCAGCGCCAACACCTTCGTGTATCTGCTGCGCTCGGCGGGCCTGGAAGAGCAGGGCGCGCCCAAGCGCTTCATCCGGGTCAAGCGCCCGATCGAAGTGCGCGAAGGCGAAGGTCCGGATGCCAAGTGGGCCCGGCTCGAGCCGCATGACGGTTTTGCCGTGGCCTTCTCGATCGACTTCCATCACCCGGCGATCAACGCGACCTCGGCTTTTGCCGAGATCGATTTCGCCCAGGAATCCTACACGCGCAACATCGCGCGCGCCCGCACCTTCGGCTTCGTGAACGACGTCGAGGCGCTGCGCGCCATGGGCCTGGCGCGCGGCGGCAGCCTGGACAACGCCATTGTGATGGACGAATACCGGGTGCTCAACAGCGACGGTCTGCGCTATGACGACGAGTTCGTGAAGCACAAGATCCTGGACGCCATCGGCGACCTGTATCTGATCGGTCGGCCGCTGATTGCGCGCTATGTGGCGCACAAGTCCGGTCATGGCCTGAACAACAAGCTCGCGCGCGCGTTGCTCGCCGAGCAGGAAGCCTGGGAATCGGTCACCTTCGATTCGCAGGACGCGGCGCCGGCAGGCGTGCGCAACGAGTGGGCGCTGGCCTGATTGCCAGGCTGGCCGGGCGCCACGCGCGCCGGCAGGGGCGGTGAGGGCATCCCGTCGCCGACCGGACTCAACGTGAAGGTCGCTCGGGCCTTGCGCGCCAGGTAGCTGGCGTGCGGGGCCTGGCAACAGGTCCGGGCTTCGAGGTCACGTAGCCGGCATGTGCCGCCGGATCAGGAATCCAGCCTGGGGTTCCGCATCAGCGATCACGCCCAGGCCTTGGAGTCGAGCGTCAGGCCCGGGCGCTTCAGCGTCAGGTCAGACCCAGGCATCGGTATCCGAGGTCGCCGCGGGCTTCAGCCCCCGGCCATCACGCGCCGCGGCGCGCCAGCAGCCGGCTCAGCGCATCGGCCAGCGGGCCGTCCGACAGGCTGTCACGCAGGCGCGCGAAAGACTCCACGCCCGTCGCGGCGATCTCCGGGCGCTCGCCGTCGTGGATCGACTGGGGCTGCGGGAACCGCAACGGGCCGGCTTGAACCCGGACGCGGATTTCGTTAACCTGCCAACCGCTGGCCTGAAGTGATGACGCCAGCCGCGGCAGGATCTGCCGCAACTTTGCCGAGTGTGCGGGGGTAGGCACACTCAGCGTCAATGTGTCGTCCTGACTGCGCATCACCCGGCAGGCGGCATTCAATGGGGCAGGCAGTACGGAACGTACGTGCCGCTCCATCTCGAGCAGGCGGTGGGCGGTCGCCATCACACTGGCCCCGCCACTGCTCTGATTCAACCAGGACAAGGCATCCGGCGCGCCTGCGCGCCGGGTCTTCCGGAAGGTTTTTGCTTTCTTTTCCAAGGCGATTTACCGCGTGCACATCATCATCAGGCAGCATACACGGCAGGGGCGTACCCGGTCATGGGAACTGCGCGCACGCCACTTCGCCACCGCCGCCAAGCTGATGCTGGTCGCCGGTGGGGCGCTGTGGCTGCTGCAGCAGACCGTACCTGCGGAATCGTCCGCAGGCGTGGCGCTGGCGCAGGCCGAAACCACCATGGTCGAGCCTTCCGCTCGAATGGAACCCGGTTCGGTTCCGATGGAGGCATTCGCAAGCCCCGTGCCCGAAGGCTTCCCGGCACTCGATCCCGAGCTCGACCCCACCGGCGACAACTGGCTGGCTGCGGCCACCCAGGCCTGGATGGATCGGGCGGGCAACGCCGCACCGGCAGCCGCCCCGTCCTTTGGCCCCGAGATCGCGCGTGCCGCGGCCGCGGCCAAGCCGACGGACGACGCCAAGTCCGACGACACGGCCAGCGAGGAAGCGCGTCTGCGCGAGCAGATCGACATGCTGGCGCGCAAGGTGGGCGAGATGGAAGCGCGCCTGACCCAGCTCGATGCCCTGGGCGAACGCCTGGCCGACGTCGCCGGCGTCGCCCCGGAAACCTTCGATTTCACGCACACGCCGGGACAGGGCGGCCTGCTGGTCGAACCCAGCCCGATGTCCTTGTCCGAACTGGACCGCGAGGTCAACACGCTGCACCAGCGTCTGGGCGAGCGTGGCGACTACCTGAGCGTGCTCGACGCGCGCCTGACGAGCGAGGCGGCCACGCGTTCGCGCACCCCGTCGGCCATGCCGATCCGCGGCTTCACGTACAACAGCTCCTCGTACGGCCCCCGGGTGGACCCGATCACCGGGCGGCGTGCCTTCCATGAGGGCCTGGATTTTGCCGCCCCGCGCGGCACGCCCATTCTGGCGGCCGCCGGTGGCGTCGTGATCTCCGCGCGCTATCACCCGGCGTACGGCCGCATGGTCGAGATCGACCACGGCAACAAGCTCGTGACCCGCTACGCACATGCGACGGCCTTGAAGGTCAGTGCGGGTGACCTGGTCTACCGCGGCCAGAAGATCGCCACGGTGGGATCGACCGGCCGTTCGACCGGTCCGCACCTGCATTTCGAGGTGCGGGTCGCCGGCCAGGCCGCCGATCCGCGCCTTTTCCTGGCCGGTCAGGCCCAGGGGGATACGCTGGCTGCTGCGCAACCTTGACCGCACCATCGCGGGCACCGCGACAGCGGTGCTAAACTGGAAAACTTGGTCACTGGAAGCCCGGCATTGCCGGGGCTAGGCGTAGATGGCATTCAACATCCTCAAGTCGATATTCGGAAGCCGCAACGACCGGCTCGTCAAGCAGTTTCGCGGGCAGGTCGGGCGCATCAATGCGCTCGAAGCGCAAATGAGCGCCCTGACCGATGCGGAGCTGACGGGCAAGACCGCGGAATTCCGGCAACGCGTGGCCAATGGCGAGTCGCTCGACGCGCTCCTGCCCGAAGCCTTTGCCGTGGTGCGCGAGGGGGGCAAGCGCGCGCTGGGCATGCGCCACTTCGACGTGCAGATGATCGGTGGCATCGTCCTGCATTCGGGGCGCATCGCCGAAATGCGCACGGGCGAAGGCAAGACGCTCATGGCGACCCTGCCGGCCTACCTGAACGCCCTTGCCGGCAAGGGCGTGCACGTCGTGACGGTCAACGACTACCTGGCTGCGCGTGACGCGGAATGGATGGGTCGCCTGTACCGGTTCCTCGGCATGGAAGTCGGCGTCATCGTTTCGCAGCAGCCCAACGAGGACAAGAAGGCCGCGTACGCTGCCGACATCACGTACGGCACGAACAACGAGTTCGGCTTCGACTACCTGCGCGACAACATGGAATACCGGCTGGACGACAAGCGCCAGCGCGGTCTGTTCTATGCCATCGTCGACGAGGTGGACTCGATCCTGATCGACGAGGCCCGCACGCCGCTCATCATCTCCGGCCAGGCCGAAGACCATACCGAGCTCTATCGCGCGATGAACGCGGTGCCCTCGCTGCTCACGCGCATGGCCAGCGAGCCCAAGCCGCAGGAACCGGAACCCGAGGGCGACTTCTGGGTGGACGAGAAGGCCCGTCAGGTCTACCTGTCCGAAGCCGGCCACGAGAAATCCGAAGGCATCCTGGTGCGCCTGGGCATGCTGCCCGAAGGCGAATCGCTGTACGAGCCGCGGCACATCTCGCTGGTGCACCACCTGATGGCCGCGCTGCGCGCCCACGCGCTGTATCACCGCGACCAGCAGTATGTCGTGCAGAACGGCGAAGTCATCATCGTCGACGAGTTCACGGGCCGCCTGATGGCGGGCCGCCGCTGGTCCGATGGCCTGCACCAGGCCGTGGAAGCCAAGGAAGGCGCGCGCATCCAGAACGAGAACCAGACGCTCGCGTCGATCACGTTCCAGAACTACTTCCGCATGTACGGCAAGCTGGGCGGCATGACCGGCACGGCGGATACCGAAGCCTTCGAATTCCAGGAGATCTACGGCCTGGAAACGGTGATCGTGCCGACCAACAAGCCCATGGTGCGGATCGACCAGAACGACCAGGTCTTCAAGACCGGCCGGGAAAAGTACGACGCCATCCTGGGCGACATCCGCGATTGCGCCGAGCGTGGCCAGCCCGTGCTGGTGGGTACCACCAGCATCGAGAACTCCGAACTCCTGTCGGACATGCTGACCAAGGCCGCGTTGCCGCACCAGGTGCTCAACGCCAAGCAGCATGCCCGCGAAGCCGAGATCGTGGCCGAGGCCGGCAAGCCGGGCCGCATCACGATCGCCACCAACATGGCCGGTCGCGGTACCGACATCGTGCTGGGCGGCAGCGTGGACAAGCAGATCGACCTGCTGCGCGCGGACGATGCCCTGGCAGCCGAGCAGCGCGAAGCCCGCATCGCCCAGGTCCGCGAGGAATGGCGCCCGCTCAACGAGCAGGTGAAGGCCGCTGGCGGCCTGCGCATCATCGGCACCGAGCGCCACGAATCCCGTCGGATCGACAACCAGCTGCGCGGCCGCGCCGGGCGCCAGGGCGATCCGGGTTCGTCGCGCTTCTACATGTCGCTCGAAGACCCGCTGATGCGCATCTTCGCGGGTGACCGCGTGCGCTCCATCATGGAGCGCCTGAAGCTGCCCGAAGGCGAGCCGATCGAAGCCGGCATGGTGACGCGCTCGATCGAGACCGCCCAGCGCAAGGTGGAGTCGCGCAACTTCGACATCCGCAAGCAGCTGCTCGAGTACGACGACGTGTCCAACGACCAGCGCAAGGTGTTGTACGCCCAGCGCAACGAAGTCCTGGAGTCCCCGGACATCTCGGACATGGTCAGCTCGCTGCGCACCGCGGCCTTCACGGACCTGGTGCGTGCCCACGTGCCCGCCGAGTCCGTCGAGGAACAGTGGAACCTGGCGGGCCTGCAGACGACGCTGGCCGCCGACTGGCAGGTCGACGTGCCGCTGGAAGCCATGCTGAAGGACGAGCCCAACCTGTCCGATGACGAGGTGCTGGAGCGCGTGCTGGCCGCGGCCAACGCGAACTACGCGGCCAAGGTCGAGCGCGTGGGCAAGGAGTCCTGGGGCAATTTCGAGCGTTCGATCATGCTGCAGTCGATCGACACGCAATGGCGCGAGCACCTGTCCTCCCTGGATCACCTGCGTCAGGGCATCCATCTGCGCGGCTATGCGCAGAAGAACCCCAAGCAGGAGTACAAGCGCGAAGCCTTCGAGCTCTTCTCGGACATGCTGGCGCGCGTGCGCAACGAAGTCATCCGCGTGCTGATGACGGTGCGCATCCAGGAGCCGGAACAGGTGCAGCAGGCCGAGGCGCCGCCCGTCATGCAGAACGTGCGCTTCCAGCACACGGACTACGAGACGGCGCTGGCCAACGACGCGCCGCGCGACGCTGCCGAGCCGGTGCGCAGCGACGCGCTGGCCAAGGTCGGCCGCAACGATCCCTGCCCGTGCGGCAGCGGCAAGAAGTACAAGGCCTGCCACGGCGCGCTGAGCTGATCGGCGCTCCCACGCGGACATGACAAAGGCCCCGGTCGCGCAAGCGCCGGGGCCTTTGTCATGCACGTCCGCGTGTCAGGGCTCGATGCGGTCGCGGCCCTTGCGCTTGGCCAGGTACAGGGACGCGTCGGCGCGGTCCAGCGTCACGGTGATGGGTTCACCGGCCAGGTGTTCGGCAAGACCCACGCTCAGCGTGACGCCGACTTCGCCCGTTTCGGTGGGGATGCGCAGGGCGCGCACGTCGTCGGTCTTGCGGCCCAGCACCTCGCGCGCGCCCGCCATGTCGGTGTCGCTCAGGATGATGAGGAATTCTTCGCCGCCCCAGCGGCCGCACACGTCGAAGTCGCGCAGGCCCGTGCACAGGGCCTGGCTCAGCGCGACGAGCAGGCGATCGCCCGCGTCATGGCCGTGCTCGTCGTTCACGACCTTGAAGTAGTCCACGTCGAGCATGGCCACGACGAAACGGGTCTCGCCGCGCAGGGCGCGCAGCGACTCGTGGCGCATATGCTCCATCAGGGCGCGGCGATTGGGCGCGTCCGTCAGCGGGTCGCGGTTCGAGCTGTGCGCGAGGCGTGTGTTGGCCTCGCGCAGCATGGTCTGGTACTTGTCGGAAATGCGCACGATGCGCGAGACGCGCCGCAGCTGGCGATCCAGCCGCTCGCCCACGCCGCGTTCGCGGTCCAGGGCAAAGGACTGATAGGAATCGGACAGCGCGGTCAGGCGCTCGAGGCGCCGCAGGTGCTCGGTCAGCTGCGACCACACCTCCTGCAGGGCCTCGCCCATCGGCGAGCCCGCGTTGGCCGGATCGGCCAGCAGGGCGACGATGCGCTGTTCCAGTTCCTGCTGGCGCCGATTCATGCGCGCCGCACCACCGCGAAGGGAAAGGTGCAGTCTTCCTTGAATTCCTCGGCCAGCTCTCCCACGCGTCCGTTCTCGGCATCGAAGTACCAGTTCACGGCAACGGTGTGGCCGTCCTGGTGCGCGGATTCCAGCAGGTCCAGGATGTCCATCATGGCCTTGATGCTGCTGGTGTTCAGGTACATGAGCTCGAGCTCGAGCGTGAGCGGGTGCTCGCGCTGGGCAAGATAGCTTTCCACCCAGGCGATCACCGGCCCGAACAGCTCGAAGGCGTTCTCCGGATACGAATCGCCCTGCATGGCGAGCACGCCCGTCTCGGCGGTGGCGGTGATCGAAGGCGAGGACCTGCCTCCGGCGATGTTCAAATCCATCATGACTCTGGGTACTCGTATTTAAATGACGACACTCAGGCTGAAGAAGCCTTCGTGCGCATCGTGCTCGGTCAGGGTGGCCTGCAGGGGCTGGCTGGCGCGGCGCGCGATCTCGAGCAGCCCCAGACCGGCGGATGCGGGATTCTCAGGGTCGCGCGGCTTGCGCAGCTGACTCTTGTAGGCGGCCTTCAGGGCGGCCTTGTCCATGTCGGCGAAAGCGCCGATGCGCTCGAGCAGCTGGCGCCCGTGCGCCAGGTCCACCATGTTGCCGGCGGACACGCAGTAGTTGCCCTGCGCGGCGCGCGAGATCACGACGGTGGCCGTCGCATCGCGCTCGTCGTAGCCGCGGGCCGTGACGTAGTGCCGGATGTTCTGCGTCATCTCGATGTAGACCGAGAAGACATCCATGGCCTCGGCCGATTTGTCCTGGTCGACCTCGAGGTAGCGCTTGAGCGCGAGCCCGAATTCTTCGAGCAGGCTGCGCGATATCGGGCCGTTGAAACACAGCAGGGTGCCGGTTCCGAACAGTTGATTGCGCAGGGCATAGAGTTCAGTCGCGTTCATGGGGCATCTACTGAAAGCGGAAGGAAAGCAACGTGATGTCGTCGCGCTGTGGGCGGTCGCCCTGGTAGGCGGCCAGGACCTGGCTGAACGCTTCGGCCTGCTCGTCCAGGGGACGGGCGGCGTGTTCGCGCAGCATGGACTCGAACCGTTCGTCACCGAAGCCGAATCCCTTGTCGCCGCCGGCCTGGTCGAGAAAGCCATCGGTGACGAGGTAGAACGTCCAGCCGGGTGACAGGGGCAGTTCCAGATTGACGTAGGAGCCCTTGCGCGTATCGGCCAGCGCCCGCTTGTCGGCGCGGTACTGCACGACTTCCTTGCCGTCGCTGGCATACAGATCGATCCGCGCGCCGGCAAACCGCAGGCGCCCCAGTTCCCGATCAATATAAACCAGCCCGGCATCGGCGTTGGTGGCCAGGGCGCGTGGCAGTTGCGCGTCGGACAACATGGCCCGCATGGCCGCATCGCAGCGCGTCAGCAGCGCGGCCGGATCGCCCGGGCCGATGTCGTTGATCGCCACATCCATCGCGGCACGCGCGAGCATGGTCATCAGCGCGCCCGGCACGCCGTGCCCTGCGCAATCCATCACGCCCAGCAGGCAGTTCTCGCCCTCGGCGCGATAGATGTAGAAGTCACCGCCCACCACGTCGCGCGGGCGCCAGATGACGAAGTGCTGGTCGCCCATGCTCTGCGTGAGCTGGCGGTCCGGCAGGATCGCGCGCTGGATGAGGCTCGCGTAGTCGATGGAGTCGCCCAGGCGCTTCTGTGCCGCGGCCATGGCGTCGTTGGCCGCGCGCAGCTCGAGCGTGCGCGCCTGCACGCGGTCTTCCAGTTCCTGGGTGTGGGATTTGACCTGGCGGGTCATCTCGCCGAAGGCGCGGCTCAGGTCGCCGATCTCGTCGTCGCCCGCCGCGGGCAGGGGCGTGTCGTAGTTGCCATCGGCGATGGCGCGCGCGGACTGCTGCAGGCGGCGGATCGGGCGCAGCACCAGGCGCTCCACGCCCAGGGCGGCCAGCAGCAGCAGGGCGGCCAGCACGGCCACCAGCAGGCCGGCCGCCGGCAGCAGCCAGCTGCTCTGCACGACCGGCGAGGCGCGCGTATCCACGGCCGTGGCCGCATACCAGTCGAGCTCGGGAATGTAGGCCAGCGCCACCACCTGCGAGACACCGTCCAGCATCAGTTCGACCGTCTGCGTGCGGGCCGGGTCGGTGCGGGCCCGGTCCACGGCGGCCCGCAGCACGTCGGGCGCATCGGTGAGGGCGTAGATGGTGTTGTCGGCCGTGGCGCCGGTGCCGGAGTTGTAGGCGATCCGGTTGCTGTCCGGGTGCGCCTGGATGGCCCCGGTCTCGTCAAAGAGCATGGGCGTGACGCCGGACTTCGCATCTTCGCGCAGGCGTTCCAGGAACCGGTTCAGGTCGACGCTCGCGCCCGCCACCCCGAGCACGCGGTCGCCGTCGCGCACGAGCACGTTGATCCAGACCCGGGTCACCTTGAGCTTCAGGTCCGGGTTCACGTTGATGTTGTAGTCGCCCTTCTCGGTCAGGGTGCGGAAGAACCATGCATCGCCCGGATCCGTGGGCGACAGCGTGTAGCGCGGTTCGCTGGACAGCGGCTTGTGCGCGTCATTGAAGTAATAGGCACCGGTGCTGGCGCTGATGGCGAAGTAGGCGTGATCGCGCAGGTCGCGCCGATAGCCCTCGGCCTCGGCAAAGAAGCGTTCGCGGGCGGCGGCATCGTCCTCGTCACGCAGCCAGGCGCGCGTCAGCTGCGAGCCTGCCAGGCGACGCGACAGCGCCAGGTCCAGGGCAATCGGGCCCAGCATGCGCTGGCGATTGAGAAGCGTGAGGTTTTCGGCGTAGGCCTGGCCGAAGTAGCGCTGCACACGTTCGACACCCTGGAGGCCCAGGAACACGGCGGGGATGAGGACGATCAGGCAGGCAAAGGCCAGAGCCACCAATGACTTGGCGCGCAGACTGAGATGGGCCATGCGGGAAGACGATTTCCTTTGCGGGCCCGCCGATCGACCATGCGGGCATGACCTGGAGGGAAACGCGGAACGGTGACGGGGTGCCCATGGGGCCTGGCGGGACGTTAAAAGTCACGCCAGTGCTAGTGTAAAAGCTGGCGACACAAAATTAAACATGCGGCGGCGTAACGCCGCAACCGTTTCAATTCGTCGTAAATGGTGACGAATCCCGCTGCCATCTGCCTGTCGCGATGTGTCGCTACACTGGGCGCGGGCACTCGCCTTGCGTGCCTTGTCGTTTCTATTTGAATCCGTCCCGTTGGTTGCCCCATGCCCTCGTCTGCCCCCACCCTGTCCGTCACACTGTCCCACGCCCTGGAGGCCGCCGTGCTGGCCGCGCACGCGGGCGCCGGCGTGTTGCAGGCCTACGCCCACAACCGCAGTGACCTGGTGATCGACACCAAGGCGCGCAACGATCTGGTGTCGCAGGCCGACCGCGAAGCCGAGGCCGCGATCCTCGAGATCCTGCGCGAGCAGACGCCCGAGTTCGGCATCGTGGCCGAGGAGTCCGGTGGCACGGCGTCGGGGCAGGCAAGCTGGTACATCGACCCGCTGGATGGCACGACCAACTTCCTGCATGGCATCCCGCACTACGCCGTGTCGATCGCGCTGGTGGCCAAGGCCGGGACGCACCTGCCGCCAGGCGAAGTCCTGACGCAGGACACCCCCATCCTGGGCGTCGTCTACGATCCGCAGCGCGAGGAACTGTTCACCGCCATGTCCGGCGGCGGGGCGTGGCTCAACGGCCATCGCATCCGCGTGTCGCGCGCCAGCGGGCTGGACACCTCGGTGCTCGCCACGGGGTTTCCGTTCCGCGACTTCTCGTTCGCCGACGAGTACATGCCGATGTTCAACGACGCCATGCACGCCACGCGCGGCGTGCGGCGCATGGGCTCGGCGGCCCTGGACCTGGCCTGGACGGCGTGCGGGCGCTATGACGGCTATTGGGAAATGGGCCTCGCGCCGTGGGACGTGGCCGCAGGCGTCGTGCTGGTGCGCGAGGCCGGTGGCCGGGCGGTGGACCTGCGCGGCCAGCAGCCCTGGCCGATCGCGGGCGACGTGGTGGCGGGGCCGGTGACGGTGGCCGACGCCATGCTGGCGCGCTTCACCCCCCACCTGACCCGCCGCTGAGGCCAGGCCCTGCCGGCTGGCGCCGGCAGGTGGCGATGCGCCCGCGTCAGGCCGCGGTGCGCTGTGCCTTGGCCGGTTCGTCGCGCAGGGCGCGGCGCAGGACCTTGCCCACGTTGGTCTTGGGCAGCTCATCCCGGAACTCGATGTGCCGGGGGCGCTTGTAGCCCGTCAGGTTCTCGTGGCAATAGCGCTTGAGTTCCTCTTCGGTCAGCGCGGGATCCTTGCGCACGACGTACAGCTTCACGACTTCGCCGGAATGTTCGTCCGGCACGCCCACCGCGGCGACTTCCATCACGCCGGGATGCTGGGCCACGACGCCTTCGATCTCGTTGGGGTACACGTTGAAGCCCGACACGAGGATCATGTCCTTCTTGCGATCCACGATGCGGGTGTAGCCGCGCTCGTCCATGATGCCGATGTCGCCAGTCTTGAAAAAGCCGTCGGCGGTCATGACCTTGGCGGTCTCGTCCGGCATGTTCCAGTAGCCGGGCATGACCTGCGGGCCGCGGATCGCGATCTCGCCCGGCTGCCCGAGGGGCAGCGGACGCTCGCTGTCGTCCAGGATGGCGACCTCGGTGGACGGGATGGGCAGGCCGATCGTGCCGTTGTATTCGGTGCTGGTGACCGGGTTGATGGTGGCCCCCGGCGAGGTCTCGGACAGGCCGTAGGCTTCCAGGATGTGGCAGCCCGTCGCCGCCTTCCACTTTTCCGCCACGGCCTTTTGCACGGCCATGCCGCCGCCCAGCGACAGCTTCAGGCCCGACATGTCGATCTTGCCGAACTCGGGATGGTGCAGCAGCGCGTTGAAGAGCGTGTTGACCGCCGGGAAGATGCTGACCGGTGTCTCGCGCAGCGCCTTGATGAAGGCCGGGATGTCGCGCGGATTGGGGATCAGCAGGTTGCGCATGCCCGCATGGATGCCGTAGAGCCCGCACGCCGTCAGCGCGAAGATGTGGTACAGCGGCAGGGCGCTGACCGTCGTCAGTTGCGGGCCCTCGCCGGGGCGGCCCACCATGGGTTCCATCCAGGCCGCGTTCTGCAGGATGTTGGCGACGATGTTGCCGTGCGTGAGGATGGCGCCCTTGGCGAGGCCGGTCGTGCCGCCGGTGTACTGCAGAAAGGCGATGTCGTCGGGGGCGGGCTGCACGCGCACGGGCTTGCGGTCGGCGCCGGCGGCGAGCACCTGCTTGAAGGTGATGGCGGTGGGCAGGCTGTAGGCCGGCACCATCTTCTTCACATGGCGCACCACCAGGTTGACGATGCCGCCCTTCAGGCCGCCCAGCAGATCGCCCATGCTGGTCACGACGATGTGCTTGATCTCGGTCTGCGGCAGGACCTTCTGCAGGGTGCTCGCGAAATTCTCGAGGATGAAGATGGCCTGGGCACCGCTGTCCACCAGCTGGTGCGTCAGTTCGCGCGGCGTGTACAGCGGGTTGGTGTTGACCACCACGTAGCCTGCGCGCAGCACGGCCGTGGCGCACACCATGTACTGCAGCACGTTGGGCATCATGATGGCCACGCGCGCGCCGGGCGGCAGCGCCAGCCCCTGCAGCCAGGTCGCGACCGCGGACGACAGGCGTGCCGTCTGCGCAAATGTCATGGACGTGCCCAGGCACACGTAGGCCGTGCGGTCCGCATAGCGCGCAAAGGCGTCCTCGATGAGTTCGACGAGCGACGCCGGGCGTTGTTCGGGTATCTCGGCGGGGACGCCTTGGGGGTACTCGGCTAGCCAGGGACGCTGCATAAGGAATCTCCGATTCTCTGGGACGGGGCACCGGTCGGCCGCGACGCGGGCGGCCCATGATAGCGGAGGGCCACCGGCGCGGGGTAGGCCGGAAACCCTGAGATGCGGCGATTTGCGTGCGGTTCCCGGGTGTGCGTTGGGCGCAATCGCGCCAGATGACGATAAGATAGCGACACTGGGGCGGCGACTCGCCGTGCCCCCGCAGTGGTCTCAGGAGCCCGTCATGCAACTCGTCGAACCCCTTCTGGCCTGGCACCAGGAACTCACCGAGATCCGGCGCGACCTGCATGCCCATCCCGAACTCGGCTACGAAGAAAAGCGCACCTCGGACATCGTCGCCCGCCTGCTGGAGTCCTGGGGCGTCACCACCCACCGTGGCCTGGCCGGCACGGGGGTGGTCGGCGTCATCGAAGGCGCGGCGGGCGAGGGCCCGGCCATCGGCCTGCGCGCCGACATGGACGCGCTGCCCATGCAGGAGGCCAACACCTTCGCGCATGCCAGCCAGAATCCGGGGCGCATGCACGCCTGCGGCCACGACGGCCACACCACCATGCTGCTGGGCGCGGCGCGCTATTTGGCCCAGCACCGCGACTTCAAGGGCACCGTCTACCTGATCTTCCAGCCGGCCGAAGAAGGCGGCGGCGGGGCTGCACGCATGATCGAAGAAGGTCTGTTCGAGCGCTTTCCGATGGCCGCGGTGTTCGGCCTGCACAACTGGCCCGGGCTGCCGCTGGGCACCTTCGGGCTCACGTCCGGCCCCATCATGGGCTCGAGCAACGAGTTCAGCGTCACCTTGCGCGGGCGCGGTGCCCACGCGGCCATGCCCCACCTGGGCGCGGACCCGGTCATCGCCGCCGTGCAGCTTGCGCAGTCGCTGCAGAGCATCGTCACCCGCAACAAGAACCCGGCTGACACGGCGGTGCTCAGCATCACGCAGATCCATGCGGGCAGCGCGGACAACGTGATCCCGAACGAAGCGGTGCTGCGCGGCACGGTGCGCACCTTCGGCGTCGAGGTGCTCGACCTCATCGAACAGCGCATGCGCGACATCACGCGCCATACGGCGGCGGCCTTCGACGTGGAGGCGGACTTCAGCTTTCACCGCAACTATCCGCCCACGATCAACCACCCGGCCGAGTCGGCCGTGGCCGCCGCGGTCCTGCGCGACATGGTGGGCGCCGATGCGGTGGACGCCGATGTCGTGCCGTCCATGGGTGCCGAGGACTTCGCCTTCATGCTGCAGAAGACGCCGGGCTCGTACATCTGGATCGGCGCGGGCGACGGCCAGCACCGCGTGGACGGCCATGGCATGGGCCCGTGCATGCTGCACAACGGCAGCTACGACTTCAATGACGAGCTGATCCCGCTGGGGGCGAGCTACTGGGTGCGACTGGTGCAGCACTGGTCGCGCACGGGCGGCAACGCCGGCTGAGCCAGCCGGTCACGCGGGCGTTCAGCCCGCGCCCACCAGCAGCCGGGTCAGGGCGTAGCCCCCGCCGACCAGCCAGACGAAGAGCACGCCGGCCAACGCAAAGACGCGGGGGCCGGCCTGGCGCATGCGCGCGATCCGGGTTTCCATGCCCAGCGCCACCATGGCCATGGTCATGGCGAACGACACCACCGGCTGGCTGGCGTCGACCACCGCGGCGGGCACCCAGCCCAGCGAGTTCAGGGCGGCCAGGGCCGCGAAGCCGACCACGAACCACGGCAGCGGCAGGCGCTGGCCCGGGCCGCCATCGGGGGCGCGCTGACGGCGCGCCGCCAGCACGCACACCAGCGCCAGCACCGGCACCAGCAGGGCCACGCGCGTCATCTTGACCAGGGTCGCGGTATCGACCGTGGTGGGGTCGATGGCACTGGCCGCGGCCACCACCTGGGCGACTTCGTGCACCGTGGCGCCCACGAAGACGCCTGCGGCCACCGGCCCCAGGTCCAGCCAGCCCGCGTGGTACAGCACGGGGTACAGCGCCATCGACACGGTGCCGAACAGGACGACCGTGGCCACCGCCATGGCGCTCTTGGCGGCGGCGCTGCGCTGCGCGGATTCCACGGCCAGGACGGCGGCGGCGCCGCAGATGGCGCTGCCGGCCGCCGTGAGCCAGGTGGTTTCGCGATCCAGTCCCAGCAGCCGGCCCACCGCCAGCCCGATCGCCAGCGTGCTGGCGACCATCGCGCCTGCCAGCGCAAGGCCGGGCAGGCCCACCAGCGCAAGCTCCTGCACGCTGATGCGCAGGCCGTACAAGGCCACGGCGATGCGCAGCAGGCGCCGGGCGCTCAGCGCCACCCCCTCGGCCCAGCCGGCGGGCAGGGGGCCGGGCATCAGGTTGCCGTACGCAAGCCCGAGGACGACGGCGATGACCAGCGGGCTCACGCCCAGCCCGGCCATCCAGGGCAGGCCCGCCACCTGGGTTGCCGCCAGCGCCAGCAGGGCGACGAAGACGATGCCGTCGAGTCGGCCGCGCCGCGCGGGCGACGGCGCAGCGGTGGCGAGGGGGGCAAGGGTGGTGGGCGGCATGCTGGCATCTTATGCCTTCGGGTTATATATTTATAATCATCAATTGCGATGAAAATCATCGCTCAACCTGATGGGTTCGCATGACCCCCGAACAGTTGCTGACCTTTGCCGTGGTGGCCGAACTGGGCGGCATCGGGCGCGCCGCCGAGCACCTGCACTTGACCCAGCCCGCGGTGTCGGGGCAGTTGCGGCTCCTGCAGGCCTCCTTCGGTCAGCCGCTGTACCGACGGGACGGCCGCGGCATCCGCCTGACCGCGGCGGGCGAGCAACTGGCCACCATCGCCCGGCAGCTGCGCCAGGGCTATCAGCGTGCAGTCGACCTGCGCCTGGCCCTGGCCGGCCTGCAGGGGGGCGCGCTGGCGATCGGCGCCAGCACGACGCCCGCGAGCTACCTGCTGCCGTATGTGGTGGCGGCGTTTCGCGAGGCCCATCCGGGGGTGGCGGTGACGCTCACCACCGGCAACACGCTGGCCATCGTGCAGGATCTGCCGCGCTTCGATCTGGCCTTCATCGAAGGCGATGTGCCGGGCGGGCTGCCGCCCGACCTGGCGGTGCATGCGTGGGCCGACGACGAGATCGT
>JAAIGF010062772.1_pt1 | contig 130873 bp, 117 predicted proteins | sample 6487441 | NCBI WGS metagenome assembly JAAIGF01 (sample SAMN13974129, study PRJNA590717) | phyllosphere metagenome | biome: pepper field; feature: multiple bacterial spot infested pepper fields; material: pepper leaves; isolation source: leaves from pepper fields | host: Capsicum annuum ... | reverse complement strand
GCCGCCGGGCCACACGAACGCCCGCGACCTCCTGAAGGAGGCGGTCGGGGACCGGATCTGGTTCGCCGGGGAGGCCCTGTCGCGGGAGCAATGGGGCACCGCGGGCGGCGCCTTCGCGGAGGGCGAGCGGGCCGCCGATTCGATCGCGGGCGCGCTCCACTGAACGCATTCCCCCGTCTCCACGTTGGGATTGCGATGGCCGATCCCTACATGCGTGCCATGCTCACACGCGTCTTCACCCTCCTGCTGCTCCTCGGCCTGTCCTGCACGGTCGAGTCCCACGCCCAGCCGCTCACCCGCAACGTCCTCAAGGGCGCCTGCGAGAAGCTCGTCGTCGCCGGCAAGGACGTCAGTCCGACCTGCGGCGACAGCCTCGTCAACACGGTCCAGGGCCGGCGCACCTCGTTCGACTTCACCTCGAGCGACGGCACCACGGTGAGCTTCAGCGGCACCTGCATGCTGCGCTCCAGGTAATTGCCCATGAAGCCCTGCAGCGAGTCGCCATAAAACCGGATGATCTGGCTCAGCAACTGGGTGGAGAGCATCGGCTCGCCGTCCTGCTCGCGGTCGGCGATGATTTGCAGCAGCACTGCGCGGCTGAGGTCCTCGCCGCTCTTGGCATCGCGTACTTCGAATTCTTCGCCATCGATGATCAATTGGCGCACATCTTCGATGGTGATGTAGCTGGAGATTTCCGTGTCGTAGAGACGGCGATTGGGATACTTCTTGATGATGCGAAGTCCGGCCATGGAACGTTCACCCACACTGATAGTGCGCGCAGGATGGCGCACCGCAGCAGCGCTTGCAACAGCCAAAAGGCCTTATTTGCTTAAGCGGACACATTAAAAATGTTGCGCAGCATGGTTTTTGAGCAAAATCCATGCTGCACCGCAAAGTTGCAGCAAACGTTACCAGCCCATGTGGTGGCCGCCGTTGATGTCCAGATTCGAGCCAGTGATCCAGGCAGCCTCTTTCGCAACCAGAAACGCCACCGCGTAGGCGATCTCTTCCGGACGGCCCAGGCGTCCGGTGGGGATATCGGCCACGATCTTGGCGCGCACTTCTTCCGGAACGGCCATCACCATGTCGGTGGCCACATAACCGGGCGAGACCGTGTTGACGGTGACCCCGAATGCCGCGTTCTCGCGCGCCAGCGAGATGGTGAAGCCGTGCATGCCAGCCTTGGCGGCAGCGTAGTTGGCCTGGCCATACTGGCCCTTGAGCCCATTGATCGAGCTGATCTGGATCACCCGGCCCCAGCCGCGTTTACGCATGCCCTCGATCACCGGGCGGGTCACGTTGAAGACCGAATTGAGGTTGGTGTTGATGACCTCGTGCCACTGCTCGGCACTCATGCGGTGGAAGGTGGTGTCGCGGGTGATGCCGGCGTTGTTGACCAACACCTCGACCGGCCCCAGCGAGGATTCGACGTCTTCCACCAGCGCGCGCGCATGCTCGGACGAGGCGACATCGCCGCGAAACAGGGCGACCTCGTACCCCTGCGCCTGCATGCGCTGCTGCCAGTCGCGTGCCTTTTCTTCGTTGCGGAAGTTGCTGGCGACCCGGTGGCCCTGGTCGGCCAGGCGCTTGCAGATGGCAGTACCGATACCGCCGGTGCCGCCGGTGACCAATGTGACGCGAGATGTCATGACGACTCCAATCAACAAGTGAGGCTGAGGGCGATTCGGGTGCGGGACTGCTGCGCCCGGACGCCGGTGCTGGGCCGCAATTCTAGTCACGCTGGAGGCCGGATGCGCGCGCATCGAGGTCCAGCTGGCGTTGGCGTGGAAGCAGCCGTGGCGAAAAATGCTGCACGGCGTGCTGCAGCAGGGTTTCCACGGCTGCATGCCGCGGCAGTGCGTCGGCCTGTTGGCCCAGGGCGACCCAGGCGGCGTGCAGGGCCGGCAGTGGATCGGCGTCGTCCAGTGCGGGTGCATCGTGTGACTTGGACAGCTTGCGGCCGTCGCGATCCAGCATCAGCGGCAGGTGCAGGTAGCGCGGCTGCGGCAGGCCCAGTGCGCGCTGCAGCACCATCTGGCGCGGGGTGGAGTCGAGCAGGTCGGCGCCGCGCACCACATCGGTGATGCCCTGCGCCGCATCGTCCACCACCACTGCCAGTTGGTACGCCCAATACCCATCGGCGCGGCGCAGCACCACATCGCCCACCTCGGCGTAGACATCCTGCAGCACCGGGCCTTGCAAGGCGTCCTCGAAGCCGACCGGCGATTGCGGCGGCACCCGCAGGCGCACCGCACGGCGCTCGCCCAGTGGCGCGACGCAGGCGTGGTGGATGCCGCCCATGCCGGCCAGATCGGCACGGCTGCAGCTGCATTCGAATGCCTGGCCGGTTTCCAGCAGCTGAGTGATAGCGTCGGTGTAGGCCGCATCGCGCTCGGACTGCCGCATCACCGGCAGGTCCGAGTGCAGCCCGAATGCGGCCAGCGTGCGCAGCTGACGTTCGCTGGCGCCGGGTTCGGCACGCGGCGGGTCGATGTCTTCGATGCGTACGCACCACTGCCCACCGTCATGCCGGGCCAGCAGCCAGCTGCCGAATGCAGCCAGCAGGGAGCCGAAGTGCAGGGGGCCGGTGGGCGAGGGCGCGAAGCGGCCGAGATAAGGGGGCGATGGCATGGGCAGCTGAATCGTCGGTCAGGTGCTTGCTTGATTTCAAGCCGCAACACCCGCAGATCCGCACCAGTTCACCCCGCATCCGTGGAGCCATCGCGCCATGTTCAACCGCATTTTCCTGTTCCTGCTGACCAATCTTGCGGTGCTGATGCTCGCCGGCATCGTCATGTCGTTGCTGGGCGTCAATCCCGCGCAGATGAGTGGCCTGTTGGTGATGGCCGCCATCTTCGGTTTCGGCGGCTCGTTCATTTCCTTGCTGCTGTCCAAGTTCATGGCCAAGCGCAGCACCGGTGCGCAGGTCATCACCGAGCCGCGCACGCCGACCGAGCGCTGGTTGCTGGAGACCGTGCGCCGCCACGCCCAGGCTGCCGGCATCGGCATGCCGGAAGTAGCGGTCTACGACGGCCCGGAAATCAACGCGTTCGCCACCGGCGCCAACCGCAACGACGCCCTGGTGGCGGTGTCCACCGGCCTGCTGCAGAACATGGACCAGGATGAAGCCGAGGCGGTGCTTGGCCACGAGATCGCCCACGTGGCCAACGGCGATATGGTCACCATGGCGCTGCTGCAGGGCGTCCTCAATACCTTCGTGATCGTGCTCGCCCGCGTGGTCGGCGGCATTATCGACAGCGCCTTGTCGGGCAACCGCGAGGGCGGTCGTGGCTTTGCGTACTACATCATCGTGTTTGCGTTGGAGATGGTGTTCGGCTTGTTCGCGACCATGATTGCGATGTGGTTCTCGCGACGCCGCGAATTCCGCGCCGATGCCGGTGGCGCGCAGCTGGCCGGCCGCAGCAAGATGATCGCTGCGCTGGAGCGGCTGTCGCTCAACCATGGCCAGAACACCTTGCCCTCGCAAGTGCAGGCGTTCGGCATCTCCGGTGGGGTGGGCGAGGGCTTGCGCCGGCTGTTCCTGAGCCATCCGCCGCTTACCGAACGCATCGCTGCGCTGCGCGCCGCCAGTGGTAGCGCCATGTAAGGTGTCGGAACTCCGGCTGCCTGGCAGGCAACAAAAAACCCGCGCAATGCGGGTTTTTTGTTATTTAGCGAGGTTGCGAACGAGCGGGCGCGCCGGCTTTCAGCCGAACTCGTAATTCATCAATGGCCCGGTCGGTGCCACGAAATCGCCCTGGACGTAGTCCACTCCGGCACTGAAGAAGCTGCTCATCGACTGCGCATCGGCGACGAACTCGGCCATTGTCAGAATGCCGGCCGGCTGCGCCCGCGAGGTGATTTCGCGAATCTTTTCCTGGCTCTCCCGCGCCGAGGCGATGTCGCCGGTGATGCCGCGATCCAGTTTGAGGAAGGCCGGGTGGAAATGCGCCAGCAACTGGAACGAATCCAGACCCGAGCCGAACTGCTCCAGCCCGACCTTGCAATCCATCGCCGACACCGCCGCCAGGAACTGCTGCGCGTTGCGCAGGTGCGTAAACACCTTCGACTCCGGCGTCTGCAGCCACAGCCGTTCGCCGGGGACACCGTAAACCGCCAATTGCTCGCGGATGGTGTCGATCATCTGCGGGTCCGAGAACGAGTTTGGCCCGATGCGTACCAGCAGATGGGTCTTGTGCCCGGCACGTTGGCGTTCGCCCAGTTGCCGGATGGCCCGCGCCACCACCCAGCGGTCGATTTCGGTGACCAGGTCGTGCTCTTCGGCGATGGCCATGAACGCGTTCGGCGACATCATTTCGCCATTGCGTTCCAGGCGCAGGAAGGCCTGGTACAGCTCCAGCGGCTCGCCTTGCAGGTTGAGCACCGGCTGGTAATGCAGCAGGAAACCGTCGCCGACCAGCGCTTCGCGCAGCTGCTCGACCCAACGTTCGATGCGTTCTTCTTCGGCCCGATCCGCCGCAGCCGGGTCGTAGATGCTGACCGCGTTGCCACCGAGCTCGGCAGTGGTGCGCACCGCCTCGGTGCCGCGATTGAGTACCTGGCCGATGCTGGCGATCTTTTCGCCGATCTGCACGCCGCCGATGCTGACCGTCACCGTGGCCGAGCGCGTCCCCACGCTGACCACGTGCTGCGCGAACGCATTGCGCACGGTTTCGGCCAGCGCATGCGTGCGCGCGTAATTTCCGTTCAACAGCAGGGCGAAACTGTGTTCGCCGAAGCGCGCGGCCAACACGCTGTCGTCCAGCACGCTCGCCACATGCGCGGCAAGCGCAGCAATCAGCGCATCTGCCGAATCCAGCCCGAACTCCGGAAGGATGCGTGCGTAGTGATCCGGCTCGATCAGCAGGAAGCCGGATTGGCCCTCGCTGCGGCCGGCCTGTGCCACGGCCTGTTCCAGCGCCACCATGAAGGTGGGGCGATTGAGCAGGCCGGTGACCTGGTCGCGCTGGCGCAAGTCTTCGACCTCGCGCGCCAGTTCCGGGTCGAACTCCTCGCGGCGCCGGAACACCACCTGGATGCACGGCTCGCCTTCATAGGTGGCGGTGGCGAACTCCATCGTGGCCGGAAAGGTGTCGCCTTCCACGCGGCGTGCATCGAGCTTGTACTGTGCCGGCGGCGGTTCGCCCTTGGACATCGCCTTGAGCAGCTGTTTGAAATCGTCGACGTATTGCGCGGCGATCATGTCCAGCAGCGAGATACCTTCGACATCGTCGAACGACTCGAAGCCGAACATTTCCAGATAGGCATCGTTGGCGCGGATATGCATGCCTTCATGCACGTAGGCGATCGGGTCGCGCGAGGATGCGATGAGTGCGTCGCAGCGGCGCTCGGTCTCGCGCATCTGCGCTTCGATGCGGCGCAGTCCGCGGCGGGCCAGCAGGTCGTCCCATTCCGAGCGCACCAGTGCAAGCAAATGCGCGGGGCGGTGGCGCAATGCAATGGCGCGCACCCCGTGCGAAGCGGCCTCGACCAGGGCGTTCTCTTCGATCCGCTCGGCCAGCAAGATGATCGGGATGTCCTTGCCGCTGCCCGCAATCTGGGTCTGCAAGGCGCTCATGGGGATCTGCTGCGCCTGACCCAAGATGGCCAGATCGATCTGGCCCGACAGCATGCTGGCCAGTTCCTCCTGGCTTTGCGGTCGCGATGGACGCACCGCAATGCCGCCATTGCGCAGCGCGGTGACGATGGTCTCCGCACTCTCCACGCTGTCGTCGACGATCATCAGGCGGAGGGTGAGATCTTTGCCTTTTTGCATGCGCGGCTCCCTAGAGACGGGCTTTAATACACGAAGGGGTTTGGCACGTCCATGTGTGTGGAGCATGCCGCATCAAGTGTGAGACGTAGAACAATATTTGCGCGTGGAAGATGCCTTCTGGCGCGCATCGACCGTTTCACTGCGTGCTGTCCATGCCGCGACAGCGCGTTCAAGGCGCCTGACCTGATCGGTGGGCGAGCCCCCCGCCATCGCCGTTACGCCACGCTCCCCGCCGCATGGCCGGACGCCCACGCCCACTGAAAGTTGTAACCGCCCAGCCAGCCGGTGACATCCAGCACCTCGCCGACAAAGTACAGGCCTGCCACCAGGCGCGACTCCATGGTCGCACTGGAGACCTGTTGGGTATCGACCCCGCCCAGGGTGACTTCAGCTGTCCGATAGCCTTCGGTGCCGCTGGCGATCAGCGGGAAGCTGCCGAGCAGCTCGGCGGCGGCTGTCAGCTGCGGCGGATCCAGCTGACGCACCGGCTTGTCTGGCAGCCAGAGCTCGCACAAGCGTTGCGCAAACCGTTTCGGTAGCACGTCGGCCAGCACGTTGCGCAGCTCGGTGGCGCCGCGTTGCTGCTTTTGTTCGCGCAGCCACGTCGCTGCATCGCGACCGGGCAGCAGATCCAGCCGCAAATCGTCGCCCGGCTGCCAATACGAGGAAATCTGCAGGATCGCCGGGCCGCTGACCCCACGATGGGTGAGCAGCATGGAATTGCGAAAGCTGACTCCGTTGCACTGCGCCTGGACCGGCAACGCCAGCCCGGACAGCGCTTGCAGACGCTCCTGATGCTTGCCGCTCAGCGTGAGTGGCACCAGCCCGGCGCGGGTGGGCAGCAGCGCATGGCCGAACTGCTTGGCCAGGGTATAGCCGAAGCCGCTGGCCCCCATGCTGGGAATCGACAGCCCCCCGGTCGCCACGATCAACGACTGCGTCTGCACGGCCCCCTGGCTGGTCTGGATCTGGAAGCCGTCGCTGCCGCGCTGGACCGACAGCACGTCGCACTGGGTGCGGATCTGCACGCCGGCCGCATCGCATTCGTCCAGCAGCATGCGCACGATCTGCTTGGAGGAGATGTCGCAGAACAACTGGCCCAGCTCTTTCTCGTGATAGGCGATGGCATGCCGTTCGACCATCTCCACAAAATCCGCCGGGCTGTAGCGCGCCAGGGCGGATTTGCAGAAATGCCGATTGGCCGAAATGAAGTTGCCAGGCGTGGTGCCGGTGTTGGTGAAATTGCAGCGCCCGCCACCGGACATCAGGATCTTCTTGCCGACCTTGTTGGCATGATCGATCACCACCACCTTGCGGCCACGCTGGCCGGCAGTGAAGGCGCTCATCAGCCCGGCAGCGCCGGCGCCGATGACCAGCACGTCGCAACGCATGCTCATTCGGCCGGGGCTTGCCGCACCATCGGGGTCAGGGTGACGCTGCCGTGGTCGGCCAGCATCTGCACTTCGCCGTCCTGGATGATCACGTCGAACCGCATGCCGCGCTGGATCAGTGCGCCCAGCGCTTCGGTGGCCTGCGAGTCGAGCTCGATCACGCGCAGATTGCGGTACCGGCCCATGGCGTTGGCGTGCTTTTTCCACCAGGTTTCGGTGGCCTGGCCGCCGTAGCCGATGACCACCGCCTCGCGCGAGCGGTTGCAGGCCTTGCGCACGCGGCTTTCGTCCGGCTGGCCGAGGTCGATCCACAGATCCGGGTCGCCGGTGTAGTCGCGCCGCCATAGGTCCGGCTCGTCGTCGTTGCTGAGGCCACGGCCGAATTCCAGACGATCGTCGGCAAATAGCGCGAACGCCAGCAGCCGCACCATCAGGCGCTCGTCGGTCTCGGAAGGGTGCTGGGCCAGGGTCAGCGAATGGTTGGCGTAATAGCCGCGGTCCATGTCGCTGATCTGAAGTTCCGCCCTGCGGACGGTGGCGGTGAGGGCCATCAGGATGCCGGTTGCAAAGGGCGCCTATGATACGCGGCCGGTTCATGCGCCGGGTGTTGCCCGCATCTGGCAGAGGTGCGTCGTCGGCCGGGCCTGGGCTGGCTGACAGCTGGATGGTGCGAGCAAGGGCAGGGTGGGCTTGGCTCAGAGGCCGGTTGGCTGCAAGGGCCACGGCGGGGCGACAGGCGCTGAGGCGCGGTCCAGGACGTCGCGGACCATGGCCGGGCAGGTGTCGTTAACGGCCCCCATGATCTGCGCAGCTGTGGGGGCGTCAGGCAGTGGCATCCGGTCAATTGGGATGGGGACAGTCCCGACAGGCCGTCGGATTGGACCCGACTGCAAAAGATTTGACGCAGGGTGTCGCTTTTTGCAGAAAACACGAGTACTGTGCACGCACTGTGTTTGCAAGGGTCACCGTGAATCGTGGCCTGGTGCAGCCGGATCGTTACAGATCTCGCTTCATCGTTCCGCTTTACCAACGCCTGCAACTCAGTCTCAGCTCCGGCTTTTCGGACGCTGCGATTTATCCATCAATAGTTCAGGAGTTAGTAAATGTCAGAGCGTCAGAGCGGTACCGTGAAGTGGTTCAACGATGCCAAGGGCTTCGGCTTCATCACCCCGGAAAGCGGCCCGGACCTGTTCGTGCACTTCCGCGCCATCCAGGGCACCGGCTTCAAGTCGCTGCAGGAAGGCCAGAAGGTCACCTTCGTCGCCGTGCAGGGCCAGAAGGGCATGCAGGCTGACCAGGTGCAGGCGGTCTAATCCGCCTGCAACCTTAGGGTTGCCAAAAACGCCGGTCGCGCAAGCGGCTGGCGTTTTTTATTGCCTGCAAGATAGGCGGCCAGCCTCGTTGGCGCGTCACCAGGCGCTGCTTGCGCACAGCGACGACGCCTGGATCGGTAGGATGTGCGCTTTCCGCGCGCAGCCATCCCATGATCACTGTCCACCATCTCAATAATTCCCGTTCCCAGCGCGTGCTGTGGCTGCTGGAAGAACTGGCGCTGCCTTACCAGATCGTGCGCCATGAACGCGACCCCAAGACCATGCTGGCGCCGCCGGCGCTGCGCGCGATCCATCCGCTGGGCAAATCGCCGGTGCTGGTCGATGGCGATCTGGTCGTAGCCGAATCTGGGGCGATCCTGGAGTACCTAACCGAGCGCTACGACACCGAGTGCGCGCTGTCGCCATCGCCGCGGCCGCTGGATTCGCCCGAGCGCCTGCAGTTTCGCTATTGGATGCATTACGCCGAAGGCTCGGCGATGCCGCCGTTGCTGATGACGCTGATCTTCGGTCGCATCCGCAGCGCGCCGATGCCGTTCTTCGCCAAACCCATCGCACGTGCGATCGTGGACAAGGCGATGTCGGGCTTCGTCGGGCCGCAGCTCACCTTGCATTTGGACTGGATGGAGCAGTCGTTGCAGGCCGGCAACTGGTTCGCTGGCGAACGCTTCACCGCCGCCGACATCCAGATGAGCTTCCCCGTACAGGCGGCGGCCGCACGCGGCGGCGGTCTGGAGAAATACCCGCGTTTGCACGCGTTTCTGCAGCGGATCCAAGCGCGTCCGGCGTATCAGGCTGCGTTGAAGAAAGGCGGCCCGTTCGAGCTGATGGGAAGCAAGCCGGCCAATTGAGGCATCGGGGAGTAGGGAGAGCGGGGTGCGAGTAGGTGGGCGGGACTGTGTTTCGCCCGCTGTCTGCTGCTACGACATGGCGTCTCTCATCGCGATGTATTCCGCTCATTCCGGATCCGAATGGCTACCCAGCGACACCGTCGTCGGTATCGCTGCCCATCAGCCGTTCGCAGCAGTCACTCAATCCCAAGCGACGTCAGGGCGGATTGCGCTTCAAGGCACCCGGCACTGGCGCACAAACCGCAGCGTATCGTTCAGCACCTGCGAGCGCTCGGGCGATTTGCGCAGCGCCAGCAGGATGCCGAGATGGCCCATGCCGGGGTAGACCTTCAGTTCGGCACTGCCGCCTTCGCGCTTGAGCGCCTGCTGCAGCGAGATGCTGTTCTGTAGTTCGACCACGCGGTCGGCATCGCCATGCAGCAGCAACATGGGCGGTTCGTCGCCGCCGACGTAACGCACCGGTTGCGATTGCCGTTGCGCTGCCGGCGCATCGCCAAAGATTTCGACCAATTCGGGATCGGTCATCGGCATGAAGTCGTACGGCCCGGCCAGGCCTACCACGCCGCACAACTGGTGAGGTTTGAGACCTTGCGCCTGCAGCCAGCGGGCATCGGTGCCAAGCAACGCGGCCATATGCGCGCCTGCCGAATGACCCATCACCGCGAGGCGATTCGGGTTGCCGCCGTACTCGTGCGCGTGGCGGTAGCTCCATGCGGTGGCGCCTGCCGCGTCGGACATGAAACCGTGTAATCCGACCTGCGGATACTTGCGGTAGTCGGCCACCATCGCCACCACGCCCTGGCGCGCAAGTGCGCGGCCCACCCAGCGATAGTTGGCGCGTGAACCGCGCTTCCAGGTGCCGCCGTAGAAAAACACCACCACTGGCGCGTCGCTTGCGCCGCGCGGCTGGTAGACATCCAGCGCCAGGCCGTGCGCGGAATCGAACACCTGGTCGCGATGCTCGACGATGCCCGATCGGCTGGATGCGGCATTGATGCCACCAAAAAAGACGCTGCTGCAGGCCGTCATGGTCAACGAACCGAGCAACAGGAGGGCAGGACGGAACCAGCGGGAAGCGCGCGAAGGCATGGGCAATATCGGTACGGGGGCAGGAAGGGTGGTGGGGACCAGGCACGAACGCAACAGGCGGGCAAGTGCAGACCAGAGAGTGGCGTCCCGGCAACGTTCGCCTCTGTCTGGTTCGCATCTGATCGGCAGCCGGCGGCCATTAGCCGCTATCGCACGTCGCAAGCATGTGCAGGACGAGCCCGCTCGGCACACGCCAAGCGAGTGAAGATACGGTACGCACGCAGCGCCGGATGCGGCTTCGCCCATGTCAGGTTCACCGCCGGTGGCCTAGGCTTGCCGGCATGACACATTTGCACTTCGATAATCGTCTGCGTCAACAGCTGCCTGGCGACCCGGAAGAGGGGGCGCGCCGGCGCGAGGTGGGCGCGGCCTGGTCGTCAGTCTTGCCGACGCCGGTCGCCGCTCCGTACCTGATCGCGCATTCGGCGGAGATGGCGCAGGTGCTGGGCCTGGAGGCGGCCGAGATCGCCAGTGCGCAGTTCGCCCAGGTGTTCGGCGGCAACGCGCTGTACCCGGGAATGCAGCCTTGGGCGGTCAACTACGGTGGGCATCAATTCGGGCATTGGGCCGGACAGCTTGGCGACGGGCGGGCGATTTCGCTGGGCGAGGCGATCGGAACCGACGGTGGGCGCTACGAATTGCAGCTCAAGGGTGCCGGCCCGACGCCGTATTCCCGCGGTGCCGATGGGCGCGCCGTATTGCGCTCGTCGATCCGCGAATTCCTGTGCAGCGAGGCCATGCATCATCTGGGCGTGCCGACCACGCGTGCGTTGAGCCTGGTCGGCACTGGTGAGGCGGTGGTGCGCGACATGTTCTACGACGGCCACCCGCAGCGCGAGCCGGGCGCGATCGTGTGCCGGGTGGCGCCTTCGTTCATCCGCTTCGGCAACTTCGAATTGCCCAGCGCACGCGGCGATATCGCATTGCTGAAGCAGTGGGTGGATTTCACCATCGCCCGCGATTTCCCGGCGTTGGCCGGTGCCGGCGAGGCGCTCTACGCCGACTGGTTTGCGCAGGTCTGCGAGCGTACCGCGGTGATGGTGGCGCACTGGATGCGGGTCGGGTTCGTGCATGGGGTGATGAATACCGACAACATGTCGATCCTCGGTCTGACCATCGACTACGGCCCGTATGGCTGGGTCGACGACTATGACCCGGACTGGACGCCCAACACCACCGACGCGCAGGGGCGGCGCTATCGCTTCGGCACCCAGCCGCAAGTGGCCTACTGGAACCTGGGCCGGCTTGCCCAGGCGCTGGCGCCGCTGTTTGCCGACCAGGCCCTGCTGCAATATGGGCTGGATCGTTTTCGCGATACCTACCTGGCGTGCGACCGGCGCGACACCGCCGCCAAGCTGGGCTTGGCAGAGTGTCGCGACGAGGATCTGCAGCTGATCGACGCGCTGCGCGCCCTGATGCGCGAATCCGAGATGGACATGACGCTGACCTTCCGTGGGCTCATCGACCTGTCGCCCGAACATCCGGACCCCGCGCAGCTGCGCGACGCCTTTTACGACGAAGACAAACGCCTGGTGGATGCGCCGCAGCTGCAGCAATGGCTGCAGCGCTATGCCGCGCGCCTGCAGCAGGATCCGCTGTCGCCGGAAGAGCGGCGCGCGCGCATGCGCCTGGCCAACCCGCGCTATGTGTTGCGCAATTATCTGGCGCAGCAGGCGATCGACCGTGCCGAGCAGGGTGACCCGTCCGGGGTGCAGGAGTTGCTGGAGGTCATGCGCCGCCCTTACGACGATCAGCACGGGCGCGACGCGTTTGCGGCGCGGCGGCCGGACTGGGCACGCGATCGCGCCGGGTGTTCGATGCTGTCGTGCAGTTCCTGACGCGCTCAGATGCAGGTATGCCGTAAATCCGGCGTGGATGGCGTGCGCAGCCTAGAATAGGCGCAACCCCACCGGCCACCACGCCACCGCCCTCATGACTGACTGCAGCCGCTGCGCCGGCACCACGACTTCCGGACCCAACCATTGGTCGGAGCGGATTCGCGACATCGCCGATTTCCCCAAGCAGGGCATCGTCTTCAAGGACATTACCCCGTTGCTGTCGGACGGCCCGGATTTCGCCTCTGCGCTGGACGAAATGGCGCAGCCGTGGCGCACCACGCCGCTGGATGCGGTGCTGGGTATCGAGGCGCGCGGTTTCATTCTGGGCGCTGCCCTGGCGCGCGAACTGCGGACCGGCTTCGTGCCGGTGCGCAAGCCGGGCAAGCTGCCGGGGCGCACGCTGATCCAGGAATACGCGCTGGAGTACGGCACCGATCGCATCGAAATGCATGAGGATGCGCTGCCACGCGGGGCGCGCGTACTGATTGTCGACGACGTGCTGGCCACCGGCGGCACGCTGCGTGCGGCCCTGGGACTTGCTGCCCAACTCGAACTGGAAGTCGTTGGCGCAGCCGTGCTGGTGGAATTGCAGGTGCTGCAGGGTCGCCAGAAATGGGCGAACGATGTGCCGCTGTTGGCGACACTTTCTTACTGAGTCCAAGCGCTGAAGCGACCCTGGATGCGTGGACGTGCGCGCATCCAGGATTGCTCCTGCTGAAACATGGGCGGCCGGCACGACGCCGGCCGCGCTGCGTTCAGAGCTTGCTGACCCGAAACCGGCGTCCCTTGATCTTGCCTGCGTGCAGATGTGCCAGCGCCTTGGCGACCTGCGCGCGGGCAATGGCCACGTAGGAGCGGGTAGGGTAGATGGCGATCTTGCCGATTGCCGCGCCCGAGAGCCCGGCTTCGCCAGTCAGGGCGCCCAGGATGTCGCCGGCACGCAGCTTGTCGGTCTTGCCGCCATCGATGCGCAAGGTGGTCATTGCCGCCTGTGGCAGTTGCGCCGGGCGCGCGGTGGCCAGTGGCGCACGCGACCACTTCAAGGGTTGGCCCTGTTCGGCTTCCAGTGCCTGCGCGCGGGCAGTTTCGCGCGGGGCGACCAGGCTCAGCGCCAGTCCATGCTTGCCGGCACGTGCGGTACGGCCAATGCGATGGCGGTAGGTTTCGGTATCGGTGGGCAGCTCGTAGTTGACCACCGCCGAGAGGTCTTCCACGTCCAGCCCGCGAGCGGCCACGTCGCTGGCCACCAGCACGTTGCAGCTGCGGTTGACGAAGCGCACCAGCACTTCGTCACGGTCGCGCTGTTCCATGTCGCCGTGCAGCGCGAGTGCGGAGAAGCCGAACTCCTGCAGCGAGCCAGCCACCTCGTCCACTTCCTTGCGGGTATTGCAGAACACCACGCTGGACTCGGGATTGAAACGCAGCAGCAGGCCGGCAACGGCCTTTTGCCGATAGGTCGGGTCGACCTCGAAGAACTGCTGATCGATCTCCGGTGCGCTATCGGCGCCTTCCACCGTGATCTCAACCGGCTCCTTCAACAGCTCGCGTGCAAGCGTGCGGATACTGTCCGGGAACGTGGCCGAAAACAGCAGGCTTTGGCGGTGTTTGTCGCAACGGCTGGCAATCTCGCGGATGGGTTCTTCGAAGCCCATGTCGAGCATGCGGTCGGCCTCGTCCAGCACCAGCGTGCGCACGCCGCCCAGATGCAGGGCGCGTTTGCGGGCCAGTTCCTGGATGCGACCGGGCGTGCCCACCACCACTTGCGGGTCGTGCGCTTCCAGCGAGGCCAATTGCGGGCCCAGCGGCATGCCGCCGGTGAGCACCACCAGCTTCATGTTGGGAATGCCGGTGGCGAGCTTGCGCAGCTGCTTGCCGACCTGGTCGGCCAATTCGCGGGTGGGGCAGAGCACCAGCGCCTGTGCGCGGGTCACTGCAGGGTCGAGCTTTTGCAGCAGGCCCAGTCCGAACGCGGCGGTCTTGCCGCTGCCGGTCGGCGCCTGGGCGATGACATCGAGCCCCTGCAGGATCGGCGGCAGGCTTTGCGCCTGGATGGGAGTCAGGACGGTATAGCCAAGGGCGTCGATGCCGGGGGCCAGGGCCGGCGACAGCGGCAGCGCGGAGAATTCGTTCATGGCGCATTTTAGCCCGGGATTGGGGAGTAGGGATTCGGGATTCGTCACCGTGACAGCGTGCGCTTTTGCCAATCCCGAATCCCCAATCACCAATCCCGTACAATTGCGCCATGCCTTTAATCACTCTGCAAAGCGTCGACTACAGCGTCGGCGGCCCCTTGTTGCTGGAAAAAACCGACCTCACGATCGAGCCGGGCGAGCGTATCGCCTTGATCGGCCGCAACGGCGCCGGCAAATCGACCTTGATGAAACTGATCGCCGGCGAGCTCAAGCCCGACGATGGCGAAGTGCGCGTGCAACAGGGTGTGCGCATCGCGCGGCTGGAGCAGGAGGTACCGCAAGGGACCGGCGGCAGCGTGTTCGACGTGGTGGCCGATGGTCTGGGCGAGTTGGGTCATTGGCTGGCCGAATTCCATCAACTCAGCCATGCCGAGGTGTTCGACGCCGATGCGTTCGGCAAAGTGCAGGCCAAGATCGATGCGGCCGACGGGTGGGCGCTGGATCAACGCGTCACCGAGACGCTGACCAAGCTGGAACTGGATGGCGATGCGGAGTTCGCGCGGCTGTCTGGCGGTATGAAGCGACGCGTGCTTTTGGCGCGTTCGCTGGTGTCCTCGCCGGATGTGCTGCTGCTGGACGAACCGACCAACCATCTGGATATCGAAGCCATCGATTGGCTGGAAACCTTCCTGAAGGGCTGGAGCGGCAGCGTGCTGTTCGTCACCCACGACCGGCGCTTCCTGCGTGCGTTGGCCACCCGCATCGTCGAGATCGATCGCGGCCAGGTCACCAGCTGGCCGGGCGACTGGGCCAACTACGAGCGCCGCCGCGAGGAACGGCTCAATGCGCAGGCGCAGGAGAATGCGCGCTTCGACAAGTTGCTGGCGCAGGAAGAGATCTGGATCCGTCAGGGCATCAAGGCCCGGCGCACCCGCGACGAGGGCCGCGTGCGGCGCCTGGAATCGATGCGCAACGAGCGCGTGCAGCGGCGCGAGCTCACCGGCAACGTGCGCATGGAAGTCTCGCAGGGCGAGTCGTCCGGCAAGAAGGTGATCGAGGCCAAGGAGGTTGGCTTCGCGTTCGGTGCGCGCACGATGGTCAAGGATTTTTCCACCATCATCCAGCGTGGCGACCGCATCGGCCTGATCGGCCCCAACGGTAGCGGCAAGACCACCTTGCTCAAGCTGTTGCTGGGCGATCTGCAGCCGCAGCAAGGCGAAATCCGCATCGGTACCAATCTGCAGATTGCGTATTTCGACCAATACCGTTCCACCCTGCGCGAAGACTGGAGCGCGATCGAAAACGTGGCCGAGGGCCGCGATTTCCTGGAAATCAACGGCAAGCGCAAGCATGTGCATGCCTATCTGCAGGATTTCCTGTTCACGCCCGAGCGCGCGCGCGCGCCGATCACGCGCCTGTCCGGTGGCGAGCGCAATCGCCTATTGCTGGCACGTCTGTTCGCGCAGCCGTCCAACCTGCTGGTGATGGACGAACCGACCAACGACCTGGACGTGGAAACGCTGGAGCTTCTGGAGGAGTTGCTGGGCGAATACACCGGAACCTTGCTGCTGGTCAGCCATGACCGCGACTTCCTCGACAACGTGGTGACCTCCACGCTGGTGATGGAGGGCGATGGCCTGATCGGCGATTACGTCGGCGGCTACAGCGATTCGCTGCGCCAGCGCCGTACGCCGGTCGGCAATGCGATGGCGGTGGCCAAGGCATCGGCCACTGCGGTGGCGACCGCGCCCGTGGCTGCAGTGCCGGCGGACACCGCCCCCAAGCGCAAGCTCAGCTACAAGGATGCACGCGAGCTGGAGCAACTGCCGGCCCTGATCGAGACGCTGGAGCAGCAAGTGGCCACGCTCACCGAGGCGATGAACGAGCCGGCCTTCTATCAGCGCGACAGTGCGGCGATGGCGGCCCACACCGCAGCATTGGCCGATGCGCAAAAGCACCTGGATGCGGCGTACGCGCGCTGGAGCGAGCTGGATAGTTGATCGTCGGTCGGCACGCGCAATGCGTGCCGTTCGCGCGTTTGGCGCGACGAAGGGCGATGGTGGTTTGCCATCGCGCCTGGGTGCGGGCCGATGCGGGTGCGTAGCGATCCGTGTTCGCCGGAAATACCAGCGCTGATCGACCGCGCCGCGCGGTGCCTGGGAAACATCGCGAGCGCTCATCAGGTCGGTGCGGGCGGCATGCAGGCAGCCATCGCTTCTGCACGGGGCATGTGGTGCCGGCGCCAGGCGTGTCCGCTCGGCCGGCTGCGCAGGCGTGCTGTTGGCTGCTCTCAGTCGCAGGCGCTTGCGGGCGCAACGAACGCCGCGAAGGTCAGCCCGCGTGCTGCCCAGGCGTTGGCGACTTCATCGAGGATGTCCAGCAAGGTGTCGCGGTCGTTGGGTGCCGTGCTGGCCAGCGCCTGGGCGCCGTCGATGAGCAGCGCATAGCCATGTGGCGAAGGCAGCCACGCCAGGTCGCGCAGGGCATCGCTGAGCGCGTCCCAATTGCGGCCGAAGCTGGCCGGGAAATCCAGTTGCGTGGCCAGGCGCATCAGCAGCATGCGCTTGTCGCTGCAGGCGGCCAGATCCACGCGCACGATGCGTAGGCCGGCATCGCGCGCAAGCGCCGCCATGGTGTCCAGATCGTCGGTCTCGGCCTGATACACCCCCGACTGCTGCGGATCGGACAAATCCAGCGCGAAGTCGCCAGCGTTCATGGTGCCTGGTCCGGGGTCGGGCCATCGAAGGCCTTGAAGCTCTGGTAATGATCGTCGCTGTAGTACCACGCCTCGGGCGGGGTGCCGCCGGTAACGATGCGGCGCGCGCCGCGATCCGGGCTGCCAGGGGTATCGACAGTGTATTCGCGGTAATAGCCACGCGGGCGTTCGGGCAGGCGATGCTCGCGGTTGCCGAACACGCCGCCATCCTGCGGATGCGGAAACGGGCCGCCGCGCTGGATCAGCACGATGGTGGCCATCGCCTCGGTCGGCAGAAAGGCGGGCAGACGCGGCACCTCGCGCGTCGGCGTGTCCGCGGCGATCGGGGCGTTGAGTTGCGGCGCGAACTGCGGCTTGGGCGTCTGCATCGCACGCATGCCCCACAGGCCGGCGACGAGCAGCGCGATGGCGACAACGAGCAAAGCGGGCTTGCGCATGAAGACGGTCCGAAATGGGTACGGCAGAGCAAGTATGCCGATGCGCGACTGTGTCGACTTTGAACGTGGCCGGCGCCGGGACGGTTCACGCCCAAGTAACCGGGACCTGGTGCAAGGTGTGCGGCGAACATCGTGCGGCATGCGATGGGATGAAGTTTCCCTGCCAGCACCCTTGGTAAGCGCTGCCGCCGTCCTTACCATTCACCCCGCAACGCCCGGTCTTCGCCGGGCGGCAAGTCCAGGAGATACGCATGGCTTACACCCTTCCGCAGTTGCCCTACGCCTACGACGCGCTGGAACCGAACATCGATGCGCAAACGATGGAAATCCATCACACCAAGCATCACCAGACCTACATCAACAACGTCAACGCGGCGCTGGAAGGGACCGAGTACGCCGATCTGCCGATCGAAGAACTGGTCTCCAAGCTGAAGAGCCTGCCGGAAAACCTGCAGGGCCCGGTGCGCAACAATGGCGGCGGCCACGCCAACCATTCCCTGTTCTGGACCGTGCTGTCGCCCAACGGTGGCGGAGAGCCCAAGGGCGAGGTCGCCAAGGCGATCGACAAGGATGTTGGTGGTTTCGAGAAATTCAAGGAAGCCTTCACCAAGGCCGCCGTTAGCCGCTTTGGCTCGGGTTGGGCGTGGTTGAGCGTGACCCCCGACAAAAAGCTGGTGGTGGAAAGCACCGCCAACCAGGACAGCCCGCTGTTCGAGGGCAACACCCCGATCCTGGGTCTGGACGTGTGGGAACACGCGTACTACCTGAAGTACCAGAACCGTCGCCCGGAATACATCGGCGCGTTCTACAACGCCGTCAATTGGGAAGAAGTCGAGCGCCGCTACCACGCCGCGATCGCCTGAGGTCCTGCACCGGCGCCAGGCACTGCCTAGCGCTGTGACAGCGGCACCCAACGTACAAGGCCGGGAGCGATCCCGGCCTTGTACGTTTACTGCGCTGTGGGTAGGAGCGACCCCGGTCGCGAGAGACTTTGCAGGGAACGCTCCTCGCGCTCAGGCGCGCGCCTACAGTTGCGGCGCGGATTGGCTTGGTACCGAACCGAAACGCACAAGGCCGGGAGCGATCCCGGCCTTGTTTACTGCGCTTTGGATAGGTGCGCTGTGGGTAGGAGCGACCCCGGTCGCGAGAGGCCTTGCAGGGAAGCCTCCGTGCTCGGGCGTGTTCCGATGTCTGCCGGGCAGCGGTAGTGCGAACGGGTCGATCAGAACTTGGCGTCGAACTCGCGGGCGTAGCCGGTGTTGACGATGACCTTCTGCAACGCGTCGCTGATCTTGATGTTGCCGGCCACGATCTGCTGCGTCTCAGGGCCCATGTTGTCCATGCGCGGCGGGGTGGCACCCTTGTAGTCGCAAACGCGGCCACCGGCCTCGCGTACCAGCAGCACACCAGCGGCGATGTCCCAGGCTTTGACGCCCGCTTCGAAATAGGCGTCGGCGCGGCCGCAGGCCACATAGGCCAGATCCAGCGCCGCCGAGCCGGTACGGCGCACGTCTTCGGCCTGTACCAGCAGCGCATCCACGCACTTGAGCTGTGCACTGGCGCGCGCGCGTTCGCGCGGCGGAAAGCCGGTGTGGACCATGGCTCCTTCCAAATCCTTGCGCTCTGCGATACGGATGCGGCGGTCATTGAGCACCGCGCCTGCGCCGCGGCTGGCGGTGAACAGCTCATTGCGCAACGGGTCGAAGATCACCGCATCGGTCGGTTCGCCATTTTCCACCAGCGCGATGGACACGCAGTAGTGCGGGAAGCCGCGCAGATAATTGCTGGTGCCGTCCAGTGGATCGATGACCCAGGTGTAGCGGCCACTCTTGCCGCCCTGCACGCCGCCTTCTTCGCCGAACACGGCGTACTCGGGGTAGCCGCGCTTGAGTTCCTTGATGATGACCTTCTCGGCATCGGCATCGACTTCGCTGGCGTAGTCCATGCGGCCTTTCTGCACCACATTGAGCGCATCGAGCTTGTTGATGCCGCGCAACAGCACATTGCCGGCGAGGCGGGCGGCTTTGACCATGACGGTGACGGCGGGTTTCTGCATGGTGAAAGCTCCCGTGAAGGCAGAATCGGACAATGGCGAAGGTAAAAGAGCGGTCCGGCGCGAAAGCCGGCCGCGCAGTTTACCATCTACGGCCGAACAGCTTCCCGATCTCCGTTCATGTCCGTCAGCCAGCGCATCCGATTTGTTCTTGTGGGTACCCAGCATCCAGGCAACATCGGCGCTGCAGCGCGTGCGATGAAGACCATGGGGGTTTCGCGCCTGGTGCTGGTGGCGCCGGAGCGCGCACTCGACGAAGACGCCTATCGGCGCTCGGCCGGCGCAGAAGACGTGCTGAGCCAGGCGCCGATCTTCGCGACACTGGGCGAGGCGGTGGCCGACTGCACGCTGGTGATTGGCTGCACTGCGCGCGCGCGCCGGGTGGCGCTGGAAGAACTGCTGCCGGACGAGGGCGCGCAGCGTGCCCTGGCCAAGGCGGGCGAGCCGGCCGAGGTGGCCTTCGTATTCGGCCGCGAGCGTACCGGTCTGACCAACGACGAGCTGCAGCTGTGCCACGCCGCGGTCCACATTCCCTCCGATCCGCAGTTCAGTTCGCTCAATCTGGCCGCGGCCGTGCAGGTGCTGGCGTACGAAGTGCGACTGGCGCAGCTGGCGGCAGGCCAGGCCGAACGCGCGCCGGCAGCGGCTCCGGGCTTGCGCGACGGGCCGGCCAGCCACGCACAGCTGGAAGGGATGTTCGGCCAGCTGGGCGACACGCTGGACGAGATCGACTTCCACAAGGGCCGTGCGCCGGAGTCGGCGATGCGCAAGTTGCGCCGGTTGTTGCTGCGCGCAGAGATGACCGAGCAGGAGGTGCGGCTGATTCGCGGCATCCTGTCCGATGCGCAGCGCATGGCCATGCTTGCCAAGCAGGCCGGAAACTGACGTCTGTCACATCTTCAAAGATTCGGCTAGGCTGTCCGCGGCTCTAGGGGAGTGTCCGTTTTGCGCGGTCTACGATGGTGTCTGATTGCCTGCTGGCTGATTGCCGGGGCAGGCTTGGCCGTGACGGCTGCGGCAGCGCCTTCCTCGGTCCTGGTGCTTGGACGGATCAGCGATGATCCCGCCAGCCATTACGAGCAGCTCAAGCCCTTGCTGGATTACGTGGTGCCGCGCATGCGCGAGGTCGGGATCCGCCGCGGCGAAATCCTGATGGCGCCCGATGCGCGCCAGATGTCCAGCTATCTGCGGCGCGGCCGGGTCGATTGGGTCAGCGAAACGACCGGTGCGGCGATGCTGCTGGAACAGCGCGGCAGCGCGCATCCCTTGCTCATGACCGAGCGTGGCGGACTGCGCGACTTCCACACGGTGTTCTTCGTGCGCCGCGACAGCCCGATCCAGTCGCTGTCGCAGTTGCGCGGCCATACCCTGGCATTGCAGAACGCCTCGTCCACCAGCGGCTACCTGCTACCGGTGCTCGAACTGCTGCGCAACGGCATCGCATGCGATGTGCTGCTGTCGGCCGACGACACCCCGGCACGCGGATCGGCCGGCTATCTGATGGTGGGGTCGAAATTGAACGTTGCCGCGTTCGTGCACAAACATCTGATCGACGTGGGCGCGCTCAGCAACGTCGATTGGGACGACGAACGCCACATGCCACCGGTGTTCAAGCGCGACTTCCGCATCGTGCACCGCACTGCGCCGGTGCCGCGCGCGGTGGAAATGGTGCGCGCAGGAATGGACCCGGCCGTGGAGCAGCGTCTGCGGGTGGTGTTGCTGCAGGCCGCCTCCGACCCCAAGGCGGGCCCGGCGCTGAAGCGCTTTTTCGACACTACCGGGTTCCATCCGCTGGATCCCGCTAGCCGCCGACGTCTGCAAGAGTTGAGCGCGGGCGTGCAACGCGTCATGGATCACGTGGAATGACTCAGGTGCGCTTCGGCTTGCAGGCACGCTTTCTCCTGGTGATGGCGCTGACGCTGCTGCTGGTCGGTGCGATCCTGGCTTCGCTGCTGCAGCGACAAAGCGCGATGCAACGCGAGGTGCGCGGTTTGAGTGCGCAGATCCTGCACGAGCTGTTCGATCGCAGCCTGCGCACGCGCGGCGAAACGCTGGCGACCGAGCTGGCTTCCGGCTTGGCCAACCCCTTGTATTACTCGGACCTGGGCGCGGTGGGGGCGCTGGTGCGCAATGCCTCGCGCCAGCAGGTGGTGAGCTATGTGCTGGTGTTCGACCGCCATGGCCGGCTGGTGCATGACGGCACGCCGACCTTGCAGCGTTACGGGCAGGCCATGACCGATCCGCTCGCCGCCAAGGCGCTGGCGGCGCAGGCGATGGTGTTGCAGTCCTCGCCGGAGGTGCTGGATGTGACGGTGCCGATCAAGATCGGCGACCAGCGCATCGGTGGCGTGCGCGTGGGCATGTCGCGCGAGCGGGTGCGCAAGATCGAATCCGGCGCCAATCTCACCCTGGTGCAGAACCTCAACGCCATCGGCAAGCGTGATCTGGGGTGGTTGCTGGTCCTGCTGGCTGCGCTGGTCGGGCTGGGCGTGTTGCTGGCCATCTACGTGCAGCGCACGCTGGTGGCGCCGATTCGGTTGCTGGCGGCAGCGGCAAGGCAGATCGAACGGGGCGACTACGCGGTGCAGCTGCCGCCGCACCCCCGCAACGACGAGATCGGCGAGTTGATTTCGGCGTTCGGGCGCATGAGCGAAAGCATCGCCCGGCACGACCGCGAAGTGCGGCACATGGCCTACACCGACGCGTTGACCGGGCTGACCAACCGGCTGGGCTTTCGCGAGGGTCTGGATCATCTGCTCCACACCGCGCGCAGCACCGACAGCAAGCTGGCCTTGCTGTTTGCCGATATCGACGACTTCAAACGCGTCAACGACACGCTTGGCCATGAGGCCGGCGACGAGGCCTTGCTGCAGTTCGCCAGCCGCATCAGCCGCGCAGTTGCCGCGCTGGGCGGCGACGATGCAATTCTGGCGCGCTTTGGCGGCGATGAGTTCGTGATCCTGCTGCAGAGCGGCGATGTGAGCCTGCTGGCGGCGCAACTGGCCGACCGGCTGGTGCACGAACTGAGCCGGCCGTTGAACGTGCAGGGCCGCGAGGTGTTCCTGGGGACCTCGATCGGCATCACGCTGTTCCCCGATGATGCGCGCGATGCCACCGCGCTGCTGAAGAACGGCGACATCGCCATGTACCAGGCCAAGGTCGCCGGCAAGAACTGCCATCGCTTCTACAGCCGCGCCGCCGATCACGCGGTGGAGCGCCGCGTGCACATGGAGCACGAGTTGCGCGGGGCCTGGGAACGCGACGAGCTGCGCCTGGTCTACCAGCCGATCTACCGCACCAGCGACCGTGTGCTGGTGGGCGTGGAGGTGCTGCTGCGCTGGCAGCATCCGGCGCTGGGAACGATCGCGCCGTCCACCTTTATCGATATTGCCGAGCAGAGCGGCCTGATCGAAGTGATCGGCCCCAAGGTGCTGCGCGCGGCCTGCCTGGAGGCGGCGCAGTGGCCAGTGGTGGGCGAGGGTTTGTTCGTGTCGGTCAATGTTTCGCCGCGGCAACTGCGCAGCGGTGCGCTGATCGAAACCGTGGCCGGGTGCCTGGCCGAGTCGGGGCTGCCGGCCGCGCGCCTGCATCTGGAGCTGACCGAGACCGCGGTGATTGGCGACGAGATGATGGCGGCCAGCCTGCTCGACCAACTGCACCGCACCGGCGTGAAGGTATGGCTGGACGATTTCGGCACCGGCTTCTCCGGCTTGAGCCATCTGCGTCAGGTGCCGGTGGACGGGGTCAAGATCGACAAGAGTTTCGTTGCCGACCTGCAGCGCGACCCGGACGATCTGGCGCTGACCACCGCGATCATCAACATGGCGCACTCGCTGGGAATCACCGTGGTTGCCGAAGGCATCGAGCAGGAAGCGCAATTCAATCTGTTGCGCGAGCGCGGTTGCGACCTGGGGCAGGGCTATTGGTTCAGCAGGCCGTTGAGCCCGGCCGATATGGTCAAGCTGATCGCGGCGGGGTGAGTGCCCTCGGAGCGCGCCTGAGCGCGACCGGGCGTTACCGGTAAAGCGCCATCGCGCCCGGGTGCGCTCCTACGACCGGTTGCGCTGAGGTCAGGGCGGTTATAGCGGCCGCTTGCCTGTATCGCCGGGGATTTCACGCACCAGCCGCGGGACCAGGTAGCCGGACAGGCGGGCAGCCAGCTCGGCATGCAGCGCGCGCGCGCGCGCATCGTCCACTTCGAAATGCGCCACCCCGGCGACCCGATCGAGCTGATGCAGGTAGTAGGGCAGCACGCCGGCGGCAAAGCTGCGCTCGCTCAGCGCCGCCAGCGCATCCACGCTGTCGTTGACGCCACGCAACAGCACGGCCTGGTTGAGCAAGTGTGCGCCGGTGTCGCGCAGCCCCTGCACGGCGGCGTCTACCGCGGGGTCGAATTCGTTGGCATGGTTGGCATGCAGTACGAACGCCACCGGCCACGGCAGGCTGCGCAGCCAGGCCTGCAGTGGCGCATCCACGCGCTCCGGCAGCACGATCGGCAGGCGGCTGTGGATGCGCAGGCGCTTGAGATGCGGGATGGCCGCCAGGGCGTCGGTGAGTTCGACCAGCTTGGGTGTGGCCAACGAGAGCGGGTCGCCGCCGGAAAGCAGCACTTCCTCGATGCCGGGGTCGGCGGCGATCGCGGTCACCGCCTCACGCCAGCCATCGCGCGCAGCGGTCTCTTCGGCATACGGAAAGTGGCGGCGGAAGCAGTAGCGGCAGTGCACCGCGCAGCTGCCGGTGGCGATCAGCAGGGCGCGGCCGCGGTATTTCTGGATCACCCCGGCAGCGGTCCGGGCGGCGGCATCGCCCACCGCATCCAGGCCGAAGCCCGGCACCGGCTGCATTTCCGCATCCAGCGGCAGCACCTGGCGCAGCAGCGGGTCGTGCAGGTCGCCATGGCGCATGCGCGCCACGAAGGCGCGCGGCACCCGCAGTGGAAACTGGGCGGCGGCGGCAGCGCTGATTGCCGCCGCTTGCGCATCCAGGCCCAGCAGCTGCAGCAGCACGCGCGGGTCGCGCACGGCGTCGCGCCACTGCTGTTGCCAGCGCGCTGGCTGCAGGGCGGGGGGCGGGGATGGCTGTAAGGCGAGGGGGGCTGCGGTTATCATGTGCGGTCACAAAACCAAATGCCCGCCGGTTGCGGCGGGCGCCCCATTCTAATCCGACCTGCTACCGCGTGGCGGGTCGTGGTCTTATCGAGGAGCTGCACCATGGCCACTGTTGGCATGAACGACGTCAAGAACGGCATGAAGATCCTGGTCAACAACGAGCCGGCGGTCATCACCGAGACCGAATACGTCAAGCCGGGCAAGGGCCAGGCCTTCACCCGCATGAAGTACCGCTTCATCAAGTCCGGTCGCGTGGTCGAAATGACCATGAAGGCGACCGACGATGTGGAAGTGGCCGACGTGGTCGATACCGACATGCGCTACCTCTACAGCGATGGCGAGTACTGGCACTTCATGGACCCGGAAACCTTCGAGCAGGTGCAGACCGACAAGGCCGGCATGGGCGGCGCCGACAAGTGGCTCAAGGGCGAGGAAGACTGCATCGTGACCTTGTGGAACGGCACCCCGATCTGGGTGCAGCCGCCGAACTTCGTCGAGCTGAAGATCACCGAGACCGATCCGGGCGTGCGCGGCGACACCTCCGGCGGCGGCGGCAAGCCGGCCACGCTGGAAACCGGCGCGGTGGTGCGCGTGCCGCTGTTCGTCAACCAGGACGAGATCATCAAGGTCGATACCCGTTCGGGCGAATACTCGGCGCGCGTCAAGTAATCCAGATGCGCCTGGGACGCCGGTCCGGTCGAGCAGTACGCAGCGCCAGTGTCCTGACGACGCCAGGAGCAGCCGAAGAAACGACTGCGCCGTTGCCAGGCTTGGGCGGCCGGTGTCTGGAATCTGCATGGGCCACGCGTGCACTGCCGGTCCCGTGCACCATTGGCTCGCACCTGACGGCCGCGTGCGTCGCGTTGCTGGCCGGGCTGAGCGGCCTGCTGGCGGCGTGTCCGGTGCTTGCGCAAACCGCCGCCGCCACTGCCTGCGACGCGCAAAGCGTGGCGGCGGTGGCAGCTGGTGCGGTGTCCGGCGCCGCAGGGGCGGTGCCGGTCGACCATGCCGTGGCACAGACCTGCAAGCCGTGGCCGTACGACCCATCGATACGACTGGCGGCCATTGCGTTCGCCAGCGATGCCACCACCGAGGCAGGCGAACGCAACCTTGAGTTGCGCGTTGCCATGCTCGATGCCCGCACTGCCCAGGTCGTCGCCTTGTACATGCAGGACATGGGCGAAGATGCCGGCTTCGAACTTGCTGCCGACAGTCTGCGCCTGGATACCGCACGCTATGACCTGGCGCAGGGCGTGCGTGCGGTTGGCGTGGTGGTGCACAGCGTTGCGCGCGGGCCCAGTTGTCCGGATTTCGACAGCAACGATGCATTGACCTTGCTGGTGCGCGAACAGCGCCGGTTGCGCCCGGTGCTGCAGCGGGATCTCACTGTCTGGCGGCGGGTAAAAGGCGAACCGTGCAACTGGGGCGCGACGGGTGTGGTGACCGAACGCGGCACGCTCACCCTGTCGATGGACGCGCCAGTCCACGCGGGCTATGCCGACATCGCAGTCACTGCCAACCTGGTGACTTCCACCACCGTCGAGGATGCAGACGACATCGAGCGCACGCACCGCCAGCGCCAGGTGCTGCGCTACGACGGCACGCGATATGCGCCTGTGTCACGCTCCGACGACTCCTGGCCGTTCGGCAACTAACTTCAATGGATCCACTCATGACCAACGCTCCGCCCGAACCCTGCGACCTGCTGATCGAGGCCGGCTACGTCGTGCCGATCGAACCGCATGCGGTGGTGCTGGAAGACCACGCGGTCGCGGTCAGTCACGGCGTCATCGTAGCCGTGCTGCCGGCTGCCGAAGCACGCACGCGTTTTGCGCCCAAGCAGACCGTGTCGCGGCCCGATGCGGCGTTGATCCCGGGACTGGTCAATGCGCATACGCATAATCCGATGACGCTGCTGCGCGGCGTCGCCGACGACCTGCCGCTGATGGTGTGGTTGCAGCAGCACATCTGGCCGGTGGAAGCGGCGGTGATCGGGCCGGAATTCGTGGCTGATGGCACCACGCTGGCAATCGCCGAAATGCTGCGCGGTGGTACGACCTGCGTTAACGAAAACTACTTCTTCGCCGATGTGCAGGCGGCCGTCTACAAGCAGCACGGCTTCCGTGCGCTGGTGGGCGCGGTGATCATCGATTTCCCGACCGCATGGGCATCGTCGGACGACGAATACTTCGCGCGTGCCGGCGAGCTGCACGACCAATGGCGCGACGATCCGTTGATCAGCACCGCGTTCGCGCCGCATGCGCCGTATACCGTGAACGATGCCAACTTCGAACGCGTACGCATGCTGGCCGACCAGCTCGACATCCCGGTGCACCTGCATACGCACGAAACCGCGCAGGAAGTGGCCGATTCGATCAAGCAGTACGGCCAGCGCCCGCTGGCGCGGCTGGATCGCCTGGGCCTGGTCAACGACCGCCTGATCGCGGTGCACATGACCCAGCTCACCGATGCGGAAATCCATCTGTGCGCCGAGCGCGGCGTCAGCGTGGTGCATTGCCCCGAATCCAATCTCAAGCTCGCCTCGGGCTTTTGCCCGGCATGCGCGCTGCAGCGTGCGGGCGTGAATCTGGCCATCGGCACCGACGGCTGCGCCAGCAACAACGACCTGGACATGTTCAGCGAAAACCGTACCGCCGCCATTCTGGCCAAGGCCGTGGCCAACGATGCGACCGCGCTGGACGCCGCGACCACCTTGCGTGCGGCCACGTTAGGCGGCGCGCGTGCCTTGGGCTTGGGCGACAGGATCGGCTCGATCGAGGTCGGCAAGCAGGCCGACCTGGTCTGCGTGGACCTGTCTGCACTGGAAACCCAGCCGCTGCATCATGTGCTGTCGCAGCTGATCTACGCGGCTGGCCGCCATCAGGTCACCGATGTGTGGATCGCCGGAAAGCCCAAACTGGTGCAGCGCGAGCTCATCGACATGGATACCGCCGCCCTGGTCGCCAATGCGCGGCAGTGGCGCGAACGCATCCGCACCGTCCGCGCCTGAGCGCGCGTCACCGCATCACGGAGCCCCCGCATGAATTCGAATACGCACGCCAAATCCAGCAATTTCCATCAGAGCGAGCTGGATAAATTCGCCGCGCTGGCCAACCGCTGGTGGGATGCCGACGGCCCGCAGAAGCCGCTGCATGCGCTCAATCCTGTGCGTCTGGAGTATGTGTCCACGCGGCTGGAACTTGCCGGTGCGCGCGTGCTCGATGTCGGCTGCGGTGGCGGTTTGCTCAGCGAATCGATGGCACGTCTGGGCGCGCAGGTGACTGCGATCGACCTGGCGCCGGAACTGGTGAAGGTGGCGCGTCTGCACAGCCTGGAATCGGGCGTGCAGGTCGACTATCGCGTGCAATCGGTGGAAGACCTGGCCGCCGAACAGCCGGGCAGCTTCGATACGGTGACCTGCATGGAAATGCTCGAACACGTGCCGGATCCGACCGCGATCATCCGTGCCTGCGCCAGCCTGCTCAAGCCGGGCGGCAAGCTGTTCCTGTCCACGCTCAATCGCACCCCTGCCGCGTTCGCGCTGGCGGTGGTGGGCGCCGAATACATCGCGCGCCTGCTGCCCAAGGGCACGCACCACTACAAGGATTTCATCAAGCCGGCCGAGCTTGCGGCGTGGCTGCGCAACGCCGGGCTGCAGCTCGAAGACGTCAGCGGCATGCTGTACGAGCCGTGGCGCAATCGCGCCCGCCTGTCCTCGCGTACCGAGGTGAATTACCTGGCGTATGCGGTGAAGCCGTGATGGGCGGGGATTCGGGAATCGGGAATCGGGAATCGCAAAGGCGGTTGGCTGAGGGTTTGAGATTTTCTCGTTTCGGGTGGAGTGCATGCAGTTGCAGGCCCGTGGCGCTGTGGTGAGTTTCCCGCGCACGGTGTTGTTCGATCTGGATGGCACCTTGCTGGACAGCGCGCCGGACATGCTCGCGACAGTCAACGGGATGCTGGATGCGCGTGGGCGTGCGCCAGTTGCATTGGCTTCGCTTCGCCCGGTGGTTTCCAAAGGTGCGCGTGCGATGCTCGGCGTGGCCTTTGCCGAGCTCGATGCCGCGGCGTGCGCGGCGCTGGTGCCGGAATTCCTGCAGCGCTACGAAGGCCTGATCGGCACGCAATCGCAGCTGTTCGATGGCATCGAACAGATGCTGGCGCGGCTGGAGGATGCCGGCTGCGTGTGGGGTATCGTCACCAACAAGCCCGAATATCTGGCACGCCTGATCCTGCCGCAGTTGGGCTGGGAGCAGCGCTGCGCGGTGCTGATCGGTGGCGACACGCTGGCCGAGCGCAAGCCGCATCCGTTGCCGCTGGTGATAGCCGCAGAACGCATCGGCGTTGCACCTGCGCAATGCGTGTATGTGGGCGACGATGAGCGCGACATCGTGGCTGCGCGCGCGGCGGCGATGGCGTCGGTCGCGGCGTTGTGGGGCTATCGTCTGGACGACGACGACCCGACGCACTGGCAGGCCGATGTGCTGGTCGAGCAGCCGCAGGCACTTTGGAATGCGGCAACGTGGCCGCAGATCTGATCTTTCTTCGTATTTTTCCGGAACCGCCATGAGCCAATCCAGCGCGCTCGACAGTTTTCTCGACAAGTGGGCAACCCGCTGGCCGGAATGGTCGGTTGCCGAACCGTTCGTGCCCGAGCCGCAACGCCGTCTGGCAGTTGCCTGGTTCGCGTTGCTGCAGGAATGGGAAGACATCATGAATATCGCCGGCGACCCGTTGCCGGCCGATGCCAAGCTGGCGTGGTGGCAGCAGGAGCTGCGTGACTGGTCCAGCCAGCGTTCGCGGCATCCGCTGGGGCGCGTGCTTGAACCGGTGCGTGCGCCGTGGTCACAGCTGGCCGACACCTTGCCGGCCATGCAGGCCGCGCGCGTCCAGCCACAATCGCTGCAGCACGCGCTAGGGGCACTGCGCACGTTCGCCGAGGCGGTGATTGCGGTGGAAGCGGTGCTGTTCGCACGGGCACGGCCTGGCGATGCCACTGCGGTGGCGGTGCAATGGCTGGATGCACGCCAACGCGTGGCCGGCGACGGCGCAGCGCCCGGTGGCGTTGCCACGTCCGCCTGGCGCACGCAGCTGTTGCAGGCCTGGCCGCGCAAGGTCGCGTTGGCGCGGCCGCACCGGGTGTGGTCGCGTCTGGCGCGGCTGCGTCTGCAGCGCGCGCTGAGCGGCAGAACAGCCTATCCGCCGCCGGTGCAGCAGTTGTGGCATAGCTGGCGAGCGGCCAGCGGTACGGACTAACCGCGGCTAACGAAACATGTTGGTCGTCAGGCGGGTTTGGACTGCGCGGTCGGAACCGCAGTGTACGAATGGCGTATGCCGATTCCGAGCGCCGATCGCGCCCGCCTGGCGGCTGCGCAGTGGTGTTTTTAGGCGCCTTAGGCGCAGCACGTACGCTGACCGCGCTCGGCATCCGCGCTTGCCGTGTGGCAAGCGCGGTGTCCCAATCAGCTGTGCTCAGATCGGCGAATCCGGCAGCACCGAGTGGTAGGCGATGAAGGCGTCGTTGCATTGCAACGGCACGCCAGGGCCAGGCTTCCCTTGCAGCTGCACATCGTTGGACGCTGATTCGGTCAGCTGATCGAAAAAGCTCACTGGACCGCCTTTAAACGTGAAATGCATCGCGCCCGGGTTGCTGGCAGGCCCGCCGAAATGCGGCTTTGCGAACGAGACCTTTCCACCTTCCAGCACCACATTGTCCAGCGAAATGCTGATCGGCAAGGTGGTCTTCGCATCGCGGTAGCCGTAGAAGCTCAGCTCGCCGCCGCCGAATGCCTTGGAACCCAGCGAGTGCACATTGGTCAGCGTGATGCCGCTGAAACTCGGCAGTTTGCTGCGCACTTCTGCACTGGCGTAGTTCGCATCGAACACCAGCGGCCTTGCCACACCACGCATGCAGATGTTTTCAAAACTGATGTCGTAGACCTGGCCGCCGCGCGTGCCATCGGATTTGATCCGCAGCCCGTTGGAAGAATACGGGTCGGTGTGTACATCGTTGCTATTGAAGCCATCGATGCTCAGCCCGCGCACGGCGATATGGCGCATGCCCGAGTCGGTTTCGCTGCCCAATGAAAAACCATGTGTGTAATAGAACTGGTTGTAGGCGAACAGCATGTTTTCCGATGCGATGCTGCGCTTGCTACTGGCATGTGCCTTGATCGCAACACCGTCATCGCCGGTAGCGATGTACGAATACGTCAGCAGTACATTCTTCGACTGGCCCGGATCAAAACCATCGGTATTCTTGGCGGTTTGCGGGGTGAAGCAGGTGGCGTGCGGATTAACATCAGGCGTGCTGCCGGCCGGGCAGTGGTAGCCGGGCCGCGAGTAGACCAGGCTGGGCGCAAGAATTTTGATGCCCCACGCCGTCAGGCCAACCACGTTATCGCTGGTCACATGGAAATTCGCCGAGTTTTCCAGAGTGATGTCGTACAACGTGAAGTCAGTGCTGTCGTCGATCTGCAGCAGCCGCGGGACGTGTTGGCTCAGGCCTTTAGTGACGTTGAGATAGGCCAGATCCCACCAACTGGCGGTGCCGGCGTTTGGCCCGGCAGTCAGCGTGCTGCCGCCGCGTCCATCGATCTTGCCCGCACCAACGATCGCGCTTTTTGCGGTATCGGCGACGTGGATGAGCGGCTTGCATGACTTCGTCTTGTCGCTGGTCGCAGTGCCGCAGGTGCCCAGGCCGTTGTCGTAATCCAGCGGATTGCGCGAGCCGAACAAGGTGACGCCGCGGTCGATCCATAGCGTGACACCGCTTTTAATAGTCAGCGGCCCGGTCAGCAACCCGGATTCGCCGGCATCGCCGGGGACAAGGTGCACTGCGCTGCCGGCAGGGCAATCGTCAATGGCCGCCTGCAAGCGCGCGGTGTCGCGTTTGGACTGTGCCGGATTCTGGTCAAGCGTATCGAGCGAGCCGCCCACCGGAATCAGCGCGGCCTTGAGCGTGGCGCATACCTGGGTCGGTAATGTGGGCTGCTGGACCACCCCCCAGCTGGTGGAAATGCTGTGTGCGGTATCGGGTGCATTCTGCCCGTGCGGTCGCGCCGCGCTGGCGTGAAACGTGGCCAAGCCGAGCAGGGCAAGGGTCAGTGGCGCGACGGTGGGAACAAGGCGATGGTACGGCATAGTGCTTTCTCCGGTTAATGCGGCAGGCGCGCCAGATCAACGAGCGCAGCGAGATGCACCTGTATGCGGCGCTGCGAACATCGGTGCCCTGCACATGCGTGGTCTCTGCGTTGCTGTTTCGACCAGCGATAACGAGATGCAAGCTTGGCGAGCCCTGCCGAAGTTCGATGGCGCCAGCACGAATTCAGCACCGCAGCGCCGAACGTATTACACGTGTTTTGCAGGGCTCCCGCGTGCTGCAGATGCACGCCGCGGCGAACTGTGCAGTCGATCGATCGCGTGCATAGACAAAGAGAGCTGGACGAGCTGTTGTTGAAATATTCGTGATGTAGGCCGACCTACATGTTTTTCGGTCACGCCGGATCACAGCTAGCGAACCTGTGGATGGTGCGCCGGCAATTGCTGCCGGCCCGGTGGCAATGCTGCCTGGCCGCAGCCAAAACAGCCAGAACGTTGCAGAAATCGCACCCTGGTCAGATTTTTGCCAGTCACTGACATACAAGAAGCAAGATTGAGGGGGCGGTGAGTTGTTAAGACTACCCTGGCCTTGAATATGGGGTTTCTCAAACATTCTTTAGGCGCCTCTTTCTGGTGCGCGGTGGATGCTGGAGAAATCGTGTTTAGTGCGGCCCCGCAGTGGACCGAACGATGCCGGGGACTCTTGCCGCATCATCAGGCACGTAGCTGTATTTAACTTGTGCATTATTGAAGGTTAAGCCGCTCGCCGAATTGCCCGTTACTGCGTCATAGAAATTTTCTTTTTCGTAAAAATTGTACATGTCACCGTCTGATTCCAGTCGAATCTGGTTGCTATTGTTGGTTTTGTAGAAGTAGTTTGATTCGGAAAAAACAATACTGCCGCTACCTACCTGCAACGCGTTGTACTGCTGCTTTTCATAGCGGCGACCATCGGCAGCGGTGCGCTCACCATTGGGCGATGTGCTATTGTCACAGTAATTATTATAGGCATGAACCCAGCCGCGTAGCAAGGGGCGCCCGGCAAGATTGGGGCCAAACCAGTTGTGGTGCAGCGTTACGTGCAGCTTATTGCCGCCATATACATATGAATCGTTCTTGTTGTGACCAACAAGGATTGCTAAGCGCTCATTTGCGAGGTCATGGTAATTTTTGTCGACCCAGTTCCATACCGGATCCGGATTCATGTTGACCCAGCTGTTGCTGAAGTAAAAGTGATTGTACGACAGTGTGACGTAATCAGATGACATGCCGACTGATAAAAGGTCATCGCTCATGTCGTAGAAATCGCAGTGGTCGATCCAAGCATTGGATATACGCCGCAATGATACGCCTACGTAGTTGATACCAGTGTTGTTAGAAGTTCCTTTGACTTGGTTGGGCAGGGCTTGCAAGTCGCCGATATTGCCAGCGAATGAGATGTTTCTGATAACCACATTCTGAATGTTTATCCCGGCGGGCAGGTTCTCACCGCTAAATTTCAATTGGATATTCTGCAAGGCTGCTCCACCGCCTGCAGCACCCTCGATTGTTATGTTGTTCCAAATAGTGCTGGAGAAATTCAGGGTAGTTAATTTTGGTCCGCCATAGATCTTTCCACGGATGATGATATGGTGATTTTTGACGTTGAGTGCCGCTTGCAGCTCTGCAAGTGTTGTCACTGTAATGGCAGTTCGCCAGATACAGATGCAGAGGAAAAGCCCCCGGTATCAGCCTTGGCGATACTAGCCTGTGTGATAAAAATAGCAAAAAACAGCGAGATAGCAGGTAAATGTAAATGCAAATGCGGACCTTTATTGCAAAGAGAAAAATTTATGTAGAATCTCTAGATAAGTTTGGCTAGAGGCAACACGCTGTTCGATTAACTCGAGCAGCGTGCTGTGTGTGTCAGTGAATAGCAAACGGTTATCTATCAGGTAAGAAATTATATATCGCAGCGATCTGAATTAGTTGGAGGCTGCCGCGGTCTGATACAGGTTACGGATTGCTGACGTCCACTGAGGACCGAACGAAGCATGGGTGAACTGCTTATAGGCAAATGAGGTCATGCCGACTTCGACGTCCTGCACGGGATCCTCGTCGGTCGAAACCCACGGTGAGCCGCTGACACCGGAGCGTGCGTCCCACTCCAGGCCTTCAATGGCATAGTCCTTGTTCATCCATGGGTTCGGCTCTGCTGTGCTGGTCACGCTGACAGGCGTGTTCCCATTGGCGCCAGGGTCGGTGTTGTAGCCAGTTACCCGATATTCGTTGTCGTCCTCCTGACCGTCAAAGCGAACGCCAGACGCTCCTACAGTATTCGACAAAGTGGCGCCAGAGAGCTTCATTGTCATGGGAGCTTGCACCTGGAAGAAGGCTGTATCGTAGTTCACGGCTCGCTCTGAGACCCAGCGGTTATCGGCCGTGATGGTCGTCGCAGGCCAAACACCATGGGGGGCGGTACCGTTGTAGGCTGGCACGAACACCAAGTCCGACACGAACTTGCCTGCTAGGGCAGAGACGCATCGCCCCGAGGTGGCTACGACGTTCCCGGAATCGGAGACGACCGCGTTGCCAGTGCAGCGCTGGTTTATGCCGTTCGCCCGAAAGAAGACCACGCCGAGGTGGGCTGCGGGGGAGAATCCTGGAACCGGCACGGATGGATCCGTCTTCGGCGTTGGCACCGATCTTGTCACCAACTTCAACTTTTCGCTACGGTTTTCCCCACGGGCGAATGCCGAATTCTGCAACTCTGGCGGGTCGCCGTCGACCGGGTTGGCATCCACGAATGATGCGGAAACAGCAGCTTGCATCCGTCCGAGGGTCCAGTAGGAAGCACTCTCATCTCGCTGAGCAGTCGGAACAACGTGCTGCACGATGGTGCCGGCGGAGAGGTTGACCGAATTTGTGCTTGCAGACACGTCGGTAATCGCCAGGAAGGCTAGGGCCGCGCAGGAAGCACGCAGGAATGTAATTTTCGGCATATATGTCATTATTATCTTGACCTGTATGTTTCGCTTGGAGTTAGGCGATCCAAGTGGATTAACTTAAATCATATAAAATAGACAATTTAAGATTAAATCGCAACGTGTGCCCATGTTTATGGATGATTTTCGTCGCTCCTGCCATTGGCGCTACTGTTTTTTCTTTCGCGTGCAGATGCGATGCATTAGAATGCGTTCCCATCATAACCGTGATCCGCTTATTTGATTTTTTTTTTTGCGAATGCAAGGGTGCGTGTGCGAAGTTTGCCACCATCCTCTGCCAAGGCGCGCGCTGGTGACGATGTTGGTATGTTGGTATTGGTGCCCAAGCAGAATTGCGTTGTCGCAATGTGTAGACGAGAGTGCGCATCGTCACATGCTGTGGCCAGAGCGAGTTCCAGACTGGCTCACCCGCGTACCACGCGCATGTCAGGAATCGAAATGGCAGACACCAAAGAGTTGCAGGAAAAATTCTGGAAGGCGCTCAAATCAGATCGCACCGTGATGCTGGGCCTGGATGGTGTCGAAGACGGTCATGCGCGTCCGATGACCGCACAGATCGAAGGCGATAGCGGTGGACCGATCTGGTTCTTTACATCCAAGGACAACGCGCTGATCGCCATGCTGGGGCAGGGCCGCCGCGTCATCGGCGCCTTCAGCAGCAAGGGCCACGATTTGTTCGCCAGCATCAGCGGCTCGCTGCGCGAAGACACCGACCCGGCCATGGTCGACCGGTTGTGGAATCCATATGTCGCTGCGTGGTACGAAGGCGGCAAGACCGATCCGAACTTGGCGCTGCTGCGCCTGGACGCCGACCATGCGCAGATCTGGCTCAACGAGTCGAGCCTGCTGGCAGGGATCAAGGTGTTGTTGGGCGTCGACCCGAAGAAGGATTATCAGGACAAGGTGGCGGACGTTCCGTTGCGCTGAAATCTGGCGCGCACGCGCCACCGTCAAGGTGGCGTGTGCGCGCTGGTTGCGCGATTTGCTCCGCTCACCGCTGTGCGACGGCCGCATTGCCACGCTGGCCCGCCAAGCGGAGCGTGCCGATGCGCGTGCATCACCTCAACTGCATCTCCACCTGTCCGCTGGGCGGCCATCTCATGGACGGACGTACGCCAGGCGTCCTGGATCGCGGCCATCTGTGTTGCCATTGCTTGTTGGTGGAAACCAGCGCCGGGTTGGTACTGATCGATACCGGTTTCGGCCTGCGCGATGTGGCCGAGCCACGTGCGCGCCTGAGTCGGTTTTTTCTGGCCCTGGTCAAGCCGGACTTGCGCGAGGAGATGACCGCAATCCGGCAGATACAACGGCTGGGGCTGGACCCGCGCGATGTGCGGCACATCGTGCTGACCCATTTGGACTTCGACCACGCCGGCGGGCTGGACGACTTTCCGCATGCGCGCGTGCACCTGATGACGAGCGAACGCGATGCCGCACTGGCACAGCGCACCTGGATGGATCGCCAACGCTTTCGTCCGCAGCAGTGGTCTACGCGCGGGCAGTGGCGCACCTACGACGGCGCAGCAGGCGAGCGCTGGATGGGGCTGGAGTGCGTGCGCGACCTGCATGGATTACCGCCAGAGCTGCTGATGGTGCCGCTTCCCGGGCACACGCTGGGTCATGCCGCGGTTGCGGTGCACACGCCGGCACGATGGCTGCTGCTGGCAGGCGATGCATATTTCTTCCATCGCGAAATGGATCCGGACGCGCCTTACTGCACGCCAGGGCTGCGCGCATATCAATGGATGCTGGAGAAGGACCGCGCCGCGCGCTTGAGTAACCAGCAGCGCCTGCGCGCTCTACGGCAACAGCATGCAGGTGAGGTGGAGGTGTTCTGTTCGCACGATGTGAGCGAGTTCGAGCGTATTGTCGGGCAGCCGGCCCGCCTGCCGAGCGGCGCCTTGCTGCACGCACCCACGCCGCAGTGATCCGCGCTTCACCACGCGCCAACGCACCGCAGCGCGATGATCTGCCACCGGCACAGCGCGCTTGCGTGATGACGCCATTCCAGGAGATTGAACATGCAGCAGATCGAAATTGGCCAGATGGTATTTCTACGCGATGGCGAAGTCGGCGTCGGTGCCGTCCGCGACATCCGCAACGATGGGGACGAACTGGTCATCAATATCGAAAATGGCGGCGACTTCGTGCTGCCTGCCTCGGTGGTGCGTGATGTGCACTCGGGAAAGGTGATGCTGGATGTCGACAAGCTTCCCGATGATGTACGCAACGCCTTACGTCATCCGCATGACAACGAACTGCAGACCAGCACCTATGCCGCCAGCAACACGCAGGATGGGGCATTGAAGTGATGGATTGATTGCGAATTGCGCGGTGTGACTCCTGGTCAGCACACGCCGCGCAGTTCAGTCCGGCAGCAAGAATGTGCGCGGCGCGATGTCGGCAGGCCCTGCCAGCGACGCAGGTTGTTCGGCTTCGTCTTTCAACTGTACGCCCGAGAGTCTGCGGCGAAATGCCTCGCGCAGCAGATACGCCAATTTGTGGGTCGCCTCGGCGTAACTCAATCCTTCGGCGCGAATGTTGGAAATGCAGTTGCGCGCTGCATCGGTGAGCCCGACGCGAGGCGTGTAGGTGAGATACAGGCCCAGGCTGTCGGGCGAGCTCAGGCCCGGCCTTTCGCCGATCAGCACGATCACGGCGCGTGCGTTGAGCAGTTCGCCGACCTCATCGCCGATCGCCACGCGCCCTTGCGCCACCAGCACCGCCGGCGCGAGTGACCAGCCTTCCTGCGATGCCAGTGCATCGATCTGGTCGAGCATGTGCGCCGCATGCCGATGCACGGCCAGCGCAGACAGCCCATCGGCGATGACCACCGCAACATCCTGTCCGCCGCCATGCACGGCCGTGAGGCCGCGTAGCTGGGCGGCGGCATCTTCGGCCAGGCGCCGTCCCAGATCGGGACGTTGCAGATACTGATGACGATCGGCCGCAGCACTCTGCAGCAGGATGCTGCTGCGCCCGCGTTGCTCCAGCGTGGCCTGCAGCGGTGCCGGGTCGAAGGCCAGATGCACCGCATCGCGTGCCTGCGCGTGCGCCAGCTGGAACTCCAGGTGCGCGTCCGTAGGCAGGCTGGTCCCCACCCGGCCAGCGCAATGCGCGCGGGCGTCAGTTGGCGCAGGTGCGCCCAGGCATCGCAGGGCGGTGTGGAGGGTGCGCTCATGGCGCCGCTCTACCGCTGGCCTGTGCCAATGCACGCCGAAATGGCGCCGGTACCTCGCTGCCAAGTTCGAAGCGGCCATCGCGCAGCCGCAGGATGTCGTGCTGCTCCAGCCACCGTTCGAACTCGGGTGCGGCGCGCAGGCCGAGTGCCTGGCGCGCATACAGCGCATCGTGAAACGAGGTGGTCTGGTAGTTCAGCATCACATCGTCCGAGCCGGGGATGCCCATGATGAAGTTGATGCCGGCAGTACCGAGCAGGGTGAGCAACACGTCCATGTCGTCCTGATCGGCTTCGGCATGGTTGGTGTAGCAGATGTCGCAGCCCATCGGCACGCCGAGCAACTTGCCGCAGAAGTGATCCTCCAGCCCGGCGCGGACGATCTGCTTGCCGTCGTAGAGATATTCCGGCCCGATGAAGCCCACCACGGTGTTTACCAGCAGCGGTTTGTAGTGGCGCGCTACCGCATAGGCGCGCACCTCGCAGGTCTGCTGATCCACGCCGTGGTGCGCATTGGCCGACAACGCGCTGCCCTGGCCGGTTTCGAAGTACATCACGTTGTCGCCGACGTTGCCGCGCCGCAACGACAGGCCCGCTTCATATCCTTCCTGCAGCAAGGCCAGGTTGATGCCGAAGCTGGCATTGGCCGTCTCGGTGCCGGCGATGGACTGAAACACCAGATCCACCGGCACGCCGCGGCCGATCGCTTCGATGGTGGTGGTGATGTGCGCAAGCACGCACGATTGCGTGGGAATCTGATACCCACTGATAACCGCATCGAGCATGCGCAACAGGGCCATGGTTGCGGCCAGGCTGTCGCTGGCCGGGTTGATGCCGATTACCGCATCGCCGTTGCCGTACAACAAGCCGTCGAGCACGCTGGCGGCGATGCCGGTGGCATCATCGGTGGGGTGGTTGGGCTGCAGGCGTGTCGACAGGCGTCCGCGCAACCCCAGCGTGTTCCGAAAGCGGGTAACGACCCGCGTTTTCTGCGCCACCAGGATCAGGTCCTGCACCCGCATCAATTTGGACACCGCGGCCACCATTTCCGGCGTCAGGCCGGGTGCCAACGCGGTCAATGCAGATTCGTCGGCCTGCGCACTCAGCAGCCAATCGCGAAAGCCGCCCACGGTGAGATGCGCCACGGCGGCAAATGCAGCGGCATCGTGCTGGTCGATGATGAGCCGGGTGACTTCGTCTGCTTCATACGGCACCACTGCTTCGTCGAGGAAGTGCCGCAGCGGCAGATCGGCCAGCGCCATCTGTGCGGCCACGCGCTGCAGACCGGAGTCGGCGGCAAGACCGGCCAGCTGGTCGCCGGAGCGCGCAGGCGTGGCCTTGGCCAGCAGCTGCTTCAGATCGGCAAACTGAAAGCGTTCGCCGCCTGCGGTGAAGGCAAAGCCGCTCATCCGGCGCTGGCCACAGGCGTGTGTTGCGTGCGCAGGCTCAGGACGCAACACGCCGCGGCGAACAGCAGCAGGCCCAGGAAGATCAACGCCACAATCGGGTTGAACCACACCATCGCCACCAGGCACACCAGCGCCAGCAGCAGCGCAATGGCCGGCACCACCGGGTACCCCGGTGCGCGGAAACTACGCTCCAATCCCGGTTCGGCGCGACGCAGCCTGAACAGGCTGAGCATGCTCATCACATACATCACGATCGCGCCGAACACCGACATGGTGATCATCGCTGCGGTCAACGACATGCCCTGGATCTTGACCACGCTGTCGCTGCAGATCGCGGCGATGCCGATGACGCCGCCGGCCAGGATGGCGCGATGCGGTGTGCGAAAACGCGAGAGCCTGGCCAGCCCATGTGGCAGGAAACCGGCACGCGCCAGCGCAAAGAACTGACGCGAATAGCCCAGGATGATGCCGTGGAAGCTCGCTACCAACCCGAACAAGCCGATCCACACCAACATGTGCAACCAGGTGGAACTGTTGCCGACCACGGCCTTCATCGCCTGCGGCAGCGGATCGTTGATGTTGGAGAGCTGGCGCCAGTCGCCGACGCCGCCGGCAAACACCATCACTCCCAGCGCCAAGATCACCAGGGTGAGAATGCCGGCGATGTAGGCGCGCGGAATCGTGCGCCTGGGGTCTTTGGCTTCTTCGGCCGCCATCGCTGCCCCTTCGATCGCCAGGAAAAACCAGATCGCAAACGGGATTGCGGCGAAGATTCCGGAAATGGCCGCCGGCCCGAAGCCGTCGCTGCCGGCCCAGCCGTTGGCGGCAAAGCGCGCCACGCTGAAACCCGGCGCCACCACACCCATGAACACCAGCAGTTCGATCACCGCCAGCAAGGTCACGATCAGCTCGAAGGTGGCTGCAATCGCCACGCCGACAATGTTCAAGCTCATGAAGAACAGGTAGGCGCCAACCGCTGCAAGACGCGGATCGAGCGTGGGGTACTGCACATTCAGATACGCGCCGATCGCCATCGCGATAGCCGGCGGCGCGAAGACGAATTCGATCAACGTGGCCAGGCCTGCCAGCATGCCGCCATAGGTACCGAACGCGCGCAGGCTGTAGGCGAAGGGCCCGCCCGCATTGGGAATGGCGGTGGTCAATTCGGTGAAGCTGAAGATGAAACAGGTGTACATCACTGCGACCAGCAGCGTGGTCACCAGAAAGCCGAGCGTACCGGCGGTGCTCCAGCCGTAACTCCAGCCGAAATACTCGCCTGAAATCACCAGCCCCACCGCGATGCCCCACAACTGCCAGGTACCCAGGGTCGGTTTGAGGTGCTCGTTGCGCATGTCGCACATCTCCTGCAGTCGGGGGAGGGGAGATGAAGCACGCCCGACGCCGAAGCGACGAACCGACCGTCGGCAGCCCAAGCGTCCACCTGCAGCGACGCACGACGGTCGTTTCGGTTATACCGCAAAGCCCGCTGGCGGACACAAGCACGACGGGTAGGTCGCCGCCGACCGGGTGTGTAGCGTTCCGGCGCAATGGTCGTGGGTTGCGTTTTTCTTCTGGCGTCGCAGGGTGTGGCCCGTTGTTAAATCGAGGGGGCCTGATGCAGTGGTCGCGATGCATCAAATAGTGGGGTCATCGCAGAATGACTCTGCAGCCGCACGCTAAGGCGGATCGGAATCATGGTCCATCAACGGGGCGGGGATGCGACCATTCGGTGTCATCCCGCTGACGACTGCGCCGGTAGTCGGGGCGCGCCGGTCCCGTCACGGTCCAGCGGGCTGCATGAACTCGATGGAAATATGGTCGGGACCGGACACGTAGGCGGTGAGCGTTCCTGTTCTCGGACCTCCCGGAATCGGCAGCGGCTTGCCCTTCGCCTTCCATCCGGCCGCCTCGACACGGCAGATGGCCGCATGGATGTCCCGGACGGTCAGCGCCAGATGGGCAGCCCCGATCGCACCCGCGCTGTCCGGCGACTGCCCATTCCGACGGCCTTTGGAATATTGCAGCAACTCGACGATGAATCCGTCCGGAGCCTTCACGATTGCCGTTCGCACGCTCGGATCATCCACGCCGGTGACCTGATGCAGGAAATCGCCGCCCATCTGTGCCTGTCGTTCGAGCGTAAACCCCAGGGCCTCGGTCCAGAACCGGATCGCCTCGTCAAGAGATGAAACGGCAAACCCGATGTGATCAACGTTGGCCACGCCTGCATTGCTATCCACTGTTGCGGCTCCGTTCCAGTACGTCCGAGACGCGATAATTTGTGTGAAGGAAACTCGAGTCAGCAGAAGACCGGGCTGGCCAAGCAGGCTCTTATAGGAAGCGTAGAACGGCGTCTTCAATGCCACCGCACGTTAAAGAGGCGATCTTCCGAACGCTCTACTTCGTCCGCTCAAGCACCAGCAACGGATCGATGCGGGTGTCGAACCAGTTCATCCCCCAATGCAGATGCGGCCCGGTGGCACGCCCAGTGGCACCAACCGCGGCAATCACCTGGCCTTGCTCGACCCGGTCGCCCACCTTCACGTCGATACGCGACAAGTGCAGGAAATTCGAGCTCACCCCGAAGCCGTGATCCAGCAGCACCGTGCCGCCGGTGAGATACAGGTCCGGCGCCGCGAACGTCACCACGCCGGCAGCCGGTGCCTTCACCGGGGTGCCGGTGGGCACGGCGATGTCCATGCCCGAATGGCCGGCGCCCGGCTGGCCGTTGTACACGCGTGCATTGCCGAAGCGGCCGCTGATACGTCCCTGCACCGGCCAGATGAAGGGTTGGGCGAAATCGGTGCGTGCGTCATCGCGGTCGCGCGCCGCCGTGACCTGCGCATGTTCGCGTTTGATGCGCGCGGCAATCTCGGCCGGCGGGTTGACCGTCTTCGGCGGCACGCCATTGACGCGTTCCACCGGCCAGTCGCGCGGCGTTACTGCGATGCTCACGGTGCGCGTGCTGCCATCGGGTTGGGTGATCTGCACCTGCAAGGGCCCGGTCGCATCGCGGCCGATCCCGAACACGACGCTTCCATAACCGCTCACACGCAAGCTGCGGCCGGCATATTGCACCTTGCTGCCTGCCGGCACCTTGCCGATCACCAGCGCGCCTTGCGACGCGCTTTGCGGAAATACGATATCGGTTGCGGCGGCCGCACCCTGCGCTTGGGCGCGACCTGCAACCAGCGCGACCGGCGCCAGGATCAACCAGGCACCAAACAGGGCTGCGCGCATCAGCGGTCGAAGGTCAGGCGCTGGCCGGCAGCGCTGCCCACCAGCTGTTCGCCATCCCACACCTGCTGGCCGTTGATCCACGTCGCAGCGATGCGCGAACGGAAGGTGGTGCCCTCGAATGGCGACCAGCCGCACTTGGACAGCACCTGCTCGCGCTTCACGGTAAACGGGGTGTTGTCGATCATCACCAGGTCGGCGAAATAGCCTTCGCGCAGGAAGCCACGCTCTTGCACATCGAACAACTGGGCCGGCGCATGCGCGAACTTCTGCACGATACGGGTGATCGGCAACTTGCCTTCGTGCACCAGCTCCAGTGCCGCGACCAGCGCGTACTGCACCAGCGGCAGGCCCGAGGGCGCCTGCGCATAGGGCTTTTGCTTTTCTTCCCAGGTGTGCGGGGCGTGGTCGGTGGCGAGCACGTCGATGACATCTTCGGCCAGCGCATCGATGAGCGCCAGACGATCTTCGGCGTCCTTGATCGCAGGGTTGCACTTGATCAGGTTGCCCAGTCGTGCGTAATCGCTGCGATCGAAGCGCAGAAAGTGGATGCAGGTCTCGGCGCTAATGCGCTTGCGCAGCTTGCCATCGGCATCGACCAGCGGGCCGGCTTCGAACAGCGGCAGCTCGTCGGCGGTGGAAATGTGCAGCACGTGCAGGCGGGTGTTGTGCTTGCGCGCCAGCGAGACCGCCAACTGCGAGGACTTCAGGCAGGCCTGACGCGAACGGATGTCCGGATGCATCTCCGGTGTCAGCGCATCGCCATACTTTTCCTTGTACTGCGCCATCGTCGCGTCGATGGTCGGGGTGTCTTCGCAGTGGGTGATGATCGGCGTGGGGGCGTCGCGGAAGATGGCGTCCAGCGTTTCCGGGTTATCGACCAGCATGTTGCCGGTGGAGGCGCCCATGAACACCTTGATGCCTGGTGCAGTCTTGGGGTCCAGCGACTGGATGTGGGCCAGGTTGTCGTTGCTGGCACCCATGTAGAAGCCGTAGTTGGCCCAGGCGCGCCCGGCAGCGGCGTCGTACTTGGCCTGCAGTGCGGCGGCATCCAGGGTCGGCGGATTGGTGTTGGGCATGTCCATGAAGCTGGTCAGGCCACCAGCCACCGCGGCGCCGGATTCGGTCGCGATGTCGCCCTTGTGGGTCAGGCCAGGTTCGCGGAAGTGCACCTGGTCGTCGATCATGCCTGGCAGCACCCAGCGTCCGGCGGCATCCACGACGGTATCGCCAGCGGCAGGGGCGATCTTGCTGTCGATCTTGGCGATGCGGCCGCCCTCGATCAGGAGATCGGCGTCGAACTCCTTGCCTTCGTTGACCAGGCGGGCGTTGACGATGACGGTTCGGCTCATGGATGGGGTCCTTTGCAGCTGCAGGAAGAAGACGGGGAGGGCGAGGCGGGTGCATCGGGCACCGGATCGAATCCGCCCGGATGGAAGGGATGACAGCGGCCGAGCCTGCGCGCGGCAAGCCAACTGCCGCGCAGCGGGCCGAAGCGGCCGATGGCGGTCATCGCGTAGTCCGAGCAGCTTGGTGCAAAACGGCAACGCGGCCCGAGCAGGGGGCTGATGACGAGCTTGTAGACGCGCAGCAGCGCGATGAGCAGGCGTGAGATCACTTGCCAATGATATGCCACTTGCATTAATAGGTGGTTGCCGGGGGTCCGCAGGGTACGTTATAAAGGCCCGCTTTCCCGGGCCCCGGGGGAACCAAGGATGAGCGTTTCGTGGCTGCTAAAAAACCTGCAAAAAAGGCCGTAGAGGCCGCCAAGAAGTCCGCCAAACCCGTTGCGAAAAAGGCAGCGACGTCCGCTGCTGCGAAACCGGCCGCAAAACCGCCGACCAAGCAGCCGGCTGCCAAGAAGGCACCCGCGAAGAAGGCACCTGCGAAGAAGGCCGCTGCCAAGCCGGCGCCGGCTTCCAAGACCACCGCGTCCGCAGCCCCCAAGTCAGTGAAACCCGTCGCCAAGAGTGCTGCCAAGCCGGCGGCGAAAAAGGCAGCTCCGGCTGCCGCCAAACCGGCTGCCAAGCCGGTGGCGTCCAAGTCCGTACCGAAGCCGGCCACCAAGCCGGCTCCGGCCAAGTCAGTCCCGGTCAAGGCTGAAAAGCCCGCGCCCGCACCGGTCTCCAAGGCCGTCCCTGCGAAGCCGGCAAAGCCTGCGACCCCGTCATCTAAGAATCCCGTGCCCGTTTCGAAATCTTCCGCAAAAACGCCAACCAAAACCGAAGCCCCCGCCAAGCCTGCTGCGACCCGTCCGGTCGGCAAGGTGGCCGTGGCCGTGACGTCCAAGCCGTCCAGCGCGGCTCCCAAGACCAAGTACAAGGTGGTCGAGTACAAGACCGACGAAGCAACCGGTCGCCCGATCCTGCCGCAGGGCTACAAGCCTTCCGCGGACGAGGAGTACATGAACAAGTTGCAGCAGGAATATTTCCGCCAGCGTCTGCAGAGCTGGCGCAACGAGATGGTGGAGGAATCCAAGCAGACCATCGAAAACCTGCGCGAAGAAGTGCGCGACATCGGCGACGAAGCCGAACGTGCCACCCGCGAGACCGAAAACTCGCTGGAACTGCGTGCCCGTGATCGCGCCCGCAAGCTGATTTCCAAGATCGACAGCACGCTCAAGCGCCTGGAAGACGGTGACTACGGCTACTGCGTGGACACCGGTGAAGAGATTGGCCTGGACCGCCTGGAAGCGCGTCTGACTGCCGAGCGCACCATCGATGCCCAGGAGCGTTGGGAGCACTTGCAGAAGCAGCAGGGCGACTGATCGTCCGCCTTGCTCACCGAAAGACCCCGCCATGTGCGGGGTTTTTTATGGTCGCCTGATCCGTTGTATTGGCGCCTGGCCGAGAGTCAGGCAGCGCCCATTGGCGAGACGCCGCCGCACGCAGCTGCATACGGCGCGTGAGCGCGGTCCGCAACACGAGCCCCTTGCCACCACAGCGGCGCAGGGGGCACCGGCAATCACGCGATCGCGCCGCTCACTGCAGATCGCGCAGGTCAAGCCTGCGCAGGCGCGGCGCCTTCCAGGCGGTGGTGGCCACCACGCCCAGGGTGACGCAGCCGCCGATGACCACCGCCGGCACCAGGCCGACCAGGCGCGCCATGACGCCGTCGTAGAACGCGCCCAACTCGTTGGACGAGCCGATGAAGATGCCGTTGATCGAAGACACCCGGCCACGCATGGCATCGGGGGTGGCCAACTGCAGGATGGTCTGGCGCACCACCACCGAGACGCCATCGCACATGCCGTACACCAGCAGGATCGCCGCTGACAGCCAGAAATGGCGCGACAGTCCGAAGGCGATGGTGCAGAGCCCGAAGCCGGCCACCGACAGCAGCAGCACGCGTCCGGCATTGCGCTGCAGCGGGTGCCGCGCCAGCCACACGCCAACCACGATCGAACCCAGCGCCGGCGCACCGCGCAGGATGCCCAGGCCTTCCGGGCCGTAGTGCAGGATGTCGTGGATGAAGGCCGGCAACATCGACACCGCGCCGCCAAGCAGGACCGAGAACATGTCCAGCGCCATGGCGGCCAGCATGATCTGGTTGGACAGTACGAACTGCGCGCCTTCGGCGATGCTGCGGAAGATCGGCGCACGCGGGCCGGCGCTGACCGGCTCGCTGACACGCAACAAAGCCAACGCCAGGATCGCCAGCATCGCCACGCTGGCGGCGACCCCGTAGGCCAGGCCCTTGCCGCCCCAGCCGACCAGCACGCCGCCCAGCGCCGGGCCGATCACCATGCCGGCCTGGAAGGTGACGCTGCCGATGCTGGCGCCGCGTGCGAATGCGTCGCGCGGCAGCGCCCGCGCGAACAAGGCGTTGTAGACCGGCGACAAGAAAGAGCGCGCCGCGCCGGTGAGCGAGATGGCGGCATAGATGGGCCACACGCCTTTGACCGGCAGCCAGCCTTGCGTGATCGCCAACAGCAACAGCGCGGTTGCGACCAAGCCCAGCACGGCGACCATGCCCAGCCGGCGGCGCGGCAGGTGATCGACCAGGTAGCCGGCAAAGGGGGCGATGCAGAAGAACGGCAGGATTTCCGCCAGGCCGATCAGCCCCAACGAGAGCGGGTTGCCGGTCATTTCGTAAATATGCCAACCGACTGTCACCGCGACGATCTGGTAGGACAGCATCGCCGCCACGCGGTACAGCAGCACCAGGCCGAAGCCTGGATGGGCGAGCAGCGTCCGCAGCGAATCGGCGGGCGATGGGGCGGGCGTGCTCACTGCTGCGCGCGCGCGGTATCGCGGATGAAGGCCAGCATCGCTGCCACGCCGTTGCTGCGGGTCGGCGACAGATGCTTGGCCAGGCCGATCCCGGCGATGTAGTCAGGCTCGGTAGCCAGGATCTCTTGCGCGCTACGCCCTGAATACACGCGCAGCGCAAGGTAGATCAGCCCGGAGACAATGGCCGAATCGCTGACGGCATGGAAATCCAGCCGCTCGGCGTTGCCCTCCGGCACGATCCAGACCATCGATTGGCAGCCGTGCAGGCGGTGCTCTTCGGTTTTCCACTGTTCCGGGAAGGCGGGCAACTTTCGGCCAAGGTCGATCAGGTACTGGTAGCGCTCGGACCAGTCGCCAAAGAAGGAAAATTCCTCGGCAATGGCGGCCTGCGCCTCGGTAGCAGTCGGTTCAAGCGGGAAGGGGGAGGTGGTCATCTAAAAATCCAGAATCAATTCGATCAAGTCCCTCTCCCGCGGGGCGAGAAGGCACGGTGTGCGCCACTGGCACCTGGCCTTGGAGCGCTGTGGCCACTGCATCTTTCACCAGGTGCCAGGGCGGGGCAGCCTGCGAGGGCCGTCGGTCATTCTTTCTGGCTGGCGCGTGGCGACGCGTTTGCCATGACCGACGGTTGATTGTCGCCGCAGCGCACCCTCATCCGCCTGCGGGGGCACTTTCTCCCGCAGGAAGACGTGAGAAGGATCAAGCACGCTTCCAACGCACGCCCTGCGGCGTGTCTTCCAGCACGATACCCTCTTCGGCAAGTTGCTTGCGGATGGCGTCGGCGCGGGCGAAATCCTTGGCTTTCTTCGCCGCGCTGCGTTCTTCCACCAATGCGGTGATGCGTGCATCGTCGCCGGCGTCGGTGCCGCGCGAGAACCATGCAGCCGGGTCTTGTTGCAGCAACCCCAGTGCCATTCCGGCACCGAGCAACTTGGCGCGCGCCGCATGCAGCTCGATCATGCGCGCCGATGCTTGGCCGCTTTGCATCAGGTCGCTGCGCAATGCACGCGCATCGGAGGCGATGCTTGCCATGACGGACAAGGCCAGCGGCGTGTTGAGATCGTCATCCAGAGCGGACTCCACCTCGGCGGGAATCGTCATGGATACCGCCAGATCGCTGCCGCTTTCGGCTTCCAGCGCAGCCAGATCCCGCAACGTTCCATACAGGCGGTCCAGCGTGTTCTTGGCCTGCTCGATCAACCCATCCGACCAGTCCAGCGGCTGACGGTAGTGCGCGCTCAACAGCGCATAGCGCAGCGCTTCGGGCGGATGCCTGGCGATGAGCTCGTGCACGGTTTCGATATTGCCCAGCGACTTGCTCATCTTCGCGCCGCTGAAATTGAGCATGCCGTTGTGCAGCCAGAAGCGCGCAAAGGTGGCACCGCCATGCGCGCACTCGCTCTGCGCAATCTCGTTTTCGTGATGCGGGAACTGCAGGTCCACACCGCCGGCGTGGATGTCGATGGTCGGCCCCAGATGGGCGGCGGCCATCGCCGAGCATTCGATATGCCAACCCGGCCGGCCGCGGCCCCAGGGCGATGGCCAGCCGGGCAGGTCGTCGCTGGAGGGTTTCCACAGCACGAAGTCGCCGGGGTCGCGCTTGTATGGCGCCACGTCCACGCGCGCGCCGGCCAACATTTCGTCCGGGTCGCGCCGCGAGAGCTTGCCGTAGTCCTCGAAGCTGGAGACCGAAAACAGCACGTGGCCTTCCGCGGCATAGGCATGCCCAGTGGCGATCAGCTGCTCGATCATCGCCACGATCTGCGGGATGTGCGCGGTGGCCTCCGGTTCGATGTCCGGTGGAACCACGCCAAGCGCCGCCATGTCCTGCCGGTAGATCGCCGCGAAGCGGTCGGTGATCGTCGAAATCGGCACGCCCTGCGCCTGCGCGGCGGCGTTGATCTTGTCGTCCACGTCGGTGATGTTGCGCGCGTAGCGCAGCGCGCCGTAGCGTCGGCGCAGCAACGCGGCAAGCACATCGAAGACCACCGGGCCGCGAGCGTTGCCGATATGCGCGTAGTTGTAGACGGTGGGACCGCAGACGTACAGGGTGGGGCTGGACGGATCGAGCGGCGCAAACGGCTCGACCCGCCGCGTCAGGTTGTTGTGCAGGCGCAGGCTCATCGGCATCCGAAAAAGGGCAATCGCGCGATTCTAGCCCGTTGTGGCGGGATGGCGAATCGCCAGCCCGACGATGGCCACCGGATGGGTTGCGTTCAGCCCAGGCGGCCGCAAGCTCCATACACTTACGTACTGCCTGGCTGCGCGTTCCCGGTACTGATGCGACCTTCTCCGTTCTTCATGCTGCTGTGTACGTTTGCCGGGCAAGTGATTCCGGCGTATGCGGCAGAGCCCGACCCCAAGAACCGGGTCGTGGTGATCGAGAACGTGAAACTGGATTATGCGCAGGTGCTCAATGTCGAGCCGGTCTACCAGACGCTTCGCGCCACGCGTATCGAAGAGCAATGCGAAGCCGAGCAGGCGGCACAGGCTGCGGCAGCGCCGGCCGAGGACGAGGGCCGCATCAACCGCATGGTCGATTCGGTCAAGGAAATGTTCTCGCGTCGCCCCGAACCGGCCGCGCCCGCTGCGGTGCCGCCGACCAGCACGCGGCGCAACTGCAAGGTGGTGGAAGTGCCGCGCGAGTTCCGCCGGCCGATCGCCTTCGACGTGGACTATGTCTACAAGGGCACCAAATACCGTTCGCGCCTGCCCGAAGATCCGGGCAATCGGCTGCGCATCCGGGTCTCGGTGACGCCGTACATTCCCGACGCCATCGTCGCGCCGCCGCGATGAGATGCGCAGCGGTTGCGCCGTGCCCACATGCGTGCGAGGATTCGCGCCCTATGCAAGCAAACGCCTTTCAGCACGACACCAGCGCCGCCCGGATGGCCTCCGGCATGACCTCGCGTGCCCGCCGACCGGAATCCCACATTTTCGCTGGGTAAGCCGGGGCGTTTGCTGTTCCGACGTTGAAGACCCAGCCCCCAGGCTGGGTTTTTTCGTTTTGGCGTCACAAAAGTTTCAACGGCAAGAAACGCGCATGTCGCGCACCCCGTCGCTCCTGGCGGACCAACGCAGCAGTAGCACGCAGCAAAGGATCGATCGATGTCACTGAAGCACTTCTTGAACACCCAGGACTGGAGCCGCGCCGAGCTGGACGCGCTGTTGACCCAGGCCGCGTTGTTCAAACGCAACAAGCTGGGAAGCGAGCTGAAGGGCAAGTCGATTGCGCTGGTGTTCTTCAATCCGTCCATGCGCACCCGTACCAGCTTCGAGCTGGGCGCATTTCAGTTGGGCGGGCATGCGGTGGTCTTGCAGCCGGGCAAGGATGCGTGGCCGATCGAGTTCAATCTGGGCACGGTCATGGACGGCGAGACCGAAGAGCACATCGCCGAAGTGGCGCGCGTGCTGGGGCGTTATGTCGACCTGATCGGCGTGCGCGCGTTTCCGAAGTTCGTGGACTGGTCCAAGGACCGCGAAGACCAGGTGCTCAAGAGCTTTGCCAAGTATTCGCCGGTGCCGGTGATCAACATGGAAACCATCACCCACCCATGCCAGGAGCTGGCGCATGCGCTGGCGCTGCAGGAACACTTCGGTACCCAGGATCTGCGTGGCAAGAAGTACGTGCTGACCTGGACCTACCACCCCAAGCCGCTGAACACAGCGGTGGCCAACTCGGCGCTGACCATCGCCACGCGCATGGGCATGGACGTGACCCTGCTGTGCCCGACGCCGGACTACATCCTGGATCAGCGCTACATGGACTGGGCCGCGCAAAACGTGGCCGAAAGCGGTGGCTCGCTGCAGGTCAGCCATGACATCGACAGCGCCTACGCCGGCGCCGATGTCGTCTACGCCAAGAGCTGGGGTGCGTTGCCGTTCTTCGGCAACTGGGAGCCTGAAAAGCCGATCCGCGACCAGTACCAGCATTTCATCGTCGACGAACGCAAGATGGCGCTGACCAACAACGGCGTGTTCTCGCACTGCCTGCCGCTGCGCCGCAACGTCAAGGCGACCGATGCGGTGATGGATTCGCCCAACTGCATCGCCATCGATGAAGCCGAAAATCGCCTGCATGTGCAGAAGGCGATCATGGCGGCGCTTGCTTCGCAAGCGGGAATCGGGAATCGGGATTAGAGAATCGCAACAGCAACACCCTTGGCCCCCACATTTACGTACTAAGGAACAATGATGAGCGCTGCTTCCACCAATCCCGAATCCCGAATCCCGACTCCCGGCACCAAGGACATCGTTCTCGCGTTTTCCGGTGGTCTGGACACCAGCTTCTGCATTCCGTATCTGCAGGAGCGCGGCTATGCGGTGCACACCGTGTTTGCCGACACCGGTGGTGTGGATGCCGAAGAGCGTGAGTTCATCGAGAAGCGCGCCGCCGAATTGGGCGCGGCCAGCCACGTCACCGTGGACGGTGGCCCGGCAATCTGGGAAGGCTTCGTCAAGCCGTTCGTGTGGGCGGGCGAGGGGTACCAGGGCCAGTACCCGTTGCTGGTGTCCGACCGTTACCTGATCGTGGATGCTGCGCTCAAGCGTGCCGAAGAGTTGGGCACACGCATCATTGCGCATGGTTGCACCGGCATGGGCAACGATCAGGTGCGTTTCGACCTGGCAGTGAAGGCGCTGGGCGACTACCAGATCGTGGCGCCGATCCGCGAGATCCAGAAAGAGCACACCCAGACCCGCGCCTATGAGCAGAAGTATCTGGAAGCGCGTGGATTCGGCGTGCGTGCCAAACAGCAGGCCTACACCATCAACGAGAACCTGCTGGGCCTGACCATGTCCGGCGGCGAGATCGATCGTTGGGAAGCGCCGGGCGAGGGCGCGCGCGGCTGGTGCGCGCCGCGCAGTGCCTGGCCGAGCGAAGCGTTGACGGTGACGCTGAAGTTCGTCGAAGGCGAAGCGGTGGAACTGGACGGTAAGCCGCTGCCGGGTGCCAAGATCCTGGCCAAGCTCAACACCTTGTTTGCGCAATACGGCGTGGGCCGCGGCGTCTATACCGGCGACACCGTGATCGGTTTGAAGGGCCGCATCGTGTTCGAAGCGCCGGGCCTGATTTCGCTGATCACCGCGCACCGTGCACTGGAAGATGCGGTGCTGACCAAGCAGCAGAACCGCTTCAAGCCGGACGTGGCGCGCAAATGGGTGGAGCTGGTGTACGAAGGCTTCTATCACGACCCGCTCAAGAGCGATATCGAGGCGTTCCTGAAGTCCTCGCAGTCCAAGGTCAATGGCGAGGTGACGCTGGAAACCCGCGGCGGCCGCGTCGATGCGGTGGCGGTACGCTCGCCGCACCTGCTCAACACCAAGGGTGCGACCTACGCGCAATCGGCCGACTGGGGCGTGGAAGAAGCGGAAGGCTTCATCAAGCTGTTCGGGATGAGCTCGACGCTGTACGCGCAGGTCAACCGCTGAGCAAAAGCCCCTCTCCCCCGGGGAGAGGGGCTTGGGGTGCCGCAGAAACCTCCAAGATCGATCATGACGAACGCGTCGCCACGCGCCAGTCATGGGGAACTACTGCAGCATTGCGTCCATCGTTCTCCATCTGGGCACGTGGCGACGCGTTCGACCTGGTTGCTTCGCGAAGTTTCGTGAGGCGCCCCTTATCCGCCCCTTCGGGGCACCTTCTCCCGGTGGGAGAAGAGGGCCACTGCGATGGAACCCATGCCCGCATTACGCATCAGTACCGACAAGCAGGAACTCGATCTGCCGTTGATCCATCGCTTCCTCAGCGAGCAGGCCTATTGGTGCCTGGGCATCCCGCTGGACACGGTGCAGCGGGCGATCGCCGGCTCGCTGTGTTTCGGCGGTTATTGCGCGGGCGTAGGGCAGGTGGCGTTCGCGCGCGTGATCACCGACGGTGCCACCTTCGGCTATCTCGCCGATGTGTTCGTGCTCGATGCACACCGTGGGCGCGGCTATGGCAAGCAACTGGTGGCAGCAGTGATGGCCCATCCGCATCTGCAAGGTCTTCGTCGCTTCATGCTCGCCACCTCCGATGCGCATGCGCTGTACGCACAGCACGGCTTCGCCGCGCCGGCACGGCCGCAGGCGTTGATGGAAATCGCCTATCCCGATCTCTACCGCACCACCACCACGGCTGCCTGACCCACATGACTGACCTGCTCACCTCCACGCTCGACCACCTGCAGGCGCTGGTGGCATTCGACACCCGCAATCCGCCGCGTGCGATTGCCGCGCAAGGCGGCATCTTCGATTATCTGCGCGCGCAGCTGCCGGGGTTCCAGGTCGAGGTGGTCGATCACGGTGCAGGGGCGGTGAGCTTGTACGCGGTGCGCGGCACGCCGAAGTACCTGTTCAACGTGCATCTGGATACCGTGCCGGATTCGCCGCATTGGAGCGCCGACCCGCACGCGATGCGGCGCCTGGACGACCGCGTGGTGGGCCTGGGCGTGTGCGACATCAAGGGCGCGGCGGCGGCGCTGGTTGCCGCGGCCAATGCCGGTAACGGCGATGCCGCGTTCCTGTTTTCTTCGGACGAAGAGGCCAATGATCCGCGCTGCATCGCCGCGTTCCTGGCGCGCGGCGTGCCGTACGAAGCTGTCCTGGTGGCCGAGCCGACCATGGGCGAAGCGGTGCTGGCGCATCGTGGCATCAGTTCGGTGCTGATGCGGTTTGCCGGGCGCGCAGGGCATGCATCGGGCAAGCAGGATCCCTCGGCCAGCGCGCTCCATCAGGCAATGCGCTGGGGCGCAAATGCCCTGGACCATGTGCAATCGCTGGCGCATGCGCGCTTCGGCGGGTTGACCGGATTGCGCTTCAACATCGGCCGCGTCGAGGGGGGCATCAAGGCCAACATGATCGCGCCGGCAGCCGAAGTGCGCTTCGGCTTTCGTCCGTTGCCGTCGATGGACGTGGATGGACTGCTGGCAAGCTTTGCCGGCTTCGCCGAACCGGCGGCAGCGCATTTCGAAGAAACCTTCCGCGGGCCGAGCCTGCCGTCGGGCGACATCGCACGCGCGGAAGAACGCCGCCTGGCCGCACGCGATGTGGCCGATGCGCTGGACCTGCCGATCGGCAACGCAGTGGACTTCTGGACCGAGGCCTCGCTGTTTTCGGCCGGCGGCTATACCGCGCTGGTGTATGGTCCTGGCGACATCGCCCAGGCGCACACCGCCGACGAATTCGTGACGCTGGCGCAGTTGCAGGGTTACGCCGAATCGGTCCATCGCATCATCAACGGTTCGCATTGAACCGACACGCGCCTGGCGCTCCCTTTCCTCTTTCGAACACGGCAATGTCCCCTTCCGCACAACCCCACAAACAAACCCGCCAGACCATCGTGCGCCTGCTCTCCAGCATGGCCAGCGCGAAGGAAATCAGCCAATACCTCAAGCGGTTTTCGCAGCTCGATGCCAAGCGCTTTGCGGTGGTCAAGGTGGGGGGCGCGGTGTTGCGCGACGATCTGGACGCGCTGACCTCGTCGTTGTCGTTCCTGCAGGAAGTTGGGCTGACCCCGATCGTGCTGCATGGCGCCGGCCCGCAGCTGGATGCAGAGCTGGCCGCCGCCGGTATCGAAAAGCACACCGTCAACGGACTGCGCGTGACCTCGCCCGAAGCCTTGGCGATCGTGCGCAAGGTGTTCCAGGCCTCCAACCTGAAACTGGTGGAAGCGCTGCAGCAAAACGGCGCGCGTGCGACCTCGATCACCGGTGGCGTGTTCGAGGCCGAGTATCTGGATCGCGACACCTACGGCCTGGTCGGTGAGGTCAAGGCGGTGAATCTGGCGCCGATCGAAGCCAGTCTGCAGGCCGGCTCCATCCCGGTGATCACCAGCCTGGGCGAAACGCCCAGCGGGCAGATCCTCAACGTCAATGCGGATTTTGCCGCCAACGAGTTGGTGCAGGAGCTGCAGCCGTACAAGATCATCTTTCTCACCGGCACCGGCGGCCTGCTGGATGCCGATGGCAAGTTGATCGATTCGATCAACCTGTCTACCGAGTTCGACCACCTGATGCAGCAGCCGTGGATCAACGGCGGCATGCGGGTGAAGATCGAGCAGATCAAGGACTTGCTCGATCGCCTGCCGCTGGAATCGTCGGTGTCGATCACCCGGCCGTCGGACCTGGCCAAGGAGCTGTTCACCCACAAGGGCTCGGGTACGCTGGTGCGGCGCGGCGAGCGCGTGCTGCGCGCCACCTCCTGGGACGAACTGGATCTGCCTCGCCTGAAGTCGCTGATCGAATCCAGCTTCGGCCGCACGCTGGTGCCGGAGTATTTCGAGACCACCACGTTGCTGCGCGCGTATGTCAGCGAAAACTACCGCGCGGCGGTGATCCTGACCGACGAAGGCCAGTTCGGTGCGGGCAGGCTGACCTATCTGGACAAGTTCGCCGTGCTCGACGATGCGCAGGGCGAAGGTCTTGGCCGGGCGGTATGGAATGTGATGCGCGAAGAGACCCCGCAGCTGTTCTGGCGCTCGCGCCATAACAACCAGGTCAATATCTTTTACTACGCCGAATCCGACGGTTGCATCAAGCAGGAGAAGTGGAAGGTGTTCTGGTACGGGCTGGAAAACTTCGAGCAGATCCAGCATTGCGTTGCGCACTGCGCGACGCGTCAGCCGACCTTGCTGGGCTGACTGCGATGAGCGTCGTCACCTTGCCAGCACGTTGGCGCGAGCAGCCGAACATGCGTGGACGGCATGCGAGCCTGGAGCCGCTGCAGACAGCGCATGCCGATGGGTTGCGTGAGGTGGTGGGCGACGGCGCGCTATCGCGGCTGTGGTACACCAGCGTGCCCGCACCGGAGCAGGTCGAGGCGTATATCGCTGCGGCCCTGGCCGCCTGCGCCGATGGCGCGGCGTTGCCATATGCGGTGCGCGATGCGGCCGGCGACATCGTCGGTTGCACGCGCTACTACGCGCTGGATGCCGCAGTGCCCAGGCTGTCGATCGGCTACACCTGGTACGCACCGCGCGTGCAGCGCAGCGGCGTCAACACCGAAACCAAGCTGATGCTGCTGCAATACGCCTTCGAAACATTGGGGTGCCTGAGCGTGGTGTTCGAGACCAGCTGGTTCAACCATACCTCGCGCGCGGCGATCGCGCGGCTAGGCGCAAAACAGGACGGCGTGCTGCGCAACCACGCCCGCCACGCCGACGGTACGCCGCGCGATACCGTGGTGTTTTCCATCATCGATACGGAATGGGCCGGGGTCAAACGCCACCTACAGTTCCGCCTGGAAGCAAACGCATGACTGTTGAACAAAAGACCATCGGCATTGTCGGCGCCCGCGGGCATACCGGCTCGGAATTGATCAAACTGGTGGCGGCGCATCCGCAGCTGCACTTGAGCTTCGTGTCCTCGCGCGAGCTGGCCGGGCAGCGCGTGGCCGAGCATAACGATGCCTACCAGGGCCAGTTGCGCTACGAGAACCTGGATGCCGCCGCAGTGGCCGCCAAGGCGGCCGACGTGGTGATCCTGGCGCTGCCCAATGGCATGGCAGAGCCCTTTGTCGCCGCGATCGACGCGGCAGCGCCACAGACGCTGGTGATCGATCTGTCGGCCGACTATCGCTTCGATCCGGCCTGGTACTACGGCTTGCCTGAGTTGACGCGCGGCAGTTACGCCGGGCAAAAACGCATCAGCAACCCGGGCTGTTATGCCACCGCGATGCAGCTGACCATCGCGCCACTGCTCGACCAGCTGGCCGGGCCACCGCAGTGTTTCGGTGTCTCCGGGTATTCGGGCGCGGGTACCACGCCTTCGGACAAGAACAATCCTGCGTTGCTCTCCAATAACGTGATGCCCTATGCGCTGACCAACCACATGCACGAGCGCGAGGTGTCTGCGCAGCTTGGCGTGCCGGTGGAGTTCATGCCGCATGTGGCGCCGCATTTCCGCGGCATCACCATGACCGTCAACCTGTGGCTGCAGCAGCCGCTGACGCGCGAGCAGATCCAGGCGCGTTATACGCAGCGTTATGCCGACGAGCCATTGATCGAGATCGTCGACGAGGCGCCCTGGGTGAGCCGCATCGCCGGCAAGCACGGTGTGCAGATTGGCGGAGTAACGCTGGCGCCCGGCAACAAGCGCGTGGTGGTGGTGGCGACGCTGGACAATCTGCTCAAGGGTGCGGCAACGCAGGCGATGCAAAACCTCAACCTTGCGCTGGGCTGGGACGAGTTGATGGCAATTCGGTGATGCGAGTCCCTCGCAACAGCCTGCACATCCATGTGCGGGGATTTAACGAAGCGAGTCCCTCGCAACAGCCCGCGCATCCATGTGCGGGGATCGAAACTGGACGACTTACTCGAGACGCTTTCCGATGACCAATCTGTTGTGGCAAAAACCTGGCGTTGCCGTTGACGCCAAGATCCAGAGTTTCCTGGCCGGCGACGATGTGATCCTGGATCGCGAATTCTTCCTGTACGACATCGCTGCCAGCAAGGCGCATGCGCAGGGGCTGCAGCACATCGGCATCTTGTCGTTGCAGGAGCTGGGCGGCTTGAGCGAACAGCTCGACCTGCTGGCCGCCGATTTTCGCAGCGGCGCCTTCGTGCTCGATGCGCAATACGAAGATTGCCACTCCGCCATCGAAGCGCGATTGACCGAGCGTCTGGGCGATGCAGGCCGCAAGATCCACACCGGGCGTAGCCGCAACGACCAAATCCTGGTCGCCACGCGGCTGTGGCTGAAGGACAAGCTGCAGCGCGTTGCCACGCTCAGCGCGGAGATCGCCAAGGTGGCGTTGGACCGCGCACAGGCCGAGGCTGGGCTGCCGGTGCCCGGTTATACGCACATCCAACGGGCGGTGGTGTCCTCGGCCGGGATGTGGTGGGCGGGCTGGGCGGAAGCGTTCATCGACAACGCCGTGCGCGCCGACGACACCGTCCGTTTGGTCGACAGCAACCCGCTTGGCACCGCTGCAGGCTATGGCGTGAATCTGCCGCTGGATCGTGCGCATACCACCGCCGAACTGGGGTTTGCACGCCTGTTGGTCTCGCCGATCTACGCCCAGCTTTCGCGCGGCAAGTACGAACTGGCCGCGCTCGAAGCGCTCGGCAGCGCCACGCTGGATCTGCGCCGCATCGCCTGGGATCTGTCGCTGTTCACCAGTGGCGAATTCGCGTTTGTCGCCTTGCCGGCCCAATACACCACCGGCAGTTCGATCATGCCGAACAAGCGCAACCCGGACGTGATCGAGCTGATGCGCGCAACGCATGCCAGCGTGGCGGCAGCGCGCACCGAGATCGAACAGCTGCTGTCGCTGCCGTCGGGTTATCACCGCGATCTGCAGAGCAGCAAGGGCGCGATCGTGCACGGCTTTGGCCGCGGACTTGCGGCGCTGGAACTGCTGCCGGCCTTGCTGGCCAATCTGGAATGGCGCCCGGACAAACTGCGCGCAGCCATCGATTCGGGCATGTATGCCACCGATGTGGCAGTGGAAGCCGCGGTAGCCGGCGTGCCGTTCCGCGAGGCCTACAAGGCCGCAGCGCAGGCCGCCGAGACCGCAGGGCAGGGACGCACGCCGGAAGGCAGCCTGGCTGCGCGCGTGTCGCCCGGTGCGGCAGCCGACCTGCAACTGGATGTGCTGCAGGCGCGCTGGCAGGCGCTGCGCGCATGACGACCCGCTATCTGGTGCTTGCGCTGCGCAAGCCGGGGTTTCCCGCCGATGTGGTGCAGCCGCATCTGGACTTTCTCGATGCATTGCGCGCCGCCGGGCAGCTCGAGCTGACCGGCGGCTTCAGCGATCGCAGCGGTGGCGCGTATGTGCTGGTCAACGTGGCCACGCTTCAAGAGGCGCAGCAGATCGTTGCGCGCGACCCGCTGGTGCTGCGCGATGCTTCTGCACTGACCGTGTATGAGTGGAACACGCACTGAGGACGCCATTGCCATGAGCACGCCTGCCAGCACGTTGTCGCCGTTTACCGAGCAGGCGCTGCCGCCGTGGCGCCGTGCGGTGCTCAAAGTCGGCAGCAGCCTGCTCGCCGCCGATGGCGGTGGCCTGTCCCCGCGCTTCGCGCTGGGTCTGGCGCAGTTCGTTTCCGCCAATCTGGCAGCCGGGCGCGAGCTGGTGATCGTCTCGTCGGGCGCGGTGGCCGCTGGTCGCGCCATCCTGCCCAAAGCGGCGGATGTCGGCGCGCCGATCGCGGCGCGGCAGGCACTGGCCGCCTTGGGCCAAGCGCAGCTGATTGCGTTATGGCAGCGCTTTTTCGAGCGGCCGGTGGCGCAGGTACTGCTCACGCATGACGACTTGCGCAACCGTCGCCGCTATCTCAACGCGCGTGCCACCTTGGGCGAGTTGCTGCGGCTGGGTGCGCTGCCGGTGATCAACGAAAACGACACCGTCTCGGTGGATGAGTTGAAGCTGGGCGATAACGACAACCTGGCCGCGATCGTGGCTGCGCTGGTCGATGCCGACGCGTTGTTCATCGCCACCGACATCGATGGGTTGTATAGCGCCGACCCACGTAGCAATCCGCTGGCGCGCCCGCTCGACGATGTGCCCGAGCTCACCCCTGAAGTGCTGGCGATGGCCGGCGGCAGCGGCAGCAACGTGGGGACCGGCGGCATGCGCACCAAACTGGAAGCCGCAGCAAAGGCCGGTGCGGCCGGCATCGAAACCTATCTATTCAACGGCCGAAGTGGCGAGGTGGTGCGCGCCCTGGCGCAGGACCGCCTGCGTGGCACGCGCATCCACGCCGCGCGCGCGCGCATCGCTGCGCGAAAATACTGGCTGCGGCACGCACCGGTGGAAGCGGGTGCGATCCTCATCGACGACGGCGCCGCAGCGGCCCTGACCGGCAAGGGCGCCTCGCTGTTGCCAGGCGGCGTGGCCGGCGCGCAGGGCGATTTCCGTCGCGGCGACATGGTGGAGATTCGTCTGCGCGACACCGCGGGCGACCAGTGTCTGGCACGCGGCGTCAGCCAGTATTCGGCCCTGGATATCCGTCGTATCGCAGGCCGCCACTCGCGCGAGATCGAGAACGTGCTCGGCTACAGTTACGGCGAAAACGTGGTGCATCGCGATGATCTGGTGGTGTTGTAGCAGAGATTCGACATTTGGGATTGGGGATTCGCAAAAGCATGTGTGCTGCGCGTTTCACCTTTTGCCGCTTTGTTACAGTGAATGAGTCCGTTGTGCTAATAAAACGATGTCGCCTGCTTTTGCAAATCTCCAATCCCGACTCCCAAATCCCGGCCCCCAAATGACCATCAAAACCCTCGCTCTGCAATGCCGTGACGCCGCGCAGGTGGTGTCGCAATTGTCTGCACCGGCCAAGCATGCCTTGCTGGACGCGATGGCGGCCGCGCTGGAAGCCGATGCGGCGGCGATTCTGGCCGCCAATGCGCGCGATCTGGAGGCCGCGCGTGCCAAGGGCACCGGCAGTGCCATGCTCGATCGGCTGGCGCTGGACGACAAGCGCCTGGCCGGCATCGCGGCCGCATTGCGCGAGGTGGCGCAGCTGCCCGACCCGGTGGGTCGGATCACCCGCGAAGATGTGCGCCCCAACGGGATTCGCGTGCAGAAGGTGCGTGTGCCGCTGGGCGTGATCGCGATGATCTACGAGGCGCGGCCCAACGTCACGGCTGACGCTGCGGCGCTGTGCATCAAAGCCGGCAATGGCGTGATCCTGCGCGGTGGCTCGGAGGCGATCCATTCCAATACCGCCATTGCGCGCGCACTGCAGCGGGCCTTGCGCGAGGCCAATGTGCCGGACGCGGCGCTGACCCTGGTCGAGGATCTGCGCCGCGAGACCATGCTGGAACTGCTGCAGCTTAACGATATCGTCGATCTGGCGATTCCGCGCGGCGGCGAAGGCCTGATCCGGTTTGTCGCCGAGCACGCGCGCGTGCCGGTGATCAAGCACTACAAGGGGGTGTGCCACCTGTTTGTGGATGCATCCGCCGAGATGGAGCTTGCGCTGCGCCTGCTGATCGATGGCAAGGCGACGCGGCCGTCGGCCTGTAATTCGCTGGAGACCTTGCTGGTGCATGCAGGCATCGCCGAGCGCTTCTTGCCGCTTGCCGCGCAGGCATTGCGCGAACGCAAGGTTGAACTGCGTGGCGATGCGGCGACGCAGGCGGTGCTGCCGGACATCGCTGCTGCCAGCGACGACGACTATGCCGCGGAATTCCTGGATCTGATTCTGGCCATCCGCGTGGTGCCGGACCTGGACACGGCGCTGGCGCACATCCGCCAGTACGGCTCGGACCACACCGAAGTCATCGCCACGCAGGATGCCGACAACGCCGAGCGATTCGTGCAGTCGCTACGCTCTGCGGTGGTGATGGTGAACGCCTCCTCGCGCTTTTCCGATGGCGGTGAACTGGGCCTGGGCGCGGAGATCGGCATCTCCACCACACGCCTGCATTCCTATGGCCCCATGGGCCTGGAAGCGCTGACGGTGGAGCGCTTCGTGGTGCGTGGCGAAGGCCAGGTGCGGCATTAGGAAAGCTGGACACCCCTAGCGAACACCCATCAAGGGCCGCCACGCAGACGCCGCCTGCAACGGCGTCATGCTGCAGGCGCTGCCGGCCTGCGGGGCCGGCTCACAGCACGCGCCGCACTTGGCCGCGTGCAATTGTAATGTCGTGCGCCTGGGCGCCCCAGGCAATGCGGGTGCGGGTGCCGCCGACACTGCGCACGCTGACCTGCGTCGGCACGCCGTTGCGCCACGCCATGTCCACCGTAAATCCGCCACGTGCGCCCAGGCCGGTAACGCGGCCTTGCGCGGCCCAGGCCTTGGGCAGTGCCGGCAGCAGCGTGATCTGGCCAGGGCGCGAATACAGCAGCATTTCCAGCATTGCGGCCGGGGTGCCGAAGTTGGCATCGATCTGGAACACCCCGCCAAGGGTGGGGTCGCCGTGCTGGCTGAGATCGTAGATATCGAACAGATTCGGCGCGGTGCCATTGCTGTGACCGATCGAGGGTTTCAGATTGGTCAGCACCAGCGCATAAGCACGCTCCGCATCGCCCAGTCTTGCCCAGCACAGCGCCCGCCACGCGCAGGCCCAGCCAAAGCTCTGCATCCCGCGCGCTTCCAACAGCCTGCGCGCTGCTTCCACCTGCGCGGGCGGCCCCAGATCCGGGTGCAGGCGATGGCCGGGGAATAAACCCATCAGCGGCGACAGGTGCCGGTGATGGGCTTCACCCAGGTCGGTGGGGGACATCCATTCCTGCAATTGGCCGCTTAGCGGGCTGATTTCCGGCAGGTACAGACGCTGCTGCAGCGTGGCGACGGTCGCGGCGTAAGCCGCGTCGCGGCCAAGCAGGGCGCTGGCCTGGCGGTATTGCCCAAACAACGTCCATACCAGTTCCTGCGCGTAGGCAATACCGCGCGCATTTTCCGGACCATGCTCGGGCGACCAGTCATGATCGTCGACCAGGCACTGTCGAGTGCGGCCGTCGGCATCGGTGACCTCCATTGCGATCAAGGGCGCCTGCCAGAATTGGCAGGCGCCCTTGAGCAGCGGATAGATGCGCGTCAGGTCGTCCCGGTTCTGGGTGAACTCGTAGTGCTGCCACAGGCTGTCGCATAACCACGCGTTGCCTGCCGGATGCCAGTACCAGCCATTGCCGCCGAACGGATTGGTGGAAATGGCCACGGTCCAGCCGGCGATCTTGCCGGAGGTATTGCGAAAACGATTGCGCGGGTCGTTGAAGTGAGCCTGGGTGATGCGTGTCCACGACGGCAGCTGCGCCAGGCAATAGCGTGTCAGCGCATCGACGCAGGTGCCCAACCCGGAAGGATCTGCCAGCCAGTAGTTCATCTGCAGATTGACGTCGCTGTGGTAATCGCTCATCCAGGGCGGCTCGTTGTTTTCCAGCCACAAACCCTGCAGGTTGGTGGGCAATCCATCGCGCGAGGCGGCGATGGTGAGATAGCGGCCAAATTGCAGATAGGCCACTTCCAGTTCCGGGTCGGGGAGCGCAGGTGCCGCGGCGCGGGCCTGGATTCGCTGCCAGGTTTCCAGGCCGCGCTGCGCATCGCTGGACTGGCCAAGCTCCACCTGCAACGTGTCGAACAGCGCACGGTGATCGGCGACATGGGTATCCAGCAACAGCGCCGCAGGCACTGAAGCGGCGGCCTGTGCGCGGTGGCGCGCCCGCGCAAGCGGGTCGCGCGTGGGGTCGCGCCAGCCGCGTGCGCCATCGGCGGCGTAATCGGTGTCGCCGCACAACACGATGGTCAGGCCACGGCAGTCACGAAACTGCAGGAGGCCGTCGCCTGTTTCGAGACTGCCATCGTCGCTGTGCACGCGCAGCGCTGCGGCATAGCGCAGGCCGTTATCGAGCTGGCCGGCGAAGCGCAGCCCAGCGTCGCCGTCGGCGCGACCGGCGCCGGCATGCGTATCGATCAGGCGAATGCGGCCACGGTGGCTGCCTGCGCCTTCGCAATCCAGGCGCAACACGATGGCCGCATCCGGGTGGCTTGCGAACAGCGTCCGCGTATAACGCGTGTCGCCGATGCGATAGCGCACGCGTACGCAGCCGTTGCTCATGTCCAGTTCGCGCTGGTAATCGAACACCTGCGCCTGCGCATGCCCTTCCAGTTCCACGAAGAGTTTGGCCAGCAGCATGAAGCTGCCGAACTCTTCCTTGGTATACGCAAACTGGCCATCGTCCTGCAGCACCGCGTTGCTGCCGCCCGACCAGAGGCTGCCTTCGGAAACGAACAGCGTCTCGCAGGCAGGAGCTCCGCCGCAGAGCGCACCGAGCCGGCCATTGCCGATCGGCAGTCCTTCACGCAACAGCTGGGCATCGGCGGCAGGTGCCGCATAGGGCAGGCGCAGCGCATGCTCGGGCGGCAGCACCGGCGAACGGGTGGGGCGTGCCGGTGGCGTGGTCGCGTCGCTACTGCCAGCACGGCCGAGCAACGGCAGCAGCGCGGCCGCACCGAGGTGGGTGAGCAGGCGACGGCGGTGTGGGTCGGCACAGGCATGTGAGGGGATATCGCGCATACGAGCGGTCGCTGCAATCGTGGGATCAAACGTTGTAAAGCATCTGCCGCGCCTGCGGAAGCGTGCGATTTTGCCGGTCTGCCAATGACGTTTGCTTGGCTTGGGGGTGGCCTGCGCGCACCGATCGAAGTCTGGCGTGCAAGGGATGCAATGCACGGCGTGGTCATTTCAGGACAACACCAAGGCGTTGCCTTGCCGCCGATCCGCGGCGCGTGCTCTGCGCAGCGTGGCCGACCCGGTACCTTCGACACTCCCGCAAGCCAGTTGTCTGTGCCTACGCTGCTGCAGTTGTTCATCCTGCCCACCGTTGCTGCCGGAGATTCCATGCGCCGCCTTGCCGCCTGCCTGCTCGCCACCGCCATTGCCGCCGCCACCGGCAGCGCCTGGGCGCAAACCTCGCCGATGACGCCGGACATCACCGGCAAGCCGTTCGTGGCTGCCGATGCGAGCAACGACTACATCAAGCGCGAGGTGATGATTCCGATGCGCGATGGGGTCAAGCTGCACACGGTGATCGTGCTGCCGAAGGGCGCCAGGAACGCACCGATCATGCTGACACGCACGCCTTACGACGCCAGTGGCCGCACCGAACGGCTGGCCTCGCCGCATATGAAGGACCTGCTGTCTGCCGGCGACGACGTCTTCGTGGAAGGCGGCTACATCCGTGTGTTTCAGGACGTGCGCGGCAAATACGGTTCCGAAGGCGATTACGTGATGACGCGCCCGCTGCGTGGGCCGCTCAATCCCAGCGAGGTCGACCATGCCACCGATGCCTGGGACACCATCGACTGGCTGGTGAAGAACGTCAAGGAATCCAATGGCAAGGTCGGCATGATCGGCTCGTCCTACGAAGGCTTCACCGTGGTGATGGCACTGACCAACCCGCATCCGGCGTTGAAGGTGGCGGTGCCGGAAAGCCCGATGATCGACGGCTGGATGGGCGACGACTGGTTCAATTACGGCGCGTTCCGCCAGGTGAATTTCGATTACTTCACCGGCCAGCTCAGCAAGCGCGGCAAGGGCGCCGGCATCGCGCGTCAGGGGCACGACGATTACAGCAACTTCCTGCAGGCCGGCTCGGCCGGCGACTTCGCCAAGGCCGCAGGTCTGGAGCAATTGCCGTGGTGGCACAAGCTCACCGAACACGCCGCCTATGACGCGTTCTGGCAGGAGCAGGCGCTCGACAAGGTAATGGCGCGCACGCCGCTGAAGGTGCCCACGATGTGGCTGCAAGGCCTGTGGGATCAGGAAGACATGTGGGGGGCGATCCACAGCTACGCGGCGATGGAGCCGCGCGACCAGCGCAATACGCTCAACTACCTGGTGATGGGCCCGTGGCGCCACAGTCAGGTGAACTACGACGGCAGTGCCTTGGGCGCGCTGAATTTCGAAGGCGATACCGCGCGCCAGTTCCGTTCCGAGGTGCTGCGCCCGTTCCTGGACCAGTACCTGGTCGATGGCGCGCCCAAGGCAGACACGCCGCCGGTGTTCATCTACAACACCGGCGAAAACCATTGGGACCGCCTCAAGGCGTGGCCGCGCAGTTGCGACAAGGGCTGCGCCTCGTCCAGCAGGCCGCTGTATCTGCAGGCCGGCGGCAAGTTGTCGTTCCAGCAACCGGTGGCCGGGCAGGCGGGCTTTGAAGAGTACGTGTCCGACCCCGCCAAGCCGGTGCCGTTCGTGCCGCGCCCGGTGGATTTTGCCGACCGCGCGATGTGGACCACCTGGTTGGTGCACGACCAGCGCTTTGTCGATGGCCGCCCTGACGTGCTGACCTTCGTCACCGAGCCGCTGACCGAGCCGCTGCAGATCGCCGGTGCCCCCGAAGTGCATCTGCAGGCCTCCACCAGCGGCAGCGACAGCGATTGGGTGGTGAAGCTGATTGATGTGTATCCGGAGGAGATGGCGTCGAACCCGAAGATGGGCGGCTACGAGTTGCCGGTGTCGCTGGCGATCTTCCGCGGCCGCTACCGCGAGAGCTTCAGCACGCCCAAACCCTTGGCCTCCAATCAGCCGCTGGCATTCCAGTTCGGCCTGCCAACCGCCAACCACACCTTCCAGCCGGGCCACCGGGTGATGGTGCAGGTGCAGTCCAGCCTGTTCCCGCTGTACGACCGCAACCCGCAGACCTACGTGCCCAATATCTTCTTCGCCAAGCCCGGCGATTATCAGAAGGCCACGCAGCGGGTGTACGTGTCCCCCGAGCAGCCCAGCTACATCAGTCTGCCGGTACGTTGAGCGCGCGGGCGCCGCGTGCCGGCGGCGTCCACGCATCTTCCAGAAACTGCGGGCGGCAGGCTACCCAGGCGGCGGCCAGCTGCACCAGCAGGCAGATGACCAGGAACACGAACGGGGAGGTCCAGCCGCCGCTGTGCGCGTGCAGCCAGCCGAACAGGAACGGCCCCAGGCAGCTCACCGCATAGCCCACGCCCTGCGAGAAACCGGACAGCGCGGCCGAACCGGCCGCCGTGCGGCTGCGCTGATTCACCAACACCAACGCCAGCGGAAAGGTGCTCGGCCCCAGGCCGAGCAGGGTCACCCACAGGACCGGTGCGGCCAGCGGCGCCCACCACAGCCCGGCGAACGCGACCAGGTGGCAGGCTGCGCATAGCAGCACGATCGGAAACGGATTGCGCATGCGCACCGCCAGCGCCGGCATGGTCAGCGCGCCGACCATGCCCAATGCCGCGAACAACGCCACCATGGTGCCGCCGAACGCAGGCGATGCACCGGCTTCGCGCAGCAGCGTCGGCAGCCAGGTGAACATGGAATAGGTCACCAGCGAGGTCATGCCGAAGGTCACCGCCATGCTCCAACCCAGCGCCGTACGCGCGACGCGGCCTTCGGCTTCGGGCGTGGGTGTGACCGGTGCCGGGCCGGTGGCGCGGATGCGCCGATGGTTGGCGTGCACCAGGGCCCACGCCGCCGTTGCCAGCAGGGCCGGCAGCACCCACGCCACCATCGAACTGCGCCAACCCAGCGCATCGGCCACCGGCACTGCCAGCAGGGCCGGCAGCAGCGTGCCGACCTGCAGCACGGTGATATACAGCGTGCTCACCCGACCCACGCGGTCGCCGAAGTAGCGCTTCACCAGCGGCGGCAGCACCACGTTACCCATGCCCATGCCAGCCAACGCCACCAGCGAGCCGACCAGCAACCCGGCGGTGCCCGGCAGCAGCGGGCGCAGCACCAACCCCAGCGTGGCCAGCGCCATCGACAACAGCGCCACGCGCAGCAAGCCGAAACGGCGCAGCAATGCGGGCGTTGCCACGCCGGTGAGTGCGAACGCTGCGGTCGGCAACATGCCGAGCGCACCCATGGTGGGCGCGCCGAAGGCGTACTCGTCGGCAATGCGTTCCAGCAGCGGCGTCAGCGACGTCACCGCGGTGCGCAAGTTGAATGCGGACAGCAGGATCGCGGCCAGCACCAGGCCGCGACCACGCAACTGGGCGGACGAAGAAGACGCGGCAGTGACAACAGACATGACAGACCATCCGCGTCGCGCACGTGCGTGCAACGACGCCTGAAAACACAAAACCGGCACAAGGCCGGTTTGTGTTTTGAAACTGGTCGGGGAGACAGGATTCGAACCTGCGACCTCTACGTCCCGAACGTAGCGCTCTACCAGACTGAGCTACACCCCGAAGGAGCCGCGTATGTTACATAGGGAATGGGGAATCGGCAAGCATCTGATGAAATTATTTTACTGAGGCGGCTCGCCACGCTCGGGCTCGCGTGCTTCGAACCACATGCCGTTGAGCACCGCGGCCAATGCCGCCAGGCCGGTGCCAAGTATCCATGCGAAATACCACATTGGTGTGCTCCTCGAATCGTTGAACAGGATGATGGTGGCGCGCGGTGCGGCAACGGCAGCGCAGGCGCTGCGATCGCTGCCGCGGCGCTCAGTACGCGTTGGGGTTGGCCGTGACCGCATCGTCGGTGACCTTGCCCTTGAGCACGCGATACACCCAGCTCGTGTACGCCAGCACGATCGGCATGAACACGGCAGTGGCCAGCAACATGATCCACAACGTCAGACGGCTACTGGATGCATCCCACACCGTCAGGCTCGCGCTTGGCGCGCTGGAAGAGGGCAGCAGGAACGGGAACAACGCAAAGCCCACCGTGAACACGATGCCGACGATGGCGCTGCCGGAGGCGATGAAGGCCAGGCCGCCGCGCCGCAGGCGTAAGCACACCGCGCTCATCGCAAGCCCGACCAGGCCCACCAGCGGCGCCATCAATGTGGCCGGCATGCTGCTGTAGTTGTGCAACCAGCCGCCCGCGGCCGTGAGCGCAGCGGTCTTGCCGAGCGGGTTGGTGGCCGCATCGGTGGCCAGCACCGAGGTCACCGCATAGCCGGGCAGACCCAGCGCCACCCATGCGCCGCCTGCTGCAAACAGTGCCAGCGCACACAGCGCGGCGATGCCGCCGAAACGTGCCGCGCGCTCGGCCACCGGTCCATCGGTCTTGAGCACCAGCATCGCGGCGCCATGCGCGAGCAGCATCGCCACGCTGAGCAAGCCGGCGAGCAATGCGAACGGCGTCAGCAACCCGAGCAGGTTGCCGGTGTAGAACGTGCGCATGCTGTCGTCGAAGTGGAACGGCACACCCAGCAGCACGTTGCCGACCGCCACGCCCATGATCAGCGCCGGAATGAAGCCGCCGACGAACAACGCCCAGTCCCAAGTGCTGCGCCAGCGCGGACTCACCAGTTTGCCGCGGAACTTGAAACCGACCGGGCGCAGGATCAGCGCGAACAGGATCAGGAACATCGCCAGATAGAACCCGGAGAAGCTCACTGCATACAACGGCGGAAACGCGGCAAAGATCGCGCCGCCGCCCAGGATCAACCACACCTGGTTGCCTTCCCAGACCGGGCCGACGGTGTTGATCACCAGCCGGCGTTCGGCATCGTTGCTGGCGACGAACGGCAGCAGCGCGCCCACGCCCAGATCGAAGCCGCCCATCACCGCGTAGCCGGACAGCAGCACGCCGAGCAGCAGCCACCAGATCACGCGCAGGGTCGTGTAATCGAGCAATACGAAATCCATGATGTCTCTCCTTTGCTTACGGTGCGCTGCCGGCCACGGCACCGGAACTCAGCGGTGCGTGACGCGACGGGGCATGGTCCTGCAGGGCGGCGGGCAATGCGTTGGGCGGCATCGGTGGGAACAACACCTCCGGTCCCTTGTTGATGGTCTTCAGCGACAACTTGATCGCAATCACCAGCAACGTCGTGTACAGCGCGGTGAAGCCCACCAGCGTCATCACGATCTCGTAAAGGTCCAGCCCCGAGGCGGCGTAGAACGTGGGCAGCACCCCTTCCACCGCCCACGGCTGGCGGCCGTATTCGGCAACGAACCAACCGCATTCGATCGCGATCCACGGCAGCGGCAACGTCCACAGGGCCAAGCTCAGGAACCAGCGTTTTTCCTGGAAGTTGTGCTTGCAGGCAAACCAGAAGGCGACAGCGAAAAACGCGATGAGATACATGCCGATGGCGGCCATGATGCGGAAGGTCCAGAACAGCGGCAGCACGCGCGGTACGGTGTCCATCGCGGCCTGGGCAATCTGCTCCGGCGTGGCGTTGCCGATATCGTCGCGATAGCGCTTGAGCAGCAGGCCGTGGCCCAGGTCCTGCCAGTGCGCATCGAAAACCTTGCGTGCTTGGGCGTCGTTCTTGTCGGCGCGGATGCGTTGCAGTGCGCCGTAGGCGATCTGACCGCCGCGGATGCGGTGTTCGGCACGGCCGACCAGTTCGAGAATGCCTGGAATTGGCTCATCCAGCGAACGCGTGGCGATCAAGCCCATCAGGTACGGAATCTTGATGGCGTAATCGTTGCGATGGGTGGTCTGGTTCGGAATGCCGAATGCAGTGAAGTCGGCCGGTGCGGCTTCGGTTTCCCACATCGCTTCGATGGCGGCCAGTTTCATCTTCTGGTGTTCGCTGGCGGCATAGCCGCTCTCGTCGCCCAGCACCACCACCGACAGCGACGACAGCAGGCCGAACGCTGCAGCCACCGCAAACGAACGCCGTGCCATTTCAATATGCTTGCCCCGCAAGAGATAAAACGCACTGATCGACATCACGAACACCGCGCCCAGCACGTAGCCGGCACTCACCGTATGCACGAACTTGGCCTGCGCCACCGGGTTGAACAGCACTGCCACGAAATCCACCACCTCCATGCGCATGGTGTCGGGGTTGAACACCGCGCCGGCCGGATTCTGCATCCAGCCGTTGGCGATCAGGATCCATAACGCGGAGAAGTTGCTGCCCAGCGCCACCAGCCAGGTGGTGATCAGGTGCTGTACCTTGCTCAGGCGATTCCAGCCAAGAAAGAACAGGCCCAAGAAGGTGGCTTCCAGAAAGAACGCCATCAGTCCCTCGATCGCCAGCGGCGCACCGAAGATGTCGCCCACGTAATGGCTGTAGTACGACCAGTTCATGCCGAACTCGAATTCCATCACGATGCCGGTGCCGACACCCATGGCGAAGTTGATGCCGAACAGCACACCCCAGAACATGGTCATGCGCCGCCAGATCTGCTTGCCGGTCATGACGTAGACGCTTTCCATGATGCCCAGCAGGAACGACAGACCCATGGTGAGCGGTGGAAAAATGAAGTGGTACATCGCGGTGACTGCGAACTGCAGCCGCGACAGTTCGACAACTGTCGAGTCGATCATGGCGGGTGGGCCTGGTTGAGGGTCGGTAAGGAATGTGGCGATCATCTGCCGCCATCGCGCCGGCCGCGTTGATCCAAATCAATGCGGTCCTGAACAGGTGCGTCACACTGTCCATCCCCGACCGGGAGGCGGCGACTTACAATCGCGTGCAATGCGCAGTCTTCAGAAGAGCGACGTGAGCCAGCCCAGCGTGCAAGCCAGCGAAACGCCCGCCCAGCGCCGTCAACGCGGCCACTGGCTGGATGCGCTGGCCGCATCGGCCACGCGCGCGCAGCGGCTCGCCGGCGTGGCGGTAGCGTTGTCGGGTGTGTTGCTGCTTGTGCAATCGGCTGCGATCGCCTGGCTGGTACAGGCGGTACTGGTGCAGCACCTGGCAATGGCGCAATTGCGCAACGTGGGCGCGGGGTTGCTGGTTGCGCTGATCGGGCGCGCGCTACTCAATGCCTGGGCGCAATCGTTGACCGGCGATGTGGCCGACGTGGCCAAGCGCGAACTGCGCGCACGCATTGCGCAACGCCTGGTGCAGCACGGGCCGCTATGGTTGCGCCGGCAACGCGGTGGCGAACTGGGCGAGTTGAGCCTGGCGCATACCGATGCGCTGGAAGGCTATTTCGTCGGCTACCAGCTCGCTCGCATCGAAATGGTGCTGGTGCCGCCGCTGATTCTGATCGCGGTGTTTTCGGTCGATTGGGTGGTCGGGCTGGTGTTGCTGCTCACCGCGCCGCTGATTCCGTTCTTCATGATGCTGGTGGGCTGGGGCGCCGAGGCCGCAGGGCGCGAACAACTCGGCGAACTGGCGCGCATGGGCGGGCATTTTGCCGATCGCCTCAAGGGCCTGGGATTGCTGCGCGTGTATGGCCGCGGCCAGGCTGAATTGCAGGGCATTGCCGCCGCTGCCGAGGGCGTGCGCGAGCGCTCGCTGAAGGTGTTGCGCATCGCATTCCTGTCCTCCACCGTGCTGGAGTTTTTTGCCTCCGTCAGCGTTGCGATCGTAGCGCTGTACTTCGGCTTGAGCTATCTGGGCATGCTCCATCTGCACGGTATGCCGTCGCTGGGTGCCGGCATGTTCTGCCTCTTGCTGGCGCCGGAATTCTTCGCACCGCTGCGGCGCTTGGCCGCGCATTACCATGACCGCGCGAACGCCTTGGCTGCCGTGGCCGAAGCCGAGCGGTTGCTGCAGGGTTTCCAGCCGGATGCCGCCGCGCACACCGCCGTGCTACCCGCACGTGCCCTGGAGCCGGCGCAAGCGCATGCGCCCTTGTTGCAGGCACGTGGATTGGCGCTGCGCCCTGCCGGCGCGCCGCAGGTGGTGGTCCAGGAGTTCGCGCTGACGCTGGAGCCCGGCCAGCGCGTTGCGGTGATCGGTGCCAGCGGCAGCGGCAAGAGCACGCTGCTGGAAGGGCTCGCCGGTTGGCTTGCACCCGAGGCGGGCAGCGTGGCCGTGCGCCCGGGTGCGCGCATTGGATATGCCACGCAGCGGCCCTACCTGTTTCATGCCAGCATTGCCGACAACCTGCGCCTGGCCGACCCGCAGGCCAGCGATGCGCGTCTGCACGCGGTGGCCGAGGCGGCGCAGGTGCTGCGCTTTACCGCGCACTTGCCGGCCGGTCTGGACACCGTGATCGGCGAGCGTGGCTTTGGTTTGTCCGGTGGCGAAGCCCGCCGCGTGGCGTTGGCGCGATTGTTGTTGCGCGAGCCGGAGGTGTTGCTGCTGGACGAACCCACCGCCTTTCTGGACCCGGACACCGAAGCGGAATTGCTGCGGACGCTGCGCATCTTTGCGCGCGGCCGTGCGGTCGTTCTGGCGACGCACAGCGCTGCGGCGATGCGTTGGGCCGACACGGTGATCGATCTGCGCGGCGTGCCGGTCACGCTGGAGGCACCATGAGCCGTTCCCAGCCTGATCGTTTGCGCGATGTGTTTCGTCTGCATGCCTGGCGCCTGCTGTTGTCGGCAGTGCTGGTGCTGGTCACCATGCTTGCCGGTGTCGCCCTGCTGGGCTTGTCCGGCAGCTTCCTGACCGCCGCTGCGCTGGCAGGCGTTGCCGGCATGGGGACCGGTTTCAACTTCTTCTCGCCGTCGGCCGGCATTCGCGCCTTGACCTTCGCGCGTATCGTGTCGCGTTACGGCGAAAAGTTGATCGGGCACGATGCCACCTTGCGCATCGCCCGCGATCTGCGGGTGTGGTTCTTTCGCCGCGCCTTGCCGCTGGCGCCCGGGCGATTGTCGGCCACCCGGACCGGCGATCTGCTGGCGCGGTTGATGTCCGACATCGGCGAGGTCGACGGCCTGAGCGTGCGCGCGTTGGCACCGCTGGCCGCATTGCTCGGCATCTGGTTAGGTGGTGTCGCCGCCGCTGCGCTGATCTATCTCCCCGCTGCGTGCTTGTTGCTGGTGCTTGGCATGCTGATCGGCGGGCTGGTGCCGTGGCAGGTGGCACGCGGCGGCGCGCAGCGCGAGCAGTTGCGTGCACAGCAGCGCACGGCCTTGCGCACGCAGGCCTTCGAAGGCCTGGAGGGCGCGGCCGACCTTGCTGCGGTCGACGCGCAGGGCGCCTGGCTGCAGCGCAGTGACGCCGCCGCCGCCGCCGTCACCGGCGGCGATCGCATCCAGCGCAGACGGCTGATCACAGGCAACCTGCTGCATGCGCTCTGCGGCGGGCTGGGGCTGGCCAGCATGCTGTGGCTGGCACTTGGCGCGGCCGAACGCGGGCTGATCGCCGCCGAGCTCGCTGCGGGGTTGGTGTTTTTGACCATGGCGTTGCTGGAAGTCTGGGCCGGTGCAGGGCTGGCATTGCAGGCGCTGCAAAGCGCACGCGTTGCAGCCAGGCGCCTGCAGGCCATCGTCGATCAAGCGCCATCGGTGAGCGATCCGGCGCACGCGATCGACGTGCCGCGCACCGGCACGTTGCAATTGCAGCAGGTGTCGTTTGCCTGGCCCGGTAGCGTGCGCCCGGTGCTGCACGCGCTCGATCTGACCCTGGCGCCGGGCGAGCGCATTGCCATCAGTGGCGATAGCGGCAGCGGTAAAAGCACAGTGTTGGCGTTGTTGCTGCGCCTGTGGGATCCGCAGGCCGGGCAGCTGCGCTACGCGGGCATCGACCTGCGCCACCTCGCACAGGCGCAATGGCACCAGCGTATCGCCTGGCTGCCACAGAACGCGCCGGTGTTTGCCGGCAGCGTGCGCGAAAACCTGCTCATCGGCGACGCCGCTGCCGATGATGCCGCACTGTGGCAGGTGCTCCAACAGGTGCGCCTGGGCGCGTGGGCCAGCGCGAACGACGGTCTGGACACCTGGGTTGGCGAAAACGGCGCCACGCTGTCTGCCGGCCAGGCGCGCCGGCTCGCCCTCGCGCGGGCACTGCTGCGCGATGCCCCGATCCTGTTGCTCGACGAACCCACCGATGGTCTGGACGTGGATACCGCCCACGCGCTGTTGGTCGACCTGGCCGCCGCACTCGGCGAACGCTCGCTGGTGATGATCACCCACGACGCGCTGCCGCCCGGTGTCGTGCAACGGCATTACCGGATGCGTGAGGGAACGCTGGAGTTGCTCGACCAGAACGCATAGCCGATCACCGAGGTCCTCGAACGTGGTCACAGGGTGGGAGTTGATCGCCGGGCCGCGCGTTGTTGATCGCGTTCAATCAAACAGCACCGCAAGCGCGGCCATCAGATCGGTCTCGGTCACTGCCAGTACCAGTGCACTGACATTCAACGCAACCGTGAGCCAGAACGTCAGCTGAAACGCCGCCTTGCTGCACTTGTGCCGGTAGATTTCCTGCGCCAGCAATGCACCTGGCCAGCCACCGATCAGCGCCAGCAGGTGCAAGCTGGATTCGGGTATGCGCCATTGATTGCGTTGCGCGGCCGACTTGTCCATCGCATAGATCAGCAGGGTGACCAGGCTGGCCGCCGCGTACCAGAGCGGGACGATCACCGGTACCACGTGCATCAGCGTGGCCGCCGCCAACGCGAGCATCGACACCGCAGCCAGCGTCTTGCGTGGCAAGCCGCTGCGACGCTGTTCGGTCCTGGCGGCGGTGGTACGGTCTGCCCACCGCACTTGCGTGGCATTCAGGCGTTTGTGCGCATCGCGTTCGATTGCATACGTGATGATCTCCCCATCGCGCGGGCGACGCGTCTGCCGTGCAAATGCGCTGATATGGACGAATGCGCGGTCGCCACCACCATGGGGCGTGACGAAGCCAAAGCCCTTGTGATCATTCCAGTCGCTGAGACGTCCCTGATAGCGCATTCGCGTTGCTCTGTTGGATGGTGTGGCTTGCCGGTGCGATCTGCGCGCATATCACGCATCAACTGCCCAGCCGGAAAAAACAGCGGTGACGGTCGTCATCTTCCAGCAGCATCGGCCGAGATCCGGCGGCGCAGAGCGACGTTCAAGGAACTCAACAGTCCTGCAAAAAATCGCGGACCGCTGGGCCGAAGCGGGCGAAATCGACCAGGAACGCGTCATGGCCTTGCGGCGAATCCAGGCCGATGAAGTGCGCATCGGCGCCGCCGGCACGCAGGCCGTCGGCAATCTGCTCCTGCTGCTGCACCGGGAACAGGATGTCGGTGTTGGCACCGATCGCCAGCGCACGCGCGATGCGGATACGCGCCAGGCCGGCAAGCACCGTGTCGGCGGTCGAGACGCCGGTCTGCGGCTTGGCGGAGGCGGGCAGGGCATCTGCATGGGCGTGGTCGATGGCAGAGTCGGTAGCCGGTTGCTCGTCGACATGCTCGGCCAGGTCGAACCAGTCCATCGAGCGGCTCAGGTACAGATAGCAGTTGGGGTCGAAGAAGCGCACGAAGCGGCGCGCGTGGCCTTCCAGATAGCTTTCCACCTGAAATTCCAATCCGAACGGATCATCGGCCGCCTGCTCGGAATCCAGTCGCACGCGGCCGAAACGGCCGTCCCATTCCAGCGCCGAGCGATAGGTGATCACGCCGAGCTTGCGCGCCATGCGCATGCCCGACTCCGGGTAGCGGGCATCGTCGTAGTGGCCGCCATTCCAATGCGGGTCCAGCCGGATCGCCTCGCGTTGCAACGAGCGGATCGCGATCGAAAACGGCAATGCCTGCGCGCTGCCGGAAATATTGATGTGGCTGCGCGCGATGCCGGGATGACGCAGCAATAGCGCCAGCGCGGTCATGCCGCCCATCGAGTTGCCGATCAGGCAGGCCAGTTGCGCGATACCCAGTGCGCGCACCACATCGGCTGCGGCATCGGCCACGTCTTCGATCGACAAATCCGGAAAGCTGAGGCGATACGGCGCGCCGGTTGCAGGGTTCACCGAGGCCGGCCCGGTCGAGCCCTTGCAACTGCCCAAGGAATTGACGCAGACCACGAACCAGCGTGCGGTATCGATCGGCTTGCCCGGGCCCAGCATTGCTTCCCACCAGCCCGGCTCTGGGTTGGCCTGGTTTGCCGCCGCGTGCGCATTGGGCGACAGGCCGGTGACGATCAGGATCGCGTTGCTGCGATCTGCGGCCAGCGTGCCCCAGGTCTCGTACGCCACGCGTGCCTGATGCAGCACGCCACCGCGCTTCATCGGAAACGGCGAGGGCAGGGCGTGGTACAGCGTGCCGGCAGGGATGAATTCAGTCATGGGCCAATTCTAGCTGGCACTGCGCGAGGGTGCTGGGGCATGTGAGATGGGAAATACACGAAGCGAGGGGCGCTCATTTGATACGCGATTAGGCTGCTGGCCGGCGGTGCGTACATTCGTCTGCATGCGCATGTAGACAACGGAACATCCGGCTCAGCAGGCAATCGCAAACGCCGCTCGATCTGTGTCGATGCACGCGTGATGTACCTTCAGTACAGCGGCTTGGCTGCACGAAGATCGAGTGTTTGCTCGCATCAGTTAGGTCGATGACCTCGCCCATCACGCGCAATGCGTCAGCCATCAGCGGCCGATCACCAGTTCCACCGGCGCGGCCGCAGGCAGTGCGACCGTCACCGGAGCGCTCTCCACGTCATCGGCCTGGCGCATGGCGTTGCCGCTGCGCGACAGCCGTGCCAGCAGCTGTACGTTGCCCAGCGACGACAGCGTGCGCGTCGGCATCGGGCTGTCGCCATCGTCCAGCGTGATGGTCAATGGAAGCTCGCGCAGCGCGTGTTTTTCCACCGCCACCGGCATCGGCGTGTCGGCCGCGCGCGCGATCACGAACACGCTGGTATCGCCGGGCAGTCCGGCGCGCTTGGCGAATTCGGCATCCAGCGTCACGCGCACCTGAAGGCGTTTGCCACTCGCTGCAGCGGCGGTAGGCGCAGCCGGTGCCTGGATCGGCTCGAGCCTGGCGTCCTGTCGGGCGGCATTGATCTGCTCGAGCAGGCCCGGGCGGGTGGAGGCATCGACCACGCGCAAAAGTGGCTCCCATGTCGCACTGGCCTTGGCCGGCTCACCGGCTTGGCGCTGCACCACCCCCAGGAACCAGCGCGCGCGTTGGTGGTCCGGTTGCACCGCCAGCGCGTGTTCGAGCAGGCGCATGGCTTCCGGGTCCGGGCGGCCGCTGTCGTCGGCAAGCATGCGCGCCTGCGCCGCGGCGACCAGCACGTCCGCTTCGTCCGGACGGAGTGCGACCGCGCGTGCGAAGGCATCGCGCGCTTCGGCAAATTTCTGCTGGCTGGACAGTGAGCGCCCCAGCAACACCCAGCCCTCGGCCTGTTCGGGGTGACTGGCCAGCGCCGCGCGCAGCTGCACGATGGCTTCATCCAGCGAACGTGGCGTGGCCGGGCGATTGGTTGGCTGCGTAATGGCGCCAGGCGTTCCGACCAGCCAGTACAACGCCGTGCTCGCGGCCAGCAGCAACACTGCCACGCTTGCGGCCAGGCCGCGCGCTTCGCGCCACAGCGGGCGCAACACCACGCCGAAGGCCAGTAGCGCAATCACGATCCCCGCGACGATAAAGCCGGCCATCACCACTCCTGCTCATCGGCAGGCACGACAGGCGCGGCCACGCTGCGTTTGCGTACCACCCGCACCACGGCGCCCGCGCCCAGCAGCAACACCAGCAGCGGACCGAACCATAGCAGCCAGGTGCGCGACTCCACCCGCGGGCGATACAGCACGAACTCGCCATAGCGCGCGACCAGGAACTGGCGGATCTGCGCATCGCTGCGGCCCTCGTGCATCAGCGCCAGCACCTCGCGGCGCAGGTCCTGCGCAATCTGCGCGTTGGAATCGGCCAGCGACTGGTTCTGGCACTGCACGCAGCGCAACTCGGCGGTGAGTGCGTGAAAACGCGCCTCCTCTTCGGCCGAGGCATAGCGCAGCGGCGCCGGGTCGCCGACCGGCTGGGCGAATGCCAGCCAGGGAAGTAACACTAGCGTCAGTAGCCAGCGGATCATTGTTTGGCGTGCAGGTCCGGTGCGGCGGTGGGCGAACGTTCGATCTTGCTCAGCGCCGGAATCAACTGGGTGTCGATGATGGATTGGGTCAGCATGCCGCTGTACTTCCAGCGCACCACGCCACGCCCGTCGACCAAGAAGGTTTCCGGCGCGGCAGCAATGCCGAAATCGATGGCGGTGCGGCCATCCTGATCGGCGACCACCAGCAGATACGGGTTGCCGAGTTGTTCGAGCCAGCGCAGCGCATCGTTGCGCTCGTCCTTCCAGTTGTAGCCGATCACGCGTACGCGCTTGGTCAGTGCGAAGCGGCTCAATACCGGGTGTTCTTCGCGGCAGGCCGGGCACCAGCTGCCCCACACGTTGATGATGTACGGCGCGCCGCGCAATTCGCGCGCATGCACCACGATGGCCGGGTCGTGCAGCAGCGGCAGCGCGAATTCCGGCGCCGGTTTGCCGATCAACGCAGAGGGCAGGGCATCGCGATCGTCCTGACCGGAGCGCACCACCGCGTAGACCAGCAGCGCTGCCAGGGCGAGCAGCAGCACGATGGCGCCCACGAGAACCGCAGTGGGCAGGCGGGGCGAACGTGACTCAACCATCTTGGATCTCCGGAGAACGACGAAAACGCCGGTCGGCCGCGGTCACCAGGCCGCCAAGCGCCATCAGCAGCGCTCCCAGCCAGATCCAGCGGACGAACGGTTTGAGGTGGACACGCACCGCCCAGGCCTGGTTGCCCAGCGGTTCGCCAAGGGCGACATACAGGTCGCCAAACGGGCCAGGACGAATCGCCGCCTCGGTCAATGTCTGGCCACCGCTGGCGTAGCGGCGCTTTTCGGCCTGCAGCGCGCCCACCGGCGCATCGTCCTTGAGCACCTGCAGGTTGGCACGGTCGGCCACGTAATTGGGCCCGCGCAGTTCTTCCAGCCCGTCGAAATGCAGGGCATAGCGGCCGATCTGCACCTGTTGCCCGGGCGCCAGCGCCACTTCGCGCTGCAGGCTCAATCCCTCCACCAGCAGGGCACCGGACAGGAACACCGCAACGCCCAGGTGCGCCAGCACCATGCCCAGCATCTCGGCGGTGAATCTGCGCCCCTTGGCTGCCCGCCGCGTCCACAGGAACCGCGCGGTGCCCAGCAGCACCCAGGCTGCACCGGCGACACCGAAGGCGGCTTTCAACTGTCCCTGCGGCGCGACCAACCAGGCCAGCACGCCGGCCGCCAGCGCCAGGCCTGCCCACGGCGCCAGCATCGCCAGCGGCCGCGAGGCCTGTTCGCGCTGCCAGCGGGTGAGCGGGCCGAACGGCAGCAGCGCCACCAGCGGCGCCATCAGCACCACGAACAAGGTGCCGAAGTAGGGCGGGCCGACCGACAACTTGCCCAGTCCCAACGCATCGGCGAGCAGCGGGTACAAGGTGCCCAGCAACACCATGGCGCAGGCGCAGGTGAGCAGCAGGTTGTTCAACAGCAGCAAGGTTTCGCGCGAGCTGCCGGCGAATGCGCGACGCGGATCGTCCGCCACCGACAGAAGCGGCGCGCGCAGGGCATACAGCAGCAACGAACCACCGACCACGGCCAGCAGGAATACCAGAATGAACAGCCCGCGCGACGGGTCGGCGGCGAACGAATGCACGCTGGTCAACACGCCCGAGCGCACCAGGAAGGTGCCCAGCAGCGACAGCGCGAAGGCGGCGATTGCCAGCAACAAGGTCCAGCTGGCGAAGCTGCCGCGCTTTTCGGTCACCGCCTGCGAATGCAGCAGTGCGGTGCCCACCAGCCACGGCATGAAACTGGCGTTCTCCACCGGGTCCCAGAACCACCAGCCCCCCCAGCCCAGCTCGTAATACGCCCACCAGCTACCGAGCGCGATGCCCACGGTGAGCATCGACCAGGCGACATTGGTCCACGGCCGCGTCCAGCGCAGCCAGCGCGCATCCATACGGCCTTCCAGCAGCGCGGCGATGGCGAACGCGAACGGCACCGCAAAGCCGACGTAGCCGCAATACAGCATCGGCGGATGGACGATCAGCCCCGGATCCTGCAGCAGCGGATTGAGGTCGCCACCTTCCGGCGGCACCGGAAACAACCGCGCAAACGGGTTGGAGGTGAACAGCAGGAACGCCAGAAACCCAATACTCACCAGCGCCATGACGCCGAGCACGCGCGCGATCACATGCGCCGGCAGCTGCCGCGACCAGATCGCCACCGCGCCGGTCCACAACGCCAGCACCAGCGTCCACAGCAGTAGCGAGCCTTCGTGCGCGCCCCACACCGCCGAATAGCGGTACATCACCGGCAGCAGGCTGTTGGAATTCTCGGCGACGTAGCGCACCGAAAAATCCTGCACCAAGAAGGCATGCGTCAACACGGCAAAGGCCGATGCGATCAGTGCCAGCTGCACCAGCGCTGCCGGCCGCGCCACGGCCATCCAGCTGCTGCGTCCGCGTTGTGCGCCTGCCAGCGGCACCACGGCCTGCACCAGCGCCACCAGCAGGGCCAGCACCAGCAGGAACGTCCCGAGTTCAGGAAGCATCGGGTCGGCGCGTTGTCGAGCGTGGGTCCGTGCCACGACGGAAGGTGCATTGCAGAGTTCGCATTACTGCAGCGGTTGCACCTGCTTGCCAACGCACGGCGACATCGTTAGCCACGCACCCGCCGCGCAAGCCACCTGTCTGCAGAAATGCCGATCTCCTGACACACGCCATCAATGCAGCTCTCCAGCTTGGCCCGCAGCTGTCGGCACATCGTGCTTGCGATGCGCGCTGCCCATCTTGTCGGCGACTTCCTTCGGCATATAGGTTTCGTCGTGCTTGGCCAGCACATCTTCGGCGACGAAGATGCCGTTCTGCATGCGGCCGGTGGCCACCACTGCCTGCCCCTCGCGAAACAGGTCCGGCAGGATGCGGTCGTAACTGACGGGCAATTGCGCATCGCCATCGGTGACGCGGAATTGCGCTTCCAATGCACCGGAGGCGCGTTTGAACGAGCCTTTTTCGACCATGCCGCCAAGCCGGAAGCGCGAATGCGCGCCGGCATCGCCACGCAGCACTTCCGAAGGCGTGTACAGGTAGGCCACGTTGCGCTGCAAGGCCATGGCCACCAGCGTGGTTGCCAGCCCGCCGGCCAGCACCAAGGCCAGCACCAGCCACAGGCGGCGGCGACGTTGCGGGTTCACCGGATCAACTCCGCGTCGCTGGGCACCGCGCGCTTGCGCTCGCGCAGACGGCGCGCCTGGGCGGTCTTCAGGGCGCGACGTACCTGCCAACGGCCGGCGATCAGATCCCACAGCAGCACCAGCACGAACACCGCATAGGCGGCGATGACGTAAGGCAGGTAGCTCATGCCGCACTCTCCTGCGCATCGCGCACGATCCAGGCCTTGCCCGCCTCGCGGCGCAGGTTGTCGGCGCGCGCGCGCGTCAACAGCGACCCGACAAACCAGAACTTGGTGCCGATCACCATCAACCACAGCGGCAGCAGCATGCTTGCGTCGATGGTGGACGGACCAAGCAGGCGGATGCTCTGGCCCTGATGCAGCGAATTCCACCACACCACCGAATAGCGGATCACCGGCAGCAGCGCCACCCCGACGATGGCCAGCAACGCCGCCGCGCGCGCCGCCTGACGGCGGTCGTCGATGGCGTGATACAGGCCGATCACGCCCAGATACAGAAACAGCAGGATCAATTCGGTGGTCAGGCGCGGGTCCCAGTCCCACCAGGCGCCCCACATCGGTTTGCCCCAGATGCTGCCGGTCAGCAAGGTGATTACGGTAAACGCAGCGCCGATCGGCGCGCACGCCATCGCCAGGATCTCGCAGATCTTGATGCGCCAGATCAACGCGATGGCCGCATACAGCGCCATCAGCCCGAACACGAACAGGCTCATCCACGCGCTCGGCACATGGATGTAGAGAATACGAAAGCTGTCGCCTTGCTGGTAATCCGCCGGCACCGCAAACAAGGCCTGCCAGATGCCCACGCCCAGCAGCAACGCGGCCAGCGCGTAGCACCAGGGCGCCCAGCGCGCAGTAAAACGGTCGAAGATCGGGGGCGATGCGAGTTGGTGGAACCAGCGGACGACGACGTTCATGCGATGGCAGTAGCCTTTGGAATGGCATTGGCTCTCGAAACAGCAACAACGCGTTGTGCGGGGCGTGCTATCGACAATGCATCGAGTGCAGCGCTCAACTCAACGAAATGCGGATCGCGGCCGCCGCAGCCAGCGGCGCCAGGACCACGCCGATCACCAGTCCGGCGCCCAACAACAACAACGCACCCACCGCATCCTGCCCTTGTCCGCTGGCCGCCACGCTGCCGGCACCAAACACCAGCACCGGCACGTACAGCGGCAACGCCAGCAACGCCACGAGAATACCAGAGCGCTTCATCGTCACCGTCAGTGCCGCAACCACAGCGCCGAGCAGGCTCAGGAGCGGCGTTCCCAGCGCCAACGATGCCAGCAGCACCGGTAATTGGTCATGCGGCAGGTGCAGCAATTCGCCCAGCAGCGGCGTCACGGCAATCAGCGGCAGCGCACTGGTCGCCCAATGCAGCAGCACGCGCACTGCGATCAACCAGGCCAACGGCACCGGTGCCAGCAGCCACTGCTCCATCGAGCCGTCTTCCACATCGCTGCGGAACAAGGCGTCCAGCGACAGCAGGCCAGCCAGCAACACCGACAGCCACAGCACCGCCGGCGCGGCCTGCGCAAGCAGGTCCGGGCGTCCGCCCAGTCCCAACGCGAACAACACCACGATCAGCAATGCGAACAGTGCCGGCTGCAATGCATCGCTGCGGCGTCGCCACAGCAGGTGCAGGTCGCGAGCAAGCAGGGCGCGGGCCGCCTGCCAGAGCGAGGGTTGCGGCGAATGCGTGCTCATGCCGCAGCCTCCAGCGTGAGCATGCGGGTGCGCACCGGTGGCGCTGCATACGCACCGTGCGTGGTGACCAGCGCCGCGCCACCGCCGCGCAGATGCGCGGAGATCATTCGGTTAACCAGGGTGATGCCATCCAGATCCAGATTGGCGTACGGCTCATCCAGCAACCAGAGCGGCGCCGGCGACAGCCATAGCCGTGCCAGCGCCAGCCGCTTGCGCTGGCCAGCCGACAATTGCCGCACCAGCGCATCTTCGTAACCGGCCAGGCCGACGATCGCCAGCGCGCTGCCGGGCATCTGCTTGGCGCGACGGCCATGCAGGCCGCACAGGAAGTGCAGGTTCTCCAGCGTGCTGAGGTCGGCCTTCAGGCCGGGCAGGTGGCCGAGGTAGGCCATGAAGCGGCTGCGGTCGCCGCGCTTGGCGGTCTTGCCATCGATCTGGATCTGCCCGCGCTCCACATGCAGCAGGCCAGCCAGCACGCGCAGCAACGTGGTCTTGCCGGCGCCGTTGTCGCCTTGCACCAGCAACGCTTCGCCGGCATCGACATGGAAATCCAGCGGGCCAAACACCGGCTCCTCGTTGCGGCTGAAGGCCAGGGCGTGCGCCGCCAGCAGCGGCGGTGCGGTGTGCAGCGGTTCGATCATCGGTGCAGCAGGCTCGGGTCGCAGGACGGCATGGGGGAGGGCCGGGCAGGCACGCGCCGGACCGGGCGCGCATTGTAGCGACGATGGTGGCATGCCGGGGACGCCTGCGGCAGCGCCGCAGGCGCCGCGATGTGTCAGGGAACGCTGTTTTGCAGCGTCCGGGCGCAACCGGCTGGCGGCTTTGCGTACACTCGCGGTCCCCCGTTTCTTGATCCGGACAGGCACCATGCCCCTCACGACCAAGCTGCCCAAGGTGGGCACCACCATCTTCACCGTCATGTCGCAGCTGGCGGCCGAGCACGGCGCGGTCAATCTGGGCCAGGGCTTTCCCGATTTCGCGGTGCCGCAGCGGCTGGTCGACGAACTGAGCAAGGCCATGGCGGCCGGCCACAACCAGTATCCACCGATGACCGGCGTGGCCGCGTTGCGCCAGGCCATCGCCGGCAAGGCACAGCGCTGCTATGGCGCGCAGGTCGATGCCGACACCGAGATCACCGTCACCAGCGGTGCCACCGAGGCGATCTTCAACGCCATCCACGCGGTGGTGCGCGCCGGCGAAGAGGTCATCGTGCTGGACCCGGCCTACGACTGCTACGAGCCGGCGATCGATCTGGCCGGCGCACGTGCCGTGCATGTGGCGCTGCACCCGCAGACCTTTGCGGTCGACTGGGCTGCGCTACGCGCCGCGATCACCCCCAAGACGCGCCTGTTGATGATCAACTCGCCGCACAACCCGTCCGGCGCGATGCTGTCGGCCGAGGACATGCAGACGCTGACCGAGCTGTTGCGCGGCACCGACATCTTTTTGCTGTCCGATGAGGTCTACGAACACATCGTGTTCGATGGCCGCCGGCACGAATCGGTGCTGCGCTGGCCGGAACTGCGCGAGCGCGCATTGGTGATTTCCAGCTTCGGCAAGACCTACCATTGCACCGGCTGGAAGATCGGCTACGCCATCGCACCGCCGGCGCTCACGGCCGAATTCCGCAAGGTGCACCAGTACAACACCTTCACCAGTTTCGGTCCGGCCCAGCACGCCTTCGCTGCGATGATCCGCGACGAGCCCGAACACGACGAGCAACTGGGCGCGTTCTACCAAGCCAAGCGCGACCACTTCCGCGAACGGCTGCTGACCACGCGCTTGAAGCCGTTGCCTGTGCCCGGCGGCTACTTCCAGCTGGTGGACTACTCAGCCATCAGCGATCTGCCCGATACCGAATTCGTGAAGTGGCTGACGATCGAGAAGGGCGTGGCCGCGATTCCATTGTCGCCGTTCTACCAGAACGCGCCTGCAGGGCAGCGCCTGGCGCGGCTGTGCTTTGCCAAGAACGATGCGACGCTGGATGCGGCGATCGAGCGCTTGCGTAGGCTCTGACGAGCCGGGAATCGGGATTCGGGATTCGGGAATCGTAAGAGCGGTCGGCCGCTTTTTGATCTGAATTCGCACTGGCTCGATGACATAACGCCCTCATTAAACCGCTGTCCGATTCCCTATTCCCGATTCTCCATTCCCGAGTCTCACCATGCACGACCTGCGCATCTCCCTGATCCAAGGCGACACCCGCTGGCATGACCCGGCCGGTAACCGCGACTATTACGCTGCGCTGCTGGAGCCGCTGGCCGGGCAGACCGATCTGGTGATCCTGCCGGAAACCTTCACCAGCGGGTTCTCCAACGACGCCATCGACAAGGCCGAAGGGATGGACGGGCCGACCGTGGCGTGGGTGCGTGCTCAAGCCGCACGCCTGGGTGCAGCGGTGACCGGCAGCGTGCAGTTGCGCACTGATGCCGGTGTGTTCAACCGGCTGCTCTGGGCCACGCCCGATGGGGCGTTGCAGTACTACGACAAGCGCCACCTGTTTCGCTTCGGCAACGAGCATCTGCGTTATGCGGCCGGGCGCGAGCGGCTGACGGTGGAATGGAAGGGTTGGCGGATCAATCCGCAGGTCTGCTACGACCTGCGGTTTCCGGTGTTCTGCCGCAACCGCTTCGATGTCGAACGCCCGGGGCAGATGGATTTTGATCTGCAAGTGTTCGTCGCCAACTGGCCGTCCGCCCGCGCCTACGCGTGGAAGACGTTGCTGCGCGCACGCGCGATCGAAAACCTGTGCTTCGTGGCGGCGGTCAACCGGATTGGCATCGATGGCAACCAACTGCATTACGCCGGCGACAGCGCGGTGATCGATTTCCTCGGTCAGCCGCAGGTGGAAATCCGCGAACGCGAGCAGGTGGTCACCACCACCATCAGCGCAACTGCGCTGGCCGAGCACCGCGCCCGTTTTCCCGCGATGTTGGATGCAGATCGGTTCGAGATTGGGGATTAGCGATCCGGGATCGGCACAGGCTGCTGCCGGGCAGTTGCAAGCCCGGCCGCTGTCGCCAATCCCGAATCCCGAATCTCTAATCCCGGCTACTGAGCCAGCTTGATCTCGTAGATCTTCGGCCAGCGCTTTCCGGTGACGAACAAGCGATCGTGCGCGGCGTCGTAGGCGATGCCGTTGAGGACATCGTTGGTGGGGTCGGTCAAGGTGTCCGGGTCTGGCACCAGTGCCTTGAGGTCGATCCAGGCGATGACCTTGCCGTTGGCGGGGTCGATGCGTGCGATGCGGGTGGTCAGCCACACGTTGGCCAGCAACTGGCCCTTGACCCATTCCAGCTCGTTGAGGTTGTCCAGCGGCTTGCCGCGGGCGGTGACCTTGATGCTGCCGATCTGTTTCAGGCTCTGCGGATCCAGCCGGCGGATGTTGGCGGTTCCGTCGCTCATATAGAGCTGGCGATCATCGCTAGTCAGCGCCCAGCCCTCGCCGGAATAGGTGAATTGGGTACGCGGTGCCAGCGTGGCCAGGTCGTAGACGAAGCCGCGCTGATTGCGCCAGGTCAGCTGGATCAGGCGATCTTTCCAGGCCACGATGCCTTCGCCATAGAAAGGCGGCGGCGTATTGACCTGCTGCAGGACGTTGCCGCTGTCCAGGTCGACCTTGCGCACGCTGGACTGGCCCAGCTCGCCGGTGCTCTCGTAGAGATGCCCGTCCAGATAGAACAGGCCTTCGGTAAAGGCGGCGGTGTCGTGCGGATAGGTCTTGACGACGGTGTAACCCTGGGTGGGAATCGCCTCGCCGCAGTGGGCGAGGGCGGGCAGCAGCAGTGCGCTGGCGAGCAGGCTGTAGACGGTGCGTGGCATGCGGCAATCATCCCATGTCGCGGCCGCAGGCGGCAGCTCTGTCGCCCTGTCGGACTTAGCTAAGACCCCGCTGAACAAACGCCTGCGCCGCGCTGGAATCTTGTCGCGGCTGCCACATCGGCGCTGCTAGTCTCGCGCCACGTCCACCACTGGCACTGCTCACATGATCAAGTCACTTTCGCTTATCGCGCTGCTTGGCGCCGCCACGCTGGCTCCGCAGGCGCAGGCCGCCGGCAACATCGATTGCCAGCTGTCGTTCAACTTGTCCGGCTGGTCGGTGTTCTACAAGACCGCCAGCGGTACCGGCACCATCAAGTGCGATAACGGTGCGGTCATTCCGGTCAAGATCTCCAGCAAAGGCGGTGGCCTGACGGTCGGTAAATCCAAGATCGTCGGCGGCCGCGGCACCTTCAGCGGTGCCTATAGCCTCAACGACCTGTTCGGCACGTATGCCGCCGCCGAAGCGCACGCGGGCGTCGTGAAGTCCAGCACCGCACAGGTCGTCACCAAGGGCGATATCTCGCTTGCGCTGGCAGGCACAGGCGAGGGCGTGGACCTGGGTGTCAACGTGGGTAACTTCGTGATCGAGCGTCGCAAGTAAGAGCGGTAACAAGCTGAGCGGGCTGTCCCCGGATGGGCGTGCGCTGCGCGCCCAACACCGGAGCGCACGGGTGGCAGGTGTCGATGTCGAGCAACGGTCGCGCCCACCCGAAGGCCGCGCAGTCGTGTTGCCGATCCAGGTCGCAGCATCGGGATCGCGCTCATTCAACCGGTGCGTGCGGTGTCTGCATCGCGATGGCGCTGCAAGGGAATGGCTTTCGTTAAAGGACTGTACGACCGGATACGCGGCAGCTTCTGTGTCTCAGTCGATGTCCTATACCGTCCTCCACATAAAAACGGCCCTTTGCAGGGCCGTTTTTATCGCGCGGATCGGTTGACGCTCAACGACCGCGATTACCGCCGCCGGGAGGACGACGATTGCCGCCGCCCGGCGGACGGCCGCCGGGGCCGCGCGGTGCGCCACCCGGGCCGCGAGCGCCGCCACCGGGACCGCCGGGGCCACGGTTGGCAGACGCGGGGCCGCGATTACCACCCGGACCCGGTCGCCCACCGCTCGGGCGACCAGCAGGGCGTGCGGCACCGTACGGGCTGAAGCCCGGGTTGGCGTGATCGGAGGGGAAGCTCGGTGCGTTGCCCGGGTGGCCATACGGGTGCTTGCGTTGCCCCTGGCCCTGCGACTGACCCTGTCCGCCGCCAGCGCCGCGTCCCGGACCACCCGGGCGGGCGCCGCCTGGACCGCCAGCGCCCGGTCGCGCACCACCCGGTCCTTTCTTGGCATACGGGCGTGCCTGACCGGTGCCCGGGCCGCTCGGGCCGGCATTGCGGTGGCCGCTCGGGCCGGTGCTCACGCCATCGGGCACATACCAGCTGCGGAACGCGGCCGGGTTGCCGTCTGGCAACGCGCCGCGGTCGCCCTTGGCCGGGCCGCGCTGCTTGAACGGGCGCTGCTGCGATTGCTTGGCGGCCGCTTCGCCGCTGACTGTCAGGCCGCCCCTGAAACCGCCGGGCTTGCCGCGACCGCCGCGACCGCGATCTTCGCGCAAGTTGTCGAAACGCCGCAGTTCGCGGCCTTCATCCGCGCCAGAGGTCTGGCCGTTGACGTAGGCATTGCTGCGGCCATCGCGCGAGACGTGCACGGTCGACTTGGCGGCGCGGCGCTGACCGATCACCGGCTGCAGTGTCAGTGCCGACGGCGCGCCTTCTTCCAGTTTCAGTTCGGCTCGCAAGGCGTCGACCTTGTCCTGCGCCACTTCCACCGAGTGCCCGCGCAGCAGCTCGCGCGGCAGCGAAATCTTGCCGTAACGGCTGCGCTTGAGGCGGCTGACCTGGCAACCCTGCGATTCCCACAGGCGGCGCACTTCGCGGTTGCGGCCTTCCTTGACGACCACGCGGAACCAGTCGTGCGAGTCGGTACCGCCGATGCGTTCGATCTCGTCGAATTTGGCGCCACCGTCTTCCAGTAGCACGCCGCGCGACAGGCGCTCGATGATGGCATCGGGGACTTTTTCTTCGCCTTCCGGCGCACGCACGCGCACCACGTATTCGCGCTCGACCTCGTAGGAGGGGTGCATCATCGCGTTGGCCAGCTCACCGTCGGTGGTGAGCAGCAGCAGGCCGGTGGTGTTGATGTCCAGGCGGCCAATGGCGATCCAGCGCGAGCCCTTCAAAACCGGAAGCGACTCGAACACGGTCGGGCGGCCTTCGGGATCTTCGCGCGTGGTCACTTCGCCTTCGGGCTTGTTGTAGATCAGCACGCGCGAGGGCTCGGTCAGCGCGCTGGCCACGAAGCTGCGGCCGTCCAACTCGATCTTGTCGCCGCTGCGCACCGACATGCCGGTCTGCGCAACGGCGCCATTGACCTTGATCAGGCCGTCGGCGATGCGCTGTTCCAGCGCGCGGCGCGAACCCAGGCCGGCCTGGGCCAGCACCTTGTGCAGGCGCTCTTCCAGCTTGGGCGCTTCGGGCGCGCTGTCGCGCTTGAGGGAAAGCTTGTTCAACGACAGCTTGCGGGGGGTGTCACTCATGTGTCTGGCTCCGGCCGCCGCGTTGCGGGTCGGCCTCTGGGTCGGAATCGGCTTCGTCAACAGCCACGGTCGTCGTCGCGACGGCGTTGTCTTCGTCTTCGTTCACTGCATCCGCGCGCGTTCCCGGCGCGGTGTCGGGGTCGCCCTCACGGGCGTCGTCTGGGTCCTGCGTGTTCTTCTCGTGCGCCGAGCCATGCTCGGGGTGTTGCGGTGTCTGGTCGTTTACTGCGTCGACCGCTTCGGTGTCGATCGCCTCATCGAGACCGTGGTGTTGCTGGTCGACTGCGGCATCGTCAGGCGATTGCTGTGCATGCAGGTCGGCGTCGGCGTCACTTTCAATTCCGGTATCGTGCTCGGCGTCGGCCTGGTGATCGCCCGGTGCTTCGGTGTTGCTGGCCGGGTTCGCCGAGGCGTCGGCCTCGTCCGTTTCCAAACTATCTTGCGAAGCGCCGGTGCCGCTGTCGTCAGCCGCAGCGCCAGCGTTGGCTTCCACATCCGCGTCGGTACCGCCAGCATCCGCATCGTCAGCACCCGTATCGCCGCCCTCGGCGTCAGCCTGATCTGCATCGGCCTGATCCTGCGCCGCGTCCATCGCTGCCGCCGCGGGCACGGCGCCATCCAGTTGCCCGTCGCGGTCCAGCGGCAGCTGCGGTTCCAGCTCGGCGATGTCCTTCAACTCAGACAATGGCGGCAGCTCGTCCAATCGCTTGAGCCCGAAATAATCCAGAAAGCCCTTGGTGGTGCCGAACAGGGCCGGCTTGCCGGGCACGTCGCGGTGGCCCACCACGCGGATCCATTCGCGCTCTTCCAGCGCCTGGATGATGTTGCTGCTGACGGCCACGCCGCGCACCTGCTCGATCTCGCCGCGGGTGATCGGCTGGCGGTAGGCGATCAGCGCCAGGGTCTCCAGCGTGGCGCGGGTGTACTTGGTGCGGCGCTCGGTCCACAGCCGGGCGACCCAGCCATGCACATCGGCCTTGACCTGGAAGCGGAAGCCGGAGGCCACTTCGACCAGTTCCACGCCGCGCTCGGCGCAGGCCTCGCGCAGCAGTTCCAGCGCGCGCTCCACGCTGCCGGGCGGTGCCGGCTCTTCTTCCGGAAACAGGCCCTGCAGTTGCGCCAGCGTCAGCGGCTGGCTGCTCGCCAACAGGGCGGCTTCGATAATGCGGGTGATCAGCGCTTGATCCATTCGGTGATCGGCTTCAGATAGGTTCGTTGGCGGCATCGCTATCGTCGAATTCGCTGGAGAATTGCAACGGCGCATTGGTATTGCCCAACGCCAGCGACTTCACGTAGATCGGCGCCAGCGGCGCTTCCTGCACGATGTCCAGCAACTGCTCCTTGGCCAGTTCGAGCAGCGCCAGGAAGGTGACCAGCACGCCGAGCTTGCCTTCTTCGGCAGTGAACAGCGATTCGAAACGGTAGAACTTGCCATCCTCCAGGCGGCTGAGCACATCGCCCATGCGCTGGCGCACACTCAGCGCCTCGCGCTTGATCGCATGGCCGGTGAACAGCTCGGCGCGTTTGAGCACGTCGTACAGCGCCATCAGCATTTCTTTCAGTTCCACCGGCGGCGGCAGCTTGACCGCTGCGCGCTCGGGCAGATGCGCCTGCACCGGCGCGCTGTCGCGGCCCATGCGGGGCAGGGTGTCCAGATCCTCGGCGGCCTGCTTGAAGCGTTCGTATTCCTGCAGGCGGCGTACCAGCTCGGCGCGCGGATCTTCTTCTTCGCCATCCTGGCTGGGAGGGCGCGGCAACAGCATGCGCGATTTGATCTCGGCCAGGATTGCCGCCATCACCAGATATTCGGCTGCCAGTTCGAAGCGCAGCTCCTGCATCACATTGATGTAGTCCACATATTGCCGGGTGATCTCGGCGACGGGGATGTCCAGGATGTCCAGGTTCTGGCGGCGGATCAGATACAGCAGCAGGTCCAGCGGGCCTTCGAAGGCATCCAGGATGACTTCCAGCGCATCCGGCGGGATATACAGATCCTGCGGGATCTGCAGCACCGGTTGCCCATGCACCACCGCCAGCGGCATTTCCTGCTGCTGTGGCGGCGCGCTCGTGGCTGGCGGAGTCGCGACGTGCGCGAGTTTGGAATTCATCAGGTCGACATCGGTCTTGCGGTCGCCGGCGGCGGTCTTAAGCCGCGCCTGCAGGGCTTTGCCTTGAGTTATTGCGATCAATGTCGTGCCTGTGCCGGCACGATCCCACAAATCCACATACAACGTCCGCCGCGTGGCATGCGGCGACGGAACAGCGAGGAGGTCGTCTACGCGGACCGGCGGTGGGCAGCGAATCGGTCGTCGGGAAGAGCGCTGCGCCTGGGCCGACGGGCCGCTGCGTCCGGTTGCGTGTGCAGTGGTGCCAAGGGTAATGCGTGCGCGGGGGCGGTGTCCAGCGCCGACGCGGCTAGAATCGGTGCGGTGATCTTCCAGTCTTGGGCGAGGTGGCGTGTGTGGTACGTAATCGAGGGATATGACCGGGCCGACGCAGTGGCGGCACGGCAGCAGGCGCGGCCGGCGCATCTGGCGCGTCTGCAGGCGCTTGCGGCTGCTGGGCGGTTGCTGGTGGCGGGCCCGTGTCCGGCCATCGACGCCGAAGATCCAGGTCCGGCCGGTTTCACCGGCAGCGTCGTGATTGCCGAGTTCGACGCCCTGGAGGATGCGCGCGCCTGGGCCGATGCCGACCCCTATGTGGAAGCGGGCGTGTACACGCGCACCGAGGTCCGCCCATTCCGCCGGGTATTGCCATGAGCCGGGTCGAGCAGATCCGCGCAGCGTTGCAGGCGGCACTGGCGCCCACCGAACTGGACGTCGTCGACGACAGCGCGCGGCATGCCGGCCATGCCGGTGCGCGCGACGGGCGCGGGCACTTCAATGTGCGCGTGGTCAGCGCCGCATTCGTCGGCAAGCCGCCACTGGCACGGCATCGCGCGGTGTACGCCGCGGTGGGCGAGATGATGCAGACCGATATTCATGCCTTGTCGATCGAGGCCTTCGTGCCGGGCGAGGTTGGCTGAACGTCGCGGGGAACGCCGGCGGTCGTACCGGGCCGTCTGCTGTGATCAGAACTGCCGGGCTCAGCGGTGATTGCCTTCTCGGCAGCGAGCGTCAGGGTGCAGCCGGCAAGGCCGCGGGAGTGCCGGTGCAGGCGCCGGTCCGTGCGGTCCTGGCAAGACTGGATTGACCAGCAAATCGTGACCTGCATCCTGCTTCGCATGTGGACGCATGGGTGCATATTTGTTGCGACGCAGCACGTTGCTTCACGTGCTCCTCACCCGCAGCTGATTGATCTGTAAGCGTTTTCACGCATGTGAAGATAGGGGTTTACGCCTCTGTATGAAAACGCTTACAGTCCGCGCCAGTTTTGGGAAGTCGGTCGCGGAGGGCGACACGAATGGCCAAGGGTGCGGTCACCATCAAAGATGTCGCTCGGGAAGCGCAGGTCTCCGTCGCAACGGTGTCGCGTGCGCTCAACGGGCACGACAACGTTGCCGGACCGGTGCGCCAGCAGGTGCTGGAGGTGGCCGAGCGGCTGCGCTACAGCCCGCATGCGGCCGCGCGCAGCCTGAGCAGCCGGCGCTCGCAGACCCTGGGCGTGGTGCTGCCGGACTTGTATGGCGAGTTCTTTTCCGAATTGATTCGCGGCATCGACGGCGCGGCGCGTGCGGCCGGCCAGCACCTGCTGGTGTCCAGCTACCACGGCGACCCGGAAGCCCAGGGCAGGGCGCTGCGCTCGATGCGCGGGCGCGTCGATGGCCTGCTGGTGCTTTCGCCCTACGCCGAGCAGCCGGGGTTCCTCACCGACAACCTGCCGCAGTCGCTGCCGACGGTGTTGATCAATGCGCACCTGCCCGGTGCCGACTATCCGGTGCTGAGCATCGACGACCATGCCGGTGCCATGGCCATGACCGAGCACCTGTTGCGGGCCGGGCACCGCCGCATCGCCTTCATCGGTGGCCCGGCGCTGAACTTCGATGCGCGCGAACGCCTGCGCGGCTTCCGCGATGCGCTTGCTGCGTTCGGTGCGCAGGCGCAGGGCGTGGAATACCCGGGCGACTTCGACGAAGCCTCCGGCCACCGCGCCGGGCTGGCGATGCTGGCGGCCGGCGCGTTGCCGGATGCGGTGTTCGCCGCCAACGACATGACCGCGCTGGGCTGCCTGTACGCGTTTGCCCAGGCCGATGTGTCGGTGCCTGGCGACGTGGCGCTGGCGGGTTTTGACGACATTCCGCTGGCCCGCTTTGTCCATCCCGCGCTGACCACCATGCGGGTGAGCATCGCCCGGCTGGGCGAGCAGGCGATGACCCGGCTGATGCGCCTGGTCGAAACGCCTGACCGCGATGACGGCATCCGCCAGTTGCTGACGCCCGAGCTGGTGATCCGTGCCTCCTGCGGTACCGGCCAATCGGCTCACTGACCTTTCCGGCCACGCGTTTCCGGGCCGACCTTTTCGCGGACGTCCTGTCCGCTCCCGCTGTCCCCGCAGCGGCTGTTCCTGCACCACTGCACTGCCACAACAACAATCTGTACCGATCCCTGGAGGGACGACCATGCGCCACCACCACCCCCATTCCGCCCGTCCGGCGCGCAAGCTGCTCAGCTGCGCGCTTGCCAGCTGCCTGCTGCTCGGCGCCGCTCCGGCCTTCGCACAGAGCACCGCTGCGACCATCCGCGGGCAGGTCACCGTCGATGCCGCACCTGCCGCCCAGGCGCAGGTCACCGCCACCAATCTGGCCACCGGCCTGACCCGCACCGTGCAGGTCAGCAATGGCGGCTATTCGGTGGGCGGCCTGCCGCCGGGTTCGTACCGCATCGATGTCACCGCCAATGGCCAGACCAGTTCGCAGAACGTCACCGTGCAGGTCGGCCAGACCGCGACCTTGAACCTGGGCGTCGGCGGCGAACCGGCCACGGCCGCCGGTGGTAACGCCACCACGCTGGATGCGGTGCAGGTGAAGGCGCCGCCGGTGCTGGTGGAAACGCGCACCTCCGAGAACGCCACCTACATTTCCAACGTGCAGATCCAGAACCTGCCGCGCGCCACGCGCAACTTCCTGGAGCTGGCCGACACCGTGCCCAACGTGCAGTTCACCCGCGATGCCAACGGCACCACCAAGGTGCGCACCGGCGCCACCTCGGCCGAAGGCACCAATGTCTACATCGACGGTGTGAGCCAGAAGAACTACGTGCTCACCGGCGGCGTGAGCGGCCAGGATTCCAGCCGCGGCAACCCGTTCCCGCAGTCGGCGATCGGCGAATACAAGGTCATCACCTCCAACTACAAGGCCGAGTTCGACCAGGTCAGCGGCGCGGCCATCGTGGCCTCGTCCAAGTCCGGCACCAACGACTTCCACGGCAGCTTCTTCTGGGACACCAGCAACGACAGCTGGCGCGAGGAAAGCCCGCTGGAGAAGAAGGCCGGCGTGCGCGACGACTTCGAAGAAACCCAGTACGGCGCCACCTTCAGCGGCCCGATCCTCAAGGACAAGGCGCATTTCTTCATCGCCTATGAAGCCAAGGAATACACCACCCCGAACGTGGTGATTCCCGGCTCGATCTATTCGGACCGCGTCGACCAGTTGCCGGCCCAGCTGCAGCCGCTGGTGGTGACCTCGAGTACGCCGTTCAAGGAAGACCTGTACTTCGGCAAGATCGACTGGACCATCGGCGAGAACAACCTGTTCGAGCTGACCGGCAAGTACCGCAAGGAAGACGAGCTCAACGACGTCGGCCGCACCTCGACCTACGAGCACGGCAGCATCAACGGCCAGGAAGAAAAGCGCGCCAACCTGCGCTGGCAGTACAGCGGGGCCAACTTCCTCAACGAGGCCAACCTGAGCTACGAAAGCGCGTTCTGGAACCAGGCGCCGATCAACAACGGCAACGGCTACATCCTCAGCTACGCACCGGTGCGCGGCAACGAGACCGACATCCTGGCGGCAGGCGCCGGCAGCAGCTTCCAGCGCAAGGGGCAGAAGGGCTGGACCTTCCAGGACGACCTGACCTTGAACAGCCTGGAATGGCACGGTGCGCACACCGTCAAGATGGGCGTGAAGTTCAAGAGCATCGACCTGGATTCGACCCAGTTCAACCCGGCCAACCCGCAGTACTACTACAACATCCTCACCGACGTGCAAACGCCGTACCGCGTGCGCTTCGGTGCGCCGCTGGTGGAAGGTGGCGGTTCGGTGGTGTCCAAGAACAAGCAGTACGGCATCTACCTGCAGGACGACTGGGAGGTCAACGAGCACTGGACCTTGAACCTGGGCGTGCGCTACGACTACGAGCAAACCCCGGCATTCCTGGATTTCGTGACCCCCTCGGATGTCGCCAGCGCGCTGCAGAACTGGCCTAACCTGCGCAACGCCAACTACAACATCAACGACTTCATCAGCACCGGCAACAACCGCAAGGCGTTCAAGAATGCCTGGCAGCCGCGTCTGGGCGCCTCCTACGACCTGTTCGGCGATCAGGCCCACGTGATCTATGGCGGCGCCGGTCGTGCCTATGACCGCAACATCTTCGATTACCTGGCACTGGAGCAGCTCAACAACTCTTTCAAGTCGTATAGCTACTACTTCACCAGCGCCAACAACCCCGCTTGCCTGGGCGACCCGTGCACGGCCTGGAATCCGGCGTACAACAGTCAGGATGGCTTGAACACACTCACGGCCAACAGCACCGGCGGTGGCGGACGTGAGGTCTACCTGATCGACAACAACCTCAAGACCCCGTACTCCGATCAATTCAGCATCGGCATGCGCAACATGGTGCCGTTGTGGGGCCAGGACTGGTTCACCGATGTCACCCTGAGCCGCATCGAAAGCCATGACGGTTTCGCCTTCGTGCGCGGCAACCGCCTGCCGGACGGTTCGTTCTTCCAGCCGGGCACCACCTCCGGCGTGCCGACCGACGGCCCGAATGGCTATAGCGCCATCGTGCTGGGCACCAATGGCGTGGAAACCCGCAACAACCAGCTGGCCTTGCAGGTGGAAAAGCCCTTCGACGAAGAGTCCGGCTGGGGCTTGACCGTGGCCTACACCTATTCCGATGCGAAGGAGAACCGGCAGTTCGGCGAGCACTATGCGCTGGACCGCGAACGCATCCAGGACTATGGCTGGCGCGAGGCCGGCGGCATCCCGAAGAACCGCCTGGTGGTCACCGGCATCTACGAGCTGCCGTATGAGATCAAGCTGTCCGGCAAGCTGTCGCTGGCCAGCCAGACCGCGCGCTATGGACAGAATTGCCTGGCCGGCAACGACCAGTGCGAGATCATCCAGTTCAAGCCGGATGGCACGCTGGGCTACAAGGAATTCAGCATTGCCGCCAATAAAGAGTGGGACACCGGCGGTGGTGTCAAATTCAATGTGCGTGCGGATATCCTCAACGTGTTCAACTGGGTTAATTACGCCACCTTCAACGGCGATACCGGAACATTGCAGGACTTGAACACGGCTTACGGCACACCGACCGGTGTGCTGGCGTCGCCGATGCGTACCTTCCGTCTGGCCTTCGGCCTGAACTGGTGAGGTGCTCGACCGCCCTGGCCGCAACGCCAGGGCGGTCGAACTCGGCGCCTGGATAGGGTAGGTTGGCGTGTCAGATGTAATCGATTACACACGTGGGGGGCGGATGGACAGGGGCAACACGTCGCGATGGTTGACGATTCCACTCTTGCTGGGCGCGCTGGTCTTGGCGTCGTGCAAGCAAGCCGAGGAACCCAAGGTGGCCGAAAAGAAGGCACCGGTCAAAGTCATCCTGGTTGAGGCGCAACTGCCGCCCAAACCGGTCAAGCCGCCGCTGCCGCCGCTGTTTTCGGACATCGAACGCCGCACATTCCAGTTCTTTTGGGACACCACCAACGAGGTCAACGGCCTGTCGCCGGATCGGTTTCCGTCGCGCCCGTTTGCCAGCATTGCGTCGGTCGGATTCGCGTTGACCGCCTATCCGATCGGCATCGAGAACGGGTGGGTCAGTCGCAATCAGGCGATCGACCGCACCCTGACCACGCTGAAATTCTTCCGCGACGCACCGATGGGTCCGCAGAAGACCGGCCGGGCCGGCTACAAGGGCTTCTACTACCATTTTCTGGACATGCAGCAGGGCAACCGCTACGACAGCTGGGTTGAACTGTCGAGCGTGGACACCGCACTGCTGATGATGGGCGTGTTGTTCACCCAGTCGTACTACGACGGCGACGACCCGCGCGAAAAGGAGATCCGCCAGATCGCCGACACGCTGTACAAGCGCGTGGACTGGCGCTGGTTGCAACAGCGCGCGCCGCTGATCTCGATGGGCTGGTTCCCCGAGAGCGGCTTCATCAACCACGACTGGATGGGCTACAACGAGGCGATGATGCTATACATCCTCGCGCTGGGCTCGCCAACGCATGGCGTCGACCCGGACGCCTGGACCAGCTGGACCCGCACCTACAACAACGACTGGGGCGTGTATCAGGGCCAGGAATACCTGTCGTTCGGCCCGCTGTTCGGCCACCAATACAGCCATGTCTGGATCGACTTCCGCGATATCCAGGACCAGTACATGCGCGAACGCGGCATCGACTACTTCCTCAACAGCCGCCGCGCCACGTTGGCGCAGCGCGACTACGCCATCGACAACCCGATGAAGTGGAAGGACTACGGCGAAAACGTCTGGGGCTTGACCGCCAGCGACGGCCCGCAGAACACCAGCCAGGAATACCGCGGCGAGCAGCGCCAGTTCCGCCATTACTCTTCGCGCGGCGCCGGTCTGCGCGAGAATTTCGACGACGGCACCATCGCCCCGACTGCGGCGATCTCCTCGATCGTGTTCGCCCCGGAAGTGGTGATTCCTGCCACCCAAGAGATGCACAAGCGCTATGGCGACTTCCTGTATTCGAGCTACGGGTTCCTGGATTCGTTCAACCCCAGTTTCAACTACGACATCCCGATCAAGACCGGGCGCATGGTGCCGGACCGTGGCTGGGTGGCCAGCGACTACATCGCCATCGACCAGGGCCCGATCCTGACGATGATCGCCAACTACCAGAACGAATTCGTCTGGAACGTGATGAAGAAGAACCCCTACATCCGTGCCGGTCTGGAACGCGCCGGCTTCACCGGCGGCTGGCTCACTCCGGAGGGCGAGCCGCAGCCGGCGCCGCAGAAGGACGAGCAGAAGGCCGCCGCGCGCGCGCTGGGCATGGCCGAATCGCGTGCCGCCGCCGCCCAGGCCCAGCAAGACCCCTCGCAACGCCAGAAACCCGAGTAATCCGTGCGCCTTTTGAAACTGTTGATGTTGGCCGTCGCCCTGTGTGCAGGTGCGACGGGATGCGAACGCTCCGATCCGGGCAAGACCACGGTGCGCTTCTGGGCGATGGGCAAGGAGGCCGAAGTGGTCGCCGAGCTGGTGGCCGATTTCGAAAAGCAGAACCCCACCATCCACGTGGATGTGCAGAACATCCCGATGACGGCGGCACACGAAAAACTGCTGACCGCCTTTGCCGCCGATGGCCTGCCGGATGTGTGCCAGCTCGGCAACACCTGGCTGCCGGAGTTCGCGCTGCTGGACACGTTGGAGCCGATGCAGCCGTACGTGGCGCGCTCCAGCGTTGTCGACCCGGCCGACTATTTCCCTGGCGTGTGGGACACCAATCTGGTCGATGGCACGCTGTACGGCGTGCCGTGGTATGTGGACACGCGGCTGCTGTTCTACCGCAAGGACCTGCTGCGCGAGGCCGGCTATAGCGAAATGCCCAAGACCTGGGCCGAGATGGAACAGGTGATGGCCGCGATCAAGCGCAAGGTCGGCCCCGACCGCTATGCCATCCTGATGCCGCTCAACGAATTCGAGCAGCAATTGTCGTTCGCGCTGCAGCAGGACGACCGCCTGCTGCGCGACCACGACAACTACGGCAACTTCCGTGGCGCCGGTTTCCGCAAGGCGCTGGGTTTCTACGACAACATGTATCAGCAGGGCTGGGCGCCCAAGGTCTCAGAGACCCAGGTCTCCAATGTCTGGTACGAATTCTTCAACGGCTATTACGCCTTCTATCTGTCCGGGCCGTGGAACGTGCGCGAGTTCAAGCTGCGCCAGCCGCCGGGCATGGAAGGCAAGTGGGGCACCGCGCCGTTGCCGGGGCCCAACGGCTTGGGTGCCGGCATCGCCGGCGGTTCCAGCCTGGTGATCTTCAAGTCCTCGCAACACAAGGACGCCAGTTGGAAGCTGATCGAATATCTGTCGCAGCCGCAGGTGCAGGCGCGTTTCCACGCCATCATCGGCGACCTGCCGCCGCGTCGAAGTACCTGGAAGCTGCCTTCGCTGGCCAACGACGAACTGGCGCATGCCTTCGGCGACCAGCTGGAGCGGGTCAAGGCCACGCCCAAGGTGCTGGAGTGGGAGCGCATCGTGCAGGAAATGCGTCTGGTCACCGAGCGCGTGGTGCGCGGCGGGCAATCGCACGAAGCCGCCGTGCAGGAACTGGATCAACGCGTGGACGAAATCTTGGCCAAGCGCCGCTGGATCTTCGAGCAGGAGGGCGGGCATGTCGGCCCGGCCGGTGACACCGCTCCGCCGGCAGTGAAGCCAGCGGCAGCAGGCACCACCGCGCCAGCTGCCGCAGCGGATCAGGGAGCCGCACGATGATGAAGCGTAATTCCGTCGCCGGCTGGGTCTTTGCCGCGCCGTCGATCATGGTGCTGGGCATGTTCTTCGGCGTGCCGGTGTTCGCCGCGCTGGTGCTCAGTGTGACCGACTTCGACCTGTACGCACTGGCCGACAGCAGCCATCTGCGCTTCGTCGGCCTGGGCAACTACATCGACCTGCTGCAGACGCCGCTGTTCTGGAAGTCGTTGTGGAACACCACCTACTTCGTGCTGCTGGGCGTGCCGATGTCGATCGGTGTGTCGCTGGGCGCGGCCCTGCTGCTCAACGCCAAGGCCTCGCGCTTCAAGGCGCTGTTCCGCACCGCCTTGTTCGCGCCAGTGGTGACCACGCTGGTAGCGGTGGCGGTAATCTGGCGCTACCTGTTCCATATCAAGTACGGCCTGGTGAACTTCGGCCTGAGCCATCTGGGCATCGCCCCGATCGACTGGCTGGGCGACCCGCGCTGGGCGATGCCCACCATCATGCTGTTCGCGGTGTGGAAGAACTTCGGCTACAACATGGTGATCTTCCTGGCCGGGCTGCAGGCGATCCCGCAGGACTTGTACGAGGCCGCGCGCATCGATGGCGCGTCGCGCTGGAAGCAGTTCCTGCACATCACCTTGCCGATGCTCGGCCCGGTGCTGATGGTCGTGGGCGTGATCACCATTTCCGGCTACTTCCAGCTGTTCGCCGAACCCTACGTGATGACCCGCGGCGACCCGCTGCAAAGCACCGTCAGTGTGCTGTATTTCATGTTCGAAGAAGGCTTCAAGTGGTGGAACCTCGGCCGCGCGTCGGCGGTGGCGTTCCTGTTGTTCCTCATCATTCTGGCGGTGACCACCGTGATGCTGCGCTTTGGCCGCAAGAAGGACCTGATATGAGTCGTGATGTCGGCGAGTCGCGCTGGAATGCCGTGCTGATCAACGGCGGCCTGCTGGCGCTGGCGGTGATCAGCCTGGCACCGCTGCTATGGATGCTGTCGGTGTCGTTCATGCCCACCGGCGAGGCCAGCCGGTTTCCGCCACCGATGCTGCCGTCGGCGTTCACCACCGCCAACTACCACGAGCTGTTCGCGCGCACCGGCATGGCGCGCAACTTCGCCAACAGCTTGCTGGTGTCCGGGCTGATCACGCTCGGCTCGCTACTGGTCAACACCATGGCCGGTTATGCGTTCGCCAAGCTGCAGTTCGTCGGCCGCGAGCGCATCTTCAAGATCCTGATGGCCGCGCTGGTGATCCCGGCGCAGGTGGCGATGCTGCCGCTGTTCCTGCTGATGAAGCAGTTGCACCTGGTCAACAACATCGGCGGGGTGGTGGTGCCGGCGCTGGCCACGGTGTTCGGCATCTTCCTGGTGCGTCAGTACGCGCGCAGCATTCCGGATGAATTGATCGAGGCCGCGCGCATCGACGGTGCCAGCGAGATGCGCATCTTCTTCCAGATCGTGTTGCCGATGCTCAAGCCGGTGCTGGTCACCTTGACCATCTTCACCTTCATGGGTTCGTGGAACGACTTCATGTGGCCGTTGATCGTGCTGACCGACCAGGAGCAGTACACCTTGCCGGTGGCGCTGGCGGCGCTGTCGCGCGAGCACATCATGGATGTGGAATTGATGATGGCTGGCGCAGTGGTGACGGTGATTCCGGTGCTGCTATTGTTCCTGGCGCTGCAGCGTTACTACATCCAAGGTCTTCTGCTGGGGAGTGTGAAGGGGTGAAACCAGTGTTCCTGCGACTGTGTGCCATGGCCGCTTTCGTCACGTCTGCGGGCGCGGCGCAGGCGCAGGAGCGCGTGCTCGACGGCTTCAACGACATCGGTGCCTGGCGCCTGGTGGTGTCCAACCAGGTCAGCGGTTCGCTGCGCCCGGTGGCCACGCCCTCGGGCGGGCATGCGCTGTGCCTGGACTACAACTTCAACGGCGTGTCCGGCTATGTCGGCATCCGTCGCAATTTGCCGATCACCTATCCGGACAATTACCGGATGTCGTTCGCGGTGCGCGGCGAATCGCCATCCAACGACCTGCAGCTCAAGCTGATCGACGCAAGCGGCGACAATGTCTGGTGGGTCAACCGGCCGGGCTTCAACTTCCCGAAGAACTGGACAACGTTCAACTACCGCAAGCGCAACATCGAGAAGGCCTGGGGCCCAGGTCAGGACAAGCAACTGCGCAGCAGCGCCGATGTGGAGTTCACCATCTACAACAAGGTCGGCGGCAAGGGCACGGTGTGCTTCGACCGGCTCACGCTCACGCCGCTGCCGCCCGAAGACACCTCGCCGTTGCAGGCCAAGGCCATCACCGACACCGCGCCTGCGTTGGAACAGCGCCTGGCCGATGGCAAGCCGGACACGTTCTGGCTCAGCGGCGCGGTCAAGCAACAGACGGTCACGCTGGATCTGGGCAGGGTGCGCGAATTCGGCGGCGCCGTGGTGCAGTGGGTGCCGGGTCTGCAGGCCTCGCAATACGTGGTGCGCTCCTCCAGCGACGGACGGAGCTGGCGCGACCTGCGCACGGTCACTGCCGGCGCGGGCGGCACCGATTGGTTGGCGCTTCCCGATACCGAAGCGCGCTACCTGCGTTTCGATCTCAAGGACGGCCCCAACTGGCGCTACGGCATCAAGGAAGTGCAGCTGCAGCCGCTGGCATTCGCCGCAACGCCCAACGACTTCATCAAGTCGCTGGCCGCGCAACTGCCGCGTGGCAGTTATCCGCGCGGCTTCTCCGGCGAGCAGCCGTACTGGACCATCCTGGGCCTGGATGGCGGCACCGAACAGGGCCTGATCGGCGAGGACGGTGCGGTGGAAGTGGGCAAGGGCGGTTTCAGCATCGAGCCGTTCGTGGTTACCGGCGGCAAGGTGCTGCACTGGTCCGATGTCAGCAGCGAGCAAAGCCTGCAGGACGATTACCTGCCGATTCCCAGCGTGGATTGGCACCACGACCTGATGAATCTGCGCGTCACCGCCTTCGTGCAGGGCACCCCCGATCAGGCGCAACTGGTCGCGCGTTACCAACTGCACAACACCGGCAAGGATGCGCGCGAGTTCACCCTTGCGCTGGCAGTCCGGCCATTCCAGGTCAACCCGCCGGCGCAGTTTCTCAACACCTTGGGTGGCGTCAGCCGCATCGACCAACTCGCAGTGGATGGTGGCCAGGTCAGCGTCAACGGCAAGCCGCGGGTGTTCGCTGCACAGCGGCCGGATGCCGGCTTTGCAAGCGCCTTCGACAGCGGCATGGACGTCAGCCATCTCACCGCGGCCACGCCGCCGACAGTGACCCAGGTCAAGGACGAAACTGGCCTGGCATCAGGTGTACTGCTGTATCGCTGGAAGCTGGAGCCCGGCCAACGCCGCGAAGTGGCCTTGGTCATTCCGCAAACCGGTGCCGCGCAGCTGCCGGCTGGCTTCGATGCCGACAAGGCGCAGCAGCAGGTGGCGCAGCAATGGCGCAGCAAGCTCGATCGGGTGCGCATCAGCGTGCCGGCCGAAGGCAAGCCGGTGGTCGATACCTTGCGCACCGCGCTGGCGCATATGCTGATCTCACGCATCGGTCCACGCCTGCAGCCGGGCACACGCTCGTATTCGCGCAGCTGGATCCGTGACGGCGCAATGATTTCCGAAGGACTGTTGCGGCTGGGTCGCGAAGACGTGGTGCGCGACTACGTGGATTGGTTCGCGCCATACCAGTTTGCCGATGGCATGGTGCCGTGCTGCGTGGACGACCGCGGCAGCGACCCGGTGCCGGAGAACGACAGCCACGGCGAGCTGATCTACAACATCGCCGAGTACTACCGCTATACCGGCGACAAGGCCTTCCTGGAAAAGATGTGGCCGCATGTCACCGGCGCCTACGACTACATGGAAAGGCTGCGCGCCAGCGAGCGTACCGAAGAAAACTTCATGCGCAACCCGGCTTTCTACGGAATGATGCCGGTGTCGATCAGCCACGAAGGCTATTCGGCCAAGCCGGTGCATTCGTACTGGGATAATTTCTGGGCACTGCGCGGTTACAAGGACGCGGCGATGCTGGCCGGGGCGCTGGACAAGCCAGAGGAAGCGGCACGCTTCAGCGCCGCACGCGATGAATTCAGTGGCGATCTGGTGGCATCGCTGGGCGCGGCCGTGCGTCAGCACAACCTGGATTTCCTGCCGGGCTCGGCGGAGCTGGGCGACTTCGATGCGACCTCGACCACCATTGCGTTGACGCCAGGCGGCGAGCAGCAACGCCTACCGCAGGATCTGCTGACCAAGACCTTCGAGCGTTACTGGAAGGAATTCTCCGACCGTCGCGACGGCAAGCGCGAATGGAAGGACTACACGCCCTACGAGTGGCGCAACGTGGCCGCATTCGTGCGCCTGGGCTGGCGCGACCGCGCCTGGGACGCGACCGCGTTCTTCTTCAAGGACCGCGCTCCACAACCCTGGAACCAGTGGGCCGAAGTGGTCTCGCGCACGCCACGCACGCCGTTCTTCGTCGGCGACCTGCCGCATGCCTGGGTCGCCTCGGACTTCGTACGCTCGGTGCTGGACATGTTCGCCTACGGCCGCGAATCCGATGCCAGCCTGGTCATCGCGGCCGGCACGCCGACGCGCTGGTTCGAAGGCAAGGGAATCGGTATCGCCGAACTGCGTACACCGTACGGGCGCCTCAACTACACTTTGCAACGCACCGACAAGCAATTGGTGCTGCAGCTGCAGCCCGGGCTGATCCTGCCGCCGGGCGGTGTGGTGCTGCCGTGGCCGTATCAGGGCACCCCGGGCAAGGCCACGATCAACGGCGAATCGGCTGAATGGCAAAACGGCGAGCTGCGCATCCAGCAACTGCCGGCCAACGTGCAAATCGATGTGCCCAGCGCGGTGCGGCGGGCCGAGCGCGCCACGCAATGAGGCAGGCGTGGCGGCCGTCCCGGGCAGCGCCAGCACGGCGAGGTTCCGAAGGGCTGCTCATGTTGGTTGCACTGCTGCTGTTCTCCACTGGCGTGCAGGCCGGGCAGGGCGTTCCCTCCGTGCAGCGCGGCAATCGTGAGCAAGTAGCGAACGCCGTGCAGTCATCCGCCACAGCGTCGCGCGAAATGACCCTGGTCACGCTCAACCTGCACCACGATCGCGAAGACTGGCCGGCACGACGCGCTTATATCGCCAGGGAACTCAAGCGACTGGCGCCGGACGTGATTGCGTTGCAGGAAGTGATCGAGCGCCGCGGCAGCGTGGAAAACCAGGCCGCCTGGCTCGCGCGCAAGCTCGGTTACGACTACACCTTCGCCTCGGTCGATCCGGTCGGTGCACCCAAACGCTACGGCAATGCGTTGCTGAGTCGCCGCAAAGTGCTGGCCACCCACCAGCGCCTGCTGCAGCCGCTGGACGATTACCGTGTCGCCGCGCATCTGCAGGTGGATGTCGATGGCCAGCCGGTCAACGTCTATGTCACCCATCTCAACGAACGCGCCGACGCACGCGGTGCCGGCATACGCACGCGCCAGGTGGCCGATCTGCTGGACTTCATCGCCTCCAACAGCGCGCAGGCGCCGGTGGTGATCGCCGGCGATTTCAATACCGCCGCCGACACGCTCGATCTGCAAGCGCTACGCAAGGGCTACGGCGACAGCTACGGCAGCGTGCATCGCAATAGCGACGCCACGGTCAGCACCTTGAACATGCACATCTTCGACAGGCCTGCACGCATCGACCATGTGTTTTTCCAGCAGAACCGCCTGCTGGCCCGCGAAGCCCGCATCCTGTTCGAGGCGCCTTATGCCGAAGGCCGCTGGGCATCGGATCACTATGGTGTGTGGGTACGCCTGCAGCTTGCGCCGGAGCATCCGGCAAGCAACCGGATGCCGTAGGAGCGCACCCGCGCGCGACAGTAATTTACCGGGAAGGCCTCATCGCGCCCAGGGCGTTTCTACATGGCTCCGGGTACGCCTGCAGCCAGCGCCGGAGCATCCACCACCCCCCCCCCGTATGCCGTAGGAGCGCACCCGGGCGCGACGGGGATTTACCGTAAGGCCTATTGGCCCGGGTGCGCTCCGACGAACGGTCTGGAGCTGGCGGCTTCAGTGCCGCTGTACTCACCCGTGCAGACGGTTGAAGATTTGCACCCCGGCCAGCCACACACCGGCCATGCTGCCGAAATTGGTCAGCAGAAATGTCAGCACCACCCGCGAGACGCGGTTGCGGTACCAGCCGCGCAGCGTCTGCGCGTCGTCGCGCAATGACAGAAAGTCGCCGTAGGCCGGCTTTCGCATATGCACTTCGACCAACGCGGCGAATGCACCGGTCGGCACGCTCAGGCGAAATGGCTTGAACGGCGCGACGACCGCGGCGGTGAGAATGCTCAACGGGTGGCTACCGGCCAGCAAGCAGCCGAGCGCGGCCATGCCGCCGGTATACATGGCCCACTGCATCAACAGGTCCGCGCCCATGCTCAGGCCGCCACGCCAGAACCCGATGCCGATGCCGGTGATGATGACCGCCAGGATGCCCAGCGTGATCCACGGAATACGCTTGCGCTGCTGCACGTATTCCAGCGATTCGCGCAGCGGGCCGGGCGCGGCGGTGTCCTGTTCCAGATGGCGCGCAAGTCCGGCCAGATGTCCAGCGCCAACCACCGCCAAGATCTCGCGCTGCTCTGCGCCGACTTCTTCGCGCAGACGCGTGGCCATGTATTGGTCGCGCTCGGCAATCACCGTCTCGTACAGCTCCGGACTTTCGCTGGCGAAGTCGCCGAAGCTTGCCTCGAGCATGTCGCCTTGCTTGAGCTTTTCGATTTCTTCTTCGCCCACCTCATCGGCAGCAAACAGGCCGCCGAGCAATCCCCCGGCCAGTTTCATCTTGCCGAAAAACCCCAGCCGCCCGGACGCACGTTTGAAGGTTAGGCCAACCTCGCGATCGATCAGATGCACCGGTAAGCCCTGCGCGCGTGCCAGGTTCACCGCCTCCTTCAATTCCGCGCCCGGTTCGATGCCCAGTTGTTTGGCCAGGCGGCGTTGGTACGCGGCAAGCGCCAGATTCGCGGCGAACAAGGCCACACGGCCCTTGCGGATCACCTGCACCAGATCCAGGCGGGCGAGGGCATCGGGATCGCTGAGCGCCTGCAGGCGCTGCGCGTCCAGTTCCACCGCTACCGCGTCGTAACGCCCGCTGCCAATCGCCCGTTGCACGGCGGCAACGCTCGCCAGCGACACGTGCGCGGTGCCGAGCAAGGTATAGCGCACGCCGTCGCGTTCGACGATGCGATGCGGCTGGCCGGACAGCGCATCGTCCAGAACGTGGGGGGGCTGCTCAGTCATGGGGCTTTTCATCAGAAGGAGGGGCGGTGTCGCCGGAGCTGAGCGCGCGTTGCATCTGCACGCCGTCCAGCCAGCGACCGTGTTTGCGGCCAATTCCGTTGAAGACTCCGACCGTGCGAAATCCAAAACGTTCATGCAAGTGTCGCGATGCCAGATTGCCGGCATCGCCAATCACCGCGATCATCTGGCGGAAGCCGCGCTGCTCGCACACCGCGATCAGCTCGCCCAGCAGGGCTTTGCCGATGCCGCGGCCCTGCATCGCGCTGGCCAGGTAGATCGAGTTCTCCACCGTCCAGCGATATCCGGCGCGCGCGCGAAATGCGCTGGCATAGGCATAGCCCGCGACCACGCCATCGAGCTCTGCCACCAGATAGGGGTAGCCTGCATCCACGATCGCGCTTACCCGCGCGCGCATTTCATCGAGCGATGGCGCGTTGTATTCGTAGGTATTGACCCCGGCGATCTGCTCCGCATAAATCGCAGTGATCGCCGGGATGTCCGCATCGCGGACTGCACGCAGCTCCAATGGCATGCGTCAGTCGATGTAGCGCTTGAGCAGATCGCCGTACGCATCGATGCGACGGTCGCGCAAAAACGGCCAGATGCGGCGCACATGTTCGCTGCGTTGCAGGTCGACATCGCAGATCAGCACGGTCGGATCCTGGCCGGCTTCGGCAATGAACTCGCCCTGCGGCCCCAGCACATGGCTGTTGCCCCAGAACTGGATGCCCGAGGCGCCCAGCGGCGAGGGCTCATGGCCGACCCGGTTGCACGACAGCACCGGCACGCCGTTGGCGACCGCATGGCCGCGATGGCTGAGGATCCAGGCATCGCGCTGGCGCTCCTGCTCGGCCTGCTGGTCGTCCGGATCCCAGCCAATCGCCGTGGGGTAGAGCAGCAGTTCCGCACCGGCCAGCGCCATCAGGCGCGCCGCTTCCGGATACCACTGGTCCCAGCACACCAGCACGCCCAGGCGGCCCACCGAGGTATCGATCGGCGTGAAGCCCAGATCGCCCGGAGTGAAATAGAACTTCTCGTAGAAGCCCGGATCGTCGGGGATGTGCATCTTGCGGTACTTGCCGAGCAGCCGGCCGTCCTTTTCGAACACCACCGCGGTGTTGTGATACAGGCCGGCCGCGCGACGCTCGAACAGCGAGGCGACCAGCACCACGCCGTGCTGCTTGGCCAGCGCGCTCAAGCGCTCGGTGCTGGGGCCGGGAATCGGCTCGGCCAGGTTGAACTCGTCCACCGACTCGTGCTGGCAAAAATACGCACCGTTGTGCAGTTCCTGCAACAGCACCAGCTTGGCGCCCTGCGCGGCGGCTTCGGCCACGCGCGATGCGATGACGGCCAGGTTGGCCTCGGCGTCGCCGTGGTTGCGCTCCTGGATCAGCGCGACGGGAAGGAGATGACGGGTCATGGCAGCATCCAACGTTAGTGGCGCACTAAGGTAGCGCGCCATGGCGTAACACCGGCCTGCCGGCCGGAACAGGAAGCCGCGTGCGGTCTGTGCGGCCGCGACGCAGGCGAGGTTCGCAACTGCGCTTAGGCCGCGAGCAGGCCGGCCGGCAATTGCATGGTCAGGCAATGCAGGCTGCCGTTCTGCCAGATCAGCGCACGGCACGGCACCGGCACGATCTCGTGCTGCGGGAATGCCTGCGCCAGCACCGCCTGCGCGGTTGCATCGGCCGCATCGCCATAGGCCGGCATCAGCACTGCGCCGTTGACGATCAGGAAATTGGCATACGACGCAGCCAACCGGCGGCCTTCGTCGAGGATGGGCTGTGCCCACGGCAGCACAAACAGCCGATACGGCTGCCCGTCGGCCCTGCGCAGCGCGGCCAGTTCGGCCCCCATCGCCTGCAGTTCGACGTAATGCGAATCGCCGGGCACGTCGCAGCCCTGATAAACGATCGCATCCGGGCCGGCAAAGCGCGCCAGCGTGTCGATATGCGCGTCGGTATCGTCGCCTTCCAGGTAGCCGTGATCCAGCCACAGCACGCGCTCCTGCGCCAGCCACGTGGCCAGATCGCTGCTGAGCGATTCGCGCGTGCGCTGCGGATGCCGCTCATGCAGGCACTTCCAGGTGGTCAGCAGGGTGCCGGCACCATCGGTCTCGATGGCGCCACCTTCCAGCGCGAAGTCGATGGTCTCCACCTGCGCCGGCACGAACACTTGCGCGGCATCCAGCGAACTCACCAACTGATCGTCCAGGCTGGCTTCGAACTTGCCGCCCCAGCCGGTGAATCGGAAATCCATCAACCGGAAGCCGGCTTCCTGGCGCAGCGTGATCGGGCCCGAATCGCGCAGCCAGGTGTCGTTGTACGCGGCGATCACGAAGCGCACGCGCGTCATGTCCACCCGCGCCGAACGCAGCCGCGCCTCGGCATAGATCTGCAGGTCGTCGTCGGCCACGCAGATGACCACCGGCTCGAAGCGGGAGATCGCCGTGACCAGCGCAATATAGGTCTCTTCCACGTCGGCCAGGCGCTCGGCCCAATCGGTGCCGGCATGCGGCCACGCGAGCAACACGGCGGATTGGGGTTCCCATTCGGCGGGAAAGCGAAGACGGTCGGTCATGCCAGGCAAATACTCATCTTGGTGTGCAGGCCATCGCCCGCACGTTCATCGATATCCCGCACGTGGATGCGGGCGCTTGCGATCCAGGCGCTGATCGCCGCGCCGGCCTTGTAACAGCATCGCAGCAACGCATGTCCGGTTGCTGACGCCTGGTGCACCTTGCGATGCGAATCGTGACGGCCGGCGTGCGAAGACCGGATGCCGAAACCTCCGGTCGAGCCGTCACCGACGCCTCAGCGGATCGGCGGCTTGGGCCCAATCTCGTTGACATCGGCCTTGTTGGCCACTACGTCGATCACCTTGCTCTTTTCGAAGTACACGGTGAAGGCCGGATACACCCAGCGATGGATGGTGGGCCATTGGCGCTTCTGGCCGCCACGTGGGTCGAGCTTTTCCTGCGGCGCGCCGTAGCGGCCTTCGACCTGGCTCATGCTCTCGCCGCGCAAGGGCAGGGCAGCGGCAGGCTTCTGCTGTGCGCGGTCGACCAGCAACGTATCGGCCGAAGCGACGGCACTGATCCCCATCAGCGCGATTGTCAGTACGACCGGCGGCATCACAAACAAACGGTTACGCATGTCATCTACTCCCCAGTGGACAAGATTTCAGATGGTGATTACAGCAAAAAACGACGACAGGCGCTGTTGCGACACGGCTGACCTGGCGGGGCCGCGATTGCCCGGGCGCCCTAGCCCAGGGACGGCGATGTCCTGCGTGGGCAGGCCGGCGGTAGATCCGTATGGCAACCACGGTGAAGCAGCGGCCAAGAAAAAACCGCCCGGAGGCGGCTTTCTCGGGTCTTGCACGCGCCGCGAAGGCTTAGCGCTGACGCGCCTTGAAACGCGGGTTCGACTTGCAGATCACGAAGACCTTACCGCGGCGGCGGACCACCTTGCAGTCGCGGTGACGGGTCTTCGCAGACTTCAGGGAGGACAGGACTTTCATGGCACACCTCGGCGTAAACGGTTGGATTCGATGGAAGAGTGCCCACGATCGAGGGTGCACCCGGAATTAAGCCGGCGATTCTAACCGGCTTTTCGTCGTGCTTTCAAGTGGTTGCAGCGCGATCGCTGCGAGCGGCGCTACACTACGCGCTGATGACCTTCCGGAAACCTGAATGACCGACCTGTCGCCCGTTCTCACCATCGATGGCCCTTCCGGTGCCGGCAAGGGCACCGTGAGCCGGATCGTGGCCGCCCGGCTGGGCTGGCATTACCTCGATTCGGGTGCGCTGTATCGCGCGGTGGGTGTGGCGGCGAGCTGGGCCGACCTGGATGTCTCCGACCCGGCAGCGCTGGTGCGTTGCACCTTCGACACCAGGGTGGAGTTCGACGATGCGGGCGAGGCAGGGCTGCGCGTGCTGGTCAATGGCGCAGATGCGACCAGTGAGCTGCGCCTGGAAACGACCGGCGCGCTGGCCTCGGCCATTGCCGCCATTCCCGAGGTGCGCAGCGCCCTGAAAGAGCGCCAACGCGCATTCAGGCGCGCCCCCGGCCTGGTTGCCGACGGGCGCGACATGGGCACGGTGATCTTCCCCGATGCGGCCTACAAAGTGTTTCTGACCGCCAGTGCCGAAGAACGTGCGGGCCGTCGCCATAAACAGTTGATGGAAAAGGGTGTTTCGGTTATCTTTGACGACCTGCTGCGCGAGATCATGGCCCGTGATGCCCGTGATGCGCAGCGGGTGGTGGCGCCATTGCGGCCGGCCGAAGACGCCGTGCTGATCGATACCAGCGGAATGGGAATCGAAGATGTCGTCCAGCGTGTGGTCGGGTTGCTCGCAGACCGTGCGCCGTCGTAAGCGTTTGGCAAGCGGGTTTGTCCCGCCGACCGTAAGGCGTTCCAAAGCTCCGTCGCGCATCCTGCGTGGCGGTTCTATGACTTCCAACCGACTTGCTGTCCGGAGTCGACCAACAGGCTGGGCGGTTCGCATCTGTCGCACCCCGACAATCGGCGCCCGTGTGTTCAACTGAGTAAATTCAAATGACAGAATCTTTTGCAGAACTGTTCGAAGCCAGCCAAGCCAATCTGGCGAAGCTGAAGCCGGGCTCCATCGTCACCGGTACCGTCGTGGAAGTCCGCGGCGACGTGGTGGTGATCAACGCTGGCCTGAAGTCCGAAGGCATCGTGCCGATCGAGCAGTTCCGTAACGACGCTGGCGAGATCAATGTCGGCGTAGGCGACCAGGTCAAGGTCGCCCTCGATTCCATCGAGAACGGCTTCGGCGAAACCGTGTTGTCGCGCGAGAAGGCCAAGCGCGCGATGGTGTGGGACGAGCTGGAAGAAGCGTTGGAAAAGAACGAAACCATCACCGGCCGCATCAGCGGCAAGGTCAAGGGTGGTTTCACCGTGGACATCAAGGATGTCCGCGCGTTCCTGCCCGGTTCGCTGGTGGATGTGCGCCCGGTGCGCGACCCGGCCTACCTGGAAGGCAAGGAACTTGAGTTCAAGCTGATCAAGCTGGACCGCAAGCGCAACAACGTCGTTGTCTCGCGTCGTGCAGTGGTCGAAAGCGAGCACTCGGAAGAGCGCGAGCAGCTGATGGACAAGCTGCAGGAAGGCGCGATCCTGAAGGGTGTCGTCAAGAACCTGACCGACTACGGCGCGTTCGTGGACCTGGGCGGTATCGACGGCCTGCTGCACATCACCGACATGGCCTGGAAGCGCGTGCGCCATCCGTCCGAAGTGGTCAACGTCGGCGACGAGCTGGACGTGCGCGTGCTGAAGTTCGATCGCGAGCGTAACCGCGTCAGCCTCGGCCTGAAGCAGCTGGGCGAAGATCCGTGGGACAACATCGCGCGTCGTTACCCGGCCAACAGCCGCGTGTTCGGCAAGGTCTCCAACGTCACCGATTACGGCGCGTTCGTCGAGATCGAGCCGGGCGTGGAAGGCCTGGTGCACGTCTCCGAGATGGATTGGACCAACAAGAACGTCAACCCGTCCAAGGTCGTGCAGGTCGGTGACGAAGTCGAAGTCATGGTCCTGGACGTGGACGAGGAGCGTCGCCGCATCTCGCTGGGCATGAAGCAGGTTGCCGCCAATCCGTGGGAAACCTTCGCTGCCACCCACAAGAAGAACGACAAGGTGTCCGGTCAGATCAAGTCGATCACCGACTTCGGCATCTTCATCGGTCTGGACGGCGGCATCGACGGTCTGGTCCACCTGTCCGACATCAGCTGGAACACCACCGGCGAAGATGTCGTGCGCAATTACAAGAAGGGCGACACGCTGGAAGCCGTGGTGCTGGCAGTGGACCCGGAGCGCGAGCGCATCAGCCTGGGCGTCAAGCAGCTGGAGCAGGACCCGTTCGGTCAGTACATGGCGTCCAACCCGAAGGGCTCGAAGGTCGAAGGCGTGGTGCGTGAAGTGGATGCCAAGGGCGCCACGATCGACCTGGCCGATGGCATCGAAGGCTACGTCGCTGCACGCGACATCGCCAACGAGCGCGTCGACGACGCCACTCAGCACCTGAAGGTCGGCGACAAGATCGAAGCCAAGTTCGTGGGCATGGACCGTAAGGGCCGCACCCTGCAGCTGTCGATCAAGGCCAAGGACGATGCCGAAATGCGCGAAACGTTGGAGGACTACCAGTCCGCCTCCGCGTCGGGCGGCATGACTCAGCTGGGCGCGCTGCTGCGTGCACAGTTGAACAACAACAAGTCCGAGTAAGCGCGTAGCGCTCGCAAGAGCGTAATGGATCGGCCCGGGCTTGCCCGGGCCGATTCCGATGTGTCAGTCGAAAAAAGCAAGTCTTCCCATGACCAAGTCCGAATTGATTGAAATCCTGGCGCGACGCCAAGCGCATCTGAAGTCGGACGACGTGGATCTGGCAGTGAAGTCGCTGCTGGAAATGATGGGGCAGGCGCTCTCCGATGGCGATCGGATCGAAATTCGCGGGTTCGGCAGTTTTTCGCTGCATTACCGTCCGCCACGTCTGGGACGTAATCCCAAGACCGGCGAGTCGGTCGCGCTGCCGGGCAAGCATGTTCCCCACTTCAAGCCGGGCAAGGAATTGCGTGAGCGGGTCAGCTCCGTGGTGCCCGTGGATGTGGTCGATACGGCAGACTGAAGCCCGTCTGGCGCTGCGTTTATGTCGTCTCGGTTAAGCTAGCATGCTTCCCGACGGAGTCTCGCCATGAAGGTGCTTCGCTTGCTGGTGATGTTGGCCTTCCTGTTGGTCGGTCTGATCATCGGTGCGGTCAATTCCCAGGACGTCACGCTCGACTTCCTGTTCTCCAGCGTGCATACCAGTTCAGGCGTCGCGATCATCGTCGCGCTGCTGGTCGGTGTGTTGATCGGTGCCGGCATGGTGCTGGTCAGTGTGGTCATTCCCCTCTATTCCAAACTGCGCCAGGCCAACAAGGCTGTTGCGGTCAGTCGCGCCGACGCCAGGCCTGTCACGCCTGCGACCGTCGAGCCGCGCCCCATCGATGGACTGTAACGACGTATGGACTTTCTGACCGAGTGGATCTGGTTCTTCCTGTTCGTGCCGCTGGCTGCGCTAGGTGGCTGGATCGTGGGCCGTCGTGGCGGCCAACGCCATGGCGACACGCAGGTCAGTCGTCTTTCCAGTACTTATTTCCGTGGGTTGAACTATCTGCTCAACGAGCAGCCGGACAAGGCGATCGAGCTGTTCTTGCATATCGCCGAACTGGATAAGGAAACCTTCGAGACCCAGGTCGCGTTGGGGCATCTGTTCCGTCGCCGTGGTGAAGTGGACCGTGCGATCCGCCTGCACCAGGGCCTGGTGCAGCGTGGCGACCTGACCGATCAGCAGCGCGTCCAGGCTCTGCTGGCGCTCGGCGAGGACTACATGAAGTCGGGTCTGCTGGATCGTGCCGAAACGGTCTTTACCGAGTTGGCGCAACTGGACCAGCGTGCGCCGCAGGCGCTGCGCCATCTGATCGGCATCTATCAGGCCGAGCGCGATTGGGAAAAGGCGATCGACAACGCCACCCGCTATGAAGAAGTGACCGGCGAGCCGATGGGCAAACTGATCTCGCAATTCGAATGCGAACTGGCTGATCGCTATCGCGGCCTGGGCAAGACCGACGATGCGCTACAAGCCATCGCACGTGCCTACCAGGCCGATGGCACCTCCGTGCGCGCCGGCATTCTGGAAGGGCGCATCGAAGCCGAGCGCGGTCACGACGAAGCGGCAGTGCGCGCTTTCGAACGGGCGGCCCGGCATGATCCGGAATACCTGCCCGAGATCATTCCTGCATTGATGGCCGCGTATCGACGGGTCGGCGATATCGCTGGGGCGCGCAACTTCCTGTCGGAGATGACCGAGCACTATCGCGGCATCGCTCCGGTGCTGGCGCTGACCCAGTTGATGGAAGCCCAGGATGGCGTCGCGCCTGCGCTGGCCTATCTTGGCCGCCAGCTCAAGGATCGGCCGTCGGTGCGTGGTGAGTCGGCGTTGATCGATCTCACCCTGGCCGAGGGAAGCGACCCGGTCGGCACCTTGCAGGACCTCAAGCACATCACCGACCAATTGCTAGTGCGCAATCCGAGCTACCGATGCACGCGCTGCGGCTTCGGTGCCAAGACGCATCATTGGCAATGCCCGAGCTGCAAGGAATGGGGTACGGTCAAACCGCTGTTGAACTACGCGGTGGTCTGATGGCGTGGCTGTGGTGCGCGCTGCACCTGCTGGTCGCGGCACTGGGGACCTGGGGGCTGCGGCGCTATGCCTTGCACCGCCGCCTGCTCGATCATCCCGGTGAACGGCGTAGCCACGTGGTCGCTACCCCGCGCGGCGGCGGTATGGCAATTGTGGCGGCGATCTTGCTGGGCTGCGTTGCAGCTTGCGCGCTGTGGCCGACGTCGCGGCTGACGGTCTGCTGGTTCGCAGCGGGCCTGATCGCCGTGGCCGGCGTAGGGTGGTGGGACGATCATCGTCCGCTTTCGGCAAGGCTGCGGTTTTCGATTCACCTGGCCGCTTCGGCGGCATTGGGCGCCTTGGTTTGGCATGACACGGGCAGCGTGTGGGATGGATTGCTGACTGCCGCTGCGTCCGTGGTATTGATCAATGTCTGGAATTTCATGGATGGCATCAATGGGCTGGCCAGCACCCAGGCGGCGTTGGCCGCGCTCGGATTCTCGCTGGTGGCGCCTGCCGGTTGGTCGTGGGCAGGTCTGGCGGTTGCAGCGGCGTGCCTTGGGTTTGTGCCGTTCAATTTCCCACGTGCACGCATCTTCATGGGCGATGGCGGCAGCGGTGCGCTCGGCTATGTACTGGCGGCGCTATTGGCGCTGAACGTAGCGGGTGGTCAGGTGAGCTGGTGGATCAGCTGGTTCCCGTTGACGGTCTTTCTTGTAGACGCCGGCTTCACACTGCTTGCTCGCATGCTTTCCGGGCAACGCTGGTGGGAGCCGCATGCCCAGCACGTCTATCAACGTCTGGCGCGCCATCTTGAGACGCACGTCCCGGTAACGTGCGTTTATTTCGCTTTCAGCCTCATTGCCGTCTGCTTGTACCTGTTAATCCGTCATGATCCGTTCTGGCTGCAGGTGTCCGGCGCGCTGGCATGGGGCATGGGCACCACTGCAATCTGGCATTTTCTGCGCGATGGATTGCGCAATTCCTGACTAATGGACTTTTATGATTTCCTGGCGTGACCGTTTGACCAAGGCCCTGCCGCAGATAGCGGTCGTGGTACATGATCTGCTGATGGTGTGGGTATGCTGGCAGCTCCTGCATGCCGGCCGCTACTCGATGCTACGCGACGCGCCGGATCTGCCGCTGTGGGACTGGCGCACCGCGGTGGTGCTGGTGGCGCAGGGCCTGGTGTTCTGGAAGATGGGGTTGTATCGCGGGTTGTGGCGCTTCGCCTCGGTGCCGGACCTGTGGAACATCTTCAAGTCGAGTTTTCTCGGATTGGTCGCAATCGTGCTGGCGTTGGCGTACGACCGTCTGGATGGCGTGCCGCTGTCGGTGCTGGTGGTCTATCCCTTTGCGTTGTCGGCCATGCTGGGTACGCCGCGTCTGCTGTATCGCGCTTGGAAGGACTACCAGATCGCGCATTCCGGTGATGCGGGGCAGCGCGTGCTGATCCTCGGCGCCGGGCGCGCCGCCGAAGGGTTGGTGCGCGATCTTCGCCGTACCGGCGCGTTTGTGCCGATTGGCTATCTGGACGATGCCAGCAACCTGCATGGCGCCAAGATCCAGGGCCTCAATGTGCTGGGCAATCTGGACCAGGCCGCCGCGATTGCCAAAGAGACTGCTGCCAAATTACTGGTGATCGCGATTCCATCGCTGGATGCCTCCGGCATGCAGCGCGTGGTCGCGATTTGCGAAAGCACCGGCTTGCCGTTTCGCATGGTGCCCAAGCTGATCAACGTGCTGGAGGGGCGCTCCTTGCCGGGCGAGTTGAAGGAGGTCGCGATCGAGGACCTGCTCAACCGCAAGCCGGTCACGCCCGACTGGCGCCTGATCCGCGACTGGCTGACCAACAAGACCGTGATGGTGACCGGCGCCGGCGGTTCGATCGGTTCGGAAGTCTGCCGCCAGTGCGCACGCCATGGCGCGCGCCGGATCGTGCTGCTGGAAATCGACGAGCTGGCGCTACTGACCATCGACTCGGATCTGCGCCGGCTGTTTCCGGATATCGAAGTGGTGCGCGTGTTGGGCGATTGCGGCGACCCGGCGGTCGTGGCGCATGCGTTGAATACTGCCACGCCGGACGCGGTCTTCCATGCGGCTGCGTACAAGCAGGTGCCGTTGCTGGAAGAGCAGTTGCGCGAGGCGGTTCGCAACAACGTGCTGGCGACCGAGAACGTGGCGCGCGCCTGCCAGCGGGCACGTATCGAGACGTTCGTCTTCATTTCCACCGACAAGGCGGTCGAGCCGGTCAATGTGCTGGGCGCAAGCAAGCGCTATGCAGAAATGATCTGCCAGAGCCTTGACGCACGCGATGCGCCGACGCGCTTCATCACCGTGCGCTTCGGCAACGTGCTGGATTCGGCCGGCAGCGTGGTGCCGTTGTTCCGCGAACAGATTCGCCAGGGCGGGCCGGTGACCGTGACGCATCCGGATGTCACGCGTTACTTCATGACCATCCCCGAAGCCTGCCAGTTGGTCATCCAGGCGGCTGCATCTGCATCGCATGGTGCGATCTATACGCTGGACATGGGCGAGCCGGTGCCGATTCGCTTGCTTGCCGAGCAGATGATCCGTCTGGCCGGCAAGCAGCCGGGCAAGGACGTGGCGATTCTCTATACCGGCCTGCGGCCGGGCGAGAAGCTGCATGAGACGCTGTTCTATTCCGACGAAGACTATCGTCCCACCGCGCACCCTAAGATTCTGGAAGCCGGTGTGCGCGAGTTCTCGCATGAGCAGGTGCTGCAGCTGGTGACGCGCTTGCGTGAGGCCGTTAACCGCTATGACATCAACGCGATGGAGACTGTATTGGGTAGCCTGATGCCGGATTTCGCGGCTGCTCGACGGAAAGTCGACGCGCGATCTGATACGGTCGTTCCATTCCCCGCACGTGAGGTCAGAAGACTGTAATGAGCCAGCGTATTCGCAAGGCCGTATTCCCCGTCGCAGGTCTTGGGACCCGCTTTCTTCCGGCAACCAAGACAGTGCCGAAAGAAATGCTGCCAATCATCGACAAGCCATTGATCCAGTACGCCGTCGACGAAGCCATCCAGGCTGGTTGCGATACGCTGATCTTCGTTACCAACCGCTACAAGCACTCCATTGCCGACTACTTCGACAAAGCCTATGAGCTCGAGCAGAAGCTGGAGCGCGCAGGCAAGCTGGAGCAGCTGGAGCTGGTGCGCCATGCATTGCCCGAGGGCGTCCGCGCCATTTTTGTCACGCAGGCAGAGGCGCTTGGCCTGGGCCATGCGGTGTTGTGTGCCAAGGCCGTTGTCGGTGACGAGCCGTTCGCGGTGTTGCTGCCGGACGATCTGATGTGGAACCGCGGCGATGCTGCGCTGACCCAGATGGCCAATGTGGCCGAGGCCTCGGGCGGCAGCGTGATCGCCGTGGAAGACGTGCCGCACGACAAGACCGCCAGCTACGGCATCGTTTCCACCGACGCGTTCGACGGCCGCAAGGGCCGCATCAACGCGATCGTCGAAAAGCCCAAGCCGGAAGTCGCGCCAAGCAACCTGGCCGTGGTCGGTCGTTACGTGCTGAGCCCCAAGATCTTCGACCTGCTCGAAGCCACCGGTGCAGGCGCGGGCGGCGAAATCCAGCTTACCGATGCGATTGCCGAGTTGCTGAAGGAAGAGCAGGTCGATGCCTTCCGTTTCGAAGGTCGCCGTTTCGATTGCGGCGCGCACATCGGCCTGATCGAAGCCACCGTGCATTTCGCGCTTGAGCACGAAAAGCATGGCGGCCCAGCGAAGGAAATCCTGCGCAATGCACTGGCCCAGGCCGACGCGCGCGGCTGAGTGTTGCCTGATCGCTGTTTCCACGAACGACGCCAGCTGGCGTCGTTCGTCGTTTAGGGGCTTGCCGTATGCTTTGCCGCGCCGGCAGAGCTCGGCTTGGCAAGCCCAAGCGGGGACGAAGATGCGCACCCTGATGCAGGCTGGGGCCGCGCAAGTGCCGCCAGAATCCGGGCATGAGCCAACCTGCCGAATCCAGTGAGCTGATCAACGTGGTAGTGCTGCTCGGCGCTGCCGTGGTGGCAATCCCGTTGTTCCGTCGTCTGGGCCTGGGCTCGGTGTTGGGTTATCTGGCGGCGGGACTGGCAATTGGTCCGTTCGGGTTGGGCCTGTTCAACGAGCCGCAAGCCATCCTGCATGTGGCCGAGTTGGGCGTGGTGATGTTTCTGTTCGTGATCGGGCTGGAAATGCGCCCCTCGCACCTGTGGAGTTTGCGCAAGGAAATCTTCGGACTCGGCACGCTGCAGATCGCGGTCTGCGCGCTGGTGTTGACCGGCGTCGGCATGTTGCTCGGCTTTGCGCTACCGGTGGCCTTCGTGGCGGCGTCCGGTTTCGTGCTGACATCCACTGCCGTGGTGATGCAGCTCTTGGCAGAGCGTGGCGACGTCGCCTTGCCGCCGGGGCAGAAGATCGTGGCGATCCTGCTGTTCGAAGACCTGTTGATCGTGCCGTTGCTGGCGATCGTGGCCTGGATGGGAGCCAGCGGCGACCCGCAGGCGGCATCGCAGCGTTGGCAGGGAATCGGCATCGGTCTGGCCTGCATCGTCGGCTTGCTGGCGGCCGGGCGTTGGCTGCTCAATCCCTTGTTCCGCATCCTGGCCGCATCCAAGGCGCGCGAGGTGATGACGGCAGCGGCATTGCTGGTGGTGCTGGGCGCCGCGCTGTTGATGCAGGTGGGCGGGCTGTCGATGGCGATGGGGGCGTTCCTGGCCGGCGTGCTGTTGTCCGAGTCCACGTTCCGGCATCAGATCGAAGCGGATATCGAACCTTTTCGCGGCATCCTGCTGGGGCTGTTTTTTCTCGGTGTCGGCATGAGCCTGGACTTGCGCGTGGTGGCGGCGGACTGGCGCCTGATCGTGGTGGGCGTGCTGGCCCTGATGGTGGGCAAGGGCGTGTGCATCTATGCGGTGGCGCGGCTGATGCGCAGCGACCATCGCCAGGCGCTGGACCGTGGTGTGTTGATGGCGCAAGGCGGCGAATTCGCATTCGTGCTGTTTGCCGCCGCGTCGGCATCCGGCGTCATCGATGCCCAGGTCAATGCCAGCCTGACCGCGATCGTGGTGTTGTCGATGGCACTGACGCCATTGTTCGTGCTGCTGCAACGGCGGCTGACGCCGGCGGCGGCGGTCTCGCTGGATGGCGTGGAAGCAGCCAGTGGCCAGACCGGCAGCGTGTTGATCATCGGCTTCGGGCGCTTTGGACAGGTGGCCAGTCAGTCGCTGCTGGCGCGCGACGTGGATGTGACCATCATCGATAACGACATCGAGATGATCCAGAGCGCGGAAGAATTTGGTTTCAAGATCTACTACGGCGACGGCACCCGGCTCGATGTGTTGCACGCCTCCGGCGCGCACAGCGCACGTGCGATTGCGGTGTGCGTCGACAACCAGGAGGCGGCCAATCGCATCGTCGAGCTGGCAACGCGCGAGTTCCCGCATGCCAAGCTGCTGGTGCGTTCGTACGACCGCCAGCATTCGCTGCAGTTGGTCGCTGCGGGAGTGGATTACCAGATCCGCGAGACCTTCGAGTCGGCGGTGCTCTTCGGCAAAGTGGCGCTGGTGGAGCTGGGGGTGGACGAGGACGAAGCCGGCATGATTTCGCGTCAGATCCGCCGCCGCGATGCCGAGCGTTTCGAACTGGAGATTGCTGCCGGCGATGCACGCGCCGGAGCCAAGCTGATGTATGGCAACACCGTGCCGACCGCGCCCCGGCCCACGCCGTTCACGCGGCCGCGTCGCGGCAGCCGCACGTTGAATCCCGATGCGGTGCCGCAGGCTGAGCCAGCAGAGACACAGACGCGCGACTAAGGGCGGCCCACAAACCGCTGCGCAGGCGCTCCGCGGCATGGCCAGTGCGCGATGCGGTGCGCCAGTCGTCCGGCGCGATAGCCGCGATTGGACGACTGCTCACTAGGTCTTGTTGGCCGCCAGGAGCGGGCACACACGCCTGCGCAGGCGTCGGGTGCGCCACCCCTGCTCGATGCGGTACGGATCGCTCGGGCGCTCCGGCTCCTCAGTGCGCCCACATCCCGCCAAAGATTGACGGGACGTTCTGGCAGGCGCGCTCACCGATGCCTACTAGCCATGCTTGCGCTGGGCGGCGGCGAAGGCTTCCAACTGCTCGGGCGTGGCGTCTTTCTGATGCTGCTGTTTCCACTGGGCAAATGGCATGCCGTAAACGGCTTCGCGCGCCTGTTCCTTGGTCATGGCCTGGCCTTGCGCTTCGGCCGCTTCGCGGTACCAGTCGCCCAGGCAATTGCGGCAGAAGCCGGCGAGAATCATCAGGTCGATGTTCTGCACATCGGTACGGTCCTGGTTGAGATGCTGCAAGAGACGGCGAAATGCTGCCGCTTCGATCGAAGTGGTGCTTGAATCGGTGCGTGAGGTGGTGTCGGTCATGGCGGAATCGGGGACAATAGACGGCCTTCGACTCTACACCTGACGCCCCATGACCGCTTCTGCGCCAGCTGCCTCCGCTTCGGCCCGCCTTCTCGATGGTCGCCGCATTGCCGAGGAATTGCTCGACGGATTGAAGCTGCGGGTGGATGCGCGGCTGGCCGCCGGCAAGGCGCGACCCGGGTTGGCGGTGGTGCTGGTCGGTGGCGATCCGGCATCGTCGGTGTATGTGCGCAACAAGCGGCGCGCGGCCGAGAAGGTCGGCATCGAAGCCTTCGATTACGACCTGCCGCAGGGCACCAGCGAAGCCCAGCTGGCGTCGCTGATCGATGAGCTCAATGCCGACCCCAAGATCCACGGCATTCTGATCCAGCTGCCGCTGCCGGGCATCCCCGATGCCAACCGGCTGATTCAGCGCATCGACCCGCGCAAGGACGTGGACGGATTCCATCCGCAGAATGTCGGGCACTTGGCCTTGCGCGAATTCGGGCTGCGCCCGTGCACGCCGCGCGGCATCGTGACCTTGCTCGGGCATACCGACCAACCGGTGCGCGGCCGCAACGCCACCATCGTGGGGGTGAGCAACCACGTGGGCCGGCCGATGGGGTTGGAGCTATTGATCGCCGGCTGCACGGTCACCAGTTGCCACAAATTCACCCCGCCCGATGTGCTGGAAGCGAGCGTGCGCAATGCCGACATCCTGGTGGTGGCGGTGGGCCGCCCGGGCCTGATTCCGGGCGAATGGGTCAAGCCGGGCGCGGTGGTGATCGATGTCGGCATCAACCGGCTCGATGATGGCCGCCTGGTGGGCGACGTCGGCTTCGACGCCGCCGCGCAGCGCGCGGCCTGGATCACCCCGGTGCCGGGCGGGGTAGGGCCAATGACGGTGGCCACGCTGATGCAGAACACCATCGAGGCCGCCGATGCCGCCGAGAGTGGGGATTCGGGATTGGGGATTGGTTAACCGCAGCGGCCAAGCGCACGCGTCGGCCGATCCGGATTGCATCCGGGATCGGCCGGCCATCGGCATCCTGACAAACAAGCGAACGGCGGACGGTGCAGGGCGCGCTGTTGCGAATCCCGACTCCCCCATCCTGGCCCCAATGCGTTAAAATGCCGCGCTTCCCCAAAACTCGGGTCCGCCGATGCTACGCATCCAGGCTGAAGCTCTCACCTACGACGACGTTTCGCTCGTCCCCGCTCATTCGATCGTCCTGCCCAAGGACGTCAGCCTGGAAACCCGGCTGACGCGCGACCTGCGCCTGAAACTGCCGATTCTGTCGGCGGCAATGGACACAGTGACCGAACACCGTCTTGCGGTGGCCATGGCCCAGCTGGGCGGCATCGGCATCATCCACAAGAACCTGACCCCGCAGCAGCAAGCCGGCGAAGTGGCACGGGTCAAGAAGTTCGAATCCGGCGTGATCACCGAGCCGTTCACCGTCAGCCCCGACACGACCATCGGCGAAGTGCTGGCACTGACGCGCGCGCGCAACATCTCCGGCGTGCCGGTGGTGGATGGCAGCGAACTGGTCGGTATCGTCACCAGCCGCGACATGCGCTTCGAAAAGAAGCTCGACGATCCGGTCCGGCACATCATGACCAAGAAGGACCGCCTGATTACCGTGCGCGAAGGCGCCAGCGATGAGGAAGTGCTCGAGCTGCTGCATCGCAACCGGATCGAAAAGGTCCTGGTGGTCAACGACAGCTTCGAGCTGCGCGGCCTGATCACGGTCAAGGACATCCAGAAGAAGACCGACAACCCCAATGCCGCCAAGGACAGCGCCAAGCGTTTGCTGGTGGGCGCGGCGGTGGGCGTGGGCGGCGATACCGAGCAGCGCATCGAGCTGCTTGCCGCAGCCGGCGTGGACGTGGTGATTGTCGATACCGCGCATGGCCATTCGCAGGGCGTGATCGATCGCGTGGCTTGGGTCAAGAAGACCTATCCGCAGTTGCAGGTGATCGGCGGCAACATCGTCACCGGCGATGCGGCATTGGCGTTGATGGATGCCGGTGCGGACGCGGTCAAGGTCGGCGTGGGCCCGGGTTCGATCTGCACCACGCGAGTGGTTGCCGGCGTGGGCGTGCCGCAGATCACTGCGGTGGACATGGTGGCCGAAGCGCTGCAGGACCGCATCCCCTTGATTGCCGATGGCGGCATCCGCTATTCCGGCGACATCGGCAAGGCGCTGGTGGCCGGTGCCTCGACGGTGATGGTCGGCGGCCTGTTGGCCGGTACCGAAGAAGCGCCGGGCGAGGTCGAACTGTTCCAGGGCCGCAGCTACAAGAGCTACCGCGGCATGGGTAGCCTGGGTGCGATGGAAAAGGGGTCCAAGGACCGCTACTTCCAGGATGCCTCCGATGCCGACAAGCTGGTTCCCGAAGGCATCGAGGGCCGCGTGCCGTATCGCGGGCCGGTCGGCGGCATCATCCATCAGCTCATCGGTGGCCTGCGCGCGACCATGGGCTACGTGGGCTGCGCCACCATCGAAGACATGCGGACCAAGCCCAAGTTCGTCAAGATCACTGGCGCCGGCCAGCGCGAAAGCCACGTGCACGACGTGCAGATCATCAAAGAGCCGCCGAACTATCGCGCCGGCTAACCGGGAATGGGGAATCGCGAATCGGGAATCGTAAGAGCCCGCCGCCTCCTCATCCGATAGCGGTCGGCGCTGCGTTTGCTGTTTCGATTCCCTCATCCCGATTCTCGATTCCCGGCTCTCAATGACCAACATCCATACCGACAAGATCCTCATCCTCGACTTCGGTGCGCAGTACACCCAGCTGATTGCGCGGCGTATTCGCGAGATCGGGGTCTACTGCGAGATTTGGGCGTGGGATCACGATCCGTCGGAGATTGCCGGTTTCGGTGCCAAGGGCATCATCCTGTCCGGCGGCCCGGAGTCGACCACGTCGCCGGGCGCACCGGTGGCGCCGCAGGAAGTGTTCGATAGCGGCCTGCCGGTGTTCGGTATCTGCTACGGCATGCAGACCCTCGCCGCGCAATTGGGTGGTGCGACCGAGGCAGCGGATCAACGCGAATTCGGCCATGCCGAAGTGGACGTGGTGGCGGCAGATGCCTTGTTCTCCGGCCTCACCGACCACGCCGGCGCCTCGCGCCTGAATGTATGGATGAGCCACGGCGACCACGTGTCGCAGGTGCCACCGGGCTTCACCATTACCGCCACGACCGACCGCATCCCGGTGGCGGCCATGTCCAACGAAGCCAAGCGTTGGTACGGCGTGCAGTTCCATCCTGAGGTGACGCATACCTTGCAGGGCCAGACCTTGCTGCGTCGCTTCGTGGTGGATGTCTGCGGCTGCCAGACGCTGTGGACCGCGGCCAACATCATCGAGGACCAGATCGCGCGCGTGCGCGAACAGGTGGGCGACGATGAAGTGATTCTTGGGTTGTCCGGCGGCGTCGATTCGTCGGTGGTGGCCGCGCTGCTGCACAAGGCGATCGGCGACAAGCTGACCTGCGTGTTCGTCGATACCGGCTTGCTGCGTTGGCAGGAAGGCGACCAGGTGATGGCGATGTTCGCCGAGCACATGGGCGTCAAGGTGATTCGCGTCAACGCCGCCGACCGTTATTTCGCCAAGCTTGAAGGCGTCAGCGACCCGGAAGCCAAGCGCAAGATCATCGGCAACCTGTTCGTGGAGATCTTCGACGAAGAATCCAACAAGCTGGCCAATGCCAAGTGGCTGGCGCAGGGTACGATCTATCCGGACGTGATCGAGTCGGCGGGCAGCAAGACCGGCAAGGCGCACGTGATCAAGAGCCACCATAACGTCGGTGGCTTGCCCGAGCACATGAAGCTGGGCCTGGTCGAGCCGCTGCGCGAATTGTTCAAGGACGAGGTGCGTCGCCTTGGCGTGGAACTCGGCCTGCCGCGCACCATGGTGTATCGCCACCCGTTCCCGGGCCCCGGCCTGGGCGTACGCATCCTGGGCGAAGTGAAGCGCGAGTACGCCGAGTTGCTGGCCAAGGCCGACGCGATCTTCATCGACGAACTGCGCAAGGCCGACCTGTACGACAAGACCAGCCAGGCCTTCGCCGTGTTCCTGCCGGTGAAGTCGGTCGGCGTGGTCGGCGACGCCCGCGCCTACGAATGGGTGATCGCGCTGCGCGCGGTGGAGACCATCGACTTCATGACCGCGCATTGGGCGCACCTGCCGTACGACTTCCTCGGCACCGTGAGCAACCGCATCATCAACGAGCTGCGTGGTGTGTCGCGCGTGGTCTACGACATCTCCGGCAAGCCGCCGGCGACGATCGAGTGGGAGTGATTCTGCGTCTGGCACTGGCTGGCACCTAGTGACATCAAAACACACCTAAGCCCGTGTCAATGCGGGCTTTTTTTTGATTTAGTTCGGCACTGCCTGGCAACATTTGGCATCGCCAAGCACCGTTTCTTCATGGCATGATGGATGGCATTGAATGCTTCTATGCCATGAGAAGTCGCCGATACCATGCAATCACCTTGCGGATGTTCATGGTATTGAATTGGCGTAAAACAATGATTTTGTTGTTTTTTTTACGCCAGGATAGACCGATTTTCGGATCATGGTATTTGAGCTGAATCAGGGCGAGAACCATGCTGACCGATACCAAGCTGCGCAACCTCAAGCCGAAGGACAAGCTCTACAAGGTGAATGACCGTGACGGCCTCTATGTAGCCGTCACGGCTGCCGGAGCGATCTCATTCCGCTACAACTACTCGATCCACGGTAGGCAGGAGACCATCACCTTCGGCCGCTACGGTGTCGGCGGCATCACCCTGGCGGAAGCCCGCGAGCGGTTGGGCGAGGCCAAGAAGATGGTTGCGGCCGGGAAGTCACCGGCCAAGGAGAAGGCGCGGGATAAGGCCCGCGTCAAGGGCGCGGAGACGTTCGGGGCCTGGGCGGAAAAGTGGCTGCGCGGCTACCAAATGGCCGACTCCACCCGCGACATGCGCCGCTCAGTCTACGAGCGCGACTTGAAACCGAAATTCGGCAATCAGAAGCTGGTGGAGATTACCCACGAGGACTTGCGGGCACTGACCGATGCCATCGTGGAGCGCGGCGCGCCGGCAACGGCAGTGCATGTCCGCGAGGTGGTGATGCAGGTCTATCGCTGGGCCATCGAGCGTGGCCAGAAGGTCGAGAACCCGGCGGAGCTGGTGCGCCCAACGTCCATCGCCAAATTCGAGCCGCGCGACCGTGCGCTGACGCCCGACGAGATCGGCCTGATGTACCAGTACATGGAGCGCATTGGCACAGCTCCATCCATTCGGGCGGCGGCCAAGCTGCTGCTGTTGACAATGGTGCGCAAGAGCGAGCTGACCAACGCGACCTGGAGCGAGATCAATTTCAGCGACGCACTCTTGACGATCCCGAAGGAGCGGATGAAGCGGCGCAATCCGCACCTGGTGTTTCTGTCCCGCCAGGCGCTGGACATCTTCATTGCCCTGAAAACCTTCGCCGGTGGATCGGACTACGTGCTGCCGTCGCGGTACGACTCGGACCTACCCATGAGCAGCGCTACGCTCAACCAGGTGCTGACGCTGACGTATCGGCTGGCGCAGAAGGAAGGAAAGCCGCTCGCCAAGTTCGGGCCGCATGACTTGCGGCGCACGGCCAGCACGTTGTTGCACGAGGCTGGCTACAACACGGACTGGATCGAGAAGTGTCTGGCGCACGAACAGAGAGGCGTCAGGGCCGTCTACAACAAGGCCGAGTACCGCGAGCAGCGGACGGCGATGTTGCAGGACTGGGCGGACATGATCGACGAATGGACGCTCAAGCGGTCGAAGGCTTAAGTCAGAGGAGGGCAGGTAGGCAGCGCCTCCAGAACAGCGACCTTGGCCTCGGCTGTCATTGACACTTGAGGGGCGCGGCGTTTTAGCGGCTAAAAAGCGGTGGCTGCGACCGACGGGGTGAAGCCGGGCCGCATGGCCTGCGTGCCCGATGACTTGCGTGCCTCGATCCATTCCTCGATTTCTGCCAAGTCCCAGGCGACGTTTCGGCTGGTGAGTGCGATCCGGCGCGGGAACTCCCCGCGCTGTTCCATGTTGAAGATCGTTCGCTCAGACAGCGGGATCATCGCCAGTAGCTTTTTCCGGTTGATGAGTGTCTTACTTGTGGCTGCTTGCATCCCCTGGCCTCTTCAGTCACTTGCGAATATGTGCCTGATGGTGCCTGTCAATGCGGATCGATTCGGCCTAATGATTGACCCTTTTGGTTGACGCCAAAAGAAATCAGCGGATGGGACGCTTCTTCTTCAAGTGAAACATTGCGGGGATTGATGCCAGCGCCTTCGATACCGCTTGGCGCTCGATGCCCAACCTTCGCGCAATCTCCGACTGATTGAGTCCAGAACACTGGAGCATCAAGATCTGCTTCTTGCGATCGGATAGCTTCGAGTCCACCATCAGCCGCGCCTGGTTGCGCAGTTCCGCTTTGTCTGCCGGTTGCAACGTCTGGCGCATGACATAGTGGAAGAAGTAGCCGTCAACGAGTTGATCTCCCGATTTCACTTGCGGCGTTGCCGGTTTTGCGCATTGCAGGCTGAGCCTGGCCAGCTCAAGTTCAAACTGCGCGAGTGATCGCTTCGCCTGTCTGTATGCGGGGTTCCATTCGCCATTCGTTAGCTTGGGTCGATGCCCCTCGCAATACTGGTGACTAAGTTCAAGCTTCTTGCGATTCTCAAGCTCCGCATCGTTGACCTGCTGCTCCGCAACGTTGGCCATGAACGCGGAAAACTCCGTCAGCTCTCCGCAAAAGTCGCAGAAGCCGTGTTTCCGTTGCGCATTGAGACTGACGCCCTGAGCGGGGGCAGACGTTTGCGGGCGTTTGCTGGCACAGCAGCAAACCAGTTCGATCAAGGCTTCGAGGGTCGCGGTAAAGCGATGATCCCTTGGTGTCTGTCGGTCTTCCGTTTTGATGAACTGGCGTAGCAACTGGCGCTGCACGCGAACCATCGCGTCAAGTCCTACCAGTCCAATGATCGCGCTGAAGCCCACACCCGTGCCGGCGCCGGGGACGTAGCCCGAGTAACGTACTGGAAGGGTTGCCATGTAGGCGGCTACAGCAGGATCGATCACTTCCTGGATCAGTCGCCCGATGGGGTAGCGTCGCGAAGACGTGGAGTATGGCTTCCAACGTTCGCGGAAATCTTTGATGGACTGAGAAACGGTGGGGTCGCAGCCTTCCCAGATGGGGATGTAGTAGCGACCAAGGCGCTTCTTTGCGTGCTCTTCGTTTTCCATGTCAACCATTATTGCCAACTAATAAGCTGCCATCAAGCCTGGCGCTGCGTAACCTTCGTTGCAATTCAGTTGATAACGGTGGTTTACGCAATGACGATGGAAGACACGCTGCTGCAACGCTTCGGCCCGCTGCTGAGCATCGCGCAGCTCGCCACTGTCCTGGATCGTTCGCCTGATGGGTTGCGGATCAGCTTGCGTGCGACGAACGAATGGACGCAGCGGATCAACAAGGCCCGCTTGAAGATCGGCCGGCGGGTCTACTTCCGAACCTCGCAGATCGCCGAGGTGCTGAGCGACGAATCCCTGTACGGAACGGGGAGCTGAGTCGTGGCGATTGACGTGCTGGCGGCGTTCGAGTGCGAACCGCCGGCGCTGGACTTCATATGGCCGGGCTTCCTCGCGGGAACCGTCGGCGCGCTCGTCGCCCCAGGGGCCACGGGTAAGAGCTTCTGGGCGCTGGAAGCGGCCATGAGCATCGCATGCAGCGTTGCCGGCGGCGACCTCGTGGGCCTGGCCCCCGCGCACACCGGGCGAGTGGTCTATCTGGCCGGGGAAGACCCGCCGCCCGCGCTTGTGCGGCGCATTCACGCCATCGGTCAGCACCTCGGACACGCGGCACGCCAAGCCATCGCAGAGAACCTTGCGCTTGAACCGATCATGGGCAAGCGACTGAATGTCATGGACGAGGCTCACTTGCGCCGCGTCATCGAGTACAGCGCTGGGGCGAGGCTGATCGTGCTGGACACCCTGAGCCGCATCCACGCCCTCGATGAGAACAGCAACGGCAACATGGCCCACCTCGTGGCCGTGCTGGAGCAGGTTGCGGCTACCACGGGCGCATCCGTGCTCTACCTGCACCACGTCAGCAAGGGAAGTGCCCGCGAAGGGCTGACCGACCAGCAGCAGGCCGCGCGTGGCGCGTCCGCGCTGATCGACAACGCCAGGTGGTGCGGTTACGTCGCCCGCATGACTGAGGACGAGGCGAAGCGCCTCAGCGACCGCGCCCATGACCGGCAGCCCATCGGCGATGAGCGGCGCGGCTACTTCGTGCGTTTCGGCGTCAGCAAGCAGAACTACGACGCCACGCCGCTTGATCGCTGGTACATGCGGCACGCCGGCGGCGTGCTGGTGCCGGTGGAGCTGTATGAGGCCAGCAGGAATGAGGAAAGACGTGATGGTCGGAGGCGAGGCGATGGCTTTTGACCTTACCCATGCCAGGCACGATCCAATGCACTGCTTGGTCCCCGGTTTGTTCCGCAGTCTCAAGCGCGGCGAACGGAAGAAGCTCAAGCTCGACGTGACGTATCACTACGCCGAGAATGAACAAGCGCGGTTCGTCGGCTTCGAGCCTCTTGGTGCAGATGACATGCGGCTGCTGCAAGGTCTTGTGGCTCTTGGAGGGCCGAAGGGCATCATCCTGACGCCAGAGCCAACAGCGGACTTGCCGAGGCAACTCCGTCTATTCCTTGAGCCGAAGTTCGACGCGGTAGGGCAGGATGCGCTGGTCGTGAGAGAGAGTATGACCAGCCTGCTATGCGAAATCGGCTTGACCGATGGCGGCGACATATCAGGGCGATCAAGGCGAGCTTGCTGCGCATGGCAAACGTGACGGTGGTCGTCACCAAGGAGAGCAGGCAAAGGTCTTTTCACCTGATGAGCTACGCCTTCGACGAGGAGGACGGACGGCTATTCGTCGCGCTGAATCCTCAGATTGCAGAGGCGATTCTTGGGCGTCGCCCGTATACCCGCATCGAGATGGCCGAGGTGCGGGCGCTCCAAACCGACCCGGCTCGCCTGATTCATCAACGGCTGTGCGGCTGGATCGACCCTGGGGTTCTACCCCGATATCACGGACGGTTGTAAAAGAGCTGCAACCTTCTGATCCTGCTTGGCCGCCCTTCGCCGCATCCTTGGGTTGTGGCGTCGCTCGATGTAGTCAAACACATCCGCTCTTGCTCCATCCAGTGTGG
>JAAIGF010286498.1_pt1 | contig 131393 bp, 114 predicted proteins | sample 6487441 | NCBI WGS metagenome assembly JAAIGF01 (sample SAMN13974129, study PRJNA590717) | phyllosphere metagenome | biome: pepper field; feature: multiple bacterial spot infested pepper fields; material: pepper leaves; isolation source: leaves from pepper fields | host: Capsicum annuum ... | reverse complement strand
GTAGCCCGCCAGCCGGCTGCGGTTCGGCGACACCACCTCGTTGAGGATGGCCGCGGCCGCCCGGCCCTGCAGGTTGGGGTTGGTCTGTATCAGCCCGCCCAGCTGGCTCGGATTGAGCTGGGCCGTGCCGTTGTTGAGGATAAGTCCGCGGCTGTCAACGTTGAAGTCGTGGTAGCGGTTGTGCGACAGCCCCGCGGCATCCGGCGCGGCGATGTTCACCACCGGCACCCCGTTGCCCGCCGCCTCCAGCGCCGTGCTCCCCGACGCCACCGTCACCCCCGCCGCCAGCGCCGGCAGCACCGGCTGCAGCCCCGTCAGCCACACCAGTACCCACACCAGCACCCGCTGCGACGTCTTCACCGCTTTCATCCCTGAACTCCTGCTGCATGAAAAATTCAATGCCATGAAGGCATTGAAAAATATGTTGATTTATTGAATGTGTTAAAACGACTTTATTATATGAGTTAAAACGACAAACCTACCCGGTAACCCACCACCATAGTGTCGGGTTGTAACCATGCCGGGTAGGAGATCGGCCACCCCACCGTTACCTGCTGGCTCAGCCAGCGGCTGGCGACGGTCACGCCGACTGCGCCGCCCCATAATGAGGCCGCCGTCGAATCATCCTGTTTATGGTTGTAGAGATGACCGCCGTCGACCGCCGCCATGAAGGTGACGTTGCCCAGCACCGGCAGTTGCCATGCCTGCCAGTTCAGCTCGTTACGCCAGTAGGCGCCCCGGTTGCCGGAGGTGTACTGCTCGCGAAATCCGCGCACGGAGGATTCCCCGCCCAGCGTCAGTTGTTCGCTGCCGTAAAGCGCGCGGGCCGCGTACTGGCCGTACAGGCTGCCGAGGTAGGTGATGTTGTCGGTAACGGGGTAGTAATAGCTGGCCGACAGCGTCCACTTATTGAACTCGGCTCGCGGTTCGTCCGCGCTTTTATCGGTGTCGGTTTCCGCGCCAAGCCAGCGCACGCCGCGGTTGTAAGTCGGGTTGAAGGTCGCCAGCCCGCCCCACAGTTTCTGACTGTGATTGACGCCCAGCGACACGCTGCTCAGCTTACGGCTGCTGGACGGCAATAGCGTTCCGTTAAGATAGTTATTGCCGGTGCGCTGGCTGAGCGTGCCGGCAATGGCGGTTTTCATGGTGCCGTTGCGGAACACTACGCGGGAGAGCGATAGCCGATGGGTATCGCTGTCGCCGGTGGAATGCCAGGGAAAATCGCGGCTGATAAACGTATTGCGATAACGGCTTTGGGAGTAGCTATAACCCAGGTTCCAGTAGCCATACGGCATGGAAAAACCGGCCTGCAGGCTTTCGGCATCATGGCTGGTGGCAAAGCGGCTGCTATGGCCGGCGCTGATAAACCACTGGTCGGCCACGCCGAACAGATTATCCAGCGCCAGGCTGCCGTTGAGCTGCTGTTCGCCGGTGCTTTTTTGGCCGCTGTTATCGAAGGTGAGCCCGCCGGTGAACGGCAGGTGAGCCTCACGGGTCAGGTTTACCACCGAATACCCCGGCTGGCTGCCCGGCAGAATCTCGATCGTGACCTGCTGGGACGGCATGCGGTTCATCTGCTCCATGCCCTGTTCGATATCGCGCAGGTTCAGGATCTCCCCTTCCCGCGCAGGAAACGCGGTGCGGGTCATCCGTTCCGTCTGGTTATTGATGGTGATCTTTTCCAGCCGACCTTCCAGGATCTCCAGTTGCAGCACGCCGCCCGACAGATCCTGTTCGCTCAGAAACGCCCGGCTGGTGATGTAGCCGCGCTGGATATACCAGTTGCTGACGTCGTGCACCAGTTGGTTGATCTGCTCAAGGTTGTTACAGCGATTAAGGTAGCCGGCGGTCAGCGCCGTCTGGTCGCGCGGGCCCAGCAAGGTACTGTGATTGAAGCGAATCTCGCGCAGGGTAAAACAGGGGCCTTGCGGCGTGTTGTCCGCTTTCAGCGGCGCCTGCACGATATTGTTCAATTGTTGCAACGCTTCCCGCTGCTGACGGGATTGCTCAATCACTTCCGACTGGCGTTGCTGGGTTTCGTTTCGCTCCGACGGATCCAACCGAGCGGAAAACGCAGAGGCGGTGTAACCAATGAGGGAAAAACAGACGATCAGGCCAGTTTTCCTGCTACTGACAAACATCATGCACGTCCATGTAATAGAAACAGATGGTAAAAATTGCCGAAATAATAATGCGCATTCCTTTCAAAAACAATACAAATACTTACAATTCAGCTGACAGCAAATACGGCAACATTAAAATCAATTCTTTGATTTTAAATGAATAATTTAATTTCCTATAAAAAGAAAACCTAAAAAGAATTGCTGGCGTCATGAGGTATGGCGGAAGAAAATGTAAAAATAAGGAAACTGAATTTTCATCGGATGTAACAGTTGTTCGCTTTTTAAGCAATACATTGTGTGAGATCTCTCCGCCACGCCTCATTTGCAGAACTGATTATTTCGGGTCGCAGCACCAGACGGAGAAAAAATGATGACGAACCAACTCAAGATTGTCAGACCGGTTAATCCCACGGAAACACAGCAGAATTTACCCTATTTTGTCGGTATTTCCCGCGATACCGTCGGCGCTAAGCACATCTCCATGAATATCGTGGTGATTCCCGCCGGTGCGGAAGCGGAACCGCACTACCACGTTGATTACGAAACCGCGATCTATCTGCTGAAGGGGCGGGTCGAAACACGTTACGGCACTGATTTATCGCAGACCTGCCTCCATCTGGCCGGCGAGTTTCTCTATATTCCGCCCGGCGTGCCCCACCAGCCTCGCAACCTGAGCGATGAGGAAGACGCTATCGCGATTGTGGCGCGCAACGACGCCAATGAACGGGAAAACGTGCGTTTGTACCGGGTGGTGGATGACAACGCATAAGGCCGGGTCAAGGCACGCTACATGACAATAGCCGCCGGGCGGCTATCTGCGTTTCGGCCTGCGTTTCGGCGCGCGGTCCGTTTGTCAGCAAACCCCGGTTTCCACAAAGAAAAAGAGACAGGCTTCCCCGTCTCTGTTTTCTTTTCCGCTTTATCGGACAACCGAGGCGTATCAGGCGTGGGCCAGCTTACCCAGCGCCAGATTGGCGATCTTGTCGCCGACTACCGCGGCGTCGATACCCAGCGACGCACCGCCCGCACCGCGCAGGTTCAGGTTGGTATTGCCGGTATCGCCCGCCACGGCGCTTTTGATCATGCCCAGCGCCTGACGGAATTTGTCCATGCTGGCGCCGGTCATGCCGTCATCATCCGGTTTGCTCAGCGCTTTGGCCCAGGACTTGTCGTCAGTTTTCGCTGAACTCCAGCCATCTTTCTGATACTGCGGCTTACCAAAAATTTCCGGATACTGATCCATAAACTGACCGATCTCTTTAGCCAGACCACGATCTTCTTTATCCACGAAATGGCGGTTGTTGCCGTCGACATGGGTGCTGACATTGCTCAGCGAGTTCAGCGCCGCGTTCTGACCCACACCCATACCAATGGCGTTGCCCAGCTGATTGAACGAGCCGGCACCGCTCAGCCCCTGCAAACCGCCGGCGCCCAGCGTCAGCGGCGAAGAACCGCCCATTGCCTGACCCAGACCGTTGCCCAGAATCGACGACAGTGCGTTGCCAACGCCGCTGCCGAACGCATCCATATTGCCCTGGGTCATCTGGCTGCCATTCAGCAGCGAGTTAGCTAGTTGGTTGCTCTGGTTAGTCAGCTTGGTCACGGTGTCGTGGCCCAGCAAGTCGTCCAGCGCTTTATCAAACATTTTTGACAAGGCATCGCTGTCGGATTTCGGCGGCGACAGCAGGTTGCTCGCACCCTGTGCGCCACTGCCGAACGACTGGCCCAGTTGATTACCCGCACCAAGCCCCTTCGAACCAGCACCCAGCCCCTGTGTCAGCGCGCCGGCAAACATCATCGACGTCAGCGCGGAAGTCAGCTTATCGATGGTGCTACTGAGTTTGTCTACGCTGGAACCCAGGGATGATGTCGCGGCGTTAAGCCCCTTCAGCCCCTGAGCGCCCAGGCCCAGGCCGGAGACGCCCAAATCACCGCCGATGTGCGCTTTGATCGTAATTTGCATAATTTCGTTTCCTCATTCATGTCAGGTGTTCGCAAAAGTATCTGCAACGGATGCCCGCTCCGATCCCGATGCGGGCATCATGATGGATACTTGTTACTGAGTGACGCCAGCGACGAAACGGTTCCCCGCTGGCGCCGGTTTACCGTAAAAAACCGCGTGTCACCCCAACGGCCGGGCAATGCCAACGCCGGTTTGCGGGCGTACCGCTCGCTCCGCCGAAACCGGCGGCAGCGTCAGCCCCGCCAGCTCAAACAGGCGTTCAATGAGTTGCGGATAGGTATCAGGCGTCTGCGGCAGCGGCCACCAAAGAATCAGCACGTCGCTGCCGTTCAGGCACAGGTGGCAACCATCGCACTCCGCCGCCTGCTGATGACGACGGCCGAGCATGTTGCGCAACATGCCGGGATACTGTTGCCCCGGCTGAATCTGCAGCATCAGTTCGCGGCCGGTATCACCGTACTGAAACACCAGATCGACGCCGGATTGCGGCGACCAGCGCGCCGCCTGATGCCGGTTCATCGCCGCCATAAACGCCGTACCGGTCTCGAAAACCGTGATGTTGTCGGTCATGGCACGCTCACCCGGGTAAAATCGACGGCGCCGGGGCGCATGTCCGTCTGCCACCAGATCACCATCTGCCGGTTATCCGGTTCGGGACGGCAACTGACCGAATCGCAGGCGCCAAGCGGCGCCCGGGCGGCACAGGCGCTGAGCAGCAGCGAACCGCACAGCACCAGCAAGAGTTGATAACGCATGGTTTTTCTCCCTAAAGGCTATGGTGGTAAATCGTCAGGGTTTAATCAGTGACGCGCGCGATGGCTGCGCGTTTTTGGCCGGCAACAGCGCCAGATACACCTCGGTGGATTCGCCGGGCGCCAGCGTGGTTTTCGGCCAGGCGGCTACCGCCAGCGTGCGGCTGCCGGCACAGTTGGCTTCATCAAAACGCTGGGGGCGAGTGCCGGTGTTTTTCACCACGCCCACCGCCAGACTGAGGGTCAAATTGCTGTACCACTGATGGCGATTGCTCTGATAACTCAGCGACGGCGACGTGCGGCAGAACTCCGACAGGCGCGCCCCGCTACTGTCGATGGTGAATCCGGCGGGCGTCTGGCCGCTGGCCAGATCGCGCATGGCGTTCTCAACCATGCCGAACAGATCGGTTTTGCTGTTGCGCTGCGCCACGCGCCCCATAGCGTCGTTGAGCTGGCGGCGGTTATCCGTCGACACAAATCGGGTGGGATCGTTCTGATCGCCAATCAGGTGCGGGGTAAGAATGAACAGTCGTTCGCGGCGGGATACTTCGTGCTGACGCGAGGTGAACAGTTTGCCGATCCAGGGAATATCGCCCAGCAGCGGTACGCGCTTATCACGATCGCCGCTCTCTTCCACGTGGAACCCGCCCAGCACCAGCGCCCGGTTTTCGCCAATCAGCGCCTGCGTGCTGACGGTGCCGCGCTTCACGCCGGAGGCGGTGCCTTCGGTATTGGTTTCCACCTGACCGTCTTCAATATCGATCACCAACTGAATGCTGCTCAGACTGCCGTGGCCGACCACACGCGGCGTTACCTGCAGGCTGGTGCCGGCCGTCACCGGTTGTACGTTAGCCACCCGCTCGCCGGTGGCGGTGATGAAGGCGGTGCGGCTGAAATCGATCACCGCCGGCTGGTTTTCCAGCGTCAGCACCGACGGATTGGCGACAATCGACGCGGTGCCTTCGCCTTCCAGCGCCTGAATATCGGCGAAGAAACGCTTGAAATCGCTGACAAACAGCGTGCTGGAGCCGGACATCATGCTGGCGCCGCCGGTGACCGCGCCCAGTTTGCCCTGCCAGTTGGCCTCCAGCCTTGACAGCGCGGTGCGATCGACATCCAGGATGATCGCGTCGATGTTGACCAGATTTTGCGGCACGTCGATCTTGTCGATCAGTTGCTGGTATTCCTCCCGACGTTTTTCGTCGTCGCGGATCAACAGCGCGTTGTTACGCACATCCGCCGATACCTTGCCGTTAAGTTGATCCTTGCGCCGGGCCGTTGCGCCGGCGCCACCGCTGCTGCGGCTAGCCAGCCGAGCCAGCATGGCGCGGGCATTGACCTCAATCGCCTGACTGGCATCCTGCCCGCCGCCGCTGGCGGCCGCCATCGCACCGTCGTTGCCCATACCACTGGCGGCGGCCGACGCGCCGGCAGGCGTGTTGCGGCTGCCATCCATCAGTTCATTGAGAATGGTCGCCACGCCGGGGATCACCAGACGCTGGTCGCGATACTGAATGGTACGATCCGACACCGAGGCATAACGCAGCGGGAAGATCATCACCTTGCGACGATCTTCTTTGGTTTCACGCTGCTGGCTGAAGTTACGGATCAGGTTGACGTACTCCGCCGGGCCGGTGACCAGCACCACGCCCTCTTCCGGCAGTTCCCCCCAGCCGAAACGCGCATCCAGCAAACCAATGCCGGTCAGCGCCTGCTTCATGTCCGGCGCGGCATCCTGCGACACCTCAATGCGCACCGACGTCTGTTCATCCTGTGGGCTGACGTACAACACGTTGTTGTAGACGAACCACTGAAAACGGTGCTCCAGCGCCAGCCGATCCAAAAACGCCACCGCGTTGTCGGCGCGGATTTTGGCCTCTACGTTGATGTCCTGAATGTTGCCCAGCACCAGATCGACGCCGTGGCTGTTGGCGAAATCCTGCAATACCGCCGACAGCGGCGTCTGTTCGGCGGAATAGGCATACGCGCCTTTGCTCCAGTCAGACGGCGTCGCCGCATGGGCGATGGGCAACATCCCCATCAGCACCAGCGACCAGCAGAACAGGCGGTAGAGGTTGAACAATAGTGCATACAGCGCGTTACGCATGCTGATCTCCTTGCAAAAAAGCCAGTGTTTTCAGATTCAGCGGCGGCGGCGATGCCGGTCTGGCAAGCGGCGCCAACAGGCTCTGCCAGACATCCCGCTGATTAACCAGCGCTTCCAGTGAGCGACACAGCCGAATCGGATCATCCGGCTCGCGTCGCATCAGTAACCATAATTGCTCGTCGGCGGCGGACCAGCAGAGCGCGGCGGCATCCATGCCCAGTCGCAACACGGCGGCTGACGAGTAGCGCAGCGCCTTGTGCAACAGCCGGTCATCCACCTTGACCGACAGCGTGACGACGGCGGAACAGCCCACCCCATCGTGATAACGGGTCAACACCACCGGGCTGCCGTCAATGTGCAGCATCAACTGGCCCGCGGCGCTGTTGAGCCAGCGTTCGATGACCCCGATCAACTCAGTTGAAGTCATTGATGATGGCCTTCGCCAGACCGTGCTTGACGCTCAGCATCTGCCCGGCGGCCCAGTTGGCGTTCGAATAGTCCATGCTGGCTTCATAAAAGGCATAGGTATCCGCCGCGCTGACCTCCCCCTCCGAGACGGTCATCGCCATCTCGTCGAGCCGGGACTGCGCATCGACAAACGCGCCGTCCAGCCGGCGCTGAATAGGTGAAGATGAAGACATGGTTGCTACTCCCGTTGATTAAGCTGGTATGGTTGGCCTGCAGTTGTGTGGCCGGGGAGTAACGGCGGTTCCATCGGGTGAGGGAAAGATGAATGGCAATCGGTTTGTGGAGGACGATTGCGGTTAGATCAAGGTAACGGGAGAGAGTGAAAAAACCACACCTGCCCCCGTCAATTAACGCTTAATTCGGCAACACGGGCGATTGATCAAGGTGGTTGCGTCTGAATATATCAACCCCTTTTTCACGAAGCGTGTTGATCCATAAATCCGCCATCCAGGTGCCAATGCCAAAAAACTGCACCGCAGTTTCCCGCATCAGGCGATGCTCGTTGGCAATAGTGGTCGGCATCAGCGCGCTGTCATCCGTATTAATGCACACTGCCAGCGGGCCGGAGCGCAATCCATAGCGGTTAAACTTCTCTCCCGGTTTTAACCAATCCGGCTGTGGCGGGTTCCAGCGAAACAACGGGTGTTCATGATAGTACTCAAAGCGCCCGATATAGATATTTGAGGTCGGACAGGCTTCAATAACCAGGCCAAGCCGACTGTATTTCTCCATCAGAAAATCCTGTATCGCCTCATACAGGCGTAGTTCGCCCGCAGAAACCCAGTCTTCAGAGTAACTCTGGGTGATCGCAAAATGTTCGCTCTCTTGGGGTAAACAGTTCACCGAGATAGTGTGGTTTATCCTGTCCGCCTCGCGTTCAGGCAAACCACTATCCAGATAGCGACGTTGCCAAAGCGACACCACGTTTGCATTGTCCTCACTGGTTGAGGATGGTGCCATCAGCCGCTGGGCATCCGGCACCCACTCGTGGAGATTCGCGCCTTCGCTTTGCATCGCCTGATAGTCCGGCCAATTGCGACGCAGCAACCAGGCATCATACAGTTGGTTCGGTGTGTAGATATCGCCAAGCATCCACTGTGACCAGTGGTGGATTTTATCGCGCAATTCATGCATGACCGGAATATGTTCTACCGTATGCCGGGAGAGTTGCACCGCCTGATGGTAGGCCCAAACCAGATTATCCAGATGCTGACCGGCGGTGAGCCAGGCGCGTCGTTGACGCTGTGCCCAATGCAACACATTCACCCCCAGCGCCAACCCGTGACCGATACGATCGCCTTCCCGCAACTGGCAGAATTCCACCGCTTCATCCATCGCCCGCAACCCACTGAGCAGGTGACTGTAATCTTCACCCGCATGTACAGTAATAAACGGGTGCCTCAAACGTCGGGAAAACGGCATCCCTGCTGGTTGTCTGGCGGCGCGTAACACCCGCAACACCGGTGCAAACACCTCGATGGGAAGTTCATTTTCATTGCCCGCCACATCGTAGCCACGCACCAGTTTGCGCACGTCAATCGTGCGTGGCGGCGTGTCGATATCCGGCTGGTGCGAGGTTTCCTGCAAGGTGACCGACGCAGCAAAGTCTTCAAGCGCCCGGACTTGTTGCAGCAACTCAGCGCGGAAAGTGGTCAACCGTTTGTCGTAGCGGCTGACAGCGGTTTTTTTCGGAAATCCGCGAGTAAAATGCACCACCAGATGCGCTTGTTCCGGCACATGCCACTGTTCATGACGGGTAAAAAAGTCGGTCAGTTTATGATGGTAGATATTGGGTTTGCGTTCATCACCAATGACCTCCCACGGCGACACACGGTATTCCCGCGATACCGACGGGCTTAAATCATAGCGAGGGACTTGCTCCTTGAAAAAGCGCTTATCCGCCCGCCGCACATCGGTGCCAAAATATTCTACAAATTGCTCCAAGCCCACCGCCGACACCACCATGTAGTTACGCAATATCATGCTGACCCGAATCAGGTTTGACAGCACACTGTCGTAATCCGGCCGGGATGCGCCCAGCAACAGCCCGGTACAAAACAGTAGCCAGCGCTGAGCGCCGGCGTGTTTCTGTTGCATCGCGGCATAGAGCAGTTGCTGTTGCGCGCTGTCGGGTGGGGTAATCAGAGCGGTATCCCGCAGTGACCAGCGCTCGTCTTCAGTCAGAGGCAACGCTTGCGCTTTCCTCAAGATACCGAGGTCCACAAGGGGATGCACTTCTGTATCGGTGGGATAAACCGCCTTCACTAAGCAAGCCACATAAGCCGACAGCCAGCGCGGCAGTTGCTTTTTAGGTAACTGCTCACTTTCTAACAGCGGGTATTCCTCGCGCTGTGGCCACCGAATATTTGGCTTCAGACGCACATCCCCTTCGACAAAACTCAACATCGACAACGAGGCATAGCCGTGGCCGTTAAAATGCACATGGTTGTCGGCATAGTGGGTGTCACGCGAGTCATCAGGAAAGGCGAACGGATCCTGCTGAATCAGCAGCCCCACCAGTTCCCCTTCGGCCAGCACCCGCTGGCGCACCAGTTGCACATAAGCCTGCGCGATAATCCAGGCCGGGTCCAGCACCGAGCATAGCATCAGCCAGGCTTCCAGCCGTTCACGCCGCACCTCAAAACCGTTGCCTTGCCAGAGCAAAAACGCCTCCGCCAGTTGCCCCAGCAAGGTCATATTATCGGTTATTGCCATACCATCCGTTGGCGATGAACTGGCCCAGCTATGCAGATTGTGTTCAATATCCTCATTACGCAGCCGCCCACCAAAATAGAACTGGTAATCTTTTGCCGCGCGCGTCAACAAACGCTGTTCTTTCTGTTGTTCAACATCCGGTGTATTACGCTGCCCGGTATGCTGTTGCAGATGAAAATAAAATAACCGGTCTGAAGCCAGACAGGCACAAGGGATTAACCAGCGCGGGTCCTGGGTGTACATGGGTTAATCCTCTGACTCTTCATTTAACATCCAGCCAATGCCTTTATAGAGTCTGCCTATATACCCATTTCCTTCAATTTTATCGATAATAGAACTATTTCTCATCTTCAACTCATTCAATCTATTATAAATTGCCATTGCGTCATCTTTATTTTCAGTAGCCCACTGATACGCTTCATGAGTTACAACCCTGTCTTTCCCTGATTGCTCTAAATAATAGCGTATAAAATCACCAGAATTACTTAAAAATGATAACTCATCTTTACCAGACTCTTTTTCAACCCCTTTAATTGAAGAATATAATCCATCTGGAAATTTAAATATGGGATGTTCCCACATAGTCGCGACAAACTTAACAAACATATCATCTCTTATAGGTTTTTTTATATTTGGTAATTTTGAAACATCAAAGAGATCAGAAATGTTTTTCGAAAAGGTTCTGTCTTTTTGTATAAGTCTGGATAAATCCCTCACAAGTGCAGAACGGGCACCGGTCGCCACATTGACATTCACGACGTCACCATCCCGTATAAATGATACCAATGCATTAATAAAAATATAACTGAAGCGTTTTGCCATATCTGACAGGTATTCATCTTTGAAGTTCTTTTTTTTCACATCAAAATTGCATCTCAAAATATGTAACTGGGTAAATACCTTATTGAACACTGCGGTGATGAGCGGTATAAGATTTCGCCCTGACAGATCGGATAAGGTATTTTTATGTTGATTTACCCAGGAAGATATCTGTTCAACAAATTCATCTATTTCTTGTTGATATTTTTCTTCGTCATCATCAACCGGATCATTTTCATCTTCGCTTTCATCGTCATTCTCATCAATGGATTTTGTCGGATTCATGGCAAAAACAGAATAGAAAGGCATATTTTTAAAAACATTCCCAATAATGGATTTAATATCACAGGGCAATGAAGAGTGGGAAGAAGAAAGATTATCGGTTACCGCCAGCATTGACCATATCAGGATTTCAAACGCCCGGCTAAAGAAAATATGGTAGAACCTATTCTGATTCTTACTATAATAATTATGGTGAGTATAAAGCGCAATCAAAAGGCGCCCACCCAACTCTTTATCAACAACTTTGCCGGATAAAGAAAACACATCTTTAATATATTCCAGTGCCGGCATACTGCGAAGCACCGCCAGATGTTCAGAAAACACAGTATCCAAAATTTTCCGGTTAAAATCCTCACCTCGGCCACTTGTGGTTTTCAGTTCATTTATCCGTTCAACCTGCTGCGAGTGAAAATGCTTTTTCGCCCAGTAATAGCGCTCTTTTTGCAGCAACGGGTTAAACGCAATTAACCTGGCCAGTGAAAAATCTTCTGGTTTTTGCGCAGCACGCAGGTACAGATAAGACTCGGCATTGGTTAACGCCGCCCCATCCTGTTTTGCTTCTGCCCAGTGGCTAAACGTGCGCCATAGTGCTTCCTGGCTATCACCCGACAGTTTCAGGTCATGCGGCGACAGCAAGCCAGACGGCGGCAGCAAGCCAGACGGCGGCAGCAAGCGCACCAGTTGCGTCACTTCGCGGGCGTTGGCCGGTTGCGGCCAGTCTGTACTGCGTTCCAGTCCATTACACAACGGATAAAAGACCTCTTTAATGGCGGCTGCGTACTTGCCATAGGTCATAACCTCAGCATTTTCTTTATCCTGAATGACCAACTGCGGCAATAACTGATCGATGGGTTGTAACGGCAGGCGGACAGGATGCGGAAACACTTTGGTCAGGTACGCATCCGATAATCGCGTCGCCTCTCGTCGCCCTTCTTCCGCATTGCTGGCTTCTTTATTTTTGACCAATTCCCCCTCAAATTGCAGGGTCACCAGATGGCGATAAAGTTTGTCATCACCGCTGACCAGCGGCAGTACCAGCGGGCAGGACAGCAGGCAACGGATATCATCCAGCACCTCAAAGGCGTTGCTGATCTTCATATCCACATCATCAATCGGCAGCACCAGCGCGTCGCAGCCCAGTAACTCGACACTGGCTATCAGGAACTGGTGAAAATACTGTTCAAGATGAATGCCGGAACGGTATTTTTGGATACGATCAATCCCACGTAATTCCTCCAGTTCCACTGGCTTGACCAGCGCGCCGGACAAGGCTTTCAACTGGTGATAAAAATCATCTTTCAGCGTTTGTGCAATATCCTGACTGTTTAATTTCTTTTCCACCGCTGCATATACCGATGCGATGATCACCTCAGAAAAACGCTCGTTTATATTGAGTAATGTCGGGTCAACCACTGGCATAAAATGCAAGCTAGGTTTCTTGTCCTGCTTGTCGGTTTCATGTTGCCAAATCGCTTTGGCATTTTTCAGAAATACCGTTTTCCCGGCACCACGCGCCCCGCTGATAAAGATAGCGTGATGGTAACTGCTCAGTTTCTGATGCGTTTCTTTGCTGTCGTGTTGACACTGTGTTTTATAGCGATGGGCATCATTCCCCATTTTTTTGAGCAGATCGGCCAGCTTTCGGTTCGCCTGCTGTTGCCAAAGCTGGTTGCTGTCTGTTGTTTCCGCAAGAAAGTCGTCCTGATATTCCGGTAAATCCAGATTAAGAATAATTTCGCCCACAACTAATCCCTTTAAAAATAATTAGTCAAAAAAGCATGACGCTCTATTTGTAGCTGTTACAGGAAGGAGACAAACAGATAAGCAGGATTAATGAAAATATCAAGCAGGAAAGTAAAACAGGCCGCTATCCCCGATAGCGGCCTGTGGTCTGTGGATTAAACCGAAGGAGGATTAAAACGTGGTCTTGCCATACTGATAGCGGTAAAAGCGGCGGTATTCCGGTTTCTGCGGGTTATCCGACGACAGCGTTTTCTGCAACGATTTACCGCCGATCAGGCCGGTGATGCCGTAGGACAGCAGGCTGGTCTGCTTGTCCAGCAGGCTGATCAGATCGGTTTTCGCGCCGGCGGCGAGCTGGTCGAGATAGCCGTTTTCAATCTGGCTCAGCAGGCGGGCCGATTGCTCCCAGTTGGGGTCGAACGACACCAACTGTTGCAGAAACGCAATCGGCGCCACGCCTTTGCCCTGATACAGCGCGGAGATTTCATCCTCTTTGCTGACCGGCGCAGAATGGCGGAAACCGGCCATCACCAGTTTGGCGCGTTTAGCCGGGCCGGCCTGTTTGCCCATCTGCTCGGTGATGAAGCGATACCAGCGGGAATCGAAGGCAAAGCTGGAGCGGGCATCGTAACGCGCGCTGTACACCAGCGTGTCGAACACTTCCCGCCCGCCAAACCATTTGGTTTCCAGTTCGGCCAGAATCTGAGCGAGGGTTTTATCTTTGAGAATCGCATTAAATGCGTTGGTGTCCTTGTCGGAATCCTGCTGCCCCTGCACCGGGTCCACCACCACCAGCCGGATGGTTTTCGCATTGGCCCACACGCCGGCCGCCTGATTCTGCACCGCCAGATGGTACAGCTCGGCCAGAAACTCGGTTAAACCGACCGCCGCGCCGCGGCTATGCCCGCCGACCACCAGTTGGTACTCTTTCAGCGTTTTCAGGTAATCCACCAGCGGGAACAGGCTGTCCATCGTCACCACGCCGGCACGGTCGTCATAACCGTTGACCTGATCGTAGAGCACGCCCATCTTTTCACTCATATCCACAAAACTGCCGCCCCAGCCGGCGCGTTTTGCCAGCGCCTGGGTTTTAGTCAGCATCGCGGCGGTGCCGATGCCGTCAATGGCGACCACGGCGCTAAAGCCGCTGATTTCAACGTTGGCGAGAAAATCCTGTTTGGTGGTGCCGGTGCCGCAGAACCAGATTAGTACCTTTTCCATATGTAACCTCTTGGTTTTAAATCGATTAAGATCAGTGGTGTCTTCGTCAGGCAATGTAGCGGAGGCGCAGGCCGGCATGCTGCGTCAGAACAACGCGAATTCAGGCCGTAACAACGGCGAACCTGCCCGGACAAACACGCCAGAGAACCAGAGAGAGGCCGGGAACGCTCGCGCCCGGATAAGCGGAATGAAGTCTATTGTCGACGGCATTAGAGCCTGCGACGCCGCGTCCATTGCGATAACGATTCATTACAGCGCCAGCCTTCCATCACAGCCTTTCAGCTGACCGGCGGCGCTGAACACGTGCAGACTACAGGATGATGCCCGTCGGTTAACGGCGCGGAGGTTGTGTGGTCGACCGGCGGGAAAATACGGCCGAAAAAGGAGGAGTGGTGAGTCACGCGAGAGGGAAAAAACGCAGCACAGGCCGGGTCATGCCGGCGATAGAAAAACCGGGCGGACCTGCGCCAGCGCAATGCGGCGGCGCATCAACCGTCTTACATTGCCGGACGGCGTGCCGGACAATCAGGAGCAATCCCCGTGAAAACCTATCTTGGAAATGACGAACTGAATGAAAAATACCCGGTGTACCCGTTTGCGTTGCGATCGCAGGATGGGAACGCGACCCTGACCGGTCAGATCAACTATCCGGAGACACCGGCGGGCGTGTATCCGCTGGTGGTACTGGCGCCCGGCAGCGGCATGCACGACCGTCACTATCTGATTGGCGACAGCGGCACCCAGGCGGATTTTGTCTTTAGCTGTCTGGCGCAGGATTTTCTGGCCGCCGGGCTGGCGGTGCTACGGTTTGACTGCCGCGGCGTCAAAGGCAACCTGCGCGACAACACGCTGGATAGCCCGGAATACCTGTTCAACCGCGAACTGGCTTACCGGCAGATGTTTATCGACGCCGCCGTCCGCCAGACGGTGACCCCGCAAAGCCAGTATGAAGACCTGTATACGTTGTACCGGTATGCCAGCGAACTGCCGCATATTGACCGTCACAATCTTATCCTGCTCGGTCACTCCGAAGGCGCCATCAACATCGGGCGCATGGTGGCGCGCTATCCGGTCGCCGCCAAAGCCCTGATGCTGGTGTCGCCGGGTTTTTCGTCCATGAAACACGTGCTGGAATGGCAGCTCATCCACCGCACCATCGCCTGGCTCAAGGCGATCCCACACACCGGCGACCGGCTCACGCTGGAGGATCTGAAAAACGGATTCGGCCGCAGTCCGCTGGCTTTTTTACAACCCATCAGCAACCTGTTGCCCTACAAGGGATACTGGGATGAAGCGGACTTCGACAGCATGACCGCCAGGCTGCAGGCCAGTTTCGATACGCAGCGCAACATGGTTTTAAGCCACGACGATCGGGAACCCTGGCCGGCCGACGCGCCGTTCACCCAGTCATCCTACGCCTGGTGGAAACAGTGGTATCAGAATGATCAGCCGGAAATTGAGCAGTTGGTACGGTGTCAAAGCCGGGTGGTCTGCTATTTCGGCATGATGGATACCCAGTTGAACGCCGCCGCCGAAGCGGCATGGTTCGAGGGTGTAAAACACCGCTTTCCGCATATCGATATCACCCTGCTGCCGGATGTCGGGCATACCCTCGGCCTGCATGGTCTGCTGGGGCCGATGACGGAATCGTGCGCCGAACTGCTGGTGCGGACGGCGCACGATATCGTGACGGCGCGCTAAACGCCGGCGTTTAACGACAGCGCAGTCTCTCAAGCAGCGCATGGTCGGGATACCCATCCGCCGGCAACCCTTCCTGCTGCTGATAGGCGCGGATCGCCCGCGTCGTGGCACGGCCAATGTTGCCGTCGATAGCACCCGGATAAAGCTGCTTTTCCTGCAGCAGAATTTGCAGCGCCTCGCGCTCTTTACGGGTTAACGGCGTCTCCTGACGCGGCCAGGGCTTGAGCACCGGCGTCTCACGCTGGTAGTTATCCGCCAGCAAGCCGACGGTCAGCGCATAGGAAATGTCATTGTTATAACGAAGAATGGCGCGGAAATTCGCCGTCACCAGAAACGCCGGGCCATTCTTCCCAACCGGCAGCAATATCGAGGCTTGCTCCGAAGACAGCGCGGCCAGATCTCCGGGCGCCGCGGTTTTCACCCCGAGCGCCTGCCAGTCGGCAACGCTTTTCTGGTTATCCAGCCCGGAAAGGGAATAGTCAAAACCGGCGGGCAGCGTCACTTCAAATCCCCAGGGGACGCCCGCTTTCCATTTGGCCTGCTGCATATAGTTCGCCACCGACGCCAGCGTGTCCGGGAATGAGGTCCAGATATCGGGGTGATGGTCGCCATCAAAATCCACGGCGTATTGCAGGTAAGAAGTCGGTATAAACTGCGGCATCCCCATCGCCCCGGCCCAGGACCCTTTTATCTGCTGCGGCCGCGCATCGCCGTTTTGAATCATGCGTAATGCAGCGATTAAATTCTGCCGGTTAAACGCCCGACGATAATTGTAGTAATCCAGCGTAGCCAGCGAGCGAATGACCGCTTTATCACCGGTATTGGCGCCATAATGGCTTTCAATGGAGAGAAACGCGAACAACAGCGGCGGTTCAACCTGATAACGCTGCTCGATACGAGCCGCCGCCCCGGCGTATTGCTTAAGCAGTGTTTTCCCCTGCGCAATGTTCTCCGGCGTCACCCGTTGTTCAATATAGGTCCACACCGGCGTGACCAGCTCAGGCTGTTTTTGCGTGGCCGCCACCACGTCGCTGTCCGGCGTCAAGCCAGCAAACGCGTTATCAAAGGTGCCGGCTGTAATGCCCTGAGAAAGGACCTCCTGACGCAGCGCGGCTTTCCACTGTTCAAAACTTTCGTCTGGCGTCGGCAGCCCCGCTGGCGTGTCAGTGACGCCGTGCGATTTCAGCAAGCCCTCAATATCCCGGCATTCACGTGAGGGGTAATGGGTGTGGGCGCATGAACTCAGCACCCCGGTACCGATCAGCAACACCATCACCTTTGCCATCGACATCATTGCTGATGCCTGTGTTCTGTTATTGACCATTTGACTATTCCATAAGAGATATACCCGTCATACCGTAACTTGGATTATTTAGGGTATGGAAACAGGCCAAAAGCAGGTCCGTAACATCATCGGCCCGATCAGGGTTGCCGGAACATCGTCGTCGGACGCCGCCGGAATCGTGCAACATCTCTGACAGTAATAGTGCAGCAACCGGCGGGAATATACAGACAACCGCTGACATAAGTGTCACTGACAGAGTTTATCCGTAGTATTCCCTCTGTTTTCGTAACGGCGTATTGCGGCCTTGTCTCCTGCTCTCCAGCTCTCGCCGTCGCACTCAGTTTAACGATAGCACCTCCGCCTGCGGCAACAGCTGTTCGACCGCCCGTTGCCAGCTCAGGGTCATGACGCCCTGCGCGGTGATCAATTTCAGGGTATCCTGCGCCAGCGCGTCGTCATGGCTCAGTTTCCAGCCCAGATGGCTGTGTTCGCTCAGCCAGGCGGCGACATCGGCCTGACGGTCGGGGTGACAGTACAGCGTGCCGCGCCCTTCTCCGCCCTGCGTGCGCAGCAGTTGACGCAACAGCGCCGGGTAGCGTTCAGCGTCGGGCACCGCTTTGAGAATTTGGGTCATCGCGTCGCTCAGCAACTGACCGCACCGTGCCACCAGCCAGTTTTCCATCTGCTCGCGTTCCTGCTGCCAGCCGCGCAGTATCTCATCCGCCTGCTGCCAGAATTGCTGTTCCGCCTGACCGGTAGCGATGGCGATCGCCTCGTGCGCCTGCTGGCGCGCCTCGTCCAGCAGCGCATCCGCCTGTTGCCGCGCTTCGGCCATCACCGCCAGCCCGCGCTGATGCTGCTGCAATTGTTCAACCCGGATCAGTTCTGCTTCCTGCACATCCGTGCCGGCCACCAGTTTTAAACACCGCCTGGTCAACATACTCTCCCTCCCTGATGTCGATGATGCTTACGATTGATAATTTACCTTCAATATAGTTTAGTTGGTAAATTATTTTATACTAAACCGCCCTCATGCGCCGCCGGGTTGCCATCCGCCGCTTTCCAGATGATGGCATCGCACAGGCTGGCGATACGGCTGGCGGGTAACGCCTCGCCCAGCGGCCGACCGGCGCCGTCGCGCCAGTCGCGCGGGTACAACAGTTGCAGCCGCGACCAACAGGCCGGCGGGAAACGACAACGCAGAACAATCAGCGCATCACGCTCCCGGTGCTGGTCAAACGCCAGCGACGGCGGCAGCCACAGGCCGGGGCGTAGCGCTTTCGCCATTCGCCGGCACCAGACGGCCAGCGTCTCCGGCAGGTCGCCCGGCGTTTCGCGGCATACCGCCGCCATCAGTTGCAACACCTGACGCCGCCGCCCCACCTCCAGTTGCCCGAGTTGCAGCAACGTGCTCTCCGGCGCAGGGGGAAACGCCTCGACCACACCGAGACAACGGCGCATCGCGGCATGGTGCACTGGCGCCAGCGCCATCTCGCTCTCGCTGAAAACCGTCGCGTCCCGCCAGCTGGGGTCCGCCTGCCGCAGGCAGTCATAGCACCACCACCGGCTCCAGCGCAGGGCGTCGTTGTCATCGACCACGCTTATCATGCTTAAGCCCCTGCGTCCGGTTGCGCCTGTTTCCTGCGCGCCTGCTGTTGTTCCCACCAGGGCTTGCCGAAACGCCAGCCCAGCACGCCGGCCAGCCCCAGCGCCAACAACCCGGCCAACCATTGCAGCTGCGTCATGGTCTGCGGCGTCAACTGAAACGGCCCCAGCGACACGGTTGGAATATGATCTTTGTACGGTTCCGACGGAACAAACACGATGGCCAGATCTTTATCGCTCTTGCCGGCCAGCCCCGGAATACTGCTGGCCACCATGCGGCGGATACGCGGTTCGATACTGTCCGGCTCCAGCTCCGGCCGGTATTTGATGAATACCGCGGCGGACGCCGGTTGAATGGGTTCCCCCGGTGCAATACGCTCAGGCAGCACGACATGAACCCGAGCCACCAGCACGCCGTCAATTTGCGTGAGTGTGGATTCCACTTCCTGAGACAAGGCATAAATGTAACGGGCGCGTTCTTCCAACGGCGTCGAGATCACACCGGTTTTCTGAAACACCTGGCCCAGATTGGTGCGGGCCTGACGGGGCAATCCCGCCGCGTTGAGAATATTGACCGCCCGTTCCATGTCTTTGACATCAATCAGAATACTGACGCCGGCTTTCTCCGTGCGCTTTTCCGCCCCGATGTGATATCCCCCCAGCGCGGCGATCACTTCGTTGGCATCGTTTTCGGAAAGACCGCGATGGAGTTCCACGCGATCGCCGCAGCCAGCGATCAGCAACGCCAGCAGCAGGGTCAGGAATCGGTGCAGGACGGATTTACTCATCATGGTGCCATTATTGTGAGTTGTTCATGATTCGATCATGATTGGATTAGTCACGATGGCGTTGACTAATCACGACAGTGTTAACTCATCACGATCGTGTTGATTACAGGTTTGATCCTGGCTATTGCAGGTTGGTCAGTTTTTCCAGGCTCTGGACGCTCTTGGCCACCACTTTGGCATTGAGCAAACTTTCCAGATAAAACGAGGACAGCGTCCGGGTGGCATCCATCACATCCTTCGGGTTATTGCTGTTGATGCTTTTGCCTACCTGACGTTCTGCTTTCTGCAACAGGTTTTCCAGGTTATCGGATTTCTCCGCCAGCGCGCCCAGCCAGGCCTTGTTGTCCGCTGTCGGCGTTGCCGGCGCGGCGGGTTCCATCGCGGCGCTAAACCAGGTCACATCCGATTGCGCAGGAATATCAACGCTGCGCGGCTCACCGTCACCGATCAGTCCCTGAAGCTCATTGACGCGGGTGATTTTCATCATGAATCCGTTCCTCTTTGATGGATGTTAATGTGACAAAAAACCGGGGGAACTTCCCCCCGGTAGTCGACTACCTACACAACATCAGAACTGGATGGCTTTTGCCGCTTTCTGCCCGGAGTTCATGGCTTTGGTGGCGGAGTCCATCTGACCGTCGGTGATTGAGCTGATAGCATCGGTTTTCATTTTTTGCGCCTGGGCGGCCGTGGTCATCGCCGTGGTAGAAGCCATGGTTTTGTCCAGAGTCTGCATGCCTGCCAATGCTGCTGCGTTAGAAAGTCCCATCATGATAGATATCTCCAGTTAACAGTTGATTGATAAAGTGATTTCGCTAATGAACTTTGCGACTTACACAGTCATCGTGTTCATAAGTTAAGTAGGAGATAGCGAGAGGTGGTTCCGAAAGATATTCACTTTTTTTCCCCTGGTGGTGATAACAGGATACAGCCGATAAATTACAGTCCGCGCGCCGCCACATTCAGCAGCTTGATGCGGTGATAGAGCGTGCGTTTAGGAATGCCCAGCTCATTAACCACCGTATCGATACAGTGGTCGTTGCGCTGCAACGCCTCCTGAATCAGGAACCGCTCAATACGGCGCAGGCGCACTTTCAGCGAGGTCAGCGGCGTATCCGCCCCCATTCCCTGCCCGTCGCCGTCAGCGGCTATCGGCACCGGCGACAGCCCCAGCACCCAGCGTTCGGCCGCTGCTTTCAGTTCACGAATGTTGCCGGGCCAGCCGTGCATCAGCAGTTGTTCCTGAATGATGGCCGACAGACCCGGCGCCGGCCGTTTCAGCCGCGCCGACGCTTCGCGCAAAAAGCGCTGGAATAACGGCAAAATGACTTCCGTGCGCGAACGCAGCGTCGGCAGCTGGATTTTTACCGTATCCAGCCGGAAGTAGAGGTCGCGCCGAAAACGCCCTTCGTCCACCAGCTTCTGTAGCGGCGTCTGCGTGGCGACGATCACCCGCATATCCACCGGTTTGAACTGCGTGCTGCCCAGCCGTTCGATGCCGCGGCTTTCCAGCACCCGTAACATTTTGGCCTGCAGCGTCAGCGGCATACTGTCGATCTCATCCAGAAACAGAATGCCTTTGTCCGCGGTTTCAAGGTACCCGGCGCGGGACCGGCTGGCGCCGGTGTAAGCCCCGGACACCACCCCGAACAACTCGCTTTCCGCCAGCGTTTCCGGCACGGCGGCGCAGTTCACCGCCACCAACGGGCCGGCGCAACCGGAAAGCTGATGAATACGGCGCGCCAGCGTGTCTTTGCCGGTGCCGGTTTCACCTTCCAGTACGATATCAACGTTAAGGGGCGCAATAGTGTGGATGAGAGAAGATAGCGATCCATGTATATCTTCCGACGGATGCGTTAACGAGGACTCATGGGAGACACAATGAAGTGACTGCACGGATTCATTGCTATTCCTTATCGTCATGACAACTCCTGTACCTTTTTCTGTATTCCATTATCAAACTGTCGAATCTATCCCGTTCCAGACTATCTCCCGCCGCAACATCGCCATCAGTAGCTGTCATTGCATCATTACGGGATACACCCTAATCCTGAACGCTGGCACGGTTTTAAGTTCCAATAGCCCCATTGTCGTCCTGACAATTCCTTAACACTTAACAATCGATAACCTGCGAGTATTAACAAATTATTCATGGTGTGTGTAAGCATTACCGCCAACGGCAAAACAAACCATCAGCCAACCGCTGAAGTTGTGGTAGGAATTTCAGAGCGAAAAGTAGGAATAATCTGACCCCGGAGACAATGACGCTGGCGGCGTTCCGGGCACTGAAGGCGTGGTTCCCCCCTTCGTCATGGCATTGTCTTACAGCAAGGTCATCAGCGAAGGGAGGACAATAGGTTACTGTCAGGCGATTAAACGCTGGCTCAATGCATATTTCACAATGTCCGCGTTGGTGGTGAACTGCATTTTTTCCATTAACCGCGATTTATGGGTGCTGACGGTTTTGTTGCTGATGGCCAGCGTTTCGGCGATGGCGTTAACCCCCTGTCCCTGAGCCAGCATCACCATGATCTGATGCTCGCGCGAGGTCAGCAGTTCATGGCGCCCGTCGCCGCGGGTCTGGCAATCCGCAAACACAATCTGCTCGGCGATACTGTGGTCGATATAGCGCGCGCCCTGCGCCACCCGACGAATAGCCGACAGCAGCGCTTCCGGGTCTTTGTCTTTGGTGATATAGCCGAGCGCCCCGCTTTTCAGTACCCGCCGGGCGATCTGCGGTTCACTGTACATGCTCAACACCAGAATCGGCAGACGCGGATACTGCGCCACAATGCGGATAATCAGTTCTTCGCCGCAAATGCCCGGCATGCTCATGTCCAGCAGCAGTAAATCGATCTGGCTCTCCCGCAGTTGCGCCAGCACCTGCGACCCGGTCCCCGCTTCCGCCACCACTTCCAGATTCTCGTCTAATGCAAAGATCTGCTTTAATCCTTCACGCATAATTACGTGATCGTCAGCGATCATCAGCTTTATGAGTCTATCCATTCGCGTTTCGTCCTCTCCAGAGAAAATCTATTCTACGCGGTATCCTGCGGAAACGTCAGCCGAACCAGCGTACCTACGCCAGGCTGACTTTCTATTACCACTTCTCCCCCCAGCATCCGGCCGCGCTCTTTCATGCTCATCAGACCGAAGGCGTGAGGTTTACGGGCCTGAGCGTCAAACCCTTTGCCGTTGTCGCGCACGCTCAGCACGATCAATCCTTCGCGGTTTTCCAGCGCAATCACTACCTGCGTCGCCTCGGCGTAACGGGCGATATTGGTCAGCGACTCCTGCACCACCCGGAACGCCGCGGTGGCGCATTCGTCATTCAGCACCACTTCCGGCTCCGGCGCCCGCAACAGACAAGGGCAGCGATACTGGCGGATAAAATCATCACGCAGCCACTCCAGCGCGGGGGTCAGCCCCATATCCAGCACGTTGGGACGTAACCGGGTCGCAACATGTCGCACCACCTGAATGGTTTTATCAGACAGCGCCATCAAATTCTGTAGCTGCGTCAGCATATGCGGGTTATCGCGGGCGAACTGCATACGCATCAGCGACAGGCTCATGCGCATTGATGTCAGATGCTGCCCCAGCTCATCGTGGATCTCCCTGGCGATGTGCTTGCGTTCTTCTTCGCGGGAGATTTCCCGCTGGCGCGCCAGCAGCCGCAGCTGCATATGGGAATCCTCCAGCTTTTTTTCGGCATAGCGGATGGCGGTGATATCGCGCCCGACGGTCAGGATCGACGTCAGCTTACCGCTTTGATCGAACTCCGGCACACAGCGGATATGGTGAATCACCCGGTGGCGCGTTTCCGTCGCGCCGATGTCTTCCTCCAGCTCGCCTTCGACGCTGCTTTCCGAATCCACCACCATCTGCACCAGTTGCAGAATGCGCTGGGCGCAGCGGGCGTTCGGCAGCAGATCGGTCAGCCGCCGCCCGCGCAGCTGCTCGGCGGTAAAACGCAGGTGGGCCAGTGTGGCGGGATTGGCGTACTGGCAGTTGAGCTGCGGATCAAAGCGCGTGATCAGATCCGGCGTATTCTCCACCAGCGCCCGGAACTCCTGCTCACGGGCGTAAGCCAACTGTTCGATATGCTTGCGTTCACGAATATCCCTTACTACGCACATACTGTACTTTCGTCCTTTATGTAGAAAATGATTCACGCTGACCTCGACCGGCAGCACCATGCCAAAGCGGGTTTTATGCCGGGTTTCAAACGTCAGCCCGCGCTTCCAGCAGCGGGGATCGCTCCAGTGGCGGTTGGTCTCTTCCTTTGTCCAGCCAAGGTCGATGTCCTGTATCCGCATGCGACGAAACTCGCGGCGACTGTAGCCCTGCATGCGGCAGGCTTCATCATTGGCGTAACAAAACTGCTCCATGTCGTTGACAATATAAATAGCATCTTTGATACGACTAAAGGCGAAATCCACCAGTTCAAGCGGCGGTACGTCATCCGGATGGTGGGGTTGTGGGGAAGTCGGGGTATATAACATTGCCATCTCCTTGCTATCGCTAAGCCTGCCGGCCCCCGTAAACCGGGCGCCGACAGCAGAAAGGAAAGCCGCAGAAATCGCCCCCGGGGAAGGTGGCCTGCGGCCCTGTTAGGCTGTTCACCGCACGACGTGCGGGTACACAGCCTGATACTGACAGGTTCCTTCTCCTCCCCTGACTCAAGGGAGATGCCCTCCCGGGGCATGGCAATATAAGCGAGCCCCCGCGCCAGGCTGCCGCACGGGGGATTCAACTTATGCATCAACGGCCTGGCGGAGATATCCCCTGGCGCGGGAAAGACGCGAACGTACAGTGCCAATAGGAATGTTGAGCTGTTCGGCGATATCCTGATAGCTGACATCGGCATCCAGCAGCATCATCAACATCTTACGCGTTTCCTCCGGCAGGTGCGCACTGGCCGTCAGCGCGCGGTTCAGCGAATGATCGCACTCCGTAATGCGGCTGGGATCGATATCCGTCGACAGAATTTCCATCGCTTCCAACGCATCGTCGCTGATATCGACGGCACGATAACGCGCCTGCTTGAAGTGGTTTCGCACCAGATTCAGGGCAATGCCGAATACCCAGGTTTCCGGGCGCGAGGCGCCGGCGAACTTTTCGCGGTTTTTCAGCACTTCCAGATAGGTCATCTGCTGTAAATCTTCCACATCTTCACGGTTCGATACGCGCTTGCGAATGAAGTTTTGCAGTCGCTTGCCATGCAGGCGAAAAACCTGCTCCCAGTCCACGGTATTGGCAGGGGTATGAAGCTGACACGCGTCCATTTGTTTCAGTGCAATCGTTTCCATTTCATTAACTCTCCATCGTTATGCCCTAATTGGCGCATCTGGGAGAGCAAGGCGCGTGCCAGCCAATAAAAACGAATTAACTTATTGTTATATATTGATTTATTTTTTATCGCACTGGCTTTTCATGCCATTTTTTGCCGGTAAAATCCGGCCTGAATTGCAAGCTTTTGCAGAACCAACCAACCAAATAGTAATCAAGATTATAATAACACCAGGTTACTTATTTTCGTTGACTTACATCATTCAATGGGAACCCGCTTCCCGGTCCGGCCACATAACAGCACACCGTTAAAGCAGAGGCTGCTTCAGGCAGGACAGGACCATGATTTCACTCAACAACGTTTCTTCCGTGCTCAATACCAGCAGCGCGGCCATCGCCAATGATATTGACGATCAGGAGCCGGTCGGCACGCCGGTCAAAACCAGCGAAGCCAGACCGTCGCACGACAAAACCCTTCATGACTCGATGGAAGAAGTCGCGGCCAGCTTCGGCGAGCAGGTCGAACGCAAAAGCAAGGCGCTGAACCGGCGGCAAATCAGCCAGCCGCAAAGCCGCATGCTGGCCAACATCGAACGCATCGAAAAACTGACCGAACTGTTCCAGCTACTGGAAAATCCGAAGCACCCGACGCTGGACCAGCAGATCCGGCAGATGCAGGCGCTGCTGCGCCAGTCATCGCCGCCATCGGTCGAGGCCATCATGCAGGCGGCAGGCGGCGACGCCGCACGCAGCGATATCGTGCTGCGCCATGTGCTGAGCCAGGCGCAACAGCAGCAGGACGCCTCACTCGCGCAGTCGACCAGCCAGAGCCTGGACCAGTTGCATCAGGAAAAAGGGCCGGAAGTCCGGGCGGGGTTGAACACCGCCGCCGCCATTTCCCTGTTCAGCACCGACCCGAACCAGAAACAGGCGCTGCGCGACCTCTACTACCAGCGCATCGTCCATCAACAGTCGCCCAGCGCCCTGCTCGACGCGCTGCTGGAGCGTTTTGACGCCCAGCACTTCGCCGCCGGGCTGCGTACGCTGCAACGGGCGCTGGCGGCGGATATCGCCTCGCTGGCGCCGTCCATCTCGAAGAATGCGCTCAGCAAAATGCTCAGCAGCCTGAACGACTCGCGTCAGCTCAGCCATACGCTGTCGGCCAGCCAATCGTTGCTCGCCCGACTGGCGTCGCGCATGCCGGAATGCACGCTGGGCGCGGTGGAACTGACCCGGCGGTTGATCGGCCTGAGCGCCAACGGCGCCTACGCCCGCGACCTGCACAACCTGGGCCGTGAAGTCGCCGGGCAGGACGCCCAGCGCCAGCTGCTGTTTTTCAACGGCCTGCTGCCGCTGGTTAACGACCTGCCGCACCCGCTGTGGCGCGACGCCAAAAACCGCCTCACCGCCCTGCAGCTGATTCGTAGCCTGATCGGCGATTTCGCCCAGTACGAAAAGCAGCAGCAGGATGAAACCCAATCGATGAATGACCGATCTCGGAACAAGGGGTAACCGATGGCTGTGCTGATCGCCTGGCTTAACCGTTTTGCCATGAGCGCCATGCAGCGCTCCGAGGTGGTGGGCGCCGTGATCGTCATGGCGATTGTGTTCATGATGATCATCCCGCTGCCGACCGGCCTGATCGACGTGCTGATTGCGTTCAACATCTGTATTTCATCACTGCTGATTGTGCTGGCGATGTACCTGCCCAAACCGCTGGCGTTCTCCACCTTCCCGGCGGTGCTGCTGCTGACCACCATGTTCCGGCTGGCGCTGTCCATCTCCACCACCCGGCAGATCCTGCTGCAACAGGATGCGGGTCACGTGGTGGAGGCGTTCGGCAACTTCGTGGTAGGCGGCAATCTGGCGGTCGGCCTGGTGATCTTCATGATTCTGACGGTGGTGAACTTTCTGGTGATCACCAAAGGGTCGGAGCGCGTGGCGGAAGTGGCGGCGCGTTTCACCCTCGACGCCATGCCCGGCAAACAGATGTCCATCGACAGCGACCTGCGCGCCGGGTTGATCGATTCCCAGCAGGCTCGCCAGCGACGGGAAAACCTGGCCAAGGAGAGTCAGTTGTTCGGCGCTATGGACGGGGCGATGAAGTTCGTCAAAGGGGACGCCATCGCCAGTCTGGTGATCGTGTTCATCAACATGATTGGCGGCTTCGCCATCGGCGTGCTGCAAAACGGCATGGCCGCCGGCGACGCTATGCACATTTACTCGGTGCTGACCATCGGCGACGGCCTGATTGCCCAGATTCCAGCGCTGCTGATTTCGCTGACCGCCGGGATGATCATCACCCGCGTCTCCGCCGACGGCCAGAAAATGGACAACAATATCGGCCGCGAGATCGCCGAGCAGCTGACCAGCCAGCCCAAGGCGTGGATCATCTCGTCGGTGGGCATGCTGGGGTTTGCGCTGCTGCCCGGGATGCCGACGCTGGTGTTTCTCATCATCAGCCTGCTGTCGCTCGGCAGCGGGTTATTTCAGCTGTGGCGCGTCAAACAGAGCGGCCTGCAGGATGCGCTGCTGGCGGACGACAGCATGCCCGCCGAGCAGAACGGCTATCAGGATTTGCGGCGCTTCAACCCGACCCGCGCCTACCTGTTGCAGTTCCATACCGTGTGGCAAGGCGCCGCCGCCGCCGCGGTGCTGGTACAGGACATCCGTCGCCTGCGCAACCGGCTGGTGTATCACTTCGGCTTTACGCTGCCGTCGTTCGACATCGAGTTTAACCCCAACGTGCCGGAAGATGAGTTCCGCTTCTGCGTGTATGAAATCCCGCAGTTGCGGGCCAGCTTCGGCGTGCCGCTGCTGGCGGTGCCGCGCGGACAACTGCCGGAAGAGACGCTGGACGACGGCATGATGCCCGGCCTGTCCGCCCGCGACGAACACCACCTGCTGTGGCTGACGCCGGAACATCCGCTATTGCAGCAGCCGGAACTGAGCCCCTGGAGCCCGGACGCGCTGATCCTCAGCCGCATGGAGAACGCGATTCATCGCAGCGGCGCGCAGTTTATCGGCCTGCAGGAAACCAAATCGATCCTCGCCTGGCTGGAAGCCGAACAGCCGGAGCTGGCGCAGGAACTGCAGCGCATCATGCCGTTATCGCGCTTCGCCAGCGTACTGCAACGGCTGGCGTCGGAGCGAGTGCCGCTGCGCTCGGTGCGGCCGATTGCCGAAGCGCTGATCGAAGTCGGTCAGCACGAGCGTGACATCAACGCCCTCACCGACTACGTACGGCTGGAGCTGAAAGCCCAGATTTGCCACCAGTACAGCCAGGACGACAGTCTCACCGTCTGGCTGCTGACGCCGGAAACCGAAGAGTTGCTGCGCGACGCGTTGCGCCAGACGCAAAACGAAACCTTCTTCGCGCTGACCCAGGAATACGCCGCCGTCCTGCTCGGTCAGCTGCGGCGGGCGTTCCCGCCGATGACGCCGCCGTCGGCGCTGATTCTGGTGGCGCAGGACCTGCGCAGTCCGCTGCGCATTCTGTTGCAGGACGAATTCCATCATGTCCCGGTGCTGTCGTTCACCGAATTGGAATCGCACCTGTCGATCAACGTAGCGGGCCGTATCGACCTGCAGGACCGGGTTGACCCCTTTAACGCATAGGATAACGCAAAATGTTTGAACTCCGTGTTCTGACCGGATTGCACCGTGGGGCCGCGCTGCCGCTGAGCGGAACCTCATGGCGTATCGGCTCCGCCGATGAGGCGGATATGGTGCTCTACGATCCCGGCATCCGCGAGCAGCATTGCCTGCTGGAAAAACAACCCGACAGCTGGCTGGTCTCCGTACTGGACGGCCCGGTCAGCAACAGCGAAGGCCACGCGGCAGCGCAATCGCTCTGGCTGCCGCCCGGCACGCCGTTCGCCGCCGGCGGCATCTGGCTGTGTGTGGTGAGCGCCGACACCCCCTGGCAGGATGAGGCGGAAGAAACGCCGTCGGATGACGACCAGGCCGCCGACGACGCCGTCACCGGCACGCAAGACGCCCCGCCTGACGCCGCCGCCTCGCACACGCCCCCCGCGCCGACGCCGGAACCGACGGTGACGCGCCGGGAAAAGCCGCGCCTGCCGCTGTGGGCCAAATTCAGCTACCTGCTGCTGGCGGTGCTGCTGTTCATGATCGTCGGTAGCTGGATGTTGCAGGAAACGGCGGCGATGCCGTCCGCGCCGCCGCCGCAGGATAACCGTTTACCGATCGGCACCTTGCCGCAGTTGAACAGCACCCTGCAAACCATGCTGACCGACCGCGAACTGGAGCGATTGGTTTCGACCAGTCAGGATAACAACCGCATCGTGCTGAGCGGCGCGCTGCCGCCCGCGCAGCACACCCGGCTGGCGCGCATGCTGGCGCAATTCCACCAGCGTTACGTCACCGCATTGCAGATTGAAAACCACACCACCGTGAAGGACGACCAGTTGCCGTTTCAGATCGTGCAGGTCACCAGCGGCCCGAAAGCCAACGTGGTGACCTCGGACGGGCGGCGCATCTTCGTCGGCGACGAAGTGGACAACCTGCGGCTGGTCAGCATCAACGACAGCCAGATCGAGTTTCGCGGCAAACAACAGATCAAGGTGAACTGGTGATGAACGCGCAGAACGCAATCGATACCCGCTATCCCCGGCTGAGCCAGTGGCTGCAACAGCAACAACGCCAGCTGGCGGCGTATTCGCCGGTGACGCGACAGGGGCAGATCATCGGCATCAGCGGCATTCTGCTGGAGTCCAGCCTGCCGAACGCCCGCATCGGCGACCTGTGTCTGGTGGCGCGTGACGACAGCTCGCAGGTGCTGGCGGAAATTGTCGGCTTCAGCCCGGAGAACACCTTTTTATCGGCGCTGGGCGCGCTGGACGGCATCGCGCAGGGCGCAGTCGTCACGCCGCTGTACCAGCCGCATTGCGTGCAGGTGTCCGACGCGCTGTTCGGCAGCGTGCTGGACGGCTTCGGCCGTCCGCTGGAAGACGGCGGCCACAGCGCGTTTGTCGAGCCGGGCTCACTCAACGCCAACCCCATCCCGGTAATCGGCGACGCGCCGCCGCCAACCGAGCGCCCACGCATCGCCGACCCGCTGCCCACCGGTATGCGCGCCATCGACGGCCTGCTGACTATCGGCTGCGGCCAGCGCGTCGGGATATTCGCCGGCGCCGGCTGCGGCAAAACCACCCTGCTGGCGGAACTGGCGCGCAACACGCCGTGCGACGCCATCGTGTTTGGGCTGATCGGCGAACGCGGCCGCGAACTGCGCGAATTCCTCGATCACGAGCTGGACGAACAGCTGCGCAGCCGCACCGTGCTGGTCTGCTCCACCTCCGATCGCAGCAGTATGGAACGCGCCCGCGCCGCCTTTACCGCCACCGCCATCGCCGAAGCCTTTCGCGCAGCGGGCAAACAGGTGCTGTTGATTATCGACTCGCTGACCCGCTTTGCCCGCGCCCAGCGTGAAATCGGCCTGGCGCTGGGCGAGCCGCAGGGGCGCGGCGGGTTGCCGCCCTCGGTCTACACCCTGTTGCCCCGGCTGGTGGAACGCGCCGGGCAAACCCGTCAGGGCGCGATTACCGCGCTCTATTCGGTGCTGATCGAACAGGACTCGATGAACGACCCGGTGGCCGACGAAGTACGGTCGCTGATCGACGGCCACATTGTGCTGTCGCGCCGGCTGGCCGAACGCAACCACTACCCGGCGATCGACGTATTGATGAGCCTGAGCCGCACCATGAGCAACGTGGTGGAGCGGGAACACACCCGCCACGCCAACGCGGTGCGGCGGCTGATGGCCGCCTACAAGCAGGTGGAAATGTTGATCCGCCTCGGTGAATACCAGCCGGGACACGACGCCTTTACCGATGCCGCCGTCAGCGCCAACGACGACATCAACCGTTTTCTGCAACAGGCGATGCGCGAGCCGCAGGGCTTCGACCACATTCAGTCGCAACTCGAAGAGGTGAGCCAGTATGCCAATCTCTAACGCCATGAAACCCGTCAGCGCGATGGAAGAGGAACAGCCGGACAGCAGCGCGCAGGAGCTGGGCGCGGTGCTTAACCAGTTGCTGCCGATCCGTCGGCAGCGCCTCAGCCGCGCCGAACGCCAGTTACGCCTGTCCGAACAGGCGCTCAGGCAAACCGAAGCGGCGCTACGCACGCAACAGGCACAACTGGAACAGCTCCAGGCCGACTGGCAGCAACAGCGCGATATCTTCCTGCGCGAGGCGCTGGGTAAAACCCAAACGCTGGAGTCGCTGAAAAACCAGCTGGAGCAGGAGCAAAAGCATATTCGTCAGATTCAGGCGCAGGTGCTGCTGTGTACCGACTGGCAGCAACAGTATCTGAACCGGCAGCAGCAGGTCGGCCAGGCCCGGGAAGCGGCCCGGCTCTGCCAGAAAGCCGTTGAAAAACTGGAGTTTCTGTTAACCACCTATCAGGAGGCGATATGACCCCTCATCTGCCCGCAACACAAGATGTTTCTCTGCCTGCCCTGCGCCCGTTGCCGCACGGTCAGGAACAGGATTTCCCCGGCTACGGTTACGACGACGGTGCCTTCTGGGAACCGTTCGGCGAACTGTCCGAGCCGGAAATGCGCTTTCCCGACGCCAGTTGGCTGCCGTTTGGTCCGCCGCTGGCGCTGAATCCGTCGCTGAATCTGGATGCCTTCGCCGATGCCCCGTCGCAGGCGGAACCGGTCACACCGGCGTACTGGCCGGCGTTGGAGTCGTCGCTGACCGACATGCCGCTATTGCGCCGCGGGGAACCGCTGTCGTTCAGCCTGCAACTGCCGCAGTTGGGCAGCGTGGACGTTCGGATGGTGACGCTGCCCGCCAGCGGCTGGGACGTTTCGCTGCGCTTCGGCAAATCCGCCTACGAGCAGTTGAAAAGCCAGCGCGACGCCTGCCGCCGTTCGCTGGCGGATACGCTGCGCGCGCCGGTGCGCCTGCAGTTTGAAAGCCGGGAGGACGAGGAATGATCCCGCTCGCCCGGACGCTGCGCCCGGTCAGCCAGGCGCGAGCCGCGCTCTCCCGCCAGTTGGCGTCGGCGCACCGTTTTGCCTTCATGCTGGATGGTCAGCCCGGCGAATTACGCCTGCAACTGGCGGACGACGCGCCGCCCGGCGGGCAGGAAAGCCGCTGGCGCTGCCATGCCGGCACGCTGTGGCTGGACGACAACGCCGCGCCGTTGTTGTCGCTGCTTTCCGCCTGCCCGGCGCTCAAGCCCGGCCCCGACGCCGCCGCGGAAACCGCCGACTGGTACTGGACGCAGTATAACCACCATCTCAGCCCGGCGCTGCGCGAGCTGTTCGGCGAGATTCAGCCGGCGTCATCGCCGCAGCCGGACAGCGAAGCGCATGGCGACCTGACGCTGTGGCTGGAGGTTATCCGCGGGGATTTCCGGGTTCGCAGCCGGTTGCGGACATCGACCCGGACCTTGCAGCAGTGGCAAAGCCAGCCGGGGTGGTACGCGCCCCGCTACCCGCTGCCCGGTCATCTGGCGATGCGCGTGCCGTTGACGCTGGCAGACGTGACATTGTCACACGAACAATTGGCGACGCTGGAACCGGGCGACCTGATCTGTCCACTCAAACAGTACTTTTCACCGCAGGGCAACGGCTGCATCACGCTGGCCGACCGGCGGCTGACCGGGCAGCTCAGGATGGATGCGCTCGCCCCTTACTGGTTTACCGTGACAGAACTGGAGGAATGTCCCGTGACAACACCCTTTGACGACGCAACCCCTTTTGAGACCTACGCCGTTCCCGAGACGTCGCAGCACGCCCCGGATAGCGACAATCACACCGGCGCGCCGTCGGGCTACGCGCTGCCGCCGCTGACGCTGGCGCTGACCGTGCGCTGCGGCTACCTGACGCTGACGTTGCAGGATTTGCAGCAGCTCGCCCCCGGCACGGTGTTGACCCTGCAGCAGGCGACGCCCGGCGAAGCGACCCTGTACCACGGCGAGCAACCGCTGGCGCTAGGCGAATTGGTGGACGTGGAAGGCCGGCTGGGGCTGCAAATCACCCGCCGTCTTGGCGTGGATGGGGACATCGCCCCGGAGCCATCGTTATGACCTCGGGCAGCTTCGACCCGGTGATGTTTGCCCTGTTTCTGGGCACGTTGTCGTTGATTCCGCTGATGATGATCGTCTGCACCTGCTTTCTCAAGGTTTCCATGGTGCTGATGATTACCCGCAACGCCATCGGGGTGCAGCAGGTGCCGCCCAACATGGCGTTGTACGGCATCGCCCTCGCCGCCACGCTGTTCGTGATGGCGCCGGTATTCAGCGACATCAAACAGCGTTTTCAGGACGCGCCGGTGGATTTCAGCAGTCTCGACGCGCTGGAAAGCAGCGTGACCCGAGGTATCGAACCGTTGCAGAAATTCATGTCGCGCAACACCGACCCGGACATTCTTACCCACCTGCATGAAAACAGCCTGCGCATGTGGCCGGCGGCGATGGCCGAAAAAATCACCACCCAAAGCATCCTGCTGGTGCTGCCGGCCTATGTGCTGTCGGAACTGCAGGCCGGGTTTAAGATCGGTTTTCTGATTTATATCCCGTTCATCGTTATCGACCTGATCGTCTCCAACGTGCTGCTGGCGCTGGGGATGCAAATGGTGGCGCCCACCACCCTTTCGCTGCCGCTCAAGCTGCTGCTGTTCGTGCTGGTCAACGGCTGGACGCGCCTGCTCGACGGCCTGTTCTACAGCTACCTGTGAGGCGACCATGGAAACGCTCAATCTGTTTAGACAGGCGATGGTGCTGGTGGTGATGCTGTCGGCGCCGCCGCTGCTGGTGGCGGTGGTGGTCGGCGTGCTGATTTCGCTGTTGCAGGCGGTGATGCAGTTGCAGGATCAAACCCTGCCCTTTGCCGTCAAGCTGGTGGCGGTAGGACTGGTGTTGGCCATGACCGGCCGTTGGATCGGCGTAGAGCTGATCCAACTGGCGATGATGGCTTTCAACATGATCGAACAAACCCGGGCGTGAGGCGGCCATGTTCTCCATCGCCACAATCCAGAATATCTACGATTTTATTTACGCGCTGACGCTCGGCGTGGCCCGGCTGTATCCGTGCCTGTTCCTGGTGCCGCTGTTCTCGTTCACCATCATCAAAGGCATGCTGCGCAATGCGGTGGCGATCGCGCTGGCGCTGGTGCCGGCCGGCGCCATCCAGCAACAGATGCTAACCACCACGCTCACCTGGCCGATGCTGCCCGGCCTGCTGCTCAAAGAGCTGGTGATCGGGCTGCTGCTCGGAGTGGTGCTGGCGATGCCGTTCTGGCTGTTCGAGTCGGTCGGCGCGCTGTTTGATAACCAGCGCGGCGCGCTCACCGGCGGCCAGCTCAACCCGGCGCTGGGCAGCGACGCTACCCCGCTCGGTCACATGATGAAAGAGCTGTTCATCATGCTGCTGATCATCACCATCGGTTTTCCCGGTTTTACCCAGTTACTGTGGGACAGCTACCGCCTGTGGCCGGCGTTAGACTTCCTGCCGCCGTTGTCGGAACAGGGGTTTCACACTTATCTCGACCTGCTTAAAGACACCTTTCAGCACATGGTGGTGTACGCCGGGCCGCTGGTGGCGCTGTTGCTGTTGCTGGAATTCAGTATCGCCATTCTCAGTCTCTACAGCCCGCAGTTGCAGGTCTACGTGCTGTCCACCCCGGCCAAGTGTCTGGCCGGCATGGCGTTTTTCGTGCTCTACATGCCGGTGCTGCAATTTCTCGGCGAAGGCCGGCTCAAGGCGCTCACCGACCTGAAACACCTGTTCCCGCTATTTTTTCAGGCGTCGCCCTGAAATGGCAAAACGCGAGATACGGTTAGTAACCACGAGGTACTGCGATGAGTGAAAAAACCGAAAAACCCACTCCCAAAAAATTGCAGGACGCCCGCAAAAAAGGGGAAGTGGGACAGAGTCAGGACGTACCCAAGCTGCTGATCAGCTTCGCGCTGCTGGAGATGATTCTGGCGCTGACCGACAGCGGCATGAGCAAGTTACAGGCGCTGATGCAGTTACCGGTGAGCCGCATCACCGACCCGTTCGGCCACGCGGCGGATGAAATTTTCAGTGAAGCGCTGTCGCTGCTGGCGACCTTCTGCCTGCTGACCATCAGCGTGGCGTTGCTGATGCGCGTCGTGGGCGGCTGGATCCAGTACGGTCCGCTGTTTGCCGTCGAAGCGCTGAAAATTGACTTCAACCGCCTCAACCCGATCAACCAGATCAAACAAATGTTCACCATGCGCAAACTCACCGACATGCTGACCAACATCCTGAAGGCGGTGACCATCGGGCTGGTGTTCTGGCTGGTGGTGATGCCGCAGCTGGAGTGGCTGGTGGAGCTGGCTTACGGCGATCTGACCGCGTTCTGGAAAGGGGTGGAGGGCGTGCTGAAAAGCGTGGCGCGCACCACCCTTTCCGCACTGCTGGCGCTGGGGTTACTCGACTTCGGCCTGCAAAAATACTACTTCCTCAAACAGCAGCGCATGAGTCATGAAGATATCCGCAACGAGTTTAAAAACTCGGAAGGCGACCCGCACATGAAAGGCCATCGTAAATCGGTGGCGCAGGAAATCCTCAACGAGCCCGCCAGCCCGCGCGCCAAACCCAAAGTGGAGGACGCCGATCTGCTGCTGGTCAACCCAACCCACTACGCGGTGGCGCTGTTCTACCGCCCCGGCAAAACACCGCTGCCGCGCATCCTGCTCAAAGGTGAAGACGATCAGGCCAAGGCGTTGATCGCCCGCGCCCATCAGGCCGGGGTGCCGGTAATCCGTTTTATCTGGCTGGCGCGCACCCTGTACCGGATACCGGAAGGTCACTACATTCCGCGTGATACCCTGCAACCGGTGGCGCAGGTTTACCGGGTGTTACGACAGCTGGAGAAAGACCTGATACAGCAGGAAGTCATTGAACTGGATTAAACGCTCATTTGGCTATGTTTTTTATTTTAATATTTCGTCAGGCATTCATCTTGGCATTTATTGCAATGGCTAGAGAATAATCTGCACTCACAAAGTACTCACTCACACACCTTAACACCTGCCGATAATGTATCGGCAGGCAAAAAAACCATCCATCTAGATACCAATAAAATTATATAACCGCGCCTGCTTTTGTATACCACGGTTGTTGACCAGGACAATTCTGTAGCTTCAATACATTGACGTGCTGCAATGTTTTTTCCCCTGACGCATTATCAATGATTTTATACACTCTTAGATATTTTCCTGTTGCTAAGTTCCTATCCCGAAAATCAATCGTCACATAATAAAATGAGCCCGATTCAGGTTTAAATGCAATCACACTCTCTGACACCAACACCCCAGGCGAGAACATTGAGCGATCGTTATTTTCACCGGTGTAGAGAACTCTGACTGCGATATACCCATTAGCACTAACCCAGAACTCTTGCCGTTTATCACTCATTTCACCGACTGTTGGCATACCTATCGATTTTTTACTCAAGCGCATTACAGGAACAAATCCATTATTCCTTGAGTAGAGATCAACACATGCTTTAGTCTCTGGATAAACTCTGGTTCTATTATTATTCATACTGAATCCAATGCCTACCTTGTTGTCACCGGAAAAATCAGTTAAGTCTTGATTGTAATCTCCAATTTTTGTTAAAGAAGAACACCCCGTCAATAATAGAAAGCAAACCAACACCCAAAGTTTCATCAACGTTAATAACTCCTACTCCAAATAAATTCCCATTACTTTCCTGGATTAATTTTTATTCCCACACTTATGCGGTCGGGCATTGATTAATACCCCCTCACAGTGGGTCACTTTATCATATTTTTTTAGGAAGAAAAAAATGAATCGTATACTACAATCAACATCAAGCCTATTTTAGGCTGAATTCCTCATTATTTATTCAACGTCTCAGATAGCACAAAGCCACGAATGCGCCAGTATTGCCTGCTATACTACGCTTACTTTTTTACTCGGATTGTAAGCAGCATGGCAGACAAAATTCATCGCTATCAGGTCCAGGTTAGCTGGACCGGCAACCAGGGCACCGGCACCAAGAGTTATCGCGGCTACAGCCGCGACCATGATATCTGCGCGCCGGGCAAACCGACGCTGCCCGGCTCATCCGACCCGAGTTTCCGCGGCGACCCAACGCGCTGGAATCCGGAAGAGCTGCTGGTCGCGTCGCTGTCCGCCTGCCACAAGCTGTGGTATCTCGGGCTGTGCGCGGGAGCCGGCGTCACGGTGCTGGCCTACGACGATCGGGCGGAAGGGGAAATGGTGGAAGAGGCTCGCGGCGCCGGGCAGTTTCTGTCGGTCACGCTGCGTCCGCGCGTGGTGATCAGCGCCGACAGCGACGCGCAGACCGCTCTCGCATTACATCATCAGGCTCACGAGATGTGCTTTATCGCCCGTTCGGTCAATTTTACCGTCACCCACCAGCCGGACATCGTGGTCAACGCGCCCTCGCCTTGCCAGTAACACCACGGCGGCGATATCTGTACCTGTCGCCGCCGCTCTGTATTTTTTGCGTCCTGCTTATTTCTGCGTCGCCTTGCTTATTGCTGCGTAAAGAAAATCGTTATCCAGTCAAAAATCGTTTCAATATAATCCTGCGTCTGCGTTAAATATTTGCTATCACGGCAGTTATTCTCCTTTTACGGATAGAAGTGCGTTTATGTTCAAATCGTTTTTCCCCAACCCCAAACTGTTTTTCTCCTCCGCGCTGCTCTGGTCGCTGGTAGCCGTCATCATCTGGTATAGCTGGGGGCGACCGCTGGGCGATAGCCTGCTGCACATCACCCAACCGCTGCCGCAAGGCGCGATACGGTTCCTGTCGCCCGCCTTTCTGTGGTTCTACGGTTACTACCTGCTGTGCGTAGCCATATTCGCCGGCGCCTGGGCGCTGTTAAACCCGCATCCCTGGCAACGCTGGTCGATTCTCGGCTCCTCGCTGATCATTTTCGTGACCTACTTTTCGGTCGAAGTCGGCGTGGCGGTCAACGACTGGTACGTCCCGTTTTACGATCTGATCCAGAAAGCGCTGAGCGCGCCGAACGCGGTGACTATTCAGGCGTTTTACCAGCAGTTGCTGATTTTCCTCGGTATCGCGCTGACCGCGGTGACCGTCGGCGTGCTGAACCTGTTTTTCGTCAGTCATTACGTCTTCCGCTGGCGTACCGCCATGAACGACTACTACACCTCGCACTGGCAAGCGTTGCGTCACATTGAAGGGGCGGCGCAGCGTATTCAGGAAGACACCATGCGTTTCGCTTCCACGGTGGAAAGCCTGGGGGTGGACCTGGTGAAATCGCTGATGACGTTGATCGCCTTTTTGCCGGTGCTGGTCAGCCTCTCGTCTCACGTCAAATCGCTGCCGCTGATCGGCGAAATTCCTTACGGCCTGGTGATCGCCGCCATCATCTGGTCGCTGGCGGGCACCGGCGTGCTGGCATTAATCGGTATCAAACTGCCGGGGCTGGAATTCAACAACCAGCGGGTGGAAGCCGCCTACCGTAAAGAACTGGTGTATGGCGAGGATGACGCCAGCCGCGCCACGCCGCCCACGGTAAAACAGCTGTTCGGCAATGTGCGGAAAAACTATTTCCGTCTCTACTTCCATTACACCTATTTCAATATCGCGCGGGTGCTCTATCTGCAAAGCGACAACGTGTTCGGCATCATCATGCTGCTGCCGTCGATCGTGGCGGGCAGCCTGACGCTCGGCCTGATGACCCAGATCACCAACGTGTTCGATCAGGTACGCGGTTCGTTCCAGTACCTGATCAACTCCTGGACCACCATCGTGGAACTGATGTCGATTTATAAACGTCTGCGCAGTTTCGAGTCGGTAATTCAGGACGTGCCGATGACCAGCGACGCCGCGGATATAACTTCCGGCGCCTGATAGGTGAGCCCCTTTCCGCGCTGCCGAGCGGCAGCGCGGAGCCCTGCAACATCACGCCATCATCCCGGCGCCGGCGGATTCAGACAGACGCCGGCGCCCCGCCCGGGCAATGCGAGACGCCGCCTGCGCCAGCATCAAAAATCGGTTGGGATTGCCGTTGGAAAAATCGGATACCTGAACGCCATCGCAACAAAAAGTGCGCTTTTTTCACTCCGCCATTTATCAGCTAAGGGAAAAAAATGCGATAAAACGTTATCTCCCCGCCAGCGAATAAAATAAAAAAATAGGATTTAATGCTTTATTTCAGGCTGAATTTTGGAATGAACAGCAAAATAGACAACCCTGAACATATCTCCAGACTAGTACGCGAAATCATTTAACAAATAAAAAACAAAAAAAGAGTAAACCATATAATTTAACTCGTAACAAAAACCGGTAAATAGCGGGCCAGGTGATTAGCCAGCAGGCTATTTATATCTCTAAGAAATGTGATACTATTCACGCGTTTTTTCTCACCTCTGGAAATTAGATATTTTTTATTCTGAAAAAACAAGGACGTAGACAGATGAGCATCCTCTGTTGATCTTGCGTTATCAAAGCGTTAGCCCCAATAGGAATCCCTTGATGAGCACAATTCTACATACCTATAACAATCTAAAGGTTGGTATTAAGCTGGCGATTGGGTTTGGCCTGATTTTGATCATGTCTGCCTTCATCATGCTGTCAGGCATAAATGGTTTTCGTCACATTGACGGCTACGTCAATAAATCCATTATCAGTAACGACATTAATAACAATCTGGACGAGGCCCGCCGGGCACGTCTCAACTTTCAATATACTCACGATTATGCCGCCATTAATAAAACCGGCACACTGATGGAAAAAGTCGGTCAGTCGCTCAATCAGGCCAATCAATTAACCTGGTTGCCCGCGTCGCAGCAATTGCTGGATCAGTTGAACGAGGCCTACAAAAAATACCAGCCTGCGCGCGAAGCGCTGATCACCGCCAGCCGCCAACGTGACGCCATCGCGCAGAAACTGAATCAGGACAGCAGCGCCAAAACGCTCGATACGCTGCGCGCCCAGTTCAACGGCAGCACCCTGACGCCGGAATTACGACTGGAATTCATCACGCTGTTCGAACAACTGATGGGCATTCGCGACCTTGCTCACGAACTGCTGCTGCAACCGTCCACCCAGTCTGAATCCAGCCTGCGCAAGGCGCTTGCCGCTACAACGACCGCCGTCAGCCAGGCGTTGCCCCACTTCAGCCCCGAACAACAGGGTTGGCTGAACCAATCATGGGGGCTGTTCTCCGCCTACAACAGCTACATCAACGATTACATGCGTGCCTTCCAGGACGAAAATACCGCCACCAGCGCCATGCTGGAAGCCGCGGTGATTCTGGATAACGCCTCCAGCGCACTGTATGAACGCCAGTTGTCGCTGGTCAGCGCCACCACCACCAGTTCGCAATGGCAGTTATTGTTTACCGGTCTGGTGATTATCGCTATCGGGGTACTGATGGCCTGGCGCATCACCCTGCAGATTACCCGTCCGCTGCATCAGAGCCTGTCGCTGGCTGAACGGATCGCTCAGGGCGACCTGACCGCCTCCATCAACGTCGTTCGCCGCGACGAACTGGGGATGCTGATGTCCGCCATGGCGTCCATGAACCACAAACTGCGCGAGATGATCGGCGAAATTCGTGAAGGGGTGAGCAATGTGGCGTCCGCCGCGTCGGAAATCGCCGCCGGCAACACCGATCTCTCCTCCCGCACCGAGCAGCAGTCGGCCGCCGTCGTGGAAACCGCCGCCAGCATGGAGCAGTTGACCTCAACGGTGAAACAGAACGCCGACAACGCGCATCACGCCTCGCAGTTGGCCGCCGATGCGTCAGGCAACGCCACCAAAGGCGGCGAGATCGTCACCAACGTGGTGAGCACCATGAACGAAATCGCCGTCAGTTCCCGGCGCATTTCCGAAATCACCTCGGTCATCAACGGCATCGCCTTCCAGACCAACATTCTGGCGCTCAACGCCGCGGTGGAAGCCGCGCGCGCCGGCGAACAGGGCCGCGGCTTCGCGGTGGTGGCGGGCGAGGTGCGCAATCTGGCCCAGCGCAGCGCTCAGGCCGCCAAAGAGATCGAAACCCTGATCGGCGAGTCGGTCACCCGGGTGAATACCGGCTCCACGCTGGTGGAAAGCGCCGGCAAAACCATGGACGAGATTATCCGCTCCATCTCCCATGTGCATGACATCATGGACGAGATCGCCTCGGCCTCTGACGAGCAAAGCCGCGGCATCAACCAGATCTCCACCGCGGTAGCCGAAATGGACGCCACCACCCAGCAGAACGCCGCGCTGGTGGAAGAGTCTTCCGCCGCGGCCAATTCGCTGGAAGAGCAGGCGCAAACGCTGGAACATGCGGTATCGGTGTTCCGCCTCGGTAATGACGACGTTTCGACGCGCCCGGCGCAACGCGCCAGCCTTAGCGTCAGTAAGCCGCTGAAGCTGACGACATCCGCCGCTAAAGCAACCACCGTCGCCAAAACCACTGTCGTGAGCCGCCCTTCGGTCAGCGGCAAAGATGACTGGGAATCGTTCTAACCGGTTTTAACCACCGGCAACACAGCATGGCGATAAACGGCCATGCTGTGTATATTTTATTCACTTCAACGCAGTCTCCGATCGCCCCCTTCCCTTTCCCGCAGCGTTATCCTGCCATTCATCACTTGTCTTTCCAGCCAAACCCGCGCCCGAAATTACTCCTGAACTCAGCCTTTATTACGTTTTTATGTCCGTCACTTAAAAAATTAAAAAAAACAAATGAGGCGTTAACCGTGGCTATACTTTCTTTCAATAAGCTGATTGATAATATCACTGTAGAATATTACGAAAATGAAACATAATTTTTACATTATCTTTCCCTGTTCCTGGGATGAGGTTATGATGTCCGCGACAGTAACAGCCTGTTTATAAAACGGCAGCATCGCCGTCGACTATCCTATAACCATAACAGTAAGAAATAGCTTCAGCGTTCACGCCTCTGAAGCGATAACACGTTGATATGTTCAATTCGGTTTTTTCCCCGTCACTACCCTGGTAAATCAAGAAAAAGGAAGGCCCAATGAATACTGTTTTTGGCGCTTATAACAATTTCAGAGTCGGTGTGAAGCTGGCGATGGGATTCGGACTGATATTATTAATGGCGGCGATAATCATGCTGTCAGGGATCAATGGCTTTCGTAATATTGATGCGTATTCCCAAAAATCCATTATCAGCAATAATATTAACAGTTATCTGGAAGAGGCCCGGCGGGAGCGTCTGCGCTTCCAATATACCCATGATTATGCGGCGATTAATAAAAACGGCGAATTGCTAAATAAAATGACGCAATCGCTGAATGTCGCCCAAACAATGAAATGGGATGCGGACACCCGTATTGTACTGGACAGGATTATCCAGTCCGGCAAGGAATATAATGTCGCACGGGAAAACCTGATCAGCGCCAGTCAGAAGCGGGACGCTATCGGTCAGAAACTATCTCAGGATACCATCGGTAAAATCATTGATACCCTGCGCGGGAAATTTGATGCCGCCACGCTGCCGGCGGAATTACGGCTGGAATTTATGTATATCAACGAGGGGCTGTCTGATATCAAAGACACCGCCCATGAACTGACGTTGATGCCGTCCGCCGAAACTGAAACGGCGCTTCGCAAGACGCTGGACACCGCACAACGCGCCATCACGCAGGCGCTGCCGAAATTCAGCACGGAGCAGCAGGCCTGGCTGAATCAGACCTGGCTGCCTTTCGCCACCTATAGCGGGGATATCACCCTTTACATGGCGGCCTATCAGGAAGAGAACGCGGCGTCTCAGCGCATGGCGGATATCGCGCTGGTTCTTAACCAGTCTGCGACCCAGCTTTATCAAACCCAGTTGGATAAGGTGGATAACATTACCCGCCAGTCGCAATACCAGCAGTGGATCATCGGGCTGGCGATTATCGCCATCGGCGTGCTGATGGCCTGGCGCATCACCCTGCAACTTACCCGCCCGTTGCGTCAGAGTCTGTCGCTGGCTGAGCGGATCGCCCAGGGCGACCTGACCGCCTCCATCACCGTCACTCGTAAGGATGAATTGGGTCAGTTGATGACGGCGATGAATGCGATGAACCACAAACTGCGCGAGATGATCGGCACCATTCGCGAGGGGGTGAGCAATGTGGCGTCCGCCGCGTCGGAAATCGCCGCCGGCAACACCGATCTCTCCTCCCGCACCGAGCAGCAGTCGGCCGCGGTAGTGGAAACCGCCGCCAGCATGGAGCAGTTGACCTCAACGGTGAAACAGAACGCCGACAACGCGCATCACGCCTCGCAACTGGCGGCCGATGCGTCAGGCAACGCCACCAAAGGCGGCGAGATCGTCACCAACGTAGTGAGCACCATGAACGAAATCGCCGTCAGTTCCCGGCGCATTTCCGAAATCACCACCGTCATCAACGGTATCGCCTTCCAGACCAACATTCTGGCGCTCAATGCTGCGGTGGAAGCGGCGCGCGCCGGCGAACAGGGCCGCGGCTTCGCGGTGGTGGCCGGTGAGGTACGCAGCCTGGCCCAGCGTAGCGCCCAGGCCGCCAAAGAGATTGAAACCCTGATCGGCGAGTCGGTCATCCGGGTGAATACCGGCTCCTCGCTGGTGGAAAGCGCCGGCAAAACCATGGACGAGATTATCCGTTCCATCGCCCATGTGCATGACATCATGGGGGAAATCGCCTCAGCTTCCGACGAGCAGAGCCGCGGCATCAATCAGATCTCCAACGCGGTAGCCGAAATGGACGCCACCACCCAGCAGAACGCCGCGCTGGTGGAAGAGTCTTCCGCGGCGGCCAATTCACTGGAAGAGCAGGCGCAAGCGCTGGAACAGGCCGTCTCGATATTCCGCCTCGATAATGACGACAGCCATCGCTTTGCCCGCACCGCGCACAAACCCGGCGCCGTCAGCGCTAAAAAACCGCTGATGCTGGCCAGCGCCGGAGCAGGCGCCCGCTCCGGCAACGACGAGTGGGAGTCGTTCTAAACCGTTAATCCAGCCTCATCATGGCGGGCGTCGCCCGCCATGTTTTATCACTTTCCTCGTTTTACCACCCAGCGCATAAGCTCAGTCACTCTTCGCATTTAATGTCGCGGTGATTTCCTGCAATACTGCCTGAGCGCGCCGTCATCATGTTAATGATATTTAAGCATTATTTATGCAATAAGCCGATGCCGCGCGTGGTGCTCGCCTTTTATTTATTGATTAATTCAACGCCTATTTTTATCGGGGGATGACCGGCGTAGCCAGGCTCACACTGGCATGTAACATCCCCACGGAGACAGGCGCTTAACCATTCACACACGGGGACATTATGCATTTATCTTTTCGTACCATGATTGCCGCGCTGGCGCTGGTCGCCGCGCCCTGGCTGGCTCGGGCCGAAGCGCCTGCCTCCACCTGGCAACACATCAAACAGACCGGCGAACTGCGCATCGGCGTGGCGCAGGGCGAACCCTGGTATTTCAAGAACGCGGCGACCGGCGAATGGGACGGTATCGGCTATCAGGTCGGTAAGGTGCTGGCGACAGACCTTGGGGTTAAGCTGGTGACGGTGGAAACCACCTGGGGCAACGCGGTCGCCGCGCTGCAAACCGGCCAGATCGACACCATGCTGGTGCTTGACCCCACCGACGAGCGCAAGAAAGCGGTCGATTTTCCTGAACAACCGTTCTTCTGGTATGCCCAGGGCGTGCTGGTGCGCGACGGCATCAGCGTCACCAACTGGGAAGACCTCAACCGGCCGGATGTCAAAATCGGCGTCACGCTCGGGTCCAGCCCGGACCTGCTGCTGACCAAAAATCTGCCGAAAGCGCAGTTGGTGCGTTTCCCCAACATGGATGAAGGCGTGGCGGCGTTTTATGCCGGGCGGGTGGATGCGTTGTCCTACTTCCATCCGGCGCTGGCGCTGCAACAGGCTAAAGTCGGCAAAGGCAACCTGATCCTGCCGAAACCCATTGTGGCGGTCAGCACCAGCGGCGCTATCCGCAAGGAAAGCGACCAGACCTTCCATCAGTTCCTCAACGACGAATTCGGCAAGCTCTATCAGTCCGGTCAGATTCAGCAGTTCTACGAGCAGGCGCTGAAAGCCCGCGGCGTGGACATCAGCAAGGTGCCGCCGGTGATCCGCGAAGCGTGGAAATAACCGGCGAGCGAGGAACGTCAGCCCGCGAACAGCGGCGCCAGCGCCAGCGCCGCATCCGGCTGGCGTTCCAGTTCAAGCAGCGTATCAATAAGGCGATCGACCTCGTTCTCCCTCAGCCGCCGCGACAGATTGTCGCGGCACTTGCGCACAATCTCCGCTTCCGCCATCGGGTTCTCTTCGCACCCCGGCGGATAATCCACTGCCGGCGCGTTCAGCCACTGCCCGCCGACTTCGACCCTTACGCGGTTGACCGGCCGCCGCTGCACCGCCATCAACCGATCCAGCTCGTCATCCACCACTAACTCGACCCGCCGGGCAAACGCCAGCAGCGTCGCATCCTGCCGCGCCGCCGCGTTGCTCCAGCTCTGTCGGGGAAGGCCGTAGGCCAGGCAGGCCAACGCCAGCGGCACGCTGAACTGGGCATCGGTTTCGCTCAACAGCTGGGTATCGGCGAATTGCTGCACCAGCGTCTGGCTGCCGATGACCTGAATCCGCGCGATCCGATCCGGCGTCAGAGCCTGCTGCGTCAGCAATTGCTCAAACGCCGCCAGCGCGGTGTGCATCCAGCGGCAAACCGGGTAGCGTTTGAAACTGGCATGGCGCAGCCGCCACGCATCCCCCAGCCCGTCGACCAGTAGCGACGCATCACAGCGGTCGGAACCGATCATGCGCCAGAACCCGTGCTCTCCGTCCAGTACGTCGCGCGGCCCGATAATGCCTTCCCTGTGCAGCAACACCCCGCGCACCCCGGCCTCCGTCGCCGGCGCGTTATAATCCTTGAACGCCACCAGCGGCCGCTGCCGCCAGTTGTACTTGTGCAGCCCCGGCAGCGGGGTCAGCGACGCCGCCAGACCGATGGCGTTTTCCAGCCCGGCGGCATCGCAGCCGCTCAGCAAACCGAACACGACCGCCGCGCCCAGCGACTGGTGCTGGCACACGCCGTACACCTGCCGAAAACGCTCCGGACTGGGTTGCTGAGCGAGAATCACGCGCCCGTTGATTTCCCAGGCCGCCGCCAGCGCGCACAGCAATTGCGCGCCGGATACCTGCCGCTCGCCCAGCGCCGCCAGCGCCGCCGCCACCAGCGTGGCGCCGGGGTGACCCATGCCGCGACCATCCCGCTCAAAGCCGTCGTCATAATCCAGCGCGTTCATCGCCGCCGAATTGACGAACGCCGCCCCCAGCGCCGACAGCCCGTCCCGGCGTCCCAGCACCGGCGACGTCCCGGCGGCATACTGCTGACGCACCATGCGCTGCGCCTGCTGAAACACCTCGCTATCCAGCCCGGCGATGCCGCACCCCAGCGTATCCAACAAATGCAGCAGAATTTTTCGCCGCCAGACCGCCGGGATCGCCGCCGGGGTTAGCCGGCAGGCAAAGCGGGCCAGCGTCAGGGTTATCGGAGCGGCGTGGTTCAGGGAAGTCATCGGTTTAGATTCCTGTCGGCGTCAGGGACGGCATATCAAATATATCGATGATAACACTCCGTTTTCCGGCTGCTTTATGCCATTTTCGCTACCGGTTGCAACCAAACGACATAACCCGTCGTTCCGGTAGCGGATGGATATACCGCTGCATGGCTATCACCCCATATGTCTATCATCCCACATGTCTATCTACCCGCACGGCTATCAGGCTGTATGGCTTTACCGCCAAATAGCATTTTATTTCTAAAAATCGCATATAGATGGTTAGTTATATTATTTTTATGGTATTACGCCTGAGTTTTACCATGTCCACCTCGTTATTAACCGAGGTGATGACTATGCCTATTCCTACATCCGTACCTACGTCGGTACTCGGCCTGATCGGCAACACCCCGTTGCTGGAGCTGACGCAGTTCGATACCGGCCCCTGCCGGTTATTCGCCAAGCTGGAAAACCAGAATCCCGGCGGCTCGATCAAAGATCGCGTCGCGCTATCGATGATCGAGGCGGCAGAGCAGCAGGGAAAACTGCAGCCCGGCGGCACGCTGATCGAAGCCACCGCCGGCAATACCGGGCTTGGGCTGGCATTAGTGGCGGCGCTCAAAGGCTACCGTCTGATTCTGGTGGTGCCGGACAAGATGAGCCGGGAGAAAATCTTCCACCTGCGCGCGCTGGGCGTCGACGTGCGCCTGACCCGTTCCGATGTGGCTAAAGGCCACCCGGACTACTATCAGGACTACGCGCAACGACTGGCGGACGAGATCCCCGGCGCGTTCTACATCGACCAGTTCAATAACCCGGCCAACCCGCTGGCCCACTACCGTACCACCGCGCCGGAACTGTGGCGGCAGATGGAGAACGACATCGATGCTATCGTGGTCGGCGTCGGCTCCGGCGGAACACTGGGCGGACTGAGCCGCTACTTCGCCGAGGTGTCGCCGAAAACCGAGCTGGTGCTGGCGGACCCGGCCGGGTCGATCCTGACCGATTACGTGCGGCAAGGCACCACGGGCGAAGCGGGAAGCTGGCTGGTGGAGGGCATCGGCGAGGATTTCCTGCCGGCGCTGGCGAATTTCAGCCAGGTGAAACACGCCTACGCCATCAGCGATCGGGAATCGTTTCAGGCCGCCCGCGCGCTGTTGCTCAAAGAAGGCGTGCTGGCCGGTTCCTCCAGCGGCACGCTGCTGGCGGCGGCACTGCGCTACTGCCGCGCCCAGACCGAACCGCGCCGGGTGGTAACGCTGGTGTGCGACAGCGGCAACAAGTACCTGTCGAAGATGTTCAACGACTACTGGATGATTGAGCAAGGGTTAATCCAACGCTCGCCGCTGGGCGACCTGCGCGATCTGATCACCTATCGCCATAACGAAGGCGCCACCGTGTCGGTCTCCCCGGCTGACTCGCTGGCGATTGTTCATGCCCGGATGCGGCTGTACGACATTTCCCAGTTGCCGGTGCTGGAACACGACCGGGTGGTCGGGGTGATCGACGAGTGGGACCTGCTCAACAATCTCAAGACTAACCCGCGCCATTTCTCGCTAACCGCCCGCGACGCGATGACCGATCAGGTCAACACCTTGCAGAAAGATGCGTCGTTCGATCAACTGCTGACCACCTTTGATCGCGGGCATGTGGCGGTGATTCTGGACGGCCAGCGTTTCCTCGGCCTGATCACCCGCACCGATGTGCTCAATCACTGGCGGCATCTGGTGCGCTGACCTTTCTACCGATTACCACAAGGATTAACCATGAGCCATTTCGATACCCTGACCGTTCACGCCGGCTACACGCCGGACAGCACCGGCGCGGTGATGCCCGCCATTTACGCCACCTCCACCTTCGCCCAGCCGGCGCCCGGTCAGCACACCGGCTACGAGTACTCACGCAGCGGCAACCCGACCCGCCACGCGCTGGAAGCCAATATCGCCGCGCTGGAAGGCGGCATTCAGGGCTTTGCCTTCGCCTCCGGGCTGGCGGCCAGCGCCACGGTGCTGGAACTGCTCGATCAGGGCAGCCACATCGTCGCGGTGGATGATATTTACGGCGGCACCTGGCGATTGCTGGACCGGGTGCGCAAGCGTACCGCCGGACTGAGCGTCACCTACGTCGACCCGGCCGACCTGACCACGCTGGAGCAGGCTATCACCCCGCAAACCCGCATGATCTGGGTAGAAACGCCCACCAATCCGCTGCTGAAACTGGCCGACCTGCGCGCCATCGCCGAACTGGCCCAGCGCCGCGGCGTGATCAGCGTGGCGGACAACACCTTCGCCTCCCCGGCCTTGCAGCGGCCGCTGGATCTGGGCTTCGATATCGTGGTGCACTCGGCCACCAAGTATCTGAACGGCCACTCGGATGTGGTCGCCGGGCTGGCGGTAGTCGGGCGGGACCAGGAGCTGGCGGCGCAACTGGCGTTTTTGCAGAATGCGGTGGGCGGGGTACTCGATCCGTTCAGCAGTTTCCTGACGCTGCGCGGTATTCGCACGCTGGCGCTGCGCCTTGCCCGCCATAGCGACAACGCGCTGACGCTGGCGCGCTGGCTGAAGCAGCAACCGCAGGTGGAGCAGGTGTACTATCCCGGCCTGCCGTCTCACCCGCAGCATGCGCTGGCGCGTCGGCAAATGAGCGCGTTCGGCGGCATGATAAGCGTCAGGCTGCGCGGCGACGCCGACTACGCCGGCGCGGTGATTAAGCGCACCCGGCTGTTTACGCTGGCGGAAAGTCTGGGCGGAGTCGAAAGCCTGATCAGCCAGCCCTTCAACATGACCCACGCCTCCTTGCCGCTGGAACAGCGCCTGCGCCTCGGCATCACGCCGCAGTTGCTGCGTCTGTCGGTCGGCATCGAAAACGTGGAAGACCTGATCGCCGATATCCGGCAGGCGTTAACCGGCCAGACGGCGTAATCCCGCTTATCAGGGCTGTCGTCGACAGCCCCAGATGACTGACAAACCCCTTAAGTACAAGGGTGAGGGGGTTTTTCCGGCGTCAAAAACTGTGCTGAGGCAGGCGACTTCGCCGGGTGAGCCGCACGGACGCGGCGAAAGCCCAATTTTCTATCTGCGACTCAGCGAATTTCCCGCTTTCCTTAGCCAAAAATCGGCTATCAATCCGCTTTTTTAGCATTTACTTATCACATTTTTCGGCTGCTAAGATGCGGTGGATATAAAAAACATTATCGATATAACAATTCGTACGCCATTGGCGTTATCAGGGAAAAACACATGCGTTATCAATGGGATTTTTCCGCCCTGCCGCACTGGTGGCCGTTGCTGCTGGACGGGTTATGGGGAACGGTCCGCATCGGGTTTACCAGCATTCTGATCGGGATGCTGGTCGGCGCGCTGCTGGCCGCCATGAAACTGTCGTCCACCCGGCTGTTGCGCCTGCCCGCTCACCTGTTCATCGGCTTTTACCGCAACACGCCCGCCATCGTGCATTTTTTCTGGATTTACTACGCGCTGCCGGTCGTCAGCCCGCTGACCCTGTCGCCGTTCGCGGCCGCAGTAACGGCCCTGTCGGCGCAGTCGGCCGCGTTTTACGCCGAAGTCTACCGCGGCGGCATCCTGTCGATTGCCGAGGGTCAGTGGGAAGGCGCCAAAGCGCTCGGCATGTCGCGCCCGCTGGCGTTGCGCCGCGTGATCCTGCCGCAGGCGCTGCGACGCATGATCCCGCCGTTGATTGAACGCTCGTTCGAGCTGATTAAATCCACTTCGCTGGCGTCGTCGCTGGCCTACGGCGAGCTGTTGTATCAGGCGATGCAGATCAACAGCCAGAGCTTCCGTCCGCTGGAAGTCTACAGCCTGGCGGCGCTGCTCTATTTCACGCTGCTGTTTGTCCTTAGCCTGCTGAGCCAGTACGTCGAGCGGCGGCTGTCTTACGCCCGTGTACAGTGAGGTCGCCGATGCACTATCAATGGAACTTTGGCTTTATCTGGCAACAGTTGCCCGTCCTGCTGCGCGGGCTGGGCGTCACGCTGGAGCTATGGCTGCTGGCGGGTATCGGCGGCACTCTGCTTGGGCTGGCGCTGGGCATCGCCCGCACCGCGCGTCGCCGCGCCGTCCGTCTGCCGGTGATGGCGTTCGTCGAGCTGTTTCGCAATACGCCGGTACTGATCCAACTGATCTGGTTTTACTACGCTCTGCCGGTGCTGGCGGGCATCCAGTTCAGCACCTTTGGCGCGGCGACGCTGGCGCTGACGCTCTACACCGCCGCCTACAGCACCGAAATCTTCCGTGCCGGTCTGCAATCGATGGAGCAAGGCCAGTGGGAAGGCGCCAAAGCGCTCGGCATGTCTTACCCGCTGGCGTTGCGCCGCGTGATCCTGCCGCAGGTGTTGCAACGCATGTTGCCCGCGCTGACCAACCGCCTGATCGAACTGGCCAAAGTCACCTCGCTGGCGTCGATGCTGGCGGTCAATGAACTGATGTATCAGGGCCGGCTGCTAAGCAGCGATACCTATCGGCCGCTGGAAATCCTCACCGTGGTGGCGTTGTTCTATTTCGTGCTGATCTGGCCCGGCAGCTATCTGGCCGCGCGGCTGGAGCGGCGCTGGCGCTCGCCTTTATCAACCCGATAAACTTTTATCAACCCGGAAACCCTTTATGACTGATTCGCAGGATCTCGTTTTACGGCTGCGCGGACTGACCAAAGCATTTCACGATCAGCCGGTGCTGAAAGGCATCGACCTTGATGTGCGGCGCGGGGAGAAAATCGCCATTATCGGCGGCAGCGGTTCCGGCAAGAGCACCCTGCTGCGCTGCCTGAATTTCATGGAGGTGCCGAGCGGCGGCACCATCGAGCTGGACGGCGAGGTGCTGGGTCAACCGTTGCCGGACGGCGCGCGGCGCTATGCGGAAAAGCAATTGTGCGCGGTACGTCAGCGCGTCGGCATGGTGTTCCAGCAGTTCAACCTGTTTCCGCACCTGACGGTGCTGCAAAACGTGCAGGAGGCGCTGCTGTCGGTGAAAAAGCTGCCGCGCGCCGACGCCGCGGTCATTGCCCGCCGGCAACTGGAGAAAGTCGGGCTGGCGGACAAACTCCACGCCCGCCCCGGCAACCTGTCCGGCGGCCAGCAACAGCGGGTGGCGATTGCCCGCGCGCTGGCGATGGAGCCGGAAATCATGCTTTTCGACGAGCCCACTTCGTCGCTTGACCCGGAACTGGTGGGCGAAGTGCTGCACACCATTCGCGCGCTGGCGGACGACGGGCGCACGCTGTTGCTGGTGACCCATGAACTGGGCTTCGCCTGGCACTTCGCCGACCGGGTGATCTTCATCGCCGACGGCGTTATTCACGAAATGGGCAGCGCCGAACAGGTGCTGCGTCATCCCCAACAACCCCGCACGCAGGCGTTTCTGGCCCGCTTCGCCGAACGCGCGTTTTAAGGAGTCGTCATGAACGCTTCATCCCCTTCCGCCGTCAGCAGCCAGGCTTACCGGCAGGATCCCCGCAACGACGACGTGCAGGTGTACGTCAACGGTGAATTCGTGCATCGCTCACAGGCGGTGGTATCGGTGTTTGATTCGGGTTACGTCTGCGGCGACGGCGTCTGGGAAGGCCTGCGGCTGGTCAACGGCCGTCTGATTTCCCTCGACGCCCATCTGGACAGGCTGTTGGCCGGCGCAGCCGCCATCAGGCTGGAGATCGGCCACAGCCGTGCTGAACTGATCGACATTTTGCTGCGCACGCTGGCTATCAATGGTATGACCGACGGCGCGCACCTGCGGCTGATGATCACCCGCGGGCGCAAAAGCACGCCTAATCAGGATCCGCGCTTTATCCTTGGCGGCGCGACGGTGGTGTGCGTGGCGGAATACAAAGTGGTGGATGAAGCGGCCAAACAACGCGGACTGGCGCTGTTCACCTCCAGCTACCGCACCAGCACGCCGGACGTGTTCGACCTGCGGCTCAATTCCCACAGCCGCCTGAATCTGATTCAGGCGCTGCTGCAGGCGATCGAGGCCGGCGCTGACGAAGCGCTGATGCTGGACCCGCACGGTTTCGTCGCCAGTTGCAACTCCACCAACTTTTTTATCGTGCGGCGCGGCGAACTCTGGACCTCCAGCGGCCGCTACTGCTTCAACGGCATCACCCGCCAGACGGTGATCGATCTGGCGCGCGCCCACGGCCTGACGGTACGGGTGGATGATTTCACGCTGGCGGAGGCGCTGACCGCCGACGAAGCCTTCGTCACCGGCACGCTGGCGGGCATCACCCCGGTGCGTAAGCTGGATGGACGGGAATTTGATCCGACGCAGCGCCACATCACCCAGCAACTCAAAGCGTGTTATCAGACCTTTATCGAAACCTGATACGCCGCCCGGCAGGCACCGTCAAAAAACCGGGGCCGCGCCCCGGTTGCCGTCAGTCAGCGAAACCCATACTTCTCGCGTAGCCCCAGCTCCGCCACGATACGCACCCCGCGCTCCAGCGCGTCGCCGTCCAGATCGCGCAGCGGGCGGCGCAGGCTGCCCGCAGGCAGGCCGACCGCCTTCATCAGCGATTTCACCGCCACCGGATTAATGGCGGAATAGGTGTAGTGCAGCAGCGGCAGCAGATGCTGATACGCGTTGCGAAAACGCTCGGCATCGCCCGCCTCTCGCCACGGCCGGGAGATCGCCGCCAGCTCCGCCGGCGCGATATTGCCGGTCATATTGGCGGTGCCGTGACCGCCCAGCGACATCGTGGGTACGACCAGCCCGAGATTAGGCGAATCGCAGCACATCACCGACACGTCCGGGTTGCCCGCCAACACTTGCGCCACCTGGCCGACACGGGTGGTGGATTCCTTATGGATCACGTAGTTCGGGTGCCTGAAGATGCGCAGCAGCGACGTCCAGTGCAGGTCGGTTTTCACCCGCGGCGGGTTGTTATAGATACCGAGCGGCAGGTCGGTGGCGTCGGCGATCTCCAGAAAATAGTGCTCGATATCGCTTTCGCTGGCGCAGATATAGGCAGGCGCGGCGATGATGGCGCCATCAGCGCCGTTGTCTTTGGCAAAACACACATAGTCGATGGTGGTATCGGTATTGTTGCCGGTACAACCGAAAAAGATCTTCATCTTGCCGCTGTTGAAACGGGCGGTGCGACGAATGATTTCCCGGCGTTCTTCCGGCGACAGCATCGACACTTCGCCGGTGGACCCCATGATCAGCACCGCGGCGGTGCCGTTTTGCTCCTGAAACTGCAGCAGGGTTTCGAACGCGCCGAAATCCACGCTGCCGTTGTCGTTAAACGGGGTGATCAGAGCCACAAACGACCCTTCGATTTTTTCTCTGCTCATAGCCATTCCTGTCTGATGAAACGTGGTTGTCATGAAAAACGGTTATTCGCCCGGCGCGGAATCCGTCGACGGCGCGGCGAAGCCCGCGCTGACGAACCGTAACAGTTGCCGCAGCACCTGCTCGTCGTCGTTGTTGTCGCATAATCCCTGCGATAACAGCGACAAACGGCCGGAACGCGGATCGACGTCCGCCAGCACGTGCATGGCCGCGCCGCGGGCAAACTCATAGCGCCAGATAGCCTCGGCGCGTGAAATATGCGGCACCGCCCGGACGAACGCCTGAATAAAGCGGTGGGCGGTGCCATCAAAACGGTCCGACAGCAACAGCGATACCTCGCCCTGCGGCGTGGCGCGCAGGTGCTGCAACAGCCGTACCGCGATACGGCCGCCGTCCGGCGTGCGGGCGCTCTGCACCAGCGGGCGCAACAGGGCATCCAGCAACGCCGCCAGCGGCGGCGAATCGCCCCACCGCCGCTCCGCCTCGTCCAGCAACCGGCCGCGTTCGGTGTTCAACGGCTGCAACACCGCATCCAGCACCGCCTGCAACAACCCGTCTTTGGAACCGAAGTGGTAGTTGATGGCGGCAACGTTGACCTGCGTCGCTTCGGTAATCTCCCGCACCGTAGTCAGGTCGCTGCCTTTATGGGCGAAACGCGTCATCGCTTCCTGCAGGATGCGCTGGCGAACATCCACCTCTTTTTCTTTGGCTGCTGTATTCATTGATTGTCCTTTTTGCCGCCCCTTTATAGTGAATCCACCTGCCCCGACGCATCTGGGCCTCTCTCCCCCGGTCCGTCGGTTAACGATGCGCCAACGTCAACCCGTCCAGATCGATATCCGGCGTTCTGCCGGCTACCACATCCGCGACGATACGCCCGACGCCTGCCGCCTGCGTCCAGCCATTGGAACCCTGTCCGCAAGCCAGAAACAGGCCGGCTACCGGCGTAGCGCCCACATAGCCGGGACCGTCCGGCGTCATCGGCCGCAGACCGCACCAGCGCTGCGCCGCCTGATAGTCGCCCGCGCCCGGAAACAGCCGTTGCGCCACGCTCGCCACAAAGGCGCTCTTCTTCGCATCCGGATGGGTGCTGAAATCGGAAATTTCGGCGATACCCGCCGCCCGCAACTGGTTCCCCAGACGGGCGATCATCACCTTATGGTGTTCGTACATCACGCACACCCGCGGCGCGGCGGTGTCGTCGACGATCGGCAGCGTCACCGAATAGCCTTTCACCGGATAAATCGGCAGCCGGATGCCCACCTGATGCAGCAAAGGCACCGAGGCGCACCCCAGCGCCACCACCACCGCATCCGCCGCCAGCGTACCGGCGCCGGTTTCCACGCCGGTCACCCGCCGCCGGTCGTCGTGCGTCCGCAGGCGTTCAATCGGGGTATTGAAATGGAAGCGCACGCCGCGCTGCTGCAACACCTCAGCTAACTGCCGGGTAAACAGCGCGCAGTCGCCCGCTTCGTCGTCCGGCAGATAAAGACCGCCGGTCAGCGGCGCGTTTGCCTGCAAGAGCGCCGGTTCGATACGGGTCACCTCCTGACGGTCCACCAACCGGTGATTGACGCCGAACTGCGTCAACACCTGCGAAGCATGGTGCGCCATCGCCAGTTCCTGTTCGTTGCCGAACAGTTGCAGCACCCCCAGCGACGATCGGGCGTAATCCAGCCCCAGCTCGTTTTGCAACTGGTGCAGGCACTGCTGGCTGTAGTGGGCGATACGCTGCATCCGGCCTTTGTTGGCGCGGTAGGCGTCAAGCCGGCAGTTGCGGGCGAAGCGCCACAGCCACCGCCACTGCGCCGGGCTGAGGGCCGGGCGCCATTTGAGCGGCGCCTGCGGCACAAACAGCCAGCGGAATGCCTTGAGCAGCATACCGGGCGATGCCCAGGGGCCGGCGAAGCCGGGACACACGCCGCCCGCGTTGGCGAAACTGGCCTCCAGCGCCGGACCGGGCTGGCGGTCGATCACCTCGACCTCAAACCCTTGCTGATGCAAATACCAGGCGCTGGCGACGCCCACCACGCCCGCGCCAAGCACCATCACCTTCATGCGATACCTCCTGCGATCGGCAGTTCCTGACGCACCAGCTCCGCCCAGTAACGCACCCCGACCGGAATCAATGCATCGTTGAAATCGTAATGCGGGGTATGCAGCGGCCTGCCGTGCGCGTCGTCGTCATTGCCGTTGCCCACCATGATGAATGCGCCGGGGCGCTGTTCCAGCAGATAGGCGAAATCCTCCGCCCCCAGCAACGGCGTCATGTCGCCATCGACCGCGTCCGAGCCGGATACCCGACCGGCGGCCTGCCGCGCACGCCCTGCCATCTCCCGGTCGTTAACCAGCACCGGATACTGAAATTCGTAATCGACTTCCGCCGTCGCGCCGAACGCCTGCGCGCTGTGCTGCGCCAGAGCGGTCAGTCGCTTTACCAGCAGTTCGCGGACGACGGCCGAGTAGCTGCGCCCGGTGCCGGTCACGGCGACGCGGTCGGGGATCACGTTGGGCGCCTGCGGATCGCCGCCGCCGATATGCCCGACGCTCAATACCGCCGCCTCCATCGCCGGCACATTGCGGCTGACCACGGTCTGCAACGCCAATACAAACTGCGCCGCGGGCAGCGTCGGGTCAATCGACAGGTGCGCGCCGGAGCCGCCGTGGCCGCCGGTGCCGCGGAACACCACCCGCCAGGTGTCGCTGGCGCACAGCATCGGCCCGCTGCACAACGAAAAGCGCCCTAGCGCTATGCCGGGCTTGTTATGCAGCCCGAACAGGCGCTGGCACGGGAAGCGGTTCAGCAGGCCATCGTCGAGCATCGCCCGCGCGCCGCCCAGCCCCTCTTCGGCGGGCTGGAAGATGAAATGCACCGTCCCGGCGAAATCCGGATGGCGGGAAAGCAGCCACGCCGCGCCCAGCAACATGGCGGTATGGCCGTCATGACCGCAGGCGTGCATCTTGCCGTCGTACGCCGAGGCATACGGCAGGCCGGTTTTCTCTTGCAAACGCAGCGCGTCCATATCGGCACGCAGGCCTATCACGCCCTCGCCCGATTGTTTCCCGCGCAGCGACCCCACCACGCCGGTGCCGCCGATGCCGGTGGTCACCTCCAGCCCCCATTGGCGCAATTTCTCCGCTACCAACGCCGCGGTGCCGAACTCCTCAAAACCGATTTCCGGATGCTGATGAATATGACGGCGAATCCCGGTCAGTGCCGGAACCATCTGCCGCAGCGTCTGTTCATAGTCCGCCATGTCGTGTTCCCTCTGGTCTGCGCCTGCCGACGGCGGGCGCAACGGTTAAGCGGTTAAACGGTTAAAAAGTGCCCGGATAGCTGCCGCCGTCGATCAGCCAATTCTGCCCGGTGATGAACGCGGCCTGCCGCGAGCACAGGAACGCGCAGGCGGCGCCGAATTCTTCCGGCTGCCCATAGCGCCCGGCCGGGTTGGCCGCGGCTCGCTCCCGGTGCAACTGCTCATAGGATTTGCCGGTCTGCGTCGTCAGTGACTGAATGTGTTGCCACTGGCCGTCGGTATCGAAGATTCCCGGCAGAATATTGTTAATGGTGACATTGTCCCGCACCACCGTGCGGGACAGCCCGGCGACAAAGCCGGTCAGCCCCGAGCGGGCGCTGTTCGACAACCCCAGTTCCAGTTGCGGAATCTTCACGCTGCGGGAGGTGATGTTAACGATGCGCCCGAAGCCGCGCTGACGCATCCCATCCACCGTCAAACGCATCATCTCGATCGGGCCGAGCATCATGCTGTCGAGCGCGTCCAGCCAATGCTGGCGCGTCCAGTCACGAAAATCGCCCGGCGCGGGGCCGCTGGCGTTGTTGATCAGAATGTCCGGCTGTGGACAGGCCGCCAACGCGGCCAGTCGTCCTTCATGACGGGTGATGTCCGCCACCGTCGCCTGCGGACGCACGCCGACCGCCTGTTCGATCTCATCCTGCGCCTGACGCAGCGCGGCCGCCGTGCGCGCCAACAGCGTGACCTGCACGCCTTCCTGCGTCAGTTGACGGGCGACGGCTTTGCCCAGCCCGCGGCTACCGCCCCATACCAGCGCCTGTCTGCCGGCAATACCCAAATCCATATCGGTTGTTCCTTATGCGTTAACCACGGAAAAACGGCCGGCATCCGCCGGCGCCTGCCGCCGCCCCGGCACGGAGTCCAGCAGCAGGCGAGTATAGGGGTGCTGCGGCTGCCGCCAGATTTGCTGGCAATCGCCGCTTTCCACACACTCGCCGTGTTGCATCACCATCACCCGGTCGGCGATGTAGCGCACCACGGACAAATCGTGCGAAATGAACAGCAGCGATAGCCCCATTTCACTCTTCAGTTCCACCAGCAAATTGAGGATCTGCGCCTGAATCGACACATCCAGCGCCGATACCGGCTCGTCGCAGATCACCAGCGACGGGTTAACCACCAGCGCACGCGCAATACCGATACGCTGACGCTGACCGCCGGAAAACGCGTGCGGATAACGATGGAGGCTGCTCAGCGGCAGACCAACCCGCTCCAGCGCCTGACCGATCAGCCGCTGACGCTCGGCGCGCCGTGTCACGCCATGCACAATCAGCGGCCGTTCCAGAATGCGCTGGACGTCGTGACGCGGATTGAGCGATGCGTAGGGATCCTGAAAAATCATCTGCACCCGGCGGCGCAGCGGCTGCAACTGCGACTCGTTCAGATGGGTAATATCCTGACCGTCAAACAGCATCCGGCCCTCGGCAACGGGCAGCAGACGCAGAATGGTCTTCGACAGCGTCGATTTGCCGCAGCCGGATTCCCCCACCAGCCCCAGCGTCTCGCCGGGATAAATGTCCAGCGACATATCCTTCACCGCATTGACCACGCCCTGCGACGTGGCGTAGCGGGTATGCACCCGATGCAGCGACAGCAGGGGCGTCCGGGTGGTATCCGGAACCGGTACGCTGCGCGGGGGCGGCGTGACGACCGACACCTGCCCGGCGTCGCCGCTGTCGGGATGACGGATCTCCGGCAGGCGTTGCCGCCGGTAGTGCAGGTCATCGGCCAGATGCAGCGACGTCGCCAGCAGCCCGCGGGTATAGGGGTGCTGCGGCGCCCGGAACAGCGTGTCGGTCGCCGCCTCCTCCACCTTGCGCCCGCCGACCATCACCGCCACGCGGTCCGCCCACTGCTCCACCACCCCCAGATCGTGGGTGATCAACAGCAGGCTCATGGCAAGCTCGCGCCGCAGTCGATCCAGCAGCGCCAGAATCTGCGCCTGAATGGTGACGTCCAGCGCGGTGGTCGGCTCATCGGCAATCAGCAGCTTCGGCTGACAGGCCACCGCCATAGCGATCATCACCCGCTGACGCTGCCCGCCGGACAGCTGGTGCGGATAGTCGTCGATACGCCGCCTCGGCTCCGGGATCTTCACCAGATCCAGCAGCTCGATGGCGCGCGCCCGCGCCCGGACAGGCGCCAGCGGCTGGTGCGTCCGCAGGGTTTCGACGATCTGCTGGCCGATGGTCAACACCGGATTGAGCGAGGTCATCGGCTCCTGAAAAATCATTGAAATTGCGTTGCCGCGCAGTTGGCGCATCGCCGTATCCGGCAGCGCCAGCAGATCCTGTCCGTCGAACAGAATGCGTCCGGCGACCTGCCCCGGCGCGCCCACCAGCCGCATGATGGAAAGCGCGGTGGCGGATTTGCCGCAGCCGGACTCGCCTACCAGCGCCAGCGTTTCGCCCGGGTTGAGCGCCAGATCAAGACCGCGCACCGCCTGATGGCCGGGGAAAGTCACCCGTAAATCCTGAATCTCCAGCAGCGGGGTCATACACGTTCCCTCCGTGAGCGCGGGTTCAGCGCATCGTTGAGCGCATCCCCCACCAGATTGAGCGCCAGCACGGTCAGCACCAGCGCCCCGCCGGGGATCGCGGTTAAAAACCACGCCGAACGCAGCGACTCGCGCCCGGCGCCGATCATGCTGCCCCAGCTCACCCGGTTCGGATCGCCAAACCCGAGGAACGACAGCGCGGACTCGATCAGAATGGACGACGCCACCATCACCGAGGTGGTGACGATAATCGACGGCAGCGCGTTGGGCAGGATCTCCTGCGCCATGATGCGCAGGCTGGAAAACCCCTGGCTGCGCGCCGCCAGCACGAAATCGCTTTCGCGCCAGGTGCGAAATTCCGCCCGCACCAGCCGGGCGATGGTGGGCCAGGAAGCGACGCCGATTGCGCAGGCGATCAGCATCACCGACGGCTGACCGATGGCTACCAGCACCACCACCAGCAAAAAGGTGGGAAAGGTCTGGAACAGTTCGGTGGCATGCACCAGCAGGTGGTCAACCTTGCCGCCGAAGAAGCCGGCGCTTGCGCCGACGGTCACGCCGATCAGCAGGCTGACCGCCACGGCGGAAAAACCGATCTGCAACGAAACCTGCGCGCCATGCACCACCCCGGCGGCGACATCACGCCCCAGCGAGTCGGTGCCCAGCGGGAAAGCAGGGTCCTGCCCCGGCCACAGAAACGGCGGCGCCACCATATCCAGCGGGTCGCCGGGGTACACCCACGACGCCGTCAGCGCCATCACCGCCACCAGCACCAGTAGCACGACGCCCGCCATGCCGGATGGATTGCGCAAAAACAGCTTCACCTCCGGCGACAGCCGCACGCGGCGGCGCGGCGGCGCCAGCTCGCCAACGGCCGCGCGGGAAGAAACGGTATTTTTCATATCAGTTCGCCTTGATTCGGGGGTCCAGCCAGCTTTGCAGCACATCGACCAGAATATTGGCGACGATCACCAGAAAAGCCGACAGCAACAACACGCCCAGCAGCACGTTGAAATCGCGCGCCATCACCGCCTCCAGCGCCAGCCGCCCCAGGCCCGGCCAGCTGAATACGGTTTCCACCACCGCCGCGCCGCCCAGCAGGTTGCCGATATGCATCCCGGCGACCGTGGTCACCGGCAGCAGCGCGCAGCGCAGAATATGGAGCAGCGTCACCCGCCACGGGCTTAGTCCCTTGGCATGGGCGGTGCGCACGAAATCCTGACGGTCGATCTCCAGCATCGCCGCGCGCGTCAGGCGGGCGTAAATCGCGATAAAGAAACTGCTCAGGGCGCCGACCGGTAGCACCACATGCTGCAACCGATCGCTAAGATAGGCCCAGCCGTGCAACTCCGCGCCGATGGTGGCGCTGCCGCCGCCCGGCAACCACTCAAGCCGGACCGAGAACAGAATCAACGCCATCAGGCCAACCCAGAATCCCGGTGTGGAATAGAGCAACAGCGCCAGAAACGACAGCAGCCGATCCGGCCATTTACCCGCCCACACCGCCATCACGGCGCCCAGAGCGATCCCCACCACAATCGCCACCAGCTGCGAGGCCAGCATCAGAAACAGCGTCTGCGGCAGGCGGGACAAGATCAGATCCGTCACCGGCGCGTTGTAGCGCGGCGAAAACCCCAGACTGAAGTGCGCCAGGTTGGACAGATAGTTGTACAGCTGGTGCAGCACCGGCAGATCAAGCCCGAACTGCCGGCGTATCTGCGCCGTGGTTTCAGCGGTGGCGCTGCCCGCCTCGGCGGCCAGAACATCGGCGGCGTCGCCCGGCACCAACTGCAGCAAAAAGAACACGACGATCACGATGCCGATCGCCACCGGCACCGCATGCAGCACCGTACGCCACAGCACCTGTCGGATTCGTTCAATGTTTCTCATCACTCACCTTTTATGCACCGGCGTCATTTACGGAGCGACCCGGAGCACACCATCGCAAATCGGCGTGCTCTGGGTTCACGGGTTATTGATCCAACCAGATTTCCGCCAGGCTGCCGTTGGCGCCCTGGATATCCGTCAGTGGGTTATGAACACGCGTGTTATAGATGGTCAGGCGTTTAAGCTGCAGCAGGTTGATGTCCGGCAGTTCCTGCGCCACGATGCGCTGGAAGGCGCGAAACGCCTCCACGCGTTTGGCCGGGTCGGTTTCCACCGCCGCCTGTTCCAGCAGTCGATCCACTTCCGGGTTGGCGTAATGCGAACCGTTGCCGAACGCAACGCCCGGTTTAAAGGCTTTCGACCAGTACAGACGCTGCACGCCCACCGTCGGATCAAACAGGTTGGAGATGGAGTGGTTGGTGAATTCGAAATCCCGATCGGTGTACACCCGTTTGACGTAGGTGGCGAAATCCTGCGAACGGATGGTGACCTCGATCCCCACTTTGGCCAGCGCGGATTTCAGGTATTCCGCCACCCGCTTGAAGCCATCGCCGTACGGCATGTAGTCATGCACCAGACGAAAACGGATGCCGTCGGCCTGACGCGGAAAACCGGCCTCATCCAGCAGCTGTTCGGCTTTTTTCAGGTCGAACGGATACGGCGACGGCGCGTTGTCGTGGAACTGCGCCAGTTCCGGGGTAATCGGCGTCGGCGAATTGACGGCGTAGCCGTACCACACCACGTTGCGCAGCACGTCGCGGTTGATGCTGTGGGCGATAGCCTGGCGCACTTTCAGGTTTTTCAGGTACTGATTGTCCAGATTGAACTCAATGCGGGTCTGCGTCGGGCCGTAGCCGTAACCACCGGTTTCAATCGCCAGCCTGGGGTTTTTCTTGACGCGATCCAGTTCATTGAGCGGCACCGGCGACTCGCTGCCCAGATCCAGCGCGCCGGTTTCGAAGGCAATCAGGCGAGTGGCGGCGTCAGGGATGAATTTCACCACCAGGCGATCGACGTATGGTTTCGGCTGATCCCAGTAGTTGGGGTTGCGCTCGTACACGATATGGCTGCCGCGTACCCACTCTTTGAAGATAAACGGTCCGGTGCCTACCGGCGCCGTGTTGTAAGGGTTGGTGCGAATATCGGTGCCGTCATACAGGTGTTTGGGGACGATCGGCGCTTCGTTGGCGGAAAACGCGCTGATCAGGTAAGGCGCGGGCTGCGACAGCTCCACAATGGCGGTATAGGGATCCGGCGTTTTCACCTCGGTGACATTGGCAAAAGTGCCCTGCCCGCGGGAATTGTATTTCTTGACCGTCAGAATGGAGAACGCCACGTCGGCGGAGGTGAAATCCTTGCCGTCGTGCCATTTCACGCCCTGACGCAAGTGGAAAGTGTACTGTTTGCCGTCCGGGCTCACCGACCAGCTGGTCGCCAGTTGTGGAATCGGCTTCATGTTGAAGTCGTAGTTCAGCAACCCTTCGATCACCTTGGCGTTGACCTTGATCACCGATCCGCCGCTGTTCACCAGCGACGTTAACACCGGTGGTTCCGGCTCAACCAGAAAATTCAGCGTACCGCCGCGTTTGGGCGTCGTCTCCGCTGCCTGGCTCATCGCGCCAAACAGCGATGCAGCCACCAGCAATGCTGCAAAAAGCGATTTATGTTTCATTGCGTTATCCCTGAGTGAAATGGGTGATGCCCAGTCATTATTCGTGTCGCGGGAGCATGATGACCGGACATGCTCCCGTGTACGGCCGGTATCCGAAACGCGCCGGGCCCACGGCGGTCAATCGCGCTCGTTACAGATCAACATCGCTGCGACCAGCGGCCGGCGGCGTGGCTATGCGGGGAAAGGCGAGTGTGCATGTACCGAATCCTGTTGGTTATTTCGTTGGGATTGCGATTGCATCGCGGGAATCCGAACTGCGGAAAAACTAACCCAACGCTTGTTTGAAACGAACGTTTAATTTTGGATAAGTAATGTGGAAAAACGGATAATGGCGGGTGAAAGTGCAGGATATAGCGCAGGTCAGCGCCATAAAATGGGACGACGGCGCCGACGCGTTGCTGAATCAGCGGAATGACGCCGATACCGCCCAAGGCGGCGTGCTGCTGACGGCGAACGCCGGTTAATCCACAAACTCCAACAGCGTATTGAATGCGGGTAAGGCGACCAGCAGCCGCTGCGGCTCAACGTGACAGGGCAACGAAAGCTGTTCGGCCTGCCGGGCTATCGCCGGACGAGCGCCGCCATGCAGCCGCAGTACCGCAAACTGGCTGGTTCGCCCGCCGCCGGGCGGCAGCAACCGGGCATAGCGTTCGCCGAACGCCGTCGCCGTCACAAATTCCAGCGCGAATGCCGCATCCAGTTCGCCCAGCGCCTGAAAGCGCTGCGTCGCGTCGTCCGGCGCCGCCGCCACCCCCACCAGTCGGCTCAGATGCGTGACGCCGTTGGCGTGGCGCCGCCACTCGTCGCGCCACACCAACTCCGGCGTATGGTGTTGGCAGAAATAGACCCGGCCTTCCGTAAACCGCTCGGCCACCAGATGTACGGTGCTAAAGCGCGCCGAATAGGATTCGCCGTTAAGCGTCACCGGGCGCGAGAAATGGCGTACCGGTTGCGTCGCCAACCCCGCCGCCTGCAGCGCGGCGGCGCTGGCGTCGATATCCCGGCTTCGGAACACCACCCCATCCAACCCGCGCGGCCCCGCCAGCAATTCCTGACGCGGCGACGTTTGCTCGGCCGGCAGGCCGAGCAGTTCCAGATAACTGTCGCCCAACAGCACCAGATGGTTCACCGACCCCAGCGAATGATGGCCTTTGGGCGTCAGCGTAAAGCCCAGTTGCCGGAACAGCGCGGCGGCGCCGTCGGTATCGTAGTGAGCGTTCAAGACAAGGTGATCGAGAAAGAGTCGCATATCAGCTCCCGGTAGTGACTGAACCCCGTGGAGACGCGGTTTTCTCCGCATGCCCCAACGTATGCATCAACCGATTGGCCCAGCCAAAAATCGCCGCGGCGTGGATCAAATCCAGTATTTCCTCGCGGCTGAAGCCCGCGTCTCGCAACGCCTGTACCTGCACGGCGGTGACCGTCGCCGGCGACTGCGACAGGGCGCGGCAAAAATCCACCACCGCCTGGGTCCTGGGGTCAAACCGGGCGTCCAGTCCACGGGTGTAGATCAAGCAGACCACATCATGGCGGCCGGACAGTTCAAGATAGCGACGCGCGTGAACCGACCCGCAGTAGGCGCAACCGTTGACCACGGAAGCGATCAGCACCCCCAGTTCGCGCAGTTCCCGCGTCAGCCCGCCTGCGTCGTACATAATGGCGTTGAACAGCCGGGTACGCGCCACATAGGATTGCGGGTCGTGCGCCAGCGTGCGCACATACGGCGATATCCGGGTGTTGGACGGCGTCACCTGCATCGCCGCCCGCTGCTCTTCCGACGCCGTTTCCAGCGCGACCGGTTCAATATAGGGATGCCAGGTCAGCGGATGAATCCGCATTTTTACCGTTGCCGTCATGCCAGCGCCTCCAGCAGCGCCAGCCCGGCAATCACCCGAACCTCAAAATTCACAAACGCAATCAGTTCCGATAGCGCCACCACCTGCGGCGGCGTCAGGCCGGCCCGTTCGAGCCGGCGCAGGTCATCCTGCCGGCACCGCTCAGGTGACAACGTCACTTTATCGCAGTGCGCGATCACCGCCGCCAGCCACGACGGCGCGGCGACATCTTCTCCTTGCGCGACGCGCTGCCAGCGGGCTTCAGTATCCAGACGCGTCAGCCGGCACTGATACTCCGCCGTCAACGCCGGATGTTCCAGCCGCATCGCCATACGCATCGCCAGTGCGACCCGCAGCGCGGCGGGCAGTTGCCGTTCGTCGGCGGGCGTCAGCACGCTTTGGCGGCAGTCGGCAATGCCGACGACCCACTCCGGGCGCCGCCGGCGCAGAGCAGACAGCTCGCCCTGCGGGTCCAGACCGGCGAGACGGTCCACCGCATCCTGATTGTGGTTATTCATGCTTCCTTCCTGTTATCAGCCAATCGGGCGGCCTTTCTCGCTACGGCACGGCAATCGCGTGCCGCATGGATACCGGCCGGGTCGGCACGATGTTCTCGATGTCTTTTTTCGATGTTTTATTGCGCCGGCGTCAGGTCAAAAGCGCGCACCCAGTCATCGCCGCGTTTAGCCCAGTGGACGTTTTTCGCCACGCCGTAGGTGGCTGGCTGGGCATACAGGAAGATCACCGGCGCTTCATCGCACATGATTTCCGTCGCCTGGCGGTAGGCCGCCAGCCGCTTCGCCGGGTCGATGCCCGCGCGCCCGTCCGCCAGCGCCTGACCGAATCCGGCGTGGTTCCAGTACGCATAGTTGTTGCCCGGCGCAAATAGCGTCAGCAGGCCGTCGGCGTCCAGCGTCGGCCAGGCCTGCGCCAGCAGCGACGTCGGGGCCAGTTCGCGGGTTTTCAGGTATTTGTTCATGTAGCTGCTGAACTCCAGCTGATTGATGTTCACCTTCAGCCCGACCTCGCCCAACTGCGCCGCCACCACCTGCGCGACTTCATTGCCCTGCAGGTAGGTGCCGGAAGGCACGTCCAGCGTAATACTCCGGGACAGGTCGGCACCGGACTGCTTAAGCAGTTGGCGCGCCTTGTCCGGGTTGTAGTCATACGCCTTGAGAGCCGGGTTGTAACCGAAATAGGACGGCGTCAGCACCTGACACTGGGATACCGGCGCCTGACCGTCGAACAGCACCTGGGAAATCGCGTTTTTGTCCACCGCGTAGTTGAGCGCCTGCCGCACCGTCTTGTTATCCAGCGGCGCCTGCTCGGTATTGAACTTGATCATCACGCTGCGCATCGACGGCACCGAGCCGGCCTCCGCTTTGCCGCTCTGGTTGATGCGCGCCAGCTCCGCCGTCGGGATGCCGGTAATCAGCGACACCTCCCCGGCCAGCAACGCGGCGATGCGGCTGGCCGACTCCGGAATAATGCGAAACTCGACGGTATCGAACGCCGGTTTGGCGCCGAAAAAGTCCGGGTTGGCCTTCAGCGTCAGGTGATCTCCCGGCACATTTTCCGTCAGCACATAGCGGCCGCCGGACAGGGTTTCCGTCGCCGGGTTATGGCTGTCGGCCCACTTCGGCGGCAACAGCAGGAACATGGAGATCTGATCGACAAAACCGGGATAAGGCGACGCGGTGACCACCTCCAGCTCGGTGGGGGAAATCACTTTGACGTCAGAAACCTGCGTAAACCAGGCTTTGATGCGGGCGTTGACCTTCGGGTCGCGCACCCGATCCAGATTCCACTTTACCGCTTGTGCGTCCAGCGGTTCGCCGTCGGCGAATTTCGCCCCCGAACGCAACGTGAAGCGCCAGGTAGTATCGTTCACCGCCTGCCACGACGTCGCCAGCTCCGGTTGCAGTTTCAGATCCGGCCCGCGCAGCACCAGCGCCGGATAAATATGGCTGAGTACGCTCAGGTCAGTACCCACAGACGCGGTCATGTGCGGGTCCAGCGTATTGACGGTGGTGCCGAGCGCGATACGGGCGGTCTGCGCCCCGGCGACGGCGGAAAACATCAGCGCCGCGGCGATGGCGACGGCCGCCCCGGACGGTATTATGGTTCTCTTCATGCAACTCCCCTGGTTGAAAAATGATTTATTGTGGTTGTAGGTCATGGTGGCTGTAGGTCATTGTGGTTGTAGAACAAAGTGCTGTGGCGCCACTTCCCGCCATTGCATCGGCGTAGCCGGCAGGCAGGCGGCGATATCCACGCTCAGCGGCTGCCGTTGCCGCTCAATACGCGGATCGGGCACCGGAATGGCGGACAGCAGCGCCTGGGTATAAGGGTGGCGCGGGTGCGAAAACAGGGCTTCCGTCGGCCCCATCTCCACGATTCGCCCGCGCAGCATGACCGCCACCCGGTGACACAGGTAGCGCACCATCGCCAGATCATGCGCGATGAACAGGTAGGTCAGGCCCAACTGCTCCTGCAAATCCTGAAACAGGTTGACGATCTGTGCCTGAATCGACACATCCAGCGCGGTAATGGGCTCGTCGGCAACGATAAAGCGCGGGTGCAGCGCAATCGCCCGGGCAATGCAGACCCGCTGACGCTGACCGCCTGAAAACTCGTGCGGATACCGCCGCATGAAATCCGGCGATAGCCCCACCTGCCGGAACAGCTCCGCCACCCGTTCACGCCGCGCCTGCGCGCCGGTTTCCAGACGGTGCACCACCAGCGGCTCCGCCACGACGTCACCGACGGTCATACGCGGGTTGAGCGCGGAATAGGGATCCTGAAAAATGACCTGCATATCGCGCCGATAGGGCTTGAGCTGCCGCGGCGATAGCCCGTTCAGGCGCTGGCCGTCAAAGAGAATCTCGCCGCTGTCGGGCCGTTCCAGTTGCAGCACCAGACGCCCGGTGGTGCTTTTACCCGAACCGGATTCCCCCACCAGCCCCAGCGTTTCCCCCGGCCAAATATCGAAGCTGAGGTCGTCCACCGCCTTGTGCGGCGTCTCGCCGGCATGGAGCCAGCCCGCCGCCGGGCGGTAGGTTTTCTGTAACCGCTCGACGCGCAGCAGCGGCGACGGGTTGAGGTTCCCATGAGTCATGCCGCCCCTCCCTGCGCCGCCAGCAGCGCGGGCAAATCGTACCAGGCCGCCACCTGATGGCCGGGCGCACCGTCGGCGACCTGCCGCAGCGGCGGCACCTCGCGCAAGCAGCGCTCGGTGGCGAACGGATTGCGGGGCGCGAACGGATCGCCCGGCGGCAGGCGGGCCGGGTCCGGCGGATTGCCGGGGATCTGATACAACCGTCCGCCGCCGCGCCGGGCGGTGGTCGGCAGCGATTTCAGCAGCCCCCAGGTATAGGCGCTGCGCGGCGCGTCGAAAATGGCCTCCACCGGGCCGCGTTCCATGATGCGGCCGCCGTACATCACCTGTACGGTATCCGCCAACCCAGCCACCACGCCCATGTCGTGGGTAATCCAGATGACGGTGGTGCCGATCTGACGTTTCAGGTCGCGCACCAGCGCCAGAATCTGCGCCTGGACGGTGACATCCAGCGCGGTGGTGGCTTCGTCGGCGATCAATAGCTTCGGACGGCAGGCGATGCCGATGGCGATCATTACCCGCTGGCGCATACCGCCGGAAAACTCGTGCGGGTACTGGCTCAACCGCTGACGCGGATTGACGATCCCCACCCGATCCAGCAGCTCGACCACCTGCTCCCGCGCCGCGCGCGCCGACAATCCCAGATGACGCCGCAACGGCTCCGCCACCTGACGCTCAATGGTCAGTACCGGATTGAGCGAGGTCATCGGGTCCTGAAACACAAAACCGATCTCCCGGCCCCATACCGCGCGCCGCTCTCGCCGCGAAAGCCGCAGCAGGTCGCGTCCGTCGAACCAGACTTCACCGCCGGTCACCCGTCCCGCCGACGCCAGCAGCCCGACCATCGCCAACGCGTGTACGCTTTTACCGGAGCCGGACTCGCCGACGATCCCCAGCGTTTCGCCGGCCGTCAGCGTATAGGAAAGATCGTTTACCGCCCGCACCGGCCCGGCGGCGCCGTCAAACACCACGCTCAGATTTTTGACTTCCAGCAAGGCCACGGCGTTACACCTCAAGGTAACCGCCGGCGGTGCGCGTCAGGTATTCGCGCCCCCCGTCGGTAATCAGGACGGTATCGGAAATCTGGGTGCCCCCGACGCCCGGCACCCGCAGGTTCGGTTCAAAGGTGATCAGCATGCCCGGCTCCAGTACCAGCGACGATCGCGGATCCAGCGAGGCGTGCTCATGCGCGCCCAACCCGATGCCGTGGCCGATGCGGCCGGGAATGTAATCGCCGTACCCCTGCGCCGTCAGCCGGGATTTCACCGCCAGAAACAGCTCCCGATAGGGCGTGCCGGGGCGGATCAGCGCATCCACCTCGCTGCGAATCGTCAAAATGGTGTCCAGCAGCCGCCGTTGCGGGTCCGCCAGCGGGCCGAGCGCCACCATGCGCTCGTTTTCCGCATGGATGCCGTTGGCGATGCTCCAGATAAATATGCCGACGGTTTCGCCACGCTGCGGCCGACGCGTAGTCGGGTTGTCGCAGTTGAAAAACAGCCGTTCCCCCGCCAGCGCCCAGGTCGCCAGTCCGCTCTGGACGCCGCCTTCCAGCGAGCCGAAGTCGCACACTTCCACCTGCGGATAATCCTGCGCCCACAGCTGTTGCATGGCGACGGTGGATGCCAGGCTGATTTCCCGTTCGTTGCCGCCGGCGGCGACCGCCGCAATCGCCGCGTCCATCCCCCGGTCGGCCAGACGCGCCGCGATGCGGGCGTGGGCGATTTCATCCTCGTCCTTGATCAGGCGGGCATGTTCCAGCAGCGCCGAAATGTCGGTAAAACTCGCCTGCGGCAGCGTCTGCCGCAGTTCATGAACCCGCCGCAACGACAGAAAATCCTCTTCGATGCCGACGGTTTTATCCGCCAGGCCCAGATCGCCCAGAATCGCCGCCAACGCCGTCTGCCAGTCGGCGCCCAGCGTCACCTTGTTCGACCAGGCGCCATACAGACGCACATCGCCCACCCAGGCGCTGCCGCGCCCGTGATCGTCGCGCAGCGCGTGTACCAGCATGATCGGGTCGTGCCCGGCGGCGACAATAGCGATCACCGGGTGGGAATAGATAATCGGGTTAAACCCGCTGAGGTAGAAACTGTGCTCCGGCTTGAAGCACACCATGACATCGACCCCTTGCGCCGTCATCGCCCGGCGAACGCGCTCGATACGGGCCGGAAGCCGCGACGCGGCAGAAGTATGAAGCGGTGAATTCATCGTTGGTTCCTCAATGTCGGGTCAAAATAGTCGCGCAACCCATCGCCCAGCAGGTTGACGCTCAAAACCGTGAGCAGAATGCTCAGGCCGGGAAAGGTGACGATCCACCAGGCGCTGGACAGATAAACCCGCCCGTCCGCCAGCATCCGCCCCCAGCTTGGGGCGGGCGGTTGAACCCCCAGCCCGAGAAACGACAGCGCCGCATCCATGATGATGATGCGCGCCAGTTCCAGCGTCGCCACCACCAGCGCGGGCGTCAGCACATTGGGCAGAATATGGCGCAGCAGAATGCGCCAGCCGCTCGCGCCGATGGCCTGCGCCGACAGGATGAACTCCCGTTCGCGCAGCGACAGCGTCTGCCCGCGGATAATGCGGGCAAAGCGGATCCAACTGGTCAACGCCAGCACCAACACCAGGTTCTGCAGCGACGGCCCCAGCGCCGCCACCACCAGCAGCGCCAGCAGCATCAGCGGCAACGCCAGTTGAATATCCACCAGTCGCATCAGCACACGGTCGATTAGCCCGCCGTGATACCCGGCCAGCATGCCCAGCAGCACGCCGACGACGCCGCCCAGCAGAACCGCGCTCAGCGCCACCATCAGCGTGACGCGGCTGCCGAACAGCAGCCGCGACAGCACGTCGCGCCCCAGCTCATCGGTGCCAAACGGATGCGCTCCCGGCGCCAGCAGCCCGCTCCAGCTCGGCGGCTGCATACGCAGCAGCAGGCTCGACTGGGTGGGCGACGGCAATCCGAGCCAGGGCGCCGCCAGCGCCGCCGCCAACAGCGACAGGATCATCGCCAGACCAAACAGACCGCCGCGGTGGCGGCCCAGCGCTACAACCAAGCTTTTCATCGCTCCGCCTCCTTAACGACGTCGGGAAATACGCGGGTCAAGCACGCCGTACAGCATGTCCACCATCACATTGATGACGATGAACAGCACGGCGACCACCACCACGCCGGCCTGGATCACCGGGAAATCGTGTACCTGAATCGCCTGCACGATCAGCCGTCCGACCCCGGGCCAGGCAAACACCGTTTCCGTCACCACCGAACCGCCCAGCAGCTCGCCGGCGATAATGCCCACCATGGTGACCACCGGGATCAGCGCGTTGCGCGCCACGTGCCAGAAAAACACCGTATGCGGCAACAACCCTTTGGCGCGGGCGGTGCGCACATAGTCCTCCCGCAGGGCATCAAGCATGGAGGAGCGCAGCAGACGGGCGATGGAGGCGGTGACGAAGACCGCCAGCGTGGCGGCAGGCAGCACCACATGGCGCACGCCGCCCGCGCCGCCGGTGGGAAGCCAGCCCAATTGCACCGCAAACAGCAGGATCAGCATCACGCCCAGCCAGAATACCGGCGTCGCCTGCCCCAGCAGCGCCGCCACCATCACCAACAGCTCCAGCAACGTGCCGCGCATCAGGGCGGCGACCGCGCCTGCCGCCGCGCCCAGCAGCACCCCGAACAGCAGCGCCGTCAGCGCCAGCGTCACGGTGGCGGGCATATGCCGCAGCACCACGTCAAACGCCGGCTGCATGTACTGAAAAGAGATGCCGAAATCCCCGTGCAGCATGGCCCACAGCGTATGGGCGTACTGCTGGTATAAGGGGCGGTCCAGCCCCAACGCATGCCGCATGGCGTCCAGTTCCGCCTGCCCGGCCCCTACCGGCAACAGCAGTACGGTGGGGTCCCCCAGTACGCGGGTGACGAAAAACACCAGCGTCACCACGCCCCAGACGGCGATCAGCGCTTCCGATAGTCGGACCAGAATAAAGCGCGCCATCACACCTCCTGCGGCGACAGGAAGGCGCGGATCGCCGCCAGAACGCGGGCGTTCTGCTCGATATGCACCGGATGGTTGGCGCCGGCGATCTCCAGATAGCGCGCCCCCGGAATGCCTTCGGCGATCAGCCGGGATTGCTCCGGCGGGCAGATCCAGTCTTCGCCGCCCACCACCACCAGCGTCGGCGTCTGAATATCCGTCAGGCGGTGTCGCAGGTCATAGGCTTTATCGGCGAACAACGCGTTGTGGGTTGCGGCGTGCAGCGACAGCGTGCGGGTGCGCTCCAGCGCGGCGTCGGCGTCAAACTGCTCGTAATACAGCGGCTGCAACGCCAGCCAGATCAGGCGCAGTTCGACGTCATCCGTCACGCGGTCGGAAAACAGTTTGTCGATCATAGCCAGCGACGCGCTGGGCGCCTTGTGCAGCCGCGCCTTGAAGTTGGCGACGGCTTGCGCCTCGTGGTGATGGCTGGGGGCGGTGCCGCGCAGAATCAGATGCGACAGCCCCTGCGGATATTTCAGCGCGTAGCTCAGGGCGATCATCCCGCCGAAGGAACCGCCGAGCACGATAACCGGCTTGTCGCCGGCCAGCTGTCGGCGCACCGCGTCCAGATCGTCCACCAACTGGTCGAAGGTAAACGGCGGCGTCAGGCTCGACCGCCCGCAGCCGCGCTGATCGTAGGCGATGAGATGGTAGCGATCCGCCAGCGGCAGAAACGCCTGAAAGTCACCGCGGTGATCGCCGATGCCGCGGCCGCCATGCAGGATAATGACGGCTTGCGGATGTGATTCTCCCGCCTGCGCGTACACCAGCGTGGCGCCGTTGACGACAATCTCAGCCATGCCGCACCTCGTCGGCGTCGCGCCATTCGTCGCCCAGCAACTCCGGCGTCTCAAACGCCAGCAGGTCGGCGTAGTGTTGTTCACGATCCTCCACGAACAGGCTGCGGATGATGCCCTGCGTCAGCCGGCGAGCGCCGTCGCTCACCGCCGGAATATCGCCGGACAGCTTGCCGTGGGTAAGGGTCGAGGGGTAATTGAAACAGTGGATCCGCGCCAGCAGCGGGCTTTGTTCCGGCGTTTTGGCCTGAAATTCGAACGCCGGCCCCAGATAGGGCGCCGCCGCCAGCTCCGCGTTTTCCAGACCCGCCGCGGGCGTAAACACATCGCGCCACTGTTTGATGGCCGGAACGAAGTACGCCAGTTCGCTACGTTGCGGCAAATCCACCTGAAAACCGGTGGCGAAAATCACGAAATCAACCGACCAGTCGCCTTTGGGCGTGGTCAGGCGCACCGCGCCATCCGTCGCGGTCAACGCCTCGACCGGGCTGCCGGCATGGAAAAAGGCGTTGGCATGGCGCGACACCCGCAGGGTGGAATCCCGCGGCGGCGGCGTCTGGGCCGCCAACGTGGTGTGCAGAAATTTCCACTTCCAGTCGTCGCTGAGCCCCAGAAACCCCTGCACCACCCCCTGACTGGAAATGCCGGTAAATTTGTTGATGCGCGGAATATCCTGCCGTCGGAAAAACAGATGCGCTTCGCCTGCCCCACGCTCCAACGCTTCGGCGGCATTGTCCATCGCCGATGCGCCCGCACCGATCACCGCCACACGTTTACCGCGCAGGGCGTCAAAGTCGATGTCGTCGGAGGTGTGCGCCCAGTAGCGCCGATCCAGCGTATCGGCGATGGCCGGCACATACGGCCCGCCCAGCCCGTCACGCCCGCTCGCCACCACCACCCGGCGTGCGTAGCGGCGCCGCACCTCGCCGGTGGTCAGATGGCGGGTTTCCAGCGCCAGCAACCCGTCCACGCCCGGCAAAATACGGGTGATCTCGGTGTCGTTCTGCACCGGCAAATCCAACGCCCGCCGGTACCAGACCAGATAATCCATCCACTGGGTGCGGGGGATCTTATCCAGCTCCGCCCAGGCGTCGGCGCCGAACTGCGCCTGATACCAGGCGCGAAACGTCAGCGACGCCAACCCCAGCGCCGGGCCGGTCAGCTGCTTCGGCGATCGCAGCGTTTCCATGCGCGCGTAGGTTTTCCACGGTCCTTCACGCCCGGCGGGCGCCCGGTCAAAGCAGCGCACATTATCCACCCCCGCCAGCCGCAACGCCGCAGCGGCGGCCAATCCGCACATGCCAGCCCCCAGAATCGCCACATCCAGCACCGGTTGCCCATCCTCCGTCTGTCGCGGCGGCACCCAGGACCGGGCGGGCAATTCCAGCCATTGCAGTTCCTCTTTCAATCGGGCTTCCAGCGCGGGCAGCCCGCCCTCTTGTTGTGACGCCATGAATCCTGCTCCTGTGTTCGGTCATGCCAGCGGACGGACATCCGCTTAATATGTTTTTTTCACATTATTAACGCGCTTTGATTTGTTTTATTAATGATAAAAAACACTGAGGTTATGAGGAAAATTGCATATACATCACGGGGAAAATGCCGCATCCTGTCGCCAAAATTGACCAGGCTCACGACGGACAGGCCGCGCGTTGGTGATAATCCCGCCGCGTTTTCCCGTCGGGAAGACACGGAGTGCGTCAACGAGCTATGCGGGAGATCCTGTGAAAAAACCACAACGGACGGAAGACGGCGCCATGACCCATACCACCCTGCTGGACGATCTGGATTTACGCCAGTTGGAAGCCTTCGCCACGGTGATTTCCGCAGGCAGCATTACTGCGGCGGCCAGGCTGCTGCATCGTTCCCAGCCTGCCGTGACCCGTCTGATTCAGGAGTTCGAAAGCAAAATCGGTTACCCGCTGTTCCAGCGCAACGGGCCGCGCATTACCCCGACCGAGCAGGCGTATCAGTTGCACGAATCGGTAGAGCATGCGCTGATCTCGCTGCGGCAGGTGCAGGTGCGGGTACGGGAGATCGCCGACGACGAAGAGAAACCGCTGGTGGTGGCCGCCACGCCGGCGATGGCGGTCGGCCTGTTGCCGCAGGCGCTGTCGCGGCTGACGCTGACCGCGCCGTTACAGCTGCTCAGCCAGTCCGCCGAGCAGACGCTGCAGGCGGTGATTGCAGGACATGCCGATCTGGCCATCAGCAGCCTGCCGCTGGAGCATCAGAATGTGAATCGCCACTGGATCGGCCAGTCCCGCTGCGTGGTGGTGCTAAACGATAGCGATCCGCTGGCGCAGGCGCCGGTGGTGACGTTGCAGGCGCTGGCCAGCCGTCGGCTGATTACGCTGTACAACCCGTACCGGCTGCGCAACCGCTTTGAGCAGGTGCTAAAAAAAGCGGGCATCAAACCCCGGTACGTGATCGAAACCAATTCTTCCGCCACCATTCTGTCCTGCGTGCGCGCCGGATTGGGCGCGGCGATTACCGAACCGGTGACGGCCTACGGCCTGCCGCTGGACGGGCTGGCGATTCGGGAACTGGATACGGACATTCCCTACCACTTCGGCGTGGTGACGCCGCAGTCCCGGACGCCAAGAACGCCGGTGCTGCAACTGATCGACGCGCTGGAGGCCAGCGCCCGGGAACGCTTACCGGCGTTTACCCTGTTTCATTCAGACGATCATCACCGCATCATGACCACGCTGAATAACTAGGCAGCCAGGAATCGAGGCACGCGGGGCGACCGTCTGGATGAAGCGCTGCTGCGTAGATTCTGGGATATAGCGATAATCATCACCGGAATTAAAAATCGCTTATCCGGATTTATTGCGCAAAAAAATATATTTCCGCCATGTTCATTCATCAGCAATTAATGAATGAATCATGCGCGTAAAGCATAAAAACACCGTCGGCTACCGGCGAAGATAAATTACCGCCTCTGGCGGGACGGGCTTCGTGCGCGCTTGTTTCAGGCATCGCGCTATCTGACCACGCCTGCCGGGCGGTGCTGGAGCAGCATTCCGTTATTTTCATCCACCGAGGGGAATAATTCATGCCCGCCGGGCGGAATACGCTATCGCAAATATAACCAGAGCAAAGATAACCCGGACGAAATCCGATTCGTTGTAAGGACTCAATTATGAAAGTCGCTATTCTGGGAGCCGGCAATATCGGCCTGGCCAGCGCGGGCTGGCTGGCGCACGCCGGGCATACGCCGGTGCTGTGGTCGGCAGTGGCGGAAGAACTGCTGGCGTTGCAGCAAGCGGGAGGTCTGCTGACCTGTTCCGGGGTCCTCGCCGGGCAGTACCGGCTGACGATCACGCCGGATATCGCAAAAGCGGTGGCGGACGCGCAGGCCGTCCTGCTGTGCGTACCCGGCTATGGTCACCGGGCGGTGATGGACGCGCTGGCGCCCCATCTGCAACCGGGCCAGTCGGTTATCATCAACAGCGCCTGCTCGCTCAGCGCGCTGTATCTGGCGGATCGGCTGGCAGCGCGCGGCCTTACGCTGCCGATCATCACCTGGGGCACCACGCTGCTGACCGCCCGACGCCAGCCGGACGGTCACTCCGTCGCCCTCATGGCGGCCCGTCAGTTCGTGGATGTCGCCACTGTGCCAGTCACGCATAACGCGCAGAGCATCGCGCTGTGCGCCGGGCTTTTCGGCGCGCGCTTCCGGGCGCAATCCGACGTCCTGGCGACATCGCTCATCAATATCAACCCGATTGCCCACCTCGGGCTGGCGCTATGTAATGTGACCCGCATTGAGCGCCATGAAAGCTGGCCGCAGTATCACTACCTGACCGACGGCGTGGCGCGGTTGATTGGCGCGCTGGAGAGGGAGCGGCAGCAGTTGGCGGCGGCGTTCGATCTGTCGCTGCACAGCATTGAGGAACACTTCCAGCAGTCATTCGACCTGCCGCAGCAAGAACTGGCGGATATCGCCGCCGAACTGCACCGCCGACGCGGCGGCCCGGCGGGACCGCAAACGCTGGACACCCGGTTTATTCTGGAGGATACCCCGTACGGACTGGTGTTTGCCGAGACTATCGCTCGTTACGCGGGGCTGCCGCTGCCGTTGCACACCGCCGCCATCCATGTCGCCAGCGCCATCTGGGGACAGGACCTGCGCCGACAGAATAACATCCTGCCCGCGCTGGCGCTGGATACCCTGTCGCCGGACGCCTTCCGTCGACGCATCCGCCAGGGCTACGCCTGACCCCGGCTACACTGCGTCCGGCTGCAAATTCAGCAGCCGGATGATGGTGTGCATCACCGCGTCGTCGTCGTTAGAACCGGTAATAAAGCGGGCGGCGGCCTTGGTTTCCTCAAACGCATTGCGCATGGCGAAACTGTAGTCGCCGCAACGCATCAGCTCAATGTCGTTTAACCCGTCGCCGAAGACCGCGGTTTCTTCCGGCGTTACCTGCAACATGTTCTGCAATCGGGCCACCGTGCTGCCTTTGTGTACCCCGACATCGGCGATATCAATCCAGGCCGCTTCGGACACCACGATATAAGCGCGATCGTCATAGGGCGCCAGATGGGTGCGGGTCTGATGGCAACGCCCTTTTTCATCGAACAGGGAGATTTTGACAAAATCATCCCGCACAGCGTTGAAATCCGCCACCAGCCGGACGGTAGCGTAGGATTTTTTCACTTTCTCGATCATCGCCGGCGCCAGCGAATCTTTCAGCACCGCGCCATCGGGGGTACAGGCGATGATCACATGTTCCTGATTCACTGCGTCCAGCGTGGCGATCATCTGCAGGCCGAGCGCATTGTCGATCAGCGACTGGTAGACGTACTCGCCCCGGTGCCGGATACGGGTGGCGCTGTCGCCCAGAATCCAGAAATCCGCCGCCGGCGCGCCGAACAGTTCTTCAACCCGGTCGCACTGCTTGCCGGTACAGGGCGCAAACTGTACCTGCTTGCGTTGCATTAGCGCCCTGACCTCGGCAAACAACGCCTGATTGAACTCGCCGTGGCGGTTGAGAAACGTGCCGTCCAGATCGGTAATAATCAGCTTAATCATCACTTTTCTCCGTCATGTGTCCGAACGATTAGACCTTCACTGCTTTGGCGCTCAGCCCAACCAGCGCCAGCAACGCCGCCACCACCAGAAACGCGGCCGACAGGCTGCTGTGATGGGCGATAAACCCGATACTCGCCGGTCCGGCCAATACCCCGAGATAGCCCAGCGTCGTCACCGCCGGCACCGCAGCCGCCTGCGGCATACTGGTCTGACGGCCAATGGCGGAGAACATGATCGGCACGATATTGGAGCACCCCAGCCCGATCAGCGCATACCCCAGCAGCGCCACCGGCCAGAACGGCACCCACACCGCCAGCATCAGACCGGCGACCGCCATCGACGCCCCCAGCATCACCACGGGTTGCGGCCCCAGTTTCGTCACCACCCGGTCCCCGGTCAGGCGACCGAGCGTCATGGCGGCGGCAAAACACGCAAAACCGAGCGCCCCTTGCGCGTCCGGCATCCCGCGATGCTCGGTCAGAAAGACCGCGCTCCAGTCCAACACCGTGCCTTCGGCCAGGAACACGGCAAAACAGATGAGGCCCAGCACCAGCACCGCGCCGCGGGGAATGGCGAACGCCGGGCCTTCCGGCGGGTTGGCGTACGTTAGCAGGCCGGACAGATGCGTCAGCAATAACAAGAGCGCCGCCAGTACGCTAAGCAGGCTGGCCGCCAGCGGCGACAGCCCCAGCGACATCATGCCGCTCATCGCCCCGGCGCCAACGATGCCGCCAATGCTGTAAAACCCGTGAAACCCCGACATCATGGCTTTGCCCGACGCCTTTTCCACCAGAATCGCCTGCACGTTCATGGCGCAGTCGGTGGTGCCGACCCCGACGCCGAACACCAGCAGCGCGATCGCCAGCCACAGAGTATCCGGAATCACCGCCAGCCACGGCAGCGTCAGGCTAAACAGCAACACCGCCAGCGCGATAACCTTACGGCAGCCAAAGCGGGTGGTCAGCATCCCCGTGACCGGCATCGCCACCAGCGCGCCGCCGCCCAGACACAGCAACAGCAGGCCGAGCGTACCGTCATCGACAGCGGTATTCAGCTTGGCAAAGGGCACCAGCGCCGCCCAGACGGCGGTGGCGAACCCGGCCAGAAAAAACATGACGCGCGTCGCCCGTTGTTCGCGCCGTCCAGGTTCGTCGATGACGCGACCCGACAAAGGGGAATTTTTCAGGGAATCCGTTAACTGTGGCATAAACGATACTGTCTCGTGTGAAAGGTATTGACCAATAGAAAGGTATTGACCAATAACCGCCGCGGCGCGCGCCGCATATCAACTATCCATTAGGCTATTCAGTAAACTATCCATTAAGGACTTGCAGCACGTCTTCATGCAACCGCGGGCACCCCGTCGCCAGAATTTGCCCGCCGGCTTCCGGCCGTTCGCCCTGTAGCGTGGTCACCACGCCGCCCGCCTGCTCCACAATCGGGATAAAAGCCGCAATGTCATAAGGTTGCAGCGCATACTCCAGGCAGATATCGATGTGCCCGGCGGCCAGCATCGCCATCGCGTAGCATTCGCCGCCGTAACGGGTCATCAGCGTGCGCCCGGTCAGTTCGGCGAAGCGAATCTGTGGATGACGTTCAATCGGTTCCGGCGAGGTGGTATGCAGAATGGCCTGATCGAGCGGGACATTCTTGCGTGTCGCAAGCCGGCGTTCGTCCCCCTGTGGACCGCGATACCAGGCATGCCGCCCATCGGCCCAAAACGCCTCGCCGGTGAACGGCTGGCTCATCATGCCCATCACGGCGCGCCCCTGATATAACAGCCCGATCAGCGTGCCCCATACCGGCAGCCCGCATAAAAACGGCCGGGTGCCGTCGACCGGGTCCAGAATCCACTGAATGTCGCCGCTGCCGGTCGCGCCGAATTCCTCGCCCAAAATCGCGTGTTCCGGATAGTGTTCGGTAATCAATGCCCGAATCGCCCGTTCCGCTTCCCGATCGGCATCCGTCACTGGATCGAAGCGAAATCCCTCTTTGGGTTTGCTGCCAACATGCAGATTCTGCTGTGAGCGAAAACGTGGCAGGGTTTGCTGGCTGGCCGCCTCGGCCAACGTATGAAAAAACGCCATATCCGGCAGTGGCTGACTCATGGTATTCACCTCTTGCGATAGCATGCACATCAACAATATTGGATTGACAAAGCGCGTCACGATGATTGATTCTGCTCGTTGCGCTCGATTTATTTATCTATAAGGATTGGTTATGCTCGATTATGCATCTTTTCCTGAGCAGCGACAATCCCTGATCCGGGATCGGCTGCACCAGGAAGGCCGGGTGGTATGTACATTGCTGTCGCAGGAATTGCAGGTATCGGAACACACCATACGGCGCGACTTGCAGGAACTGGCGCGCGAAGGCGTGTGTAAGCGGGTCTATGGCGGCGCCGTCAGCCTGGCTCCCGCTGACGGTCATTTCATCACCCGCGCCGCTGCCGACAGCGAGGCCAAAGATCGGCTGGGTCAGTCCTGCGCGGCGCTGGTTCAGGCAGGTCAATGCGTGTTTATCGATTCCGGCTCCACCAATCTGGCTATCGCCCGGGCGATTCCGGCCTCGTTATCCGTGACCGTGGTCACCAACTCCCCCGCTATCGCGCTGGAAATGATGAAATCACCCCATGCGGAGGTGATCATGCTCGGTGGACGGGTGCAACCGCGCACCGGCGGCGCGCTTGGCATCACACCGCAAAAACAGCTGGAGAACATCTATTTCGACCTCTGCTTTCTGGGCGGCTGCGCGCTGGACGCCGCCGAAGGGCTGACCGTGTTTGACTACGAAGACGCGGAGTTCAAGCAGGCGGCGGCGCGCAAGAGCAACGAGATTGTGGTGGCGATGACGTCGGACAAGCTCCCGGCGATCGCCCGCTACCATGTCATCCCCTGCGAAGACATCACCACCCTGGTGGTGGAACCGGCGATCCCGGCGGATAAACTCGCGCCGTTTATCGACAAACAGCTGCCTATCCGCTTTGCCGATGCGCGATAAATCAGCCCTTATGCCGCACGTATTACCCGCCCCGGCGCGCGGGCGGGTAACGCGGGGTTAGCCACCTCGCCGTCCCGGCCTGTGACACCGTCTGTTTCACGTAAGCCTCTTAGCTTTACCTTATCTATACATTCGTACACATCAGGTTACGAATTCTTTCTCTGACAGCATTATCGTTATTGATTATGATAATCATTGTCATTTTCTTTTGTTTTTAATTAAAAATAGTCAGGGAAATCGTAATGATAACAATACAAGGCGCAGGCTTCGGCCAGGTCTCCCCTTCGCATGCCCACAAACGCGCGCTGGCGCTGCTGATTTCCGCCGCTCTGGCGGGTACGGCATCGGTAACGGCCTATGCGGACGACACCATCAACGTTGACGCCTCAACGGCGGCCGCGCCGGAAAATGCGTGGGGCGCCGCACCGACGATTGCCGCCAAACGCAGCGCCACCGGCACCAAAACCGACACGTCGATTGAAAAAAATCCTCAGTCGGTGTCCGTCGTGACCAGTGAGGAGATGCAAACGCGTCAGGTGGTCAGCGTCAAAGACGCGCTGAACTATACGCCGGGGGTTTTTGCCGGCAACCGCGGCAGCTCAAACACCTATGACGTGGTTAACCTGCGTGGTTTCACCGCGGTCAACACCAACCAGTACCTCGACGGCCTGAAATTGCAGGGCGACAACTATTCGGAAGCGTCGCTGGATCCTTACATGCTGGAACGGGTGGAAGTACTGCGCGGACCGGTGTCGGTGTTGTACGGCAAAAGCAGCCCGGGCGGCCTGGTGGCGCTGGTCAGCAAGCGGCCGACGGCTGAAACCATCCGCGAAGTCCAGTTCAAGATGGGAACCGATAACCTGTTCCAGACCGGTTTCGATTTCGGCGGCGCGATCGATGATCAAGGCGTGTATACCTACCGCCTGACCGGCGTGGCGAAAAGCAGCGATACCCAGCAGGATTTCGCTAAAGAGAAACGTTATGCCATCGCTCCATCATTTAGCTGGCAGCCGGATGAAAATACCCGCTTTACGCTGCTGACCCATTTCCAGAACGACCCGTATGCCGGTTTCTACGGCTGGCTGCCGCGTCAGGGCACGGTTAACCCGTTCCTCGACAGCAACGGCAATCCGCATAAGCTGTCCACATCGTTTAACGATGGCGAAGCCAGCAACAAGATGGCGCGTAACCAAAAGATGGTGGGATACAGCGCCGAACATGCGTTTAACGACACCTGGACCGTGCGGCAGAACCTGCGTTATATGCAGTTGGAAACGCAGTACCGCGGCATCTATGGTTCGGGCATTTCCGCCTCGCTGCCGTATGTCATGGATCGCGCATCCGTTATCTCTCACGAGCGTCTGAACAGCCTTACTGTCGATAATCAGGCGCAGGCGACGTTTTCAACCGCCGATGTCAGTCATACGATGCTGTTTGGCGTGGATTACATGCGGATGCGTAACGATATCGACGAGTACTTTGGCTCGGCATCATCGCTGAACCTGCTGAATCCGGCTTACGGCGACGATAGCATTCCAGCGGATTCGCTGTCGCCCTGGAACTACCTGAATCGTCAGGAGCAGACCGGGGTTTATGTGCAGGATCAGGCACAGTGGAATCAGTGGCTGGTGACGCTGGGCGGGCGTTACGACCGGGCGAAAACCTCGGCGCAGAATCGCACCGCCGGGACCACCGACTCGAACAGTCAGGGGCAATTTACCTGGCGAGGCGGGGTGAACTACCTGTTTGACAACGGCATCACGCCGTATTTCAGCTACAGCGAATCCTTTGAACCGACATCGGGCGCCAGCGCCAGCGGCCAGACCTTCAAACCGTCGCTCGGCAAGCAGTATGAAGCCGGGGTGAAATACGTACCGAAGGATCGCCCGCTGGTGCTGACGGCGGCGGTCTATTCGCTGACCAAGAGCAACAACCTGACCACCGATCCCGACAACACCAACTTCAGTGTCCAGAGCGGTGAAATCACGGTGCGCGGGCTGGAGCTGGAAGCCAAGAGCGCGCTGACGCAGAACATCAACGTGACGGCGGCGTATTCGCATGTTAATGCCAAATATACCCACGACACCGATCTGCAAGGTAAACGCCCGTATCAGATTCCCAACAATCAGGCCTCGCTGTGGGCGGATTACACCTTTAACCATTCCACGCTCAGCGGGCTGACCATCGGTTCCGGCGTGCGCTACGTCGGCAGTTCCTACGGCGATGCGAACAATACCTTTAAGGTGGCGCCTTACGGATTGCTGGATGCGATGGTGAAATACGATCTGGCGGCGTTCGGTATGCCCGGCTCCAGCCTGGCCGTCAATGTCGATAACCTGCTGAATCGCCAGTACGTGGCCAGCTGTTATACCGATTACGCCTGCTACTGGGGCAGCGAACGTCGCGTTACCGCGACCGCCACGTTCCGGTTCTGATTAGGCGGCATTTCATGATGGTCGCGGCCAATACCGCGACCATCATATGTCTAGATATTGCAACCATAAGTCATATCCGGCAGCAACCCGGCAGGTAATGGCATTACTTTTTCGCCACTGCGTCTTTAACGTTTTTCATTTCATTCAGCAACGCGGTTAAGACGGCGGTATCCGTTGACTGGCTATTCTTTTCGGTAACAACCGACACGCCACACTGAGAATGGGTGGTCACTTTCCCTTTCACCGGTAAAGCCACCGCCTGCAAATATCTTGGGTCATTCACTCTGACATAAACAGTCTCTTCAACTGCCCCTGCCTTTTTTACCTTAATGACGGCGTCTCTACAGGAGGCGTAGATAAAATGGTGCTTAATCTTATCCAGGTTCTCCGGCAATGATGGCACAACCCAGTCGGCAGAAATGGCATCGACGGGCACACTCCCCAATGCTATTTCTGCACTATAACCATCAGATAAATCAATGGATGTTCCATTCTCATTTAATATCTTGTCGTCAATGTCTACTGTTTTGGTTTCGACTATTTTAGTCTGAACGGTTTTATTATTATTCGTAGAAGAGAGAGGTGTTGGTATAATTTTAGTCACTGCAATCGCCAATGCACCAAACTCTTTAACAGCCTTTTCTCTGTTATCCTCTGTATCAACTCCAATGTCTTTCACTCTGTCTGTATTTTCAATTTTGGACATACTAATGTTTGTTTTGGTGAAAAGACTTTCTTTAGGAGAAATACCCACTTTGAATTTCTTGTAATCATGATTTAATACAGTGACCTTATATTTTAAAGCGCCATTTTCGCCATTGGATTTTTTTTCATATTCAGGCTCAAAAATCACAGAAGATGATGCCAGATAAAAGCTATCGGATATCTTTTTATCCAGCAGTTTTTCGCCTGCAGGCTTGTCCCCCTGAATGATTTGATACGACACTTCCGGTTTTACTGCACAGCCCGACAGCACCATCATTGATACGATAATGTACTTTTTCATATTACCCCTCGCCCAGACATGATTGGTTTTATAAAAACAACAAATCCGTTTTTCAAGGAATGAAAAATAAAGCACAAAAAATATCGCCATCATGGCGCATTATAAAATTATGGAAAACACAGAGAGTTCTTTAAGAATGACGTAATAAATCAACAATGCAAGCCGCCTGCATTCACAATTGCGTTAAAAACATTAATTGCATGATTTTTATTGTTATTATTTTTAATAACAGCAGGATTAATATCCAAAAGGATAAATATTCAACAGAGGGAAAATTACCGGATGGATTATTTTACGCCGCATTGAATCAGAAACAACACCAGTAGATTAATGCAATCGCACCGCCGCTATAACAAACAACAACGCCCCTGCCAATTCCGGCAAGGGCGCTTCATAGATATTGCTACTGACATCAACCCACCGTCGGAATCAACGCCCGCCGCGTAGTTTCTCCGCACGACGGCGTAGCACCTCCATCACCACCAGCAACACCAGCGCGGCGGCCACCATCATGGTCGCGGCGGCGGCGATGGTCGGATCGAGGTTTTCGCGGATCCCGGCGAACATCTGCAACGGCAGCGTGCGCTGGCGCGGGCTGGCGAGAAACAGCGTGACGATCACTTCATCAAACGAGGTGGCGAACGCGAACAATGCGCCGGAGAATACGCCGGGGGCGATCAACGGCAGCGTCACCTTACGAAACGCCAGCAACGGCGGCGCGCCCAGACTGGCGGCGGCGCGGGTCAGGTTCTGATCGTAATTTTTCAGCACCGCGGTCACGGTGATCACCACAAACGGCACGCCCAGTACCGCATGGGCCAGCACCAGACCAATATAGCTGTTCAGCAATGACAGCTTGGCGAAAAAGAAGAACATCCCTACCGCCACGATCACCACCGGCGCAATCATCGGCGAAATCAACACCGCCATCACCAGCGACTTGCCGCGAAACTCGCCGCGCACCAGCCCCACCGACGCCAGCACGCCCAGTACGGTTGCCAGCACCGTCGCCAGCGGCGCAATCAACAGGCTGTTGCCGAGCGCACTGAGCCATTCGCTGGAGTGGAAGAACTCCCGGTACCAGCGCAGGGAAAAGCCCGCCAGCGGGTAGCTGAGGAACGACCCGGCGTTGAACGACAGCGGCACGATCACCAACACCGGCACGATCAGAAACAGCAGCATCGCCGCACCGTAAAAATTGAAGAAGCCATTCCACACCCGCAGCAGCTGCGAACCCTGTTGTCTCATTTCCTTCATCGGTTTCATCGCTTGCTCCTTCGGTTAACGCGCCGCCGCGTCGGCGTCGGTGCGGGTGACACGGATATACACCACATACAGTAGCACCACGATCACCAGCAGTTGTGTCCCCAGCGCCGCCGCCATCCCCCAGTTCATGGTGGTGTTGGTGAAAAACGCCACAAAATAGCTGAGCATCTGGTCGCCCGGCCCGCCCAGCAGCGCCGGCGTAATGTAGTAGCCAATCGCCATCATGAACACCAGCAACGCGCCGGCGGTCACCCCGGCGTAGGTCTGCGGCACATACACCCGCCAGAACGCCAGAAACGGATGCGCGCCCAGCGAAATCGCCGCCCGCACATAGTTGGGCGAAATGCCTTTCATCACCGCATACAGCGGCAACACGAAGAACGGCAACAGAATGTGGGTCATGGAGATGTAGACGCCGATACGGTTAAACACCAGCACCAGCGGCTCATCAATGATGCCCAGCCCCATCAGCGAGCGGTTGATCAACCCGCCGGATTGCAACAACACGATCCAACTGGCGGTACGCACAATCAGTGAGGTCCAGAACGGCAGCAACACCAGAATCATCAGCAGGTTGGCGCGATTATCCGGCTGTTTCGCCAGCCAGTAAGCCAGCGGGTAGCCCAGCGCCACGCACAGCAACGTGACCACGCCCGCCATCAGCAGCGTGCGCAGCAGCACATCGACGTACAGCGCCTGATCCGCCGGTTGCGCCACCACGTTGTCGGTCTGCGGGTCTACCTTGTGGTCGAATACCGCCAACAGATAGTAGCTGGTGAAAGGCCGTGACGCGCGGTCGATGGTTTTCCAGGTGGTCAGTTCGCCCCACATCGGTTGGTCGGCAATCAACTGTTCGCGCAGCCCTTGCTGCTCATCTGACGGCAGCTTGCGCAGCGTGCGGGTGATAAGCTGGCGGTACTGACCATCTTCATAACCCAGCCGTTTGGTGATGGTGGCGACCTGCCCGGTGCTGCGGGCATTGCGCAGATCGCTCACCAGCGCCCGGAACACGCTCTCATCCGGCACATTCTTGCCGGACCATTGCCGCATCGCCTCGATAGTGGTCGGCATGCTGACGCGCAGGTCCGGGTTGGACACGCTTTTGCCCAGAATCGACAGTATCGGGAACAGAAAACTGACCAGAATGAACAGGAACAACGGCGCAATCAGCAGCAGCGACCGTTTCTGATAGCGGGCCTGCGCCTGATGTAACTGCTGTTTCAGACTGGTACGGTTTCCCTCGCCGCCGGCAGGCGGCTCTGCCTTCAACATCTCGTTCTGGGACATAAGCGCTCTCTCCTTGTGATCAATACCGGTTCGGGATTACTTCTGGGCGGCCCAGGCGTTGAAACGCTGCTCCAGCTCTTCGCCGTGATCGATCCAGAACTCGGTATCCACCTGCACCGACTGAGCCAGGTTATCCGGCGCGGTCGGCAGGTTTTTACTGACGGCCGGGTCCAGCAAGGCGGTGGTTTTCGCGTTGGTCGGGCCGTAGGCGATGTTTTCCGCGAACACTTTCTGGTTTTCCGGCTGGTTGGCGAACGCGATGAACTGCTCGGCCAGCGCTTTGTGTTTGGTGCCTTTCACGATGGCCCAGCTATCCAGATCGTACAGGCCGTCGTTCCAGACGATATTGATGCCCGGTTTCTCTTTCTGCGCCACCGCCACGCGGCCGTTGTAGGCGGACGTCATCACCACGTCGCCCGCTACCAGCCACTGCAACGGCTGCGCGCCGGATTCCCACCACTGGATATTGGATTTGATCTGATCGAGTTTCTTAAACGCGCGATCGACGCCGGCCGGGGTCGCCAGCACTTTGTAGACCTCTTCACGTTTCACGCCGTCCGCCAGCAAGGCGATTTCCAGCGTGAACTTGGCGCTTTTACGCAGCGCGCGCTTGCCGGGGAAATTTTTCACATCCCAGAAATCGGCCCAGCTTTTCGGCGCCTGTTGCAGTTTGTTGGCGTTATACGTCAGCACGGTGGACCAGACAAAGATCCCGGCGCCGCACTCGGACACCGAACCTTTTACGAAATCAGCCTGATCGCCCAGCTTTTTCCAGTCCAGCGTTTCAAACAACCCTTCATTGCAACCGCGCAGCAGTTCCGGACCTTCCACTTCCACCACGTCCCAACCGACCTGGCCGGTCTGCACCATAGCGCGGATGCGAGCCATTTCACCGTTGTATTCGCCGGCTTCAATCGCGCCCTTGCCTGCCGCCTGGAACGGTTTGTAAAACGCTTTATCCTGCGCGTCCTTGTTGGTGCCGCCAAAGGAAATCACGGTCAGGTTCTCGGCCCAGCTCTGGGAAGCCATGGCAACGAGCAGAGCGGATAATGCAAATTTTTTCAACATGGTCTGGCTCCTGAAGAGAGTAGTCAACGTATGCCCACGAGGGCGAAACCCTTAAATTTTTTTGATGCATAGGCATCATTTTATAAAGCAGTTTTCGTGCCAGTTTCTGTTGTCTGTGTTGAAAAACCGCTGAACGGCGCCGTGGAGAAACCGCACTGTGCAATGTGCACAGTGCCTATGCTGTTTTTCGCGTGATGGCTTGTTTTTTTACCTGGTGACTTGTTTTCTGCCTGATACATTGCGTGGCGCGTGATGAGCAAGCCCTGCCGAATTCGCCTTATTGTGGTGCAATAGAACAAGACAATTGCACCACTCTGGCTCGCCAGTACGCGGGATGAACATCCCTGTTCATCCGCCGTCAGGCTGAGGGGGTGAGGTCAACGCAGAGATATTTCATCTCCAGGTATTCCTCGATGCCAAAGCGTGAGCCTTCGCGTCCCAATCCGGATTGTTTCACCCCGCCAAAGGGGGCCACTTCGTTGGAAATGAGGCCGGTGTTGATCCCCACCATGCCGTATTCAAGCGCTTCTGGCACCCGCCACTGACGGACGGCGTCGCGGGTGTAGACGTAGGCGGCCAGGCCGAACTCGGTATCGTTGGCCATCGCCACCGCCTGCGCTTCATCGTCAAACGGAAACAGCGGCGCCACCGGGCCGAACGTTTCTTCGCGGGCAAAACGCATCTCGCGCGTCACGCCGCCAATCACCGTCGGGGTGAAGAAGGTGCCGCCGAGCGCGTGGCGTGAGCCGCCGGTCAGCAGTTCCGCCCCTTTTGACAGCGCATCGTCAATATGTTGCTCGACTTTGCCGACCGCATCCTGGTCGATCAGCGGGCCTTGCATCACGCCGGGTTGGGTGCCGTCGCCCACTTTCAGCTTTTCCACCTCTGCCACCAGCCGGGCCGCCAGCGCCGGATAGATGCCACGCTGGACATAAATGCGGTTGGCGCAGACGCAGGTCTGGCCGCTGTTGCGGAATTTGGATGCCAGAATGCCTTTTATCGCCTGCTCCAGATCAGCATCGTCAAACACGATAAACGGCGCATTGCCGCCCAGTTCCAGCGACAGCTTTTTCACCGTCGGCGCACATTGCGCCATCAAGATACGGCCAACTTCGGTAGAACCGGTAAAACTCAACTTGCGTACCACCGGGCTGTCGCACAGGATTTTACCCACCGACGGCGCTTCGCCGGTCACCACCTGCAACACGCCGGCGGGAATACCGGCCTGTTGCGCCAGTTCCGCCAGCGCCAATGCGGTAAACGGCGTCTGCTCCGCCGGTTTGACGATCATGGCGCAGCCGGCCGCCAGCGCCGGTGCGGCTTTGCGGGTGATCATCGCCGCCGGGAAGTTCCACGGCGTGATCGCGGCGCACACGCCGATACCCTGTTTAATCACCAGCAAGCGCTGGCTGGCCTGCGGCGACTGCAGCACGCTGCCTTCCACCCGCTTGGCTTCTTCGGCAAACCAGTCGATAAACGAGGTGGCGTAGGCGATTTCACCGCTGGCTTCCGCCAGCGATTTGCCCTGCTCGGCGGTCAGAATGGCCGCCAGATCGTCCTGATTCGCGCGAATCAACTGCGCCCAGGCCTGCATCAGCGCAGCACGCTCTTTGCCGGTGCGCTGGCGCCACGCGCTCAGCGCCTGTTCGGCGGCGCTAATCGCCTGCTGGGTCTGTTCCGCCGTCACCAGCGGAATGCTGCCCAGCTCGGCGCCGGTCGCAGGATTGGTCACGCTCAGACGCGCCCCGTTGCTGCTATCCTGCCATTCGCCGCCGATCAAACATTGTTGACGGAATAACGTTTTATTTTTCAGTTGCATAACTACCCTTTCACTCACGTCTCACTTCGCCAGAACGCTGCTCAGAATCGACAGTGCCTTGCTAAACTGGGTATCCGGAATGGTCAGTGGATACAGGAAACGAATCACGTTGCCGTGCGTGCCGCAGGTCAACAGCAGCAGTCCCTGTTCCAGCGCCGCCTGCTGGTATTTTTTGGTGATCTCCGCGCTCGGTTTGCCGGTCTGCGGATCGTTAAACTCCACCGCCACCATTGAGCCGCGGGCGCGAATATCGGCGATCGCCGCATTGCCGGCTTTCGCCCGCTCCAGCGCTTCTACCAGTGTAGCGCCCAGGCGCTGGGCGCGCTGACACAACTGTTCTTCTTCAATCACATCCAGCACCGCCAGCGCCGACGCCACCGCCAGCGGGTTACCGGCATAAGTACCGCCCAGCCCGCCGGGGCCCGGCGCATCCATCACCTCGGCGCGACCCACCACGCCGGAAATCGGGAAACCGCCGCCCAGGCTTTTCGCCATGGTGATCAGGTCCGCTTTATCGTCGTAATATTCCATAGCGAACACTTTGCCGGTACGGGCAAAACCGGTCTGCACTTCATCGGCGATCAGCAGCATGCCGTACTTGTCGCACAGCTGGCGCACGCCGCTGATGAATTCCGGCGGCGCGACGTTGAAGCCGCCCTCGCCCTGTATCGGCTCCAGCAGAATGGCCGCGACCTGATCGGCGGCGATATCGGTGTGCAGCAGGCGGTCAATGCTCTCCAGCGCCTGTTCCACGGTGATGCCATGCTGGGCATTCGGGTACAGCGCGTGGAAAATGGACCCAGGGAACGGGCCGAAGCCGGTGGAATACGGCGCCACTTTACCGGTCAGCGTCAGGGTCAGCAGCGTACGGCCGTGGAACGCCGCGCCAAACGCGATCACGCCCGGACGTTTGGTATAAGCGCGGGCGATTTTCACCGCATTTTCAACCGCTTCGGCACCCGTGGTGAAGAAAGCGGTCTTGGCCGGGCCGGCGATCGGCGCCAGCGCGTTCAGGCGTTCCGCCAGCGTCACATAGCTGCCGTAGGGGACGATTTGATACGCGGTATGGGTGAATTTCTCCAGTTGTTCGCGCACCGCCGCCACCAGTTTCGGGTGACGGTGGCCGGTGTTCAGCACCGCAATCCCGGCAGCAAAATCAATATACTCGCGCCCTTCAACATCCCACAGGGTGGCGTTTTCGGCCTTGTCGGCAAAGAAATCGCACATGACGCCCACGCCACGCGGCGTGGCGGCCAAACGACGTTGATTCAATTCGCTGTTACTCATTATTCTGCTCCGATTCGATGAACACACCGCCCGACGGGGGCTGACGATTAACGTTCTGATGTTGCTATTTATCCCCTGCATGGCCCTATAATCCAGAGCCAGTTTTTAATATTTAAAGGATCCACTTTGCGCTCGCTACTGACCGATTTGCTACTACAGGGGCTGGAACAACAGCAGGAAGGCACGCTTAACAAGCGGCTGTACGACACTATCCGGCTGGCGATTCTGACCGGCGACATCACGCCGGGACGGCGGCTGCCCTCGTCCCGCGACCTGGCGCAGCAGCTGTCGCTGTCGCGCAATACGGTGATCGCCGCCTTCGAACAGCTGCTGGCGGAAGGCTATATCGAAACCCGCACCGGCAGCGGCAGTTACGTCACCGAGCAGTTGCCGGACACCCGCCCGCCGGATGTCCGCGACGATACCCAGTCGCCGTTGCGCCCGGTGGTGCAGGAAATTTCCCGGCGCGGCATGCATCTGCTGGGCTACGCCGGCGCGTCGGCGCGCCAGTGGGGCGCGTTTATGCCGGGCATCCCGGATATCGCCAGCTTTCCGCATGACCTGTGGCGGCGGCTGCAAACCCGGCTGTCTCGCCGCCTGAAACCGGAACAACTCTCCTACTCGCCGATCGGCGGCTGCCCGGAACTGCAACAGGCGCTGGTGGACTACCTGCGGGTGGCGCGCTCGGTCACCTGTACCCCGGAGCAAATCCTGATTACCGAAGGCACCCATCAGGCGATGGACCTGCTGGCCAAAATGCTGTGCAACCCCGGCGATCTGGCGTGGATTGAAGACCCCTGCTACTGGGGAATGCGCAATGTGTTGACCATCAACGGGTTGCGCGTCGCGCCCATCGAGGTGGATGAGCAAGGGATGGTGCCGCCGGACGACGTCTCGCCCCAATCGGTGCCGCGGCTGATTTGCGTCACCCCGTCGCACCAGTACCCGCTGGGCGCGGTGATGAGCCTGGCGCGCCGCCAGCGTCTGCTGGCGCTGGCGCAGGAACACAGCAGTTGGGTCATCGAAGACGATTACGACAGCGAGTTCCGTTTTTCCGGCAGCCCCATCCCGGCATTACAGGGGCTGCAAACCCAGCCGCCGGTGATTTACATCGGCACCTGCAGTAAAACCCTCTATCCGGGATTGCGCGTCAGTTACATGGTGCTGCCGCCGCATCTGGCGCGTGAGCTGAAAACGGCGCACGCCGAGCTATACCGGGGCGGCCACCTGTTGACGCAACTGACGCTGAGTCAGTTCATCAGCGAAGGCCACTACGCCGCCCACATCCGCCGCATGCGCCTGCTGTATGCACGCCGCCGCGCCCTGCTGAGCGAGTTGATCGTGCAGCATCTGGGCGAAGCGTACCTTGGCTACAACAGTAATGCCGGTCTGCACCTGATTTTGCGGTTACCCGACCGCATCGACGATGTGGTGCTGAGCGCCCGTATCCTGCAACACGGCGTGATGGTCAAACCGCTGTCCAGTTACTATCTGCGGCCGACACACCAGCGCGGGCTGCTGCTCGGTTACGCCAGCGTGGACGACGCCGAGATGGTGCGGGCGTTTGACGTCATTCTTTCCTGTTTACGCACGCTGGAAAACGCACGCGCCTGAATCCCCCACACGCGGTTTGAGCGCCCCGCTCGCCGCAGAAAAACCGGCCCGGCAGACACCCTATCCGCCCCGGTTTTTCGCCTTGCCGTCACGCACAATATCAGTGCCTTTATTTAACACGCGCTCACCATTTTGAGGCAAAGGCGGATTGTCGTGCACCTTATTGTTCACTGCTGCTGCTAACTCTTGCGATTTTACTATTGTGCAACATGCACAATACTCTGATCTTAACGGCCAAGCTTCAGCCTGATTTTTCGCTGTGATTTTCCGCCGAAGCAAACCCCTGAATTGATCTTTTTTCATGCTCAAATTTATAAGAATAATTTCTTAATTAACTATCAGGCATGACTTATGCATACATCAGTCATCAGCACCGCGCTACGACACGTGAGAGAAGGGAAGAATGAAAACCTACGTTAGCTTCAAAAATATTCAAAAAACCTACGATGGCGATCGTCTGGTGGTCAAAAATCTGAATCTGGATATTCAGGAAGGCGAGTTTCTGACCATGCTGGGCCCGTCCGGCTCCGGCAAAACCACCAGCCTGATGATGCTGGCCGGGTTTGAAACGCCGACACAGGGCGAAATTCTGCTGCGTGACACGCCGCTGCACAACCTGCCGCCGCACCAGCGCGGTATCGGCATGGTGTTTCAGAACTATGCGCTGTTCCCGCACATGACGGTGGCGGAAAACCTGGCGTTTCCGCTCTCCATTCGTCGCATGAACCGCAGCGATATCAAAGACAAAGTGGATCGGGTGCTGGACCGCGTCAAACTGACCAATCTGGCCGATCGTTACCCGGCGCAGATGTCCGGCGGTCAGCAACAGCGCGTGGCGCTGGCCAGAGCGCTGGTGTTCGAGCCGCGTCTGGTACTGATGGATGAACCGCTGGGCGCGCTGGACAAGCAGTTGCGCGAGCACATGCAGTTGGAAATCAAGGAGCTACACCGGGCGCTGGAACTCACCGTAGTGTACGTCACCCACGATCAGAGCGAAGCCATGACCATGTCGGACCGGGTCGCGGTCTTCAACGACGGGATTATTCAGCAGATGGACAGCCCCAGCGACATCTACGAACGCCCGCAGAATGCCTTCGTGGCGCAGTTTATCGGCGAAAACAACACGCTGATTGGCACCCAGTCCGGCGGCGACGGCGACTACTATCAGGCTCAGTTGGATGACGGCACCGAATTACGCGCGCTGAAAGTCCGCCCCAGCTCGCCGGGTAGGAAAATCCATTTGTGTATTCGCCCGGAGCGGGTACGGGTCAACGCCAGCGTGCTGCCGGACGGCGCACAACAGGTCAGAGCCCGTATCCAGCAATTTATCTATCTCGGCGATCATGTGCGCATGATGACCGAGGTCGCCGGTCAACCGCAGTTTATGGTGAAACTGCCGGCCAGCGACGTTAACCCGGACTGGCAAATCGGCAGCGAAATCAATCTGTCCTGGCAGCCGGAACACCTGCGCGCGCTGGATGCAGTCACGACGCACTGATGATGGCGACAAACGTTGCCACCGGTTAAGCCGACGTCAATAATAAAGCACCAACGCTTGCCGCCCGAGGCCATACCGGCGCAGACACTGCGCGGATGGCCTCGGCGTTAGGTTTAACCGCTGTCCGCCATATACCGGACGCAATACACGGAGCCTTATCTATGCCACATGTTGCCATCAAGTATTTCCCCCGCAATCTGCCGGAAACCGTCAAACAGGATTTGGCAAACGAAATCAGCGAATTGCTCAAGAAGTACCTGAACGCGGAAGACAAGTCGATCTCGGTTGCCCTGATGGAAATCGCGCCGGAGCGCTGGAAAGACGCGGTTTACGATATCGAAATCGGGCCGGAACTGGCTAATCTCACCAAAAAGCCGGGATATACGCTGTAACGCCAACGCCCGCATGCACGCCGGTGACAACAGGCTGATATTGCCTTACCGATAGCGGTGCTGAACGGCTTTCATTACCCTGTGTATACCCAAAATAATTCGAGTTGCAGGCCAACACGTTAATGTTGAGTTGGCCCTTTAGGACAAGGCTCATGATCAGTCTTGTCACGGCGATTAATCGTGCATCTAACACGCGTTCTTTGGTTATTCGGCTGCCCATCAACCAAACAATGCGGCGAGAAAACAACGCCATCACCGTGCCAAGATAAGACGTTGAGCGACGTCTGCAACCATCCCTGACCTGACCGTATACCCGACCATGAATATGGCTCATGTTGTAATGAAATTAAGTCGCTTTCCCTCGCCCATCAACTCTGGCATAAAATATGCTAAATTAACTTGCCAGCAACATGAAGACCACTAAATGACAAAATAAAGTCATTTAACATCAACACGTTAACCGGGTTTTCATATCAAGCATCAGGAAAAAAGAACGCGATGACTAAAAATTTTACATTTACGATTAAAAGCAGTTGCTTCGATGAGAACTATAACCCCTCCGAAAATACGCGTATCACGACTAACTTTGCGAATTTGGCCAGAGGAACGAGCCGCCAGGAGAACTTACGCAATACATTAGTGATGATTGACAATCGCTTCAATACATTGGCGTATTGGGATAACCCCAAAGGTGACCGTTATTCCGTCGAACTTGAAATCATTTCTGTTGATATGCACATTGCCGACAATAACGCCACCTTCCCGGCAATTGAAATTTTGAAAACAAACATCATTGATAAAAAAACAAACCAACGGATTGAAGGTATTGTAGGTAATAACTTCTCGTCTTACGTGCGTGATTATGATTTTAGTGTGTTGTTGTTAGAGCATAATAATAGTCAATCCGAATTTAGCATTCCCGATAACTTTGGCGATTTGCATGGGAATATATTTAAATATTTCGTCAATTCGCAGGAATACAAAGACAAATTTAGCAAGCGGCCGGTAATATGCTTAAGTGTTTCCAGCAAAGAAACCTATCATCGAACGGGAAACCAGCATCCTGTATTGGGCATCGAGTACCAGCCAAATGGTTCTTCTTTAACCGAACAGTATTTCGAAAAAATGGGGCTACAGGTTCGCTACTTTATGCCACAAAATAGTGTGGCGCCTTTGGCTTTTTATTTCTTTGGTGATTTACTGAGTGATTACACGGATCTTGAGCTTATCAGTACCATCAGCACGATGGAGACGTTCCAAAAAATCTACCGCCCTGAGATTTACAATGCGAACTCCGCTGCCGGGCAATACTATTGCCCCAACCTGAATCATCATGATCATTCATTAACAAAAATTGTTTATGATCGGGAAGAGCGCAGCCAGTTGGCCATTAAGCAAGGGAAGTTTACTGAAGAGCACTTCATCAAACCGTACAAAAATATTCTTGAGCAATGGTCGGCTCATTACGCGCGCTAATTCACCAAAAATATAAGGTCACCTGCTATGAAAACATTGCTACCTACCTCGACTGCCGGCAGTTTACCCAAGCCTTCCTGGCTCGCCGAGCCGGAGAAACTGTGGTCCCCCTGGACATTACAAAACGACGAGTTGATTGAGGGGAAAAAAGATGCATTAAGCTTGTCGCTGTTTGATCAACTGCGTGCAGGTATTGATATTGTCAGCGATGGCGAACAAACACGCCAACACTTTGTCACCACGTTTATTGAACACCTTAGCGGCGTGGATTTTGAGAAACGTGAAGTGGTTAAAATTCGTAATCGCTATGACGCGAGCGTACCGACAGTGGTCGGTGCGGTGGCGCGTCAAAAACCCGTGTTTGTTGAAGATGCTAAATTCTTACGTCAACTCACCAAGCAACCCATTAAATGGGCCTTGCCAGGGCCGATGACGATGATTGATACGCTCTATGATAACCACTACAAAAGCCGCGAAAAGCTCGCCTGGGAATTCGCAAAAATACTCAATCAGGAAGCGAAAGAATTAGAGGCTGCAGGTGTCGATATCATCCAGTTTGATGAGCCCGCATTTAATGTTTTCTTTGATGAAGTGAATGACTGGGGGATCGCCGCGTTAGAAAAAGCCATTGAAGGGCTGAAATGTGAAACGGCTGTACATATTTGCTATGGCTATGGCATCAAGGCCAATACCGATTGGAAAAAGACGCTGGGGTCAGAGTGGCGGCAATATGAAGAAGCGTTTCCCAAACTGCAAACATCGACTATCGATATCATCTCGCTGGAATGCCATAACTCGCGTGTTCCGATGGATCTGCTTGAGCTGATTCGCGGTAAAAAAGTCATGGTAGGGGCCATTGATGTGGCAACCAATACGATAGAGACACCAGAGGAAGTCGCCAATACGCTACGAAAAGCACTTCAGTTTGTCGATGCCGACAAGCTCTATCCTTCGACCAACTGCGGTATGGCCCCCTTATCTCGTCGGGTAGCCACAGGCAAACTCAATGCGTTAAGTGCAGGCGCAGACATCATCCGCAGAGAGCTCTCTGCTCAATAACACCACGGCATTGTCGATCATTAAAAAACTCAGTCCGTGTCAGGCGATCTGATCAATCGCCAAATAACCTGAACCACCAACCGGACTGAGCAATACCGAACATTACGCAATTACTGATGAAGAACGGCTAACTTATATGATGCCGTAAACCAGTAGCGAAACAAAACCACCGGCGGCCGGCGGAGTAAACCGGGCCGCCCTTTGACTGTCGTAAAGCGTGATATAGCGTGCTGACACATCGCCGCCAATCCGGCTTTTAGACCATGCCATTATTCCCATGACGCAAGAATGCCGGTCGCTGATTCAAGCGCGTAAACCACGCGTCAATGGCAGGGACTTCAGGGTGGGGAAACGGTGTCATTTTCCAGCGATTCACCGACAGTCCGAGCACCACATCGGCCAGCGTAAACGTCTCACCTGCCGCCCATGCGCCGGTGCGCTGGAGTTGTTGTTCAAGAATACCGATACAGTGATTCCACTCTTTAATGCCTGCGGCAATCGCGTTTTGATCGTTATAGGCCGGGTTCTTACGCGCCAGGGCCGGGAAGACATAACGCCAGGCGTTGTTAAACTCGGTCGCTTGCCAGTCCATCCAGTGCTCGACGTTAGCGCACGCCTGCGCTTCGTTGGGGAGCAAGTCATCGCGCCCGGCTTTGCGCGCCAGATAGCGGCAAATCGAATTCGATTCCCACAGCACGAATTCATCGTCAATCAACACGGGCACCATGGCGTTTGGATTCATGGCGCGAAATGCATCGGTTTCCGTTGAGGCAAACCCGCTACCGTAATCTTCCTGAACATAATCCAGCCCCACTTCCTCGCAGGTCCAGAGCACTTTGCGCACATTTATTGACGTCGTTTTGCCAAGTATTTTAAGCATACTTCGAATGTCCTTCCGCGTGATTAATCGTTTAAAAACAATACACCAACCTAATATCTTCTTGCTACTGGCAACAGAGCACTGACATGGTTGCGTCGCATTCGTGAGCTTATGCTTTTATGGCACAGGGCTGCCTTCGGGAGGTGCATAACCCGGGCTGTCATGAGCGTGAAGCAGACATATGGCAACAATAACCGTAATCCAGACCTATTAAATGACATGACCCAGGCTGAATTTATTCGGAGTTTCCGGACTGGGTCTATGAATTTCATTCATAGCGCCTAGTTAATGGGCGTAATTATCTTTCCCCCCAACTTCGTTAATCTGGGCACATCACGTTACCAGGCGCAACGAATATTAAGCCGGTAAGTGGATAGTCGCGGCGGGACCATATAACGGCCAGCTTGCAAGGCTGGCCAGGGTATCGGTAGAACGGATTAAATATTTTGATCGAAGAATGTATCTAATTTTTTCATCGCCTGATCAACGTAACGAGGTACCCAGTAGGTTTCGATATGCGTTGCGCCATCAATCAGGAACAGTTGTTTATTCTTCGTACCGGTGGCCTTTTTGAATGCGCTTTCTGTCATGTAAAGCGAGTCAGCTTTAGTACCGGCCATCATTAGCAGCGGCTGATTGATGAGATCAATATTGCTTTGCGCATCAAAGTTCATCAAATCAAGCAGGCTGCTTGTGGTGTAGCGGAACGTTGAGTTCGGGTGAGCATGCGTTTTCCAGTAATACTCGTAACCCTGACGGTACAAATCGTACGGAAGTTTCGCGATTTGTTCATCTGTCAGGTTGGCGTCTCCGGAATAGCTGACCTCACCGGTGGTGACTTCTTTGGCGCGCGCATCACTTGCCTGTTTCAAACGCTCCTGAATAGTGGAAATCTGCGAGTCCTGATAACCATTGCGGCGCACGAGCCCGGAGTCAAACATGCTCAGCGTCGCCAGCGCTTTAAAGCGCTTATCCGTCTGGGCGGCTTTTAATGAATAGCCACCGCCGCCGCAGATGCCCAGCAAGCCGATGCGGGCGGTATCAACCCCTGGGTACTGGCTGATGTAGTCAGCCATACCGTGAATATCCTCAATGCGATTGGCAGGCTTATCAACGCTACGAGGCATGCCGCCACTGGCCCCCTGATAAGCCGCATCGGCGGTAATAGTGATATATCCGTGCTCGGCCAGACGCTGGGCATATAACCCGGCGACCTGCTCTTTTACGCCGCCATTCGGATGCGCAACCACAACCGCAGGGTATTTTTTCGCGGGGTCGTAATTGGCTGGCGTGTAGACATTCGCGGCAATCTGGATGCCATGCAGATCGTATTTCACCGGATGAATGTTGACCTTGCCTTTGACGTTCTCGGTGATGGCACCGTCGTAGACGAGGGTAAATGGATTCTTTTTATAGTCAGCAGCATTAACCGAGGTAACTCCGGCCATTGCCGTAAGCAACATTGCACTTAACAGCGTGAATTTCATGGTCTCTCCCGATGAGTGACGGCCTGTCCATGCAGGCTCGTGATATCGAATATGCAGGCTCAGATTAGGGAGTGAGGGCTGTCAGCCTCGTGACAGGCGAATAACATTTTTGTCAGGAAGCCACTGTGCGGCAGGCAATGGTTTCTGACAACGCTGTCAGGTAACCGTCAGCTTTATGTTGGTAATCAGGCGGCAGAATGCGCTCAGATTAAATGAGGTTCATGTTCAATTTACTGAGAAAAGGAATGATCCATGAAAAGTCAACACAACCCGGCGATGCCCGAGCGACGTAAGTTATTAGTTGCCGGGGCGGGTATCGCCGCAGCATCACTGATTCCTCATGCTTCAGCAACGGGGAAATCCTCTCAGGGTGATGCCTCCAGACAAGGCAGCCAACGCTCAGCCTCACCGGGTAAACGTAAACTAGGCAGCCTTGACGTTTCTGCCGTGGGTCTGGGTGTCCAGAACATGAGCCGTAAATACGACACGTCTGTCCCGTGGCGTCCCGAAATGGTGAGCATTATCCGTCGGGCATTTGATGAGGGCGTGACGTTTTTTGATGCTGCTGAAGCTTATGGCCCCTTTGAGGTGGAGAAGATCCTGGGTGAAGGCGTCGCCCCTTTTCGGGACAAAATAGTTATCGCCACTAAATTTGGCTGGAACATCGATCAGCAGACGGGTAAGCGCCTGACTGGCCTCAATAGCCGACCGGAGCATATCAGACTGGTCGTCGAAAATATGCTCAAACGCCTGCGTACCGATCGCATCGATTTGCTGTATCAGCACCGGGTGGATCCTCAGGTTCCGATCGAAGATGTCGCCGGTGTGATTAAGGATTTAATGGATCAGGGAAAAGTCCTGCACTGGGGTCTGTCAGAAATGGGGATTAATACGTTAAGACGAGCTCATGCGGTATTACCCGTCACAGCCGTACAAAGTGAATATTCCATGCTCTGGCGAGGCCCTGAAAAGCATGTGCTTTCGACATGCGAAGAGCTGGGGATAGGGTTTGTGCCATGGAGCCCATTGGGCGTGCAGTTTTTAACGGGCTGGATTGATGAGAATACCCGATTCGCTGCCGGTGATTTCCGCGCGACAGAAACTCGCTTCTCGCCTGACAACCGCCAGCACAACTTACAGTTAGTGGCATTACTGAAAACCTGGGCGGTAAGAAAAAATGCCGCACCGGGCCAGATTGCGCTGGCATGGTTACTGGCTCGCAAACCCTGGATTGTCCCGATCCCGGGCACCACAAACAAAGATCATATGCTGCAAAACACGGCCGCCGCACGGATCTCACTGACGTCTAGCGAAATGACCGAACTCACCCGTTCACTGGATGCCATCACTATTCAGGGTCAACGGTTGCCGGATGCGGTACAGGTTTATTCAGATGTAGACGCTCCGTTGAAAAGTTAATGAGGATGTCACGTTATGCGGCTGTTGTTAGTCGAGGATGAGGAAAAAACATCAACCTATCTCAGCCGTGCGCTGGGTGAATCCGGGTTTACAGTAGATGTTTCAGCGGATGGGGCCGAAGGTCTTCATTACGCACTGGAATTCGACTACGACGCGATAATCCTCGATGTAATGTTACCGGGAATGGATGGTTATCGGGTACTGGAAGGCGTACGAGCCAGTAAACAGACCCCTGTATTGATGTTATCTGCACGGGGATCGGTCGACGAGCGCGTCAAAGGGCTTCGGCTTGGCGCTGATGATTATCTCCCTAAACCTTTCTCGCTCATTGAGCTGGTGGCGCGCATTCAGGCGCTGGTGCGTCGCCGCTCAACCGATGGAGCGGATATCACACAACTGCAAATTAACGATCTCCATCTTGATCTGCTGGCTCGTCGGGTATTTCGTGCCGGAACGCGACTGGAACTGACGGCGAAAGAGTTTTCTCTACTGAGCCTTCTGGCCCGTCATCAGGGGGAAATTCTGTCAAAGATGATGATCGCCGAGCAGGTATGGGACATGAATTTCGACAGCGACGCCAACGTGGTTGAAGTCGCCATTAAACGCCTGCGGGCCAAAGTTGATACTCCGTTCGATGTTAAATTGCTGCATACCGTACGCGGTATGGGGTACGTCCTCGAAGTCAGGTGCGAATAAATAAAAGGGATAAGCATGCTTAAGCGCGCCATTTCGGTCCATCTGGCACTGATGTTTGCGTTATCCGCGCTTCTGATTGTTTCCGTTATCGGTATTCTGCTCAGAAGCTCATTGCATGACTCGCTGCAAAAACAGATGCACAACGAGCTGTTATTTCGGGAATCATTAATGAGCTCGTGGATTGCAGCGCGAACCTCGGCTGAGGGCTGGTCTACGCTGGCGAATAAATTTACCGTATTAGCCAATTCTGAAGGTGAGCGCGTTCGCTACTGGATAGTGAGCGATAACCCACGTTTCAGTGTGGGCGGAACGCCGCCTGTGGGTGTTCAGTGGTCTTCTTTGCAGGAAGGTTTTAACAAAATGCCCGGCGCATCGGACGGCGCATGCTCACTTTTTCTGCTGGTGAAAACTATCCCCGCAAACGGCGAAAGGCCTGAGGTGCGCTATGTGGTTGCCATCGACTCCACGCCGTACATGGGGACACTGGATGCGTTCACGCGTACCCTGCTGGTTATTGCCGCGCTGGGTGTGTTTATCGTAGCGCTGCTGGGATATCTAGTCTCAAGAATCGGTCTGCGTCCGGTGGTGGCGCTCAGTAAACAGGCGCAACATCTCGCCCCGGGAGATCATGGACAACGCCTTGATGCCACGGCATTACCCGAAGAATTACAGCAGCTCGCTTCATCATTTAACGGTGTACTGGCGCGTCAGGAGATCGCCTGGCGGCAGCTCGAAAGCTTTAATGCTGATGTAGCCCACGAACTTCGCACTCCTCTCACCAACCTGATTGGTCAAACGCAGTTGGGGCTATCACGCCGACGTTCGTACGATGAGCTGGAAGAGTTACTGGGTTCAAACCTCGAAGAGCTTGAGCGGATGACATCAATCGTTAACGATATGCTTTTCCTGTCCCATGCTCACGCCGGTGAATATGCCTCCCAGCTTATGCTGGTCTCCCTGCGTGAAGAAACGCTTAAAACGGCGGAATATGTTGAGCCCTCCTTTGCTGAAAAACAGCTTACCCTGGACGTTGAAGGCGATGTGACAGCCCATATTGATCGACAGTTATTCCACCGCTCCCTCGCCAATTTACTGGAAAACAGTGCAAGGCATTCGCCCCCCCAAAGTACGATTACCGTTCGGTTGAGCGAAAAAAATAATCACGCCTGCGTTGAGGTTTCGAACCCAGGCAATCCCATTGCTCTGGAGCATGTAAACCGGCTTTTTGAACGTTTTTATCGGGTTGACTCCTCCCGGGCCAGGAGCGACACCCATCATGGTCTGGGGTTATCGATCGTACGCGCCGTCGCCATTATGCACCGGGGAGACGTCTTTGCGCGTAGTGAGGACGGTATCAATACGTTTGGGCTGACCTTTGCGATATCACGGAGCTAATTCATTAACCACGTCAGCCACGCTTTTTACGCCCCGGATAGCGCCGATGCCGGTGCCCAGTGAGATATAGCCTTCGTCGGTATTTCCTTCGAGCATACCGATCCGCAAACCGCGTAGACCGCCCATCGTTTTGCCAAGCTCTTCGTTACTGGCACCCGCTTTGTCCATCTGCACCAGTTTCTCTGCCAGCTTGCCGGGCAAAGAGCGATAGTAGTCGGGCTGCGTGCGAAAAAGCAGCATATCCAGTCCGTCGGAATCGACGATCTTGTCTTTTACCGACTGGGGTACGCGGCTTTCTTCCGTGCTGATGAATACGGAACCTGCGAAGACCCCGCTTGCCCCTAAGGCATGGGCCGCTCTGGCGGTACGGCTATCGGAGATCCCCCCCGCCGCCAGCACAGGAACATGTTGAACTGCATCGGCGATCAGCGGGACGATGGAAAACGTGCCCAGGGCCTTTCCTGGTAACGTTCCGCCTTCGTCAAAACCGGTGGCGACAATAATATCCGCCCCTGCGGCTTCGGCGAGGCGGGTGTTTTCGGGGGAGGGATTGATGTCGCGATAGATGATGCTGATGCCCGCGTCTTTCAGTTCGTCAAACAGCCCGGGGATTATCGAGCCTTCGCTATAGCCGGTATAAACAACCACCCTCACCCCTTCTTCCTTAATCACCTGCAATATTGGCAGGGTCCATACGTCATTCTCCGGCATTGGGATCAGGTTAACGCCAAAAGGTTTTTCGGTAAGTGCTTTGGTTTTACGAATTTCTTCGCGCATTTTTTCAGCGGTTTCTTCCGGTGTGGATACGGCGGTTTCAGCCGTTAGACCTGCGTTTGGTCCCAGAACGCCCAAGCCCCCGGCATTGCTGACAGCGGCGACCAAACGGGCGTCGGTAAGCCAGGATAATGGCCCCTGGATGACGGGTTTTTCAATGCCCAAAATCTGGCAGATACGGTTCTTTTGATTTTGCATCGCGGAATTTCCTTAAAAGAGACTCAGACCATCGGATGAGGCCGTCTTAATATTGCTTTTACGTTTCATAGTGCTTTTACGTTTCGAAATGATGCTGCGGGCAGCTCAGCTTCGGAATGCGGAGAGTGTAGGACGCAAGATTATTTGGAAAAATAGCAGATATAGTTCATCACTATTATAAAATGAGTAACAATAAAGCTACCCGATTTCTTCTGAGCCGCTTTTCTTCCCCTGTAAAAGAAGCCCGCTATGCAAATTAATCTTTTTGAATCAATTAAGATTTTTATCGAAATTATCGAATCCGGCAGCCTTACCCAGGCGGCAGAAAACTTGCAACTCCACCGTCCTGCCGTGACCAAAGCGTTGCAGCAGCTGGAGCAACACAGCGGCGTTCGTTTAATGCAGCGAACCACTCGCCGAATTTACCTGACGCCTGATGGCGAAGAATTTTATCGCCGCAGCAAACCCTTACTGGTGCAGGCGGATGACCTACTGGAGTCATTCGCCCCAGAACGCGCACTGCACGGGCAACTGCGTGTAGATATGCCAATCGCTTTCGCAACGTTACTGATCGTACCCAACCTGCCTGATTTTTACCGCGAAAACCCCGGTATCGAGATCATTCTGAGCTGTTCTGACCTCCGCCGGGATATGCTGCATGATGGCCTGGATTGTGTGCTGCGCGTGGGGGAACTGGAAGATGGAGAGTATATCGCCCGGCCGATGGGCAATATAAAAATGACGACCTGCGCAAGCCCGGCTTATCTTGCCGCTTATGGTAAGCCCGACACGCTGGAATCGCTGAAACAGCATCAGGCTGTAAACTGGATTAACAGCAGCAATCGCCGGATTATGCCGTGGATATTTCAGACCGCATCGGGAACAGAGGAAATACAACTGCCCGGCAAGCTGGTACTGGACAACACAGAAGCCTATACCGCCGCGGGTCTTGCCGGGCTGGGGCTTCTGCAGGGGATGACCTTCTTTTTACAGCCTTATCTCGACAGTGGCAGTCTGGTGGAGGTTTTACCAGACTATCCCGCTCCGGATCGCAAATTGTCGCTGCTTTATCCGCACCGTCACCTCTCACGCAAAGTACGCGTGTTTGCTGAGTGGTTAGAACGGCTGCTTTAAAAGCCAGAGTTATAGCAATGGTATTTGCCACCGAGGGGCCTCCCAGGCCCTGCCAATTTCCGGCCCAACTGACAAAATTGTCAGGGGGTCGTCAGCCTGACGACATGTCACCCTGATTAGAATCATTGCAGGCTATTCCCTTCATCGACGAAAAGGATGCTTTGCATGACCGGAAAAATACGTTACTTCGGGCTGTTACTACCCCTCTTCACTTTTTCATCCTGGGCGGTGGCGCAAAATGTCCCCGTTCATATTACCCCCGCCGGAAGTCAGAACGCGGTATATGGGCCAGCGGAGAATTTTACCGGACGCGTCCGGGTAGATCCGCTGTTCAAGCCTGATAAGGACATGCGTGTTTCGGGGGTTTACGTCACTTTTGAGCCAGGTGCTCGCTCCGCCTGGCATACGCACCCAGCAGGTCAGCGGCTTATTGTGACCTCCGGCGTAGGGCTGACGCAGCAGGAAGGCCAGCCGGTACAGATAATTCGTTCTGGTGATGTCGTGTCATGCCCCCCTGGTGTCAAACACTGGCATGGTGCAGCCTCTGGCAGCGCCATGACGCACCTGGCGATAACCGGGATCGTGGATGGGAAAAGCGTTAACTGGATGGAGAAAGTGACTGATGAACAATACCACGCCCATTAAGGCATTCACGGTAGCAGCATTGCTGATCGTTGGTTACAGCCTCACGGCAAATGCGGCGACAGTAACGCAAGGAATCACCGCAATGAATCAGGAGCAAACCGTTGCAGATACATTGTCCGCACGCCAGCAGGCTATCCCTTTGATTGCGGCGTATATGGCAAGCAGCCAGATGGAAAAGCTTAATGCTGCGCTTAATCAGGGCCTGGACGCCGGACTCACCATAAACGAAGCCAAAGAAATTCTCGTTCAGCTCTATGCCTATACCGGCTTCCCTCGCAGCCTGAATGCGTTAAATGAACTCATGAAGGTCGTTGAAGCACGTAAACAACGCGGCATCAGCGATGTTGAGGGTAAAGAACCTGTCAACCCTGTTCCCGTCGGCGATGAACTCCGCCGTATTGGCACCGCAAACCAGACCAGAATCTCAGGCGCCCCGGTTCAGGGCCCATTGTTTGATTTCGCTCCGGTCATTAATCAGTTCCTGCAAACACATCTGTTCGGTGACATTTTTGCCCGCGATAACCTCGACTGGCAAAGCCGCGAACTGGCAACGGTCGGCGCATTAGCGGCCACACCGGGCGTTGAAGCTCAGTTGCTATCGCATACGCGTGCAGGCATGCGGGTCGGCCTGACGGCAGGACAACTGCGCCAGCTGGTACAGGCACTGCGTGAACATGGCGAAAATGATGCCGCAATACGGGCTGAACATGCGCTGCAACAGGCACTGGCTGGCGCAAAATAAAGGGGCTCTATTACTCACGGCGGTTACGGCAAAGGTGACAGCGACGATATTCTTGCCGGCCTTGCTCCGGCAGCACAAGACAGCTGTCGGGTACGCCTGGCAATGGCCCGGCAATGGCGAGACGTGGTTAACAAATCCGGAGGTGATGTGACCGTTACGCACCTGCCGGAGGGGGGGATAAAAGACATTCCACTTCCCGTTCTCCGATCTGAATAATGTTCAGATCGCTGATCTGGTTAGCCGGTTCCTGCAAGAAAAAACCTGCCGTAGTAAAAGAGCCGCAAGCAAGGCTCAAAGAGTATTAATGAACTCTACTAATTAACCCTAGCGAATTTCACCCTCTAATCGAATAAATCACCTTGCGGTATGCTTTTCATACATAACAAGCTGAAGGATAACGTCATGCAAACAGTAACACTGAACAACGGTATTAAAATGCCCCTGCTGGGCTTTGGTGTATTTCAGATGACGGATGCCGCGGAGTGTGAGAGCGCCGTTCTTGATGCCATCGAAACAGGATATCGTCTGATTGATACCGCAGCGTCCTATCAAAATGAGACTCAGGTCGGGAACGCGCTGAAACAAAGCGGCATCGCACGTAACGAACTTTTTATTACCACTAAACTTTGGCTGCAGGATACCAATTACGCAGGTGCTAAAGCACAGTTCGAACGCTCACTGAATCGGCTGCAGCTGGATTATGTCGACCTGTACCTGATTCACCAACCCTATGGCGATGTTCATGGGGCCTGGCGCGCGATGGAAGAACTGCATCAGGCAGGAAAAATTCGCGCGATTGGCGTAAGCAACTTTCATCCCGACAGACTTGCCGATCTTATCGCCTTCAACAAAGTCGTCCCTGCCGTAAATCAGATTGAAGTAAACCCCTTTAACCAGCAACTGCATGCCGTGCCGTGGATGAAAAGCCGCGCAATTCAGCCTGAAGCCTGGGCGCCTTTTGCAGAAGGGAAAAACGGTCTGTTCCAGCATCCGGTATTAACGGCGATTGGTGAGAAGTATGGCAAAAGCGTGGGTCAGGTTGTCCTGCGTTGGATCTTCCAGCGTGGCATCGTTTCGCTGGCAAAATCTGTACGAAAAGCGCGAATGGAAGAGAATATCAACATCCTCGACTTCGAGTTAAGCGCTGACGATATGCTGCAGCTTGCCGCTCTCGATACCGCAACCAGCGCATTCTTCTCGCATCGAGACCCGGCGATGGTAGAATGGCTGACCGGCCGTAAGCTCGACGTTTAAGCCACGGCAGAAGAGGTACCTCTTGATGCAAAAACGTTATCTCGGAACATCCGGGCTTGAAGTGTCGGCTCTGGGGCTGGGTTGCATGGGGCTCAGCCACGGCTACGGCCCGGTTATTCCGAGTACCGCAGCGCATCTATCATTAACGCAAAGGCTGGAGGGTGCTGTTTACGGCTGGGGTAGTAAAGATAGTATCCAGGGAAAGAGGGACACCAATCCTGCAAAATATGGATAAGTTCGCCTGATGTTATAAAAGCCTGAACCGTATCCTCTGGCACACAGGCGATGCCAAACCCGGATAACGCCGCATCGATTCTTTCCGACAACAGATTAAACGTCAGTTGCCCTTCGACTCTGACACGCAGGGGTTTCCCCTCCCGTTCAAACTCCCAATGATACAGGCCACCGGCGGTAGGCAGGCGCATATTGATACATCGATGATTTTGTAGCTCATGCGGCGAATCAGGAACAGGGTTTGCGGCAAAATATGCCGGCGCGCCGACCAGGGCCATTCGCATGTCCGGCCCAATTCTTACGGCGATCATATCCTTATCAACACTTTCGCCAAGGCGAATCCCGGCATCAAAACGTCCTTCGACAATATCGACAAAACCATTATCAACCACCAGTTCGACATTGATTTCTGGATATTCCCTGAGGAAGGGTTTCAGCTTCGGCCACACCAAGCTACGTGCGGCATGCTCCCCGGCTGATAAGCGGATGTTACCTGAAGCAGTACCATCCCGTTGAATCAGCGCCTCCAGTTCCTGCTCAAGATCGGCAATTCGTGGCTCAAGGCAGGCAATAATTCTCTCGCCAGCCTCTGTGGGGGCTACGCTTCTGGTGGTTCGGGTCAAAAGACGGATGTTTAAGCGCTCTTCCAGCGCTTTCATTGCATGGCTCAGCGCCGACTGCGAAACGCCAAGCTTACCGGCGGCTTTGGTAAAACTTCGCTCTCTTGCCACAACAAGAAAGATCTGCAACTCATTGAAGTTTTCTTTAAGCATCGGCCATTTCCTTATTCCTATACCCCTCAAAGAGAACTTATGAAGGGTGTCCATAGACGCCATCATTTTAGTCTCGCCACTGGCAATAATGATAATTGATATTCTGTCTGTATTGAAAATATGTCTGAATTAACAGACGGTTTCTCATGAAAATACTCGTTGTCGGGGCGACGGGAAGTATTGGTCTGCATGTCGTGAAGACCGCAATGGAAATGGGCCGCCGACCCAAAGCATTGGTCAGAAATCGGCGCAAAGTAAAACAGTTTCCCCATGAGGTCGACGTTTTCTACGGTGACGTTTCAATGCTTAAGACATTGGCTGGCGTGGCGAAAGATATTGATACGGTCATTTCTACACCATCGTCAGACCGGGCTGGTTCGATTACCACCATGATGATCGGCACAAGCTCGTCATGCTTCGTATTGTCCGTTTCTGGCACGAAGCCGTCTGCGGAAACTTCACTGGGCAGCTATAAGCGAGAAGCAGACTTAAGACCCCAATAGCGAATTGCTTATACAAGAGCGGCTACTCGAAAAGGTGTGAATGCTCAGTGGCGGTTCAACTATACGGCAGGTTCGTCTTCCCGGGGTGGTACAGTCAACTCAGCTATTGATTTGTCATGCAAATAAGAGGTAGCGCTCATTTTATTACCTTAGCGAGTCATATTCTGTGAATAGCTCTCAGGAGGAAATACCATGAAAAAGCTTCTGATATGTTGTTTGTTCGGGAATACAGCAAACTCTCTCGCCAAAAAGATGCAGTTAGTGGCAGAAAGGAAGGGCTACCATCTGATCATTAGTGCTGTGGGTCTGGATAATTTCGCCAGCGTAGCTTCCGTTTTCGACGGTTTTCTCATTGCGCCGCACATTCAGTACAAACTCACAGAGATTAGAGAGATTGTCGGAGACTCTCGTTCAATTGCGATTATTGAAAGTCTACTCTATGCATCACTCGACGCGGAGAAAGTTTTAAAGTTCGTGATGGAGCAGATGCCTGAACTAGCAGCCTGACACTGACGGCCGCACCTTTTGTGCGGCCTCCTCTCTTATGCATGGAGTTTGTGCATAGCACTATGGTCTGTTCCCATTAATTAATAAACCGTGATGTGCGTAATGTCCGCTACCGGCATTTAACTGACCAGCAGAAATAATTACATCAACAATAATGTCAAATTAAAATTAATTACAAGCCAGTAAAATACACCCGATTAATAAAACAGCCCATCATCCTGACTATAGACAGGAGACAGTTATAAAAAAGCCCCCGGCCATGAAAGTCCGGGGGCTCGTCGATAATATTCAGATGACAGTTAGAACGCGGCGGCAAAAATCTCGACGATTTCCGCGTGGGTCGCCTGTTTCGGGTTGGTCAACCCGCAGGCGTCTTTCAGCGCGTTGTCCGCCAGAATGTTGAAGTCTTCTTCTTTCACGCCCAGATCTTTCAATCCGGCCGGGATACCGACATCGCGCGCCATCTGGCTGATCGCCGCGATCGCCGCGTCAGCAGCCTGTTGATCGCTCAGCCCGGCAACGTCGACGCCCAGCGCGACCGCAACGTCTTTCAGACGCCCTGCGGCGACGGTTGCGTTGTAACGCTCTACGTGCGGCAGCAGCACCGCATTGCACACCCCGTGCGGCAGGTTATAGAAGCCGCCCAACTGGTGCGCCATCGCATGCACATACCCCAACGATGCATTGTTGAACGCCATGCCGGCCATAAACTGGGCGTAAGCCATCTGTTCACGCGCCACCATGTTTTTACCGTCTTTGACCGCATCACGCAGATGGTCGCGGATCAGTTCAATCGCTTTGATCGCCACCGCATCGGTAATCGGGTTAGCGGCGGTCGACACATAAGCTTCGATGGCGTGAGTCAAGGCGTCCATCCCGGTAGCAGCGGTCAGCGATGCCGGCATTCCAACCATCAGGACCGGGTCGTTGACGGACATCACCGGGGTCACGTTTTTATCCACGATCGCCATTTTCACATGACGCACTTCATCGGTAATGATGCAGAAGCGGGTCATTTCAGACGCGGTGCCCGCCGTGGTGTTGATGCCGATCAGCGGCAACTGCGGTTTGGCGGAAACATCCACGCCTTCGTAGTCGGCGATTTCGCCGCCGTTGGTCGCCAGCAGAGCGATACCTTTAGCGCAGTCGTGGGAAGAACCGCCGCCCAACGACACCACGCAATCGCTGTGGTTTGCTTTAAGAATTTTCAGGCCCGCATCCACGTTGGCAACGGTCGGGTTCGGCTGCACGCCATCATAAATGGCGCTATCGATCTGGTATTTTTTCAGCAATTGCTGCACGGAGGCTGCGACGCCGATTTTGTTCAGCACGCCGTCAGTCACGATCAAGGCATGTTTGAAACCCTGCAACTGAATCTGCCTGGCCGCTTCCTCTAACGCACCCTCACCCATCAGGTTTAAAGCCGGAATATAAAATGCGCTGCTCATAGATCACCATCCATTTATTACAGAGTCTTAACTTACAGCCATCCTAGCATTGACATTTATCGGTAAAATTGACCAAAAACAAATTTCATCCACTCTTCGCTAAAATGCTGAACCGTTTTTTCTGAGGAATATCATGTATGAATGAAAAAACTGCGCCGCACAAATAAACAATTATTTTACTTCCAGGTTGCGCATAGAACCGGCGTAACGGGGCGGGTGGTATTTTCATCGTAAACAAGCGGGTCAATCTGCCGTTATTACATAGATTACGGCCTGAAAAGGTGTTACATCGGCGTATCGCGCCAAACCGAACCGTATCAGTATTAGTGAACAGAGACAGGCGGTCGTGTCATGACTACTCGGGGCTTTTAATGTCGACAATACCCATGACGAATGAGATCACATTTAAAGTGATCGGCGATATCAGCACGGCCAGCGCCTGTAGCGCGGCGCTGGTTGTACTCGTCGATCCGTACGGAAAAATCCTGCTGCAATTGCGGGATTCGGATAAAGACATACCCTACCCCGGTTACTGGTCGCTGTTCGGCGGCGGACTTGAAGCTGAAGAGACGCCTGCCCAGGCGGCGGTGCGTGAATTAAATGAAGAGATCGGCATCACCCTTGACGACCGGGAGTTGACGCCGCTGATCGTCACGCTGTCGGATGACAGTAAAAACGCCCGGATTTATATCTTCTCGCTGACAACGGCGCTGACGCCGGGCGATATCGTGCTGCAGGAAGGTTCCGGGTTTGCGTTCTTCACCCGCGAGCAAATCGCGCATCTGCCGGTTGTGCCCTATGTCATGCGCGCCCTGAACCTGCTCTGGCGCGATACGCACTGATTCTCTCTTCCCCAAATGACAACGCGATACGCCGGAGCGTATCGCGTTAACCATGCCGAATGACAGACGGCGTTAGCGCCGGTTTCTGACCAGTTGGTAACGACGGGTCAGATACTCAACCGGCGCGCTCCAGATATGCACCAGCCGGCAGAACGGGAACAGCAGGAACAGCGTCATTCCCAGCACCAGATGCAGGCGGAAAATCAGCGCTACGCCATCCAGATGCGCCGAGGCGCCGCCGCGAAACGTCACCACCGCCTGCGCCCAGTTCACCAGTTTCATCATCTCGCTGCCGTCCATGTGTTGCGCGGAAAACGGAATGGTCAGCAGCCCCAACGCCGCCTGAATCACCAGCAGCGACAGGATCAGAATATCGCCGGTGGTTGAGGTAGCGCGCACCCGCGGATTCGTCAGCCGACGCTTCAGCAACAGCACGCCGCCCACCAGCGTCAGCACGCCGCAGGTTCCGCCGCCGATCATCGCCATCTTCTGTTTTATCTCCAGCGGCAAAAACGACTCGTACATCCAGTGCGGCGTCATCATGCCCAGAAAATGGCCGCCCAACACGCCCAGAATGCCGAGATGGAACAGGTTCGACGCCAGCCGCATGCCTTTCTTATCCAGCATCTGGCTGGAGCCGGCGCGCCAGCTGTACTGACCGTAGTCGTAGCGCAGCCAACTGCCGATCAGAAAAACCGCGCCGGCGATGTAGGGGTAGATATCAAACAAAAACAGATTGAGATAATGCATCAGCAGTCTCCTTTAGCGCGCGATGCGTCAAGGTTCAGGTAGTGCGGCGCCACCGCGTCGACGAAACGACGCTGGTGACCAGTCTGTTGCGCCGGGGCGCAGCCCGCGTCGGCCAGAAAGCGGACCTGCTCCTCTTCCCACACGGCATCCAGCGCCTGCGGCGTGTCGTCGCGCGCCTCTTCCGCCACTTTCGCCGCCACGGATTCACGCGAGGGCTCGATCGCCGCCAGCGCCAACAGCAGATCCGGCAGCAGGGCATACTCGCTGTCGCGCTGGCGTAACCGCTCCGCCAACAGCGTCAGGATCGGCGCAATATCGCGCAGCCCATCGCGCACGGTCTGCGGATCGCGCAACGTCAGGTACTCCAGATAGAGCGGCAGGAAATCCGGCAGTTCGCGGCAATCCAGTTCCAGCCCGACCTCACGGTACTGCGCCAGCAAATCCACCATCGCCTGACCGCGGTCGCGCGACTCGCCATGCACATGTTCGAACAGCAGCAGCGACAACGCGCGACCGCGGTCAAACAGTTCGCTGTAGCGCGCCTGTCGGTCGAGCAGGTCGCCCTGATAAAAGTCGGCGATGAACTGCAGCAGTTGCGCGCTTTGGCGCAGCGGCAGTTCGTCGGCCTGTTCCAGCGCCTCCAGCATGGCCTGACGCTGCTGCCACAGTTCCGCATCCGGATACTCCAGCAGTCGGGCGATAACGCGAAGACTGATCATGACTTGTTCTCCTGCATCCGCCGGTTGCTCATGGTCTGGGTTTTGCTGGTAACGTCGATAGCGTCGATACGTCGGCTGTTGAACAGGTTGAACGACGAGTCGCTGCCGTGGCAGCCATCGCCAAAGCTGAAGCCGCAGCCGCGGGTTTCCGGAAACGCGTCCCGCGCCAGTTCCCGATGGCTGGACGGCACCACAAAACGATCCTCATAGTTGGCGATCGCCAGATAGCGGTACATTTCCTCGGCCTGTGCCTGCGTCAACCCCACCTGCTCCAGCGCGCTGACATCGGTGACCTGTTCCACCGTCTGCGCCCGCTTGTAATGGCGCATCGCCAGCATACGCCGCAGCGCGCGCAGTACCGGGCGGGTATCGCCCGCGGTCAGCAGATTCGCCAGATACTGCACCGGGATACGCAGGCTTTCCACGTCCGGCAGTACGCCGCTGTGCGCCAGATTGCCCGCATCGGCGGCGGACTGGATCGGCGACAACGGCGGCACGTACCACACCATCGGCAGCGTGCGGTATTCCGGGTGCAGCGGTAGCGCCAGTTGCCATTCCACCGCCAGCTTGTACACCGGCGACTGCTGCGCCGCGTCAATCACGCTGAGCGGAATGCCGTCGCGCTGCGCCTGCGCGATCACTTCGGGGTCATGCGGGTCGAGGAAAATATCCAGTTGGCGACCGTACAGATCGGTTTCGCTTTCTACCGATGCCGCCTGCTCGATACGATCGGCATCGTACAGCAGCACCCCCAGATAGCGGATACGCCCGACGCAGGTTTCCGAGCACAGCGTCGGCATGCCGGATTCGATGCGCGGATAGCAGAAAATGCATTTTTCCGACTTGCCGCTCTTCCAGTTGAAATAGATTTTCTTGTACGGGCAGCCGGTCAGGCACATGCGCCAGCCGCGGCATTTATCCTGGTCGATCAGCACAATGCCGTCTTCCGCCCGTTTGTAGATGGCGCCGCTCGGACAGGTAGCGACACAGGCCGGGTTCAGGCAGTGCTCGCACAGTCTCGGCAGGTACATCATGAAAGTGTTCTCGAACTGCCCGTACATGGCTTTCTGCATGTCGTCGAAGTTCTTGTCCTGCGAACGTTTGCTGAACTCGCCGCCCAGATCGTCTTCCCAGTTCGGGCCGTTTTCGATCTTCTCCATGCGCTGGCCGGTTACCAGCGAACGCGGGCGCGCCACCGGCTGGTGCCGGCTTTCACCGGCGCGTTGCAGATGGGCGTAGTCGTAGTCGAACGGCTCGTAATAATCGTCCAGCGTCGGGACGTCCGGGTTGGCGAAAATCTTCGACAGCACCCCGACGCGATTGCCCATGCGCGGCTCAAGCCGCCCGTTGATTTTACGAATCCAGCCGCCTTTCCATTTTTCCTGATCTTCCCAGGCGTGCGGATAACCGGTGCCGGGTTTGGTTTCCACGTTATTGAACCAGGCGTATTCCATCCCTTCGCGGCTGGTCCAGACGTTCTTGCAGGTCACCGAACAGGTATGGCAGCCAATGCATTTATCCAGATTCAGCACCATGCCGACTTGTGAACGAATTTTCATCAGGCTTTCTCCTGCAGATGAGGTTGCACATGGGAAGACAGGTCGTCATGGCTGTCCTCATCCAGCCAGTCGATACGGTTCATCTTGCGGACCACCACGAATTCATCGCGGTTGGAACCGACGGTGCCATAGTAGTTAAAGCCATACGCCAGTTGGGCGTAGCCGCCGATCATGTGGGTCGGTTTCGGGCAAACGCGCGTGACCGAGTTATGAATGCCGCCGCGCTGGCCGGTGACTTCCGAGCCGGGCAGGTTCACCAGCCGCTCCTGAGCGTGGTACATCATGGTCATGCCGGACGGAATACGCTGGCTCACCACCGCACGGGCGGTCAGCGCGCCGTTGGCGTTAAACACTTCCACCCAGTCGTTGTCGGCGATGGTCAGCTCGCGGGCATCATCCTCGCTCAGCCAGACAATCGGCCCGCCGCGCCCCAGCGTCAGCATCAACAGGTTTTCGCTGTAGGTGGAGTGAATCCCCCACTTCTGATGCGGCGTCAGGAAGTTGAGCGCCTTTTCCGGGTTACCGTTGGGCTTTTTATTCAGCAACGGCTGCGCCGCGCGGGTATCTACCGGCGGGCGATACACCAGCAGGCTTTCGCCGAAGGCGCGCATCCACTCGTGATCCTGATACAGTTGCTGGCGACCGGAAATCGTGCGCCACGGAATCAGTTCATGCACGTTGGTGTAACAGGCGTTGTAAGACACATGCTCGTCTTCCAGACCGGACCAGGTCGGGCTGGAAATGATTTTGCGCGGCTGCGCCTGAATATCCCGGAAGCGGATTTTTTCTTCCTCTTTCGGGTGCGCCAGATGGGTGTGATCGCGCCCGGTAACCTTGCTCAGCGCCGCCCAGGCTTTTACCGCCACCTGGCCGTTGGTTTCCGGCGCCAGCGACAGAATCACCTCGGCGGCGTCTATCGCGGTGTCGATTCTCGGGCGGCCGGCGGCCGGGCCGTCTTCCTGCACCCGGTTCAGACGCTTGAGGAAATCGACTTCATTCTGGGTATTCCAGCTAATGCCTTTACCGCCGTTGCCCAGCTTATCCAGCAACGGACCGAGCGAGGTAAAGCGGGTATACAGGTTCGGGTAATCGCGTTCCACCGTCATGATGTGCGGCGCGGTTTTGCCCGGAATCAGGTCGCACTCGCCTTTTTTCCAGTCTTGCACCCCCAGCGGCTGCGCCATTTCGGCCGCCGAATCATGCTGGATCGGCAGCGTCACCACATCGGTTTCCACCCCCAGATGCCCCTGACAGACGCGAGAGAAGGTTTTCGCCAGCCCTTTATAGATTTCCCAGTCGGTTTTCGACTCCCAGGCCGGGTCAACCGCCGCCGACAGCGGGTGGATGAACGGATGCATGTCCGAGGTGTTCATGTCGTCCTTTTCATACCAGGTGGCGGTCGGCAACACGATGTCGGAATAGAGACAGGTGCTGGACATGCGGAAATCGAGCGTTACCACCAGATCCAGCTTGCCTTCGCCGCCTTGCTCGCGCCATTCCACCTCTTCCGGCGTCACGCCGCCCTGCTGGCCCAAATCCTGCCCCTGAATACCGTGTTCGGTGCCCAGCAGGTACTTGAGCATGTACTCATGCCCCTTACCGGATGAACCCAGCAAGTTGGAACGCCAGATAAACAGGTTGCGCGGGAAGTTTTGCGGGTTATCCGGCTGCTCGGCGGCAAAACGCAGGCGGCCGGCTTTCAGTTCCGCTACGGTGTAATCCTGCGGCGACATGCCGGCGGCCGCGGCCTGCCCGGCGATACACAGCGGGTTTGCGCCCAGCTGCGGCGCCGACGGCAACCAGCCCATGCGTTCGGCGCGCACGTTGAAATCGATCAGGCTGCCGCTGAAACGGGAGCGGTCCGCCAGCGGCGACAGCAGTTCCTGCGGCGCGATGGTTTCGTAACGCCACTGGCTGGAGTGGTTATAGAAGAACGAGGTGCTGTTCATATGACGCGGCGGGCGCTGCCAGTCCAGACCGAATGCCAGCGGCAGCCAGCCGGTTTGCGGACGCAGTTTCTCCTGACCGACATAATGCGCCCAGCCGCCGCCGCTCTGCCCGACGCAGCCGCAGAAGATCAGCATATTGATCAGCCCGCGGTAGTTCATGTCGAGGTGATACCAGTGGTTCATACCCGCGCCGACGATAATCATCGAACGGCCGTGGGTTTTGTCGGCGTTATCGGCGAACTCACGGGCGATGCGGATAATGTTCTGGCGCGACACGCCGGTGATCTGCTCCGCCCATGCCGGGGTGTAGGCTTTTACCTGATCATAATCCGTTACCTGATCATCGCCGGTCGCGCACTGCGCGTCGTCCAGACCGCGATCCACGCCGTAGTTGGCGAGCGTCAGGTCATAAACGCTGGTGACCAGCCCTTCCTGACCATCGGCCAGCGTCAGGCGTTTGACCGGCAGTTGATGTAGCAGTACCTCGTCCAGCGCGACGCTGGCGAAGTTTTCACTGGATGCGCCGCCAAAATAGGGGAAACCGACGGACACCACGTCGTCGTGCTTGCCCAACAGGCTCAGTTGCAGATTGACATCACGCTGGGCGCTGCCTTCGCGCTGTTCCAGATTCCATTTGCCCTGCTCACCCCAGCGATAACCGATGGAGCCCTGCGGCGCGACCAGTTCGCCGGTGGGTTCGTCAATCGCGACGGTTTTCCACTCCGGGTTGTTCTCCTGCCCCAGGTTGCCCACCAGATCGGCGGCGCGCAGCAAACGCCCGGCGGCGTAGCTACCATCCGCACGCGCCTCCAGCAGCACCAGCATCGGCATGTCGGTATAGCGGCGCACGTAATCGGTGAAGTACTGGCGCGGCTGTTTGAGGTGAAACTCGTTGAGGATCACGTGACCCATCGCCAGCGCCAGCGCGCTGTCGGTGCCCTGTTTCGGATTCAGCCACTGATCGCACAGCTTGGCGATTTCCGCATAATCCGGGGTGATGGCAACGGTTTTGGTGCCTTTATAGCGTACTTCCGCAAAGAAGTGAGCGTCCGGGGTGCGGGTCTGCGGTACGTTGGAACCCCAGGCGATGATGTACGATGCGTTATACCAGTCGGCCGATTCCGGCACGTCGGTCTGTTCGCCCCAGGTTTGCGGCGAGGCCGGCGGCAGGTCGCAATACCAGTCGTAAAAACTCAGGCATACCCCGCCCAGCAGCGACAGGTAACGGGCGCCGGCAGCGTAGGACACCATCGACATCGCCGGGATCGGCGAAAAGCCAATCACCCGGTCCGGGCCAAAGGTTTTGGCGGTATACACGTTGGCGGCGGCGATCAGTTCATTCACCTCCTGCCAGTCGGCGCGCACAAAACCGCCGCGCCCGCGCACCTGCTTATATTCCCGCGTTTTGCCCGCGTCGCCGACGATTGACGCCCAGGCGTCCACCGGGTCGGCATGATGCTGACGCGCCTCACGCCACAGCTTCATCAGGCGTTTGCGCACCATCGGGTATTTCAGCCGGTTAGCGCTGTAGAGATACCAGGAATAGCTGGCGCCGCGCGGGCAGCCGCGCGGCTCATGATTCGGCAGGTCCGGCCGGGTGCGGGGGTAATCGGTTTGCTGTGTCTCCCAGGTGACCAGCCCGTTTTTAACGTAAATCTTCCAGCTGCATGAACCGGTACAGTTGACGCCATGCGTCGAACGCACCACCTTGTCATGTTGCCAGCGGCTGCGATAGCCGTCCTCCCAGTCACGATTGGTATTCAGCGTCTGGCCGTGATCGCCGGAAAACGGCTCGGCCACCTGTTTGAAATAACGTAACCGGTCAAGAAATTTGCTCATCCGGACTCTCCTGCTGCGGAACCTGACGGTTCCTGTCGTTATGAAGTACACGTGGGTTTTGCTCACTGAGGCGTAGGGTAGCCAGCCGGATAAGTGCCAGAATTGACAGCGATCAAGCCAGCCCGGGCCGGTTTACGCGGGGAACAGCGGAGATACCACCAAAGGATTACGCGAAAAAAACAACCCAATAGACTGATAATTAATGGAATTTATTGATTTGCAATGATCAGGGGAGAGGATACTCACCCCCGGTGACTATTTGGAGGTAGTAGGTCGTATCAGGCGACCAAAACCGGTTTTTCACCCCGACGCTTTAGCCTGAATGAGCGCAGCCATAAGTGGGTGGTAAATGTAAGCCGGTCAATTCTGCGGCAGAGTAAGGCCGTAGCAGGTGTAAACGCCGCTACAGATGGCAGGAAGATTTAAGATCGGTAATCGGGCACAAAAGCAGCCCAAGAACGAGCATGTAGGATTATGGCGTGGATGGGTGGATGGGTGGATGGGATGAAAGCGTGCGGGAACGCTACCGCGTTGAGGTTTCACGGCCTCAACGCGGTAGGATTGTTCATCGAACAATTATTCAACGATCAAAAGCATTGTTTGGCGATAAATAGCATTGTTCGGCGATCAGGCGCGGGCTTTACGTCCGTAACACAGCCAGGTGATAACCACGCAGGCCACGTAAAACACCACGAAGATCTTCATGGCGCCGGCGGGCGAGCCGGTCAACGCCAGCGAGGTGCCGAACGCTTTCGGGATAAAAAAGCCGCCGATAGCGCCGATGGCGGAAATAAATCCCAGCGCCGCGGCGGTATCGGTCACCGCGCTGCGCTGTGCTTCATCTTCGCCGCCGCCTGCTGCAGTCACCCTCGCCACCGTCAGCCCGCGGAAAATCACCGCGATCATCTGGAAGGTCGACCCGCTTCCCAGCCCGGCCGTTAAAAACAACAGCATGAAGATACCGAAGAACAGCAGGAAGGAACCGGGCTGATTGTCACCCGGCAACGCGGTGAACAACAGCACGGACAGGATCGCCATCAGCACGAAATTGATCAGCGTCACCCGCACGCCGCCGAAGCGGTCCGACAGCATGCCGCCCACCGGACGCGCCAGCGCCCCCAGCAGCGGGCCGCAAAAGGCGTAATGCAGGATAATCACATCCGGGAACTGGGTTTTCGACAGCATGGCGAAACCGGCGGAAAAACCGATAAAAGAGCCGAACGCCGACAGATACAGTACGCTGAGGATCCACAAGTGCGCCCGTTTGAGCACCGGCAACTGCTGGCGGAGCGACGCTTTGGCGGTGGACAGATCGTTCATACCAAACCAGGCCGCCGCCGACGCGATAAGCAGCAGCGGCACCCACACCCAGGGCGCATTCTGCAACCAGACCTGACCGCCGTCCGGCTGCGCCACGCCATTGCCGGTAAAACTCAGCACCGGCAGAAAAATCACCACCGGCACCAGTAACTGCATCACGCTAACGCCCAGATTACCGAAGCCGCCATTCAGGCCCAGCGCGCTACCCTGCTGCGCCTTGGGAAAAAAGAAGCTGATGTTAGCCATGCTGGAGGCAAAATTGGCGCCGGCGAACCCGCACAGCAACGAGATAATGATGAATACGCCGTAGGGCGTCTGCGGATCCTGCACCACGAACCCCAGCCACACGCACGGGATGATAAGAATCAGCGTACTGAAGGTGGTCCAGCGGCGCCCGCCCGCCAGTGGAATAATGAACGAATACGGCACCCGCAGCAGCGCGCCGGATACCGACGGCAAGGCGGTCAGCATAAACAGCTGGTCGGTGGTGAAATGGAACCCAACCTTGTTCAGGTTGACGGCCACGGTGCTGAACAACATCCAGACACAGAAAGCCAGCAACAGACAAGGAATTGAAATCCACAGGTTGCGCTGAGCGATACCGCGCCCCTGTGTTTGCCAGAACTGAACGTCTTCCGGGCGCCATTCCCGGATAACAGTCTGCCGTGAAGCGCCTGGCGTAATGGTTGACTGCGTCATAAAAAGCCTCGGTCAGTAAAAATGCCTATAACACTACGCGCCACATTAGAAGGTATGACCGGGGCAAAGTTGATATACATCAACAGGTTGTTGGGTAAAAAAATGCGTCTCTTTTGCGCCCCCTCCCAAATAGGTAAGCGATAATGACAAGTTAATGTCATAGTTTCATACTGTTATAGTCATTTATTTTGTCACTGTACTCACCGCCTCCCCCTTGTGGAAATTGGGAGGTACCTCTTTAGGGGTATAGGGTTACCCCTGAAAATAAGAAAAAATGACCTTGTGATGCGTGAGGCTGTTCTCACGGCAGGCAGCAGGGTTCGGGTTTTTGTCGATCTCCATCAACGCGTAACACCATACCCGCAGTACAGTTTTATCACACAAACGCGTTTCCACTTTCGTCACAGGCGGTTTCCCGATGTTCAGACGCTTTCGGCTTCCACTCTCGCTGGTCAATCAGGTGGCGTTGCTGATGTTGCTGCAGGGTCTGTTGGGGATTGCGGGCATGGCGGTTTCCAGTTGGATGTCGCAAAGCATTCAGGGCAATGCGCACGCCATCAATACCGCCGGCTCTCTGCGCATGCAGAGCTACCGGCTGCTGTCGATGGTGCCGCTCGACGCCGGCGGCGAGCGCTATTTGCAGGAGCTGGAGCAGGATGAAAACGACGACGACCTGCGTCAGGCGGTGGTGCGCGAGGGGCTGAGCGACCAATTCAGCACCCTGCGACATTACTGGGCGGAGCAGCTTAAACCGCGCCTGCGCCAGGCCGAACGCCCGACCGACGCCGCCGCCGCGGTGGCCGATTTTGTCCACCATCTGGATACGCTGGTGCTGGCCATCGACCAGAAAACCGAGGCGCACCTGCGGCTGGTGACGCTGGTGCAGCGCGTTTTTATCGGCATCATGCTGTCGCTATTGCTGATCACCTTTTTCTATTTGCGCCACCGCTTGCTGGCCCCCTGGCGTAAGTTGGTGTCGATGGCGCAGGCCATCGGTCAGGGCGAATTCCATCAGCGGGTGACGCTGCGCGGTCAGGATGAAATGAGCACGCTGGCGCAGGCGCTGAACAATATGTCGGATGAGCTGTCGGCGATGTACCGCGATCTGGAACGGCGGGTGGCGGAAAAGACCGCTGACCTGCAACAGAAGAACGACACGCTGGCGTTTCTCTATCGCGCCAGCCGCCGGCTGCATACCAGCGCGCCGCTCTGCAGCCGACTGCTGCCGGTGCTGGACGAGCTGAGCGCGCTGATGCCGCTGTCCGATATCCGCTTACAGCTCTATGAAGACAATCATCAGGCGCATGTGACGCCCTCCAGCCTGACGCACATTCCCGACCCCGACGCCTGCCCGGACAGTCACTGCCAACGCTGCGATCGCCTTGCCCCGCCCCGCATGGCGACCGAAGGCAAACCGGTAAGCTGGGATCTGCACGACAAACTCGGCCATTACGGCGTGGTGCTGGCGCGGCTGCCCGACCACCAGCAGCTGACGCCCGACCAACACCAGTTGTTCAATACCCTGCTGGAGCAACTGACCAGCACGCTGGCGCTGGAGCGGCAGTCCAGCCATCAGCAGCAGCTGATGTTGATGGAAGAACGCGCCACCATCGCCCGCGAATTACATGACTCCATCGCCCAGTCGCTCTCCTGTCTGAAGATTCAGATCAGTTGCCTGCAGATGCAGCACTCCGCGCTGACGCCGGAGATACAACAGCAACTGGACGCGATGCGCGATGAAACCAATACCGCCTACCGTCAGTTACGCGAGTTGCTGACCACCTTCCGGCTCAAACTGTCGGAGTCCGGTCTGCTGGCGGCGTTGCGGGCCACGGCGGACGAATTCAGCCAGCGCCTCGGCTACGATATTGCGCTGGACTACCAGCTGCCGCTACAGGCGGTTTCCGCTCATCAGGGCATTCATCTGCTGCAGATCGTGCGTGAGGCGCTGAGCAATATTTACAAACATGCGCAGGCTACAGCCGTCGGCATCATCCTGCGTCAGCAGCAGCGGTATATTGAGCTGCGCGTGCGCGATAACGGCATCGGCATCAGCGATGACATCGGCCGCGCGAATCATTACGGTTTGATCATCATGCGCGACCGCGCCCGAAGCCTGCACGGCGACTGTACTATTCAACGTCTTGCGTCCGGCGGCACAGAAGTCTGCGTCAGCTTTCTGGCAGACTACCGCCAGCCCCCCGTATTACCAGGAGAACACCATGACTAACGACGCCGCCACCGTGCTGCTAATTGACGACCATCCGATGCTGCGCAACGGCGTCAAGCAGTTGCTTAGCATGGCGCCCGACCTGCGCGTAGTCGGCGAAGCCAGCCACGGCGAGCAGGGCGTTACGCTGGCGGAACAGCTGGATCCGGATCTGATTCTGCTGGACCTGAACATGCCCGGCATGAATGGGCTGGAAACGCTGGCCCGGTTGCGGGAAACGCCACTGTCCGGGCGTATCGTGGTGTTCACCGTTTCCAACCACGAAGAAGATGTCATCAGCGCATTTAAAAACGGCGCCGACGGTTATCTGCTCAAAGACATGGAGCCGGAAGACCTGCTGGTGGCGCTGCATCAGGCCGCCGCCGGCAAAATGGTGCTCAGCGATGCCCTGACGCCGGTTCTGGCGGCCAGCCTGCGGGAAACGCGCAGCAGCGACACGCGGGATATCCAGCAACTGACCCCGCGGGAAAAGGATATCCTGAAGCTGATCGCCCAGGGCCTGCCCAACAAGGTCATCGCCCGCAAGCTAACGATCACCGAAAGCACGGTGAAAGTACACGTCAAACATCTGCTGAAAAAAATGAAATTGCGCTCCCGGGTAGAAGCCGCTGTCTGGGTGGTACAGGAGAAGATTTTTTAACCGCTGGCGGCCGGACGCCGCCAGCCGAAATAACGCCAGCGATGTCGCCCTTACCTTTTAATGTCAGAAATTACAGTAAAATACCCTCGCCTACACTTCTATACATTTGTTTGCACTGGGGGTGATAAAGTAACACCTGATCATGGTTTTTAGTACTTTATCGCCATTTTCCTAGATATTTCCCCATATTCCTTTCCTAGACTCACCTTGTTCGGCGTTTCATTGCGCTTTCGCCAGGCTTAACCGGAGGAAAAAGAGAATGAAAGTCAGAGAACGATTTATTGGACTGGAATGGCTCCGGTTTCTACTTGGATGTTATGTCATGGTCTACCACACCGTACATATCTATCCACAGCGCGAAAAGATCCTCTTTATGAACGAACTGACCAGCATGGGGTTCTTCGCCACCAGTACTTTTTTTGTGTTATCCGGCTTTCTGCTGACGCACGTTTATCTGCGTGACGGCCAGTTGCGGGAACCTGCCCGACACTTTTTGGCCAAACGGTTCTTTAACCTTTACCCGATCCATATCATCGGGCTGGTGTCATCCATCGTGGTGGTCAGCCTGATGCACTGGCTGGCGATTCCGCCGGAAGGCCAGGTCGCCAGCGCCCGCTTCGTCATTTACGACAGCAACGACCCCAGCGTCGCGCCGGAGACATTGCGTCATTACATGGACAATGCTCAACTGGCTTTTAACGGCTTGCTGCAATTACTGATGCTGCAGGCGTGGAACCCTTATTTTCTGACGTTCAACGCGCCGTTGTGGTCGGTTTCGACGCTGTTCTTCTTTTATCTACTGTTCCCGCTGCTGGCGCCGCGGCTTTTAGGCAGCCGTTACCCGCGCCTGTGGCTGATCGCGATGTTTGTGCTGTACCTGCTGCCGCCGATATGGGTTGTCTGGCATCAATTATATGGCGCGCCTTACACCGGTCTGCTGCAACGCAGCCCCCTGCTGCGTCTGCCGGAATTTCTGGCCGGGGTGCTGGGCTACGCCATTTTCCGTCAATACCGCGACGGCACGCTGCCGGCGCTGAGCCGTATGCAGCGTAAAGCGCTGGGCGTCTTTATCAGCCTGAGTTTTATCGTCGCCACCTGGCTGTTTACCCATGGCGACCGCTACTGGTATTTCCTGTTGCACAACGGTCTGTTGTTACCGGCGCAGGTGGCGCTGGTGTGCCTTTGCGCTCACTTCCGCGAGCCGGACAGCGACACGCTGAAAATCTGGGCCACCCGCCTCGGTGCGGCATCGCTGTCGATCTTCGCCCTGCATGTACCGCTGTTCAATCTGTTCCGCACGCTGGAACAGCTGTTGCGCGGCGACCCGTTGCAGTGCTTCACCGACTGGACGGCCTGTATCGACGCAGCCGGACGAGTCGAACTGTCCATGACCGGTTATGGCGTGTTCCTGCTAACCACTGTCGCACTGTGCGTGGTGTTTCAGGAACAGGTGGTCATCCGCATGAAACAGGCCTTGACCGAACGTTTCCTGGGCCGCCGTTTCCAACCCTCCCGCAGCGCAGCCTGATGATAACGGCTATATCGGTGATGTGATCGTCATCACCGTTATAGCCGTAAATCATTAATCGCACGGTTTATAACAATTTCCATTCTAATTATGGGACACTTATACCTAGAGGCGCAGCGCGATTCCTGTTAATGTTTGCCTCGCCGGAAAAAACCGGTACATCGATGCATCGGCAGACCGTCTGAACGGCGTCTTTCACTTTTAGTCACCCACTGTTTTATCTGACATCATGACACATTCCAAACACGCACTTTCGTCGCTGAGTCTGTTTATCGCCCTCAGCGCCGCAGGCATTTCCACCAGCCATGCGGACACCGTCTGGTTAACCAACGGTGACAAGATCAGCGGCCAGATTACGCTGCTGGACAGCGGTAAATTATTCATCAAAACCGACTATGCCGACACCGTGTCGGTCACCTGGGACAAAGTCAAAACCTTCCAGACCGACCACGGGATGGTAATTCAGGGACAACGCTACGAAAAAGGCGTGCTCTACCCGTCCATCAAGGCATCCGACAGTTCACGCGCCATCGTTGCCCAGCCGGCAAGCGTAGATGGCCAGCAGGTCAGCGCCGGTCAGGAAACCCTGCCGCTGTCTGACATCAACTCAATGGTGGTGCCGCGCCGCTGGGTGGAAGATTTCTCCTGGAAAGGCAACGTTGATGTCAGCCTGGCCCACAAGAAAAGCTCCACCGAAACCGACAACCGCGATGTCACATTGAACACCCGCCTGCGTCACGGCACCTGGCGTCACAATCTGGATGCCAGCTACCACATGACCAAAGAAGACAATGTGGAGAGCACCAAAAACGCCGCCGGCGAATACGCGCTGGATAAATTCATCGACGAGCACTGGTTCTGGCAGGGCCGTTATGAATACAAACGCGACTGGGTGGAAAACATCAAGATCAACCGCTCCGTCGGTACCGGTCCAGGTTACCAGTTCTGGGATAACGATCTGGGTTCCTTCTCCGTCACCACGCTGGTGAACTCCCAGACCTTTACTTATCAGAACAACAGCGAAGACAATTTCTACTCCGGCGGCCTGAAGTGGAACTATGATCGTTTCCTGTTCAGCAAGCGCACCGAATTGTTCACCGATGGCGAAGTGGGCCGCTCGTTTGACAGCACCACCCCGCTCTACTTCAAAGCTGGCGCCGGTCTGCGCCTCAAGGTTACCGACTGGTCATCCGTCAGCATGAAGGTATCCCGCAACCGTACCGAAAGCGTTCAGGGCAACGTCAACGATACCCTGTACTCGCTGGGTCTGGGCGTCGGCTGGTAATTTCCGGCCCGGTTCCTGCGATTGCCGCAGGAACCGTTTCCCTGACTCACCCGGTGTTCCGCCCTGAGAGCGCGGTCTTGCTTGTGCCACCCTTCCTGAATCCCCGATATCCCGCTATGTAGTGATGTGCTGTTTTACGAAGATTGTAGCGCTGTCTCGTCAGTGGCGATGCGGCCATCAGCATGAACCTCCAGGTTCAACCGTGCTCACGTGCTCAACGTTTCGGGCGCGCCATCTTAGCGTGCCGCCGAGCCTTTTCCTCTTCCGACAGACACTTGTGCTCGCGACCTGCTTCTTGGGTGGCTTCATCACCACCGATCAAACTGATTTCTCCTCGCATAAGGGCGTCATAACCTTGCCGCGCCACCAGGGCCGGATCGTTCTTCCAACTGTTGTCGCCGAAACCGGTATTGCCCATGCCGGCACGGGCGTGGAAGTTGGTCGCCGTCGCGCCCGGATGAAGGATCGTCACCTGTACACCAGTGCCCGACAGCTCCTCGCGGATGCTATGTCCGAACGATGACAGGAATGCCTTGGATGGGCCGTATACGCTCTCGTAGGGCGTGGGCGTGGGGCAGACAGGGAACTGACCAACAGGAGTTTGCCGCCACCGTTTGCCACCATGCCTGGGATCACCGCATGAGCCAGCCGCACTGGTGAGATGACGTTCAAGGCGATGAGCTGCAGATGCCGATCCAGGGGGATGTCGATGAACGCTCCGCCAATGGCGATACCGGCATTGAGGACTGCGATCTCCACAGGCCGCCCCGTAGATGCCAGAGCGTCGAGAACAGCGGCATTGCCGGCTTCGGTGGATAAATCGGATTGAACCGGGAGCACCTCGACGCCAAACTTGCGCAGCTCCTCTGCCGCTTGGAGGACGCGTTTTTCTCGCCCCGTGATGATGAGGTCGTTACCGTCCTTTGCCAGAAGGCGTGCGATCTCCAGCCCAATTCCGGCTGAGCCGCCGGTGACGAGTGCAAATGGCTTGGTCATTGTCTTTCTCCAGCTTGAAATTCCTGATTGATTGAGGATGTGCCAGACGATGTGTTGCACTTACCTCTGCGCGAGTACAACGCATCATCCGAACACAACGTATCTACATAGACTTGATGCCCATGACATAGCGATAACGGGTGCGATTGAGCGAGTACACAGTGGCCGCATCGCACATCACTGAGCCCACCTCGTAGTCCTTCGGGATTCGAATGACAACATCCTTGTTGACGGCGGCGCAGGTGGAGTATCTACCGTTGGTGGTCAGGCTCGCGACGTTCACATCCAGGTTCATAGTTCGAGCCGTCATGCGCCCTTCATGAACTCGGCGAACTTCTCGCGCCAGTCGGGATGCCAGCGCGACAACGCTGGCCGGTTCTGGATCATGTCATCAGCCGACCACTGCATCCGACGCTGATCCATTTCACGGGTAACGTCGTTGTCCTGGCAGAATATGTAGAAGTCACCGGCACTCAGGCTCTCGAACATCCGATCCACGACCTGATCGGCGCTCCAGGTCCCCGTCGGCTGGGGGGCATCCGCCGACACGTCGGGGAAGTTCATCGGGGTGAACGTCCAGCCCGGAATCAGCAGGTGTGCCGTCACGCGATCTTGCACACGCTCACACAGCTCATGCGCAAGTTGTTCCGTCAGAACACGCACGGCTGCCTTGGACACGCTGTAAGCAGCATTGCCCGGTGGCGTGGTGATGCCCTCCTTGGAACCCAGATTGACGATGGCACTGGCCGAAGCCTGCTCGATCAGGGTGGGCACGAAACGTTGCTGTAATGCCAAGATAGCCCAGAAGTTGATATCCATGACCCGGTGCCATTGCTCGGCGTCCTCCCAGGGACCAGCGCCTTTGATGATCGCGGCGTTGTTGACCAACAGCGCGATCTCGCCGAGCGCGACCGCTTCCTGATACAACTGCTCGACGGTGGCGTGGTCGGTCACGTCCCCGACCACGCCACGTTGGGTCAGCGTCGGGAAAGCCGCCTGCAGGCGGTCAGTCGCTGCCATCAGGGCCGTTGCATTCCTGTCCAGCAGCACAAGCTGCATACCTTCCTGGGCGAGTCTATGGGCGATGGCGTAACCAATGCCCATTGCACCGCCTGTAATGACTGCGACGCCGTTTCTACGAATTGCTGGATGCATCGTTGTTCTCTCCCAAAATGAAGTGTTAACGATCAGGCGACCTGAGTGTGATTTCCGAGATCTCGGCGGGTACGCCGAGACGGATCGGGAATCCATTCCAGAGCCCCGTGCCATTGCTGACATACAGGTGCATGTCACCAACGGAGTAGTAGCCAGAGGCGAAGCCATCATTGAGCGGCGCGACCACCAGGGCATCGAAGCCCCGAATCATTCCGCCGTGGGTGTGTCCCGCCAGTTGAAGATCGATGCCGGACTGCGCATGCATCGCGATGTCCACCGGGCGGTGGGTCAGCAATACCGTTGCAGCTTCATGAGGCACGTCTTGCAAGGCATGCGCAGCATCGGGGCCTGGCTGCCCGTGTTCAAGGGCAGCCTGGTCAGCCAAACCCACCACGACAAGCCCGACGCCATCCACCGAGATGCGCAGATGCTCATTAACCAGCACGCGCATACCCAATTGTTCGAACACGTCTATCCACTGGTCGGCGTTGAAGTAGTACTCGTGGTTGCCCAGGATCGTAACGATGCCATGTTTGGCGCGTAGATCCCCCAGCGGTTTTACATCGTCGCGCCGGGCCGATATTGTGCCGTCGATCAAGTCGCCGGTGACGACAATCAGATCGGGATTCAGGGCGTTGGTGCGCTCGACCACCTGCCGTGCCCACGGGCCGTTCAGCAGTCGGCTGATGTGCAGGTCGGTAAGCTGCACCAGGCGAAAGCCATCCAAGGTCGGGGGCAGATCGTGCAATGTCAGCTCGATGCGTCGTACATCCGACACTTGCATGGCCTGATGCACACCGATAACTGAGAGAACAATAGCCGCGATTCCCACGGTATAGCGGGCCCGTGTGCGGAACGGCTCATCAACAGCCCTACCGCGCCGCACCAGCCAGGCCACTCCCAGCAGCACGTCGAATATTGCCGTGAGGGAAAATAACAGTACGAAGACGCAGAACAACCCACCAAACAGCATCACCAATGCACGCGGCATCTCCGGGGAAAACATCGTCCCGAAGACCCATTGCTGGATCAAATGGTACTTGGACGTCAGCAGCAGCACGGCGGCCAGCAACACGCGGCATCTCGTGCACCAGGGGAGCGGGAACACGAAGCGGCACACCACATAGAGGTAGAGGACAAACAGGACAAAGTGAAACACGGGCTAAGAACTGCCTTATTGTTGAGATTTTTTGTATAATAAACCTATAAAATCCATAAACAATTGAGTTATATTCAATGATTTGTGAAATTGAATTCATCGATAGGTTTTGCCATGAGTGTTCGCCCCACCGCGCGCTTGTCGAGAGCCGACCTGGCCGACCTGAACTCTTTCCTGGTCGTCCACCGCTTGCGCAGCTTCACCCAGGCCGCTGTCGAACTGGGTATCACCACCTCGGCACTGAGCCATGCCATGCGCAACCTGGAAGCCCGGCTGGGCGTGCGCCTACTCAACCGCACCAGTCGCACGGTGTCGCCAACCGAGGCGGGCGACAACTTGGCGAAACGGCTGGAAATCGGCTTCCTTGAAATTGGCGGGGCCTTGGCGGACGTGAATCGCCATCGCGACCGGCCAGTAGGCAGGCTGCGGCTGAACGCGCTGCAAGACGGTGCCCGACTCTTGCTGGCCACGCACCTGCCGAAGTTCCTGCATAGCTATCCCGACGTCGAAGTCGAGGTCGCGGTAGATGACCATATGGTCGATATCGTGGCCGCAGGCTTCGATGCCGGCATCCGTTTCGGCGGCACGGTGCCGGAAGACTGCGTTGCGGTCAGGATCGGCCCGCCGCTCAAGTGGGTCGCTGTAGCGTCACCGCGCTACCTTCATCGCAGCGCACCGCTGCTCGTCCCCGAAGACCTGAAGGTGCACAACTGCATCCAGATCCGTACCGGCCAAGGAGTCATCTACCGATGGGACTTCGAGAAGGATGGCGAACACCGAGCCATTGACGTGCCGGGCCAGCTCTGCGTGAACGAAACGACATTGGGTATCGACATTGCGGTTGCCAGCGGAGGGATCATGTACTGCCTGGAAGATCGTGTCCGCGAACACTTGCGGCGCGGCGAATTGCAGGTGGTGCTGCCGGATTGGTCACCGGTAGAACCGGCATTCCACATCTACTATCCCGGCCACCGTCAGGTTCCGCCGGGCCTGCGGGAGTTGATCGAGATCCTGCGTCAGGACGGGTGACCTGTAAACATGAAGCGGCCGCGCGGGTTGTGACTAGTCCTGATATAGGTTGACAGTTGTTTGCCCGCAAAACGCCTAAAGTGCTGAACAGTATTGTATCCCCTTGTCTGAGTGATGTATCAGAGGGCCTTCTGTTTGCCTTTGCCGCAGTGCCTGTTTGAACGCTTTTACTACATTTTCAGTGTGCAGGTTTTCATCCACATGATAAACCATGATTTTTCTTGAGCAGGCATCAGTGACCAGACTCAGATAAACCGTGCCTTCAGTGTCTTGTCCGGGTGACTGTTCAATAGATGGTGCAGTTTACGTGTGCCGATCCTCGGCTGGCGGCACCGGATCCGGGCAATAACATCAAGGACCTTACTATGGTGTGCATGTCGTTGATTGCAGCGGGCATTGTACTGATACCATGCCTGTCTGCTGTGACCCAGAAATTGGCAGGCGCGCGTAACGGTTATTTTTGAGGTCTGACCTTGAGCAAGGACTTGCCGGGCCGCT